>Ga0160472_100015_pt1 | contig 403883 bp, 402 predicted proteins | sample HID1973M_E11MG_FD_108267 | JGI IMG/M metagenome (GOLD analysis project Ga0160472, IMG submission 108267) | Enriched mosquito-associated microbial communities from UW Madison campus, WI, USA - HID1973M_E11 MG | ecosystem: Host-associated > Arthropoda: Insects > Digestive system > Unclassified ... | reverse complement strand
GAGATTGGTCTCGAGGTTGAAGCGGAAGCTGCCCCAATTCTGGGGCACGTCGATCCAGAGGCCGACCTTGCTGGTGCTGTTGCTGTTGTCGACGACCTCGTCAAAGGTCTCCTGCCCGTCATCGACCCGTTGATAGTTGAGGGTCAATTGTCCGTAGAACGTGGCGGTTGCGCCGGAGGGATGGGTGAAGACCAGATCCTCCGCACTGGCGGTCTGGCCGAGGAGAAGCATGAGCCCGGATGTGAAAAGAATGTCCCGCGTATTCAATTCAGGTCTCCTTCCAGGGAATCCATGTGATTCGTTCATAGAAAGATGCTTGGGGCGGGATGCTTCACGACGCGCCGTCCGCCTCTGGCAAAACATGCCACGCCAAGGGGTTGCGGCAGAGTCGTTTCTAACATCCGGGCATGCGATTGTTTTTCGCAGCATGTCGCCGGGACACAGGTGTTCCGGGGTGCTGCAGGCTTGACTACGGATGCGCCGTCATCCCACAGGAACGGAGGGGCGCGTTCTCCCTCCGGTCGGATTGCCGACAGTCAGGCTGGCTTGCCGGTCGCCGGGCCGCATCTCACTGAACAAGCAGGGACGGAAAGTTTTGGTAAGTATAAAGAGGTTGCGATATTTCTGCGCGGTCGTCCGGACAAGAAACGTTTCCGGCGCGGCGGCCGAGCTTGGCCTTGCCCAGCCCGCGCTCAGCAATCACATGCGCGAACTGGAGCAGGAGATCGGCGTTCGGCTGCTGGAGCGGCATTCGCGCGGCGTGCGTCCCACCCCCGCCGGGCAGTTGCTTTATGAACGCGCGGTCGCGCTTGATCTTTTCACCGAACGGATGCTGGCGGATGTCCGGGCCGCCAGCGGGCAGGATGCCGGGCCGCTCGTCGTCGGGCTGACGCCCAGCCTGATGCGGCTGGTGGGCGTGCAGGCGCTTGTCGCCGGTGCCGGGGGCGACGGCCCGCCCCTGCGTCTGGTCGAGGCGTTGAGCGTCGCTCTGACCACCGACGTTGTGCAGCGCGAGGTCGACGTGGCCTTCGCCTATGAGGTCGAGGAACGCGCCGGTCTGGTGCGCGAGCCGGTGATCCTTGACGAGCTTCTGTTCGTGACCGCCCCCGGTGGCCCCTCGGGTCCGATCAGCCTGCATGAAGCCCTGTCGCATGAACTGGTCTTTGCCGGCGACCACGGTATCGTCACGCTTGTCCGGCGGCTGGCCGAAAAGTTGGCGCTGACCCCGCGGATCGTGTCCAACGTCCAGTCGGTCGATGCCATCCGGGCGCGGCTGGAAGATGGCGGCGCCAGCCTTCTGTCCTATGGCACTGCCATCGACGGGGTCGAGCGCGGCTTTCTGGCCGTGCGCCGCATCGAACGCCAGGCGCTGACGCGAACGCTTTACCTGCTGCGCCGCGCCGACCGCGATCCCGCAGGGCAGGATCCGAGAGCGGCGCGGCTGCTGGCTGGGATCGTCCGCAGCATTTTGCGCAGCTCAGCCCCCTATTCGGTGGCGCTGGATGCGAAATATGCCGAGGACGAGCCAGCCGCCTCGCCTCCGCGACTGCTATAACCATTTCCATATACCAAGCTGCGATAATCCATCTTGGACTTGGCCGATCCCGATCCCTTAGCTTCGGTCCCGCGGGGCACGACATGCTGACCCGCCGCGCCGGATGACCAAAGACGCACCGGCGTCGCGATCTGACCATCGGGAGGTTCTAGGCCATGGGAGGCTATCGGGTGACCGTCGATACGGGCGGTACATTCTCGGATTTTGTCTATCTGGACGAGGCGACGGGCACGACCACCATCGCCAAGGTTCCCTCGACGCCTGACGACCCCTCTCGCGCCATCGCGACCGGTATCGACAAGCTGCTGGCGATGGATGTGCCCGCATCGGATATCCGCTATTTCTGCCACGGCACCACCGTGGGAACCAATGCGCTGCTGGAAGGCAAGGGCGCTCGCACCGGACTTCTCGTGACCGAGGGCTTTCGCGGCATCTACGAGGTGGGCGAGCAGGCCCGCCCGCACGGCCCCGCCATCTTCGACGTGATGTATGACCGGCCCGCGCCGCTGGTGCTGCCCTCGGAAACCGGCGAGGTCGCGGAACGGGTGCAGCATGACGGCTCGGTCCTGCTGCCGCTGGACGAGGCGGCGCTGCGCGACACCCTGCGCGAGTTGAAGGCGCGCGACATCGAATCCATGGCGGTGTGCTTCCTGTTCTCGTTCCTGCATTCCGGCCATGAGGAGCGGGTGCGCGAGATCATCGCCGAGGAACTGCCGGGCTGCGAGGTCTCGCTCTCCTCGGAGATTGTGCCGCAGATCCGCGAATACCATCGCCTCAGCACCACGGTGATCAACGCCTATCTGCAACCGATCCTTGCGCGCTATATCGCCCGCCTCGGCCAGCGTCTGGAGGAGGCCGGGGTCGACACGCCGCAGAAATACATCATGCAGTCGAATGGCGGCATGGCGACCTTCGCGTCGACCGCGAAGAAGGGCGTGGCCACCGTTCTGTCCGGCCCGGCGGGTGGCATCACCGCCAGCGTGGCGACGGCGCGGGCCACGGGATTTCTGGACATCGTCACCTTCGACATGGGTGGCACCTCTTGCGACGTGGCGCTGATCAAGGGTGGCGTCCCGGTGATCGCCAATCGCGGCAAGGTCGAGGGGCGCGACATCTCGGTGCCGATGATGGACATCAACACCGTCAGCGCCGGCGGCGGCACGCTGGCCTCGGTCGATCGCTTCGGTGTGCTGGAGGTTGGCCCGCACAGCGCCGGCGCCGTGCCCGGCCCCGCCTGCTACAGCCGGGGCGGAGAAAGGCCGACGATCACCGATTGCAACCTGGTGCTGGGCTATCTCTCCGAGGACAATTTCCTGGGCGGCACCATGCGGCTTGACCGCGACAAGGCGCTGCGCGCGGTCGCAACCCATGTCGGCGCACCACTGGGCCTGCCCGAGCGCGAGGCCGCCGAGGGTGTCGTGCGCATCATCGACGTCAAGATGGAGGAGGCGATCAAGGCCATCTCCACCATGCGGGGCCATGACCTGCGCGACTTCATGCTGCTACCCTTCGGCGGCGCGGGTCCGATCCATGCCAGCCGCATGGTGCGCGATCTTGGCATGGCGGGGGCGGTGGTACCGCTGCATCCGGGCGTCTTCTCGGCCATGGGGCTGGTGATGTCGGATGTGAAGCACGACTATGTCCGCTCGCGCCTTCAGGATCTGGCGGCGAGCGACCCGGCCGAGATCGACGCGACCTTCGCGGCCATGGACGAGCGCGCGCGTGACGAACTGGCCGGGGAAGGCTTCAGCGGCCGGAACGTGCGGATCGACCGCCATCTTGACCTGCGCTATGCCGGACAGGGCTATGAACTGACCCTGCCGGTGACGCCCGGCGAAAGCATCTCCGACATCCGCAAGGCCTTCGATGCCGCGCATGAGGCGACGTTCGGCCATGCCGCGCCGGGCGAGCGGGCCGAGATCGTCTCGTTCCGGGTGCAGGCGGTGGGCCTCGTCACGCCGGTCGAACCGCAGCGCTTCGCGCCCGAGGGCCGCAGCCTCTCCGACGCCTTCCTGGGGACGCGGCCCGTGCGCTTCGACGGCTTCGACCACGATTGCGCGATCTATCAGCGCGAAAGGCTGGATGTCGGGCATGGCTTCGCCGGCCCCGCCGTTATCGAGCAGTTCGACTGCACCACCGTCGTGCTGCCGGGCCAGTCCGTCCGCGTTGACGAATTCCGCAACCTGATCATCACCGAGGACGCCCGATGAATATACAGGCCCCGGCCGACCGCATCGCCGTGAACGCGGTCGAGCTTGAAGTGATCCGCGCCAGCCTGAGCGGCATCGTTCAGGAAATGCAGAACTCGCTGTTCCGAACCGGTTTTTCCACCATCATCCGGGAATCACAGGATGCCTCCTGCGCCATTCTGGACGCGCGCGCGCAGGTGGTGGCGCAGCATGTGGTGCTGCCCCTGCATCTGGGGGCCTTCCCGGCCTGCACGGCGGCGGTGCTGCGGCGCTTTGGCGACGACATCGCCGAGGGCGACGCCTTCCTGATCAACCATCCCTACGAGGGCGGCAGCCCCCATGCCCCGGACATGGCCGTGATCTCGCCGGTCTTCTTCCGGGGTGATCTGGTCGGGTTTTGCGCCTCGATCGCGCATAAGAGCGATATCGGCGGCCCGGTTCCCGGCAGTTGCTCGGGTCAGGCGCGCGAGATCTACAACGAAGGCCTGCAATTGCCCGCCGTGCGCTATCAGCGCGGCTTCCGGCCCTATGGCGACGTCGAGACCGTCATCCGCGCCAACAGCCGCACCCCCGATCTGGTCATGGGCGATATCCGGGGCCAGCTCGGCTCGGGCCGGCTGGGCGAACAGCGCCTGATCGCCCTCTTGGAAAAGTTCGGGCTGGAGACCTGCCGCGCCGCCTTTGCCGAACTGGGGGCCATCGGCGAAAGACGGGTGCGCGCCGCCGTCGCCGACTGGAAGGACGGCAGCTTCGAGGCCGAGCGTTTCCTGGACGACGACGGCATCGAGCTGGAAAAGCCGATCCGCATCCATGTCCGGGCGGAAAAGATCGGGGACCGGATCGTCTTCGACTTCACCGGATCGGCAGACCAGACGCGCGGGCCCGCCAATATCCGTCCGCCGCTGGCGCAGGCTGCCTGCGCCTATGTGCTGATCTCGCTGATCGATCCGGGCGTGTTCATCTCCAGCGGCATCCTGCGCGCCTTCGAGGTGAAAACCCGTCCCGGCAGTATCCTCGACCCGGTGCATCCGGCGCCGGTGAACACCTACAATCCGACCGTGCATGCGGTTGTGGACGCGATCTTCGCGGCCCTCGGTCCCTTGGTCGAAAGCCGCGCCCGCGCAGATGGCAGCGCCAGCCGCTCGATCATCGTGGGCAGCCGGGGGCAGGGCAAAGGCTATGTCCAGTATGAGATCTTCGGCGGCGGCGCCGGGGCGCGGGCCACCCGCGACGGGGCATCGGGCATCACCGTGAACCAGTCGAACGCCAAGATCGCCCCGGTGGAGATCATCGAAAGCGAGTTTCCGACCCGCCTCCTGCGCTTCGAGCTGATCCGGGATTCCGGCGGCGCCGGGCAGTTCCGCGGTGGCCTCGGCATCCGGCGCAGCTATCTGAACCTTGCCGAGTCGCGCTTCTCGATCCGCTCGGCCAAGCATGTGATCCCGGCGCAGGGCTGCGAGGCGGGCGGGCCGGGCCGCACCGGCGACATCCGCATCAATCCCGGCACCGGGTCCGAGGTTCGCCTGCCGACCCGCTATGCCGACTATCCCCTGCAGAAAGGTGACGTGTTCGAGGTGGAAACCCCCGGCGGCGGCGGCTTTGGCGACCCGCGGCTGCGCGACCGGCAGGCGGTGCTGCGCGATGTGCGCAATGGCTATGTTTCGCCCGAGGCGGCGGCGCGCGATTATGGCGTGCGGCTGGCGCGCTCGGAAGACGGATGGGAAATCGCGTCCTGAAGGCCGAAGGCCCGGCGCATGGAAGGGAGGAAGAATGTTGGATCAACGGGTTGAGACGGGTCTGGTCGGAGGCGTGATCGGGCTGGGGGCCATGGGCTTCCAGATGGCGCGGCACATGCGGCTGAAGGGGTTTCAGGTCGCAGGCTATGACATCTCGGCCGATACCAACGCCAAGGCGGCGGAACTGGGCGTGGTGATCGGCGAGGACGTGGCCAATGTCGGCCGCCAGTCGGATGTGGTCTTCGTGATCGTGCAGACCGACCGTCAGGTCGAGGAGGTGATCGGCGGCGAGAACGGGTTGCTGGCCGCGATGCGGCCCGGCTCGGTCATCTGCATCGCCAGTTCGGTCGCGCCCGACACCTGCAAGCGGATCGAGGCCGAGGCCGAGACGCGCGGCATCGGCGTGCTGGACACGCCGCTGATCCTTGGCCAGAAGGCCGCGGACGAGGGCCGGCTGACCATCTTCGTGGGCGGCAAGCCCGAGGCGCTGGAAAAGGCCCGCCCGCTTCTGTCGGCCTTCGGCCGCAACATCTTCCTGATCGGGGGCAGCGGGGCGGGACAGGTCGCCAAGACCGTGAACAACATGCTGCTCTGGTCCTGCATCTGCGCCAATTACGAGGCGCTGAGCCTCGGCAAGCGCCTGGGCGTGGACATCCCGACGCTGATCGAGGCGCTGGGATACAGCTCGGGCGCCAACAACTCGCTGTCCCGCTGGGGCCAGAGCACCGGGAAATGGGCCGAGAAGGACATGGACGTGGCGCTCGACCTCGCCCAGCAGGTGAAGCTGCCGGTGCCGCTGAACAGCCTCGTGGATCAGCTGATGAAGACCATGGACCGCGACAGGATGAAAAGTCTGCTCGACTGAACCGTGATCTTGCGGGCGGGCGGAGGAGGCCCCCTTGCAAGCGAACCGTCCAAGGGAGGACAAGATGGGAAAATTGTTGAAGGGACTGGCGGCCGCCTTCTGCGCGGCGATCATGGCCGCAGGAACGGCGCAGGCCGAGGACCCGATCAAGCTGCGCGTGGCCTATGACGGCTTCACCATGACCGGTGCGCCGCTGCAATACATCCAGAAGCATGGCATCTTCCAGAAGAACGGGCTGGAGGTCGAACTGCTGTTCGTCGATGGCGGTTCGGTGCTGACCCAGTCGCTGGTCGGTGGTTCCGTCGATATCGCGCAGAACGGCTATGCGCCGGTGGTGAATGCCGCGGTCGCCGGAGCCGATCTGGTGATCATCGGCGGCATGGCCAATGTGCTGCCAATGATGCTGGTGACCGATGGCGCCATCACCAAGCCCGAGGACCTGCGCGGCAAAAGCGTCGCCATCAGCCGCTATGGCTCGTCCACCGACGTGGCGGCGCGACTGGCGCTGGAGCATCTGGGCCTGACCACGCGGGACGTGAACATCCTGCAACTGGGCAATGAAGGCACCCGCCTCGCGGCCTATAAAAGCGGACAGGTGCAAGGGCTGATGGTGCAGCTTCCCGGCGCGCAGGATCTGATCGACCAAGGCGCGACGATGATGGCGGATGTGGGCACCATCGCCCAAGGCTATCCCAATACCGCCTTCGCCACCACTCGCCGCTATCTGGCCGAGAACCCCGAGGCGGTGAGGCGCTTCTACAAGGCCATGGCCGAGGGGCTGCGCGCCTTTGCCGCCGATCCCGAGGGCGCGACGGAAGTGACCGCCGAGTTCCTGAAGGTAGAGCCGGGCGGCAACCTGCCGATGGCGGTCGATTACTTCAGCAAGCATGTCTACCAGATGGACCTGCGCCCCACGGTGCCGGGCGTGGCCGAGGTGCTGAAGGAGCTTGCCGCCTCGGTTCCCGCCGCCGCCTCGGTGGACCCGGCCAGCCTTGTCGACACGACCATTCTGGACGGGCTGGAAGCCGAGGGCGTTTTCGCCGGTCTGAAATGAGCCTCATGCAGGACGGGAGGATAGCCATGAAACACTCGACCCCGGTAAAGCTCAGGGCACGCGGCGTCTGCCTGAACTACCGCAACAGCCGCAGCAAAACCGACCTTTGTGTGTTGAACGGCATCGACCTCGATATCATCGAGGGCGAGCTGGTCAGCATTGTCGGACCCAGCGGTTGCGGCAAGTCCACCTTCCTGTCGGCGGTCGACGGGCTGATGACCATCCATGGCGGCGAGATCCGCATCGACGAGCGGCAGGTGACAAGGCCGGGTCGCGACCGCGGCCTTGTCTTCCAGCACGATTCGCTGTTCCCGTGGCGGACGGTGCTGCGCAACGTGGCCTATGGGCTGGAATTGCAGGGCCAGCTGCCGAAGGCCGAGATCCGCGACCGCGCCCGCGGCTTCGTCGAGCTGGTCGGGCTCAAGGGTTTCGAGGATGCCTATCCCGGCGAACTTTCCGGGGGCATGCGGCAGCGGGTGAACATCGCCCGCGCGCTGGCCGTCGATCCCGATCTGCTGCTTCTGGACGAGCCCTTTGCCGCGCTGGACGCGCAGACCCGCGAATACATGCAGTTCGAGCTTCTGAAGATCCTCGACCGCGCGAAGAAGACGGCGATGTTCATCACCCACCAGATCGACGAGGCCATCTTCCTGTCGAACCGCGTCGTGGTGTTCTCGGCCCGGCCCGCCAAGGTCAAGGAGGTGGTGGAGATCGACCTGCCGCCACAGCGCACGCTGGACCTGAAGCACACGTCGCGGTTTCAGGAGATCTTTCGCCACATCTGGCAACTGATCGAAGAGGAAACCGGAAAGATGGGCCTCGCGCCCGTTGGGGGGACATGATCATGGCCGATATTTCGAGCGGCAAGGCTGCGACCGAAATCAGGCAGCGCCGAGAGCCGTCCCTGACCTTCTGGCTGCTGCGACATGAAAATGCGCTGCTCGGGCTGGGCACGACGCTCGTGGCGCTGCTTCTGTGGGAAATCGCGGTGCGGGTTGGTCTTGCCGATCCGCTGTTCACCAGTTCGCCCTCGCGGATCCTGTCCACGGGCTACCAGATGTTTGCCGATGGCAGCATCTATCCGCATCTGGCGATCTCGGGGCTGGAACTGCTGGTGGGTTACAGCCTTGCCATTCTGGTGGCGGTGCCGCTGGGGATCCTGCTGGGCTGGTATCGTCGGCTGAACGCGGCCTTCGATCCGATCATCTCGGCGCTTTACGCGACGCCGCGCATTGCGCTGGTGCCGCTGATCGTCATCTGGTTCGGCATCGGCCTCGGGTCGAAATTCGCCATCATCTTCCTCAGCGCGATCTTTCCGATCCTGATCAACACCATCGCGGGCGTGCAGTCGGTGGACCGCGACTTCGTAAAGGTGGGGCGTTCCTTCGGGGCCAGCGACCGGCAGATGTTCCTGACCGTGGTGCTGCCCGCCTCGGTGCCGTTCCTGCTGACCGGGCTGCGGCTGGGCCTTGGCCATGCCCTGATCGGGATCGTGGTGGGCGAGCTTTATGCCGCGCAGGCCGGGGTCGGCTTCATGATCGCCATGGCCGGGGCCACCTTCCAGACCGACAAGCTGATGGTCGGCATCATCCTGATCGCGGGCGCGGGCGTGATCCTGACCAACCTGCTGCGGCTGATCGAGCGGCGCTTCGACCGCTGGCGCCCGACCAACCGAATGTAAACAGATCCATATCCGAGGGAGTTACTGCATGAGCGGACAATTCGCGGGCCAGGTGGCCATCGTCACCGGCGCAGGCCGCAATATCGGCGAGGAGACCGCCCGCCTTCTGGCGAGCCAAGGCGCCCATGTCGCCATGGTCGATATCGAAGCGACCAACGCCGCCCGCATCGCCGGGGAAATCAACGCCGCCGGCGGCTCGGCCGAGGTCTTTCTGGCCAACATCGCCGAGGAAGAGGACGTGGCCCGCCTGTTCGCCGAGGTGGGCGCGCGTTTCGGCGCGCCGGACATGCTGGTCAACAATGTGGCGGTTTCCGACAACAAGCACCTTCTGGACATCACCAAGGCGGAATGGGACCGGGTGATCGCCGTCACCCTGACCGGCACCTTCCTGATGACGCAGCATTGCGCGCGGGCCATGGTCGCGGCCGAGAAAGGCGGGCGGATCGTCAATGTCGGCTCGACCTCGGGCTTCTACGGGCGGCCGCGCGCGATTGCCTATACCGCCGCCAAGGCCGGGGTGGCGAACATGACGCGCTCGATGGCGATCCAGCTGGCCAAGCACAATATCCGGGTGAACTGCGTGGTCCCGAACAAGATCGGCTCGCCAGTCGGCAAGGACACGTTCGATCCGACCCGCCCGGTGGTCAATCTGGTCAACCGCCCCGGTATGCCCGAGGATCTGGCGCGGGCCATCCAGTTCCTGCTGTCCGAGGATTCGGCCTTCATCGACGGCACGACACTCTTTGTCGACGGCGGCGTCTCGGCGATCATGCCGGGCTCCGAATAGGCAGGGGAGGCATTCATGGCGGACACGTCCGAGGCCCCCGGCCTGCATCACAATTCGCAGAACCTGACCCGCGAGGAGAAGGAGGCCCAGCTCTATCAGAAGAAGAAGGACCGGATCTTCGTCCGCAGCCTGCAGGGCGCCTACAACATGCAGGAGGCGCTGGACAAGCTGCGCTCCATGCCTCGCGTCAAACGCGCGAGGGAGACCGCCTTCGTCGACGGCCCGCAAGCCTTCACCCGGCACTATATCGAGCCGAAGGACGGCATCACCCAGACCTTCCACCTGCATCTCGAGGAATATGCCCCCGGCGCGAGTTCGCAGAAACATGCGCATGTGAACGAGGCCGCGTTCTACATCCTCGACGGTGCCGGCTACGAGATCCATGACGGCGTGCGTTATGACTGGCAGGCCGGCGATGTGGTGGTGGTTCACAACAGCTGCGTCCACCAGCATTTCAATGCCTCGAAGACCCGGCCGGCGCGGGCCTTGGTGATCAAGACCAAGCCCATGTACATGTTCCTCAACATGCTGTTCCAGAAGGCGATCACCGAGCGATCGGTCGATCACACCCCGGAAAGCGAGGGCTTCGAGGTGCGCGAGGAGGAAGACGACCTGAACCATCCGGGCGGAGGATACTGACATGGCATGGGACGAAACCGGCGCCTGGCTGACCGGCGCGGCGAATGAACGGCTGTATCAGCGCCTGCTGGACGATGCGCAGGACGCGCCCTCGCGCAATGCCCGGCGCAAGAAGATCATCCGCCCCGACGACATGCCGTGGGAGATGTCGCGGCAGGGCATCCTCAAGCATCTGATCAACGACAAGATGAACACGCGGATGGAGACGGTCGACGCCTATATGCAGATCGTCCCGCCCGGCTCTCATTCGGGCCGCCATCGCCATCTGGCCGAGGAATGCTTCTATGTCCTCGAGGGGCGCGGCTACGATATCCATCAGGATTGCGACATGGTGGTGGACAATGACGCCTTCGAATGGCGTGCGCGGGACGAGACCCAGCGCTTTGACTGGGAAGCGGGGGACGTGGTCTATATCCCGCCGAACACCATTCATCAGCATTTCAACCTCGATCCCGACCGGCCGGTGCGGCTGATCTCCTCGACCAACCGGATCTTCAACCAGATCGGGCTGAACACGCTGGAGCAACTGGACGACGCGCCGGAATATGACCCGCGCCTCGTGCTGACCGACCAGATCGTGCGCGACTATCTGCGCGGCGACCGGAAGGCGGGATGAGCCGCGACCTGCCGCAGGATCGATCGGAACGCGCCCCGTCGCGCGATGCGCACGGGATCGAGGATCATTTCTGGGGAGGGCTGGAAGGGCACGATCATGGGTCGGGCCTTTTCGACCATGACCACGATCATGATTTCCCCGAGGATCAGGCGCCCCCGCGCACCAGCTTCCTCAGCCTAGGCGTCGATATCGGCTCGTCCAGCACGCAGGTGGCGTTTTCCCGGCTGGAGGCGCAGGGCGGCGGCTGGCAAAGGCGGACCCTGTTCCTCTCTCCGGTCGCCCCCACGCCCTTTCTGCCCGATGGGCTGATCGACGCGGCGCGGCTGCGTCAAATGCTGATAAGAGCCTATCTCGGCGCCGGGTTGACGCCCGATGCCGTGGAAACCGGAGTGATCATCCTGACCGGAGAGGCGGCGGCGCGCGCCAATGCCCGCACCATCGCGGCCGAGACCGAGGACTTGGGCGAAATGGTCTGCGCCGCTGCGGGCCATCATCTGGAGGCGCGGCTGGCCGCCCACGGGTCCGGCGCGGTCTCAGCCAGCCTTGGCGGGCGACGGGTGCTCTCTATCGATATCGGCGGGGGCACGACGAAGCTCGCGCTGATCGAGGATGGGCAGATCCGGCAGACCGCCGCGCTGTCGGCGGGTGGGCGGCTCGCAGTCATCGACCGGCAGAACCGGCTGCTCCGCCTTGACCCGGCGGGACGGACCCTTGCCTTGCGTGCCGGGCTGGATTGGCAGGCAGGCGCACAGATCGACCCCGCCGAACGGGCGCAACTGGCCGAGGTGATGGCCGGGGACATCGTCGATGCGGCGACCGGCTGCGCACAGGACCCGCTTTGGCTGACGCCGCCCTTGCGGCCTTTCGGGGCGCTGGACGGCGTGCATGTCTCGGGCGGGGTGGGTGAATATGTCCATGCCCGTGAAAGCCGCGATTTCAACGATCTGGGCCGGGCGCTTGGCCATGCCCTGTCGCGCAGGATCGCCGCCGGGGCCGTTGGCGCCCCCCTGCTGCCGCCCGGCGAATGCATCCGCGCCACGGTGCTGGGCGCTGCGGAACACAGCTTGAGCCGCAGCGGCGAGACCAGCTTCATCTCGAACCACAGGGAGTTGCTGCCGCGCCGTCGCCTGCCGGTCATCGCCCCGCCCTGCGACCTTTCCACCGACGAGATCGACGCGGCTGCGGTGGGCGAGGCCATCCGGGGGCATCTGGCGGGTTTCGATCTGCTGGCCGATCCCACCCGGCCCGTGGCGCTGGCCCTGCGCTGGCAGGGGATCCCTGAACACGCGCGGATCGCCGCGCTGGCCCGTGGCATCGCGCAGGGGCTCGGCCGGCATGTCGCAGCGCGCACGCCGCTTTACATCCTGATCGACGGCGATCTTGCGCTGTCGCTGGGCCGGATCCTGAAGCAGGAGTTGCGGCTGCCTTCGGAAATCCTCGTGCTGGACCGGATTCTGGTTTCGGATTTCAGCTATGTCGATCTGGGTCGCATCCGCCTGCCATCCCATACGGTGCCGGTCACCATCCGCACGCTGGTCTTTGGCGGCGAACAGGGTTGAGGCGCGGGGCGGGACCGTTCAGCCCCGCCCCCACCTTCATTTCTTCAGAAGCCCTGTCACATAGGCGCGCGTTTCCGGCGACAGGTCGAACTGGGCATGGATCGCGGGCATCACCTCCTCGCCCACCAGCGGATCGATCGGCAGGCCCATGGCTTTCGCCCGCTCCAGCAATTCGGGATCGCTCAGCGCCTGCCGATAGGCGTCGCGCAGGGCTTCGAGCCGGGTATCGGGGATGCCGGGCGGCCCGACGGTCAGACGAATGACGGTGCTTTGCGCCTCCATCAGGCGCAGGATCTCGCGGCCCTTGTCGGTCTTGGCAAAGCCGTCCAATTGCGGCACGTCGGTCTGGTCGCCGCCCAATTGCGCGATGAAGCGGCCCTTGCCGTCGCGCACGAAGGGCTCGTAGCTGGAGCGCGAGCCGACGACGCCCTGAATCTCGCCCCGCATCATGCCCATCTCGTTTTCCTTGCCGCCATAGCCGCTGATGATCTGGACCGGCAGTTCGAGCGCATCGGCCAGCATCACCATGTCGACATAGTCCGAGCTGCCCACCCCGGTCGCACCGAAAAGGACCGGAGACTTGCTCGCCAGAAGCTGCTCGACGCTGTCGATCCCCGACTTGGACGAGACCATCAGCACGCGCGGATCGGTCGCCGCCTTGCCGATCCAGGACATCTTCTCGAGATCGAAGCGGATGCCGTCGACACCGGCGATTTGGCCATAGACCAGCCCGGTGTTGAAGGTGCCGATGGTCAGGCCATCCGGCTTCGCGGCATGGATCTGGTTGGCGCCGATGATATGGCCCGCGCCCGGAACATTGCGCACCACGAAGGTCGAGCCGGGCAGGTATTTCTGCATGAACTCGGCGACCAGACGGCCATAGGTATCATAGCCGCCGCCCGGTTCGGTCGCGACGACATAGTTCACGGTCTTGCCGTTGAAGAACGCGACATCCGCCTCGGCTGTGGCCAGCGTCGGCAATGACGCGATGGTCAGCGCGGCGACAAGCCTGCGCATCCCTTGCAGAACGATCTGCATGGTGTTTCTCCTCCCCTGTTGTCTGATATTCGGCCTGCCCTCCTCGACAGGCCGCCTTCCCGGCATCCGTGGCCTGAAAGCCCCGGATCAGCCCGCAGGCATCTCGGCCAGCAATCGGCCGCAGCCCTGAACCGGCTGCCGGATCGCCAGCCTGAGCTGGATTTCCCAGCAGCGCGCCGGAACCGGATGGATCACCGGCACGCCCAGATCCTGCTCGAGCAGGTCGATGATCGGCAGCACCCGCCAGCCCGAGCCAAGCAGATAGATCGCCTCGGCCTTGTCCCGATGCGGCAGGAAGCTGCGCTTGATATGGGCATAGACGGATTCCGGCGACAGCGCCCCGACATTGCCGAAGGCGGTGTCGATCCCCTCCATCGCCAGGACGTCGAAACCTGCATCGCGGAAATATGTCGCGAAGACATCGTTCATCCGGGGACCGAAATACGAGGCCCCAACGAAGCGCCGGATCCCCAGCGCCTTCAGCGCGCGGATATGATTGGTGCCCGAGGTGAAGATCTGTGTGCCATAGGTCTTTTCCCAGCCTGCGACCAGTTCCGCCTCTTTCCGGTGGCCGAGCAGCATGAAGGGCGGCGCCCCCTCGGGGTGGATCAGGTCGACCCCGGCCTCGGCCAGCCGGGTGATCAGCGGCTCATAGCCGTCGACGGCGCGGTCCATCTCGTCCTGCGAGCCCTTCCTGATGTCGAGGAAAAGCGGGATCACCCCGATACCATCCGGCAGGATGCGGACGAGTTCTTCGAGCGATCCGGGTCTGAGCGTGGGTTTGATGCAGCCGATGGTCCCGCGCCAGCTGGTGAATGCCATTCCGTCACTCCTTGGGCATGTCATTGATGCGGCCGGCCCGTGCGAGGCCGGCCCCTGCCCTCACTTGCTGAGGGCGCTCTTGATCAGATCGACCGTCGCGGGGGACTGCTTCAGCGCAACCAGAATGGCATCGCGCACCTCGTCGCCCACCATCGGATCAACCGGCAGGCTGAGCTTGGCGGCGCGCTCCTGAAACTCCGGATCGTTCAGCGCCCTGGAATAGGCGTCACGCAGGGCGGCCAGCCGGTCCTCGGGGATACCGGGCGGACCGGCAGTCACGCGGGCAATCGTGCCCTGTGCCTCGATCAGCGAAATGACCTCGCGGGCCTGATCGGTGGTCGCCACGTCGCCGAGTTGCGGCAGGTCGGAATCCTCGCCGCCGATCACCGCGACGAAGCGGCCACGCCCCTCCTTCACGAAGGGCTCATAGCTGGAGCGGAAGGCGACCACGCCCTGAATCTCGCCCCGCATCATGGCAAGCTGATCGGCATTGCCGTCATAGCCTGTGATGATCTCCAGCGGGACGCCGACGGCTTTCTCCAGCATGATGGTCTCGACATAGGAGCCAGATCCGATGCCGTCGGCGCTGAACTTCACCTTTTTCGGCACGGCCATGAGTTGATCCAGCGTCTCGATGCCCGAGTTGTCGGACATGATGATCGCGCGCTGGTCCGAGGCGGCCTTGCCGATCCACGACATCCTGCCCAGATCGAACTTGACCCCCTCGGCCCCCGCCAGCTGGCTGTAGACGAGGCCGGTGTTGAAACTGCCGATGGTCAACCCGTCCGGCTTGGCGGCATAGATATAGTTCGCCCCCAGAACATGTCCCGCCCCCGGCATGTTGCGGATGATGAAGGTCGAGCCGGGCAGGTATTTTTCCATATATTCGGCCACCAGCCGACCATAGGTGTCGAAGCCGCCGCCCGGCGCGGTCGAGACCACATAGTTCACCGTCTTGCCCTTGAAGAATTCGGCCCCCGTCTGGGCTGTCGCCAGCGTGGGCAGGGCTGCGATCGTCGCGGTGGCGACAAGCATGCGAAGCCTCCGCAGGATGTTCTGCATGAGTGTTCTCCTCCCTGATTCGTGCGTTCGGCCCTTTCATCGGCAAAGGCCTTGCCGCCTTCTCCCTCAGGAAGTTCAGTCGGGTTTGCGCTTTATGTCCAAGGCTGAAATTCGCGCCGAGCTATAGCTTTTTGCTGATACCACGCTGTGGTTGCAGCCGTCGCGACGCGGCATCGAGCCGCGGCCAAGCAGCGCGGCGATGCATTGGTCGATCCCCGGAAATATGAGCGGTGCCTCCGGTCCGACGGCGCGGATCGGAGGCTCGGAAATTGATCCCGTTCCGTTCGTTAGCCTTTCTGCAAGGACCGCACGCCGCCACCCTTTGCAGGGTGGCGGGCATCGGCCTTCAGGCCCGCATCGCCGAAAGCATCGCGGGCAGATAATCGTCGCCCGAGGCGATGACCAGGACCGAGGCCGAGGGCCGCATTGCAGCCGCGACACTATCGGCCATCTGCTCGGTCTGCGGCACGACGATCCCCGCCGTCATCACCGCACGCGACCGAGCGACCTGCCCGATGATCGCGGCCTCGCGCGCGCCTTCGGAGGTGGTGGCGACAAGCACCACCAGATCGGCCCCCTCAAGCTCGGCCGAATATAGCGTCCGCACGCCGTCGATCCCGACAAGGCTGACGTCATTCGGGCTGACATCGGGCTGCTGTGTCGCCAGCGTCAGGAAATGCGCCCCCTTCCAGGGATCCTCCACGATCGCGAGCATCGCCCGGCGCGCGCCCTCGTCCAGCGCGATGATGCGGGATTGCCGCGTCATCGAGTTCGGGTAAGGCACCCGGAAACTCGCCTCGGCGGCCGTGGCGGCCATCCCGCAGGAGTTCAGCAGAGTCGGCCGCTGGAACGTCGGCGTTCCCATCGGATATTCGACACCATCATGCATCGGTCACACCGAGGTCTGCTTGACGCCGGGGCGCACCGTCAGGTCATCGCGACAGGCTTCGACGAAGGGCGCATCCTGCGGCAGGATCTTGGCCACCGAGCGCACGCGCTGATGCACCGGGTCGATGCCCGGCGGCACGGCACCCGTCTTCATCATCGCCTGCACTGCCTTGCGTAGCCGGTGACGCGCCATGATGATGCCGTTGTCGGTCGAGACGAGGTTCTCTTTCGTGCGGTCGATGATCGGCCCCATGCTTTCCTGAAGCGAGGCGTCCTGCATCGCGATGCCCCAGATGCCCGAATAGCTTTCGCCGCGCTTCTGGGCCTCGCGGTCCATCAGGTAGTCATTGTCCTTGTTCTGCAACGGCCGATAGGTGCCCGGCACATATTTGTTGTGAACCCCCCAGCCCTCTTCCATCGCGGTGCGCTCCTCGTCGGTCAGGGCGCGGGTCGGATGATAGTCATAGCTCCAGGCCCAGCAGTTGTGATCGTCGATCGGGACCCAGAAATGCCCATGGACCGGGTGGTCGCCGCGCGGCGGAACCATGGTGAAACTGGGCATGACCCAAGGCGTGATGCGCCAGTAATACTGGTTGTCCTCGGCCTTGCGGCGGGCGCCGATGAACAGGCCGCCGGGGGCGTCGACCACTTCGAAGACCGGCTTGCGGTCCTGTTGGTTGTATTTGTTGCCCTTGGCACCCTTGAACAGCGGGTCGCCGGCCAGCGAACCGGAATGCAGGAACGAGACGTGGCTGGAATCGATTCCGCCCTCCATCGCCTGCAGCCAGTTGCATTCCTGCCACCGCTTCGAGGTATAGGTCTGCTCGGCCGGGACGCTGCAGAATTCCCATTCCGGCATCGGCGGACGGTCATCCTTGTCGCCCATATGGGTCCAGAGCACGTCGCCGATCTTGACCAGCGGATAGCCCTTTAGCTTGATCTTCTCGCAAAAGCCGCTTTCCTCGGGCTCCGAGGGCACGTCGATGCACTGGCCAGTATAGTCGTATTTCCAGCCGTGATAGGGGCAGCGCAGGCCCTCTTCCTCGTTGCGACCGAACCACAGCGAAACCCCGCGATGGGCGCAGAATTCGTCGATCAGCCCATAGCGGCCCTTGGAATCGCGGAATGCGATCAGGCGTTCGCCCAGCAGTTTCACGCGCACGGGCGGACTGTCGTTTTCAGGCAGTTCGTTGGCCAGAAGCGCCGGGATCCAGTATTTTCGGAACATCTGCCCCATCGGCGCATCGGCCCCGGTCTGGGTCAGCAGATCATTCACTTCCTTGGAAAGCATCGTTCTCCTCCTCCTCTCTGGCGCCCCCGGCTTGCCGGGCGGGCTTGATAACCGGCCGCCGTCCAGAGCGGCAATTTTAGTTCTTGTATGCGGAACTTCGTTCGTGTATGCAGAATGTCATAGGCGACGTCACACGTCAACCGCACCAACCGCAAGGGAGTGAGAAAAGGATGAACACAGTGGAGCTTTTGGACCTGATCGCGATCGACGACATCGAATCGGGTGAGGCGACGAAGGTAGAAGCGGGCGGCCTGACGCTGGCCATCTTCCGTGTGAACGACGAATTCTACGTCACCAACGACACATGCACCCATGGTCCCGGCTCCCTCTCGGAGGGCGAACTGGACGGCTACGAGATTGAATGCGATTTCCATCAGGGCTGCTTCGACATTCGCACCGGCGAAGTGACCGCGCCGCCCTGCACGATGCCGCTGAAGGTCTATACCACCGTCGTGCGCGACGGTCGGGTGATGATCGAAGCTTGACGCCCGCATCCGTCCCAAGACCCATTGCCAAAGCCGGAAGGGTTGCTAATGTCTAGCATTATGGACCGACGATCCATATACAGGAACACGACTCACTGCCGGAACGGAGGGTGAGGCAGTTTTTTCGCGCCTGAGGGGAGCATCTGTTCTCTGCCTAGCGGTTCTGTATAAAGGAACAGCTAACGGAGAAAGGGTATAAGCATGACCGAAGAAAAACCCCGCAGCCTGAACCGCAACCCACGGCGCGACGCCCAGCGGCTGTCCTCTGTGACGACGGCCATCCACCTGCTGAAGACCTTTTCCGAGCATGAGCCGGAACTTGGCATCAGCGAACTGGCCAAGCGACTGCATATCGCGAAAAGCACGGTCCATCGCCTTGCCTCGGCCCTTCTCGAAGAAGGTCTGCTGGAGCAGAACCCGGAAAACGGCCGCTATCGGCTGGGGATCGGCCTGTTTTCGTTGGGGACGCTGGTGCGCGGACGCTTCGACGTGGCCGCCGAGGCCAAGACCCTGCTGCATGACCTGCGCAACCAGACCGGCGAAAATGCGCGGCTGGCGGTGCTGGGCGGCCGGTCGGCGGTCTATATCCACGACTTCGAAAGCCCCGAGCCGGTGCGCCTGCGCTCGGTCACCGGGCAGTATCGCGATGCTCATGCAACCGCCGAGGGGGCTTGCATTCTCGCCGGTCTGGATGATGCCGCGCTGAACGAGTTCCTCCAGGGTCCGCTGGCCGCCCTGACCGCAAACACCATCACCGATCCCGAGGCGCTGCTGGAAAAGATCCGCCGCGTCCGCCGCACCGGCTTTGCGGTCGAGGACGAGGAATTCGAACTGGGCGCGCGCTGCATCGCCGCCCCGGTCTATCGCGCCGATGGCCAGATCATTGCCGCCGTCGGGGTCGCGGGCCCTCGCGAGAGGATCCGAAAACGCAACTTCTCCGCCCTGGCAGAGGTGGTGGCCGCATCGGCGCAACGGATTTCCGAGCGCCTCGGCTATCGCACCGGCCAGAAGCTGAACACCCCTTGAGGAACTCATGCCACGCATCAGCCTGAACGACAGCGACATTGGTTTTGACTGCAAAAGCGACGACACCATCCTGCGCGCCGCCCTGCGCGCGGGTCTGGGCATGTCCTATTCCTGCAATGTCGGCTCCTGCGGAAACTGTCGTTTCGAGTTGATCGAGGGCGATGTGACCCATCTTCGGGCGGATTCCCCCGCCTATACCGACAAGGACCGCAAGCGGAACCGCTGGCTGGGTTGCCAGGCGGTTCCGGGCGGGGATTGCACGATCAAGTTTCGCCAGGACCCCGATGCGATCGCGGCCCATCCGCCGCTGAAGCGCGCGGGCACGCTTCTGAGCCGCCGCATGCTGAACCACGATATCGGCGAGTTCGAAATCCGCATCGACGGCGATCCCACTTTCCTGCCCGGACAATATGCCCTTCTGGGCGTGGAGGGGGTCGAGGGACAGCGCGTCTATTCGATGTGCAATCTGCCCGAAGGCGATCTCTGGCGATTCCAGATCAAGCGGGTGCCGGGCGGCGCGGCCACCACGAAGCTGTTCGAGTCGATGCAGCCCGGCGACAGGATCACGGTCGACGGACCCTATGGCCAGGCCCATCTGCGCGAAGACAGCGCGCGCGACATCGTGCTGCTGGCCGGGGGGTCGGGGCTCTCGCCCATGGTCTCGATCGCGCGCGGGGCGCTGCAATCCGCGTCGTATCCCGACCGCAAGGTCTATTTCTTCTTCGGCGGCCGCGGCCCGCGCGATATCGAGGCAGCCGCCTTCCTAAAGGACATCACCGACCCGCGTTTCCACTACATCGGCGCGATTTCGGACCCGGCGCAGGCCGATGGCTGGACCGGGGCGCAGGGCTTTATCCACGAGGTCGCCGAGGCGCAGCTGGGCGACGCGCTGAAGGATGCCGAGATCTATTTCGCCGGACCACCCGCGATGGCGGCGGCCATCGGGCAGTCCATGGCGGCGCGGGGCGTGGCCCCGGCCCAGATCCATTTCGACGAATTCTACTGAGCCGGGCGGAACGATTTCAGAATGGGCAAGCTTCCCCTTTCACTGGCGTGCTGGGATTATGACCGGGTCCGCCCCTTGCTGGACGGCACCGTCCATCCCGACGGCATCGACCTGAACTTCCACAATCTCGTGGTCGAGGAAACCTTCTTCCGCATGTTGCGCTATCAGGAATTCGACGCGGCCGAGATGTCGCTGTCGTCCTACCTGATGTCCTGCGAGAAACCGCAGCGCCCCTTCATCGCCATTCCGGTTTTTCCCAGCCGCTTCTTCCGGCATTCCTGCATCTATGTGAACGCGGATTCGGGGATCGAGAAGCCTGAGGATCTGATCGGCAAGCGGGTCGGCTGCCCGGAATACCAGATGACCGCGCCGGTCTGGATCCGTGGCATTCTGTCCGAGCATTACGGTGTTCCGGTGGACGGTGTGATCCATGTCACTGGCGGCGAGGAAGCGCCGGGACGGACCGAGAAGCTGCCGCTGGACCTGCCCGCGAACTTCCGCCTCGAGCGAATCGGCGAGGACAAGACGCTGGCCCAGATGCTGCGGACGGGAGAGATCGACGCGCTGGTCACGGCGCGCAAGCCCTCGACCTTCGACGGCAAGAGGGTGCGGCGCCTGTTCGCCGACCATGTCGCCGTGGAAAAGGCCTATTGGCGCCACACGGGGATCTTTCCGATCATGCATACCGTGGTGATCCGGCGCCCGTTCTACGAGAGTAACCGATGGGTGGCGCGGGCGTTGCAGAAGGCCTTCGTCGAGGCGCAGCGCATCTGCTATCAGGGCCTGCGCGAAACCGCGGCGCTGAAGGGTATGCTGCCCTGGTTCAACGCCCATGCCGAGGAAGCGTTCGATCTGATGGGGCCGGATTTCTGGCCCTATGGGCTGGAGGCGAACCGCCAGACCATCGAGACCTTCCTGCGCTATCACCGCGAGCAGGGGCTCAGCCGCAACGGCGGCGACGCAACGGCGGTCTTTGCCCCTGAAACCCTTGAGGAATTCGTGATCTGACAGCCGCAGCACGCGGCCGTCCATCGGGATGGAGGAGGATACCATGCCCAGCACCGTTATCGACGGTATCGAAACCAATTACGAAGTCGTGGGCGAAGGCGCCCCGATCCTGATGTTCGCGCCCGGCGGCTTCGATGCCAGCCTCGACAAATGGTCGAACCTCGGCATCTACGCCCAGATCAAGCTGCTGAACCATTTGCCGCAGCGCTACAAATGCATCCTGTTCGACCGCCGCGAGACCGGGAAATCCGGCGGCCGCGTCGAGCGGATCGGCTGGGAGCAATATGTCGCGCAGGGCGCGGGCCTGCTGGATCATCTCGGCATCGAAAAGGCCCATCTGATGGGCGGCTGCATGGGTTGCTGCCCGGTGGCGGCCTTCGCCACCCGTCATCCCGACCGCGTGCTCAGCATGGTGCAATACTGGCCGGTGGGCGGAGCGCAGTTCCGCATGAACGGTCATCGCCGCTTCGCCATCCATCTGGCCGAGCTTGAGCGGAGCGGACTGCAAGGGATCGTCGATCTGGCGCTGTCCACCAGCGACGGATTCGGCAAGGATCCGCGTCCCGGTCCCTGGGCGCCGGTGCTGCGTCGCGATCCGATTTTCCGCGAGACGTTCCTCGCGCAGGATCCTGCGCGCTACAAGCTGATCGTCGGCAGTCTGGCCCGCGTGCTGATCGATCGCGACAGCGTTCCGGGATTTGAGCCTGAAGACCTGATGCAGCTGGATATTCCGACGCTGATCATCCCCGGCCGCGACAACGCCCACTCGCTTTCCGCCGCGCGCTTCATCGAGGAATGCTCGAAGCGGGTGGAGTTCTGGGACGTCACCCCTGACGAACAGACCGAGGAAACCGCGCCGGCGCGCATCATGCAATTCCTCGATTCGATCGAGGCCTGAGGCAGCCGGGGGGAGCTGCCGTTCAGCAGCAGCCCTCTCCCTCATCAATGAGGCCCGGCAACAGCCAGCGGGGCGGCAGGTCATCTTCCGTGACCTCCGCCACCGGCTTGAAGATGCGGATACGATAGGGCTGCCCCGCCTCGTCCCAGAAGGCGATGGCGGTCTCGACCGGGGGGCAACCCGGCGTCTGGCAGCTCAGTTCGGCCACCACCATGACAACCGTCCCGGCAAGGGCGAAACGCTCGCGCACCATCGTCTCGACCTGGGCGGCGGCGATCGCGCCTGCGCCGGGTCTTCGCATTTTCAGAGCCATGATTCCCCTTCCATTCCTGAACAGTTTCTAACACAGTTCCTTTATGCGGACCAATGTTCTTGTCAGCGGATCATTTGGGTGCTAGCTTCCAGGCGCATCCAAGGGAGGACACGTCTTGACCGAAACCGTACTCGCCGCCGTGCGCACCGGCGCCTCGCAAATGGAACTCCGTGAATACCCGATGCCCGACATCCCCGATGACGGCGCGCTTCTGAAAGTGGAAGTCGCGGGCATCTGCGGCACGGACGTGAAATTCTACAGCAAGCCCCCGATCACCGACCCGGTCATCATGGGCCATGAAAACATCGGCACCATCGCCAAGGCCGGAAAGACCTTCCTGGAGCGCAAGGGCGTGAAAGAGGGCGACCGGGTCTTCGTCGAACACTATGTGCCCTGCTTCCAGTGCGAATGGTGCCACAAGGGCGAATACCGCCTGTGCAATGCGACCGACTGGCGCAAGAACCCGAACGGGTTGCGCTATGGCTATACCTCGGCCAAGCGCGCGCCCCATCTTTGGGGCGGTTTCGCGCAATACATGTATCTGCCCTGGAACGCCGTCCTGCACAAAGTCCCGGACAACGTCTCATCCGAACTGGCGGGCATCGTCACGCCGATGTCGAATGGCATCCAATGGGCATTGCTGGATTGCAAGGTGGGCTACAACACCACCGTGCTGATCCAGGGGCCGGGCCAGCAGGGCCTGTCGCAGGTCGTGGCCTGCAAGCAGGCGGGCGCCGCGCTGATCATCGTCACCGGCACCGCCAAGGACAAGACCCGCCTCGAGGCGGCCAAACGTCTTGGCGCCGATTATGTGATCAACGTCACCGAAGAAGATCCGCTGGCCCGGATCATGGAAATCACCGCGAATCAGGGCGTTGACGTGGCGCTGGATTGCACCGCGGGCGCGGGGACCATCCCGATCCTGCTGGGGATCGAGGCGCTGAAGCGCAAGGGCGGCACGCTGTTGATCCAGGGCGAGATGAGCGATTTCCCGAACTTCCCGATCGCCAAGATCGCCAACAAATACATCACCATCAAGGCGGCACGCGGGCATAATCATCTGTCCTGCGAATTGGCGATGCAGCAGCTGGCTTCGACCCGTTTCCCGCTGGACATCATCACGACGCACCGCTTCAGCCTCAAGGACACCGACGAGGCCATCAAGGCCGTTGGCGGGGCCGAGGACGTAATCCACGTCTCGCTCCTGCCCTGGGAGTGAGGATGGATCGCCCCGCCCTGCCCGTCCTGATCGTGACCGGCTGTCTGGGTGCCGGCAAGACGACGCTGGTGAACCATCTGCTGCGGGCCGGTCACGGCCTGCGGCTGGCGGTGATCGTGAACGAGTTCGGGGCGGCGGGCATCGACGGCGAGTTGATCGACAGCGGCGAGGAAGAGCTGTTTGAGATGAACAACGGCTGCATCTGCTGCAGCGTGCGGGGCGATCTGATCCGCACGTTGCACGGGCTGCTGCCGCGTCTCGACGGTTTCGACGGGGTCGTGGTCGAAACCACCGGTCTTGCCGACCCCGGCCCGGTGGCGCAGACTTTCCTGATCGACGATGTGCTGCGCGGGCGCCTGATGCTCGACAGCATCACCACCGTCATCGACGCCCGCCACGCGCCGGAGCAGATCACCGCCCCGGCGACACCGGGGCCGGAAGCCCGGGCGCAGATCGCCTTCGCCGACCAGATCGTGTTGAACAAGACCGATCTGGTCGCCCCCGCCGATCTGATCCGGGCCGAGGCCCTGCTGCGGGCGATCAACCCGCAGGCAGAGCTGATCCGGGCCGAGCGGGGCCGCGTCGATCCGCAGCATCTGCTGCGGCGGGGCGGCTTCGATCTGGACCGGGTGGGCGAATTGCTGGAGGCCATGGCGGCCCCCCCGGCCTGCGCGCCGGATTGCGGCCATGATCACCACCATCAGCATAACCATCATCACGACGATATCGGGACGGTTCTGGTCGAAAGCTCTGCCCCAATGGATGCGGGCCTGATCAGCGATTGGCTGGCCGCCTATCTCGCGCAGAACGGCCGCGACGTGCTGCGCGTCAAGGGCATCGTCCATGCCAGGGACGAGCCGCGCAAGCTGGTCTTTCAGGCGGTGCACATGCTGCTGGAGGGCGACTTCCTTGGCCTCTGGCCCGAGGACGAGACCCCGCTCAGCCGCATCGTCTTCATCGGCCGCCATCTGGATGCGGCGGCATTGCAGACCGCCTTCGAAGCCTGCGCGGCGGCGGATGCGGTTGCCTGATCCCATAACTCGCCATCAAAAGGCATTCTACCGGAGGAAATTCATGAACGTCGTTGTGCAGAACATCGACCGCACCGATGCCGACACCGTAGCCGGACTTGGCAAGCTGGGCGTCGCCACCATCCACGAGGCGCAGGGTCGCAAGGGCCTGATGGCGCCGCAGATCCGCCCGATCCAGCAGGGCACGCGCATTTCCGGCACCGCCGTCACCGTCTCGGTCCCGCCTTGCGACAACTGGATGATCCATGTCGCGATCGAGCAGTGCCGGCCCGGCGACATCATGGTCGTCGCCCCGACCTCCTATTCGGATGCGGGCTATTTCGGCGACCTGCTGGCGACGCTGTTCAAGGCGCGCGGCGTCCGGGCGCTTATCATCGACGCCGGCGTGCGCGACGTGGCCGAGCTGAAGGAGATGGGCTTCCCCGTCTGGTCCAAGTGCATCTCGGCGCAGGGCACGGTGAAAGAGGTCTTGGGCTCGGTCAACGTTCCGGTGGTCTGCGGCGGCCAAATCGTGAACCCCGGCGACACGATCATCGCCGATGATGACGGCGTGGTCGTGGTCGCGCGCGAGGAAGCGACCGACGTGTTGGCGAAATCCCTTGCCCGCGAGGAGCGCGAGGCCGGGATCCGCGCCCGCTATGCCAAGGGCGAGCTGGGGCTCGACATGAACGACATGCGCCCGGCCCTCGCGGCCAAGGGCCTGAAATACATCTAGGCGGAGAGTTCCATGATCATCGACTGCCACGGGCATTATACCACCGCACCGCGCCAGCTTCAGGACTATCGCGACGCGCAGCTTGCCGCCTTCGCATCCGGCGGCACGCCCCCGGTCCTCGCCGCGATCAGCGACGACGAGATCCGCGAGAGCATCGAGCAGAACCAGCTTCGCGCCCTGCGCGCGCGCGGCGCGGACATGACGATCTTTTCGCCCAAGGCCAGCGCCATGGCGCATCATGAAGGCGACGAGGCCGTCTCGAAAATCTGGACACGGATCAACAACGACCTGATCCACCGCGTCGTGACCCTGTTCCCCGAGAATTTCTTCGGTGTCTGCCAATTGCCGCAATCGGTCGGCGTGCCGATCAAGAACTCGGTCGAGGAGCTTGAGCGCTGCGTGACCGAACTGGGCTTCGTCGGCTGCAACCTGAACCCCGACCCCTCGGGCGGGCACTGGTCGGCGCCGCCGCTGACGGACCGGGCATGGTATCCGTTCTTCGAGAAACTGGTCGAGCTGGACGTGCCGGCGATGATCCATGTCTCGGGCTCGTGCAATCCGAACTTCCATGCCACCGGCGCGCATTACATCAATGCCGACACCACCGCCTTCATGCAGTTCCTGCAGGGCGACCTGTTCCGCGACTTCCCGGAGCTGAAGCTGATCATCCCGCATGGCGGCGGCGCGGTGCCCTATCACTGGGGCCGCTATCGCGGTCTGGCCGACATGCTTGGCCGCCCGCATCCGAACCAGCACATCATGAAGAACGTCTGGTTCGACACCTGCGTCTATCACCAGCCGGGGATCGACCTGCTGTTCCGGGTGATCGAGGTGGAGAATATCCTGTTCGCGTCCGAAATGTTCGGCGCGGTCAAGGGCGTGGACCCGGAAACCGGGCATAATTTCGACGACACCAAGCGCTATGTGGACGCGCTGCCACTGTCGGAAACCGATCGCGCCAAGGTATTCGAGGGCAATGCCCGCCGCGCCTATCCGCGACTGGACGCACAGTTGAAGGCCCGCGGGCTGTGACAACAAAAAACCCCCGCCAAGGCGGGGGTTTTTCGTCCGGAGCGGCAGGGTTCAGGCAAACAGCAGCGACTTGATGACGACGGGCACCACGCCGGGCGGCTCCATCAGGCTGCCCACGTCCACGAAGTCCAGATCGCGCAACTGCACCCCGTCAAGGCAGACGAGGCTGCCGGGGAAGTTCAACTCGCGGTCGAGGATGCGGCCGATGCTGAGGCCGACATCCCCCTCGATCACCACCACCAGCAGCGCCTCGCGCCGGTCGTCCACCGTGGAGGCGAGCTGGATCGCCTCGGCCATGGCGCGCAAGCGGGAATATTCGGGCAGGCCCGCCCAGTCAAAGGCCAGGGCCACGGGTGCCGCCAGATCGACATCGCGCATCGCGGCCTGACTGCGGAAAGCGGTCGCGATCGCCTCGGGGTCGATGTTCTCGACCAGTTTCTGGCCCAGATGGATCACCGGCAGATTGCGCGCGGGCAGCACATCGGGATCGGTCAGATGCAAGGTCTTGCCGCTGACCTGAACCGTGAATTGCGATGCACCGATCACCGTGGCGCGGATGCGCTGGCCGGCATCGACCACGGTCAGGTCCGGCATCTGCCGGATCTGGTCCACAACCTCGCCCGCCAGCATCCGGGCCACATCGCCGAAATCATGGCTTTCATAGCCGAAGATATATTCCGACACCCCGCCCGAGAAGCTGATGAACTGCGGCTCCTCGATCCGGTCCAGCGGTTCGGTCAGCAAGAGCGACTGGCCAAGCGCATCGAGCGGCCGGCCCGCGATCTGGTCCATGACCAGCTGCGCCATCCGGTGGACGATGCGGTTGCGCGTGTCGGGGTCGGCAATTGTCTCGGGCGTCGCGTCGATACCCAGCGACTGCGCGACCTGCCGCGCCGGATCGTCGATCCGGGTCCAGCGCCCGCTATCGTCCATGGCCATCAGTCGCCCGCCCACGGCAAAGGCCGCGACACTGAGGATCTCGCCGTCGCGGACCAGCGCCAGCTTGGTGGTGCCGCCGCCGATATCGACATGCAGGCCGCAGGTCCCGCGCTTGACCGACAGCGCCGTCGCGCCCGAGCCATAGGCGGCAAGAATGCTCTCCAGCTTGTGCCCCGCCGTCGCGCAGACGAACTTGCCGGATTCATTGGCGAAGATCTCGTCGATCGCGCGGGCGTTCTTGCGCTTGATCGCCTCGCCCGTCAGGATGACCGCGCCGCTATCCACGTCGCCGCGACGGAAACCGGCATCCTCATAGCAATGGGCGAAGAAATGGCGCAGTTCACGCGCGTCTATGGTGCCGTCGGGGCGGAAGGGCGTCAGCATGATCGGGCTGCGCCAGACGATGCGGCGCTCGACCACCACGAAACGGCTGGACAGCTCGTGCTGCTGACGCCGCAGGATGACGCGGGCGAACAGCAGATGCGTGGTCGAACTGCCGATGTCGATGCCCACGGTCAGCAGGTCGACGGTCTCCTGCTCCCAGATCGCCTGAGCGATGGCAAGCTGCGTCGCATCGTCCAGCGCCGCCTCGTGCTCGTGGTCGAAATCCAGATCGTGCATGACTCATTCTCCCAAGGCTGGCCGGGCCGCGCAAGGCGGCCCCGCCGGTGTCAGACCGCCGGACCGATCGAGGCCGGAACCTTGATCACGCCGGTCAGTTCCTCCTGCGGAATGGCAAGGATCGCAGCTTCGTCGAACACGTCGCCCATTTCCGAGGGTACGCCGGTCCTCTGCAACTCCTCAAGGAACTTGCGATGGATACGCGGATCCTGATCCTCGTATTCGATCTGCCGCCCGCCCTTCTTGACCGACTGCGCCCCGCCGCCCTCGGCGCTTTTACGGCGCAGGGCGATGAAGGGATAGCGGCGGCTGCCGAGCGAGCAGGCGAAATAGCGCGCCGGCTGGTCGCAGGTATTGAAGTGCTGGTGATACATCCAGAAGGGCGGCGTATACATGAAGCCGTGTTCCCAAGGGATTTCCACGAATTCGCTGTCGCCTTCATACCACAGCAGCGAATAGCCGGTCCCGTCGATGGCATGGACATGGGTGCCGGCGGCGTGGCGATGCGCCTTCTTGTAGCGTCCCTTCGGCATCTGCGAGACATGGGCATGCACCGTGCCATCGGCCAGCGAGAAATTCACGTTGGTCGAGCCCTTGCCCCGGCCCTCGAAGGCATAGAGCCGCACCTTCGACAGGTCGTTGATGAAGTTCGTCTCCCAGATATTCTGCACCTTGGAAAGCGAATCCTTGCCATAGGTATAGAGGTTGCCGCCGCCCTCGAAATGGTTCGGATCGCCCACCCGGTCGGGAAACTCGCAGGGGTTCTCAAAGACGAAGCCGGTGTTGTGGAACAGGTTCAGCACCAAGGGCGCGTCATTCGTCACCGACAGGCGCACCGGCTCGGACCCCGAAGCGTTCAGGATCTGATACTTGCAGTTCAGCGGAATGGCGAACAGTGCCTTGGGCCCCCATTCGAAGATCCGCGTCTCGCCGCCCGGCAGCCAGACGATGGTTGAACCATGCCCCGCCAGCACGAAGAAGAACGCCTCGTAGATGTGCTGCACCGGGCGGGTCTTTTTGCCCGGCTCGACCTCCAGCACATAATTGGCCATGAAATCGCCCATGCCATGTGTATGCGCGAAGCAGCCCTTAGCGTCATAACGGTCCCAGGGTTTGGTCTCGAGGTTCAGAAGCTGGTGGCCGAAATCCAGGTGGATCGGGATTCCCTCGCCCTCTGCCCAGGATTTGTAGGGATCAAGCAGGAATTTCCGATGCTCGGGATCGGGGATGGCGACGGGATCGTCGGCTTGCAATGCGGTGCTCATTTCAGGCTCCGGTGGATCAGAGGGACAGGAACAGTTCTTCGGCGGCGTAACGCCGGGGCGTGATCTGCTGGCGCGCGGAATGGTCCAGCAAAAGCTGGATCGAGGCGTGGTTGGCCGCAAGACCGTATTCGGGCGGCGGCTCGGCCCCGTCCTCGGCCACGGCGACTTCGCGGGCGCGGGTAAACAGCTCCATCAGCTCGGCCGCGAGCCAGGGATGGGCGTCATGCAGTTCGGTCCTCACGGTCAGCCCATGGTTGATCGGGAACAATCCCGTTTCCTCCACCCATGCCCGGCCCGTCGTCTCGGCGTCGTCGATGACGGTGCGGATCGCCGCGGGATCGACCACACGCTCGCCCATGATGGCGGAAAACTCGCCCTCCATCATCAACTCGCGCAGCGCGGGCTTGGGTGGGTAGCGCCGGGTGGTGGCGGGGTCGACATATTCCGTCAGATGCGAATCCTCCATCGTGCCCCAGAGGATGCTGTCCAGATCGACACCATAGGCGCTTTCCAGCACGCCGCGCACCCAGACGCCCGAGGTCTGGCCATAGGCCCGCACCCCGACCATGGTTCCTTCAAGATCCTTGGGACCACGGATGGCGCTGTCCGTTTTGCAGACGAGATTGGCATGCGGCAGCCGTGACCACAGCGGAATGGCAAGGCCGGTCAAGGGCTTGCCGAAGTGATGCGCCATCAGGTGCGTGACGACCGCCAACTCCGACAGGTCAAGCCCGCCGCCGCGCACCATCAGGCGGAACGCCTTGGGCAGTGGCTCGAAGTCCTGAAAATCAAACTCCAGACGGTCGGACGCAACCCGCCCATCCCGCAGAGGTGCGACATGGGCATGTGGACCCAATGCGGTTCGCAGAACCAGCTTTTCCCCCATCAAAGGCCCCTCCTCAGCAGGCCACATGCGCCATGTGCATTTTCATGCATCATCAACGCTTTGATTCTTATTGTTGATAATTCCATATGTTTCTTTATACGGAACGATGTTCCTGTATAATACTTGTTTTTGCCTCTCGGTCAACCGCACCCGCGAATGGGACGGGCTATCGCAGCAGCGACAGATAGAGCGCGGTCAGGCCCGCCGCGATGAAGGGCAGCGGGATCGAGGCCAGAAAGCGGATCGCAGTGAAACGCAAGCCCATCAGCGGCACCTCGAAGGTCAGCACGCGGTGGATGGCAAAGACCGACCAGGCCGTCAGGAAGGTGATGATCTGCACGGTGCCTGCGCCCGCATGGCTCAGCACGACGACCAGCGGGAACGAGATCACCGGCCCCGCAGGAATGACGCTGCCCACCAGCATCGCCAGCGCCACCCCGGAAAAGCCGGAATCGGGGCCGATATAGGCCGCGATGGGAACCGAGGTCAGAAGCCGCGCCGCAAAGCCCGCAGTCATGATCGCCACGGCGATGCGCGGCAAAAGCCCCAGCGACCGCCAGGCCGCTCCCTTGGTGACGACGGCGAAAGCCGCCGCCCCGTCGCGCCGCCACAGGAGACAGCCGAGAATTGCCGCCAGCAACCAGAGCGCCGCCAATACCATGATCAGCCCTTCGGCCTGTCGGGACATGCCAGCGACGGTGGCGGCATTAACCGCATGAGGAGGCCCGCGATCACCCCCAACGGCAGCGACACCAGAAAGCGCAGGGCGGCGAATTCCACGCCCATCAACGGCACTTCCCACAGGAAGACCCGTTGCAGGCCCAGCGTGCTCCAGGCGGTGACATAGGCCACCAGCGCCGGGGCACCGGTGCCGCAATCGCGCATCATGGTCACGATCGGGAAAGAGGTCATTGGCCCGCCCGGAGTGACCGCCCCCGCCACGGTAGCGACGGCCAGGCCTTTGACGCCGCTTTCCTCGCCCATCGTCCGGGCGAAGAAGCCGGGGGGCAGCAGGGCCTGGACGAACCCCGCGATCAGCATCGCCGCGCCCAGACGCGGCAGGACGAAGCCGATCAGGTCCAGATCGCTTTCCAGCGATTGCAGAAAGACATCGGGGCCAAACAGCAGATAGCAGCCCAGCCCGGTGCCGATCGCCATCAGGGTGAAGACAATCAAAGCCCAGTCGAGTTTCATCGCCGCCCTCCCGCCTTACTGATTGTCCAGCGCCGCCCTTCCCAATCCCTGATCCGGGAAGATCAACGACTTCACCACCACCGGCACGGCGCCGGAGGTTTCGAGGATCGCGCCGATGTCGATGAAGTCGAACTCGTCGAGTTCGATGCCATCGATCGAGGCCACCTGCTTCAGGCCCAGCGTCTCGACGCAATGCATCCCGACAAGGCCGCCGATATCGGTATTTGCGACAAGGATCACCGGATGGCCCTTGGCCAGATGCGCCGAAAGGCCCATCTGCACACCACGGCAAAAGCCGTCCAGCCGGTGATAGGTGGCCGAGCCCGCCCAGTCATAGAACAGCGCGACGGGGCTGTCGGCCCCATCCAGATCCAGACGCAGCAGGGCCGCCCGCACGGCGCCCGCAATCTCTTCGGAATCGATCTCGGGACCAAGGACGATGTCGGGCTTGATCACCGGCACATTGCGCATCGGCAAGAGGCTCATCGGACGGACGAAGATCGTCGAGCCGCTGACCTGCACCGTATATTGCGAAGCGCCGACGACGGTGGCGCGGATGCCCTGCTCGGGCGCCGCGACCTGCACCGGAAGCGTTGCAAGACGCCTGCGAAGCTCATCGGCGAGAAGATGGCCAAGGTCGCCATATGTGCCTGTCGCGCGGCCATAGAAGAATTCGGACACCCCACCCGAGATGGTGATCACATCGGGTCGCAGGCCGGAAGGCAGCACGGGCAGGCGATGCAGCGCCCTCGTATTCGCGCCACCCGCGATGGCATCCATCAGGGCATCGACCAGCTTGCCCGCGATCAGGCGCGCATCGCCCTCGGAAAGCTGGCGGCCCGGCGCGACCTCGACGCCCGCAAGGCTGGCGAAATGCCGCCCGGCTTCCTCGATGCGGACCAGATGGCCAGCCGCGTCGGTCGCCAGAACCCGTGCCCCCACATCCAGCGCGGTGACATGGCGCACCGCACCCCCCTCGCAATAGGCGAGTTTCGAGGTGCCGCCGCCAATGTCGATGTTCAGCACCTTCTGCCCGCCCCCGCGTGACGAGCGGGACACCGCCCCCGAGCCGAAGGCCGCAAGCGTGGTCTCCAGCCCGTCGCCGGCGCTGACCACCACGAACTTGCCCCCTTGGGCCGCGAACAGCTCGCCTATGGCGCGCGCATTGCGCCGCCGCACCGCAACCCCGGTCAGGATCAGCGCCCCGGTATCGATCTGGTCGGGCTGCAACCCCGCCTGCGCATATTGCGCCGCGATGAATTCGCCCAAGGCTTTCGCATCAATGTCGTCATCGGCGCTGTAAGGCGTCAACAACACGCTCGATTGATGCAGAAGCGTCCGTTCCACCACCATGTAGCGGGTATCCAGACGCTCCAGCACGATCTTCGAGAACACCAGATGCGAGGTCGCCGAGCCGATGTCGATGCCAACGCTGGTCAGCTCGATCTCGTCCTCGGTTTCCATGCTGCGGCCGATATTCGAGAAGAATATCCGGCCGCCCTGCTCTTCGGTTGCGAGGTCCGACATGCCTCAGACGACCGTGGACTTCTTCGTGGTGGTGTCGTCGGGCGTTTCATACCACTCGGGCTTCATCCGCAGATCCACGCCGTTGCGCTGAAGATGCGCCTCGTATTCCTTGCGGATATAGGGGTCTTCCATCCAGTAGGGGATGGCGGTGCCGCCCTCGTTCACGTCGATCGCGGTATAGTCGGTATGCTTCTGCCCCGGCGCACCCGGATCGCGGCCCGGATTGTGGGGGCCGAACCAGGCCATCAGGCGGAAGGGCTCTTTCGAGACCGAGAAATGCTGGTGATACCACTGCGCGCCGCCCGGCGCCGCGGTGACCATGCCGAACTTGCCGTAATCCAGACGACGGACCTTGTCGGCATGACCGTCCTTCCACGGGTTCACGCCATATTTCTCGGGCCAGGTATAGGTATAGCCCTCGCCCTGCAGGCAGATCAGGATCGCGGCCGAGGTATGGGCATGCGCCTTGGAGTAGCGGCCGTTCTCGTGCTGGCCGAACCAGAAATAGAAGCTGTTATTGGTCATGAACGGCTCGACCCGGCGATAGCCCGGCGAGCGGCGGTTATCCAGCGGCAGGTCGCAATGGACCGCGTCCGGGATGAAGTTCGTGCGGCGCATCGCCAGACCGCGGACGGGATCGGGCTCGATCTCCTCGCGATACTTGTAGAAGTTCTCGTCGGACGAGAAGCGGTCATGGAACACGAAGGAGTTCTTGAAGACCGCGTCGAAGTTCTGCAGCGCGTTGATCACCACCGGCGCGGTGGTCCCGCCCAAAAGCAGCGCCGGGCTGTTGGTCGCGTTCACGATCCGGTGCATGGCATTGAGCGGGATCGAGAACATCGAGCCTTCCTGCCATTCGAATTCGTGTTTCCTGTCCTCTTCGCCCTCCAGCCAGACCTCGGTTGAACCGCGACCCTCGACCACGATGTAGATTTCCTCATACATGTGCTTCTCGGGGTTCAGCGCGCCTGCGGCCGGCACCTCGACCAGGTGGCAGCCCCATTTGGTTTCCGTGCCGTAGAGCTGAATATAGGTTCCGCGCCCCCCGGTGCGGGCCCAAGGCTTCAGCGGCAGGTTCTTGACGTCCGAAATGCCCAGATCGCGGAAGACCGGAATACCCTCCTCCTCCATGAAGAGGTCATAGGGCGTGGGCTGTTTCTGGAACTCGCCAAGGCCCGCCTTACGGTTTCCCGCGGGCTCGTGCCAATGCGCTCCATGTTTGGGATCGTCGTGCATCGCGCGCTCCTCCAGTCGCTCTGCGGCCTTGCATTGAGCAAGGCTAAGGGTTGTTCTTTTATGCGGAATAGTGTTCCTTAATGAACATAGCCCTGTTTGCAGAGGAACGCAACATGCCACACACCTGCGCCCGTCCGGCATTGCCTGCGGATTGGACAATCCTTGCAATTCCCCTGATTTGCCCCGACCTTGGAAGGGGCAAGACCGTTCTGACGAGGCCGGCCACAGGCAGGCCGACCAGCAGAACGAGTGAGGCATGAGATGAAGCTAAGGCAGCTTAGATTCTTCGTCAAAGTCGTCGAGACCGGCAATATCACCCGCGCGGCCGATCAACTGAACGTGGCTCAGACCGCGATCGGCGTTCAGATGCGCAACCTCGAGGAGGACCTGCGCGTCAAGCTGCTTGAACGCCATTCGCGGGGCGTCAGGCCCACCCTCGCGGGGACGCAGCTTTATGAGCGCGCGGTGCAGATCCTGCGCCAGATAGAGGAGACGCAGCGCGAGATCCGCGCCTTCGCCAGCGAGAAATCTCCGATCCGGTTCGGCGCCACGCCCAGCGTCCTGAAGATGATCGGGGCGGACCTGATCGTCGTCGCACGCGAGGTCATGCCCGAAGTCGAGCTGCATGTGATCGAGGAACTCAGCTTCCTGCTGGTCGATGCGCTGAACCGGGGCGATCTAGATTTCGCCCTCGTCTACGACATTCAGGAAACGCCGGGGCTGCGCCGAATCCCGCTTCTGCAAGAGGATCTGCTGCATATCTCGGGGCCGGGATTCGGCGAAAAATACGGATTCGGCGAGGAGATCACGCTGAAAAAGGCGCTATCCGGCGATCTGGCGCTGGTCTCCGAGCGGGATGTCATCTGGCAGATGGTCTACGATGCCGCCGCCCATCTCTCGATGGAAGTGAACACCAGCTACCGCGTCCAGTCTATGCAGGGCATCAAGACCCTGATCCAGCACGGGATCGCGCAAAGCATCATGCCCTATGGCATCGTCGCCGATCAGATCCGGGCCGGCGAGCTGGAGGGGCGGCGGCTGATCCGCCCACCCCTCAGCCTGACGCTGTTTCTGGCCTATTCGGAGCAGCGCCACCGCCCGGAAGATGTCGAGCGGATGAAGGCCTTCGTCGAAAGGATCATCGCGCTGCTGGCCCATCGGATCGGGCCCTATGCCCATCTGGTGATGTAGCCTAGTTCAACGCGACCATGATCACACCCAGCATCGTCACGGCCCCGGCCAGTTGCGTCTGCCAGCCGGGACGGCCTTCGGTGCGGAAGATCACCACTGACAGGAAGGTCGCGATGAAGATCTCGGTCGAGGCGATCATGGTGATCACCGAGATCCGCTCGTAGAGCAGCGCGACGAACAGCAGGATCTGGCCCAGCGACATGAAGACCGAGGCCATCACCACCCAGCGGTCGAGATTGCGGAATACTCCAAGCACGATTGCCCGCTGTCGGGACGAGACAAGTGCCGCCGCCAGCATGAAGACCAGCCCCGCCGCCGCACTGATCAGCGTGCCGAAGGCGGGGGCGGGCAGGTCGGCCAGCCCCAGCTTGCGGGCGACATAGGCCCCGGCATAGGCAAGCGCCGCCGCGACCCCCCAAAGATAAGCCGTCGGGGCGGGAATCGACTGCGCGCTCCCCCGCCTTGCGCCGTCGCGGATCAACAGCGCGAAGCCGGACGCGATCACCGCCATCCCCAACCAGCCGAGCTTCGAGATCGGTTCGGACAGGAACAGCGCGGCAGCCGCGACCGAGAAGAACGGATTGAGCCGCTTCATCGCCGAAGCCCGCGTCGGGCCAAGGCTCTGGATCGAGGTGAAGACGAATTTCCGCCCCAGAACCATGGCGCAGACCCCGGCAAAGACGAACCACGAGAAGCCGGACCACCAATGCGCGTGATCGGCGGCCTGACCCGCCGTCTGCTCCTGCGCCATCCACAGCAGGGCCGAAAAGACCAGCGTGATCAGGACCGAGAAGAAGACGCCGCGATCCCCCTCGCGCACTTCCGAGCGCGCGACGAAGACCACCGAAAAGGCAAAGCAAATCGCCGACATCAGGGCAAGGCACTGCCCCAGGACAGCCTGATCCATGTGATTTTTCCGATCTCTGGCGGCCCGCAGGTCCCGGTGTCCCAAGGCTTGCGGCCGACCGTCCCGCCAGTTCGGGACTGCAACCAGATATCCGGGCCGCGACCGGGGATCAAGCCGCGCGTGACGCAGCCCTGCTGCCCCTAATCCGGCTTGAATGAGCGTTTTCTTCGCGCAGATAGCTGCCGACATTCAAATCAATGACTTGAATATAAATAATTTTATAGCCTCTTAAGGCTCCGGGCTTCGGCACCGCAAGCCGACCAGAGAAGATGGTTTTTTCAGCTTCGCATCTCGCAAATCTTTTCAATTTATGGAACATCGTTCCTTATCAAGGAACATATTGACAGTCATGCGGCACCGCCGCTAGGGTGTATGAAGAAACGGATCATTTATCATACTCCGGGATAGCCCCATGCGCAGACTGATCGTGCCTTTCGCCCTTTCCGTATCAATCTTCGGACTTGCGCCCGCACTGGCCCAGGAACAGACGCCGCCTCCGCTTGTCCTGGCCGTGGGTGGAGAGCCGGAGACCGGGTTCGATCCGATCCAGGGTTGGGGCCGCTATGGCAATTCGCTGTTCCAGGCCACGCTGCTGAAGCTCGACAGCAATCTGAACCTCGTGGGCGATCTGGCGACCGAATGGGCGCTGTCCGATGACCGCCTGACCTGGACCGTCACATTGCGGCAGGACGCGAAATTCTCGGACGGGACGCCCCTCACGGCCGAGGACGTGGTCTTTACCTTCAACACAGCGCGCGATGCGGGCGGCCTCGCCGATCTCAAGATCCTGCGCGAGGCGCGTGTCATCGGGCCGGACAAGGTGGAGCTTGAGTTGACGAAGCCGCAGATCACCTTCACCGCACATCTGACCGCGCTGGGGATCGTGCCGAAATCCGGCTATGGTGCAGATTACGCACGTCATCCCGTCGGGGCCGGCCCGTTCCAGATGGTCGAATGGCGCGAGGGAGAGCAGCTGATCCTCGCCCCCAATCCCTATTGGCATGGCGGCAAGATCCCGTTTCCGCGCATCACCCTCGTCTTCGGCGCCGAGGCGACCAACCTTGCCATGGGCCGCACCGGCGCGGCGCAGGTGGTGTCGGTTCCGCCGAGCGAGGGCGACGCCGCTCCCCAGGGCATGCATCTGCTGCATGTCGATACAGTCGACAATCGCGGCGTGATGTTCCCCATGGTCCCCGCTGGCCAGACCACCGCGGATGGCATGCCCCTTGGCAATGACGTGACCTCGGACAAGGCGATTCGCGTGGCGATCAATCAGGCGCTCGATCGCGACGCGCTGGTGGCGCTGGCAATGAATGGCCATGGTTCGCCCGCGAGGGGACCGGTGGACAACCTGCCTTGGGACAATCCCGAGGCCGATATTCCGGGCAACAACCTCGATGCGGCGCGTGCCACCCTCAAGGCGGGCGGTTGGACCGACACCAACGGCGATGGCATCCGCGAAAAGGATGGGCGCGAAGCGCAGTTCAACCTCATCTACTTCGCGGGGGATTCGCTGCGGCAGGCGTTGTCGCTGGGTGTTGCCGAACAGGTGAAGCCCCTTGGAATCGTCATCAAACCGGCCGGCAAGAGCCGCGAGGAGGTGAACGTGCTGAAGCACTCCAATGCGGTGCTTTATGGCTGGGGCGCGCATGATCCGTCGGAGATATACAATCTCTATCATTCCAGCTTCGCCGGGGTAGAATCCTACAACGCAGGTTTCTACGCCAATTCCGCCGTCGATGCCCATTTCGCCGCGGCGCAGGGTGCACCGAACTTCGAGGCATCGCTGGCAGAATGGAAAGCCGCGCAATGGGATGGCACTACCGGCTTCGGCTCTCGCGGCGATGCCGCCTGGGCCTGGCTCATCAACCTCGACCATTCCTACTGGGTCAGCGACTGCCTGGACATCGGCCCGATCCAGATCGAGCCGCATGGCCACGGCTATCCGATCACCCAGGGTCTGCAATACTGGAAATGGACCTGCCCGTGACGCGGCGGAGCTGGCTCTCCGCGCTGCTGGTCGAGCGGGCAGTCCGCCTGCTCTGGTTGCTGCCGCTGGCAATGGCGGGGCTCTTCACGCTGATCTCTCTGGCGCCGGTCGATCCGGTCCAAGCCTATATCGGCGAGCGCATGGCGCTGATCGGCCCCGAGCAGCACGCCGCCATCGCCGAAACCTGGGGGCTGAACGCCCCCTTGCACGAACGCTTCCTGAACTGGCTCTCGCATCTGGCGCAGGGCGATCTGGGAAGCTCGATCACCTTCAACGCTCCGGTCCTCGACCTGATCCTGAACCGGGCCTCGGCCTCGTTGCCGCTGATCGGCATGGCCTTCGCGATCTCGTTCCTGCTGGGAACGGGGTTGGGGCTGGTCGCGGCGGCCAGCCGGGGCCACTGGCCAGACCGCTGCATCCGCGCGCTGGCGGTGGTCCTGGCGGCGAGTCCCGGCTTCTGGATTGCGATCCTGCTGATCGCCGCCTTCGCGGTGGGCTTGGGCTGGCTGCCGGGCTGCTGCGCGGCGCCAGTCGGGCTGACCGCGGATGAGGTCGGTGGCGCAGACTGGCTGCGGCACCTGATTCTGCCTGCGGTTGCGGTTTCGGTGGTGGGCATTTCCCCCCTGATCCTGCACACCCGCGCCCGGGCGACCTCGTTTCTGGAAAGCCCCGCCGCCGCTCATCTGGCGGCGCATGGCGCGCGGGCGCTGCCGCTGACCTTCCGCTGGGGGCTGCGCCACGCGCTCGGCCCCGCGCTGACCATTCATCTCGCGGGCGCCGGAGAGCTGATCGGCGGCTCGATCCTGGCCGAGACGGTCTTTGCCTGGCCCGGCCTCGGGCAGGCGGCGGTGCGGGCGGCCACAGGGGCTGACGCGCCGCTGCTGATGGGAATAGCAATGGCAACGCTGCTGCTGGTCTTCGCCGGCAACCTTCTGGCAGATATCGCCGCCCATCTTCTTGACCCCCGCCTGAGGAGGCCGGAATGACCGACATTTCCCTTGCCGCACCGCAATTTGCACGACTTTCTCCGGTCCGGCGCAGCCTGACCTTTCGCGCCGGGCTGGTGCTGGTCATGCTGGCCGCGATCATCCTCGGCGCGGCGGCCCTCCCCGAGAGCGGGTCTGCCGTCGATCACCTGACGCGCAACCTCTCGCCCTCGGCCGCCCATCCCTTCGGCACCGACCATCTGGGTCGCGACATGGCGTGGCGGACGCTGAAGGCGCTGTCGCTTTCCGTTCGGGTCGGGCTGATGGCGGCGGTGATCTCGACCCTGGCGGCGGTGCTTCTGGGTCTCGCCGCAGCCAGCAGCCGCCGCGCCGACCGACTGGTCGGCATCGCCACCGAACTGGCGCTCGGCCTGCCGCATTTCGTGCTGGTCATGCTGGTTGCCTATGCCATGGGCGGCGGGATGGCGGGGGTGATCGTGGGTGTGGGCCTGACCCATTGGCCGCGCCTTGCCCGCATCCTGCGCCACGAGGCGCGGACCGTCGCCGCCTCGGATTATGTCGCGGTGTCGCGGGGACTGGGACGCAGCCGGGGCTGGATCGCGCGCCATCACCTGGCCCCGCACCTGCTGCCGCAGATCGTGGCGGGCTTCGTGCTGATCTTTCCCCATGCCATCCTGCATGAGGCCGGACTCTCGTTCATCGGGTTGGGGGTCGAGCCGCATCTGCCCTCGATCGGGGTGATCCTGTCGGAATCGCTGCGCGCGATCATGGCGGGCCAATGGTGGGTGGCCTTCTTCCCCGGCGCGGCGCTGATGCTGGTGGCGCTGGCCTTCGAAGTCTTCGGCGAGGCCCTGCGCCGCGCGGCCGACCCGGTCGAGGGTGTGGCATGCTGACGGTCGAGGCGCTTTCGGTCAGCTTCCGCGGCCATGGCGGCGGCCTGACCCAGCCGCTCGAGGGCATCACCCTCGCCGTGCCGCCGGGCGAGGTCACGGGCCTTGTCGGCGGATCGGGCGCAGGCAAGAGCCTTGTGGCCGAGGCGCTGATGGGCCGCCTGCCCCGCAACGCGGACCTGTCAGGGCGCATCCGCATCGATGCGGCAACCCCCGCAGCGGGGCGCATCGCCCTTGCGCCGCAGGCCGTGGATGCGCTGGACCCGCTGGCGCGCTGCGGCAGGCAGGTGGACCGCTTCGCCCGCCTCGCCGGGCGCCAGGCCGATGCGCCGGGCCTTTTCGCCGCACTCGGCCTGCCCGCCACGACGCTTGACGCCTTTCCCCATGAACTGTCGGGCGGCATGGCCAAGCGGGTGCTGATCGCCACCTCACTGGCGACGGGCGCCGACTATCTGATCGTGGACGAACCGACACTGGGCCTCGATCCCGCCAATGCCGACCGGATCATGCAGATCCTCGCCGGACTTGCCGCCGAAGGACGGGGCGTCCTGCTGATCAGCCATGACCTGCTCCGGCTTGTGGCGATCGCCCGTCGCGTCACCATCCTGCGCGAGGGCCGGCCGGTCGAAACCGCCGAGGCCAGCGCCTTCGCCAGCGACGGACTGCGCCACCCCTTCTCGCGCGATCTCTGGGCCGCGCAATTCTGGAGCGCGCCATGCTGATCGCCGAGAATATCCACCATGCATTCCACCGTCGCAGGGTGCTGCAAGACGTCTCGCTGCGGCTCGCACCGGGAGAGGTGCTGGGGCTTGGCGGCGCTTCAGGTGCCGGAAAATCCACGCTTGGCCGGATTCTTGCCGGGCAGATCTGCCCCGATGCGGGCCATGTCATCTGGGACGGGCCGCATTCGGCGGATGCGCGTGCGGTCCAGCATGTCCCACAATCGCCCGAGTTGGCGGTCGATCCGCGATGGACGGTAGCCCGCGTGCTGGAAAACGGCGCGCCGCGCGATCCTGCCGTCCTGGCGGCGCTTGGCATCCGTCCCGCCTGGCTGGCACGGCATCCGGGCGAGCTTTCGGGGGGCGAGCTGGCCCGGGTCTCACTGGCGCGTTTCTTCCTGCCCTCGACCCGGGTGCTGATCTGCGACGAGATCACCGCCCAGCTCGACGCGCTGACCGCGCTGGATCTGTGGCGCGCACTTCTGGCACTGGTCCGCAGCCGCGGGATGTCGCTGATCGTCATCAGCCATGACGATGCGCTGCGGGGCGCGATCTGCGGCAGACAGTTGCGGCTGGCCGAGGGGCGGTTGCACCCCATAGACGGAAATGCGGCCGCATAGCGGCTCGCGGCGGCATGAGGTTGGTGCAATCCGGGCCGTTCCTGTCTAACCTCGGCCAATGCGGCAGCGACGGCGAGGCGAGTTGAGAAATGATACGAACCACGATCACGATGGACCCGGGGCTCACCCGCGAGCTTGACGCCTATATCGAACGGTCGGGCGCCTCCAGCCGTTCGGAGGCGATCCGGGATCTGGTGCGCCGGGGCCTGAACACGGTGCCCGAGGAACATGAGGATTCCTCCTGTGTCGGCGTCATCTCCTACACGATCGACCAGACCATGCCGGGACTGGCCAAGATGCTCCGCATGAGCCGGCTCGACCGCCATGACGAGTTGATATTTTCCGCAAGCGTCCCGGTCGATCACCGCTACACCATAGACTTCGCCGTCATGAGGGGCACGTTCAGGCAGGTGAACGACTTTGCCCAGGCCCTGTTTCTGGAACGCGGGATCCGGCATGGCGCGGTCGCCCTCACGCCGGTCGAGGCGGCGCTGCAGCATCACGACCACGGCGACGGGCAGCCGCGAACCCATGTCCACATGCATGTGCAGGACAGTTTCTAGACACCGGAATCCCTTGCTGCGAAAGCCGGTCGCAGGAACGCGCCGCCGCTGCGGATAAATTCCGCATCCCCAACCGCATTCTCATGCCATGTCCCGCCATGATGCCGGGCAGTTCCCAAGCCTTGATTGGGGGGGACGGTCGAGGACGCTCCGCCCTAGCCCCTCTCGCTCATCGGAATTTCGATTGCGGGAAAAATCCGTGCCGGATATTATATTGGAACTATGTTCCTTTATAAGGAACAATTGATCATCATAAGTATATGAATAAAAACACATCATCGGAAGGTGACTGCGAATGACAGACATGGATGCCTCGGATGCAAGTGACCCGCCCATAGACACACGCCCACAATATGTACCTCTGAACCATATCCTGCTGTCCTTCCTCAAGCTCGGCTCGACCTCGTTCGGGGGCGGTTCGGTCGGCTGGATCAACCGCGAGGTGGTGGACCGGCGCGGCTGGATCAGCGAGGAGAAGTTCATGCAGATCCTCACCGTCGCGCTGGCCATGCCGGGGGCCAATCCGGTGAACCTTGCGGTCTATGTCGGCCTGCAGCTACGGGGCTATCCGGGCGCTGTGGTCGCGGCCTTCGGCATGATCGCCCCGCCCTTCGTCATCATCCTGCTGTTCAGCATCACCTATAGCCGGATCGCGTCCTATCCCCATGCGCAGGCCGTTCTGGGCGGACTTGCCTGCGTGGGCCTTTCGGCGATGATGCTGACCGGGATCAAAAGCGCCAGCCGCATCCGGAAGAACATTCCCGGCATCGCGATCGCTGCCGGAACCTTCGTGGCGGTGGCGCTGCTGCGGCTGCCGATGATCGAGGTTGTGCTGGTCGTCGTGCCGGTCAGCGTGGGCCTGTGCTGGTGGCAGGAAAGGGCGAAACGCCATGGATGATGACATCGGCAAGATCATCAGCCTGATCCTGATCTGCGTTCCGCTGTCGCTGATGTCCTTCGGCGGCGGGCAGACGATCCATGCCGGCCTGCAACAGCAGACGGTCGAGGTCCAGCACTGGCTGACATCGCGCGAGTTCACCGACCTTTTCGCCATCTCGAAAACCGCGCCGGGGCCCGCCACCCTGATCGTGGCGTTGATCGGCTGGCATATCGCCGGGATCTGGGGAGCGCTCGCCGGAACGGTCGCGATCTTCCTGCCCTCGTCCCTGCTGATTTGCGGCGTCGGGCAGATCTGGCAGCGGCATCACGGCTCGGTCTGGAGCAATGCTCTGGAAAAGGGCCTGATGCCGGTGGCGGTCGGACTGATCCTTGCCGGCGCGGTCGGGGTCGCCCGCATCGCGGATCTGGGAATGGCCGACGGGCTGGCCATCGCCGCCACCATGGCGATCCTGCGCTATACCTCGCTTGGCCCCTATCCCATTCTCGCCGCTGTCGGGGGGCTTTACCTCCTTGCCGATCTTGCCGGGGTGGTGACCTGAGCACGTAACTGAAAAGGCCGGGCTGCCAACGGGCGGCCCGGCCTTTCCTGTTCCAGCGTTTCGTGGATCAGTCGCCTTTCAGCGTCGTCTTCAGGAACTCGACCATTTCCGGCGTCTGGTTCAGCGCCTCGGCCACGGCATCGCCCACCGGCGCGCCCACCACCGGATCGACCGGCAGCTCCATCTTGTTCGCACGCTCAAGGAATTCCGGATCGGTCACGGCGGCCTGATAGGCGGCGCGCAGCGCCTCGATCCGGTCTTGAGGAATGCCCTTCGGCGCTGCGGTCAGGCGCGAGATGTTACCCTGCGACGCCACCAGCGAGATGACGCGCTGCCCGGCCTCGTTATCCTTGACCAGCGAGGCGAGCTGCGGCACGTCGGTTTGCGAACCGCCGATCTGCGCGATCATCACCGCATGGCCCTCCTTGACGAACGGCTCCAGCGACGAGCGCGCGCCAAGGATGCCCACCACCTCGCCCCGGCGGATCGCCAGCAGCCCGTCATTGCCGTCATAGCCGGTGATCAGGTCGATCGGCAGGTCGAGCGAGGTGATCAGCATCTGCGTCTCGACTGTCGAGGCGCTGCCCACCCCCGCCGCGGCGAAGCGGACCGGTTCCTTCAGCGCGAGCAGATCCTCATAGCTGTCGATGCCCGAATCCTTGGTCACGATGATCACCCGCGGGTCCGAGGTCAGCTTGCCGACCCAATCCATGTTGCCAAGGTCGAAGCGGCTGCCTGCCTCGCCGGTCAGCTGCGAATAGATCAGCCCTGTATTGAAGGTTCCCAGCGTCAGGCCGTCGGGCTTGGCCGCATAGATGAAGGCGGCGCCGATCATATGGCCCGCGCCCGGCATATTGCGGACCACGAAGGTCGATCCGGGCAGATGCTTCTGCATGAACTCGGCGACAAGGCGCCCGTTGGTGTCGTAGCCGCCGCCCGGAGACGTCGCCACCACATAATTCACGGTCTTGCCGTTGAAGAAATCGACCCCCGATTGCGCCAGCGCCGCCGTGCCCCATGTCGTGCCGAAACCGGCGGCAAGAACGGTGGCAGCAATCGCCACGGCCCGCCTGATCAATGTCATTATGTTTCTCCTCCCATCATATGACGGCGCCCCGGAAGCTCCGGGGCGCAAACCATGTCAGTTTTTTCTGGTCGCGCCTTTCAGCAACTCGACCACTTCGGGCGGCTGTTCCAGCGCCTGATGGACAAGCGCGCCCACGGCGTCGCCAACCAGAGGATCGACCGGAATGTCGATGGCCTTGGCCTTTGCGACAAATTCCGGATCGCTGGTCGCCGAGGCATAGGCCGCCCGCAGCGTGGCAAGGCGGTCGGCCGGCAGGTCCGGCGGCACCGCAGTCCAGCGGCCCAGTTGGCCCTGCGCCGAAACCAGCGCGACCGAGCTTTCCTGCGCCTCGGTCGTGGCGAAACTGGCCAGTTGCGGAACATCGGTCTGGGTGCCGCCGATCTGCGCGATGAAGCGGCCGCGACCCTCGGCCACGAAGCTCTCGAACTCCGAGCGTGAGCCGAGCGTGCCCTGCACCTCGCCGCGCATCATCGCCAATTGCCCCTCGTTGCCGTTATAGCCCGAGATCACCTGGACCGGCAGGTCGAAGGTCGAGACCAACAGGGTGGATTCCACCATCGACGCGCAGCCGACGCCACAGGTCGCGAACTTGACCGGGCTGGTCAGCGCCTTCAGGTCCTCGAAGCTTTCGATGCCGGATTGCGTCGTGACCACAAGAACGCGCGGATCGGTGGCGACCTTGCCGACCCAGTCGATCTCAGACAGGCTGAACTTCAGCGCCGGGTTCTCGACAAGCTGGCCATAGATCAGCCCGGTGTTGAAGGTGCCCATGGTCAGGCCGGTCGGCTTCGAGGCGTAGACATAGTTCGCCCCGATGATGCCGCCGGCTCCGGGCATGTTGCGAACCACGAAGGTCGAGCCGGGCAGGTATTTCTGCATGAACTCGGCCACCAGCCGCCCGTTGGTGTCATAGACCCCGCCGGGATCGGTGCCGACGATATATTCGACGGTCTTCCCGTCATAGAAGGCGGGGCCGTCCTGAGCCAACGCAGCGCCACCGATGGCAACGGCCAAGCCGGCAGCGGCCGTGATTGCTTTCAGAAACATACGCTTCTCCGTGAGACATAGAAGATGAACCCATGGCCGTGCGTCCGGTCATGGAGAGTCTTTTCAGGTATCCTGAAGATCGGCCCCGGCCGGGATCCGGCGGGGCCTGTCTTGGGTGTTACTCTTTGTTCGCCATGATTTCCTTGAGGAAGGAAACCATCTCGGGCGTCTGTTCCAGCGCCTTGACGACAGCGTTCTGCACGTCGTCGCCGACAAGCGGGTCGATCGGCAGCTTGGCGGCCTCGGCCTTGGCGAGGAACTCCGGGTCTGTCACAGCCGACTGATAGGCAGCGTGCAGCGCATCCAGCCGATCCTGGGGAATATCGGCCGGACCTGCGGTCAGCCGGGCGATCGTGGCCTGCGACGCGACCAGCGCGATGGCGCGCTGCGCCGCCTCGTCGGTCGTGACGGTCGAAAGCTGCGGCACGTCGGTTTGCGACCCGCCGATCTGGGCGATGAACTTGCCATGACCCTCGGAGACGAACTGCTCGAAGGACGAGCGCGAGCCGAACATGCCCGCGACTTCGCCCCGGCGCATGGCAAGCTGATCGTCATTGCCGTTATAGCCCGTCACCAGGTCGACCGGCAGGTTCAGCGCCTTGATCAGCATGGTGGATTCCAGCATCGATGCACAGCCCACGCCGCAGGTGGCGAACTTCACTCGGTCGCTGCTTTTCATCAGGTCGTCGATGCTGTTGATACCGGATTCGGTCGATACCACGATGACCCGGGGATCCGAGGCGACCTTGCCGACCCAGGACATCTTGCTGAGATCGAACCGCGCTGCCGGATCCTCGATCAACTGGCTGTAGATCAGGCCGGTGTTGAACGTGCCGATGGTCAGCCCGTCGGGCTTCGAGGCCGAAATGTAGTTGGCGCCGATGATCTGACCCGCACCGGGCATGTTGCGGACCACGAAGGTCGAGCCGGGCAGATATTTCTGCATGAACTGGGCGACGAGACGACCGTTGGTGTCATAGCCCCCGCCGGCATCGGTCGCGACGATATAGTTCACGGTCTTGCCGTCGAAAAAGGCCGGGCCCTCCTGAGCCTCGGCCGCCGTCACCACCAGCAGGGCGGCCATCGCTACGGCACAGCGTTTGATTCCACGAAACATTGGTTTTCCTCCCTGGGGATCTCTGGCGGATATACGCGTCCGCGACGCATGGACCACCCCCCAGCGCTGGAGGGTGGTCCGGATGCTCAAACCTAAAGCCCGATCGAATGCAGCAGGTCTCCGGTCAGGAAGCCGGGATGCAACTGGAACTGCAGCAGCGTTTCGAACATCAGATGCATGGCGGTGGTGCAGATCAGCCCGGCCAGAATGGCATAGGGCAGCCGCACATCGGCCTCGCGCCACAGGTAGATCGCCACCATGACCGGCACCGACAGCACGAAGCCGAACAGCAGGACCGCTGCCATGTAGCTGAGGAAATAGACCCAGATCGTGATTTCGGCGCCTACGGTCTCGGGACCAAACTCCTCCTCGGGCGACGCGGCCTCGGCGATGTGCCCATGCTCGGCGGCGGGATACTCGTCCAGACTGTGCTGGCCTGCGCGCGGCTCGGAATGGAAATGCGTGCCGATTTCCGTCTTGTGGCTCGTGAACCAGTCGACGACCAGTTGCAGGCTGCAAAGAAGGATGCCGGGAATGCCGACAACCAGCGGCATGAACCGCGCCCCTGCGGGATAGCCGAACGAGATCAGCACCATCACCGAGAAGATGACCAGCATCAGAAGGGTGATCCAGGTGCTGAAGCTGTTGAACATACTTTTCATGTCAGTCACCGAATTGCACCGTCGGGGCCTTCGGCCCGAGATTGCGATAGAGCGCATAGCCCAGCAGGCCGACGATCATGGCGATCAGGACCAGCGACATCGGGCGCAGGAAGAACGAGTAGCCCCACAGTTGCAGCGCCTGATGCAGCGAGCCCTCGGCATTGCCGCCCAGGATCAGACCGATCACGAAGGGAGACCGCGGCCAACCCGCCCGCATGAAGGCATAGCCAAGCACGCTGAACACCGACAGGATGATCAGGTTTTCCCAGTTGAAGTCGCTGAGGAAGCAGCCAAGCGAGATGAAGACCAGAACGAAGGGCACCAGAAGGCGGCCATTCACGAAGGTCAGCACCGCGACATAGCGGCAGATCACCAGCAGCAGCGCCACGGCCATGAGGTTGCCGACGACCAGCGCCCAGATCAGGCTCCAGACCACGTCGAGGTGGTCGGTCATCATCAGCGCGCCCGGCTGGATGCCCAGGATGATGAAGGCGCCCAGCAGAACGGCCATGCCCGACGAACCCGGAATGCCGAAGAACAGCGTCGGCAGCAGCCCGCCGCCTTCCTTGGCGTTCGACGCGGTTTCAGGGGCGATCACGCCCTCGATGGCGCCCTTGCCGAAACGCTCGGGATGTTTCGAGGTCTGCACGGCATGGCCATAGCAGAACCATGCGGCGGCCGAACCGCCCAGACCCGGAATGATGCCAATAACCGCGCCGATGACCGAGGTGCGGATCACCAGCCACCAGTGCCGCGGCACTTCCATCACGCCCGAGAAGAGCTGCCGATACGAGAAGCTGGCCGAATCGCGCGGCACGTCCGAGATCGACTTGCCCTGCGCCCCAAGCCCAAGCATTTCGGGGACGGCGAACATGGCAAGGACCGCGGTAACGAGGCTGACCCCATCCCAGAGCATCAGGATGTCGCCGGCGAAGCGCGGCGTGCCGGTTTGCGGGTCCATCCCGACGGTGGACAGCATCAGCCCCCAGAAGCCGACGATCAGACCTTTGACGATCTTGTGGCCGCTTGCGAGGAAGGCGATGAAGCTGATGCCGAGGATGGCGATCAAAAAGAATTCCGCGGGGCTGAACTGCAGGACCACCGGCTCGAGCACGGGAATCAGGATGGCGAAGACCACCGCGCCGATGATGCCGCCCACGCCCGAGGCCGTGATCGAGGCGCCGAGCGCCCGCGCCGCCTGCCCCTGCTTGGCCAATGGATGCCCGTCCAGGGTGGTCGCCGCATCATCGCCGTCGCCGGGGATACCGAACATGATGCTGGAGATCTGGCCGCTGGTGCCGTTCACGGCATGCATCGTCAGCAGGAAGACCGCCCCCGCGATCATGTCCATGCCATAGACGAAGGGAATAGCCATCGCGATCGAGAGCTTGCCGCCGATACCCGGCGTCACGCCCACAAGCACGCCGAAAACGACCGCGATGAACATCAACCCCATGATATGAGGTGAACTCACCAGGCCATAAAGCGAGCCAAAGATAGTTGCTAACATAAAAGGTAATGCTCCTCCCCAGGAGATGGTGCGTTGATCGTGTCTGGATCGGCTGAACTTGTCTTTTGGCAGGCATTTTGTCCAAAGCAATTAGATACGGACTGCCCGCAGTTTTTTGACGGACAAGGAAAGGGGACGCAGATCCGCGTTGCCTGAGTCTCGCATCCGTCTGAAATATTCAAATTATTACAAATAATTATACCAGCAGCCTGTTGAGCCTCGGACGCTCAGGACGCGGCAACGCGGCCCGGTTCGGCATCGAACACAGACACTATCCATTTCGGCGTCTGGGAAACGACCTGACCATCGCCGGACCGGGGACGTGGCACCCGGATGCGATGCGCCGGATTCGAGCTCGACTCGGGTACCGACATTCCGATGGAATGTCCTCGCGGTCAGGTTGAGGGGGGCGGCTCCTAGATGACCAGACGCGGTTCAGCATCGCTCGCCGACTCGATGACAGAGAAAATTCGGCCGGGTCCAGACCGCACCCGGCCGGCTGCCTCCGCGCCGGGATCAGGGCCTGTCGTCGGGGCAGATGGCGGCGGCGATCACCAGACGATTCCGACCCCCAGTCCATCCACCCTCGGGCGGATCAGCCGGGAGCCACCGTGAAATCATCCCGAGGCAGGCGCTTGCAGAAGCGCTCGGCGATTTCGGAAACGACGATATCCGGCGCAAGCCGCGCGATGAAGTCGTGATCCAGACTGGTAGACCAGACGAAATGCACATCGCGGAAGGTTTCCGACAACATCGCCGTCAGCAGATGCGGGCGGAATTCACTGAAGGAATCTCCGAACAGGACCAGACGACGCGGGTCGGCCTCGGGATGATCGTTATGGTTGTGGACCATGCAGCCGACAAAGCGCGGTGCACCCTTGGCCAGACCCTCGGCCTCGTTATAGCGCACCATTTCATTGGCGCTGACCCGGTGGCTGTCGCGCAACACGCGACCAAAGCGGCCCATTTCCAGCATCGGCGGTGTGAGCTTCGCGCCAAGGTCAAGCGCCATCTCGCGCCCTGCTGGCGGAGCGCGGTCCGCAAGATCCCGTGGGGTCACACCCAGACTTTCGCAGAGCCGGATATAGGCAACCCGGCAACCCTCGAATGTCCAATGGCTGTCGGTCCGGAAAAAGAAGCCATCCGGCCCACAGCCCACCCGCGCGGGCCAATCGCCCCGCTGACCGCGCAGGTCGGGCAGCAGATCGACATAAAGCGCATCACCGGAAAACAGCCGGCCAATCTGCGCACAGGGATGCAGGTCGGGATAGGGCAGCGCCATAGGCAGGTGGTGCGGATAAAGCGACAGCTTGTCGGGAATGACCACGTGGCGATATTGCGCACCGACCTCCCGAATCCGCGCGGCGCGCTGGTTCAGCAGGTTGGCCCAGGCCGAGGCATCCTCCGGCGAGAAGAAATCGGCATCGGTGTAATAGCGATGCACGTCATTCGAGCCGTCCCACAGAAACAGCCAGCCATCCCGCCCGCGCAAAACACCCCCCTCGGTCTTGAAGGGGGGCTCTGCCGACGGCGCGACCTTGCGGCCGACCAGTTGCTTCAGAAAATCGCGAAGCCTATGCATCGGGTTCTGGCCAGATAAAGTCTATGCCGTATCTCTTGCAGAACATCTCGTAATCGCGACGCATGATATGGCTGAGACGCTGGAAGACCTCGGGCGAGACATCGGCCAGTTTCGTTCTGTGACTGTGCCTGATGACCGCAAAAGATTCGTCCCAAATCGGATCAACACCAACATGCTCGAAAACGCGCTTGGCGGTTTCTTGCGGCTTATTGCGCAATTGACTGTTATCGAGTACCAAAAGTCGATCGCCAAAGAATGCTTTGTAACGATTGACTCTTGCATGAAACAAGCTGAAGTTTATTGCAAGCATGAAATAACTTGCAATTGGACCAGATCCGGGCAGCATACGCGCAAGGTCATGCGCAAAAAACGTATTGCAATCCATATCCTGTAGGGCAGGAATCTTATTGACTTTTCGCAGATGATAAAAGTGCGATATCGCCCGCTCGATGGGGTTTCGACCTATAAAAATCAACTTCCCATTCGGGCTATATTTGTCGATCAGGCGAGGAATAAGCATTGTGTTGGCAACGTCAAGATACGTTGGACTAGCATCAATATAGTTCATCCCTGACGGTTGCTCGGAAAATTGCTCGTGATACCAGTCTTCACCCCGATCGTAATGGAGCGAAAAGTAATGAACCTCCTTCTTCCTAGCCGGAAAAATTGTTGGATGTGAGGTCAGAATGCGATGAAGGGCGGTGGTACCTCCCTTCATCGTTCCAATGACAAAGATATTCGGACGATTACTCATGCTGACCTACTGTCGAAATCATATTACCCTTGAGGATATGCTACGGCTCTGCCGGGCTTTCGGAGACTATAGCTTGCTCACTTGCGACTTGACCCAGTCGCATGAAATCGAATCGCGATTCGTCATTATGTAATTTATCAGGCCAGCATAACGACGAATGAAAGTGGCCTCATCTCCAAGTCCACTCGATTTCAACTTGGTCACCCGATCCGTCACCGAGGAAATCCCTGAACTCATATCTATGTCATCACGAATATGCGAAGTCACTCGGATAAGAAGTTGATCTTTTGAATCGTAGATCTCTTCATAGGTGATACGCATCGGATTGATGTCATATGCTGAGGTAAAGCGACGGAAGATTTCCTCCTCCTCAAGTATCTCGATGATGTGTTGCCATACAAATTGATCGGAAACGAATGCGGTGTCCTCAGCCTTCTCCTCGCGCCCCGCAAAATCGTGCCAATGTCCAGAAACTTTTGCGCGTGCATACGAAAATGCCTGCTTGACCAAGTTGATACGCTTCATCTCGATCCACCCACACCCGTCGGTGGGGAAGGTCCGCTGCATGTCGATCGCTTCGGACAGCCAGTTCAGGCGACGAGGGTTGATCTTGAAACCGAAACACCCGCTACGACCATATCGCCTCAGAACCGTCCTGAAATGATTCTCGAAGGTCTGCGGTTCGCTAAAATCACCGTAGTGCTTGATTGCTTCCTGAGAGAAATACTCATTCGGGGTATTGATGACCGGAATTTGTCCCAAGGCAGCGGCGAGCCAAGTCGATCCAGTTCGCCCCATTGTCACGATAATATAGGGATGCAGGATCCCCTCTTCGCTCATCACTTTCGACAGGTCCAGCGGCCGATCAGGAACCTCAACCCCAAGGTCGGCAAAAGCGCGCAGGTTCAGGTTCATCTTTTTCTTCCCAAACATAAGTAAATCCCTCACTCACCGACAAGCGGTGATGTTCATCCAGACCGACCTAGGCGGCCAGTCCATTGTTATAAGCGCGCGCCTTTTTCCGGTGAGCAGCAGCGTGACTGCGACGGACGACGTTCCGGCATCGCATTGCCAGCCGAAAGTTGTACGGTGCGTTGGGCATCTCGTCCGGGTTGACGAAAGGACTATCATAGCGGCCATCAATGCCTGTCGTGAAGTCCGGGTTGCGCTGCATAAGGAAGGCCACCTTCCAATGACCCGCGACGTTTCCCTCGATCAGTTCGAAGGACGAAGTAGGCCCCAGCAGGTCAGCCAGCCGGGTCAACATGCTGGCCCCCGAACGGTGCACTTCCAAGCGCAGCGGCGGCGCGTCGCAGCAGGGTTGCGACCCCGATCTTGCGATCACCGGCTTTCCGGCCAAACTCTCGTTCATCGCGGGGAAGCACTCTCTTTCCAGGCCCTGAACCGCTCCGGGCTCGCCGGAGGGTAATTTGTTCAATGATCCGGCAACCATATCGAGTCTGGTCAAGCTTGCATAGGAGGGGATGGAAAGCCTCAGCGACGCTCCGCCTTCCGTTCATCTTTTTCTCGCTGCGGGGTCAAGTGTGGGGGCCGCCTGACAGCCAACGGGCTAACAAGATGTATCGCATAGAAATTTCAGGATGTCTGGTGGAGCCGAGGGGAATCGAACCCCTGACCTCATCATTGCGAACGATGCGCTCTACCAACTGAGCTACGGCCCCACTGGCTGGCTAATTGGCCCGCCAAAAAGGGAATGTCAAGATGCCCACGCGGAAGAGTGTGCCTCGACGAAGCGGATCAGATCGCCAGCCGGACGGGCGCCGGCCTCGCGCGCGATCTCACGGCCGGCGCGGAACAGGATGAAGGCCGGGATGCCGCGGATGTTCCAGCGCTGGCTGGCCTTGGGATGGGCCTGGGTATCGATCTTGACCAATCGCACCCTGCCCTGCAATTGCCGGGCCGCCTTCTCGAATTCCGGGGCCATTGAACGGCAGGGCCCGCACCACGGCGCCCAGAAATCGACCAGCAACGGCACCTCGTCATTGCGCGCCGCCTTTTGCAATGTATCGAAATCCACCGGCTGAGGCTTGCCGGGCATCAGCCCCGCGCCGCAGGTACCGCATTTCGGCGCCTCGGACAGGCGCTCGGAGGGGAGACGGTTCACCTGTCCGCAGGACAGGCAGGTCAGTTTCACGGCAGGCATCGCGGGTCTCCGGGGCTTTTCCCAAAAGATGATCCCGCGATGCCGGATTTCAATGGGCGATTACTCGGCCGCCTCGGCATAGCTCTCGAGGGGCGGACAGGTGCAGATCAGGTTGCGATCGCCATAGACGTTGTCGACCCGCCCGACCGGAGGCCAGTACTTGTCGACCCGGAACGCGCCCGGCGGGAAGCAGCCCTGCTCGCGCGAATATGCGCGGTCCCAGTCGGCGACCAGATCCTCGACCGTGTGCGGCGCGTGGCGCAGGGGGCTGGCATCGGCGCTGATACGGCCCTCGGCCACGTCGGTGATCTCGGCCCGGATCGCCTCGAAGGCGGTGATCAGGCGGTCGATCTCGGCCTTGGTTTCCGATTCGGTCGGCTCGACCATCAGGGTTCCCGCGACCGGCCAACTCATCGTGGGCGCGTGGAAACCGTTGTCGATCAACCGTTTGGCGATGTCATCCACGGTCACGCCATGCGCCTGGAACGGCCGCATGTCGAGGATGCATTCATGCGCCACGCGACCACGATTGCCCATGAAGAGGACCGGATAGGCCCCGGCCAGACGGCTCGCGATATAGTTCGCGTTCAGGATCGCCACGCGCGTCGCTTGCGTCAGCCCCTCGCCCCCCATCATCAGGCAATAGGCCCAGCTGATCAGGAGGATCGAGGCGCTGCCCCAGGGCGCCGCCGAAACCGCCCCTGCATCGCCCGAGCGCGGGTCCGAAGGCAGGAACGGCGCCAGATGCGACTTGACCCCGATCGGCCCCATGCCGGGACCGCCGCCGCCATGCGGGATGGCGAAGGTCTTGTGCAGGTTCAGGTGGCTCACATCGCCACCGATCCCGCCCGGCTTCACCAGGCCAACCAGCGCATTCATGTTCGCGCCGTCGATATAGACCTGACCGCCATGGTCATGGGCGATCCGGCAGACCTCGCGCACGGTGTCCTCGAAGACGCCATGCGTGCTGGGATAGGTGATCATCACCGCCGCCAGCTTCTCGCCCGCCTTCGCGGCCTTCTCGGCGAAATCCTCAAGGTCGATATCGCCGTTCGGGGCGGATTTCACCACCACGACCTTCATCCCGCACATCTGCGCGGAAGCCGGGTTGGTGCCATGGGCGCTGACCGGGATCAGGCAGATATCGCGATCCTCGCCGCGCGACTTGTGATAGGCGGCGATGGTCAGCAGGCCAGCATATTCCCCCTGCGCACCGCTGTTCGGCTGCAACGAGAATGCGTCATAGCCGGTGATCTCGCAGAGCTTCGCGGTCAGGTCGTCGAAAACCTCGTGATAGCCTGCGGCCTGATCCTCGGGCGCAAAGGGATGCAGCGCGCCGAATTCCGGCCAGGTGATCGGCATCATCTCGGCCGCGGCATTCAGCTTCATCGTGCAGGAGCCGAGCGGGATCATCGCCCGGTCCAGCGCCAGATCGCGATCCGACAGGCGGCGCATATAGCGCATCATCTCGGACTCGGCCCGGTTCATGTGAAAGACCGGGTGGGTCAGATAGTCGCTGTCGCGGATCAGCGCCTCGGGGATGGCCGGGGCCGTGGCGATCTCGGCGGTATCCGAGATGCCGAACGCGTCCAGCACCCGCGCGATGACGCTTGCATCCGTCGTCTCGTCGACCGCAATACCGACCCGGTCGCGCCCGACCTTGCGCAGGTTGATGCCACGATGGCGGGCGGCGGCCATAATGCCCTGCTGGCCGACACCGACGCGCACGGTGATGGTGTCGAAGAAGGCCTCCGGCGCGACATCCGCCCCCGCTGCACGCAGCGCATTCGCCAGCGTCACCGCGTTCAGGTGGACGCGCTGCGCAATGGCCCTGAGACCGACCGGCCCATGAAAGACCGCGTAAAACGAAGCCATCACCGCCAGCAGCGCCTGCGCGGTGCAGACGTTCGAGGTCGCCTTCTCGCGGCGGATATGCTGCTCGCGCGTCTGCAGGGACAGGCGGTAGGCCTTGTTGCCCTTGGCGTCGATCGAGACGCCGACGATGCGCCCTGGCATGGCGCGCTTCATCTCGTCACGACAGGACATGAAGCCCGCATGAGGCCCGCCATAGCCCATCGGCACGCCGAACCGCTGGGCCGAGCCCACGGCGATATCGGCGCCCATCGCGCCCGGCTCCCTCAGCACGCAAAGCGCCAGCAGGTCGGTCGCGACGATGGCGACGGCGCCGGCGGCATGTAGGGCCGCGCATTCCCCGGTCAGGTCGCGGACATGGCCGAAGGTGCCCGGATACTGGAAGATCGCACCAAAGACGGTCGAGGGATCGCATTCCGTGCCGCGGATGATCTCGATCCCCAGCGGCTCGGCCCGGGTCTCGATGACCGAGATGGTCTGCGGATGGAGGTCGTCGCTGACGAAGAACGCCTTCGCTTTCGACTTCGCGACGCGCTGCGCCATGGCCATGGCCTCGGCGGCGGCGGTGGCCTCATCCAGCAACGAAGCATTCGCCACCGGCAACCCGGTCAGGTCGGCAACCATGGTCTGGAAGTTCAAAAGCGCCTCAAGCCGACCTTGCGCGATCTCGGGCTGATAGGGCGTATAGGCCGTGTACCATGCCGGGTTCTCCAGAATGTTGCGCTGGATCGCTGGCGGCGTCACGGTGCCGTAATAGCCCTGCCCGATCAGGCTGGTCATCACGCGGTTGCGGGACGCCACCTCGCGCATCCGGCCCAGCAGCGCGGCCTCGGACAGCGCCGGCCAGTCCAGCGGCTTCTCCTGCCGGATGCTCGCGGGCACGGTCTGCTCGATCAGCATGTCGAGACTGTCGACGCCCACCGCCTTCAGCATCGCCTCCATCTCGGCGGGAGAGGGGCCGATATGACGCCGGTTCGCGAAATCGTCGGGGTTGTATGTGGTCGGGGTCCAGCGGGCCATGTGCGCCTTCCAGTAAGATCGGTCAGTCCGCGCCATGCGGCTTTCACCGTTTCAGAAATACCCTCGGGGGAGCCCGAGGGGGCGGACAGCCCCCTCGGCCACCGCCGGGCCAGTTGGCCCGGCAGCAGGGGCTCAGCCGATCAGTTCGTTATAGGCGGCTTCGTCCATGAAGCCCGAGAGGTCGACCGAAGCCGGCTTGATCCGGAAGAACCAGGTGGCCATGGCATCCTCGTTCACCGCGCCGGGCGTGTCGGGCAAGGCCTCGTTGACGGCGGTGATCACGCCCGCGACCGGGGCCACGATGTCCGAGGCCGCCTTGACGGATTCGATCACCACGATCTCCTCGCCCGCCTCGACCTCACGGCCGACCTCGGGCAGTTCGATGAACACGACATCGCCCAGTTGCTCGCTGGCATGGGCGGTGATGCCGACAAGGATCTCGTCGCCATCCTGTTTCAGCCATTCGTGGTCTTCGGTGTATTTCAGCATGCCTGGCCTCTCAGCGCTTGTAGCTCGGTTTGTGGAAGGGGATCGGGGTCACGGTGACCGGCAGGCGCTTGCCGCGCAGCTCGGCAAAGACGGTCGCGCCATCGGCAAGACCGGCGGGCAGGATCGCCATAGCGACGGGGCCGCCGATCGAGGGGCCAAAGCCGCCCGACGAGACCTTGCCGATCGCCTCGCCGCCCTCGGGCGCGGCGAAGATTTCGACGCCCTCGCGGATCGGGGCGCGGCCCTCGGGACGCAGCCCACGACGGGTTGCGGCGGGCCCGGCGGCAAGCTCGGTCAGGATCGCATCGGCGCCCGGAAAACCACCGGCACGCGCGCCACCGTTGCGGCGCGTCTTCGGGATCGACCAGCCCAGCGCAGCCGCGCCGGGTGTGGTGCGGGGGTCCATGTCATGGCCGTAAAGCGGCATCCCGGCCTCCAGCCGCAGACTGTCGCGCGCGCCAAGGCCGATCGGTGCGACCTCGGGCTGGTCCAGCAGCGTTTGCGCGAAAGCCTCGGCCTGCGCCTCGGGGATCGAGATCTCGAACCCGTCCTCGCCGGTATAGCCCGAGCGACTGACCCAGAGCGCCGCGCCCTGCCAGTCGAATTCGGCAACATCCATGAATTTCATCGCAGCCGCGCCCGGCACCAGTCGCGACAGCACCGTTTCGGCCTCGGGGCCTTGCAGCGCGACCAGCGCGCGATCGGTGATCGGCTCGACCGAAACCCCCAACGCCTCAAGCTGGCCGAGATGGGCGATATCCTGATCGACGCAGGCGGCGTTCACCACCAGAAACAGATGGTCGCCCTTGTTCGCGATCATCAGATCGTCAAGGATGCCGCCCGCCGCATTGGTGAAAAGGCCATAGCGCTGGCGGCCCTGCGCCAGCCCGACGATATCGGCGGGAACCAGCGTCTCCAGCGCCTCGGCGACATTCGCACCGCGCAGGATCACCTGTCCCATGTGGCTCACGTCGAACAGGCCCGCCCTGGCGCGCGTGTGCAGATGCTCGCCCATCACGCCCATCGGGTATTGGACCGGCATTTCCCAGCCGGCAAAGGGCACCATCTTCGCCCCTTGGGCGATGTGCAGGTCGTAAAGCTTCGTTCGCCGAAGTTCGGCCATGGGCATCCCTCATCTTGGCGGACAGACCAATCCCGTCCGTTTCGATGCCCCCTCTGTCCCTACCCCTTGGGGGGCGCCTGAGATCGTTATCCCTTCGGCGGGCGACAGATGCCGCCACTCTCCAGAGTCCTTGATGGAAAACGGTTCGTTTTGCCTGAGAGTTTACCGGGGCGGTTGCTCCTTCGGCCCCGGCATCCGCCAGTGTCTCCCGATTTCCGACTTTCGTCGTAGCGGGGCGGCAGGATTCTGGCAAGAGCCAACCTGCCGCCCCGAAACCTCAGATCGAGATGTTGGACGCGCCGCCATCCAGCAGGATGTTCTGCCCGATGATGAAGCGCGAATGCTGGCTGCAAAGGAAGGCGCAGGTCGCCCCGAAATCCTCGGCGGTGCCATAGGCATGGGTCGGGATCGTCTGCTCGCGCCGGTGGCGGGCCTCCTCGACCGAGATGCCCTCGGCCTTCGACACGCCCGCGTCGAGGCTGTCGGCCCGCGCGGTCGCATGGATCCCCGGCAGCAGGTTGTTCACGACGACGCCATTCGGCGCGACCTGCCGCGACATGCCGGCGACAAATCCGGTCAGCCCCGAGCGCGCAGCATTCGAGAGGCCGAGAATGGCGATCGGCGTGCGGACCGATTGCGAGGTGATGTTGACGACACGACCCCAGCCGCGCTCCATCATGCCGGGCACCAGCGCCTGCATCAGGGCGATCGCGCTCAACATATTGGCGTCCAGCGCCTTGATGAAATCGTCGCGGTTCCAGTCGGTCCACTTGCCGGGCGGCGGACCGCCCGCATTGTTGACAAGGATGTCGGCCTGCCCGCCAAGCGCCGCCAGCACCTCGGCCCGACCCGCCTCGGTGGTGATGTCGGCGGCGACCGGGATAACCGAGACGCCGTATTTCCCGGCGATCTCGGTGGCGGTCCGCTCCAGCGCCTCGGCCCCTCGGGCGTTGATGACCAGATCGACGCCGGCCTCGGCCAGCGCTTCGGCGCAGCCCCGGCCCAGCCCTCTGGAGGCGGCGCAGACCAGCCCCCGCTTACCCTTGATGCCCAGATCCATGTGCGTTCCTCCTGTCAGATCGCAGACAAGGAAACGCGCGGCGCAGCGATTGTCCAGTTCAGAAGCAGAGGATCTCGGCCTCGGCCTCGGCCCGGCGATAGGTCGAGACCATGTCGTTGACCTGCTGGCCCTGCCGGAACATGGCCGTGCGCTCGCCCGCGACCTGACGCATCCGCAGCACGGTTTCGGCGCGGACAAAGTCGTCATAGGACAGGATCGAGGCGATATGGTCGATCGCGCAGGAGCATTTGTCCAGCATGTCGCGGGTCTGGCCATTGGTCGCCATGCAGACGAACACATAATCCGCCCGCGCATTCGTCGGATAGTCATTGACCGCCTGCGCCCCGGCCGTTCCGGCCCAGATCGCCAGCGCCACGGCGGGAATCAGCGGCCGGATCATTGCAGCACCATTTCGACGACATAGGCGGGCTGCCCCCCCGCCAGGGGTCCGGTCCGCGCGGTCATGCGCCGGATCGGCTCCTTCCCCTCGTCCAGCGTGAAGCGCAGTTCCAGCGCCTCGAACCCGAGCATGCGCTCCTTGTTGGTATCCTCCTCGAAGGGCAGGAAGACCGCGACCTTGCGGCCATCCTCCTCGACCACCTTGCCGCCGCGGAACAGCGCATCCTTCAGCCGGTTGCGGATATAGAACGGGCTGCCCCCGGTCAGCGCGGCCATGTCCCGCGCCGCGGTCTCCAGGAAGAAGGTCAGCGACGGATCGCCCCCCGAAATCGGGAAGGGACCGATCTTGCGCTTGATGCGGGGTGTATCCTCGGCGAGTTGCAGGATCGGCTTGCCGTCCGACGGATCCACGCCCTGCGACAGGACGACCGTGCCCTGACCAAGCGGCTTGAAGCCCTCGACCTCGGGCCCCTGCTGGCTGATGTTCCAGGTCAGCGGACCGCTGGACAGATCCCACGGCCCGCGTTCCGCAAAGACCAGATCGCCCGCCTCGCCCGCCAGCGCCGGTGGTGACGCTGCAAGAGCCAGCAGGGCAATGATGCGCAGGATTTTCATGTCGGCCTTCCTCTTCCCTCGGGGCAGAGCCTGCATCCGCAGGCGAAGCCGCGAAAGCCCGGCCGCCCGGCTATGATCCTTTGGTCTTAGGCAAGCATGTGCTGAAGCACGGCTTGCAGGTCCTCCAGCCGGACGGGTTTTTCGACCACGGGGACACTCAATTCCAGGCAGGCGCGCGAAATCTCGACGTCGCGGCGGGCCGAGATGACGATCGCGGGCACCGGCTGGCCCGCTGCAAGGCGCAGCTCGCGGATGGCCTGCAAACCGGTATCGCCATTGTCGAGGTTGTAATCCGCAATCACCACGTCCGGCGGTTCGTCCCCCATCTGCGCCAGCGCCTCGGGGATGCCGCCGGTGACGCGGGCGATCATGCCCAGCCGGTCCTGCAGGATCAGTTGATAGGCGCGACGCATCGCCCCGTCATTCTCGATCACCAGCGCGACGCGTCCCCGCAGCGACGGCCCCTCCTGCACCGGCATCACGCCCTTGCCCGAAATCTCGGCCGTGATCAGCGGCAGGCTGACGCGAAACACGGTGCCGCGGCCCGGCTCGCTGTCCATGGCGATCGGATGGCCAAGCTTGGCGCAGGCCCGCCGCACGATCGAGAGGCCAAGCCCCATGCCGGGCGCCCCGCCCTCGCGCCCGATGCGGTGGAATTCGTCGAAGATCCGGGCGCGGTCGGGCGCGTCGATGCCGATGCCGGTATCCCTGACCTCCAGCCAAACCCGTTCGCCGCGCTTCCTGACGCCGATCAGAACCCCGCCCCGGTCGGTATATTTGATCGCGTTCGAGACGAGGTTCTGCGCGATCCGGCGCAGGAAGGTCGGATCGCTCTGGACCACGGCCGAAGTCGGAACGAAGCTCAGCCGCAGGCCCTTGGCCTCGGCCATCGGCGCATATTCGATGGCAAGGCGGCGGAACAGCTCGCCCAGTTCGACCGGCTTGCACTGGAACTCGATCCGCTGGCTGTCGAGGCGGGAAATGTCGAGGACCGCATGCATCAATTCCTCGACCGATTCGAAGGCCCCGGCCAGACGCTGCGCCAACTCGGTCTGCAACTCGTCCAGCTTGGTATCCGTCAGCGCCGCAAGGAAAAGCTTGGCCGCCGAAAGCGGCTGCAACAGATCATGGCTGGCGGCACGCAGGAAACGGGTCTTGGACCTGTTCGCCTCCTCGGCAAGGGCGCGCGCCACGGCCAGTTCGCGGTTGCGTTCCGAGAGGTCGGCCAAGGCCTGCTCCAATTCGCGCGAGCGGACCTGCACCTCCTGCTCCAGCGCGACCGCCGCCTGAAACATCGACCAGGCCGAGCCGCGGCTTTCCTCCAGCCGGTCGATCCGCTCGACCAGCACGTCCGAGATCCGGGTCAGCTTCTCGACCCGGCGCAGCTCGCTGTCATCCTCGCGCAGGAACATGGCTCAGCCTGTCTCGGGTGGCATCAGGGCCATGCCGACGAAGGTCTGGTTGACATGCATGCCGCTATGCTGCTCGCCATAGGTGTTGAAGCCCGCGACATGGTAACGGGCCAGCAGTTCCGACATCCGCTCGGCCATGCCGGCGCGCTCCAGCGCGAGGCGGCGCAGGATGCAGTCGAAGCCCAGCACCATCAAGGGCGGCCGGGGCAGCGCGTCCATCGCATCGGCAAAGCCCTGCGTCATGTCCACGGCATGACCAAGGGTCAGGATGTTCCCGGCCTCGATCCCGGACAGCAGTTGCAGCCCGCCATCGGGCGTCATCGCCCGGATGGCGCGGACATGATGGCGCCGTCCGGTGCGCAGCAGCAGGGGATGTCGCGCGAATTCGGTGGTGGTCAGCGCATCGGGGGCAATGCCGGTCAGCCGGGCATATTCCTGCGCCGCGGGCTCGGCATTCAACTCCAAGATGACGCGGTTATGCGGGTCGGCGGCAGTGACCACGGCGCGCCGGTCCGTGGGACGGAAATGCGCGAAGGAGACTTCGGCCACGGCAAGATCGGTCTCGATCAGCATGAACACCGCCGAGCCGCAATGATCCTCGCCATCGACCATCTGGCAGGCGGGCAGAAAGCGGATGCCTTCGGCGGCGGAACCGCCGATCACCGGCAGGCCCGGAATCGCCGCGTCCAGCGTCGCGACCAGCACGTCCTCCTGCCGGGCGAGGGCATCGGCCAGCAGGATGCCGAAGCTGGATCGTCGGGGGTCGGGACGAAATCCGGCATGAAGCTTCCTCAGCTTCGCCATCCAGTCCGAGACGGGAACCTGCGCCTGATGCCTGAGGATGCAGATGCCGACGCGAAAGCTTTCCGCCGGAAAGCCCAGCGCCACGATGCTGTCCTTGCAGTAACCCTGCGGCCCGATCTCGCCCGCCGAGGAGCAGCCGACGACCCGGCAGCCCGGACCAAGCGCCGCCCCCACCTCGCGCCCAAGCGCGGGGAGGCCCGCTTCCGGCATCCCGAACAGCAGGACCAGCGATGGCGAGACGGGCTGGAAGGCCTCGATCAAACGCGCGGCCAGATCGGGCGCATCGGCGGGAACGGCCAACGCCACCGGCGTCGCCGGAGAAGGGGGAACTGGCCGGGACCGGACGGGCGTTGCCTCACCCGGCCACGGCTCGGGCAAGGCAGAGGTCATGCGGGTTCGAACAACCTCACGCTGTTGGCCAGCAGCACGGCCTGAGTACGGCGTCGCGCGTTGATCTTGGACATGATCGCCGTGATATGCGTCTTGACAGTGGCCTCGGCGATGGACAGCTCATAGCTGATTTCCTTGTTCGCCTTTCCCTGACAGATCAGGCGCAGGATCTTCATCTGCTGCGGCGTCAGGCTGGAGAAGCGCCGGGCCAGTTCGACCCGCGCCGCATCCTCCTCGCCGACATGCTCGGGGTGATAGCTGTCGGGGGTGACGCGCTCCCCCTCCCACATGCGGCGCAGGCTGTCGACCAGCGCCTCGCGGCCCAGCGATTTCGAGATATAGCCCTGTGCGCCCGCCGCCATCGCGGCCGAGATCATCGCATTCTCCAGATCGGCCGAGATCATGGTGATCGGAACGTCGGGGATCTGGCGGCGCAATGTCACCAGCCCCTCGGCCCCGCGCGCATCGGGCAGGTTCAGGTCAAGGATCACCGCATCGGGCGCCCCCTGACAGCGGATCTGTTCCAGCGCGGCAGCAAGGCTGCGGGCGGTTCGTACATTCTTCAGGCCGAAGCTGATCTTCAGCGTCAGTGCAAGCGCGTCGCACATCAGCGGGTGGTCATCGACGATCAGGATTTCCCGCACACGATCCGCAGAAAGCCTGGGTGCGCCGACGCGTTCCTGGACATGCAGCAATGCTGAAGCCATCGTTCTCCTCCCAAAGAAACGGATGGTTGCCGGGCATATTCTCCGACAGAAGATACCTCATCTTAGGCTGGTTCCGGCTTGGCGCAAGCCTGATGGCGCGATCGGGGAAAATCCCCTAAGACTTCGGGTGTATTGGCCAGCCCGCCGCCTGCATGGCAAATTGGCCGGACCGGGGGGAGAGTCGAGAATGATCCATCTGAGCAGAAGAATCACCCTGCTGGGCGGGGCGGCAATGCTGTCGGGGATCGCCTCTCGCAGCCGCGCGGCCGAGCCCTCGGCGACGATTCGGATCGGCACGCTGGAAAACGGCACCGTCAACTGGGAGATCCAGACGATCATCGGTCAAGGGCTGGACAAGGCGAACGGCTTCTCGCTGCTGCCGATGATCCTTGCGGGCAACCCGGCGACGCAGGTGGCGATGCAGGGCGGCGAGGTCGACACCATCGTCTCGGACTGGCTCTGGGTCGCGCAGCAGCGCGCGCGTGGCAGCGACTTCACCTTCCTGCCCTATTCGACCGCCGTGGGCGGGCTGATGGTCAAGGGTGACAGCCCGTTCCAGAGCCTCGCCGACCTCAAGGGCAAGAAGATCGGCATCGCGGGCGGACCCGTCGACAAAAGCTGGCTGATCCTGCGCGCATGGTCGCGCGAGAAGCTGGGCGAGGATCTTGCAGATATCACCGAACAGGTCTTCGGCGCGCCCCCGATGATCCTCAACGCCGCCGAGACGGGCGAGGTCGATGCCGCGATCAACTTCTGGCATTTTCAGGCCAAGATGCAGGCGCGCGGCATGCGCGAGGTAATGTCGGTCGCGACGGCGGCCCGCGATCTGGGTCTTGATCCATCGACCCCGCTTCTGGGCTATGTGCTGCGCGAAAGCTGGATCGCCGAGAATCCTGCGCTTGCCTCGGGGCTTGCCAAGGCTTCGCAGGCCGCCAAGACCCTCCTCGCGACCGAGGACGCCCCGTGGGAGGCGATCCGCAGCTATATGGATGCCAAGGACGAGGCCGAGTTCGACGCCCTGCGCGCCGGTTGGCGCGCGGGCATTCCGGCCGCCGGGCCGGTCGATGTCGCGAATGCGGAAAAGATGTTCGCCACCATGGCCGCGCTCGGGGGCGAGGAACTGACGGGCGGCGTCTCGACCCTGCCGCAGGGCCTGTTCTGGACGCCGGAGTAGGCGCTTGTCCGACAGCGGAAAGCCGCGCTCGGGCGCGTTGCCGGGGCTGCTCTCGGTGCTTGCCATGCTGGTTATATGGACCGTGGCATCGCAACTGACCGACCGCCCGCAGACCCTGCCCGCCCCTTGGCACGTCGCCGAGCGCATCGGCCAACTTGCCGCGACGGGCGAGCTTTGGTTCAACGCGGGCATGACGCTCTGGCGGGTCGCGGCCAGCTTCGCGCTGGCAATGGTCATCGGCCTCGCTCTGGGGCTGGCCATGGGGCGCAGCCGGCGCTTTGACGACTGGCTCAATCCCGGCATCATCATCCTGCTGAACATCCCCGCCCTCGTGGTGATCGTGCTGAGCTATATCTGGATCGGCCTGAACGAGACGGCGGCGATCCTCGCCGTGGCGCTGAACAAGATCCCGGTCGTCACGGTGATGATCCGCGAGGGCGCCCGCGCGCTGCGCCCGGATCTGGACGAGATGGCCCATGCCTTCCGAATGCCTGCGGCCACGCGGCTGCGCCATGTCGTGCTGCCCCAGCTTGCGCCGCAGATCGCCGCCTCGGCCCGCGCGGGCATCTCCCTCATCTGGAAGATCGTGCTGGTGGTCGAGTTCCTCGGCCGGTCGAACGGGGTCGGCTTCAAGATCCACCTGCTTTTCTCCAGCTTCGATGTCGAGGGCGTGCTGGCATGGGCGCTGACCTTCGTTCTTGTCATGCTCAGCATCGACCTGTTCATCCTGCGCCCGTGGGAGCGCCGCGCCAATCGCTGGAGGCAGGATGCGGCTTGAGCTTCAGGCGAAATCCTTCGGTCCGCGTCAGGTTCTGGGCAGTCTCGACCTCTCGGTCTCACGGGGAAAGCGGGTCGCGATCCTCGGCCCGTCGGGGATCGGCAAATCGACCCTGCTGCGCATCTTCGCCGGACTCGACCGCGCCTATCAGGGCCGCCGCGAAGGGGGCGAGCGATTGGCCATGGTCTTTCAGGAACCCGTGCTGCTGCCGTGGCGCAATGCGATCGCGAATATCACCATTCCGACGGGCTGCGACATCGCCACCGCGCGCGAATGGATGACGCGCGCCGGCCTTGCCGGGCATGAGGCGAAGTTTCCGCGCCAGATGTCACTGGGCCAGCAGCGACGGCTGGCGCTGGCGCGCGCCTTTGCCGCCGCGCCCGACCTCCTGCTGGCGGACGAACCCTTTGCTTCGCTGGACGCAGAGACGGCGGCGCGGATGATCGCACTGACGGACGAGTTGCTGGCGCGCAGTGGCGCGGGCCTCGTCCTCGTGACCCATGATCCGGCCGAGGGCGCGGCGCTTGGCGCGCGCGCGCTTCACCTCTCCGGCAATCCGGCCCGGCTTCAGAACTCCTGATCCCAGACCCGGCCCTCGGTATCCTCGGCATGGACCTTGACCGGACCGGCGCCGGGGGACCAACCGAAGCGGAAGACCGGATCCTCCGAGATCGAGATCCCTGCGTTCATGGTTAAAAGCTCGCCCCCGTCCTGCGTGACCTCAAGCGTCTGGATGAACTCGGCCGGGATGGTCAGCAGCGTGACCTGATCGCGTTGCAGCCCCGAGAAATTCGGGTGCCGCAGCATCAGCGTGCCCAGTTGCCGCCCGCCTTCCTCACCGCGCCGAAAGCGCATCTGGCCCATGGTGGCGCGCATCTCCTCCATGTTCCGCCCGGCAGGCGCGGCGCAGCCGCCCGAAGCCTTGACATAGCGCCCCGCCATCACCTTGCGCCCATCCGCAAGCGTGGCGACCGCGCGCAGGTCGGAATAGGTATCGACCCGCACCCGCACCTCGAAATCAAGGGGCATCAGCGCGGGGCCAAAGGTGAACTCGGCCGCGACCGGGGCGGGGTTTCCGTCCACCACCAGCGTCAGGGCGGTGATCGCGGGCGCGCCCGGCGGCTGGGTGATGCGGACCGGAACCAGCGCCGGATTGTCGGCCCGCTTCGGCGCATCAAGCAGCAGCACGCGCGGATCGATCGCCGGCTCCTCCTCGGTCCCGATGATGCTTGAACGCAGGTCGTCCCAGATCGGTGAGGGTTCAAGCGGGTTCTCGACCTCTGCCGCCAGCGCCAGATGCGGCGCAGCCAGCAGAGCCAGGATCAGCATCAGTCTCATGACCGTTTCTCCCGTGCCATGCGGCGATAGACCAGCGCGATGTCGTCGCTGGCCGCATCCGCCTCGGCCTCGGCCCGCAGCCTCGCGTTCAGAGGCGAACGCGAGCAGACCGGATCGGTCGCGGTCGGATCATTCGCCATCGCCATCGCCTGACAGCGGCAGCCGCCGAAATCCACCTCGCGCCGGTCGCAACCGGCACAGGGTTCGGGCAGCCAGGCCGTCCCGCGAAACGCGTTGAACGCCGCGCCATAGCGCCAGATATGCGCCAGCCGGACGTCGCGGATATTGTCGAATTCCAGCCCCTTGATCGTCTGCGCGGCATGGCAGGGCAGGACGATCCCGTCGGGGGCGATATTGATCCCGGTCGAAGCCCAGCCCCCCATGCAGCTTTTCGGATAGACCGCGTGGTGATCGGCGGGGACATAATCGATGACCATCCGCCCCCTGAGGCGCAACCGCGCGGCATTGACCACCTCGCGCGCCTTTGCCGCCTGGGCCTGTGTCGGCATCAAGGGCCGGCGGTTCAGGTCGGCCCAGCCGTGGAACTGCACGGTCGCGACCTCGATCCGGCGGCAGCCCAGCCGCTCGGCCAGGTCGATCATCTCGGGCAGGCGGTCAAGGTTCTGGCGATGCACCACCGCGTTCAGGGTCAGCGGAAAGCCGATCTCACCGATCCATTCCGCCACCTGCATCTTGCGGCTGAAGCTGCCGCCATAGCCGCTGATCCAGTCCGCCATCTCGGCGTCGATCCCCTGCAGCGAAAGCTGGACGTGATCGACCACCCCGTCAAGCTCGCGCAGCCTCGCCTCGGTCAACCCGATGCCCGAGGTGATCAGGTTGACGTAAAGCCCGGCATCCCGCGCCGCCGCCGCAATCTCGGCCAGGTCGCGACGCGAGGCGGGCTCGCCCCCCGACAGATGCACCTGCAGGACGCCAAGCTCGGCCGCCTGCCGGAAGATGTCGGCCCATTCCTCGGTCGAAAGCTCGGTATCCACCCGTGCGAGCTCGACCGGATTCGAGCAATAGGGGCAGGCCAGCGGGCAGCGATGCGTCAGCTCCGCCAGCATCGCCATCGGCTGCCCGACCCGGACCGGATTGCCGTGGATGTCCTGTGGAATGACCGGGTGGTGGGTCATGGCGTCCCCCCTTCCGTGCTGTCGCAGGCCAGAAAGACCATGCGCCGGTCGACGAGGCCCTGCAGGAATTCATGCACGTCGCCCTCGATCTGTTCCACCGGCGCGGCATAACGCTCGCACAGGGTCACGATGACCTCTGCCAGACTGCGCCGACCGTCCAGTTCCGACAGGACGGCATCGCCCACCGGGTCGAGCTGCATGGCGCGCTCGGGCGCCAGCAGCACGCGGATCCCCCGCACGCGGTCGTCATGCAGCCTGACCCCCCGTGGCAGATAGGGGATGCAAGTGTTGCTGACCCGCTGCCCGATCATTTCACCCCGGCCGGCTCGGGCCGGCGCGCCAGAAGCCCCTCGCCCGGTCTCCAGGCACCGGGCGGGACATGGCCCTCGACATAACCGTGCCACAGGGCGTCGAGCTGCGCCCAGAGCACCTCGGTCTTGAAGGTCAGCGCCGCCGCCGCCGCGTCCTGACGCTCCAGCGTGTCGGCATGGTCGAGGACATAGTTCAGCCCGAACTCGACATCCTTCGGCGCCTCGTCCAGCCGCTTCCTGAAATAGGCGAGGCTGGCCTCGTCGGCGAAATCGTAATGCCTGAGCAGGCCCTCGATCCGCTCGGCATGGATGCGGGGGGCGAACATCTCGGTCAGGCTGGCGGCCACGGCGTCCAGCAGCGGCATGTCGCGGACGAAGCGGATATAGGCGTCGACGGCAAAGCGGGTCGCCGGCATCACGCCGACGCCGCTTGCGACATAATCAGGATCAAGCCCCACGGCGCTGGCCAGCGCCAGCCAGCGGCGGATGCCGCCGCCCTCCTCGACCCCGCCATCGTGATCCTCGATCCGCGAGCGCCAGATCCGGCGCAGATGCGGATCCTCGACCCGCGACATGAAGGCCGCGTCCTTCATCGGGATGCGGGACTGGTATTGCCAGCGGTTCACGACCCAGGCGCGAACCTCGTCCGCGGAACACTCTCCGCCATGCAGCCGCTTATGGAACGGATGGCGATCGTGGTAGCGTTCGGCCCCGATCCGCTTCAGCCTCTCGTGGAACTCGGCGCGCGACAGCGGGCGATCTTCGTGAATTTTCATGGGCTGATCTCCATGCCGTCATGGCCGATCTGCCAGCCCGCCGCCTCGGCGCTGGCGCGCTCGGGGCTGGCGGGATCGACCAGCGGATTCGAATTGTTCAGATGCACATAGATGCGCCGCGCCACCGACAAGCCGTCCAGCGCCGCCAGGCTGCCATCCTGCCCCGAGACAGGAACATGGCCCATGCGGCGGCCCGTCTTGCGCCCAAGCCCGGCGCGGATCATCTCGTCATCGGTCCAGAGCGTGCCGTCGAACAGCAGTGCATCCGCGCCCGCGATACGTTCGCGCAGCCAGTCGGGAACCGTCGCGCAGCCCGGAATATAGCAAACCCGCCGCCCGTTCGCGACAAGTTCGACCCCCACGGTCTCCTCGCCGACAAGGCCGGTCTCGACCGTCTCGCCCTCAAGATAGAGCGGCACCTTCCCCGGCACGGCGAAAAGCCGCGCCGACAGGCCCTCGACCAGTTCGAAAGCCTCGTCCAGCGCAACCTCCCGCCGGGAGACGATCGCAGGGTCCAGCGCCCCCAGCATCGGGTTCATCGCCAGCACGCGCTGAATAGAGGGCGTGGCAAACAGCGCGAAAGGCTGCCCCTCGCGCAGGGTCAGCAGCCCCGCGACATGGTCGATATCGCCGTTCGTCACCAGCACCGACCGGATCGGTGAGCCGCGCAGCCCACCCGGCCGCAAGGTCGGGCTTGCAGCAAGTTGTGCCCGCAGGTCGGGCGAGGCGTTCACCAGCGCCCAGTCGCGGCCATTGGCAGAAACCGCGATCCCGCTCTGGCTCATTGAGGGAATGCGCCCCTCGCGCGCCGCTTCGCAGTTCAGACAGCCACAATTCCACTGCGGCAGTCCACCACCGGCGCCGGTGCCAAGAATCACGATACGCATGGCTCACAGGTTCTGGCGCGGCCGGTTCCTTGCAAGCGGAACCGGCCGGATCGGGTTCAATGTCGGATCAGAACAGGACCGGCTCGTCTTCCGCCGGCGCGTACATGTTGATTTCCATTCCGCAGGCGATTTCCTTGAGCGCGGGTTTCGTCCAGGCCATCAATCTCTCCTCCCTTGTGACGCCGCCTTCGCGGCATGGTGGAATGCTATGCCTATGAGCATTTCAGTCAACCAGCCAAAGGTCTTAGATGGTGCGCGAGGGAAAGCCATGATAACGTCGCCAACCGCGGCGACAGGAAGGAGGCCGGAATGTTCCATCTGCTGCTTGCCACCTGCCTCGCCGATGACCCCGCGATCTGCGCAGAGCGGCTGCTGCCCGCAGCGGAATCCGCCACCCAGGACGAATGCCACCGCAAGGCCGAGCCCATCGCCCGCGACTGGCTTGCCCGCCACCCGGAGTTGAAGGGCGGCGAAGCGCGCTGCGTGGAGACGCCGAACCTGCCCATGCTGGGCATTCAGGAAATCGCCGACGGCGTCTATGTCCATCAGGGCGCGATGGAGCAAAGCTCGGTCCGCAATCAGGGTCGCATCGCCAATCTGGCCTTTGTCGTGGGCGACACCGTCGCGGTGATCGACGCGGGCGGCAGCCGCGCCGAGGGCGAGGCGCTGTTCGCCGCCATCCGCAGCGTGACCGACAAGCCCGTCAGCCACCTGATCCTGACCCATATGCATCCCGACCACATCTTCGGGGCCGAGGTCTTTGCCGAAGCAGGCGCCAGCATCGTCGCGAATGCGAAACTGCCCGACGCGGTGGCGCGCAGGGCCGATGCGTGGATGTTCTCGTTCCCCGCCCAGATCGGAAAGACCGCCTTCCTCGGCACCCATATCGCGCCGGTAGACCAGAAGGTCGATGCGCCGATGACCATTTCGCTTGGCCCGACCGAATTGCAGCTCCGCCCGCAACCCTCGGGGCATACGGACAACGACATGACCGTCTTTGACAGCGCCTCGGCGACGCTTTTCACCGGGGATCTGGTCTTTCTGGGCCTGACGCCGTCGCTGGACGGCTCGCTTGCGAACTGGATCGGCTGGCTGGAGGCGGGGCCACCCGATCCCGCGCCTGCGCTGATCGTGCCGGGCCACGGACCCGTCACCGAAAGCTGGGACGAGGCGACCTTGCCGGTGGCGAATTACCTGCGCGCGCTGCGCGATGCGGCGCGCAAGGCCGTGGCCGGGGGAATGGCCCTGTCGCAGGCGATCCCGGCGATCACCGCCATGATGAAGCCCTATTCCGAGGGTTGGGCGGACTTCACCCCGACCACGGCCCGCAACGCGGCGACGAGCTTTTCCCAGCTCGAATGGGAATAGACTGATTGCCTCACCGCCCGACCGATGCCACAAATCGGGGCAAGGATCGGAGGGACACCATGGCACCTGTCTTGCGTCGAATGATCTGCGCGGGCCTCGCTATCGGCCTGCTGGCGGGTTCGCCCGCTCTCGCGCAGGAAGCGCCCCTGCCCGATCGACGGCTGGAACTGCTGCCGGATACCGACCTGCCGGGCGGCGATATCGGCAAGATCTTCGACACGACCCTTCAGTCCTGCGTGCAAGCCTGCCTTGGCGACGAAAGCTGCCGGGCCGTGACCTACAACCAGAAGGCGCGCTCCTGCTTTCCCAAGGGCGAGGGGCATGGCGCCCCGGCGCCTTTCGCGGGCGCGCTTTCGGGCCGGGTCGTCGCCCTGACGCCCGACTTGCGCGATCTTTCCCTGCGCCGGGCAGATGCGGCGCCCTTCCTGACCGCCGATGACCTGAAGGCGGCGGTCGCGCAGGCGCGGCTGATGCCCGCGATGAACCCGCCGCAGGGCGCCGGCGACCCCCGGACCGAGGCCGAGGCCGCCGAGGCTTCGGGCGACCTCGCGACGGCGGCACGCCTGATGGCCGGCATCGCCGCCGGCGATGACCGGGCCGAGGACTGGACCAATCTCGCGCGGCTCACGCTCTATACCAGCGATTCCGGCGACCGCGACGCCTCGGTCTCGATCGCCTCTATGGCCGCCAACGGCTATCTGCGGGCCGAGGCGGACGCGGTCGCGGCCCGCGCGCTTTCGTGGCTGGCCATGGCCTTCGAGCGTCTCGACCGTGGCCCCGACGCGCTGAATGCGCTGCGCCTTGCCGCACGGCTTTCGCCCGGCGACGACGCGATTGCGACCGCGCTCGAGGAATCCGAGGCCCGGAACGGGCTGCGCGTCACCGATACGCAGGTGGAATCGGAAGGCAAGCTGCCGCGCTTCTGCGCGGTGATGTCGCGGCAATTGATGCGCGGGACCGATTACGGCCCCTATCTGCGCCTGCCCGCCCGCGATCTGACCGTCGAGGCGCAGGACGACCGGCTTTGCGTCGCGGGCCTCGCCCATGGTCAGGATGTGGAACTGACGCTGCGGGCCGGTCTGCCTTCGGCCGATGGCGAGAAGCTCGCGCGCGATGTGACGCTGCGCGGCTATGTCCGCGACCGTTCGCCCGAGGTGCGCTTTCCCGGCCGCGCCTATGTCCTGCCCGCCTCGGGCGATCAACGCCTTTCGATGGTCACGGTCAATGCCGATCGGGTGGACCTGCGCCTCCTGCGCATCTCGGACCGCAACCTGATCCGCACCATGGCCGAGGACATGTTCGCCTCGCCCCTCGACAGCTGGCAGACCGGGTATTTCTCGGAAGGCATGGCGCGCGAGGTCTGGCGCGGCAGCGCCGCCGTCGCGAAACCCGTCGGGCAGGATGTCCTGAATCGCGAGCTGACGACCAGCCTCGCCATCCCCGCCAGTGCCGGACCACTGGACCCCGGCATCTATATCGTCGAGGCGAATGTGGCGGGCCGCGACGTCTCGGATACCGGCGTCGCGACGCAATGGTTCGTGATCTCGGATTTCGGGATCTCGACCTTTTCGGGAACCGACGGGCTGACGGTCGCCGTTCGCAGCCTGCAGGACGCAAAGCCGATGCGCGGGGCCGAGGTCGCGCTTGTCAGCCGCTCGAACGAGGTGCTGGCGCGGGTGCCGACCGATGCCGACGGGATCGCGCGCTTTGCCCCCGGCCTCAGCCTCGGGACCGATGGCGCGGCTCCGGCGCTGGTCACCGTGACGGAATGGCAGGGCGAGGGGGCCGAGCGTGCGCCGCGTGACATGGCCTTCCTGTCGCTGACCGATCCCGAGTTCGACCTTTCCGACCGCGGGGTCGAGGGCCAGCCGCCCGCGCCGCCGATCGACCTGTTCGTGACCACGGATCGCGGCGCCTATCGCGTGGGCGAGACGGTGAACGCCACCATCCTCGCCCGCGACGCGCAGACCCGCGCCCTGCAAGGCCTGCCGCTGACCGCCGTGATCCTGCGCCCGGACGGGGTCGAACAGACCCGCCTCCAGCCCGCCGAGGCGGGCGCGGGAGGCAGCACGGTCAACTGGACGATTCCCGGCAATGCGCCGCGCGGGACGTGGCGGCTGGAACTGCGCAGCGCCGCCGATGGCCCCGCCCTTGCCACCGCGCGGATGCTGGTCGAGGATTTCCTGCCCGAACGTATCGACTTCACCCCGACCCTGCCCGATGGACCGGCGCAAGCGGCGGGCAGGCTCGACCTGTCGCTGAGCGCGCATTGGCTGTTCGGCGCGCCCGCCGCCAACCTTCCGGTCGAGGGGCAGTTGCGTCTTGCCCCGGTTCGCGAGCTTGAGGGATTCGACGGCTATGTCTTCGGGTCCGAGGATGACGCGCCGCCCCCCGTCATGCAGAGCCTTCCGGCCGGGATGACCGATGCCGCCGGGAACTTCCGGGCCGAGATCACCCTGCCCTCCGCCACCGAACTCGGCCCGCAGCCGGTCGAGGCCGAGGTGGTGGTGGACATCCGCGAGGGGGCCGGCCGCCCGGTCGAGCGCAGCCAGTCCCGCATCGTGATGCCCGAAGCCCCGGTCGCGGGCATCCGGCCGCTGTTCGAGGGCGGCACCGTGCCCGAGAATGCCGGGGCGCGCTTCTCACTCGTCGCTGTCGGTCCCGATCTGAAGCCCACGGCCCTGCCGCTGCGCTGGATGCTGAACCGGATCGACACCGAATACCAATGGTATTCCCTCGAAGGCCAATGGAACTGGGAGCCGATCACCACCCGCGCCCGCGTCACCGAGGGCGTGGCCGAACCGGGCGAGAACCCGGCCGAGATCGAGGTTCCGGTCGAATGGGGCGAATATGAACTCGTGGTCGAGCCGGGCTCGGGCCAGGGCGGACCGACCACGCTGAAATTCCAGGCCGGCTGGGGTGCCGCGGCTGGGGCTGGCAGCCCGACCCCCGACCGCTTGCAGGTGACGCTGGACAAGCCCGCCTATCGCAGTGGCGACACCGCCCATGTCCGGGTCGAGGCGCTGGCCGACGGGATCGGGCTGGTCTCGGTCCTGTCGAACCGGCTGATCGCGATGCAGAGCGTGGCCCTGAAGGCGGGAGAGAACCTGCTGGACCTGCCCGTCACCGACGATTGGGGCGCGGGGGCCTATGTCACCGTCAGCGCGATCCGGCCCATCGGCGATGCGGCGGCCGGGAACCGCGTGCCGGTCCGCGCCCTCGGCCTTGCCCATGCCGCCGTCGATCCGGCCGAGCGCAGGCTTTCCGCCAGCATCGAGGCGCCGCAGCAGACGACCCCGCGCGGCACCATCCCGGTGGTGCTGCGGGTGGGCGGCGCGGCGGGCCAGACTGTCCATGCGACGCTGGCCGCAGTCGATCAGGGCATCCTGAACCTGACCGGCTTTGCGCCGCCCGACCCGTCGCAGCATTATTTCGGCCAGCGCCGCCTTGGCGTCGGGCTGCGCGACCTCTACGGCCGGCTGATCATCTCCTCGGGCGCGCCGGATGGCGCATTGCGCGAGGGCGGAGACGCGATGGCCTCGAACAGCGAGGCGCCGCCCCCGACCGAGAAGCTGATGAGCTGGTTCTCCGGCCCGCTGACGATCGGGGCCGATGGCACCGCCAGCGTCGATGTGCCGGTCGGCGACTTCAACGGCGAGGTCCGGATGATGGCCGTGGTCTGGTCGGACGGCGGCGTCGGTCAGGCCGATGCCTCGGTCCTTGTTCGCGATCCGGTGGTGCTGACCGTGACCGCGCCCGCCTTCCTCGCCCCCGGCGACCGGGCCGAGGTCGGGCTGCGGCTGACCCATGCTTCCGGCCCCGCCGGAGAGATGCGCCTCGCGGTCGAGCAGACCGGTGGCGACGCGCCGCTGACCACCAGCCTGCCCTCCCCCACGGTGACGCTGGCCGAGAAGGCCGAGGCGCAGGTGGCAATGCCGGTCGTCGCGGGTGATGCCGAGGGGCGGGCGAATCTGCGCCTGACGCTGACTGCGCCGGACGGGACCGCGCTGACCAAGGAGATCACCATTCCCGTCGCGATCAACGATCCCGACATCCAGCGGCAGGACCGCTTGACCCTCGCGCCGGGGGAAAGCGCGACCCTGCCCGCCGATCTGACCAGTGGGCTGATGCCGGGCGCGATGCTGACCGCCGCGATCGGCCCCTATGCGCGGCTCGATGTGGCGGGGGCGCTGGCACGTCTCGCCCGCTATCCCTATGGCTGCACCGAGCAGCTTGCCTCGGGGGCGATGCCGCTTCTCTATGCCGCGAACCTCTCGGCGATCGAGGGGGTGGATGGCGGCGACAGCGGTGCGGCGGTCGACAAGGCGATTACCCAGATCCTGACGCGACAGGGGGCGAATGGCGGCTTCGGCCTCTGGCGCGCGGATTCGGGCGATCTCTGGCTCGAGGCCTATGTGACCGACTTCCTGTCCCGCGCCCGCGCCTCCGGCCATGCGGTCCCGGACACCGCCTTCCGCATGGCGATCGACAACCTGCGCAACCGCACGAACTATGCCACCGACCCGATGGCGGCCACGGCCGAGGAGAACGCGGCCCTCGCCTATGCGCTGGCCGTCCTCGCGCGGGAACGTGCGGCGACGGTGGGCGACCTGCGCTATTACGCCGACACGGCCGCGCAGGCCTTCTCGACGCCAATGGCGGCGGGCCATCTTGGCGCGGCGCTGGCCTCCTATGGCGACCAGCAACGCGCCGACCGGATGTTCACGCAAGGCCGCAACCTCCTGAACCTCGGCGGGCCGGAACCGCAGGTGTTCCGCGCCGATTATGGCACGAAGCTGCGCGATGCCGCGGGCCTTCTGGCGCTGGCGGCCGAGGCGCGGTCGCAGGCGGTCGACCAGACCGGGCTGACCTCGCAACTGGCCGGGCGCATCGCCGCCACGCAAGAGCGGGGCGGCACGCTCTCGACGCAGGAATCGGTCTGGACCATCCTCGCGGCGCAAGGGCTGGCGCAGGCCGTGCCGCCCGCGATGCTGAACGGGGTCGCGCTGACGCAGCCGGTGGCCAGCCTGCCCGACGCCTCGGCCAGCATCTCGAACCCGGCGGAAACCCCGCTGGAGGTCACGCTGACCGCGACCGGCAAGCCCGCCGTCCCGCCCGAGGCCGGTGGACGCGGCTACCGGATCGCGCGCAGCTATTTCACCATCGAGGGCGAGGCCATCGACCCGGCGAGTGTGCCCCTAGGCACGCGCATGGTCGTCCGGGTCGAGGTCACGCCGGATGCCGAGGGCGGCGGGCGGCTGGTCGTCACCGATCCCCTGCCCGCCGGGTGGGAGATCGACAACCCGAACCTGCTGCGTGCGGGCGACATCTCGGCGCTGGACTGGCTGGAAGGGCAGACCGATGCCGAGATGACCGAGTTCCGCGCCGACCGCTTCTCCGCCGCGCTGACCTGGACCTCGGCCGATCCGTTCCGGCTGGCCTATATCGTCCGCGCGGTGACGCCCGGCAGCTTCCGCCACCCCTCGGCCAGCGTCGAGGACATGTATCGCCCCGATTTCCGGGCGTGGAGCGACGGGGGCACTGTCACGGTCGGGCCCTGAGCGCCCGGCGCGAAAGCAAAGCTTGTCCCGCGGACGATCCGGGCCGATAATCGCGGGATCGAGTAGGGAAGGGAGGAAGCCTTGCCCGAAAACCGACACGAAGACCGGGTCGCGAAGGCGTCGCAATCCCCCGGTGCGGTCACGCGGCTGGCTGTAAGCTGGCGGCGGTCGATGATGAAGCACGGGCTTGATCCCGGACATGCGCCCCGCGTGCGCCAGCTTGCCGGGGGCGAGCTTGCCGACCGGCGCGAGGCGCTGGACGGCTTCATCGCCGTGGCCCGGCCCCAGCTTGACCACCTGTTCCACCTAGTCTGCCCGACCGGATGCAGCGTCCTTCTGACCGATGCCAGCGGCATCGTGCTGGAGCAGCGGGTGAGCGAGGCCGATGCGGCCGTGTTCCGGGGCTGGGGCCTCTGGCCCGGCACGGACTGGTCCGAAGCCGCCGAAGGCACCAATGGCATCGGCACCTGTCTGGCCGAGGGGCGGCAGGTCACCATCCATCGGGACGAGCATTTCTATGCCCGCAATACCGGGCTTTCCTGCATGGACGCGCCGATCTGGGGGCCGGACGGCCGGCTGATCGCGGCGCTGGATGTCAGCAATGCCCGTAGCGACCATACCGAGCGCTGGAACGCGCTGATCGCGGCGCAGGTCGCGCAAAGCGCGCGGCAGATCGAGGCCGCGTTCTTCCGCGTCTCGTTCCCCGGCGCGCGCATCGTCACCGCGCAAGCCGAGGGCTGCGACGACGCCACATTGCTGATCGCGGTGGACAAGGACGACCTTGCCATCGGTGCGAACCGCGCCGCCCGCCGCGCCTATGGGCTGGAGAAGGAAGGCCAGTTGCGCCCCCGCCCCGCCTCGGACCTGTTCGGGCGCGGCGACGAGGCGACCGGCTTCGAGAAGGCCGAGCGCGCGGCGGTGATTCGCGCCCTCGCCCGGACCGAGGGAAATGTCTCGGCCGCCGCCCGCGCGCTGGGTGTGGGACGCGCGACGCTGTATCGTCGCATGCAGCGGCTGGGGATTTCCGAAAATCCGGGCCGACTGTCTCGCGGCTGAAACACATTCCGCGCTGCGGCGAAGGCCATGCGTTGATTTGTGATCCGCGCCATCACAGGCTTCCTTGCGAACCGGCCGGAGGAGGTCGGTCTGACAGGAGGATCACATGCCGAACGACCAGACGCATGAATTCAAGGGCGTGAACACGCTGCCCTTCGCGAAGCGCTATGACAACTTCATCGGCGGGAAATGGGTCGCGCCGAAATCCGGCAAGTATTTCGTCAACACCACCCCGATCACCGGCGCCGAGATCGGCGAGATCGCCCGCTCGAACGCCGAGGATATCGAGGCGGCGCTGGATGCCGCCCATGCCGCCAAGGACAAATGGGGCCACACGCCCGCCGCCGAACGCTCGAACGCGCTGCTGAGGATCGCCGACCGGATGGAGGCGAACCTGGAACTGCTCGCCACCGCCGAGACTTGGGACAACGGCAAGCCCATCCGCGAGACGATGGCCGCCGACGTGCCGCTGGCCATTGACCATTTCCGCTATTTCGCCGGTGTCCTGCGCTCGCAGGAGGGCACGATCTCGGAAATCGACCCCACCACCATCGCCTATCACTTCCACGAGCCGCTGGGCGTGGTGGGCCAGATCATCCCGTGGAACTTCCCGCTGCTGATGGCCTGCTGGAAGCTTGCGCCGGCGCTGGCCGCCGGCAACTGCGTGGTGCTGAAGCCGGCCGAACAGACCCCGGCCTCGATCATGGTCTGGATCAACCTGATCGGCGATCTCCTGCCTCCGGGCGTGCTCAACGTGGTGAACGGCTTTGGTCTGGAAGCAGGCAAGCCGCTGGCCTCGTCCCCGCGCATTGCCAAGATCGCCTTTACGGGTGAAACCACCACCGGCCGGCTGATCATGCAATATGCCGCGCAGAACCTGATTCCGGTCACGCTGGAACTGGGCGGCAAATCCCCGAACGTCTTTTTCGCCGATGTCGCGCGCGAGGATGACGACTTCTTCGACAAGGCACTGGAAGGCTTTGCCATGTTCGCGCTGAACCAGGGCGAGGTCTGCACCTGCCCGTCGCGCGTGCTGATCCAGGAATCGATCTATGACCGCTTCATGGAGCGTGCGGTGAAGCGCGTGCAGGCGATCAAGCAGGGCGACCCGCGCGCCTCGGACACGATGATCGGGGCGCAGGCCTCCAGCGAGCAGCAGGAGAAGATCCTGTCCTATCTCGACATCGGCAAGAAGGAAGGGGCCGAGGTCCTGACCGGCGGCAAGGCGGCCGATCTGGGGGGCGAACTGTCCTCGGGCTTCTATATCGAGCCGACGATCTTCCGCGGCAACAACAAGATGCGGATCTTCCAGGAGGAAATCTTCGGCCCGGTCGTCTCCGTGACCACCTTCAAGGACGAGGACGAGGCGCTCTCGATCGCCAATGACACGCTTTACGGGCTTGGCGCCGGCGTGTGGTCGCGCGACGCCAATACCTGCTACCGCATGGGCCGCGGCATCAAGGCGGGCCGGGTCTGGACCAACTGCTATCATGCCTATCCCGCCCATGCGGCCTTCGGTGGCTACAAGCAGTCGGGCATCGGGCGCGAGACGCACAAGATGATGCTCGACCACTACCAGCAGACCAAGAACATGCTGGTCAGCTACTCGCCCAAGAAACTGGGCTTCTTCTGATCCACCACGGGGAAGCGCCGGCCCGCCCGGCGCTTCCCGCTTTCATTGATCCTTTCTGAATCGACAACCGCGAGGAAGCGTCATGGCCAAGACGATGAAAGCCGCCGTCGTGCGGGAGTTCGGCAAACCCCTGACCATCGACGAGGTGCCCATTCCCGAACCCGGTCCGGGCATGATCCAGGTGGCGATCCGGGCCTCGGGCGTCTGCCATACCGACCTGCACGCGGCCGAGGGCGACTGGCCGGTCAAGCCGAACCCGCCCTTCATTCCGGGCCATGAGGGCGTGGGCTTCGTCTCGGCCGTGGGGGCGGGCGTCAAGCATGTGAAGGAAGGCGACCGGGTGGGCGTGCCTTGGCTCTATACCGCCTGCGGCCATTGCCGGCACTGCCTTGGCGGCTGGGAAACGCTTTGCACCGAGCAGCAGAACACCGGCTATTCGGTCAATGGCGGCTTCGCGGATTATGTCGTGGCCGATCCGAACTATGTGGGCCACCTGCCGAAGAACATCGACTTTCTGGAGATCGCGCCGGTCCTTTGCGCGGGCGTGACCGTCTACAAGGGGCTGAAGGTCACGGATACCAAGCCGGGCGACTGGGTCGTCATCTCGGGCGTGGGCGGGCTGGGCCACATGGCGGTGCAATATGCCAAGGCGATGGGGCTGAACGTGGCCGCCGTCGATATCGACGATGAGAAGCTGGCCTTCGCGCGCAGCCTCGGCGCGACCGTCACCGTGAACGCCGCGACCGAAGCCGATCCCGCCGCCGCGATCAAGCGCCAGACCGATGGCGGGGCGCAGGGGGTGCTTGTCACCGCCGTCAGCCCCAAGGCGTTCGAGCAGGCGATCGGCATGGCGGCGCGCGGGGGCACGATCTCGCTCAACGGGCTGCCGCCGGGGACATTTCCGCTGGATATCTTCGGCATGGTTCTTGACGGGATCACCGTGCGCGGCTCGATCGTCGGCACGCGGCTCGACCTGCAGGAATCGCTGGACTTCGCGGCCGAGGGCAAGGTCAAGGCCACTGTCCACAAGGCGAAGCTCGAGGATATCAACGACATCTTCGCCCGGATGCACAAGGGCCAGATCGAGGGTCGCATGGTCCTCGACATGACGAGTTGAACCATGGCCGAGGATCGCGTCACCGCCACCCCCGCCGCACTGGAACTGCTGGCCGCGATCATCGCCGATCACGGGCCGGTGCTGTTCCACCAGTCGGGCGGCTGCTGCGACGGATCCTCGCCCATGTGCTATCCGCAGGGCGAGTTCCTGATCAGCGACCATGACGTCAGGCTGGGCGAGATCGGGGGCATGCCCTTCTATATCTCGGGCAGCCAATACGAGGCGTGGAAGCATACCCGCCTGACCATCGACGCGATTCCGGGCCGGGGCGGGATGTTCAGTCTCGACAACGGGCGCGAGCAGCGTTTCCTGACCCGCTCGGACTTGTGCGCGATCTGACCTTCATCCGCGTTTGCCTGAACGCGGGTGCTGCGCTACAACGCCGGCGCAAGACAGGAGGCCAAGATGGCGCATAAGGTATTCATCGACGGCGAGGCTGGCACGACCGGCCTGCAGATCCGCGACCGGCTGGTCCGTCGCGACGATATCGAGCTGGTTCAGATCGACCCGGCGCGCCGCAAGGATGTCGATGCGCGCCGCGACGCCTTTGCCGCGGCGGATGTGGCCATCCTCTGCCTGCCCGACGCCGCCGCGAAGGAATCGGTCGCGCTGGCCCGTGGCATGGACGTGCGCTTCATCGACGCCTCGACCGCGCATCGCGTCGATCCCGAATGGGTCTTCGGCTTTGCCGAACTGACCCCGGACGCGCGCGACCGCATCGCCGGGGCGAAATATGTCTCCAATCCCGGCTGCTACTCGACCGGGGCGATCTCGCTGCTGGCGCCGCTGGTTCGCGCGGGCCTTGTCGCCCCCGATGAGGCGCTGACGATCAACGCCGTCTCGGGCTATACCGGCGGCGGCAAGGAGCTGATCGGAGAATATGAGCGTGGCGAGGCTCCGCCCGCCTTCGTCTATGCGCTGGCCCAGAAGCACAAGCATTTGCCCGAGATCATGAAATATGCCGGGCTGACCACGCGCCCGGTCTTTGCGCCCTCGGTGGGCAATTTCGCGCAAGGCATGGCGGTGCAGGTTCCCCTGCACCTGAACGGGAAGCGCAGCCTCGACGCGATGCGGGACGCGCTGGCGGCGCATTACGCCGGCAGCCAGTTCGTCAGCGTCGTCGATGCCACGCCGCGCATCGTGCCGACGGCCCTGAACGACACGAACGGGCTGGAAATCTCGGTCCATGGCGATGCGGAAAACGGCTGCGCCGTGCTGGTCGCGGTCCTCGACAACCTCGGCAAGGGGGCGTCGGGCGCGGCGGTTCAGAACCTGAACATCATGCTGGGCACTGATGAGGCCGCCGGCCTCTGACCTCGGCCTTGATGACGAAAACGGCCCGCGCAGTCATTGCGCGGGCCGTGTCGTTCCGGGTCGCAGGGCCGCCTCAATCCGCCTTGATCTGGCGCGCCTCGTCGATCAGCATGATCGGGATGCCATCATGGATCGGAAAGGCCAGCCCCGCCGCATCCGAGATCAGTTCCTGCCGCGCGGCGTCATAGCGCAGGGTCGAATGCGTAACCGGGCAGACCAGCGCCTCCAGCATGTGGCGGTCAAAGCCGCGTTCGGGAACGCCCGCTGCGGCGGCGGTAGGGACAGCTTCGGTCATTGGATAATCTCCTCATCGTCTCCGCCCCTCAGGGCGTATTCCAGCAGCCCGTCCAGCAATTCGCGCCGGTCCGCAAGGGTGGGGCTTTCCAGCAGGGCCTGCTTTTCCTCGGGCGAGAACGGCAGCAGCATCGAGAGCGAGTTGACCAGCGCCTCCTCCTCCGAATGCTCGGCCGCGCTCCAGTCCGAGACCAGCCCCTGACGCTCGGCATAGCGCACGAGGCGCGAGATCAGCACCTCGCGGTCGAAGCCGCTGGCCCGCTCGGGCCGGGGGTTCAAGTCGGCTTCAAACCCGGACCACCGCACCCGCGCCCGCAGATAGGGCGAGAATCCCGTCTCGATCTCGGCCACCCGAAAGCGCGATCGCGCCTTCAGCGAGATCATCAGCCGGTTGTCGTCCATCTCGTTGAAGGCGACCACGCGGCCCGCGCAGCCGATCTGCGCCAGCCGGTCCATGCCCGATTCCACCGGCTGGATCATGCCGATCAGCCGGTCGGGGGTCTTCAGCACATCCTCGACCATCTGCAGATAGCGCGGCTCGAAGATCTGCAAGGGCAGCCGCGACCGGGGCAGCAGGACCGCCCCGCTCAGCGGGAACAGCGCGATCGTCTCCGGCAGGTCGGACTGGCGTGGCATGTCAGGAGAAGATCAACGACGAGAGCCGCCGGCGACCTTTCTGCACAATCGGGTCGGTCGGCTTCAGCGCGTCGAAAATGGTGATGAGCTGGGCCTTGGCCGCGCCGTCGTTCCATTCGCGGTCACGGCGGAAGCTTTCCAGCAATTCGTCGATCGCGGCCTCGACCTCTCCGCCCGCATGAAGCGCGGTCGCATAGTCGAAGCGGGCCTGCTGGTCGGCGGGGTCGGCTTCGACCTTCTGGCGCAATTCGTCGAGCGGACCGGCGGATTCGGCCTGTTTCGCAAGGTTGAACTGCGCGCGCGCCGCCTCGACCGGGGCTGCGGACTGGACCGAGGCGGGGACGCGGGCCAGTTCCTCCTCGGCGCGGTCGGGTTGGCCCGCCGCCAGCAGCGCACGGATCAGGCCGCCCCAGGCGATGGCATTCTCGGGCTCTTCGCCGAGGATCGCGGCGAAGGTCTCGGCCGCGTCTTCGGGCGCACCCTCGGCGATCATCGCCTCGGCGGCTTCGAGCGCGTCGGCAAGGCCGCCGTCATCGCCGCCAAGCGCCGCCAGCTTGTCGACGAACTGCTTGATCTGGCTTTGCGGGACCGCGCCCTGAAAACCGTCGACCGGCTGACCCTGAAAGAAGGCATAGACGGTCGGGATCGACTGGACGCGCATCTGCCCGGCGATCATCTGGTTCTCGTCCACATTGACCTTGGCCATGCGGACCCGGCCCTTGTGGCGCGCAACCTCGGCTTCCAGCTGCGGGCCCAGCGTCTTGCAAGGACCACACCATGGCGCCCAGAAATCCACGATCACCGGAACCTGCATGGACTTGTCGATGACCTCGGCCATGAAATTGGCTTCGGTCACCTCGATGATGAATTCTTCGGTCTGCGGCGCGGCAGCGGTGGCGCCGTCAAAAAGCATGGCCATGGTCTTCCCCAACATTTCGGGTTTTCTGCGTCACGCGCAATATGGTGCCTCGCCGCCCCAAGGGAAAGGGCGATCAGAGATCGAAGCTCGCCAGCACCGGAACGTGGTCGCTGGGCTGGATCCAGCCGCGCACCGGGCGCAGGATGCGGCTTGCGTGACCGGCGTTCGAGATGTCGGGCGTGGCCCAGATATGGTCGAGGCGGCGGCCCTTGTCGGCGGCGTCCCAGTCCTTCGCGCGGTAGCTCCACCACGAATAGAGCAGGCCCGAGGGGATGTCCTGCCGGGTGATGTCGACCCATTTCCCGGCATCCTGCGCGGCGCCCAGATGCTCGACCTCGATGGGCGTGTGGCTGACGATCTTCAGAAGCTGCTTGTGCGACCAGACGTCATCCTCGCGCGGGGCGATGTTCAGGTCGCCCACCATGATGGATTTCTGGGGATTGTCGGCGTGGAAGGCGTCGCGCATCTCGGTCAGGAAGTCGAGCTTCTGGCCGAACTTGATGTTCTGCTCGCGGTCGGGAATGTCGCCGCCGGCCGGAACGTAGAAATTGTGGATCGTCACGCCGTTCTCAAGCCGCGCCGCGACATGGCGGGCATGGCCGAGGCTCGCATAATCGCGGTCGCCCGCGTCCTCGATCGGCAGCTTCGACAGGATCGCGACGCCGTTATAGCCCTTTTGCCCGCGCGCGACGAGGTGGCGGTATCCCAGCGCGGCAAAGGCCTCGGTCGGGAATTTGTCCACGGGCGTCTTAATCTCCTGCAGGCACAGGATATCGGGCGTCTCCTCGGTCAGCAGGCGCGAAACCAGCGCCTCGCGCAGGCGAACCGAGTTGATGTTCCAGGTGGCGATGGTGAACATGGGCGCTCCTTCTGTCGGGGCGGAAAACTAGGGGCATCGGACGATCTGTGCAACCTTGGCGAGGGTGCGACCGGGATCGACAGGCACAGGACGGCGGCATAGGGTCGGATTCCCTGCCCGGTCATGGAACGCCTCCAGCAGATCGCGCCAATTCGTTCCTGATGATCTAGCAGCCGAGCTTCTTCATGGCGATGCCAGACGAAAAACCGCAGCAACCCGCAACCGATGAAGCGGAGGCCGCCAATCTCATCTGCTTTGCGCGCGGCACGCTGATCCGCACCCCAGCGGGCCAAACCCCGATCGAGGAGCTTCGCGTCGCATCCCTTGTCCTGACCCGCGACAACGGACCGCAGCCGATCCGCTGGATTTCCTCGCGCCGGCTGGACGCGGCCGAGCTTGCCCGCGATCCCCGCCTGCGGCCGGTCGTGATCCGCCGGGGCGCGCTGGGGGTGGGCATGCCCGACCGCGATCTGCGCGTCTCGCCGCAGCACCGCATCCTCATCCGCTCACGCGCGGCGCAGAAGATGCTGGGGGTGGCGGAAGTCCTTGTCGCGGCCAAGCAGCTTTTGCAGGTCGAGGGGATAGATATCGACGAGGACGCGGCCGATATCGAATATTTCCACATGCTGTTCGGGCGGCACGAGGTCGTGTGGTCGAACGGCGCGGAAACGGAAAGCCTCTATACCGGCAGGCAGGCGCTGCGAGGCGTTGGGGCCGAGGCGCAGGAGGAAATCTTTACCCTGTTCCCGGAACTGCGCGACCAGACCGAGCCGCCGCCGGGCGCGCGGATGCTGCTGTCCGGGCGCATGGCGCGCAAGCTGGCGGTGCGCCATGTCCAGCATCAATGGCAGCTGGTGGCCCCGCTTGCTGCGGGGGCCTGAGCGCGAACCCGGCCCGATGGGCCGGGTCGCATGTCACGACAAGGATCAGGCCACCAGGCGGTAGCCGCCCGATTCCGTCACCAGAAGCCGCGCGTTCGAGGGATCGGGTTCGATCTTCTGGCGCAGGCGATAGATATGCGTCTCCAGCGTATGCGTGGTGACGCCGGCATTGTAGCCCCAGACCTCATGCAGCAGCACGTCGCGCGGCACGACGCCATCCTGCGCGCGGTAAAGGAACTTCAGGATGTTGGTTTCCTTCTCGGTCAGGCGGATCTTGCGTTCCTTGGCGTCGATCAGGACCTTCATCGCCGGCTTGAACGTATAGGGCCCAAGCTGGAAGATCGCGTCCTCGGACTGCTCATGCGTGCGCAGCTGCGCGCGCAGGCGGGCCAGCAGGACCGGGAACTTGAAGGGTTTGGTGATATAGTCGTTCGCCCCGCTGTCGAGGCCGAGGATGGTGTCGGCATCGGTGTCATGTCCGGTCAGCATCACGATCGGGCATTTCACGCCCTGCTTGCGCAGGCGCTTGCAAAGCTCGCGCCCGTCGGTATCGGGCAGGCCCACATCCAGCACCACAAGGTCGAAGATCGCGCTGCGGGTCTTTTCGACCGCCTCGTGACCGGTCCCGGCCTCATGCACCTCGAAGTCTTCGGTTGCGACCAGTTGCTCGGCCAGGGCCTCGCGCAGGTCCTCTTCATCGTCGATCAGAAGGATCTTTTTCAGTCCGGCCATGCTTGCCTCCTTTGGCGTTTTGCCGGAAACGTGAGTGCGACGGGGACGGGCGTAAAGCGGATTGCAGCAATTCTCACATGGAGTTGTCGAAAATCGTCCCTATGTTTCAGTTTGTTTCAACCACGGGCGCCCGATGACCCTGTTCCCCACCCTGACCGAAAGCGTTTCCCGCGCCCGCGCCGACCTACGGATCGGCCTGCCGGTCGTGATCGGCGACCATCTGGCGGCCGCGGTCGAGACGCTGGGCGCCGACAGGCTGGCCCTGATGCGGGCCATGGGGGCGGCGCATCTGGCGATCACCTCATGGCGGGCGGGAACACTGAAGGCGCGGATCTATGACGGCGATCTGGCCCGGATCGAGTTGCCCAAGGATGCCGACCTTCGCTGGATCAGGGCGCTGGCCGATCCGGCGGGCGATCTGATGACGCCGATGAAGGGGCCGTTCCGCAGCCTCAGGGGCGGCGATGCGACACCCGACCGCGCCGCGATCCAGCTTGCGAAATCGGCCCAGCTTCTGCCCGCCGTGGTGATGGTCCCCGTCGATACCCCGCCCGAGGGGCTGACCCGCCTTTCGCCCGGCCCCGCGCTGGAGGCTCTGGCCAGCGAGGCCGCGATGGCCCCGGTCGCCGCCGCCCGCCTGCCGCTGCTGGCGGCCGAGAACTCGAAACTCCACATCTTCCGCCCCGATGACGGACAGGCCGAACATTACGCGGTCGAGATCGGCGCGCCTGCCCGCGACAAGCCGGTGCTGGCGCGCCTGCATTCGGCCTGTTTCACCGGCGACGTGCTGGGCAGCCTGAAATGCGATTGCGGGCCGCAGCTTCACGCCGCGCTGGGGGCGATGGGCGCGGCGGGCGAAGGGGTGCTGCTCTATCTCAATCAGGAAGGCCGGGGGATCGGGCTGGCGAACAAGATGCGCGCCTATTCGTTGCAGAACCAGGGCTTCGACACGGTCGAGGCGAACCATCGCCTGGGTTTCGAAGATGACGAGCGTGATTTCCGCATCGGCGCCGGCATCCTGCGCGAGATGGGCTTCGGCAGCGTCCGGCTGATGACGAACAACCCGCGCAAGGTCGCCATGCTGGAGGGCCACGGCATCAGCGTGGCCGAGCGCGTGCCCCTGATCACGCCGAGGAACCGCCACAATACCGGCTATCTCGACGTCAAGGCCGCGAAGTCGGGGCACCTGCTGTGAGGCTGGTGCTGACCCCCATGGGCCTGCACGACGGCCGGCGGGTCATCCCCTGCAGCATCGGGCGCGGCGGCATCAGCGGCGAGAAGCGCGAGGGGGACGGCGCGACGCCCATGGGCGAGCATCGCATCGTCGGCCTGCTCTATCGTCCCGACCGCGTCGCGCGCCCCGCCCGCTGGGCGCAGCCGATCCTGCCGGGCGATCTGTGGTGCGACGCCTCGGGGCACGAGGATTACAACCAGTTCACCCGCGCGCCCTTTGGCCCGAGCCACGAAGCGCTGCGCCGCGCGGACCCGCTTTATGACATCGTGCTGATCACCGACTGGAACTGGCCCAATGCCGAGGCCGGTAAGGGCTCGGCCATCTTCCTGCACCAGTGGCGCCGCCCCGGCTTTCCGACCGCGGGCTGCATCGCCATGGCACGGCACGACCTGATCCGGCTGGCGTGGGAGGTGCCGCCGGGGGCCGAACTGATCGTGCCCGCCCTGCCCCGCTGGCCCGCCCGGCGCGCGGCTGCGCGCCACGGCAAGGATTAGGGACGCTGGGCCATCCGCTCGACCGCCTCGGCGGTGCGGCGGGTATTGCTGTAGATGCCGAGGCCCAGATAGACCATCCCGCCCATGAGGATCAGGTAGAAGGCCCCGCCGACCCAGGTGGCGATGCCTTGCAGGAACCCGCCCTCCGCCGAGAACATGATGACCAGACCGCCGACGAAGACCCCGATCGCACCAATGGCGATCAGCACGTTGATGATCCGTTCCAGCCAGAGAATGAAGAAATCGCGCAAAATCCTGTCCCCACAGTAAATATGCCTGCGCGGATGCTGACACAGCCCCGCGTGTTCGGCAACAATCGGGAACGTAAAACCGGGCGCGCTACAGCGGCCCGGTCTGGAACAGCCGGGTCTTCAGCCCGCCATGCGCGACATAGGGGCCGGGATCGCGGAACGGCAGGCCGGTCGCGCGGGCAAGCTGGGTGTCGCTGGTGACGATGGCGACGCGCCAGCCCTTGAACCTTTCGCGCAGCACCTCGCCCATCGCGGCATGAAGGCCGAACAGCGGACCCTTGTTGCCGATCCGCGCGCCATAGGGCGGGTTGATGATCACAAGGCCGGGCGGGCCGGGCGGCGGCTCAAGGTCGGCAATGGCGAGGTTTTCGAAGCTGGTCCAGCCGGCAAGCCCGGCGCGCTCGGCATTCTCGCGGCTCATGCGGATCGCGCCGGCGTCGCGGTCGCTGCCGTGGAAACGCGGCTCGGCCGGGACGGTCGCGCCGGCTTCGCCGCGCATCGCCTGCCATGCCTGCGCATCGAAGCTGACAAGCTGCTGGAAGGCGAAGTCGCGGGCGCGGCCGGGTTTCAGCCCCGCGGCGATCTCGGCCGCCTCGATCACGAAGGTGCCCGAGCCGCACATCGGGTCCAACACCGGGCCGGAGCCGTCGAAGCCGCATTGGCGCAGGAACATCGCCGCCATCGTCTCGCGCATGGGGGCCTTGCCGACCGCCTGCTTGTGGCCGCGGCGATGCAGCGACTCGCCCGAGGTGTCGAGGCTGATGGTGCAGAGGTCGTCCTCGATCCTGACCTTGACCGTGACCGGCGCGTCATCGGCGATGGTCGCGCCAAGGCTTTCACGCAAGGCGGTCTCGATCCGCTGGGTGATGGCGCCTGCGTGATAGATGCGCGACTTGCGGCTGGTCGCCTCGACCCGAACGGGCACCTCGGCGCGCAGGAAATCCGCCCAGGGAAAGCGTCGCGCCCGCTTGTCGAGCTGCGCCGGATGCATGGCGCGGAAGGCGCCGATGCGGACCAGAACACGGGTCGCGCCCCGGATCTCCAGATTGGCGCGCCAGACCTCGGGCCAGCCGCCGGTGAAGGTGACGCCGCCCGGCTGGACCTCGGCGGCGAAGCCAAGCGCGCGCGCCTCCTCGGCCAGCGGCTCCTCGAGGCCGGGCGTGGCGACGAGGAAGATCTCCATCCGGCTCTGGTCGGCGGCCAGCGGCGCGGGCGCGGCCTCCTCGGCTGCGGGGGCGGGTCTAGATGCGGGCCGGGACGGCTTGGCGGGCCGGCGCGATTGCTGGGGTCTGGGGGTCATGGGATCATTCGCAAGGGATCGCGCATCATGCGTCACCCACGCGCGGAAGGCAATCGCGCCCCGGATTGCCGCCGAAATGGCGACAATGTTCCCCTGACCTTGCCCATTTCCCGAAAGCCCGCGCGGCACTAGGTTTCAGTCAAGCAAATGACAGGAGTTGAGCCAATGGCTACCAGTGACGCCCCCATCCAGATCGGTCGCGTGGCGCTGACGGTGCGCGATCTGGGCGCAGTCGGCGATTTCTACCAGCGCATCATCGGCCTCGACCGGCTTTCCGGCGACGGCACGGAGACCGTTCTGGGCGTGGGCGGCGTGCCGCTGCTGAACCTGCGCGAGGACAAGGCCGCCCGTGCGCATCCCGCTGAGGCGGGGTTGTTCCACACCGCGTTCCTTCTGCCCGACCGCAAGGCGCTGGGAAGTTGGCTGCGCCGCATCGCGACCGAGGGGGTCGGGCTTGATGGCGCCTCCGACCACCTGGTCAGTGAGGCGGTCTATCTGCGCGACCCCGAAGGCAACGGGATCGAGGTCTATGTCGACCGCCCCCGCGAAAGCTGGCAATGGCAGGATGGCGAGGTCGTGATGGACACCGCCCGCCTTGACCTGCCGGGGGTGCTGGCCGCAGGCGACGATAATTGGCAGGGCGCGCCCGAAGGCACGGTGATCGGCCATGTCCACCTGCAGGTGGGCGATCTGGGGCAGGCCATGGATTTCAACGTGAACCAGTTGGGCATGGACCTGACCTCGCATCGGTCGGGGGCAAGCTTCTTCTCGACCGGGGGCTATCACCACCACCTCGCGGGCAATATCTGGAACAGCCGCGGCGCCGGTCGGCGCAGCCCCGACGCCAGCGGTCTGTCAGAGGTGGTGCTGGCCGCCGATCCCGAGGCTTTGGCCGCGCTGGCCGCAACCGAGTTCACCGATCCCTGGGGCACGCGGATCCGGGTCGAGGCCAAGGCCTGATTGCCGGAGGCGATACGGGCTAAGACGCGTCTTGGCAGTGTGAGAGCGAGGCCCGTCGGGAGCCTCCGGTGACCAAGATCCGGTATTGGGGTCATCGCAATGATGCGACGGCCCCACTCGGCACGGATCGCGCCCGCGATTGGGGAAGGGCCACATGGGCAGATTTGGCCTTGCCGTGACAGGCGCGCCTCCGGCCGGGCGGAGTCAGCCACCGACCGGCCGCCAGTGGCCGTCGACGCGGGCAAAGCGCAGATGCTCGGGCGGACGGAAGCCGCGCTCGTCCATCGGGGCGACATGACGCTCGATCCCGAGGTCCGGCCCGTTGAAATCGAGGACGGCGAACTCGTTCTGCCGGTCCCCCTCGCGCGCGCAAAGGGCGGTGCCCGCCTGAACCTGCAAAAGGCCCCGCCCCTCGGGCGGCAGGAAGGCCCCGACCGACCAGACATGCAGATGCCCGGTCAGCACCACGTCGATCCCCTGCAATTCGAACAGCGCCAGCGCCTCGGGGCCGCCGCGCATCAATTGCTTGTCCACCTCGGGGCGCTGCTGCATCGGGTGGTGGAGGGCGACGATATTGACGCAATCGGGCTCAATCCCCTCGGTGACGCGCCGCATCTGCGCCGCAGTCATCACGCCACGCTGCCAGGCCATCGGATCGACGCTGTTCACGCCCTGAACCCGGACCTTGCCGACATGGCCGATCGGCTCGAGGTTTCGGGCAATGGCGCGTCGATAGCGCAGATAGGGCTGCATCATCCGGTCGGTCAGCCGGTAAAGCGGAATGTCGTGGTTGCCCGGAACCGCGATCAGCGGCGCCTCGATCCGGCGCAGGAAGGCGGCGGCCTCGGCGAATTGCGCGGACCGCCCGCGATGGGTCAGGTCGCCCGTGACCACCACCAGTTCCGGCCGCGCCGCATTCACCCGCTCCAGCAGGGGTTCGACCAGTTCCTTGCGCTCATAGCCGAAATGCAGGTCGGAAAGATGAACCAGACGGGTCATGTCGCGTCGCGGCCGCCGCTGCCCTCGGGGACGAGGATCGCCAGCGCCTCGGGCCAGACGCGGACCCGGAAGGGCGAATCCATCCAGGTCTTCTCGCCGTCATGGGCGATGTATTCGTGCTGCGGAACCGTCTCCAGCTCCATCTCCTCTGCGCTGATCAAGTCGAAATCCTCATAGCGCGCGCTTTTGCCGAGGGCGAGGCGCAAGGCCGCGTGGATCAGCGGCCCCGGCCGGCGCGCCCGCGCGATCAGCAGCGCCAATTGCCCCTCGCGGATGTCATCCGCCCCGTCGAGGCTGAAGGCCTCAAGCTGGTAGGCGCTCTTGGCGACGAAGGCGAGGGCGGTGGTGAAGCGCCGCTCCTGCTTGTTCGCCCGGACCGTCAGATGCAGCGGATGGCGCAGGTTCCACAGCGCCGCGACCGCCGACCAATAGGCCGCGACGCGGGACCGGCCCCAGCGCTTGTAGATGCTTTCCCGACGCTTCAGGATCTCGGGATAGGCGCCGAAGCTGACATTGTTCAGGAAAAGCAGCCCGTTCATCTCGCCCGCATGGACCATGCGCAGGCTTGGCGCGTCAAAGACCTTCAGCGCCTCCTCCAGCGTCTCGCCGCTGCCGAGGTCGCGGGCGAAATAGTTGAAGGTGCCGCCGGGCATGACCGCCATCGCGGTGCCGGTTCCCGCGATCGCGGTCGCAACCGCGGCCTGCGTGCCGTCGCCCCCGGCCGCGACGATCAGGTCAAAGCCCGCATCCACGGCGGCGCGGGCGGTCGCCAGAACCTCCCCGCCCTTTTCGAGGTGGCGGATCTCCAGCCTCGCCACCCGGTCCTGCAAGCGCTGGCGGATCTGGTCGGCGATGGCCGCGCCATCCTTGCGGCCGGAGCCCATGTTGACGATCACGCAGACGCTGGCTTGCGCAAGGTCGTAGGCAGTCCTCGTCTCCGTCATCGTCCCTCTGCGCCCAGTTTCGACCCCATTCCAACCCCGCGGGAGAGAGCCGGGTTCCGCAGCGCAGCATCATTGTAACGGCGATCGATTGCCGCCGGATACAATCCTGACGTTTTCACTTGCCTTCTCATGCCGTGTCTGACAGGTTCCGCGCGGGCAGCCCGCGCTGGACACCACGTCCTCCGCCCGTCTGGTCTTTTCTGCCGGTCTACCGGTGGCAGCAGACGCATTCGCCACCCGCCACCGTCACAAGTTGGAGTTTGCTTCCCCGTCGTGGCCAGATTGTTTGGCCACCCGTGACAGATTTTCGCCCCTCTCGGCCGGAACCCGGCTTCGGACGGCCCATGGGCTCAAAGCATTCGATGAGACACCGCATGAACATTCTGATGTCTGAGGCAAAGGAACTTCTGGCAAGGCCCAGCCACGACCCGGTGCTGTTCGCCTTCGCCGGCCCGCAGGGCAACGTGATCGGCAAAGGCGCGCCCGCTCAAGTCGCGCGCGGCACCGCGGCGACGCTGGCGAACCGCGTGGCACGCGCATTGGACGATGCCGGTCCCGGCGCCCTGATCGGTGGGGCCCTGCCCTTCGACCGGGCCGACCGCGATTGCCTGTGGCTGTGCCGCCGCATGGCCACCCACCCGGCGATGTCGGTCGCGCCCGGCGTCCCCGCCACCAACCCGAACCTGGTGGCCGAGCCTTCGGCCGCCGAATATGCGTCGCTCGTTTCGCGCGCGCTGGCCGCCATGGACGCGGATGCTGGCCGGGCCGAGGCGCTTGAGAAGATCGTCCTGGCCCGGACGCTCCGGGTCGAGGCACGAGAGGAGATTTCGCCCGACGCGCTGATGGCGCGGCTGGGTCAGGACCCGGCAGTTACCGCCTTCCGCGTGGCGCTGCCGCCCCGGGGGCAGGCCCGGCGCACGCTTGTCGGCGGCACGCCCGAACTGCTGGTCGAGAAATCCGGCGCTTCCATCACCTCGCATCCGCTGGCCGGATCGGCCCGGCGCGAGGCGGACAGGACCGCCGACCGCACCGCCAGCGAGGCGCTGCTGCGGTCCGAGAAGGACCAGCGCGAACACGCCTTCGTCGTCGAATACATCATGGACGCGCTTGCGCCCTGGTGCCGCGAGCTTGGCGCGCCGGACGGCACCACGCTGACCAGCACCCGCAGCATGTGGCATCTGGGAACGCGGATCACCGGCAAGCTGAAGGATCCCGAGACGCCCTCGGTCCTGCTTGCCGCGCTGCTTCACCCGACGCCCGCGGTCTGCGGCCTGCCGATGGCGCGGGCCTATGACCTGATCGGCGAGCTTGAGCCGGTCCCGCGCGAGTTCTATGCCGGCGCGGTCGGCTGGTGCGACCAGCGGGGCGACGGCGCCTGGCATGTCGCGATCCGCTGCGCCGAGATCAGCGGCCATGTCGCCCGCCTCTATGCCGGCGCGGGGATCGTGCCCGGCTCGGACCCGATGGCCGAGGCCGCCGAGACGGGGGCGAAATTCGGCGCGCTGCTTGCCGCGCTCGGCCTGCCGGCCGATGCTGCCCTGACGACGAACGACTGAGAAGAGAGACGCTGAATGGCCCTGCCCGGCATACCGAATTACGACCTTCCCCTCCAATCCGAACTGCCCGCGCCGCGCGGGCCGTGGCAGGCGCGGCGGGACCGGCTGGCGCTGCTGGTCCATGACATGCAGCGCTATTTCTGCCGCCCCTACCCCGAGGGCGCGCCGCTTGCGCCGGCGGTCGAAAACATCGCCGCCCTGATCGCGGGCGCGCGCGCCGCCGGGATTCCGGTCTTCTACACCGCACAGAAGGGCAACCAGTTCCGCCCGGATCGCGGGCTTCAGGCGGATCTGTGGGGGCCGGGGATGAGCGCCCTGCCCGAGCATGAGGAGATCCTGCCCGCGTTGCAGCCCGCCGAGGGCGACATCGTTCTGGTCAAGCACCGCTACAGCGCCTTCCAACGCTCGAACCTCGAGACGCTGATGCGGGCGCGCGGGCGCGACCAGCTGATGATCTGCGGGATCTACGCCCATATCGGCTGCCTCGCGACGGCGGCCGAGGCGTTCCAGCGCGATATCGAGGCCTTCGCCATCGCCGATGCGCAGGCCGATTTCACCCGCGAGAAGCATGATCTGGCGATGCGCTGGATTGCCGATACCTGCGGCGTGCCGATGCTGACCGCGGCGGCGCTGGATGTCTTTGGCGCGGCGGAGGTGAAATCATGCGCCTGACCGGATTCGAGGGGAAAACCGCCATCGTCACCGGCGCGGCGGGCGGCATCGGGCAGGCGATCACCCGCGCGCTTCTGGACGCCGGGGCAACCGTGGTCGCGACCGACCTTGCCGCCGCATTGGAAGCGTCACCGGTGCGCGAGGGCGCGACCGCGCTTGCGCTGGACGTGCGCGACGGCGCGGCAGTCGATGCGCTGGTGGAGCGGGTCGAGGCCCGGCATGGCCCCGTCACCCTTGGCGTCCATGCGGCGGGCGTCCTCTCGATCGGGCCGTTGACCGAGATCACGGCAGAGGAATGGGACCGGGTGATCGGCATCAACACCACCGGCACCTTCAACGTCACCCGCGCGCTTGGCCGGGCGATGGCGCGCAACGGCGGCGGCGCGCTGGTCGCGGTCAGTTCGAACGCGGCCGGGATCCCGCGCAAGAACATGGGCGTCTATGCCGCATCGAAGGCGGCGGCGACCATGATGATCCGCTGCCTCGGGCTGGAACTGGCCGAGGCGGGGGTGCGCTGCAATATCGTCGCCCCCGGATCGACCCTGACGCCGATGCAGACCGGCATGTGGACCGAGGATGGCGGCAGCGGCGAGGCGGCGGTGATCCAGGGCAGCCTCGAGCATTACCGCACCGGCATCCCGCTGAAAAAGCTGGCGACGCCCGAGGATATCGCGGGCGCCGCCATGTTCCTGCTGTCCGATCAGGCGGGCCATGTCACCATGGCCGACCTTTATGTCGACGGCGGGGCGACGCTGCGCGCCTGAGCGCGCAGCACCACCCTCAGCGGCGGGCGTCGATCAGCGCCCACCATGCGTCCAGCGTCGGATCGCGGGCCAGCTCGTCGAAGCTGGCCTCGATCCCCATCTTCTTCAGCTCGGCCGAGAAGGTCATTACCGCGATGGAATCGAGGCCGTAGAGGACCAAATTCTCGGCCGGGTCGATCTCGCATTCGTCCTCGATCATCGCCGTGACGCGGGCTGCCAGCCATTCGGGGCTGAGTTCGGTCTTTTCGGCCAGTTCCATGTTCTTCCTTTCAGGCATCTTGGTCTCAGGCATTCTCGGTGGCGAGGCTGTCGCGCAGGCGGCGCTTGTCGATCTTACCCACCGCCGTCAGCGGCAGGGCGGAGAGGACGCGGAACCGGTCGGGCAGCTTGTATTCGGCGACACCCGCGTCAAGCAGGTGGCGGCGCAAGGCGGGCGGGCTGAGCTTGGCCGCCCCGTCGCGCAAAACAAGGAAAGCGCAGCTTTTCTCGCCCAGATGCGCGTCGGGGGTCGCGACCAGCGCGGCATGGATGATGTCGGGATGGCGCATCAGCAGGTTCTCGACCTCTTCCGAGGCGATCTTCTCACCGCCGCGGTTTATCTGGTCCTTGATCCGCCCGACGACGCGCAGATAGCCGCCATCGCGCACCACCACGTCGCCGGAGTGATAGAACCCGTCCGCGTCGAAGGCATTCGCGTTGTGTTCCGGGCTGCGGTAATAGCCGCGGAAGGTATAGGGGCCGCGCGTCGCAAGCGCGCCGGGCGTGCCGTCCGGCACCGGATGACCATCCTCATCCAGCACGCGCACCTCGTCATCGGGGCTGATCGGGCGGCCCTGCGTGGTGAAGACGATCTCGGCCGGGTCGTCGAGGCGGGTATAGTTCACCAGACCCTCGGCCATGCCGAAGACCTGCTGCAAGCCGCAGCCAAGAAGTTCGGGCACGCGCCGCGCGGTCGCCTCGGCGAAACTTGCGCCGCCGACCAGCATCAGCGTCAGGGTGGCAAGCTGCGCACGCCGCGCCGGCTCCTCCTCGACCGCGCGCAGCCACAGCGCCACGGCGGGCGGCACCAGCGGCACCATCGTCACCCCCTCGCGCGCGATCAGATCGAAGCAGGAAAGCGGCTCGGGGCTGGGCGCGAGGACCACGGTGCCCCCGGCATGGAAGACGCCGAGCGCGCCGGGGGAACTCAGCGGGAAGTTATGCGCCGCCGGAAGCGCGCATAGAAACCGCGTTGCCGAGGTCACGCCGCAGATCGTCGCACTGGCGCGGACGCTGTAGTCATAGTCGTTATGCGTGCGCGGGATCAGCTTGGGCGTCCCGGTGCTGCCGCCGGAAAGCTGGAAGAACGCAACCTGATCGGCCGGGGTCGGCGCGGCAGTCTCGGGCATCTCGGGCCCCGGCGTCAGCCAGTGGTCAAGGCTCTGCCCCTCGTCCTTTTCGCCCAGCAGCAGCAGGTGGCGCGCCCCGCCCGCGCGCAGTTCCTCGGCAAAGGCATCGTCGCGGAACAGCTCGTGCTGGCGCGAGGCGATGACCACGCCCGGCGCGATCTGGCGGGCATATTCCGCCATCTCCATCCGGCGGTGGCTGTAAAGCGCGTTGACCGGCGCGACCCCGATCCGCAGCAGGGCGAAGAAGGTGACGTAGAACTCGGCGACATTGGGCAGTTGCACCAAGGCCGTGTCGCCATGACCCAGCCCCGCCACCGCCAGCCGCGCGCCAAGATTGCGCGACAGCCGGTCGAGGTCGGCATAGCTGAACCGCCGGTCGCCGCAAACGATCGCGGTCGCGTCGGGATTGGCGGATATCTGCGCATCAAGGATCTGGGTCAGGGGCTGATCGATCCAGTATCCGGCCTCGCGATAGCGATCGGCCAGATCCTGCGGCCAAGGGGTAAATTCAATCATGGCAAAGCAATCCTGTTCCTGGAACCCGCGGATCCGGCCGGGCAAAAATCTGCCTCGGCTCGTGAAGTCCGCTTGACGGCGCAAAATAGTCGAGTATTTTTATCCGGCTTTCTCTCTCGAAGCAAGCGGCCCGCGGATTTCCCCCGCGGGCCAGCCAGCTCCCTCCCGCGCAAGGCAAAGCACAAGCCCCAAGGATGGGATTTTTTCCAATGACATTTCGATCCGATCTGACCGACCAGCCACTGACGCTGGCCCAACTGGATTTCTGGGAGGAATTTCGCCTCCACCCGAATGAGGCAGTCTCGACCGTCGCCCATGCGATCGAGTTCACCGGCACCGTCGACGCCGAGGCCCTCGCTTGCGCGATCACCCGAAGCATTGCGGAAGCCGATGTCCTCGCCCTGCGCTTCACCGAAGGCGCGGACGGCCCGCGCCAGAGCCTCGACCCCCGGCGGCGGCCCGAATTGCGGCGCATCGACCTTTCCGCCGAAACGCAGCCGCTGGCCCGCGCGATGGAGATGATGGAGGCGGATGTCGCGGCCCCCCTCGATCTGGTCGCGGAACCGCTGGCCACGGCATGGCTGGTCCGCCTCGGCCCGGACCACCTTGTCTGGTATAGCCGCGGGCATCACATCGTCCTCGACGGCTATGCGATGGGGATGATCGAATCGCGCGTCGCCCAGCTTTACGCGGCCGAGGTCCGGGGCGAGGATCCCGGCCGGCCCTTCGCCCGCTTCGCGGATTATGTCGAGGAGGAGGAAGCCTATCGTGCCTCGCCCCGCCATGTCGCGGATGGGCTGCACTGGGCCTCGGTTCTGGCGCAGCCGCCTGCGCCCCGCGTGCTGCAGAAGGGGTCGGAGAACTACCCGACCGAGGAAATGTCGCATGAGGAATCCCTCGCCGATCTGCGCGAACGGCTGCTCGCCCGCGCGGCAGAGCTTGGCATGGGCTGGCCCGACCTGCTGACCGCGCTTTGCGCCGCCTGGGCGGTGCTGCATCTGCGCGACGATTCGGCCGCGATCAGCGAGGATGGCGCGGGCCATGTCACCATGCCCGTCTGGCTGCCTTATCTCAGCCGCATGGGCAGCGTCGCGATCGGCGTGCCCGCGCTGGTGGTGAACATCCTGCCCTTCGCCGCCTCGGTAGACCCGTCCGAAGGGCTGGACATCGCGATCCGGCGCCTTGCGACCGGGTTGCGCCGCCTGCGCCGCCACGGCCGCTACCGGATCGAGCAGATCGGCGCGGATTGGAGCCTCGGCAAGTCCGAGCGGTTCTTCTTCTCGCCCCTGATCAATGTCCTGCCCTTCGACCCCGCCCGCTTCGCAGGCTGCGCGACCCGGCGCCATGTGCTGTCGAACGGGCCGGGCGACGGCTTCAACATCACCATTCGCGGCGACGGCGCGGCGGGCGGGCTGGAGTTGCGTATCGACGCTGACCCGGCGCTGACCTCGCGCGCGGATTTCGCCCGGCACCGCGCAACCCTGCCCCGTTTCCTGCGCGCCGCCCTTGAGGCCGGGGCCGGAAACCACCCTGCGGGTCGCCTGACGACGGCGCTGGAGACCTTGTGAGCGGGGATCGCAGATTTTTCGCGGAATGCGTTTTTTCCCCTTGCGCCTCCCGGCGCGGTCCCATAAATGACCGCTCACCGGCGGCGACGAGCCAAGGGTATGGAGTGCGGGCGTAGCTCAGGGGTAGAGCATAACCTTGCCAAGGTTAGGGTCGTGAGTTCGAATCTCATCGCCCGCTCCAATATCTTCCCTCGCGGAAGAAAACGAAAAGCGGCCTTCGGGCCGCTTTTGTTTTTCAACGGCTTCACCATCGTGACCACCGCTACACGGGTCTTGACCGGGCCTATGCGCCTGCGCTTAACCTATGCTCGTATGGCAGAAACGGACCCGCGAGTCCGGCTTTCGAAAAACGAGGTGCGCCATGACCGCTGTAGATCGCATGATCCAGTCCAAGCTCGACCAGCTTCAGGTTCCACTGCGCGTCCGCCTCCCATCGGGCGAGAAGATCGGCCGCAACGACGCCCCGGTCGAGGTCGTATTCCATGACCTGACGGCGCTCGGCCAGCTCGCCTCGGGCAATCTGGGCGCATTGGGGGCCGATATCGTCTCGGGCAAGGTTTCGATCCAGGGGGGGATGCGGGACCTGATGCATGTCGTCGCGGCCCTCGTCCCCGACGAGGGGCAGCCCCAGCGCCCCCGTCCATGGCAGCGGGTCTGGTGGGGCCTCGCCTCGATCCTGCGCCACAGCCGCGCCCGCGATGCGGCGCAGATCCGGTTCCACTATGACGTTTCGGACGAGTTCTACCAGATATGGCTGGATCCCCAGCGGGTCTATTCCTGCGCCTATTTCCGCGACCCGAACATGGACCTCGCCCAGGCGCAGATCGCCAAGCTGGACCATATCTGCCGCAAGCTCGACCTGCGCCCCGGCGAGCGTTTCGTCGATATCGGCGCCGGCTGGGGCGGGCTGCTGTTCCACGCGGCCGAGCATTACGGCGTGGACGCGACCGGGATCACCCTGTCGCAGAACCAGTTCGACCACGTCACCCGGTTGATCGAGGAAAAGGGGCTGGGGGACCGGGTCCGCGTCCTGCTTTGCGACTATCGCGACCTGACGCCCGACCAGCCCTTTGACAAGCTGGCCTCGATCGGGATGTTCGAGCATGTCGGCCGCGCCAACATGGCGACCTATTGCAACCGCATCCACGACCTCTTGCGACCGGGCGGCATGGCGCTGAACCACGGGATCAGCGTGACCGGCGTGGACGATGCGATGGTCGGCGCGGGGCTGGGCGACTTCATCGAGAAATACATCTTCCCCGGCGGAGAGCTGATTCATGTCAGCCACGCCATCCGGCAACTCTCGCAGGCCGGCCTCGAGATGGTCGATACCGAGAACCTGCGCCCGCATTATGCCCGCACGCTCTGGTGCTGGTCCGACCGGCTGGAGGCTCGCCTGCCCGAGGCCGAGACCGTGCTACAGAAGACCCTCGACCCCGAGCGGGCGGCCGAGGTCCTGCGCGCCTTCCGCCTTTACCTTGCCGGCTGCGCGCTGGCCTTCGAGGAAAGCTGGACCGCGCTTTACCAGATCCTGCTGACCCGGCCCGACGGGGTGGGGGCGGCCTCGGATCTGCCGGGAACCGGCTCCTCCTACCCGTTCAGGCGCGACTATATCTATACGCCCACGCCGGGCTGAGTTCGCGAAACGCCGTCTTGCACCCCGCCGCCGAAGCGGCTAAACCCGCTGCCAATGCTACGGCAACGGCGGGTTGGCGGAGAGGTTACGCAGCGGATTGCAAATCCGTGAAGACCGGTTCGATTCCGGTACCCGCCTCCAATATTTTCAATAGCTTGCAGAACTTTTTCGGTCATCTCGGCCTCAGTTTGAAACGAGCGTTGAAACATTCACGTTCCGCTCTTGTTCTGTTCTGCGCGGTTTCGGGCGTCCTGCGCACGCCGCGCCAGTTCGCGCTGGCGGACCCGGCCGCCGTATTTCTTCAGCATCTCCACGCCTGAATGGCCGGTCACGGCCTTCACCATCTCGTCATCGCAACCGGCCTGATAAAGCTCGATTGTCGCGTTCTTCCGCAACCCGTGGGTAACGTAGCGCTGCGCCTCGGGATGCTTCATTGCGGCCTTGATCTTGCGCATCTCCTCGGCCACCGTGCGGTAATCCGCAGGCCGGCCGTCGCGGCCGCAGACAATCGTCAACCCCTCTTTCTTGACTGTGCTCAGATAGGCAGCGAGACGATTGGTCAACGGGACTAGGAGCGGCTTATCGGTCTTGCCTTGGGTGAAATCATACTCACCGTCCTTGATGTGATCCCAGCGGATCTTAAGCGTGTCGCCAATACGCTGGCCGAGGCCGATAGAAAGCTCGTAGACGAGCCTCGCGCGCGGCGCGGCTAGCTCCTCGAACTCAGCCCGAACCTCATCCGGCCACGGCTCCCAGCCGTCCCCAGCCTGTTTGAAAAGCGGGATGCCTTTCGCGGGGTTGCCATGCTCTTTGTTTAAGAAGCCGATCAGCCGGGCATGGTTCAACAGGACGACAAGCACCTGCACGAGATAATTCGCCTGCCGCCAGTGGTCGGCGTTTGCCTGATGCAACTTGTAGATGTGATGCGTCTCGATCTTGCGCGGGTCCAGGTCACCCCAGATGGAGATGATATGCTCCATGTACTTCTGGTAATCGCGCTTCGTGCGCGGCTTCAGGCGCTTGAAGGCATCGCTTTCTACATAGCTCAGCCTCAAGGTCTTGAAGTTGCGCTTCGTCGGCAGCGGCTCGCGACCTTTCAGCAGCCGGTTGTAATGGTCCCAGAATTCGGGCGAGCCAAACTCCTCCTTCATCATCACTGATTGTCCGCGCGACCGGCGGATGAAGCGGAGGTAGCCGCGATCCTCGTAAACGAACTTGGGAAGGTTCTTGCGGGTCATTTGCCCATCCGCAGATTTACAGCGTCAAAAGCATCCGCAACTGGGCCATCCTCCATGCTCACGTCCAGCATGACTGTCCCATCCGGCTTCAACTGCACGGCGGCTCGCGACCAGCCAGCGTCCCGCGCCTCGCGCAAGAACGAGGTGACGACCTGCTTGGCAGCGGTTGCTGGGCGGATATTGGACACGGAACTAGGCTCCCTCAACGAGGTCAGAAGCCACCCAAGCGCGCTTCCTGGCGAGGCTGATCAGCTTGGCCGGCGCCGATTTGAAGCGGGTGTAATCGAAAGCAGCGACAGCCTTCGCGCGCTCACCTTCGCCGGTGATTTCGTCGCAGAAATTCAGCGCCAGGGCCTCCTCTGGGTTCATCCAGGTCTCGGCATCCATCCACGCGCGAATGCGGCTCAGCGGGTGGCCGGTGCAGCACGAATAGGCCGCCGCATAGGTATCCGCGATCTTGTCCAGCGTGTCGGCCTCGTCGCGCAACTGGTCTGCCGTGCCGAAGGCCAGCGCGGCGGGGTTGTGGATCATCAGCAGCGCTGCCGAGTGCATGGCGATATGCGCGGCTTCCATCAGCAGCAGCGAGGCGGCCGAGGCGGCGATTCCCAGCACCTCGGCACGCACCGCGCCGTGCTGGCCGATCAGCGCCATCATGGCCGCCCCCTCGGCCGCATAGCCGCCGAAGGAATTGACCGTGACGCGAACCGGCTGGCCCGCGTATTGCTCAAGGAAAGCGCCAAGGGCGGCGGCAGTATTCTCGCCCTCGCCAATGGCGCCGTTGATGTGGAGCGCGGCCGTCATTCGCCAGCCTCGATCACGGTCGCGGGCTCGCGCGGGAAAGCAGCACCCTGCTTGGTTGACAGGTGACGCAGTCCGTTTTCAGCCTTGTTATCGACCAGATACAGGTGGTGCTGGCACATGGTTTCGGTATCGGTCTGGACCAGTTCCTGAACGGTCAGCAACTGCATTGAGAACCAGGGCTTCGGCAACATGACGGTCTGGATATGGGCCATCAGCGCGCGCCCTCGACCTCGGCCAATTCGTCCAGCTCCAACGCACGAGCAGCGTCGAAAACCTTCCCGCGAGCTTTGCTCAGGCTGTAGAGCTGAATGGACAAGGTCTCGCGCTTCTGTGCAGTCTCGGCGGTGTTGCGGAAAGCGACCTCGCTGAAAACCTCTTCTTTCGTCCCTCCCCACCAGGTCACCGAAAAATCGCGGCCGTCCTCGAATTTTTCGGCATAGTCCGCCGTCCAAACCTCGCGGGCGATCCAGATCTCATCATCCCACGAATCGAACAGCGGACGCGGGCTACGCAGGCAGATGTTCTTGCCATCATGTTCTGCAAAGGCGCCGCGCTCGACACGCTTGATCCCGTTCAGGATGAACGCGCTGGCTTCCGCCGTGCGCAGGCCGCTGCCCACCAGGTCGACGAAGCAATGCAGCATGACTGCTTCGGTCAGCGAATAGTCCTTTCTGCCCTCCTCCATCTCGAAGGGCAGTTGCTGCCGTTGCTGGTAGAGGTCGAACTGCCGGGGTTCCAGACCGCCCAGCTTCGAGATGGCACTGCGTTTCATGATCGCTCCTCACAAGAAAATTCATCGTTTGGATGTAATATCCTTCTTTGTTACCAAGCGGTCAATGAATTTCATCACTGCGATGAAGATTTGTTATAGCCCGCGCTTCCCGCAGAATCGTACCCGACAGCAGCCCCTCATCATCCGCGAAGTGCTGCCCATCGCAGGTAAAGGCGGTCAGCTTGGCGCACACGTCCAGCGCATCCAGCGCCGGCGCCTCGATGATCTGCCGCACCAGCTCGGTTTCCCGCTCATGGAACGGCGCCCGCTCTGCATCGGAGACGCCACTCATGGCCGATCCCTCCACAAAGTCAAACATCGCCTTCCAGCTGCGGAACAGCACCATGACCGGGGTTTCCACGTTCTGCGTCTGTGTATCGCCAGCGACCAGCACCGCAGCGGGAAAGCCCGCCAGAACCGCACGCCGTTTCATGTTGCCACCATGAAGCCAGGGGCGCCCACCAGTGCGCGGGCCTCGCGCCAGAGGTCGCCCGCATCCCATTCGCTGAACAGCATGCCTTGGCAGGTATCGACGATCAGCTTTGCAGCGAAGTCAGAGGCGCAAACACTGGGGAGGTCCCGGATGCGCCCCACGATCTGATCGCGTGCGCGATAGAAAAGCCGCTCAAGCTCTGCATCCTCGTCGTCCTCGATGCAAACATGCTGCTGCGCGGCCTCGCTCAGCCTCTGGTATTCCCGAAAAAGCGTCATGATCGAGCTGGATGCCGGCTCGGCTAATTCGAGAACCGACGACGCAGCAGCGGCAGCCGGCGCGGCTGCGAGGAATGCGCGGCGGTTCATTGGCGCACCCCCATCAGCAGTTCCGTGCGGCGCAGGGCGGCGCGGACATAGGACCTAGCCTCCCGCTCAACCTCGCTATAGCCCGACAGGCGTTCGCTGGCGTCCAGCGCCAAGCTCAAGCAGTCGTGGATTTCGCAGAGGCGGGCATAAGACGACAAGCCGGGGGTGGCTGCCGGAATAGGGTTCGGCATGACTGGCTCCATTGAGTGAATTTCCCAAGAATGATATAAATCACTCATTCCGATCACTCGTCAATAGGTTTTAATCAAAGTGAGCGAAAGCAATCACCCAACGGGGCGTCAAATCGCTGCTGCAAGGGTTCTGGTAGGACTTAGCCAAGCCGAGTTGGCAGACACCGCGAACGTCTCAGTCCCAACGCTTCGGCGCATGGAAGCCAGCAAGGGGCCAGCGACCGGAATGGCAAATAATGTTGACGCTGTGAGGCGAGCCCTCGAAGAGGCAGGCGTCGACCTCATATCTGAAAACGGTGGTAGGGCCGGGGTTAGGCTTAGGAAATGACCTTGGGTCAAAATCGACTTGGAGCAATTGATTATATTCGCGTTAGCGTCGAATCTGACGCAAGACTATTGCAGGAAATCGGAACAGTCGTCGTGCTGTGGGGGCACGTGAGCCGCACTCTTGGCGAGATTGCTTCGATGCACGCAGCACCGGACGTCAACTGTTCATTCTTCGAAAATGGAACAGAAGCGAAGCGGCTACGTGATGCCGAACGAATAGTCGAATCAGTAATTGACCAAGTTCATCGTGGCGCGGAACTATTGTCGGTTATCGGCGAAATCAAAGCACAGATCCCCGCACGAAATCTCATCATTCATGGAGCTACGGGCATCACTCGTGATCGGAAAACCGGGAAGCGCATCGCTGTGGTCACAGAGCTGCGATCAGATCGCCACAACCACTTGGAAACACCGTTTAGCGAGATTGTGGCAGAGCATCTTCATCGACTGCGCACACTGGCAACCAAGCTAGACGATCTATTGCGTGAGCCAATACTATTGGCGATGGAGGAATTGTTTCAACAGCATCATCCCACATCAAGACAGGATCAAGAATGATCCCTCGCCCACAGGTAAAGCAGTCCAGAGCGGGGTAGCACGGCCCGGGTTCTAGATCGCCGCGAAACACTCGAGCTACTGAAACCGAACTGGGTCACGTCTTGGGCCTCCATAAGGGTAAGTCCCTCGCGTTCAGCCCAGGATATCAACCTTAGGTTGAGCCATCCATAAAATCTGACCTCGCGAGCGCTTCCAATCGTGTACAGGCCGATTCCTCTAGCTCTTCCCCGAGTGGCGGCGCGAAGGAACTACCGCGCAGCGGGGGCGCAATGTTAGCTAGGTAACTGTTATTGATTATTTTTCTTTCTTCTTCCTGACATCAGCGCACTCTGCGTCAACCAAGTCTTTAGACTTTGGCCTTAATCCTTGACCTGACGCAACATCCCAAGATGCTCTATGACTGCCAGCGAACCACTACAGAACAGCCCCGACTCATCTCTTACGCCATACGGCGAGCCCCTCGAGTACTTGAAACGTTCCTGGTACGCGCCTAAGTCAACACAAGAAAAGCTGTGGATAACTTGCACCACATGGCGATTCTTGGGCCGAAATCGGAACAACTGAACCTTTTAGCTAGTTGAGTCGTAGCTTGATCTGTGTGAAAAGGTGCATGTTCGACTTGACAACAGGGGCACTCTTTGACACGGGCGCCCGTTCATAAATTTGGAGTGACACTATGAACGAGAGTGGAAAACAACAGCTCCATTCTCTTCTGTTTAGCGGAGAGAAAGAGCTGAAAAATGTCAAGTTCTTCCCTGGCACGGGGCGGGGCTTGACCGCTGATAAGCTGGCTGGAGCGGCTGCTGACGCCCTTCACACGGCTTTCTCTGCACGTGAGGCTGGCGCACCTAGCAACCCGCCCGTCACTCTGATGCAAAAGCGCCAATTGGTGGCTTGAACCAAGGTCTCAACCACAATATGTTGCGAGGGCTTAGAATATCTAGGCCCTCGTTTTTGTGTGAAGACCAATGCTCAAGAACCTCATCGAGTCTTTTTCTGCCGAGACCCATCTTCCGATAGAGATCTCGGAGATTGCAGCACGAATCATCGACCTCGGCTGCCAAGATGAGGTTCACATCCTCCCCGTTGACTGCGATCCCACTGTTCTGCGCGGTGCCTTCACGCAGTTCCGCTATCACACAGCTATGTATGGTGACGCCACGTGGGTAAGTCATGTCGTTTATTGCCAGAATGTCCCACTTGAGTGGCAGAGGGTGATCTGCGCCAAGGAGTTGGTGCACATCTATGACCCGCATGCCGCGCTGACCGATACGCCTGATGAGGTCAACGGGCTATTGGATAAACTCGTGGGCCCACTGTCGTCCGAAGACTATGGGTTTGCAGACTTGATGGCGGCAAAGGATCGGCTGGCTCTTTACCAGAGCTTACCCCTGCTTCTTCCCAAGGCTAGTCTTGATATTGCGCGAGAAGAAGTACGCCAAGGGCGAAAAACGGCAGAGGATATTGCCGAGTGGGCATGCATGCCCGTTGAGTTCGTCAGACTTATGCTAAGTGAACATTGGGAAAACCTGAACGGCGCATTGTTTTCCGTTTAGTCATTTGCGGACGGCGCCCTTCGGCTCAATATCTATAAAGGCAGTTGCCGGAGCTTCGTGCCAATCTTCACCGGGATCTCATACATGCTGGGCGGTGAAAAAAGCTCTGTTGTCTTCAGGAGCTCGGGCCAACGCCAAATTATGAGCGCCGCGACCTGGTTGAATGCTGTCTTCTGATAAGCAGGAGCCAGAACGAATCCGTGAAGTCCCGCAGTCCGCAAGGCGGCCCGCTCCGCGGGGTTCTTCATCACACGCCCGTCCCCAGTGATGAAGATCCACACGTCCCGGCTTTGCCGCAAAAAGTCGATCCATTCCACATCCTTGGATTTCCGACCGTTCGGCAGTTCAGCAATGGCGCTGATGTGATGAGCAGAGTGCCCATCGCGCCGGACGTACGCATTCAGCGTTTCAGCAAAGACGGGAGCAAGGCAGTTGTCGAAGAAAACCTTCACGCGGCCAGCCGTTGCTCCAGGGATGCCTCAAAATCCAGTGCATGACGGACTGAGGTCTCCGACACGTCATAGGCCGCAGCCGTCGCTTTTATCCCATGTTCGAGGGCCACATTTGCCAAAACGGCGGTCGGCACAAGCGAATCCGCATCCACTGGTGCCCCGAATGCATGGTTAGGGGAAACAACCACGCGGATGCGCCGGCCTTCAGGCCACCAGGCAAAGGGGTTCCCGTCCTCGCCAAAGTCAACCGTCTTCAGGATGGGCTCGATAATCCCGTTGAACTCATATTGGCGCTTGAACAGGTTCAGCAGCCGTTCGCGCTCGGCCCCAGATTCGTCGGTATCGATGACATGCAGGAAGATTTCACGGCCATCGGTGCGGAAGCGATTGCTCGAAAGCGGGTGCTGCTGGGCAATGATCTCTTGCGCCTGGACGATGGCAGATCGGACACGCTGAGGCGACACACCGTGCTGGATGAATGCAGCCGCAACGCGGACCTCCATCAAATCCCGGAAGCCCAAGAACACCTTACCGTCGCCAAGATCGACTTCGGGTGTCCAGAGAGGATGGTATTGCTTGCCCTTCACCTGGTGACCGCGCAGCCAGCGGGTGATCTTGCCAGGCGAGACATGCAGAAGCCGCCCGGCCTCGGCCGGCGTGTACAATCCTACGCCGATCAGATCATCCATGTTTGCTCTTTCCCTAGCGGTAACGAGTTACGAGCGCTGACCACAACATATCGATCGAGATTCGACAGGACTAGCGGTCATTTTCGGAAATGCATTGCACGAATTGCAACGGCCAGCCCCGGATTTCACCGTGCTGGCCTGCGCCGCGCCGCAAAGGAGGTGGCGGCCGCGCCATGTCGGGGTTTGCCCACTCACCGACTGACGGGGATCCTCTCGCGATAGCCTTGCGCGGCGGATCCTGCCGGGGTGGCGAGGGCCAGACTCAGCCCCGCCCCATCGTCACGCGCCCGGGTTCATGTACCAGGCGCGGTGATCGACAAAGCCGCAGCCGAAATCCAGCCGCACCTTGAACTCGGTGGCATCGACCTCGAAGCCCTCGCGCGTGAACACCTGCGGGCCAGTGGCGCCGTCCAGGTAGGCATGCTGCAAGCCTTCCGGGCGGCCGGGTTTCGCGGCCAGATACCAGCGCGTGGCCGACGTCAGGTGCGCATCCACCAGGACCGCTAGCGTATCAGTGAAGGGGTTCACCTCATCGACCGAAGCTGCCGTGATTTCGGCCACCAGCTTTTGCGCGGCGGTCTCCAGTTCGGGCGGCACGATCAGCAGCGCGGGCTGCACCTGGATCGCTTCGCCCGAGAGGCCCTTCTGCCGACGCATGGCCACGCGCGCGGCCGAGAGGGATTCAATGCTCAGCGCCCCTCCGGACGCCGCGCGGTTGCCATGGTCGGCGTGAAACAGCGTCCGGCCGTCCGAGAGGGTGGGCCCGGCGCCGACGTTCATCTCCAGCAAGCCAGCGAACAGCCGCGCCTCGGTCAGCGCCGCGCCTTGGCCGAACATGCGCGAGCTTTGATCGAAACTGCCAAGATCGTCGTTCATCAGCGCCTGCCGGGTCAACGCGAAGATCTTGCCATAGGTCTCGACCGCGAAGGCTTCGCCCGCATCGTTAATCACGCCTGCGGTGAACTCGCCGTTCTCCTGCACCTTGCCAAGTTCGACGCCGCCCGACACCCGCACCGTATTGATCGGGCGGAAGTCATCTACCCCCGCGAGCTGGCGCGAAGCCTTCTTGATCTGCGATTCCGAAGCTTCATAGGCTTCCAGCAGCACCTTGTTCGAGGCGATAGCCAGCGCCGAGCGGAAATCGTCATTGCCCACCGCGCCGCCGAACATGGTGGCGCCGGGGCGGCGACCTGCATAGCCGCCGCCATTCGCCAGCCGCGCCATGTCGTCCAGACGCATCGAGGCATATTCGCGGCCACGCGTCGGAACGTGACCGGCCTGCATGCGCGCCAGCAGCCCATCCGCCATCGCTTCGGCGCGGCTGGGCACGGCCTGACTGTCCCCGGCCCGGCCGGGGACGATCAGCGCCCCGGCATCGCTCGGACGCGCGGTGCGGCCGGACGGCTCCGCGGCGGCCATGATGGCCTGCGCCTCCTCGCCGGCCGCGACGGCGATGGCCTGGGCGCGGGTGGCGCTGTCCTCGGTCGTGATCGCGGCACCGGCCTTGAGCGCGTGGCGAGTGATGCGGAGCATGGCGGCTTCGTCGAGCCGGCCCGAGTTCACAAAGGTCTCGGTCATCTGGTGCAACTGGGCGAGGCCCTGTGCGGTCGCCTCGGCCATGGAGACGCTCACGCCAGCCTCGGCCATCAACTCGGCATATTGCGCCGGGATGCCGGCCTTGCTGGCGGCCAGGCGCATCTGGGCCAGGTGACGCGCGGAGGGTTGGACCGCGCCGGGTTTCGGATTGTCGAACATGGATTTTCCTCTGCTTTCGACGGTGAGCGGAGCGGCCGCCCGTCCGGTCCTAAGTAGGACAACAACAACAGCAACTAGAACATCATGGAGGTATTTTATTACCTATCTTGGGTTTGACGGGGTGCGAATTACCCCCGTGCATCGACCTGCCCGGAAGGACCCGGCGGAGGGGCCGAAGGGTTCGCCCGGTCATGCGCTGAGCCCCGCTCGCCGCATCTGATCGGCCGTAACAAATCCGTTCCCGAGCATGCAGCTGGCCAAGGCGGGGCTGATGGCCGAAGGCGGCACATAGCGCCCCGATTTGATCTTGGCTGCCCAGAACACCGCAGCCTTGGTGTCGCTGCCTTCGACCGGGTAAGGCAGGGGCTCGGGCGGATAATCCCGCCAACGCTTGCTCTCAAGCCAGTTCGTCGAATACGCGACGTACATCGCCTTGTTGCCTGCGTTCTCGGCCGCGTAGCGCTCGGCCGCCTGGACGATCCTCTTGGGATCTTCTCCAGCCTCCACCGCATCGGCAAAGAGCTTGGCCGATGCCTCTCGGTCACGAGGCCGAGGATGGGCTTTCCAGAAGGTTTGAAAATCCGTCGAGTTGTGTGCGGCGCCGGCGCCGTCAACACAAGGTTCTCTTAAAGGTTCTCTTACAAGGTTAGTGTCGGAATTTCCGACACGGCTCTCCGGGTTTTTCCGACACGGCTCTGCCGGTTTTTCCGACACGGCTTTTTCGACCCGAGTCGGAATTTCCGACACGGGTTTGTCTCCGCCATCCGACGACTGCGAACCGTCATCCTCGGCCGCGAAATCGTCCTCGAAGGCGAGCTTGTACCGGGTCGAACGCTGCCGCTTCGTCACCGGATCGACCGACCGGATGCGACGGATCAGGCCCCGCTCTTCCAGCAGGTTCAGTTGCGCATTCACCGTGTCGCGACTGACCTCGCACACATTGGCCAGAAAGGCTTGCGACGGGAAGCAGCCATACGCCGCGTTATGGCAGTCCGCGAGAGCTAGCAGGATCAACTTGGCAGAGGGCTTCAAGCCGCGCTGTTTGAAGGCCCAGGAGGTGGCGTCGTGGCTCATGCCGATGCCCCCGACGTCAGGTCGCGAACCTCTTTATTCGGTGGAATTGTCGTTGAAACATTCCCGAATTGTTCGTTCTTTGTCTCAGGGGGCTTTGAAACAAAGGAGCATTGAATCTCCCTGGGTTTTAGCCGGATTGCAAATCCGTGAAGACCGGCTCACTTACCGGTACCCAGTTCCATCCCTCTCATTTCTCCGCTGCATCCCGACGTTCCACCGAGCATCGCGACGACCGATGACGCGGTGAAGGCTGTCCCTTCCACGCCTGCTGAAACCCGCTACTCCACCGGGCGGATCAGCTTGCGCTCCAAAATGCGCAGGACGTTGGCGAGGTCGTGGCCGCGTTTCAGGATGCGGCCGTCCATGGCGATGACGGCATATTGGCCCTGCGCGCCGCGCAGCTTCGGGCGCTTCTCGATGCGGTAGAGCGGATGCTCGGCCGCACGGCGGAAGATCGAGAAGACCGCAACCTCGCGCAGGAAGGACATGGCGTAATCGCGCCACTCACCGGCCGCGACCATCCGGCCATAGACCGACAGGATGAGCCCAAGCTCGGACCGGTCGAAGGCGACCCGGTCATGCTGCGAGGAAATGCCGAAGGGCGCATTCATCATGACGGAATGGTGACACCTCGCCGCGTTGCGATCAATCGAAAACGCGCGGTCTCAGGCCCGGCGCCGCCCCGCCATCCGCGACAAGGTGCCGTCGCGCCACATGCCCTCATGCAGCCCGACCATCACGACATGACCCGCGATCAGCACCAGCAGAAGCCAGGCCAGCTCGCCATGCAGCGCATCGCCAAGCCCGACCATCCAGCCGATCGGCGGCTGCTGCGGTGCGAAGATCTGGAAGCCGAAGGGGGCGAAGGGACGCTCGGAGCCATAGGCGCGCAAAAGCGCCAGAGAGGGCACCAGCGCCATCGCCGCGTAAAGCGCGAGATGCCCGAGCCGCGCCGCCAGCCCCATGAGCCCCGCGCCATGGCCGGGACGGTTGCGGCGGTTCGCGAAAGCCCAGACCACCCTCAGTAGGATCAGCAGGAAAAGGACCGTCCCTACCTTCTGATGTGAGCCGACGAAGAAGGAAACCAGCGGCGTGCGCCCGAGGGCGAGGCGCAGCCCCATGCCCAGAAATTGCCACAGCACCAGCGCAGCAATCGACCAGTGCAGAAGCCGCGTGAGCCGCCCGTAACGATCCGGCGTATCGCGAAACGGCAGGTTTTCTGCGCTGTCTTGACCCTGCTTCATGCACCCGCCCCAAAAGTTGACTAAATCTGTCCACCACCGTAAGCCGGGCGACGCAACCGGGACAAGGGTCCGGCAGCCCATCTCACGTCAATTTGGTCGACTGAAAGTGCATGTCATGTCTTGTCTTTTGCCTCCAGCAACGCCGAACTGGGTTGAAATGACAAGCATCGCCCCCGCACCGAAAATCTGCCTGCCTCTGACCGAGGCACAGGAGGGGCTTTGGTTCGCCCAGGCGCTGGACCCGGCCAATCCGCTGCTGAATGCGGGGCAATATCTGGACCTCGTGGGGCCGCTCGACCGTGACGCGCTTGCCCGCGCGGTCAGCCTGACCATTGCCGAGACCCCCGCACTCAGCCTGCGTTTCGTCGATCACGGCGACGGCCCGAGGCAGGAGACGGGGCTGCCGCCGATGCTGGGCTTTGCCGATCTCTGCTCGCAGCCCAATCCGATGGCGCAGGCGCTGGCCCTGATGCAAAGCGACAGCAACCGTCCGCTGCGGCTAGCCGAGGAGCCGGCGGCGGCCTTCACCCTCTTCATGGTCGCGCCAGACCGGCACCTGCTTTACGAGCGGATCCACCATCTCGCGACCGATGGCTATGGGATGGTGCTGGTCACGAACCGGATCGCCGCCCATTACGCCGCGCTGACCACGGGCGGAGCGGCCCCCGAGCCCTTCGGCCCGCTGACCCTCGCCGCCGATGAGGACACGGCCTATCTCGCCTCGCCGCGTCGGGCCGTCGATCGCGATTGGTGGCATGCAGAGCTTGCCGGCCTGCCCGAGGTCACTGGCCCCGCCGGGGGCCGGGCGGTCAGCGACCATAGCTTCCACCGTGCTTCGCGCCAGATGCCGGGCGACCTTCTGGCGGCGCTGAGCGCCTATTCGACCCAGCACCGACTTGGCTGGCCGGATGTGCTGAACGCCCTTTCCGGCGCCTATCTTGCGCGCTGGACCGGTGGCGAGGCCGTGATCGGCCTGCCCTTCATGGCGCGCATGGGCCGCAAGATCGCGCAGCTTCCCTGCATGGCGATGAACGTCCTGCCCTTCCGCCTTGCCCCGGACGAGGATCAGCCGCTGCCGGAATGGCTGGCCGGGCAATCGCGCCGCATGGCGCGGGCGCGTCGCCACGGGCTTTACCGCAGCGAGCATCTGCGCCGCGAACTGGGCCTGATCGGCCTGACCCGGCGGCTTTATGGGCCGATCGTCAATGTGCAGCCCTTCGACCGCCCGCCGGAGTTTCCGGGGATCGAGACGCGGCTGAACATCCTCTCGGCCGGCATGGTCGATGACCTAACCCTGACCTTTCGCGGCGACCCAGAGGCTGGGATGCTGTTCGAGGTCGATGCCAACCCGGCGCTCTATTCCGCCGAGGAGGTCGCGGCGCATGGGACGCGCATCCTCTCGTTCCTCGCCACCGCACTCGGGGCCGAAAGCCTTGCGGCGGTCCCGACCGCAAGCCCCGCCGAGATCGCCGCGATCGAGGAGCGGCGCCGTGCCGCCCTGCACGAGGTTCGCGACACGACGCTGACCGCCCTGATTGCCGGGACGATTGCCCGAACCCCGGATGCGCCCGCCGTCAGTTTCGGCGACCAGACCGTCAGCTTCGCGGCGCTGGACCGGCAAAGCCGGGCACTAGCGCGAAAGCTTCAGGATCTGGGCGCGGGCCCGGACGGGATCGTCGCGGTGGCGCTCGAACGCTCGCTGGAACTGCCGGTGGCGCTGCTGGCCTGCCTTCAGGCGGGGGCGGCCTATCTGCCGCTCGACCCCGATCACCCGCCCGAACGCATCGCCGGGATCCTCGCGCAGGCGCGGCCGGTCGCGGTGCTGACCAGCGCGGATCTTGCCGATCTTTTCCCCGCCGATACCCCTCTCCTCCTGACCGGCGACTGGCCGCAGCAGGGCCGCGCGAGCGGCGGGGCCGGGCCGGGCGATCTGGCCTATGTCATCTTCACCTCCGGCTCGACCGGCGCGCCCAAGGGCGTCGCGATCGAGCATCGGGCGATCGTGAACCGGCTGCTCTGGATGCAGGCGCGCTACGGCGTCGATGCCAGCGACCGCATCCTGCAAAAAACCCCCGCGACCTTCGATGTCTCGGTGTGGGAGTTCTTCCTGCCGATGATCGCCGGGGCGGAACTGGTCATGGCGCCGCCCGGCGCGCATCGCGACCCGGCGGCCATCGCGCGGATCATCCGGGATCGCGGGATCACCACGGCGCATTTCGTCCCCTCGATGCTTTCGGCCTTTCTCGCCTCGCCCGCCTCGCAGGGGTTGGCACTGCGCCGCGTCTTCTGCTCGGGCGAGGAGTTGACGGCGGATCAGCGCGACCGCTTCCACGCACGGATCGGGGCCGAATTGCACAACCTCTACGGCCCGACCGAGGCCGCGGTCGATGTCAGCGAATGGGCCGCGACGCCCGAGGACCGATCGAACCCAATCCCGATCGGCTTTCCGGTCTGGAACACCTCGCTCGAAGTGCTGGACGACCGGATGCGACCGGTCCCCGCCGGGCTTGCCGGGCATCTTTATCTGGGGGGCGTGCAGCTTGCCCGCGGCTATCTGGGCCGCCCCGACCTGACGGAGGAGCGTTTCGTCACCGTCGCGGGTCGCCGCCTCTATGTGACCGGCGATCTGGCCCGGCTCCGGCCCGATGGCGCGACGGTCTATCTGGGACGCTCGGACCATCAGGTGAAGATCCGCGGCTTGCGCATCGAGCTGGGCGAGATCGAGGCCGCGATCATGGCGACCGGCCTTGCCCGCGAGGCGGTCGCCATCGCGCGCGAGGATCATGGCGGAGACAAGCGGATCGTGGCCTATCTGGTCCCCGCCGAGGGCTGGCGACCCGGCCTCGTCAACGAACGGCTGGCGGCGACATTGCCCGCCTATATTATCCCGCAGGCGGAAATCGCGCTGGAGGCGCTGCCGGTGACGGCGAATGGCAAGCTTGACCGCAAGGCCCTGCCCACCCCGGATTTCGCCGCCACGGGGCGCGAGGCCGAAGGCCCGACCGAACGCCGCCTTGCCCGGCTTTACGCCGAAATCCTGCATCTGCCCGCCCCCGCCCCGGCCGAGGCCGATTTCTTCGCGCTCGGGGGCGACTCGCTCTTGGCCGTGCGTCTCGCGCAGGCGATCGAGGCGGAAACCGGGCGCGATCCGGGTCTCGGGACCATCTTCGAGCATCCGGTATTGGCCGCGCTGGCCACGGCGCTTGACCGTGATGTGCCGCAGGGCGACGGCCTTGGCCCGGTCCTGCTGCTGGCCGAGGGGAACGCGGATGCAGCGCCCCTTTTCCTGATCCATCCGGCGGGAGGCCTGACTTGGGGCTATCGCAGGCTTGCCCGCGCGCTGGCTCCCGGCCGGAAGGTCTACGGCCTCCAGCATCCGGGCCTCGATCCCGAGGTGGCGATTCCCGACAACCTCGCGGGTCTTGCCGAGGATTACGCCGCGCGCATCCTAGCCCTTGCTCCGGGTGGGGCGATCCATCTGGCCGGCTGGTCGGTGGGCGGCATCCTCGCGCAGGAGATCGCGGTCAACCTCACCGCGATGGGCCACAAGCCGGGTCTTGTCGCGCTGCTCGACAGCTATCCCTGCGATGCCTGGCGCAACGAGCCCGAACCGGACTCCGCCGCCGCGCTCCGCGCGCTGCTGGCGATCGCGGGCCACGACCCCGAGGCGCATCGCGACCTGACGACGCCCGAGGCGGTCGTGGATTTCCTGCGGCAGGGCGGCTCGGCGCTGGGGTCGCTGCCGGAATCGGTGCTGCATGGCGTGGTGCGGGTGGTGACCGGGACGAACCGGCTGATCCGCAACCACCGCCACCGCCGCTATGAGGGCGTGCTGACCCATTTCCGCGCCGCCCGCGACCATCAGGACCGCGACCTTCAGGCCGCGATGTGGGCGCCCTATGCGCTGGGGGTCGACCGGATCGACCTGCCCTTCCTCCATGCCGAGATGGTCTCGCCCGAGGCGGTCGCGATGATCGCGCCCGAGATAGCCCGGCGGCTCAGCTAGCCGCGAAGGGCAGCGCCAGTGGGAAAGAGCCGGCCAGCGTCTCGATATGGACATGGCCCGCCAGCACATGCGGATCGGCGCGATGGCCGGGATGCCGGGCCAGATCGGCGATAAAATTCATCGTCGCGGGCGCCGGCCCGTCCGGCGGCGGACCCGACGACCCGCTGCGCTTCTCGCGGTCGCCAAGCGCGACCAGCAGCGGCCGGGACGCCGGGGCGGCCGCATCGGCGATGCGGCGCATCAGGGCCTCGTCCCACCAGATCGAGGGGCTGATCGCGGCATAGCGCGCGAAAGCCTCCGGGCTGGTCAGCATCGCGTAAAGCGTGAAGAGCCCGCCGAAGCTGTGGCCCCATAGCGTGCGCCGCGCCGGATCGACCGGCAGCCCTGCCTCGGCCTCGGTCCGCAGGATGCCGGTCAGCCGGTCGCGAAACATCTTCGCGCCGCCGACCGTCCGGCTCGCGTCAACGTGATCGGGGCGCAGGCCGTCCCCCGGCCCGTCGGGCGGGGTGAAGTCCAGAATCCGCTGGGACCGGGCGAATTGCCGCTCGGTATCATGGCCGACGCCGACGATCGCCAGACCCGGAACCAGCGCCAGATGCTCGGGTGTCAGGAAATCGAAGGCGGCATTGCCGTCCAGCATATAGAGCAGCGGATAGCCCGCTGCGGGCGGCGGGGCTTTCGGCGTCGCGATCAGCAGCCGATAGCCCGGCCCGGTCGCCACCACCTTCTGCGTCAGGCTGTGGGTCGGCGCGCCGGTCTCCAGAATGCGCAGCAAGGCCGGACGACGAGCATGATCCGGCCCCACACGGCCATGAACAGCGGGATCGGGTTGCGACATTTCGGGACCATCGATTAGTTGACAAGGGCAGTCGGGAATATAGGTTGCGCGCTCAGCGACGCCAGCCGAAAAATCCTGCCGCCCCTGTTCCAGAGATGCCCATGCAACTGCCCCGCCTTCTTATCGCCGTCCTCGGCCTTGCCGCCGCGCTGCTGGGTCAGGGCAGCGCCGCACATGCCGAAGTCACCGTCACCGACATCCTCGGGCGCGAGGTTACCGTTGACCAGCCCGCCCACCGCATCGTGCTGGGCGAGGGGCGGCATCTCTCGGTCCTTGGGCTGATCCATGACGATCCGGTCGCGCTGGTCGCGGGCTGGCGGCTCGACAAGCCGCTGGACGAGCCGACGATGGCCGCCTATCGCGCGAAATTCCCGGCGATCGACCAGATCCGCCCGGTGGGCGCGGGCAATCGCGGCCTTTCGGTCGAAAGCGTGATCGCCCTCGACCCGGATCTGGTGGTGCTGAGCCTGATCGACGAGAAGGACACGGCGATGAAGGTCGCCGAAGCGCAGCTTGCAGCCGCCGGCATCCCGGTCGCCTATGTCGATTTCTTCTCGCATCCGCAGGAAAACTCGATCCCCAGCCTGCGCATCCTCGGTCAGTTGACCGGGGCCGAGGCAAGGGTGGAGGAATTTGCCGAATTCTACGAAACCCGCCTCAACCGCATCCGCGAGCGGCTGGCCGATCCCGCGATTCCCCGGCCGCGCGTCTTTTTCCACGTCCATGCCGCGCCGGTGAATTGCTGCTCGACCGTGGGCACGGGCGTTTTCAACGATTTCATCGCCACGGCGGGCGGCCAGAATATCGGCGCGGATCTGGTCAAGGGCGTGCTGGGCAACAGCTCGCTCGAGTTCCTGATCGGCGCCGATCCCGACATCTATATCGCCACCGGCGGCACCCATATGGCGGCGCGGGGCGGGCTGGTTCTGGGCTCGGGCGTCGATGCCGAAACCGCGGAGGCGAGCTTTGACAAGCTGATCTCGGCCCCCGGCTTCGCCTCGCTGCGCGCGGTCGAGGAAGGGCGCGCCGCCGGGGTCTGGCATCTGTTCAACGACTCGCCGGTCCATATCGCGCTGATCGAATACCTCGCCAAGACCTTCCACCCCGATCTTTTCGCCGATATCGACCCGGCCGCCACACTGGCCGAGATCGAGGCCCGCTTCGCTCCGGTCAGCGTGCCGGGAACCTGGTGGGTCAGGCAGGAGCCATGAGCGAAGCGACGCTCGCCCTCTATCACCGGCAGGGCCGGCGCCATGCGGCGCTGGTCGGGGCACTGGTTCTGGCGGCGCTGGCCGCGCTGCTGCTCGACCTTGTCACCGGCCCCTCGGGCCTGCCTTTGTCGCAGACGCTGCGCACGCTGGCCGGGGCCGAGGCCGCACGCGCCGCGCAGGTCATCGTCTGGGACGTGCGCCTGCCGGTCGCGGTCATGGCGCTGCTGGTCGGGGCGGCGCTGGCGCTGGCCGGGGCCGAGATGCAGACGGTGCTGGAAAACCCGCTGGCCGAGCCTTTCACGCTGGGCGTCTCCTCGGCCGCGGCACTGGGCGCGGCGACGGCCATCGTGCTTGGCCTGACCCTGCCGGGCCTGCCCCCGGTCTGGGGCGTCTCGGCCAATGCCTTCGTCTTCGCGGTCGGCGCGCTCATGCTGCTGCAACTTCTCGGCCGTCTCAGGGGCGGCGGGCCCGAGGTGCTGGTGCTGTTCGGCGTGGCCCTGAACTTCACCGCCGCCGCGCTTCTGGCGCTGGTGCAATTCGTCGCCTCCGCCGATGCGCTGCAACAACTGGTCTTCTGGTCGATGGGCAGCCTTGCCGCGACGCAATGGCCCGGCGTCCTGCTGATCGCGGCGATCCTTGCGGCGACCGTCCCCTTCTCGTTCGGCGCCGCATGGCGGCTGACCGCGCTGCGGCTGGGCGAGGATCAGGCGCGCAGCTTCGGTGTCGACGTGACGGCGCTTCGCCGCTGGACATTGCTGCGGGTCAGCCTGCTTTCGGCGGCCGCCGTGTCGATGGTGGGGGTAATCGGCTTCGTCGGGCTGGCCGGGCCGCATATCGCGCGTCTGCTGGTGGGCGAGAACCACCGCGTCTTCCTGCCGGCCAGCGTGCTGACCGGGGCGCTGGTCATGTCGCTTGCCTCGACGCTCTCCAAGACCGTGGTGCCGGGCGTGCTGCTGCCGGTCGGGCTGGTCACATCCCTGATCGGCCTGCCGATCTTTTTCGCGCTGATCCTGCGCGGGCGGCGGCGCGGATGAACGAGGGGCTTTCCGTCACCGACATCTCGGTCCGCTATGGCAGCCGCCCGGTGCTGTCCGGGCTGACCCTGCCGCGCATGCTGCCGGGCGAGGTCACGGTTCTGGCCGGTCCCAACGCGGCCGGGAAATCGACCCTGCTGCGCGCCATCGCCCAGATCGCCCCCTATCAGGGCAGCGTCACGCTGGACGGGCGCGACCTTCGGCACCGGCCCGCGACCGAACGTGCCGGGCTGATCGGCTTCATGCCGCAGACGCTGCCCGCCGCCACCTCGCTCATCGCGCTCGAGGCGATCATCGCCGCCTTGCGCGCCGGGCGCACCCTGCCCGCGCGCGAGGCGGATCACGCAGCCATGTCGATCATGGAAAAGCTGGGCATCGCCTCTCTCGCGCTGGAACCGATCGAGGCGCTCTCGGGCGGACAACGCCAGATGGTCAGCCTCGCACAGGCCATCGTCCGTGATCCGCGCCTGCTGCTGCTGGACGAGCCGACCAGCGCCCTCGACCTTGCGCGGCAGGTCCGGCTGCTGTCCGAGCTTCGCCGCCTCGCGGCCGAGGGGCGGATCGTCGCCGCCGTCCTCCACGACCTCGCGCTGGCGGCGCAATGGGCCGACCGGATCGTGCTGATCCATGACGGCCACGTTCATGCGCATGGCCGCCCCGAGGAGGTGCTGACCCCCACCCTGCTGGCCGAGGTCTACGGCGTCAGTGCAAGGGTCGAACGCTGCTCGAAAGGCCGGCTGATGGTGCTGATAGACGGCGAGATCGCCTGATCTCAGTTCGCCCGCTGGCGCGAACGGAATGGCAGCGGCGCGACGGGGATCCCGTCCTCCAGCAGCTTCTTCGCCTCGTCGAGCCTCGCCTCGCCGTGGATCGCGCGCGAGGGGGCGTCCCCCTCGTGCATCGCCCGCGCCTCCTCGGCGAAGGACATGCCCACATAGTCCGAGTTTTTCTCGATATGGTTGCGCAACTTCTCCAGCGCCGCCTCCTGCTCGTTCCTCGGGGAATGCAGGTCACGTCCCGGACGCGGCGAGGTCGCGACGCCGGGCGCCATCAGAACCTTCTCGACCGCGACCGAGCCGCAATGGGTGCAGGCAACCTGCCCCGCCTTCCTCAGGGTCTCGAAACCCTCGGAGGAGCGGAACCAGCCGTCAAACTCATGTCCTTTGTCGCAACGCAGATCATACCGGATCATTTTTCATTCCTCTCCCGCCAGATATCGGATCCGGCAGGGTCTTTCGCAAGGCCACCCCGCGCAAGGTCAAGGATTCGTGCGACAAGCGGTTGCGGATTTCCGGCGCGCGACAACAGCATCTCGCGCGCGCCCTTGCCCATCCGGCGCTGCCGGCGGGCATCCCCGGCCAGCGCCGCAAGCCGGCGGGGCAGGTCCTCGGCCGTGCAGGCCTCGGACGCTCCGGCCGCATCCAGATCGGCATAATCCGCCGCATGGTTCGCGACATGGGGTCCGTGCAGGATCGCGCAGCGCCAGCCCGCCGGTTCCCAGGGCGTATGCCCCCCGCGATCCGAGAACGAGCCGCAGGTGATGCAGATTCCCGAGGCCGCATACCAATCCGCCATCTCGCCCAGCGTATCGGCCAGCAGGACCGAAGCGTCGAGCCCGCCGCCCTCGCTCCTGCGGCGAAAATCGACCCCCTTCTCCCGCAGCAATTCCGCGACCGCACCGCCGCGCACCGGATGGCGCGGCGCAAGGATCAGCCTCAGGCCGGGAACCTCGGCCAGCGCCGCAAGATAGGCGTCAATCATGGTCGCATCCTCGCCCTCATGGGTCGAGGCGGCCAGCACGGTCAGGGCGCGCGCCGGACTGTCCGCCGGCGGCTCGACCCGCGCGGGGTCCAGAAGCTTGAGGTTCAACCGCGTGCCCACCGCCTCCTCCGGCAGCCCCAGCCGCAAGAGCCGCGCCTCGCTCTCCGCATCCTGTGCCGAGAGCAGGTCGATCCGCTCCAGCATCGGCCCGATCAGCCGGGGCAGCTTCGCCCAGCGCTCGGCCGAGCGTGCCGAGATCCGCGCGCCGACGACGACCTGCGCCACCCCAAGCTCGGCCGCCATGGCCGAGCGGTTGGGCCACAGCTCGTTCTCGACCGTGACCAGCACGGCCGGCTCCACCCGGTCGAGGAAGCGCCGCACCGCCTGCGGCAGGTCAAGGGGCGCCAGCATCGCGGTATGGCCCAGCTTTCGCGCCAGCGCCCGCCCGGTCGTGCTGTTCGTGGTGACGACGACCCGCGCCTCGGCCGCAAGCGCGGCGACCAGCGAACGCGCCGAGGTCAGTTCCCCCACGCTGGCCGCGTGCAGCCAGATGCTGCCCGGAACCACCTCCGGCCCGGTCAGCGCCAGACGCTCGCGCCAATCGGCACCGGAAAGCGGCGCGGCCAGCCGCAACGCCGCGCCCGCAAGGGCTGTCGCCCCGCGCCAGATCATCGCCGGTGTTCCAGTTTGGGTGTCAGGGCGCGCCTCCGATCGGGTCGGAGCCAGCCTAACCCCGCCTCCCGCGGGGATCAACGCAGGGCAGACTCGGCCGCGGCGCGGATCGCCCGGATATTCTCGCCATAGGGTGCGCTGTTCGAGACCGAGCCGCCCTTGAAGACGGCCGAACCCGCGACCAGCACGTCGGCGCCCGCCTCGACGACCAGCGGCGCGGTGGTCGGATCGACACCGCCGTCGATCTCGATATGGACCGGCCGGTCGCCGATCATCGCGCGCAGGGCGCGGACCTTCTCGATCTGGCTCCTGATGAACTTCTGTCCGCCAAAGCCGGGGTTCACGGTCATGACGCAGATCAGGTCCAGATCGTCGATCAGGCCCTTCGCGGCCTCGGCCGGGGTGCCGGGGTTCAGCGCCAGCCCCGCCTTGGCGCCGGATGCCCGGATCGCCTGCAGGGTGCGGTGGATATGCGGCCCGGCTTCGACATGCGCGGTGATGAAATCCGCCCCCGATTCCGCGAAGGCGTCGATATACTGGTCGACGGGCGCGATCATCAGGTGGACATCCATGACGCCCCGGATATGCGGGCGGATCGCCTTGCAGGTGGCGGGGCCAAAGGTGATGTTCGGGACGAAATGCCCGTCCATCACATCGACATGGACCCAGTCGGCGCCCTGATCCTCGACGGCGCGAATCTCTTGTCCGAAATTGGCGAAATCAGCCGAAAGGATAGAGGGGGCGATCTTGATGCTGCGGTCGAAGCTCATGGCACGTCCTTCCTGCGGCTGCCGTCAATGTCGAGCCCGCCGGAAAAGACGCGGCTCGCGCGGATATCGGCCTCCGTTATCGTGGAAAGCGTTTGGGCGTCAACCACGGCCCCTGCGGAAAAAAGCCGGTTCGCCTGACGTAACTTCGCCCGGTCCAGCGCATTGCGGATGCTGCGGGCATTGGCGAAATGCGGCTGGGCGCGGCGCAGCCCGACATATTCCTCCATCGCAGCAGCCCCCGCCGCGTCGAACGCATAGCCCTGCCCGTCCAGCATGGCGCCCGCGATCTGGCCCAGTTCCTCGTCGGTATAGTCGGGAAACTCGATGTGATGGGCGATGCGTGACCGGAAGCCGGGATTGGCGGCAAAGAATCGGTCCATCCGGTCGGCATAGCCCGCCATGATCACCACCAGATCGTCGCGATTGTTCTCCATCACCTGCAACAGGATCTCGATCGCCTCCTGCCCGTAATCGCGCTCGTTATCCGGCTTGTAGAGATAATAGGCCTCGTCGATGAACAGGACGCCGCCCATGGCGCGCTTCAGCACCTCCTTGGTCTTGGGGGCGGTATGGCCGATATATTGCCCGACCAGATCGTCCCGCGTGACCGAGACGAGGTGCCCCTTCCTCACATAGCCCAGCCGGTGCAGCAGCCCCGCCATCTTCAGCGCCACCGTGGTCTTGCCGGTGCCGGGATTACCGGTGAAGGACATGTGCAGCACCGGCGCCTCATGGGCGAGGCCGAGGCTGCGCCGCGCCCGGTCGACCAGCAGCAGCGCCGCCGTTTCCCTGATCCGCTCCTTGACCGGCGCAAGCCCGATCAGCTCTCGATCCAGCTCGTCCAAAATCTCGCGCACGCCCGAGGATTCATGCTCCGCCCTCAGATCGACCGTGACCGGTGCCGCATCCCCATCCATCGCCGCCTCCTCCTTCTCTCTGTTCGAAAAATACTCTCGGGGGGTCCGGGGGGCGGACGGCCCCCCGGCTGCTGCTCATGCGGTCATCTCGTGGGTATAGCGGATATGCCGGCCATCGGCCTCCATCCGCCAGGTCCTGAAGCCCGGCTCATGCGCGGGACGGTTCACGATGAAGGACATCATCACCGTCTCCCATCCGCGCGTGCTGTCGAAGGCGTTGATGCGGATATAGGCATCGCCATTCGCCTTGCGGCACTCGTCCAGCTCCATCATCACGCCCTTCGCGTCCTTCAGGTCGAACATCGGGTTCCCCCACATCTCCCAATAGGTATTGCGGGGATGGGGCTCGTCCGTGAACTCGATCCCGACCGCCCATTCGCGTCTCAGGATATATTCGATCTGGTCGCGGATCTGCTCGTCGGTCAGGTCGGGCAGGAACGAGAAACAGCCTTGGGTGATACGCATCTTTTCTCTCCTCAGCTGACGGATGCGGTGGGAACGAAGTCCGAGGTGTCGGTGGGCGTGTAGTTGAAGGTGATGTTCCCCCAGGTATCCAGCGCGGCCTCCAGCGGCTTGCACCATTTCGCGGCCTTGCGCAGCACCTCGGGGCCTTCGGTCGCGATGTCGACGCCCTCGTTGCGGGCCAGGACCATCGCTTCCAGCGCCACGCGGTTCGCGGTCGCGCCGGCCTGGATGCCCATCGGATGACCGATGGTGCCGCCGCCGAATTGCAGGACCACGTCGTCGCCGAACAGGTCGATCAGCTGGTGCATCTGCCCGGCATGGATCCCGCCCGAGGCGACAGGCATGGTCTTTTTCAGGTTCGCCCAATCCTGCTCGAAGAAGATGCCGCGCGGCAGGTCGACCTCGTTCACCGTCTCGCGGCAGACGTTGTAGAAGCCCTGCACGGTCATCGGGTCGCCCTCCAGCTTGCCGACGGCGGTGCCGCAATGCAGGTGATCGACCCCGGCCATGCGCAGCCATTTCGCGATCACCCGGAAGCTGATGCCGTGGTTCTTCTGGCGGGTGTAAGTCCCATGCCCGGCGCGGTGCATGTGCAGGATCATGTCGTTCTGCCGCGCCCAGTTCGAGATCGACTGCGTCGCCGTCCAGCCGATGATCAGATCGACCATGATGATGACCGAGCCAAGCTCCCTGGCGAATTCGGCGCGGCGATACATCTCCTCCATCGTGCCGGCGGTGACGTTCAGGTAATGGCCCTTGATCTCGCCGGTGACGGCGGTGGCCTTGTTCACCGCCTCCATGCAATAGAGGAACCGGTCGCGCCAATGCATGAAGGGCTGGGAGTTGATGTTCTCGTCATCCTTCATGAAGTCGAGGCCGCCCTTCAGCCCCTCATAGACCACCCGGCCATAGTTCTTGCCCGAAAGCCCCAGCTTCGGCTTGGTCGTCGCGCCGAGCAGCGGGCGGCCGAACTTGTCCAGACGCTCGCGTTCGACCACGATGCCGGTGGGGGGACCGGCAAAGGTTTTCATGTAGGCCACCGGAAAGCGCATGTCCTCGAGGCGCGCGGCCTTCAGCGGCTTGAAGCTGAAGACGTTGCCGATGATCGAGGCGGTGACGTTCGCGATCGAGCCCTCTTCGAACAGGATCAGGTCATAGGCGACATAGCAGAAATACTGCCCCGGTATGCCAGGCACCGGCTCGACCTTGTAGGCTTTTGCGCGATACTGGTCGCAGGCGGTCAGCCGATCGGTCCAGACCACCGTCCATGTCGCGGTCGAGCTTTCACCAGCAACGGCAGCTGCCGCCTCGATGGGGTCCACCCCCTCCTGCGGGGTGATGCGAAACAAGGCCAGGATATCGGTATCCTTCGGCTCGTAATCGCCATCCCAATAGCCCATCTGGGCGTATTTCAGCACGCCCGCCGCATAGCGCTTCTTGGCGTCGGTGATCTCGGTCTTGGTCATCTCGTTCATCAGACGTCCTCCGTTCAGGCGGCTCTTGCGCCGGTGATGGCCGGGTCCAACGCCCCCGACGCGTAGCGTCTGGCCATCTCGTCCATCGGGATGACCTTGATCTTGTGGGCCATGCCCGCGGTGCCGAAACGTTCGAACCTGTCGCGGCACAGGGCGGTCAGCTCCTCCATCGCGGGAAGCATGAACTTCCGCGGATCGAATTCCTCCGGGCGGTCGCGGGCGACCTTGCGGAAATGCCCGGTCATCGCCATGCGGCAATCGGTGTCGATGTTCACCTTGCGCACGCCGTGGCGGATGCCGCGCTCGATCTCCTCGACCGGGACGCCATAGGTCTGGGGCATCTCGCCGCCCGCCCCGTTGATGAGATCCTGCAGATATTGCGGCACGCTCGACGATCCGTGCATCACCAGATGCGTGCCGGGCAGGCGGTGGTGGATCGCCTCGATCACATGCATCGCCAGAATGTCGCCATCGGGCTTGCGGCTGAACTTGTAGGCGCCGTGGCTGGTGCCGCAGGCGATCGCCAGCGCGTCGCAGCGGGTGCGCTGGACGAAATCCACCGCCTGATCCGGGTCGGTCAGAAGCTGGCTGTGATCCAGCTTGCCCTCGGCGCCCGAGCCATCCTCGGCCGCGGCCTCGCCGGTTTCGAGGCTGCCGAGCACGCCCAGCTCGCCCTCGACCGATGCCCCGACCGCATGCGCGGCTTCCGAGACCTTGGCCGTCACCGCGACGTTATAGTCGTAATCGGCTGGGGTCTTCATGTCCTCCAGCAGCGAGCCGTCCATCATCACGCTGGTGAAGCCGTGCCGGATCGCCGACATGCAGGTGGCAAGGTTGTTGCCGTGATCCTGATGCAGGCAGATCGGGATGGTCGGGTTCATCTCGGCCAACGCCTCGACCATGCGTCGCAGCATGATGTCGCCAGCATAGGACCGCGCGCCGCGACTGGCCTGAAGGATCACCGGGGCGTCGGTCTGCGTCGCCGCCTTCAGGATCGCAAGACCCTGCTCCATGTTGTTGATGTTGAAGGCGGGCACGCCATAGCCATGTTCGGCGGCGTGGTCCAGAAGTTGCCGAAGCGTGATCAGCGCCATCACTTTCCTCCCTCGATCAGGTGTTGTGCAAGTTCGGCCGTGGCCTCGGCAGTGATGCCGAAATGGCGGTAAAGCGCGGGGGCCGGGGCGGATGCGCCAAAGCCCGTCATGCCGATGAAACCGTCGCCGGGGCGCAGGAAAAGCCCGTCCCAGCCCTGCCGGATCAGCGCCTCGATCCCGATGCGGGGGGCGGCGCCGAGAACTGCTTCACGCTCTGCCAGCGGGCGGGCGGCGAAAAGCTCGAACGAGGGGGCCGAAACCACCGCCGCCCGTATTCCTTGCCCGGCGAGAAGCTCGGCGGCGGCCAGCGCGATCTCGACCTCGGAGCCGGTGGCGATCAGCGTCGCGTCGCGCGGCCCGTCAGTCCCGCGCAGCAGATAAGCCCCCTGCTGGGTCAGGTTTTCGGGCGCACCGTCCCGAACGGTCGGCAGGTTCTGCCGCGACAGGCACAGGACCGAGGGGGTCCGGGGCTCGGTCAAGGCAATCTCCCACGCCTCGGCGGTCTCGATCGCGTCGGCGGGGCGAAAGACCAGCAGGTTCGGGATGGCGCGCAGCGCCGCGACATGCTCGACCGGCTGATGGGTCGGCCCATCCTCGCCCAGGCCGATGCTGTCATGGGTCATCACATGGACGACCGGCACCCCCATCAGCGCCCCCAGCCGGATCGCCGGGCGGGAATAGTCGCTGAAGGCCAGGAACGTGCCGCCATAGGGGATCAGCCCGCCATGCAGCGCGATGCCGTTCATCGCCGCCGCCATGCCATGCTCGCGGATGCCGTAATGGATATAGCGCCCCGAACGGTCCTCGGCGGTCACTGCCGTCATGCCCTTGGTCCGGGTATTGTTCGATCCGGTCAGGTCAGCCGAGCCGCCGACGGTGTTCGGCAGGACCGCGTTCACCACCTCCAGCGCCATTTCGCTGGATTTGCGGGTCGCGACCTTGGGCCGCTCCTCGGCCAGCCTTGCGCAATGGTCGGCAGTCGCGCGGCGCAGCGCATCGGCGTCGGGCGCGGCCAGCATGGCAGAGAACATCGGCCTCAGAGGGGAACGGGTCAGCCGCTCCTGCCATGCCGACCGCGCCGCCGCCCCTCGCGCCGAGACCGCGCGCCAGGATTCGGGGATATCCGGCGGCAACGCGAAGGGATCGTGGGTCCAGCCCAGATGCTCACGGGCGGCCGCGATCTCGGCCGCGCCCAAGGGCGCGCCATGGACATCATGGCTGCCCTGCTTGTTCGGTGCGCCGAAGCCGATCACCGTGCGGCAGGCGATCAGCGAGGGGCGCTCGTCCCCCTGCGCGGCCTCGATCGCGGCGGCGACCGCCTCGCGGTCATGGCCGTCGACGGCCTGCACATGCCAGTTCGAGGCGGCGAACCGCGCCTTCTGGTCGGTCGAGGTCGAAAGCCCGGTCCGACCGTCGATGGTGATGCGGTTGTCGTCCCAGAGGACGATCAGCCGTCCCAGCCGCTGATGGCCCGCGAAGTCGATCGCCTCCTGGCTGATGCCCTCCATCAGGCAGCCATCGCCGCAGATGACATAGGTGCGGTGATCGACCAGATCGTCGCCGAAGCGCGCGTTCATCATCCGTTCGGCCAAGGCCATGCCGACGGCGGTGGCGATCCCCTGCCCAAGGGGGCCGGTCGTCGTCTCGATCCCCTTGGCATGGCCATATTCCGGGTGGCCGGCGGTGCGCGAGCCGAGTTGACGGAAGGCCCGCAACTGCTCCATCGGCATGTCGTCATAGCCGAGCATGTGGTTGATCGCATAGACCAGCATCGAGCCATGGCCCGCCGACATCACGAAGCGGTCGCGGTCGGGCCATTTGTCATCCGCCGGGTCGATGCGCATGAAGCGGTTGAACAGGACCGCCGCCACATCCGCCATGCCCATGGGCGCGCCGGGATGGCCGGATTTCGCGGCCTCGACCGCATCCATCGCCAAGACCCGGATCGCGGTGGCCATCCGGGCTTCGGCGTCGGTTTCCATGCGCGTCATCTGGTTCATGGCGGCCCCTCCCTCAGGCGCGTTTCGCTTCGCTGACCATCCGCGTGACCATCGGCGTCAGGATCAGTTGCATCGCCAGATCCATGCGCGGACCCGGAATGACGATGGAATTGGCGCGGCTCATCCACGAGCCCTGGATCATCGTGGTCAGATAGGGAAAATCGATCCCGCGCGGATTGCGGAAGCGGATCACGACAAGGCTTTCGTCCGGCGTCGGGATCCAGCGCGCGATGAACGGGTTCGAGGTATCGACCACCGGCACGCGCTGGAAGTTGATGTCCGTCTGGGTGAATTGCGGGCAGATCACATGCACATAGGCATGCATCCGGCGCAGGATCACATCGGTCACGGCCTCGGTCGAATAACCCCGGCTGGCCTTGTCGCGGTGGATCTTCTGGATCCATTCGAGGTTGATGACCGGCACGACCCCGATCTTCAGATCCGCCTGCCCGGCAATGTCGATGCCATCGGTCCTGACCGCGCCATGCAGCCCCTCATAGAACAGCAGGTCCGTGTCCGGCTCGAACGCCGCCCAGGGGGTGAAGGTGCCGGGCGCCTGGCCCCAGGCCTCGGCCTCGCGGTCGTCGTGGATATAGTGGCGGGTGCGGCCGGTGCCGGTCTCACCATAGTCGCGAAAGACCGATTCCAGCATCTCCAGCTCGTTCGCGTCGATGCTGAAATGGCTGAAGGTATGGTCCCCGGCCTCGGTCCGCCGGGCCAGTTCCGCCTTCATCGCGGCGCGGTCATAGCGGTGAAAGGCGTCGCCCTCGATCGAGACCGCGTTGATGCCCTCGCGCCGGAAGATCTGGTCGAAGGTGTTCTTGATCGTGGTCGTGCCAGCGCCGGAAGAGCCGGTGACGGAAATGATGGGATGTCGCTTGCTCATGGTCTCGCTCTCACGCTCGGAATAGGCCGCGGTTGCCGAAAAGGGCCGAGATCTCGGTCTCGGGCAGGTCGTGATAGGCGGCGATGCGCGCCACCTTTTCGGCGGACCCGAAGACAAAGGGCGTGCGCTGGTGCAGCGCCCGGACGTGCTGGTCGAGGATCGGCTCGCAACTGTCGGTCGCCCGTCCGCCCGCCTGTTCGACAAGGAAGGCGATGGGACCGCATTCATAGAGCATGCGCAGCCGGCCCCGCTCATAGCCCTTGCGGGCGTCGGACGGATAGAGAAACACCCCGCCCCGGATCAGGATCCGATGCGCCTCGGCCACCAGAGAGGCGATCCAGCGCATGTTGAAATTCGACTCGCGCGGGCCTTCGATGCCAGCGAGGCAATCGTCGATATAGGCCCGGACCGGCCGCGACCAATGGCGATAGTTCGAGGCGTTGATGGCAAATTCGAAGGAACAATCCGGCATCACCTGCCGGGGCGTCACCAGGCGGAAGACATTCGCCCCCGGCTCCAGCGCGTAATGCTGCACCCCGTCGCCGAAGCTGACCATCATGGCGCAGCGCGGGCCATAGATGATATAGCCTCCGGCAAGCTGATGGCTGACCGGGCGCAGGAAGCTGGCCTCGGCCGTCGCCTCGGCCGGATAGATCGAGAAGATCGTGCCGATCGAGATATTGGCGTCGATGTTCGATGAACCGTCCAGCGGGTCGATCGCAACCGCAATCGTGCCTTGCGGGTCCAGTTCCAGCGCCTCCTCCTGCTCCTCCGAGGCGAGCCAGCGCACCCCGGCACCGGCCAGCGCCTTGCGGAACAGGTCATCCGCCATCACGTCGAGAGCCTTCTGGCCGTCGCCGTCGCTGTTGGTCCCGACCAGCCGGCCAAGGTCGCCGCCGCGCCGGATCAGTTGCTCCAGCGCGGCGCCCGACGCGGCGAGGGCCTGCATGACGGGTAGAAACCCGGTCGGAATGGTTGCGGCATCGATGCTTGTGGTGGTCATCGGCCCCTCCCTTGGCTCTGTCCCGTCTTCTTGTTGACACGGGGTGGATTTAAGGAACATTTAATAAACTGGAACCCGCCTTCAGGATTTCCGAATGTCGCGCATAGACGCCGTCACCCTGCGCCAGCTCCGCGCCCTTCGCGCGGTGGTTGAGACCGGCTCGCTGACCGCTGCCGCCGGAGACCTTGGTCTGAGCCCGCCGGCGGTCCACGGACAGCTTCGCTCTCTCGAGGACCTGCTTTCCGCGCCTCTGGTCATCAGGGGAGAGCATGGGGCCTTCCTGCCCACCGAGGAGGGAAAGGCGGTGCTGGAGGCCGAGGCCCAGATCGCCGTGGCGCTGGATGCCTGCGCGCGCCGGGTCGCCGCGCTGCAAAGCGGTCATATCGGCAGCGTCTCGCTGGGGGTCGTCTCGACCGGCAAGTATTTCGCGCCCCGCCTCGTCGCCGAGTTGCGCCACACCCTGCCCGAGGTCGAGGTCGCGCTGCGCGTCGGCAATCGCGACACCGTGGTCCAGTGGCTGGCCGCCCGCGCGGTCGATCTGGCCATCATGGGCCGCCCGCCGCGCAGCCCCGCCGTCATCGCCGAACCGGTCGGCCCCCATCCCCATGTCATCGTCGCGGCGCCCGACCATCCGCTGGCCGCGGCCGATCCCGCCCTGCCCCAGGACCTGCTTGCCGAGACCTTCCTCGCGCGCGAGCGCGGCTCGGGCACGCGGATCCTGATGACCCGGTTCCTCGACCGGATCGGGGACGGGACGCCCTGGCGCATGGTCGAGATGGGCACGAACGAGACGATCAAACAGGCCGTGATCGCGGGCCTCGGGATCGCGCTGATCTCGCTTCATACCGTGACCGAGGAGCTTCGCTCCGGCCGGCTGGTCTCGGTCCGGGCGATCGGGCTGCCGATCCAGCGAAGCTGGTTCCTGATCCGGCGCGAGGATACCGCGCTTTCGCCCGCCGGGCAGCGGGTGCATGACCATATCCGCGACATGAACGGCTCGTTCCTGCCGCGGGCCTGATTTCGGCCCCTTGGGGTTTTTGCCGCAGGGCTTATATTGGGGGCAACGCGCGCCGCCGAACGGCCGGGTCGCGCCCTCCATTCCGAAGGAAAAATCGATGGCTCAGACAAAGGACCTTTCCTGGGACGACTGCGTGTTGCCCTTTCAACTGGAAGCGTCGGGCGTGCGCGGGCGGATGGCCCGGCTGGGTCCGACCCTCGAACATATCCTGTCGCGGCACGAATATCCGCTCGCGGTCAGCGCCATGGTGGCCGAGCTTGTCACGCTGACGGCGCTGATCGGCCCGACGATCAAGCTGCGCTGGAAACTGTCCCTGCAGGTGCGCGGCAATGGCGCGATCCGCACGATCGCGACCGATTACTATGCGCCCGAGACCGAGGGCGGCCCCGCCCGCATGCGCGCCTGGGCCAGTTTCGACCCCGATCGGCTGGTGTCCGATCAGCCCGCCTTCGACCAGATCGGGCAGGGTTATTTCGCGGTCCTGATCGACCAGGGCGAGGGCATGACCCCCTATCAGGGCATGACGCCGCTGTCCGGGGGCTCGCTCGCCTCCTGCGCGCAGACCTATTTCCAGCAGTCCGAGCAGCTTCCGACCCGGTTCGAGCTGACCGTCGGCCGTTCGCGGCTGGCCGGGGACAGCGCCGAGCATTGGCGGGCAGGCGGCATCATGCTGCAAACCCTGCCCGCGCAGGCGCAGTTCATCCCCGAGGACGGGCAGGAGCTTGAAACGGCCGACATCCTGCAAGGCGCGCAATCCGAGGACTGGACCCGCGCCAACATGCTGATGTCCACGGTCGAGGCGATCGAGCTGGTCGATGCCAGCCTGCCGCTGCCCAATCTGGTGTTCCGGCTGTTCCACGAGGAGGAGCCGAGCGCCTTCGAGCGGCAGAACCTGCATTTCGGCTGCTCCTGCACCCCGGACCGCGTTCGCGGCACGCTGTCGATCTATTCGGCCAAGGATATCGGCCACATGACGAACGAGGACGGGATCGTCACCGCCGATTGCCAGTTCTGCGGCGCGCACTACGAGTTCGACCCGCGCAGCCTCGGCTTCGAGGCGACGGTGGACGAGCAGGGCAAGCCTCTGCCGCCCGCCCGGCAAGCGGCGCAGTAAGATGCTGAACGCGCCGCAAACCCTGCTGCGCGACCGGCTGATGGGGGCGCTGTCGGTTCCGGCGGCGCCCTCGTCCGACTATGATTTCGAGGTCGTTCCACCCGCCGAGACGCCCTTGCGTCCCGCAGGCGTCCTCGCCGCATTCGACAGGCAGGGCCGGCTGATCCTGACCAAGCGGGCCAGCAGCCTGCGCCATCATCCCGGCCAGATCTCGCTGCCGGGCGGCAAGGTCGACCCGGAGGATGACGGCGAAATCGCCGCGGCGCTGCGCGAGGCGCATGAGGAGATCGGCCTCGACCCGGCGCGGGTCGAGGTTCTGGGCACCCTGCCCGCGCATCGCACCGTCACGAATTTCGCGATGATGCCGGTCGTCGGCCTCGTCCGCGGCGAATTCGTGCCGCGCCCCGAGGCGGGCGAGGTCGAGGAGGTCTTTGCCGTTCCCTTCGCCCATATCGCCGATCCCGCGAATTACCGGGTCGAGCGGCGGCGCTGGCTGGGCGGCTGGCGGTCCTATTACGTCGCCCCCTACGGCCCCTATTATATCTGGGGCGCGACCGCCCGCGTGCTGCATTCCCTTGCCCTGCGGCTTGCCGCATGACGCGGCTTGATCACCCATTCCTGCGCGATCCCGCCTTGCAGCAGGTCCTTGCCGCGCTGACCCGCGACGGCCAGCGGGCGCTGGTGGTCGGGGGCGCGGTCAGGAACGCGCTGCTGGGCGAGCCGATCGCCGACGTGGACATCGCGACCTCCGCCCCGCCCGAGGAGACGCGCCGGCTGGCCGAGGCGGCCGGGCTGCGCGCGGTCCCCACGGGCATCGAGCATGGCACCATCACCGTCGTCGCCGATGGCAAGGGCTTCGAGGTCACGAGCTTTCGCCGCGATGTCGAGACCGACGGCCGCCGCGCGGTGGTGGCCTTTTCCGACCGGATCGAGGATGACGCCCTTCGCCGCGACTTCACCATGAACGCGCTTTATGCCGAGGCCTCGGGCGAGGTGCTGGACCCGGTGGGCGGCCTGCCCGACCTCGCCTCGCGGCGGCTTCGCTTCGTCGGCGACCCGCGGGCTCGGATCACTGAGGATTACCTGCGCATCCTGCGCTTCTTCCGCTTTCATGCCCGCTATGGCGCGAAGGGCGCGGCGGACCCCGCCGCGCTGGCCGCCTGCGCCGCGCTGGCCGAGGGCCTCGACCGGATCTCGAAAGAGCGGATCGGGGCCGAGATGCGCAAGCTGCTGGCCGCAACCGACCCGACCGAGGCCGTGGCGCTGATGGATGGCGCGGGCATCCTCGCCCGCATCCTGCCCGGCGCGGATGCGCGAGCCCTGCCCCGGCTGATCGAGGCGGAGCGCGAGGCGGGCGTCGCCCCGGACTGGCAGACCCGGCTTGCCCTCCTCGACCCCGCCGGTGCGATCCATGACCTGCGCCTGTCGCGGGAGGAGGCGCGGATCTTTGACCAGATCGCCGCCGCCGTCCCCCTGTCCCCGACCGAGGCAGGTTATCGCCACGGCGCCCCCGTCGCGCTACGGGCCGCGCTGATCCGCCAAGCACGAGGCACGGCCCTTCCCGCCGACTGGCAGGACCGCATAACCCGCGCGGCCGAGGCCCGCCTGCCACTTGCCGCCGCCGACCTGATGCCCACCTTCTCCGGCCCCGCCCTCGGGGAGGCCCTGCGCCGGGCCGAGGATGCCTTTGTCGCCAGCGATTTCGCCCTGCCCCGCGATGCCTTGCTGCGCATCGCGCTGGAACGACAGGACGCCTTGAAAGGTTGATGCGAGATGCATGAATATTTCGCCCGCATGATCGACGCCTTCCGCCCGGCCGAGGGGCCGCCGCCCCGCAAGCTGCTGGCCTTCTTCCGCTGGTGCCTGTCGGGCGCATGGCCGGGCCTGACGCTTGCCGCGATCGCCTCGGCGCTTGGCGGGGCGGCGGATGTGCTTTCGGCCGTGCTGCTGGGCTGGGTGGTGGATGCGGTGGTCGTCACCCCGGCCGATCAGATCTGGACCCAGCATGGCGGCCTCATCGCCGGTTTCGCGATCTTCTTTCTGGTCGTCCGCCCGGCGATCTTCGGCCTTTCGACGGCCAGTTCCAGCGTCATCATCGGCCCGAACGTGCTGCCTCTGGTCCTGTCGCGGCTGCATCGCTGGACCATGGGCCATTCCGTCACCTTCTTCGACAATGACTTCGCCGGGCGGATCGCGCAGAAGCAGATGCAGACGGCGCGCGCGGTCACCGAGGTCGCGTCGGAAATGGTCAACGTGGTCGCCTTCGCGCTGGCCTCGGTGCTGGGCTCTGCCGCGTTCCTCGTCTCGATCGACGGCTGGGGGGCACTTGCGCTGCTGGTCTGGCTCGCCTCCTATGTCCTGCTGATCCGCTTCTTCCTGCCGCGCATCCGCGTCACCTCGGCCGGCCGCGCCTCGGCCCGCGCCATGGTCACGGGGCAGGTCGTCGACACCATCACCAACATCAAGACCGTGAAGCTTTTTGCCCATGCCGACCATGAGGATCGCGCAGCGCTTGGCGCGATGGCCGGCTTCCGCGAGCGGGCGCTGGATTTCGGGCGCGTGAGTTCGTGGTTCCGGCTGTCGCTGATGGCGGTTGCGGGCGCGCTGCCGGTGATCCTTGTCGGCGGCACCATGCTGCTCTGGCGCGAGGGGCTGGCCACGGCCGGCGATATCGCGGCGGCGGGCGCGATCGCCATGCGCCTTGCGCAGATGACCGGCTGGGTCAGCATGGCGCTGATGGGCGTCTGGGGCTCGATCGGCGAGGTCGAGGACGGGATGCAGACCCTGTCGCCGCCCCACAGCCTGACCGATGCCCCCGATGCGCTGGTGTTGGGCCGGGTCGCGGGGCGTGTCGATTTCGACCATGTCGATTTCAGCTATGGCCGGGAGGAGGGCGGCATCCGCGACCTCGACCTGCATATCGCCCCGGCCGAGAAGCTGGGCATCGTCGGCGCCTCGGGCGCGGGCAAGTCCACGATGGTCTCGCTGCTGCTGAGGCTTTACGACGTCGAGCGTGGCGCGATCCTGATCGACGGGCACGATATCCGGCAGGTCACGCAGGAGAGCCTGCGCCAGAACATCGCCATGGTCACGCAGGAGACCGCGATGTTCAACCGCTCGGCGCGCGAGAACATTCTCTATGGCCGCCCGGACGCGACGATGGAGGAGGTGATCGCCGCCGCCAAGGCCGCCGAGGCGCATGATTTCATCCTGAACCTGCGCGACCATGCCGGGCGCAAGGGCTATGAGGCCCATCTGGGCGAGCGCGGGGTGAAGCTCTCGGGCGGACAGCGCCAGCGCATCGCGCTGGCCCGCGCGCTGCTGAAGGACGCGCCGATCCTCGTGCTGGACGAGGCGACGAGCGCGCTTGACAGCGAGGTCGAGGCGCAGGTTCAGGCCGCGCTGCACCGCGCCATGCAAGGCAAGACCGTGATCGCGATTGCCCACCGCCTCTCGACCATCGCCGAGCTTGACCGCATCGTCGTGCTGGAGCAGGGACGCATCGTTGAGCAGGGCAGCCACGCCGACCTGCTGGCGCGGGGTGGCACCTATGCCCGCTATTGGAACCGCCAGTCCGGCGGCTTTCTCGGCACCGATGACGACGACGCGACGGAGGCCGCGGAATGACGACCTGGACCGTCGAGCGGCTGGGCCGCAAGGGCGACGGCGTGGCCTTTGCCGAGGGCGCGCGGGCGCTGGCCGCCCTGACCCTGCCCGGCGAGGTGATCGAGGGCGAGGCAGCGGACGGACGCCTTGCGGCCCCGCGTATCGTCACGCCCTCGGGGGCGCGGGTCCGCCCGCCCTGCCAGCATTACCGCGCCTGCGGCGGCTGCACGCTGATGCATGGCTCGGATGCCTTCGTGCGCGACTGGAAGGTCGGCGTCGTGACCGAGGCGCTGCGGGCGCAGGGCTTGTCCGCGCCGGTCGCGGGCGTCCATGTCTCGCCGCCCCGGTCGCGCAGGCGGGCGGTGCTGTCGGGACGCCGCACCAAGAAGGGCGCATTGCTGGGCTTTCACGCGCGCGCGTCGGAAATCATCGTCGACATCGCCGATTGCCATGTGCTGCGCCCCGCCATCCAGTCCGCCCTGCCCCTTCTGCGCCGGATCGTCATAGCCGGCGCCTCCCGCGCGGGCGAGCTGTCGCTGGCCGTGACCGAAACTGCGGCGGGGCTCGACGTCGCGGTCTCGGGCGGCAAGCCCATGGACCCCGCCCTGTTCGAGGCGCTGGCCGCCTTGGCCGCCGAGGGCGACCTCGCGCGGCTGGCCTGGGGTGATGAGGCCATCATCCGCCGCCCGCCCGCGATCTCCTTTGGCCGCGCCCAGGTCGTGCCTCCTCCGGCCGCCTTCCTTCAGGCCACCGCCGAGGGCGAGGCGGCGCTCGTCTCGGCCACGCGGGACATCACCAAGGGGGCGGGGCGCATCCTCGACCTCTTCGCGGGCTGCGGGACGTTCACCCTGCCTCTGGCCGAAACGGCCGAGGTCCATGCGGTCGAGGGCCTTGCCGCACCGCTTCAGGCGCTGGAGGCCGGCGCCCGGCGCGCCACCGGATTGAAGCGAATCACGACCGAGACGCGCGACCTTGCCCGCAGGCCTCTCTTGCCCGACGAACTGGCCTATGACGCGATCGTGATCGACCCGCCACGCGCCGGAGCCGAGGCTCAGGCGCGTCAGATCGCGCTGTCCTCCGTCCCGAAAATCGCATGGATCAGCTGCGATCCGGTAAGTTTTGCAAGGGACGCACGAATTCTCGCCGAGAAAAATTTCGAGATTGCGCGGCTTTACATCGTGGACCAGTTCCGCTGGTCACCCCATGTCGAAATCGTGGCGGAATTTTGCCGAAGCTAGCGGGATTTTGCCGACTGTGCTATTTCATGCCCAAACAAACGTGCGCAGGCACATAGAGGGCAGTGATGGTACGGGCAATTCGCGCAGGAATCGCGTTGGTCATGCTTTGCTTGCTGGCCAGTTGCGGCGGCGACAGCGCGCAACCGCGCAACAAGTTCAAATCCTATAGCGGTCCCCCGGTGACGCAGGTCGTCGTGAAGAAGGGGGAGCGCAAGATGTATATGGTCAGCGGACGCACCGTCCTTGCCAGCTATGACATCAACCTCGGCAACCAGCCGGTCGGCGCCAAGCAGTTCGAAGGCGACGGCCGCACGCCCGAGGGCATGTATTTCATCGACCGCAAGAATCCGCGCAGCCGCTATCATCTGTCAGTCGGGATTTCCTATCCGGCGGCCAAGGATATTGCCTATGCCGCCTCAATGGGGCTGCGCCCCGGCGGGGATATCATGATCCACGGGCTTGGACCCGACGGACGCGCGCTGAACCGGCCGGACTGGACCGCCGGCTGCATCGCCGTCAACGACGAGGAGATCGAAGACATCTTCGCCATGCTGAACCCCGGCGTGCCGGTCTTCATCTATCCCTGAGGCGTTTTCGCCAGCAGAATGCAGAAGGCCCCGGCAATCCCGGGGCCTTCTGGTTTTCCGGTCAGGTCGGGTGGGCCTTGCGGCCCGCCCCCCTACAGGCCCGGCGCCGCCGCCAGCGCGAAGCCGCCCGGCGAAACCGGCGCGGCCATGGTGCCCGACCCGGTCAGCAGCACCCACCAGATCTTGCCCGACGGCTCTTGGAACCAGCCGATACCGAAATCGGTGGCGCGCGGGTCCATGATGACGTCGCGGGTGTCGCGGGTCTGCATCCAGGCGTTCAGCGTCGTGACCTCGTTCTCGTAGGTTTCCGAGATGTTCTCGCCGATCAGGTGACCCATATAGCCCTGCCGCCGGATCCGGTCGAGGGGCGAGGAACCGTCCGAGCCGAAGTGCCACGCCCGGTTCTGGGCCGACATGTCGCGGGCATGGGCCTTGGCCGCCTGATCCAGCATCGGGTTCTGCGCCACCGGTGCGGCACCGACATTGGCGCGAAGCTGGTTGATCTGCCCGGCGAGGCGGGCGGGGATCTGCGCCTCTTCCCTGGGCGTGATCTTGTAGGCGACGGGGATCGGCTGGCCATCGGGGCCAAGTTGCGGGCCCTGCTTCTGGCAGGCCGTCAGCGCAAGTACCGAAACAAGCGCAATGGTTGCAAATTTCATCATGGTCGTTCTGTCCCGGAGAAGCTTTTGCGACAGCCATACAAAAGCGGGCGGCCGCCTTCAAACCCAAGATTGCGTGAGCGCAACAGCCTGCGGCCCTGTTGCGACAATGACGCTTGTTTGAATTGCATGGCCGCCTCGGGGCGCGTAATTCCCCGGTCAGCACGACCTCATCGCAAATCGGGCAGAGAAGGCCGCTGTAGGCGGTCCGGGACATATTCAGGAGCGACAGATGATCACGACGAAAAATCCGGTCTCGCGCCGGAAATTTCTTACCACGTCAATGGCAGTGGGGGCAGCGGGCCTTGCCGCGCCGGCCATTGCGCAGCAGATCGACCCCTATACCGGCCAGCCCCTGCAAGGCACCGCCGGCGGCGCCACCCCGGATGCGGGCATGGTGCAATACGACAATACCCAGGATTCGCGCCGGAACATCTCCAGCTTCCGCATGCAGGACTGGCAGCCCTATTTCAGCAACCTCGCGAATGGCGCGATCCTGGTCGACCTGACCTCGCGCGCGCTGCATTACTGGTCCGAGGACCAGACCGTCTACAAGCTTTTCCCGACCTCGGTTCCGGTCAGCGCCGACCTGACCCGCACCGGCCGGACCGAGATCATCAAGAAGGTGAAGGGCCCGACCTGGTCGCCCACGCCCGAGATGAAGAAGCGCAACCCGGAATGGCCGGATTTCGTGCCCGCCGGGCCGGACAACCCGCTGGGCACCCATGCGCTGTGGCTGAGCTGGCAGTATTACCGCATCCACGGCACGCATGACACGCGCAAGATCGGCCGCAAGTCCTCGAACGGCTGCATCGGGCTTTACAACGAGCATATCCAGCAGCTCTACGACCTGACCACGATCGGGACGCAGGTTCTGCTGATCTAGGACCGGAACAGAAAAGGCCCCCAATGGGGGCCTTTTTCATTTCCGTTCAGATCCAGCCGCCGAGGTTTTCGCCGATCAGCGCCGTTAGCATGTCGAGATGCGGGGCTTCCGCGTTCAGGCAGGGGATATAGGTAAATTCCTCGCCCCCGGCATGGATGAACGCCTCGCGGATCTCGCCCTGAATCTCCTCCAGCGTCTCGACGCAATCGGCCGAGAAGGCGGGCGAGATGACGGCGATGCGGGTGATGCCGCGCTTCGCCAGTTCCGCGACATGCTCGACCGTATAGGGGCGCAGCCACTCCTCCTTGCCGAAGACGGACTGGAAGGTCGTGTCGATCCTGTCCCGGTCCCAGCCCAGCCGCTCGCAAAGCAGGCGCGAGGTCTTCTGGCACTGGCAATGATAGGGGTCGCCCTCAAGCAGATAGCGTTTCGGCATCCCGTGATAGCTTGCGACCAGCTTCGCGGGCTGGCTGCCGCCAAGCGCACGCTCGACCGATCCGGCCAGCGCCGCGATATAGTCGGGCCGGTCGAAATAGGGCGCGACGGTGCGGGCGCTCGGCTGCCATTTCTGATCCATCAGCGCCCGGAAGAACTGGTCATTCGCGGTGGCCGAGGTCGCGCCCGCATATTGCGGATAAAGCGGCAGGAACAGGATGCGGTCGCAGCCCGCCCTGACCATCCGCTCGACCACGGATTCGGTCGAGGGGTTGCCATAGCGCATGCAGAATTCGACCATGACCCGGTCACCCCAAAGCGCCTCTGCCCGTTCGCGAAGGCCCGCCACCTGCTGCTTGGTGATGGTCATCAGCGGGCTTTCATTCGCCTCGTTGTTCCAGATGCTGCGATAATTCGCGCCCGAGCTGAACGGGCGCTTGGTCAGGATGATCCCCTGCAGGATCGGCTGCCATTTCCAGCGCGGCAGGTCGATCACCCGCCGGTCCGACAGGAACTCGTTCAGGTAGCGCCGCATCGACCAGTAGTCGGTGGCGTCCGGCGTGCCCAGATTGGCGACAAGGACGCCGATCCGGCGCGGCGGAATGTCTGGATGGTCGGCGGGCGCGTGGGGCGGACGGGTCATTCCTACGGCTTCCTCATGCTGGCGAGTGCGTCGGCCAGAGGCATCTTGGCCGAACCCGGCCGGAGCGGTTTCTGCTGGCTCTGGTCCGGCGCCCATCCGGTCAGGAAAATCAGGTCGAAGGTCGCGCGGACCCGGCCCGGATTCTCGGGGTCGGGATGGGTTTCGTCATAGATCTGCGCGGCGCGGACCAGCACCTCGCGACGGGTCGGGTGGCGCAGGCGGCCGGCCAGTGCATTGCCCTCGCCCATACCGCGCAGATCATGGGCCAGATGGAACAGGCTGCGATAGCTGACATAGCGCGTGATCTGGTCGGCCACCGGAAGGGCCAGACCGGCGCGGCCCGGCAGGGCCCCGAACTCGCGGATCTCGGCCATCGGCAGGACGCGGGGCGAGAGACCGCCCGTAACCTCAACCTCGGCCCGGGTCAGCGCCTCGCGCAGTTCGTTCAGGCTGCGCCCGCCGGGGCAGGCCGCGATGAACAGTCCGTCGGGCCGCAGCGCGCGGGCGCATTGCACGATCTGCCCGACCGGATCCTCGGCCCAGTGCAGCGCCATCGCGTGGATGACCAGATCATGCGCGCCCGGTTCAAGCTCCAACTCGGCCCGGTCGGGAACGATCCGCGCCGAGGGCATGGCCGCCGCCCAGAAGGCGGGCTGCCCCGTCACCACGGCGATGCTTTTAAACCTTCTGTTTACCTCTGCGAGCCTATCCTCGATCTCATCCGCGACGAGTTGGTGCAGGAAATCGACGAATCCTGAACGCTCGGCGCGGGCACGGTTGCGCTCAAGCGCGGCGCGATCGGTCAATCCAGGGACGGAGCTTTGGCGGGCGGGTATCATGGAGGCGCACAATAGGGGGCTTCGCGGCCTGATGAAAGGCGCATTGCGGCTGATCTATCCGCCGCAATGCCTGTGCTGCGGCGACGCAGTGGCCGAGGAGGGCGCGCTTTGCGCGACCTGCTGGGCCGAGGCGGAATTCATCGCGGGCGCCTGCTGCTCGCGCTGCGGCGCGCCGCTGCCGGATGCCGGCCTCAGCGAGGAGGAGGACGAGTTGCTGCTTTGCGACGACTGCCTTCGCCTGCCCCGGCCGTGGCTGCGCGGGCGCGCTGCGCTGGTCTATCGCGGCACCGGCCGCAGGCTTCTGTTGATGCTGAAACATGGCGACCGACCCGACCTCGCCCCGGCCCTTGGGGATTGGGTCGCGCGCGCCGCCGGGCCGCTGGTGCGGCCCGACATGGTGGTGGTCCCGGTGCCCGTGCATCTGCGCCGCCTCGCGCGGCGAAAATACAATCAGGCGGCGCTGCTGGCCGAGCGGGTCGCAAGGGTCCATCACCTGCCCCACCTGCCCCATGCCCTGATCCGCCGGCGCAACACGCCGATGCAGGATCATGGCAGCGTCGGGGACCGCTTTGCCAATGTCGCGGAGGCGATGCGGATCGGCGCACGCGGGATCGAGGGGCGGGCGGTGCTGCTGGTCGATGACGTCATGGCCTCGGGGGCGACGCTGGCCGAGGCGGCGGAGGTGCTGCGCCGGGCCGGATCGGGTCCGGTTTCGGTCGTGGTTCTGGCGCGCGCGGTCAAGGATACCTAGATAGGGGTGGAAACCGGAACCTGCGAAAGCAAGATGATGATGACCAAGGTCGAGATCTATACCACCCCCACCTGCCCCTATTGCATGGCCGCCAAGGCGCTTCTGTCGCGCAAGGGCATCACCTTCGAGGAAACCGATGTCAGTCGCGATCCCGATCTGCGCGTCGCGATGACCCAGCGCGCCGGCGGGCGCCGCACCGTGCCGCAAATCTTCATCGACGGGCAGCATGTCGGCGGCAGCGATGACATCCACCTGCTGGACCGTCAGGGCAAGCTGGACGATCTGCTCGGCATCTCGGCATGACAGAGGCGCCGGTCACGGCAGGGCTGGTCCAGCTTTGCGTCTCGGATGACCCGGAGCGCAACCTGCCGCAGACCCGCGCCCTGATTCGCGAGGCCGCCGGGCGAGGCGCGGATTTCGTGCTGACGCCCGAGGCCACCAATATCCTCAACGCCGATCGCGAGACGCAGGAGCGTGTCCTGCGGACCGAGGATGAGGACCCGACCCTCGCCACGCTGCGGGCAGAGGCGCGCGACCTCGGGATCTGGCTGCTGATCGGCTCGCTCTCGCTGAAGACCAGCGACGCGGGCGATACCCGCTTTGCGAATCGCAGCTTCCTGATCGCCCCGGATGGAGGGATCAGGGCGCGCTATGACAAGCTCCACATGTTCGACGTGACGGTGTCCGAGGCGGAAAGCTATCGCGAATCCGCGGCCTTCCGGCCCGGAGACGCGGCGGTTCTGGCGCAGGGCCCGTGGCCGGTCGGGATGACGGTCTGCTATGATCTGCGCTTTCCCCATCTCTACCGCGACCTCGCCAAGGCCGGCGCGCGCATCCTGACCGTGCCCGCCGCCTTCAACGACACGACCGGCGCCGCCCATTGGGAGGTGCTGCTGCGCGCCCGCGCGATCGAGACCGGCAGCTATGTCCTTGCCCCGGCCCAATGCGGCACGCATGAGAATCACCTGTGCCCCGGCCGGAAGCCGCGCCGCAGCCACGGCCATTCGCTGGCCGTCGATCCCTGGGGCAAGGTGATCGCCGATGGCGGCACCGAACCCGGCGTCACGCTGGTATCGCTTGACCCGACCGCGGTAGTCGGGGCACGTTCCCGAATCCCCTCCCTGACCCACGACCGGGTATACTCGGGACCATGAGAGACCAATGCCAGGCAAGCCCCTACCAACTCAGACGTCCGGCGCGGAGCTTTCCGCCGATTCGCTGGCGGCGAGCCTGTTCTCGGAAGTGTTCATCGCCGACCAGCTTGCCCGCGACCTGATCGGGAAATCGCTGCCCAAGGGCATGCAGATCTCGCATTTCTCGGTCCTGAACCTGCTGGCCCATCTGGGGGTGGAGCGCAGCCCGGCCGAACTGGCCGAGGCATTTCACGTCACCCGCGGGGCGATGACCAACACGCTGTCGCGGCTGGAATGGGCGGGGCATATCCATATCCGGCCCGACTGGGACGACGCGCGGCGCAAATTCGTCTCGATCAGCCCGGCGGGACGGGCGGCGCGTGACGCGGCGCTTGCCGCCTTCATGCCCCGAATCGCCGATGTGGTGCGCGACATTGGATCGGACCGGGTGCGCGCGGCGCTGCCGGTGCTGCGCCTGCTGAGAAAGCAGCTTGAGGAAGCACTGGGGCAGGACGGCCGCTGAGCCGCGCGTGGCGGGCGTTGCCGGGGTATTGGGAAAACGGTGAAAGCCTTCAGGCCGCGCGCAAGGCCGTCATCGCGTAATTGACCGAAAGGTCGCGATGGGAGAGCGACCAGCTCCATCCCAGAGGATTGAAGACCATTCCGCACCGGTCGACGACATCGAGGCCGGTGGCCTCGGTCATGGCGGCCAGTTCCTCGGGGGTGATGAAGCGGCGCCAGTCATGCGTGCCCTTGGGCAGCCAGCGCATTACCCATTCCGCGCCGATGATGGCCGCCCCGAAACTGCGGGCGGTCCGGTTCAGGGTCGACTGGATCAGCATGCCGCCGGGCCTGACCAGATCGCGGCAGGTGGCGATGAATTCCGAGGGTTCGGCGACATGCTCGACGATTTCGAGCGCCATGACCACGTCATAGCTGTGGCCTTCGGCCGCCAGCGCCTCGGAGGTGGTGGCGCGGTAGTCGATCGGCAGTTCCTGCTGCGCGGCGTGGAGTGACGCGACGCGGATATTGCCCTCGGCGGCATCGGCGCCGGTGACGGATGCGCCGAGCCGGGCCAAGGGCTCCGCCATCAACCCGCCGCCGCAGCCGATGTCGAGAATCGACAGACCCTCGAAGGGGGATGCCGCGTCGCGGTCGCGACCGAACTGCGCCGCGATCTGGCCGGTGACATATTCGAGCCGCGTCGGATTGAGCATGTGCAGAGGCTTGAACTTGCCCTGAGGATCCCACCATTCGGCCGCCATCGCCTCGAATTTCGCGACCTCGGCCGGGTCGATGCTGCTGGTTTGCGGTCTTTCGGTCATCTGGCCGTCCTTCGTATGGCGGGCGCCTGCGGGGCGTTATATAGTTGTCGAATGGACAGATTGGCAGGGCAAATCGGCGGTCACCCCTCGCCGGGCAAGCTGCATCCGATGGTCGAGCCCTTCGACCAGCGCCAGATCGACGTTGGTGACGGCCATGTCATCCATGTCGAGCAGAGCGGCAATCCCCGGGGCGTTCCCGTCATCGTGCTGCATGGCGGGCCGGGGGGCGGGTGCAGCCCCTATATGCGGCGCTTCTTCGATCCGAAGCATTACCGTGCCATCCTGTTCGATCAGCGAGGCTGCGGCCGGTCCCGGCCCCATGCCGAGGTTTTCGCCAATACCACCCGGCATCTGATCGCGGATATCGAGCGGATTCGCAGCGAGTTGGGCATCGACCGCGCCATTCTGTTCGGCGGAAGCTGGGGCGCGACCTTGGCCGTGGCCCATGCCGAGGCGCATCCCGAATCCGTGCTGGCGCTGGTCCTGCGCGGGGTCTTCCTGGGCCGGCGCGCGGAACTCGACTGGTTTTATGGCGGCGGCGTCGCGCGCTTTTTCCCCGATCGCTGGGCGGAGTTCCAGAAGCCGATCCCCGAAGCCGAGCGTGACGACCTGATCATGGCCTATCACCGGCGGCTGTTCGGCGGCGATCGCGGGCAGGAGATCCGCTATTCCCTGCCCTGGCTGCAATGGGAGAATGCGCTGGCCGGGCTGGAGATCTCGGGCGCGGGCCATGCCCCGCCCGATTATGCCCGCGCCTTTGCCCGGCTGGAGAATCATTACTTCGCGCATGGCTGCTTCCTCGAGGAGGGGCAGCTTCTGCGGGACCGGCACCGGATCGAGCATCTGCCGGCCTTCATCGTGCAGGGCCGGTACGACATGGTCTGCCCGCCGCAGACCGCATGGGAACTGGCCAAGGACTGGGACCGGGCGGAGTTGCGGCTGGTCCCCGCTTCGGGCCATGCGCTGAGCGAGCCGCGAATCGCCACGGAACTGGTGCGTGTCATGGATGGTTTGCGTGATGCGGCCCATCGGGACGGCCGCGTCGCGTGACGGTGAAACATGCTGTTCCTGACCTTCCTGCTTGCCTGCGCGGCTGCCGCGGCGACCGGCCTGATTTTCCAGCCGGGGCCTTGGTATGAGGGGCTGCGCAAGCCCGGCTTCACGCCCCAGAAGCGGGTCTTTCCGATCGTATGGACCACGCTTTACCTGCTGATCGCATGGGCGGGCGCGCGGCTGGCGGTGCTGCCGGGATCGGAAATGGCGATGGCGCTCTGGGCCGCGCAGATCGCGCTCAACACCTTGTGGACCCCGGTATTTTTCGGCGCTCACCGTCCGGGCTGGGGGATGGCCGTGATCTCGCTCCTGTGGCTGACGGTTGCCTGCCTCGTCGTCTCGGCCTTCCGTCTCGATATCTGGGCCGGGCTGTTGCTGCTGCCCTATCTTGTCTGGCTGGGACTGGCGGCGGCGCTGAATCTGGGGATCTGGCGGATGAACCGCTGAGGAATCCGCTTTTCCTTGCAATTCGCGGAAGACCCGCCTATATGACGCATCAACAGCGGCGCAGGTGTCCAAAGCCTGCCCACCGATAAGTTGTGCGGGCCGCTCTGGCCCGCTTTTTTGTTTTTGGGATAGCGATCATGACCGACCTCATCGCCAAGACCGCCATCGACCGGCGACTGGCCGAGATCATCTCCCCGGTCATCGAGGATCTGGGGTTCGAACTGGTGCGCGTCCGCCTTCAGGGCGGCAAGACCGCGACGCTGCAGATCATGGCCGACCGGCCCGAGGGCGGGATCAATGTCGATGATTGCGCCGACATCTCAACCGCCGTCAGCGCCGTGCTGGATGTCGAGGATCCGCTCGAGGACAATTATCACCTTGAGGTCTCGAGCCCCGGCATCGACCGTCCGCTGACCCGGATGAAGGATTTCGAGACATTCGAGGGCTATGAGGCCCGGCTGGAAACCAACCAGCCGATCGACGGGCGCAAACGCTTCAAGGGCACGCTCGCAGGCATCGAGGGCGACGAGGTCCTGCTGAACATCGAGGAAGCGGGCGAGGTTCATACCATCGGGCTGAATTTCGACTGGCTCTCGGACGCGAAGCTGGTCCTGACCGACGATTTGATCGCCGAGATGTTGCGGCAAAAGAAGGAAGCGGGCGTCCAGATCGAGAATCTCGACGAAACCGCCTTTGACGAGATCGAAACAGAATCCGGCGAAACGAACGCCGACGCGAAGGAGTGAGGAATGGCCATTACCTCTGCCAACCAGCTTGAACTCTTGCAGACCGCCGAGGCGGTCGCGCGCGAGAAGATGATCGACCCCGGTCTGGTGATCGAGGCGATGGAGGACAGCCTGGCCCGCGCCGCCAAGTCGCGCTACGGCAGCGAAATGGACATTCGCGTCCATATCGACCGCAAGACCGGCAACGCCACCTTCACCCGTGTGCGCACCGTGGTCGAGGATGACGCGGTCGAGAACTATCAGGCGCAACTGACCGTCAAGCAGGCCCAGCCCTATCTGGACGATCCCAAGGTCGGCGACGAGATCGTCGATCAGGTTCCGCCGGTCGAACTGGGCCGCATCGCCGCGCAATCCGCCAAGCAGGTCATCCTGCAGCGCGTCCGCGAGGCCGAGCGTGACCGCCAGTACGAGGAATTCAAGGACCGCGCCGGCACCATCATCAACGGCGTCGTCAAGCGCGAGGAATACGGCAACATCATCGTCGATGTCGGCCGTGGCGAAGCCATCCTGCGCCGCAACGAGAAGATCGGCCGCGAGAGCTATCGCCCGAACGACCGCATCCGCGCCTATGTCAAGGACGTGCGCCGCGAAAGCCGTGGCCCGCAGATCTTCCTGTCGCGCACCGATCCGCAGTTCATGGCCGAACTGTTCAAGATGGAAGTGCCGGAAATCTATGACGGCGTGATCGAGATCAAGGCCTGCGCCCGCGATCCGGGGTCGCGCGCCAAGATCGCCGTGATCAGCTATGACAACTCGATCGACCCGGTCGGGGCCTGCGTCGGCATGCGCGGCAGCCGCGTTCAGGCCGTGGTGGGCGAGCTTCAGGGCGAAAAGATCGACATCATTCCGTGGTCGGAAGATCAGGCGACCTTCCTCGTGAACGCGCTGCAACCGGCCGAGGTGGCGAAAGTTGTTTTCGACGAGGACGCCTCGCGTATTGAAGTTGTCGTCCCTGATGAACAACTAAGCCTTGCGATCGGCCGTCGCGGCCAGAACGTGCGTCTGGCTTCGCAGCTGACCGGTCTGGATATCGACATCCTGACCGAGGAAGAGGAATCGAAGCGCCGTCAGGCCGAGTTCAATGCCCGCACGAAGCTGTTCGTCGACGCGCTGGATCTGGACGAGTTCTTTGCCCAGCTGCTGGTCGCCGAGGGCTTCACCAACCTCGAAGAGGTCGCCTATGTCGATCTGGACGAGCTGACCTCGATCGAGGGCGTGGACGAGGGCACGGCGGAAGAACTGCAGACCCGGGCCCGCGAGCATCTGGAGGCGGCGAACCGCGCCGCGCTGGAAAATGCCCGCGCCCTTGGGGCCGAGGACAGCCTGATCGAGTTCGAGGGCCTGACGCCCCAGATGGTCGAGGCGCTGGCCAAGGACGACGTCAAGACGCTGGAAGACTTTGCGACCTGCGCCGACTGGGAACTTGCCGGCGGCTGGACCACCGAAAACGGTCAACGCAAGAAGGACGAAGGCATTCTTGAGCCTTTCGACGTCTCGCTGGAAGAGGCGCAAACGATGGTGATGACCGCCCGCGTCATGCTGGGTTGGGTCGATCCGACCGAAATGGAGCCCGCAGCCGAAGAGGCCGGGGAAACCGAAGACAAGGAGGCCGGGGTGTAACGCCCCGGGAGGCTGATGACACGCGGGGGCCAGACAAAGGACCGCGAGACGCCCGAACGGCGCTGCATCGTGACGGGCGAGACCCAACCCAAGGCGGGTCTTATCCGTTTTGTGGCTGGCCCCGACGCGATCGTCGTGCCTGACATTGCCGAGAAGTTGCCCGGAAGGGGCTTCTGGGTGATTGCCGACAGAAAGGCCTTGGACAAGGCCGCGGCAAAGGGCATGTTCTCGCGCGGGGCAAAGGCGCAGGTCTCTGCCCCGCCGGAATTGCTCGAGATGATCGAGGCGGGGCTGGCGAAACGCGTGGTCGACACGCTTTCACTCGCCCGGAAGGCCGGGCTGGCGGTGGCCGGCTTCGAGAAGGTCAAGGACTGGCTGGCGGGCGGCAGGGCGAAAGTCCTTCTGCAGGCCAGCGACGGATCGGACCGCGGAAAAGGCAAGCTCTGGACACCTCCCGGCGGGCGGTGGTTCGGCTGCCTGACCGCATCAGAATTGGGTTTGTCCTTTGGGCGTGATCATGTCATACACAGCGCGCTTGCGCCGGGGCGCCTGACCGACATGTTGATCAGGGACGCGAGCAGACTGACGGGTCTGCGTGGGCATGACGGCGGCGCATCCGCCGAGAAGGAATGAATAGCGGAATGAGCGATACTGACGGAAAGAAACCCCTGGGTCTTGGTGGCGGCTCTGGTCGTTCGGGCCAGGTGAAGCAAAGCTTCAGCCACGGTCGGACCCATAACGTGGTCGTCGAGACCAAGCGCAAGCGCGTCGTCGTGCCGGGCAAATCCGGTCCGGGAACGGGCGGTTCGCGCTCGGGCTCCTCTTCCGCTGTTGGCGGCGATCCCTCGAAGCGTCCCGCAGGCATTTCCGATGCCGAGATGGAGCGTCGCCTTGCCGCGCTGAAGGCCGCCAAGGCCCGCGAGGTCGAGGAAGCCGCCCAGCGTGAGGCCGAGGAAAAGGCCCGCGAGGAAGAACGCGAGCGCCGCCGCCTTGAGATCGAGGCGAAGGAACGCGAGGATCGCGAGCGCGAGGAAGCCCTCCGGCTGAAAGCCGAGGAGGACCAGCGCCGCGCCCGCGAAGCCGAGCTGCGCGCCCAGAAAAAGGCCGAGGTCACGAAGCCCAAGACCGCCGCCGAGGCGCGTCCCTCGCCCGCCGACCGCGCCGCTGCGGAAGCCGCGGCCGCGCGTGCCGAGACGAAGGGCGTCACCTCCACCGCGCCGCGCAAGACCGAGCGTGACCGCGATCCGCGCAGTGGCGCCGACGACCGCAACAACGACCGCAACAAGAGCCGCGACGACAACCGCCGCACCGGCAAGCTGTCGCTGACCCAGGCGATGGAGGGCGAGGGCGGACGCCAGCGCTCGCTGGCCGCGATGAAGCGCAAGCAGGAAAAAGCCCGGCAGAAAGCCATGGGCTTCAGCCAGCGCGCCGAAAAGCAGGTCCGCGACGTGCAGCTGCCCGAGACCATTCTGGTGTCGGAACTGGCGAACCGGATGGCCGAGCGCACGCCCGACGTGATCAAGTCGCTGATGCGCATGGGCCTGATGGTCACCGGCAACCAGGCCGTCGATGCCGACACTGCCGAGCTGGTGATCGACGAGTTCGGCCACCGCGCCGTCCGCGTCTCGGATGCCGACGTGGAACAGGTCATCGATCAGGTCGAGGACAAGGCCGAGGATCTGCGTTCGCGTCCGCCGGTCGTCACGATCATGGGCCATGTCGACCACGGCAAGACCTCGCTTCTGGACGCGATCCGCAAGGCGAATGTCGTCTCGGGCGAAGCCGGCGGCATCACCCAGCATATCGGCGCCTATCAGGTGAAAACCGAATCCGGTGCGCTGCTGACCTTCCTCGACACGCCCGGCCACGCCGCGTTCACGTCGATGCGGGCCCGTGGTGCGCAGGTGACGGACATCGTCGTGCTGGTCGTCGCCGCGGATGACGCGGTCATGCCGCAGACGATCGAGGCGATCAACCACGCCAAGGCCGCCAAGGTCCCGATGATCGTCGCGATCAACAAGGTCGACAAGCCCGGCGCGAATCCGCAAAAGGTCCGCACCGACCTGCTCCAGCACGAAGTCGTGGTCGAGGAGATGTCGGGCGAGGTTCAGGATGTGGAGGTTTCGGCCAAGACCGGCCAGGGCCTCGACAACCTGCTGGAAGCAATCGCTCTGCAGGCCGAGATCCTCGAACTGAAGGCAAATCCCGAACGCGCCGCCTCCGGCGCGGTGATCGAGGCCAAGCTGGATGTGGGCCGCGGTCCCGTCGCGACGGTTCTGGTGCAGAACGGCACCCTGAAGCGCGGCGACATCTTCGTCGTCGGCGAGCAGTGGGGCAAGGTTCGCGCCCTGATCAACGACCAGGGCGAGCGTGTCGACGAAGCCGGTCCTTCGGTTCCGGTCGAGGTGCTGGGCCTGAACGGCACTCCCGAAGCGGGCGACGTGCTGAACGTCGTCTCGACCGAGGCGCAGGCACGCGAGATCGCGGATTACCGCATCTCGGCCGCCAAGGACAAACGCGCCGCCGCAGGTGCCGCGATCACCCTTGACCAGATGCTGGCCAAGGCCAAGGCGGACGAACACGTCGCAGAACTGCCGGTGGTGGTCAAAGCCGACGTGCAGGGCTCTGCCGAGGCGATCGTCCAGGCGCTGGAGAAGATCGGCAACGACGAGGTGCGTGTCCGCGTGCTGCATTACGGCGTCGGCGCGATCACGGAATCGGATGTCGGCCTTGCCGAGGCAAGCCAGGCCCCGGTCATCGGCTTCAACGTCCGGGCGAACGCTCCGGCGCGGAACGCCGCCAACCAGAAGGGCGTCGAGATCCGCTACTACTCGATCATCTATGACCTCATGGATGACATCAAGGCGGCGGCCTCGGGCCTGCTTTCGGCCGAGGTGCGCGAGACTTTCATCGGCTATGCCGAGATCAAGGAAGTCTTCCGCGTCACCGGCGTGGGCAACGTCGCTGGCTGCCTCGTCACCGAGGGCGTGGCGCGTCGTTCGGCTGGCGTGCGCCTGCTGCGCGACAACGTCGTGGTCCACGAGGGCACGCTGAAGACGCTCAAGCGCTTCAAGGACGAGGTCAAGGAAGTCCAGTCCGGCCAGGAATGCGGCATGGCCTTCGAGAATTACGACGATATCCGCAAGGGCGATGTCATCGAGATCTTCGAGCGCGAGGAAGTTCAGCGTCAGCTGTAACCTGCCGACAAGCGAATGTTACGGGGGCGGATGCGCAGGCATCCGCCCTTTTTCATGCCCGATGGCCCGGCGAGCGGACCACAAGCGCAGAAACGCGGACGGGGCCCCCTTTCAGAGGCCCCGTCTTCGCGTTCTTGGCACTGCTATTTCTCGTTGGCTTATGCCACGGCCGCCACCGGCTTTCCCTCGTACGTCTTGGAGCCGACTCTCACAACGATGTTGCCGTTCGGCGCCTGACGTTCGAAGACGCCTTGGACAGAAATGCAGCTGCCGATCGTGATCGTGCGAATCATTTCCGGGCTCTCTCCTACTCCACAGTTTCAACTTTGCCACAAAATCGTTAAGGCTTAACTAGATTTGTGTAACAGATCGGCAGATTACAAATCTGGATTCCGGAGCTGTTGTGCAAAAACCTCATATCCAGTCTCTCAGGACCGGAATCAAGGGAATATCGGCCGGCGGCATGGGGTAATCGCTCAAATTTTCAGATTTGACCCAAGCGAGCTTCTGTCCCTCCTGTGGAATCGGGACGCCTTCCCATCTGCGGCAGGCATATAGGGGCATTAGAAGGTGGAACGACTCGTAGCCGTGGCTGGCGAAAGTCAGGGGCGCGAGGCACGAATTCCAGGTCCTGACGCCCAGTTCCTCCTCAAGCTCGCGGATCAGTGCGGCCTCCGGCGTCTCGCCCGGCTCGACCTTGCCGCCCGGAAATTCCCACAGGCCCGCGAGGGACTTGCCCTCGGGGCGCTGTGCCAGCAGCACGCGGCCGTCCCGGTCGATCAGGGCGACGGCCGCGACAAGGACGATCTTCATGAACGGTAGTCGGCGTTGATGTCGATATAGCCATGCGTCAGATCGCAGGTCCAGACCGTGCGCTTCGACCGCCCGAGGCCCAGATCCACGCCGATGACAAGGTTGTCGCGCTTCATGTAGGCGCTGGCCTTCTCCTCGTCATAGCCGGGGGCGCGCCAGCCCTTCTCGGCCAGGACCATGTCGCCGAAGCGGATGGTCAGCAGGTCGCGATCCGCCTGCGCGCCCGACTTGCCGACCGCCATCACCACCCGGCCCCAATTGGCGTCCTCGCCCGCGATCGCCGTCTTGACCAGCGGAGAGTTGGCGATCGCCATTGCGACCTTATGCGCGTCGGTGGGGCTTGCGGCGCCCGTCACCCGAACCTCGACGAATTTCGTCGCGCCCTCGCCGTCCTTCACCACCTGCTGCGCAAGGTCCAGCATGACCTTCCCCAGCGCCTTGACGAAGGCCCTTGCCGGGGCCGAGCGCATGTCGGTGATCTCGGCCGCGGGCGATTTCCCGGTCGCGGCAAGGATCAGCGCGTCCGAGGTCGAGGTGTCGCTGTCCACGGTAATCGCATTGAAGGTTGCCGCAAGCTGGGCCTTCAGCAACCGCTGCAGCAGCGCGGGCGCGATCTTCGCGTCGGTGAACATATAGACCAGCATCGTCGCCATGTCGGGTGCGATCATGCCCGAACCCTTGGCGATGCCGATGATGTTGATCTTGCCGCCGTCACCCTCGAAGCTTGCCGAGGCGCCCTTGGGGAAAGTGTCGGTGGTCATGATCGCGCGGGCCGCCTCTGCCGCGCCTCCGGCGTTCAGATCGGTGACCAGTTGGCCGATCACGGCGGTGATCCGGTCCGCTGGCAGCGGCTCGCCGATCACCCCGGTCGAGGAGGAGAACACCCGGTCTCGCGGAATCGACAGGACCGAGGCGACGCTGCCCGTCACCTTGTCCACCGCCTCCTGCCCGTTCTTGCCGGTAAAGGCATTGGCATTGCCGGAGTTCACGATGATCGCCGCACCCTGCGCCACATCCTGCTTCACTGCCAGCTTCGCCTGACAGTCAAGGATGCTCGCGGCGCGGGTCGAGGACTGCGTGAACGCCCCCGCGATCGCGGTTCCCCGCGCCAGCCGCACCAGCATGACATCGGTGCGACCCTGATACTTGACCCCTGCCGCACCCGAGGCGAATTCGACCCCCTCCACGACCGGCAGGTCGGGAAAACCGGCCGGGGCCAGCGGCGAGACAGCCTTCTCTTTCTTGACCGGGACGTGCTTTCGCACCGTCTGCGCCAGCGCCCGCGCCGCCGCCTGGACGCGGGTTTCGGCGACGGCCGCATTGCTCTCCGCGGCCTCCGTCAGCTTTTTCAGCTTCCGCTTCAGCTTCTTCAGCTTTTCGGCGTCGGAAAGCTTCTTCTCGGGCTTGGCCATGCTCATTCTCCCAGCAGGTCGGTCTTGCCCAGCAGATCCGGGCTCAGGCCCTCGGTTTTCTCGACCTTCGCGTCGGCCACGCGCTTCTCGATCTCGGCCTGGACCTTGTCGCGACGAATCTGGACGGCAAGCTGGTCCTTCACTTCCTCGAGTTTCGGCGGCTGGACCTCGCGCTGGTCGATCAGCTTGATGACATGCCAGCCGAACTGCGTCTCGACCGGGGCCGAAACCTCGTCCTTCTTCAGCGTCTTCACGACGTCAGAGAAGGGCGCGACCATCTGCTCGGGCTGGAACCAGCCCAGATCGCCCTTGTTCGGGGCCGAGCCCGGATCGGTCGATTTCTCGGCGGCAATGGCGCCGAAATCGCCACCCTCCTGCAACTGCTTTTGGATCGCCTCGGCCTCTTCCTTGGTCTTCACCAAGATGTGTGCGGCGTTATATTCGACCTTCGGCGCGGTCTCGCTGCCGAAAACCTGATCATAGGCGGCCTTCAGTTCCTCTTCGGTCGGCTCGGCGGCGGCGACCTTCTCCAGCACCGAACCGGCAAGGTAGGCGCGGCGCTCGATCTCCAGCCCGGCCTGATCGCGCTTGCTCAGTTCCTTGCCAGCGGCCTGCGCCACCGCAGTCTGGCGGATCATCTGGTCAAGCATCAGATCCCACAGGGCAGTATCGGGCAGACCTTGCGTCGTCTGGGCGTCCAGACCCTGCCGCATGGCGATCAGCTGCCCCAAGGTGATCGTCTCGCCATTGACGGTCGCGACGACTGTATCCGCATCCTGGGCAAATGCCGGGGAAATCCCCATCGTGGCAACCAGAGCGGTAGCGGCAAGAAGCGATTTCAGCATCGTTTTCCCTTTCCTGGGAGTGGTTCATTTCCAGCACTTACACGCAGCGTGAACCCGTGCAAGCGTTGACAGTCTGGCATCCGACGCATACATCCGGCCCAACCGAAAATGCGCGCCCGTCGCCATTTTTCCGGCCCATGTGATAGGGCATGGCGAATGGTGGCGGCAAGTGGGCGGAACGTCCCGCGCACCCCCAGATACGCGATTTTGAAGGCTCACATGCTCGGCATTGGAAACTTGGCTAAACTGGTCTTTGGTACGCCGAATGACCGCAAGGTGAAATCTGTGCGCCCGCTGGTCGCGCAGGTGAACGCGCTGGAGGAGAAATTCCGCGCCCTGTCCGACGCGGACCTGATCGCGAAGACCCGCGAATTGCAGGGCCGGGCACAGGGTGGCGAAAGTCTGGACGCGCTTCTGCCCGAAGCCTTCGCCAATTGTCGCGAGGGGGCGCGCCGCGCGCTTGGCCTGCGCGCCTTCGACACGCAGCTGATGGGCGGGATCTTCCTGCATCAGGGCAATATCGCCGAAATGAAGACGGGCGAGGGCAAGACGCTGGTGGCGACCTTCCCGGCATATCTGAACGCGCTGGCCGGCAAGGGCGTCCACGTCGTCACCGTCAACGATTACCTCGCCAAGCGCGACGCCGAATGGATGGGCAAGGTCTTCGCCCAGCTCGGCATGACCACCGGCGTCGTCTATCCCTTCCAGCCGGACGAGGAAAAGCGCGCAGCCTATCAGGCCGACGTGACCTATGCCACGAACAACGAACTGGGCTTTGACTACCTGCGCGACAACATGAAGGGCTCGATCGACCAGATGGTCCAGCGCGGCCATTTCTTCGCCATCGTGGACGAGGTCGATTCGATCCTGGTCGACGAGGCGCGGACGCCCCTGATCATCTCCGGCCCCTCGCAGGACCGCAGCGAGCTCTACAAGACCCTCGACGCCTTCATGCCGGAACTGACCGAAGAGCATTTCAAGCTCGACGAAAAGACCCGCAACGCGACCTTCACCGAAGAAGGCAACGAGTATCTGGAGAAGCGCCTGCAGGCGGCGGGCGTGCTGCCCGAGGGCCAGACGCTCTATGACCCGGAATCGACCACCATCGTCCATCACGCCAACCAGGCGATGCGCGCGCACAAGCTGTTCCACCGCGACCAGCAATATATCGTCCGCGATGACGAAATCGTGCTGATCGACGAATTCACCGGCCGGATGATGAAGGGCCGCCGCCTGTCCGACGGGCTGCATCAGGCCATCGAGGCCAAGGAACGCGTCCAGATCCAGCCCGAGAACGTGACGCTGGCCTCCGTCACCTTCCAAAACTACTTCCGCCTCTACGCCAAGCTTGGCGGCATGACCGGCACCGCTGCGACCGAGGCCGAGGAATTTGCCGAAATCTACAAGCTCGGCGTGGTCGAGGTTCCGACCAACCGCCCGATCCAGCGCATCGACGAGCATGACCGCGTTTATCGCACCGCCGCCGAAAAATACGCGGCCGTTCTCGAGGCGATCAAGGAGGCCCATGCCAAGGGCCAACCGCTGCTTGTCGGCACCACCTCGATCGAGAAATCCGAGATGCTCTCGCAGATGCTCAATCAGGCCGGCATCGCGCATAACGTCCTGAACGCCCGCCAGCACGAGGCCGAGGCCTATATCGTGGCCGAGGCAGGCAAGCTTGGTGCGGTGACGATCGCCACCAACATGGCCGGCCGCGGCACCGACATCCAGCTTGGCGGCAATGTCGAGATGAAGGTGATGCAGGCACTCGCCGCCGATCCTGAGGCAAACCCGGACGAACTCCGCGCCCGGATCGAGGAAGAGCACGCCAACGAGAAGCAGGCCGTGCTGGATGCCGGCGGCCTGTTCGTGCTGGCGACCGAGCGCCATGAAAGCCGCCGGATCGACAACCAGCTGCGCGGCCGCTCGGGCCGTCAGGGCGATCCCGGCCGGTCGCTGTTCTTCCTGTCGCTGGAAGACGACCTGATGCGCATCTTCGGCTCCGAACGCCTGGACAAGGTGCTCTCGACGCTCGGCATGAAGGATGGCGAGGCGATCATCCACCCCTGGGTCAACAAGTCCCTGGAACGCGCCCAGGCCAAGGTCGAGGGCCGCAACTTCGACATCCGCAAGCAATTGCTGAAATTCGATGACGTGATGAACGACCAGCGCAAGGCGATCTTCAGCCAGCGCCTCGAGATCATGCATACCGAAGAGGTGGCCGAGGTCGCCGCCGACATGCGCACCCAGGTCATCGATGATCTGGTCGACGAATACCTGCCGCCGCGCTCCTATGCCGAGCAGTGGAAGACCGACGACCTGAAGACCGCGATCATCGACCGGCTGAACATGGACCTGCCGGTCAAGGACTGGGCGGCCGAGGACGGCGTCGACCAGGAAACCATGCGCGAGCGCATCCAGCAGGCCACCGATGGCTACATGTCCCAGAAGGCCGAGCAGTTCGGCGACGAGAACATGCGCCAGATCGAGAAGCAGGTCCTGCTGCAACAGATCGACGCGAAATGGCGCGAGCATCTGGTAACGCTCGAGCACCTGCGTTCGGTCGTGGGCTTCCGGGGCTACGCACAGCGCGATCCGCTCTCGGAATACAAGACCGAGGCCTTCCAGCTGTTCGAGACCATGCTTGACGGGCTGCGCTTCGACGTGACCCAGCAACTCGCCCGCATCCGCCCGCTGACCGATGCCGAGCGCGAGGAAATGATGCGCGACTACCAACGCCAGCAGGCCGAAGCGCAGGCGGCGATGCATCCCGAGCATGAGGAAGCCGAGGGCGGCGAGATTTCAGCCCGGGTCGCGGGCTTTGACGAAACCGACCCCACGACCTGGGGCAACCCCTCGCGCAACGACCCCTGCCCCTGCGGCTCGGGCCAGAAGTTCAAGCACTGCCACGGCGCGCTGGCCTGACGCGCCGCCGCGCCCCTTTCGCATCCACTCCGCGATTGGCACGCTCGGCATTGGGTATTTAGGAAACGGTGAAGATCGGGCGGAGCGCCTGTCTTCACCGTTTTTCAAATACCCAACGGCTACACCTGCAGACAACGCGGCGCTGGTCAGTCGGGCACCAGCATATAGCCCGTACCCCGCACCGTCTGCAGATAGCGCGGCTCGCGCGGGTCGCGTTCGATCTTGCGGCGCAGGCGGGTGATCTGAACATCGATGGCGCGTTCGGAGTTCTCGCTCAGCTCGTCGTTCGGGTTACGGCCAAGATCGTCGATCAGCTCGCTTCTGCTTACCGGCTGACGCGGCGTGTCGGCCAGGCGCCTGAGCAGAGCCTGCTCGGTTCCGGTCAGGCGCAATGGGTTTTCGCCATGCCAGAGTTCACCCTTGTCCGCATCGTAGCGCAGCGCGCCGAGCGACAGGAATTTCGGACCCTTCGCCTCGGCCGCAGGCACGCGGCGCAGGATCGCCGCGATTCGCAGCAGCAATTCGCGCGGCTCGAAGGGTTTCGCGAGGTAGTCATCCGCGCCGCTCTCCAGACCCTCGATCCGGTCGCCGGTCTCGCCCTTGGCGGTCAGCAGCAGGATCGGGGTCTGACCCCGTTTGCGCAGATCACGGGTCAGCGAGAAGCCATCCTCGCCGGGCATCATCACATCGAGCACGATCAGATCGAAATCGAGGCCAGAGAGCAGCCGGCGCGCATGCGCCGCGTCACGCGCTGTGGTGACGAGGAAGTCGTTGCGGATCAGGAAGCGGCGCAGGAGGCTGCGGATGCGCTCGTCGTCGTCCACCACCAGGATATGGGCCGAAAGCGTGTCTGGGTTGGTCATTTCGATTCCGGCAGGTCCCTCATGGCCTTGAACTGCCGCAGGGTATCACGGTCCATCATCGCCTCAAGCACCTGACGAAAGCCCGCCACCGCCTGGGGACCGGCGCTGCGATAGGCCGCGCGCATGCGGGCGCGCTGGGTCTCGGAGAGGCGGCGCTCAAGCGCGGAACCCTTTTCGGTGAGGAAAAGCTGCCTTTCGCGCCGGTCGCGCCGGCCGATCCGGCTTTCCACCAGCCCGTCATCGATCAGGGTGCGCAGGACGCGGTTCAGCGATTGCTTGGTCACGCCAAGAACGTCCAGCAGCGCGGTGACGGTCAGGCCGGGATCGCGATTGACGAAATGCAGCGCGCGGTGGTGTGCCCTTCCGTAATCCATGTCAGACAGGATCAGGTCAGGATCGGAGGTGAAGGCGCGATAGGCGAAGAACATCGCCTCGATCCCGCGGCGAAGCTGGTCGTCGGTCAGGAAGAGCAGGTTCTCGCCACCAACAGGCGCGATGCTGACTTTGTTCTGCATGGTTTCCCCGTAGCGCATGGCTCTTATTACGTCAGACTTGTTGACTTTCCAATCACCAATGGATAGCGAGAACCCTGAGTTGCGCAACTTTATATGCGGACACTGGCAATACAGCGCAACAATCCGAAAAACAGACCGGCCGGAGGACAATATGGCAGGCGCTTACGACGATCGTGATGGCAAAATCTGGATGGATGGCGAAATTGTGGACTGGCGCGACGCCAAGGTTCACATCCTGACCCACGCGCTGCATTACGCAAGCTCGGTATTCGAGGGCGAGCGTTGCTACAGCGGCAAGATCTTCAAGGGTCACGAGCATTCGCTGCGGCTGATCGAATCGGCGCGGCTTCTCGACATGGAATCGCCCTATACCGCCGAGGAGATCGACCGCGCCAAGGAAGAGGTGCTGAAGGCGAACGGCTTCACCGACGCCTATGTCCGCGCGGTGATGTGGCGCGGCTCGGGCGATGACATGGGCGTCTCTGCTGCGAAGAACCCGGTGCGCATGGCCGTGGCCGCGTGGGAATGGGGCAGCTATTACGGTGACGCGAAATGGCAGGGCGCCAAGCTCGACGTCGCGAAATGGAAGCGGCCCAGCCCCGAGACGATTCCGACCGCGGCGAAGGCCGCCGGCCTCTACATGATCTGCACCATGTCGAAGCATGCTGCCGAGGCCAAGGGCTGCTCGGACGCGCTGTTCATGGACTATCGCGGCTATGTCGCCGAGGCGACCGGCGCCAACATCTTCTTCGTCAAGGACGGCGAGGTTCACACCCCGCTGGCCGATGCCTTCCTGAACGGCATCACGCGCCAGACCATCATCCAGCTTTTCAAGGACAAGGGCGTGCCGGTGCATGAGCGCCACATCCTGCCCGAGGAGCTGTCGGGGTTCCAGGAATGCTTCCTGACCGGGACCGCCGCCGAGGTCACGCCCGTGGCGCAGATCGGCGATGACTGGCACTTCCAGGTCGGTCAGGTCACCCGCGACATCGCCGCGGAATACGAGAAGCTGGTCCGCGTCTGATCGCCCCGGCCGAATGAAAAGGAGCGGCCGCGCCATTGGATTGGCGCGGCCGGTCTTTTCTTGATGCGAGTCCTGTTCAGGTCAGGCGGCCACGTTCGATACGGACAAACTCGCTGATGCGGCGTCCGCCTTCGTCGTCCACTTTCCTCGGGCGTGCGTGCAGGCTGACGACAGCGGGATGGGTTCCCGATTCGCGCTCCTGCCGGGTGAAGTTCTGGACGCGGCCCGCACCCGTCTCATGCTGCTTGTCTGCAATATGCCTGGTCATTTCCGAACCTCCGCTTCCGGAGGTCATATCCTAGCACAGGCGGGCCGCGAGATCACCTGTTCAGGCGGCCTTGATGCCGGGCGCGGCGGAAAGCATCGCATGAAGCGCGACCGGGTCGTCATTCGCGCGCAGCTTTGCGCGCAGGTCCTGGTCGCGCAGCGTGCGCGACACCAGCGCCAGTGCCTTCAGGTGGTCGACGCCGGAATTCTTGGGCGCCAGCAGGGCAAAGATCAGGTCCACTGGCTGGCGGTCGACGGCGTCGAAGTCCAGCGGCTTATCGAGACGCAGGAACAGGCCCACGACGCGGTCAAGCCCGTGAAGGCGCGCATGGGGCAGCGCCACGCCGTGACCGACCCCGGTCGGACCCAGCGACTCCCGCTCCTGCAGGGCGTCCAGGGTCTGCGCGGCGTCAACGCCATAGACGCTGCGCGCCTGCTCGGCAATTTCCTGAAACAAACGCTTCTTGCTGGTGCTTTGCGTCATCGTCCGCACAGCGGAGGGTGAGAGAATGTCGCTGATCTGCATATCGCCCGAAATTATCCAAGTCCCGGTCACGGAAATCGTGGCCGGGACAATTCATTCAACAAGACTGCTCTGGGGGCAGTCTAACGCAAGTTGCGGGGGTCGATCCAGCCCACGTTGCCGTCGTCACGGCGATGGACCACATTGACGCCCCCATGTTTCTCGTTACGGAACACCAGCAAAGGCGAACCGGCCAGTTCCATCTGCATCACGGCCTCACCGACGGAAAGCGTGGGAACGCGCGTCTCCATCTCGGCGATGATGACCGGCTGCAGGCCATCTTCCTGCGATTCCCATTCATCCTCGTCAGCGGCCAGCACATACATCCCCGCCTGCTCGAAAGCAACCGGCTCGACCCGGTCCTTGTGGTGATCCTTCAGGCGGCGCTTATAGCGGCGAAGCTGCTTATCCATCCGCTCCTTGCACTGTTCGAACGCGGCATAGACCTCGGTCGAGGCGCCCTTGGCCTGCACGTTCAGCCCGGTCGAGAGATGCACGACGGCGTCACAGATGAATTCATGCGCATTGCGGGAAAAAATGACGGTCGCATCCGTGGGACGTTGCGAATACTTGTCGATCGTCTCGCCCAGCTGGGTTTTCACATGCGTCGAGAGAGCATCTCCGACGTCGATCTGTTTTCCGCTGATCTGATAGCGCATGTTGGTCCGTCCTTTCGGTTGCCCGGCCTTGACTTCACGCCGCCCCAACGGCGGAGCCGTCCGGGTTTCGGGGGGATCTTCCGATCCCGCCGCATATACATTTGGTGACAGCGGAGGGGTCCTGTCAACGGGCGCAAGATGTCGCACCCCCGGACATCGACCTCAGTTCATGCGGAAGGTCTCGCCCAGATAGACGCGGCGCACCTGCGGATCGTCGACGATCTCGGCCGTGGTGCCGGATTTCAGCACATGGCCGTCATGCAGGATATAGGCGCGGTCGACGATCTCCAGCGTTTCGCGGACATTGTGGTCGGTGATGAGGACACCGATTCCGCGCCGCTTCAGGTCGTGGACCAGCCCCCTGATTTCGCCCACGGCGATGGGATCGACCCCGGCAAAGGGTTCATCGAGAAGCAGATAGGCGGGATTGGCGGCAAGGCATCGCGCGATCTCGACCCGCCGCCGCTCGCCCCCCGAAAGCGCCATCGCCGCGGCATTGCGCAGATGCTCGATCGAGAACTCGCCCAGCAGGGTCTCCAGTCGGTCGCGGCGGTGATGCGCGTCGCGGCAGACAATCTCAAGAACGGCGGCGATGTTCTGCTCGACGGTCAGGCCGCGAAAGATCGACATCTCCTGCGGCAGATAGCCGATGCCCATCTGCGCGCGCCGATACATCGGCAGCGCCGTGGCCTCCTGACCGTCGATCGTGACCTGACCCGAATCGGGCGCCACCAACCCGGCGATGCAGTAGAAGCAGGTGGTCTTGCCCGAGCCGTTCGGGCCCAGCAGCGCCACGACCTCGCCCCGGTCGAGGGTCAGCCCGACATCGCGGATCACCGGACGGCTGCGATAGGATTTGCGCAGGCCGCGGACCCGCAGCCCGGTCTCGGACGAATCGGCCGGGCCGGTCATCGGTTCTGCTCCGGTTGCAGGACGCTGCGCACGCGGCCGGATGCATTGGCCCGGCCCGTGGCTAGATCCACCGTCACCGTCTCGCCCGCAAGGACGCTCTGCCCCTGCGTCAGCAATACATCGCCCCTGAGGACGACATTCCCCGATTCGACGTCGTAATCGGCCGTCTTTGCCTCGGCCGCGTCCTCGCCGCTGGCCATGGTGACGTTCCCCTCGGCCTTCAGCGCGCTGATCTTGCGGGCATTGTCCTTGGCATAGGTGACGGTGACGCGGTCAGCCGAGAGCCGCATCGCGCCCTGCCCGATCAGCACATTGCCGCTGAACACGGCCAGCCCGGTCTTCTGGTCCACCTGCAAGGTATCCGCGGTGACCTCGACCGGGGCGCTCACGTCCTGCGCATTGCCAAAGCCGGTGGTCTGCGCGGCGGCGCCATGCGCCATGACCAGCGCCAGCGACAGGGACAAAGGCAGCAGGCCTGAGCGGATCATCGGATTTCCTTTCTGCCGCGGGGCCCGCGCGGGGCCATGCGCGGCCGGGTGGGTCAGGCGCGTCATGGCCGGTATATCAAGCGGACTCCGCCCTTCAAATCAAGAACGTGATCCGGGTTGCCCGGCGAAACCGGCCGCAATTCCATCGCGCCTGCGGTCATGTCACCGAACGGGGCCAGAACATTCACCTCGCGATCGGCGGCAAGCGTCCCCTCGGTGGTCGAGGCGTGGAACTCGGGCGCGGTGACAATCCAACCGTCTGCGGTCGTCATCCTGACGCCGTCATGGAGCGAGATCAGGTCGCCCTCAATCTGCGCGGTTCCGGCGCTGACATCCGCCGCGCGCCCGTCGGGCGCCCGCAGCGTCAGCCTGACCGAGCGGACCGAGCCGTGGTTCGGCTCGCTGCCCGGCTCGGCCTCGGCCCCGGCGATGGTCAGTTGCGAGCCGTTGGTGGTCACGCCGGTATAGGTCGGGTTCGTCACCGCCTGCCGCTCGGCCAGATCCTGCGGGTCGACGGTCGCATAGGGGATCGTCCCCTGCGGCTCGGGCTTCCACCCGATCAGGAACAGGACCGAAAGCAGCGCCAGCGCCGTCAAGGGCAGGATCACGCGCAGCCATGCGACGATGCGTGACCGGAGCATTGCCTAAACGATCCCGGCGCGCAGGAAGTCGTGGATATGCAGCAGCCCGACCGGGCGGCCATCCTCGACCACGAAAAGGCTGGTGATCTTGCGTCCCTGCATCTCGGCCAGCGCCTTCTCGGCCAGACTATCGGCCGAGATGGTGCGGGGGTCGCGCGTCATCACCTCGCTCGCCTTGTGGTCGAGCAGCCCCTCCATGTGCCGACGCAAGTCGCCGTCGGTGATGATGCCGGTCAGCACCCCTTGCCCGTCGACCACCGCCGTCACGCCAAAGCCCTTGCGGCTGATCACCAGCAGCGCCTCCGACATCGGCGCATCCTCGGCCACCGTCGGGATGTCGCGATGCATCAGGTCGCCGACGCGCGACAGGCGCGCGCCCAGCTTGCCGCCCGGATGGAAGGTGCGGAAATGCTCGGGCGTGAACTTGCGATGCTCCATCAGCGCAATCGCCAGCGCGTCGCCAAGCGCCATGGTCATGGTGGTCGAGGTGGTGGGCACGATGCCCGAACCGCAGGCCTCGGGCGCGGCGGGCAGCAGCAAGGCCACATCCGACTGGCGCAGCAGGGTCGAATTCTCGCGGCTGGCAACCCCGATCATCGGGATGCTGAAGCGCCGGGTATGGGCGATCAGATCGGCCAGTTCCGGCGTCTCGCCGCTGTTCGACAGGACCAGCGCCACGTCGTTTTCAGTGACCATGCCAAGGTCGCCATGGCTGGCCTCGCCCGGATGGACGAATTGCGCCGGCGTCCCGGTCGAGGCCAGGGTCGCCGCGATCTTGCGCCCGACATGACCGGATTTCCCCATGCCCGAGACGATCACGCGCCCCTTCGCGGCAAGGATCGCCTCGATCGCGCGATCGAAGCTCTCTCCCAGACTGTCGGACAGGGCCAGCAGTCCATCGGTCTCGGCACGGATTACCCGGCGGGCAGTATCAAGATATGCGCTCATTGCCACCATCTAGTGCTGGAAAATGTCATTTGCATCCCCCCAGCCCATCAGATCCAGATGGGCGCGGGCGGGAAGGAAATCGAAACAGGCCTGTGCAAGGCCCATCCGCCCCTCGCGCTCCAGCCGCTTTTCCAGCTCCGCCTTCAACCGGTGCAGGTAAAGAACGTCCGAGGCGGCATATTCAAGCTGCGCATCGCTCAGCGTCTCGGCGCCCCAATCGCTGGTCTGCTGCTGCTTCGAGATATCGACGCCGACCATCTCGCTGAGCAGGTATTTCAGCCCGTGCCGGTCGGTAAAGGTGCGGATCATCCGCGAGGCGATCTTGGTGCACCAGACCGGCGCGGTCACGACCCCGAAGGCGGCCTCCAGCGCGGCAATGTCGAAACGGCCGAAATGGAACAGCTTCAGCACCTTCGGATCGGCCAGCAGCCGCGTCAGGTTCGGCGCCTTGCGCTGGCCGCGCGCGATCTGGACCAGATGCGCCGATCCGTCGCCCGATGAAAGCTGCACCAGACACAGGCGATCCCGCCGCATGTCCAGCCCCATCGTCTCGGTGTCGATCGCGACGACTGGGCCCAGATCCAACTGATCGGGCAGATCGTTCTGGTAAAGATGAATGCTCATGGCGGGGTTCCGGCTACGGGGCGGCATGGCCGAGGCTTACCGCTTTTTTCCTGCATCCCGCCAGCCCCAACGACGCGCCGGGCATATTCCCGCCCGACGCACCCAGCCGGGGGCTGCGGCATCATTGCAACATTCCCGACAAATAAACTAAGCTTCTCGCCCCAATATCCGAGTAAAATACTTGTTAACCCTGCGCCAGCAACCGTAAGACGCAGCGGTCAGAATTTTTACAAGGCAAAGTCATGAAAATCCGCAGCATTCTCCTGCTGACGGGGGCGTCGTCGCTCGCTCTCGCGACAGCCCTGTCGGCGCAGGACCTGACCTCAGCGGGTGAAACCGCCCCGAATGGCGAAGTGGTCCTCCAGCCGATCACCCTGATCGCGGGCGGTCAGGAAAACGTCGAGGCGACCGGCGGCGTCACCGTCACCCCCGAGGATATCGAGGCGATGCAGCCCGCCGACGTGTCCGAACTCTTCGCCCGTGACTCGGCCATCACCGTGTCCGGCGGCGCCGGCCCCTCGAAGCGCATCCATGTCTTCGGGATGGAGCAGTCGAACCTCGCCGTCACCGTGGACGGCGTGCCGCAGGGCGTCACCAGCTGGCACCATACCGGCTCGAACGTCATCGACCCGGCCTTCCTGAAATCGGTCGAGGTCGAGGCCGGCGCGGCTGCGGCCGATTCCGGCTTCGGCGCGGCAGCCGGCGCCCTGCGCTACGAGACGGTAGGCGCGCGCGACATGCTGGCCGAGGGCCAGACCCATGGCGGCCGCGTCGGCCTCTCCTATGGCAGCAACGGGCGCGGCGTCTCGGGCAGCCTCGCCGGTTTCGGCCTCTATCAGGGCTTCGACTGGTTCGCGATGATCCATGGTGCGAATGGCGACAATTACGAGAATGGCGACGGCAAGGAAATGCCGGGCACCGAGCCCGCGACCCAGGGCGCGCTGACCAAGCTCGGCTATGAATTCGAAGGCCACCGCGTCGAGCTGGCCTATGAATACAGCAAGGACGATGCCGACCGCGTCATCAAGATGAACATGGATCTTGACCACACGGACGAGGTCTTCCCGCTGAAGGTCACGCGCAACACGCTCAGCCTGAAATACAGCTCGACCCAACCCACCGACGCCTGGGATCCCGAGGCGATGATCTATGTCAGCCGCAACGAATACTGGCGGCCGAACTATGCCACCGGCGAGCGCCCAATCAATGGCGACATGGATCTGGAGACGACCACCATCGGCGGTGTCCTGAAGAACACCTATTCGATGGATCAGGGCAATATCACCGCGGGCGTCGACTGGGCCTATGACGACTACCGGATCGACAACTATGGCGACCGCGCCCCCGGCGTGCGCACCATGGAGACGATGCAGATCGGCGCCTTCGTGCAGGGCCGCTTCGAATTCGACAACGGCATCGACCTCTCGACCGGGATGCGGCTCGACCATTACCGCTTCACCGACTGGAACGGCGAGCGGCTGTCCGATACCGGCGCCAGCGTGAACGCCACGACCTCCTATGAGTTCGCCGAGGGCTTCGAGGTTTTTGCCGGCGCGTCGCAGACGTGGCTCGGCTACCAGATCGGCGAATACGGGCTGCTTCACGCCCGGGACGAGGCCTTCGCCACCTCGCCCGATTACGAACCGGCCGAGGCCACCAACGTCAAGCTGGGTCTGAACGCCAATCAGGGCAACTGGACCGGGAACCTGACCTTCTTCGACACCCGCCTGAAGGGGCTGGGCGAATACGACACCGAGGTCGGCTATCTGGTCAACGCCGACGACTACCGCAGCAAGGGCGTGACCCTGCAAGGGAACTACAGCTGGGGTTCGGGCCGGGTCGGCGCCAGCCTCACCAAGGTCGACGTGACCCAGAACGGCGAGGATGTCCTGCCGAATGGCGGCACCGTCGTTCCGGTCGGCACGCTGGCCACGCTCTATGTCGATCAGGAGCTGGCGCAGTATAACCTGAAATTCGGCGGCACGCTGGAATGGGCCGGCGATCTCGACGGCGACTACCTGACCGAAGCGGGGTTCGAGGATCATTCCTCCTATACCGTGGTCAATGTCTACGGCGAATGGCGGCCCGAGAACTACCAGAACGTTGCCGTCCACCTGAACGTCGACAACCTCTTCGACGAAACCTATTATGAGCGGTCCAGCTACGTCCAATATGGCGCGCGCAATGTCTATCCGCTCTACGCGCCGGGCCGCACGGTCACGCTCGGCGTCAAGATGGACTTCTGAACCCGCGCCATCCGGCGAAATATCAAAGGGCCCCCTCGGGGCCCTTTTTCCTCACCCCATCCTCTCGCTGGAATAGCTTCCGGGCGATGCGGGAAACACCACGGTCTTGTTGCCATTGAGGAAGACGCGGTGATTGGCATGGGCATGGATGGCGCGGGCCAGCGCCTGGCTCTCGACGTCGCGCCCAAGGCTCACGTAATCCTCGGCCGACTGGGCATGGGTGATGCGCACGGTGTCCTGCTCGATGATCGGCCCCTCGTCCAGATCGGCGGTGACGTAATGGCTGGTCGCGCCGATCAGCTTCACCCCGCGCTCGAAGGCCTGCTTGTAGGGGTTCGCGCCCTTGAAACTCGGCAGGAAGGAATGGTGGATGTTGATGATCCGCCCCGACATCTTCCGGCACATCCCGTCCGACAGCACCTGCATGTAGCGCGCCAGAACGATCAACTCAGCCCCGCTCTCCTCGACCACCGCCATGATCCGGGCCTCGGCCTCGGGCTTGTTCTCCTTCGTCACCTTGATGCAGTGGAAGGGGATGTCGTGGTTCACCACCACCTTCTGGTAATCCATGTGGTTCGAGATCACCGCGACGATCTCGATCGGCAACGCCCCGATGCGCCAGCGATACAAGAGGTCGTTCAGGCAATGGCCAAAGCGGCTGACCATGACCACGACCTTCATCTTCTCGCTCTCGTCATGGAAGGCATAGGTCATGTCGAACCGGGTCGCGGTCTCCGCCAGCCCTGCGCCAAGCGCCTCGAAACCCATGCCCTGCTCGGAAACGAAGCTCACCCGCATGAAGAAGCGCCCGGTCTCGGCATCGTCGAACTGGCTCGAATCGGTGATGTTGCAGCCCTGCGCGGCGAGGTAGGTCGAGATCGCGGCCACGATGCCCCGGGTCGAGGGGCAGGTCACGGTCAGGCAGTATTTGGTCATCAGGCTCTCCACTCACATCGGGCGCGTGGCCCGTCTTTCTCCGTTTCCGAAATACCCCGGGGGCGTGGGGGGCAGCGCCCCCCATCCCGGAACCGGTGCTCAGACCCCCAGCCCCTCGGGCTCGGGCAGACCGTTCGCCCGGCAGCAGGCGGTCAGCGTATTGGCCAGCAGGCAGGCGATGGTCATCGGCCCGACCCCGCCCGGCACCGGGGTGATCGCGCCCGCGACCGCGGCCGCGCTCTCGTAATCGACGTCGCCGACCAGCCGGGTGCGGCCCTCCTCCTCGATCCGGTTGATGCCGACATCGATCACCGTGGCGCCGGGCTTGATCCAGTCGCCGGGGATCATCCGCGCCCGGCCGACGGCGGCGACGAGGATATCGGCGCCGCGGCAGACCGCCGCCAGATCCTTCGTCCGGCTATGGGCGATGGTGACGGTGCAGTTCTCGCCCAGCAGCAATTGCGCCATCGGCTTGCCGACGATGTTGCTGCGCCCGACCACCACGGCGTTCAGCCCGGAAAGATCGCCGAGCCGGTCCCGCAGCATCATCAGGCAACCCAGAGGCGTGCAGGGCACCATCGCCTTCTGCCCGGTCCCGAGCAGTCCGACATTCAGGATATGGAACCCGTCGACATCCTTCGCCGGCTCGATCGCATTGATCACCGCCTCGGCATCGAGATGGCCGGGCAGCGGCAACTGCACCAGGATCCCGTGCACCGCCGGATCGGCATTCAGCTCCGCCACCTTCGCCATCAGCACCTCTTGCGAGGTTTCCGCCGGCAGCTTCCATTCCCACGAGTTCATGCCCGCCTCGCGCGTCTGGATGCCCTTGTTGCGGACATAGACCTCCGAGGCCGGATCCTCCCCCACCAGCACCACCGCAAGACCCGGAACGATCCCAAGCTCCTTCAGCCGCAAAACCTCCGCCGCCACCCGATCCCGGATCCGACCCGAAAACGCCTTCCCGTCAATCCTGTCAGCCGTCATGCGCTCATGTTCCTCTGCTTCATCCGCCAGTCGTCCAGAGGCCCGGGCCGTGGACGTTGCGAGAGCCGATAGCGCAGCCGGGGACGGGATCAAAGTGCTGGTTTCATGTGGCATGAACGGCCCCCTCCTCCCCTCAACCTCCATCTGGAACCTCGGATCGGCGAGGCGGAGGCCATTTGCGACAGACCGATGCCGCTTTTGCCGCATTGGCGCGATTGTCCCGCAGCTTCGTCGCGCGCGACAAGCCCCCAGCCACCCGATCTTGCGGATGGCAGCGCGTTGCGGGCACATAGAACAGGGCATCGCGTCGCGCCGGGGGAACATCGTGGATATCAAAAGCCTGCGGCTCTATCTGACCGTGCTTGAAGAGGGCAGCATCACCCGGGCTGCCGAGCGGTGCCATATCACCCAACCCGCGCTGGGGCTGCATATCCGCAAGCTTGAGCATGAGATGGGCCTGCAACTGCTCGAACGCCATTCGCGGGGGATCTCGCCGACCGAGGCGGGCCGGGTCTTTGCCCGTCACGCCCAGGCCATCATCGAGGAACTGGAACTGGCCCGCGCAGGCATGACGCGCTATGCCCGCATCCCGACCGGCAAGATCACCGTCGGCCTGACCCCCAGCGTGCGCGAGGCGATCGCGACCCCGCTGCTCGAGAAGATCTCGCGCGAATTCGATGGCATATTGCTGACCATCAAGGAGGTGCTGAGCGAGGCGCTGATCGAATACCTGCTGGAGTCCCGCGTCGATATCGCGCTTGTCTACAATACGCGCGAGGGTGGCGAGCAACTGACCTTCACGCCGCTGGCGGTCGAGAAGATGTATTTCGTCTATCCGCTGGCGGAGGGCGCCCGCCCCGGCACGACCATTCCCGCGCGTGAGGTTTTCGACCACAGGCTGATCCTGCCCACCCGCCCCCACCATGTCCGCACCGAGGTCGACCGCATCGCCGACAAGCTGGGGATCGAGATCGACCTTGGCCATGAGGTGGATTCCGTTCCCGCCATCCGCAGCTTCGTCGCGCATGGCTTTGGCGCATCGGTGATGCCTCGCCCTCCGGCCGAGGCGGCGCATCTGGGTTCGCAACTGGTGGTGGAGCCGGAAATTCGCCGCCTGATGCATCTGGCCCATGCCCGCAAGCGCCCGATGTCGCGCGCCTTCGAGACGGTTCTCGATGCCGTCAAGGAGGTCGTGAAAGACGAAGGCCGCCGCCCCGACGGGCAATGGCAGGCGCTGGAGACCCCGCACAAGCCCACCTGAATCCCGGCGCGGGGCCTAGTGCGCGTGATCCCACGCCCCATGGTGATGGTGGCCATGATCATGGTGATGATGGTGGTGGTGCCCGCCATGATGGTGGTGATCATGATCGTGGTGGTGGTGGTGGTGATTATGGTCGTGATCGTCATCGTGGTCGTGATAATGGATCCGCTGGTCGTTCTTGTCGCGGAACAGCAGGGACTTGATCGTTACCGGCACCGTGCCCGAGGGCAGCCGGACCCGTCCGAGGTCGATATAGTCGAAATCATGCAGTTCGAGGCCGTCGATCGCCATGATCTCGATGGCGAGGCCCAGCTCCTCGCGCAGGATCAGGCCGAGGGTGCGGGCGACATCGCCATCCAGCATCAGGTAAAGCGGCAGCCCTCTGGCGCTGCGCTCGGCGACCCCTTCGGCGATGCCTTCGGCAAAGGCACGCAGCCGGCCATATTCCGGCAGGCCGCTCCAGCGGAAGGCGAAGGCGATGTCGCGATCCTCTCCGACAAGATCGAAGCGCAGCAGGTGATGGCGGATCGCCCCTGCCACCTCGCCGGGCCGGATGCTGTCCGGCAGCACGATGTCGGGTTGCAGCACCTGAAGGTCACGGCGCGGCAGCAGCCTGCCCCGGTCCGAGATATAGCTGGTATTGCCGCTGAGCTGGACCGTATATTCCGAGGCCCCCAGCGCCGTCGCGCGGATGCACGCCCCCGCCGGAAGGATTTCCCAAGGCAGCCGGTCAAGCCGGGCGCGAAGCGCACGGCCCAGATAGGAGCCCAGATCCCCGAAATCGCGGGTCTCGCGGCCATAGACGAATTCGCCGACCCCGCCTGATACCATGATGCCGTCGATCCGTCCGAAATCGCGGATCGGCTCGGTCAGGTAAAGCTCGAGAACTGCGTCATCGAGTTCCGGCGCGGTGATGGCCGAGACCAGCAGGTCGGCCATGTGTCCGGCGGTGATCTCAAGCTCCGCGGGCGTTACCATTGCACCCTCGTTCCAGTCGAAGCCCGCGCGTCGCGCGTGATGACGCCCGGCCGGGTCCAGCCGGGTGATGCGCCCCTGCCCGTCCGCCACCAGCAGGCGGCCGCCGACATGGATCGCGCCGGTCCTGACCACCGCGCCATGCTCGACGATGGCAAGCTTGGTCGTGCCGCCGCCGATATCGATGTTCAGGAGCCGCTTGCCTTCCGCATGGGATGCCTGCGCCGCGCCCGAGCCATAGGCGGCCAGCATCGCCTCCATGTGATGGCCGGCGGTGGCACAGACGAACTCTCCGCCTTGCTCGGCCAGGATATGGGCGATGGCCTCGGCATTCTCGCGCCGCAGCGCCTCGCCGGTCAGGATGACCACCCCGGTATCGATATCCTCGGCGGTCAGTCGGGCGGCGGCATAGGCCTCATCGACGATCCTGCCAAGCGCCACGCTGTCGATCCGGTGGGCATCGGTATAGGGGGTCAGCGCGACCGGGGATTCATGGACCGTCTCGCGGGCGACGACCACATAGCGGCTGGTCAGCCGCTCGCTGATCCGGCGCATCTGCAGATGCGAGAAGATCACCTGCGTCCCCGAGGATCCGACGTCCAGCCCTACGCTGGTCAGAAAGACATTGTCCTGCAGCCAGATCGGGTTCTCGTCCAAGGGACCTGCGGCATCGAAATTGTCATGGTCATGGTCGGCATCGGGGCCATGCTCGTGATCCAGCATCTGGCCATAAAGATGATCCTCGACCGTGTGGGCCTTCGTGTCTGCCGTCATGGCCGATCCTCCTGATTTCCTGCCGCCCAGCCTAGCGGGGAAGCCCCGCTGCGGGAGAAGCCGAATGCTAATGGGTGCGATAAGCGATGTTTTGGGCAGAACGCCCCAAGCCAGAAGCATAGCTAATGACAAGGGAAGAAGATCTTTATTTCTGCCCCGCTCCGCCGCCCGGTAACAATGGGCCTGCATCAATACAGGAGCTAGGACAGATGGCAGGAAATGCAGTCGTTTCGGACGAACTGGCCAGGAAATTCGCGACCGAGAAGGACAGCCCCTATACGCGCTGGGTCCGGGGCGAGGGGCTGGACATCCTGCCGGCGATGTATGTCCGGAACCTGCGCACCGTCGAGCTGAAGCCCTGGGCCCGGCGCGGCGGCAATGCGGCATTCCTCAACCACGACGCGTCGCGCACCTCGAACGACTGCTATGTCATGGAGATCCCGGCGGGCGGCAAGCTGGCACCGCAGCGCCAGCTTTTCGAGGAGATGATCCTGATCCTCGAAGGCAACGGCTCGACCCATGTCTGGAACGACGCCGGGCACAAGGTGACGTTCGAATGGCAGGCGGGATCGCTGTTCGCCATTCCCCTGAACACGCATCACCAGCATTTCAACGGCTCGGGCGTGAAACCGGCGCGCTTCGTTTCTGTCACCAATGCGCCGCCGGTGATCAACCTTTACGAGGACCCGGAATTCGTCTTCGACACGCCGCATGACTTCACCTCGCGTTTTGACGGCGAGCCCGACTATTTCGCCAATGGCGGCGAGCAGAGGGGGCTGCTGCTTGAGACGAACTTCGTCTCGGATGCGGTGAACCTGCCCCTGATCGAGGCCAAGGAACGCGGCGCGGGGGGCGGGCATATCCGCTTTTCCATGGCGCGCGGTTCGATGAACAGCCATATCTCGCAGTTCCCGGTCGGCACCTACAAGAAGGGCCATGCCCACGGCCCCGGCGCCCATGTCATCATCCTGTCCGGCGAGGGCTACAGCCTGATGTGGAGCGAAGGCGAGGAGCCCAAGCGCTATGATTGGGAGGTGGGCACCATGATCGTTCCGCCCAACATGTTCTTCCACCAGCATTTCAACACCGGCAGCACCCCGGCGCGCTATCTGGCATTCAAGCATGAGGTGGTCTCGCTGCGCAATTCGCAGGGCGTGCCAAAGGCGTGGATCAGCCGCCGCATCGGCGGTGACCAGATCGACTATGCCGATGAGCGGCCCGCGATCCGCAAGCTGTTCGCCGATGCGCTGGCCCAGAACGGTCTGGAGTCGCGTATGGCCAAAGCCTATGAGGACGAGCTTGCCGATCTTCCGGCGCAGGGCCTGTCCGCCCGCAAGGCCGTGTAGCCACGGCCGGGAGCCGCTTTCCCGCCAGCCTTTGCCTGATCGGGGACCGGGCTTGCGCGCCCGTGTCCCCGACGCCGCACCCCGGCTGGCCAACATGAACGCCTTAAGGGAGGAGACTTGATGCGTAGACTTGTCATGGGCCTGATTATGGCCGCGATGGCGACCGGAGGCGCGGTGACATCCGCGCTGGCCCAGTCGGGCGCCGATTTCTTCAAGGGCAAGACCGTCAACTATATCGTCGCGACCAATCCCGGCGGCGGCTATGACGTGAACGGTCGTCTGGTGGCCGAGTTCATGCAGAAATACCTGCCCGGCTCGACCTTCGTGGTGCGAAACATGGCGGGCGCGGGCCATATCCTCGGCACGAATTACGTCTATGCCTCGCAACCGGACGGGCTGACCATTGGCACCTTCAACACCGGCCTGATTTACAGCCAGCTCGCCGAAAACGCGGCGATCAAGTTCGATCTGGAGAAAATGTCCTGGATCGGCAATGTCGGCGCCGATCCCCGCGTCTTCCTGATGTCCAGGGACTCGGGTGTCGAGGATTACGAGCAGCTCGCGGGGCTGGAAAAGCCGATCAAGTTTGCGGCGCCCGGCGTAGGGACGGCCTCGACCATCGAGACGACGCTGCTGGTCGATGTGCTGAAGCTGCCGATTCAGGTCGTCACCGGCTATAACGGCAATGACGATCTTCTCGCGATGCGCCGGGGCGAGGTGGGCGGCATGTTCAGCTTCCGCTCGAGCTTCCAAAGCTTCGTCGATGAAGGCCATGGCCATTTCATCGCGCAGATCGGCGGAGAGCAGACCGATGTGCCCGGCCTTGCCGCCTTGGTGACCGACGAAAGGGCCCGGCCGGTCATTTCGTTGATCGAGGCGCAAAGCAACCTCGCCCGGCTGACCGCCGGTCCGCCCGGCATTCCCGAGGACCGGCTGCAGGCGCTGCGTGACGCATATGCGGCGGCGACGGCCGATCCCGAATTCCTTAAACGCGCGGCAAGCCTGGGACTGCCGATCGCGCCGACCGTCGGTCAGGATGTCGCAGACGCGGTGACCAAGGCCATGGACCAGCCCGACGAGATCGTGACCGTCCTGAAGACCGCGCTACGAGAGAAATGACCTGAGGCAGCATCGGAGGAGAAACCGCCCCGACGGGCGGTTTCGCCATTACGGCCGGTGCAGGTGGTCGGGACCGATCGACCCAGATCGGCGGCGCGCCCCCGCTTGGACCGCAGCGGGTCGGGGTCATTGTCCAAACTCGGAACCCTCAACCCGCATCAGGAGCGTGTCGAGGTAGCTCCAGCAGCAATCCCGCCTCCGCGAACCTTCCACCTGGCTACCGGGTCATGCGGCGGCGGCCAGCACCGCCTCAAGTTCCTCGACCGGAGGCGCCACGGGATTTCCCTTCATCGAGGAACTCGCAAGCGACGCCTCGGCCACCGCGCGGTGATCGGCGGGGGCGAGGCCCTGCGCCTCCAACCCCGGCAAGCCGCAATCGCGCGCCCATGCGGCCAGCGCGCGCGGAGCATCGGACGCTGCCACGCCAAGCGCCGCGGCGATCAGGCCGCAGACCTCCTCGATCCGCGCGGGATCGGGAACAAGCCGCCGGTTCATCTCCAGCACGGGGCCAAGAAGCACGCCGCAGATCGCGCCATGCGGGGCGGGCGTCACGCCGCCGATCACCCCCGCCAGACCATGCACGGCGCCCAGTCCGCCATTGGCCAGCGCGATCCCCCCGCAAAGGCTGGTCCATGCCAGCCGGTCGCGCGCAGCGGCATCCTCCGCCCGCATCAGCGCCTTCAGGGCCGCGATGCCCGGCGCGATCACCGGGCGGACCAGCGCATCGGTAAAGGGCGTGGCCCGGACCGAGACATAGGGCTCGATCACCTGCACCACCGCATCCAGCCCCGAGGCCAGCGTGACATGGCGCGGGCAATGATCGGTCAGCGCCGGATCGACGATGGCGATACGGGGCAGCATCCGCTCGTCCCGGATCGAGACCTTGCGGTCATGATCCGGCAGACCGATCACGGCGTTGCGCGTGGCCTCGGCTCCGGTGCCCGCCGTGGTCGGCAGGGCGATATAGGGCAAGGGAGGGACCGCCAGCGGCAGACCGCGACCCACCACCTCCAGATGATCCATGATCCCGCCCGGCGCGGGGATCAGCCCAGCCAGCGCCTTGCCGAGGTCGAGCGCCGCGCCACCGCCCAAGCCCGCGACCCAATCGGCGCGGAATCCCTTGGCCTGTGCCAGCGCGGCCTCCAGCATCGGCAGGGTCGGTTCCGACCCGCAGGAAATCGTCAGGACCTCGGCCCCCTCGGCACGCAGGGCATCGACCAGCCATGCGGCGCGACCCGCATCCGCGCCATGGACGACGATCCCGCGCCCGCCAAAAGCCCGGATCAATCCGGGGGCCTTCCGCGCCTCGCCCCGACCGAAGATCACCCGGCCCGGCAGGGCAAAGCCAAAGGAATTCATGCAGCCTCCATCGTCGCCGCCACCGCTTTCTTCCAGCGGGCATACTTGGCCTGCCGGGTGCTGTCATCCATCTTCGGCTCAAAGCGGCGGTCGAGGGCCCAGCGTCCGGCGACCTCCTCCGGCGGGGGATAGATCCCGGCCCGCAGCCCGGCCAGATAGGCCGCGCCCAGCGCCGTCGTCTCGGTCACCTTCGGGCGATCGACCGGCGCGCCGAGGATGTCGGAAAGGAACTGCATCGACCAGTCGCTGGCCGCCATGCCGCCATCGACGCGCAAGACCGCATCCCCGGCCGAGCCCCAATCGGCCCGCATCGCCTCCAGCAGATCGCGGGTCTGGTAGCCCACGCTTTCCAGCGCCGCGCGGGCAAATTCCGCCGGGCCGGAATTGCGGGTCAGGCCAAAGATCGCGCCCCGGCAATCGGGCCGCCAATAGGGCGCGCCAAGGCCGGTAAAGGCCGGGACCATCACCACCTCCTGCGAGGGATCGGCATTCTGCGCCAGCAGCTGCGTCTCCGAGGCGGCGCGAATGATCTTCAGCCCGTCCCGCAGCCATTGCACCACCGCGCCGGCGATGAAGATCGACCCCTCCAGCGCATAGGTCGTCCGCCCGTCCAGACGATAGGCAATGGTCGTCAGCAACCGGTTCTTCGAGGGCACCATCTCGGCCCCGGTATTCAGCAGCGCGAAGCAGCCGGTGCCATAGGTCGATTTCATCATGCCGGGCTGGAAGCAGGCCTGCCCAACGGTCGCCGCCTGCTGGTCGCCCGCGACGCCGAGGATCGGGATCTCGTGCCCGAAGAGGTCGGCGCGGGTCATGCCGTAATCGGCGGCGCAATCGCGCACCTCGGGCAGAAGCTGCATCGGGATGCCGAGCAGCTCGCAGATTTCCTCGTCCCAGCGGTTCTCGGCGATATTGTAAAGCAGCGTCCGCGCCGCATTGGTGGCGTCGGTGGCGTGGACGCGGGCCCCGGTCAGGTTCCAGATCAGCCAGCTGTCGACGGTGCCGAAGGCCAACTCGCCCGCCTCGGCCCGCGCCCGCGCGCCGTCGACATTGTCCAGAAGCCATGCGAGCTTCGTGCCCGAGAAATAGGGGTCGAGCAGCAGGCCGGTCCGCGCCGCGATCATCGGCTCATGCCCCTCGGCCTTCAGCCGCTCGCACAGGTCGGCGGTGCGGCGGTCCTGCCAGACGATCGCATTGTGCAAGGCCCGGCCGGTCTTGCGGTCCCAAAGCAGGGTCGTCTCGCGCTGGTTGGTGATGCCGATGGCCGCGATGCGATTCGCACCGATACCCGCCCGCTCGACCGCGGCCCGCGCCGTCGCGGCGGCAGTCGCCCAAAGATCCGAGGGGTCATGCTCGACCCAGCCCGACGCCGGGAAATGCTGGCGGAACTCCTCCTGCGCGGAGGCGATCACCCGCAGGGATGCGTCAAACAGGATGGCACGGGACGAGGTCGTCCCCTGATCGATGGCAAGGATATGGGTCATGCTTCTTCCGGGGCCGTGACATCAAGGAAAAAGGGGCAAGGCGCGCGGCCCTGCCCCCGCTTCGGCATTACTGCCAGGACTTGATCAGCTCGTCATAGGAAACCGTCTCGCCCTTGGGCTTTTCGTTCTCCAGCTTGGCCACAGGCGCGCCGGGTGCGTCCAGCCATTCCTGCGGGTCCTTCTCTTCGTTCATCTTCGGACCCAGATCGCCCTGAACGCCAGCACGCTCAAGCCGTTCGAGCACCTTCTCCTGTTCCGCGCAAAGCGCATCCAGCGCCTCCTGCGGGGTCTTGGCGCCCGACATGGCGTCCCCGATATTCTGCCACCAGAGTTGCGCGAGCTTCGGATAATCGGGAATGTTCGTGCCGGTCGGCGACCATTGCACGCGGGCGGGCGAGCGATAGAACTCGACCAGACCGCCCAGCTTGGGCGCGCGCTCGGTGAAGGACTTGTCGTGGATGGTCGAGTCGCGGATGAAGGTCAGCCCGACATGGGACTTCTTCACATCGACGGTCTTCGAGGTGACGAACTGCGCGTAAAGCCATGCGGCCTGCGCGCGGTCCACGGGGGTCGATTTCATCAGCGTCCAAGAGCCCACGTCCTGATAGCCGATCTTGGTCCCCTCGCTCCAGTAAGCGCCATGCGGGCTGGGGGCCATGCGCCATTTCGGGGTGCCGTCCGCATTCACCACGGCGGTCCCTTCCTTGACCATGTCGGCGGTGAAGGCGGTATACCAGAACATCTGCTGGGCAATGTCGCCCCGCGCCGGGACTGGACCCGCTTCGCTGAAGGTCATGCCCTGCGCTTCCGGGGGCGTGTATTTCTGCAGCCATTCGATCGCCTTGGTCACGGCATAAACGGCGGCGGCATCGTTGGTCGCGCCGCCGCGCGCCACGCAGGATCCGACCGGACGGCTGTTCTCGTCCACACGGACGCCCCATTCATCGACCGGAAGACCGTTCGGCTCGCCCTTGTCGCCCATGCCGGCCATGGACATCCAGGCATCGGTATAGCGCCAGCCAAGGCTCGGGTCCTTCTTGCCGTAGTCCATGTTGCCCCAGGCCTTCGCCGGGCCGCCCTCGATATAGGACATGTCGCGGCCGGTGAAGAACTCGGCAATGTCCTCATAGGCGGACCAGTTCACCGGGACGCCGAGGTCATAGCCATATTTGGCCTTGAAATCGTCCTTGGTCTTCTGGTCGTTGAACCAGTCATAGCGGAACCAGTAGAGGTTCGCGAATTGCTGGTCGGGCAATTGGTAGAGGTCGCCATCCGGCGCGGTGGTGAACTTCAGCCCGATGAAGTCCGGCAGGTCCAGCGTCGGGCTGGTGAAGTCCTTGCCCTCCTCGGCCATCCATTTGGTCAGGTCGCGCGCCTGCTGATAGCGCCAGTGGGTGCCGATCAGGTCCGAGTCGTTGACATAGCCATCATAGATATTCTCGCCGGTCTGCATCTGGGTCTGCAGCTTCTCGACGACATCGCCCTCGCCGATCAGGTCATGGGTGACCTTGATCCCGGTGATCGCGGTAAAGGCCGGGGCCAGCACCTTGGATTCGTATTCATGCGTGGTGATGGTTTCCGAGACCACCTTGATATCCATCCCCGCCAGCGGCTTCGCGGCGTCGATGAACCATTGCATCTCCTTTTCCTGATCCGCGCGGGACAGCGTGGACAGGTCGCCGATCTCGGCATCCAGGAACTTCTTCGCGGCCTCCATGTCAGCCCAGGCCGGGGCGCCTCCCATGACCAAGAGCGCAAGCGCCATGGCCGTCGTCCTCCGTGTCGGTCTCATGTTTTCCTCCCTGATGAGACGTCCGTTCTTCCGCGCAGGCATGGGGCCTGCGCGGTATTTCAAACCCAGCGGAACACCGCCGCGGCATAGGCCAGGCAGATCGCCAGACCCCACCAGACCGGAGGGCCGGCAAAGAACAGCCAGCCGAGGCAGATGAAGGCCGAGCCGAGCAGCGTGATGAACAGGCGGTCCCCGCGCGTCGTCTCGATCCGCAGCACGCCCCGGCGCGGGATTTCGGGGAAGCGGATGGCGAGAATGGTGAACAGGACCAGAAGCGATGCAATCAGCCAGAAGAAGAAGGCGACCGGAAAGGTCCAGGCCATCCAGCCGCCGGGGATCATCGGCGCCGTCCACTCCTTCGCGCCGTCCTTGACCGGGGTGGCCCAGACCAGAAAGGCCAGCACCGCGCCAAGGACGACCGCCGCCCCCAGATAGATCGCAGGCCAGTTGCTGCGGCGCTGGACGGGAATTGCAGCCTCGCTCATCACACCCTCCCCAGGGCGAAGCCCTTGGCGATGTAGTTTCGGACAAACCATATCACCAGCGCGCCGGGCACCAGCGTCAGCACCCCCGCCGCCGCCAGCACCCCCCAGTCCATGCCCGAGGCCGAGACGGTGCGTGTCATCGTCGCCGCGATGGGCTTGGCGTTCACGCTGGTCAGGGTGCGCGACAGCAGCAGCTCGACCCATGAGAACATGAAGCAGAAGAAGGCCGCGACCCCGATCCCGCTGGCGATCAGCGGCATGAAGATCCTGACGAAGAAGCGCGGGAAGGAATAGCCGTCGATATAGGCGGTCTCGTCGATCTCCTTCGGGACGCCGCGCATGAACCCTTCGAGGATCCAAACTGCCAGCGCCACGTTGAACAGGCAATGCGCCAGCGCCACCGCGATATGCGTGTCGAAAAGCCCGATCGAGGAATAAAGCTGGAAGAAGGGCAGCGCGAAGACCGCCGGCGGCGCCATGCGGTTGGTCAGCAGCCAGAAAAACAGGTGCTTGTCCCCGATGAAGCTGTAGCGGCTGAAGGCATAGGCCGCGGGCAGCGCCACCGTCACCGAGATCACCGTGTTCATCACCACATAGATGATCGAGTTGACGTAACCCATATACCAGCTCGGGTCGGTCAGGATCACCCGATAGTTGCGGAAGGTCAGGTTGTTCGGGAACAGGCTGAAGGTTCCGGTGATCTCGGCATTGGTCTTGAGGCTCATGTTCACGAGCCAGTAGATCGGGATCATCAGGAACAGCAGGTAAAGCACCATGACGAGGCCGGAGGAGCGCGACTTCATTGACCCGCCTCCGTTTTGTCGAAATTGGTCATCACGGTGTAGAACACCCAGCTGACCAGCAGGATGACGAGGAAATACATCAGCGAGAAGGCGGCCGCCGGGCCAAGGTCGAACTGCCCCACCGCCATCTTCACGAGGTCGATCGACAGGAAGGTGGTCGAGTTGCCGGGACCGCCGCCGGTGACGACGAACGGCTCGGTATAGATCATGAAACTGTCCATGAAGCGCAGCAGGACCGCGATCAGCAGCACGCCCTTCATCTTCGGCAGTTCGATATAGCGGAAGACGGCCCAGCGGCTGGCCTGATCGATCTTCGCCGCCTGGTAATAGGCCTGCGGGATCGACTGGAGGCCGGCATAGCAGAGCAGCGCGACGAGGCTGGTCCAGTGCCAGACATCCATCGTGACCACCGTGATCCACGCGTCGATCGGATCGTTGGTATAGTTGTAGTCGATCCCCAGCGAGGCGAGCGTGTGGCCCAGAAGGCCGATATCCTGCCGCCCGAAGATCTGCCAGATCGTACCCACCACGTTGAATGGGATCAGCAGCGGCAGCGCCATCACCACCAGCACGAGGCTGGCCCAGAAGCCCTTCTTCGGCATGTTCAGCGCAACGAAGATGCCCAGTGGCACCTCGATCGCCAGCACGATGGCCGAGAACAGCACCTGCCGCCCGAGGGCGCCGTGCAGGCGCTCGGAATGGATCATCTCGTCGAACCATTCGAGGCCGGCCCAGAAGAACTCGTTCTTCCCGAACGTGTCGTTGAAGGCGTAGTTCACCACCGTCATCAGCGGGATCACCGCCGAGAAGGCGACAAGCAGCAGCACCGGCAGGACAAGAAACCATGCCTTGTTGTTCTGGACCTTCTGCATCATGCGGCCCTTTCCGAAACCGGAGGCGCGATACGCCAGTCATCGACATAGACGCTGATCTTGCCCGGCACGAAGGCCACGCGCGGCGCGACGGCGGGCAAGGGCACGCCTTCCGGCAGGACGATGTTGAAATCGCTGCCCGCCAGTTCGGATCGCAGGATCCGATGGCGGCCAACGTCCTCGACCCGACGTATGGCGATGGGCAGGCCGCCGTCGGTGGCCAGATGGACATGTTCGGGCCGGATGCCGATGCGGGTTCCCCCCGCGAGGACGCCGTAATCCGCCCCCAGTTCAACGACCTCGCCGCCGGGCAGCAGCGCCCTTTGCCCGATGATCTTGGCGTCGAGAAAGTTCATTCCGGGCGAGCCGATGAAATAGCCGACGAAGCTGTGGGCGGGGCGCTCGAACAACTCCTCGGGCGTGCCGATCTGGACGACGCGCCCGTCATGCATCACCACCACCTTGTCGGCAAAGGTCAGCGCCTCGGTCTGGTCATGGGTGACGTAGATCATCGTATGGCTGAACTGGCGGTGAAGCTGCTTCAACTGGCTGCGCAGCTCCCATTTCATATGCGGGTCGATGACGGTCAGCGGCTCGTCGAACAGGATCGCGTTCACATCCTCGCGCACCATGCCGCGGCCAAGGCTGATCTTCTGCTTGGCATCGGCGGTCAGGCCCTGAGCCTTGCGCGCCAGCATCTCCTCCATGCCGATCATGCGGGCGATGCGGGCGACGCGCTCGGCGATATAGGCGGCGTCGCGGCCACGATTGCGCAGCGGAAAGGCCAGGTTCTCGCGCACGGTCATGGTGTCGTAGACGACCGGGAACTGGAAGACCTGCGCGATATTGCGCTCGGTCGTGGGGGCGTCGGTCACGTCGCGGTCGCCGAACAGGATGCGGCCCTGACTGGGCCGGACAAGGCCCGAGATGATGTTCAGAAGCGTCGTCTTGCCACAGCCCGAGGCGCCAAGCAGCGCATAGGCCCCGCCATCCTGCCAGACGAGGTCGAGCTTCTTCAGCGCATAATCATCCTCGGACCGGGGATGCGGGCTGTAGCTATGGGCCAGATCCTGAAGCGTGATGCGTGCCATTTCCCCTCCCTCCCCTCAGGCGGCCAATGCATAGGCGGCGGGCGCGACCAGCACGCCATCCGCGTCGAACAGGTAGACATGCCGCGGGTCGAGCCAGAGCGAGATCTCGCGCCCCGGTTCGATGTCATGGATCCCCTCGACCAGCCCGACCCAGCGGTCCTCGCCATGGGCGACATGGATGAAGCTTTGCACGCCCGTGATCTCGGTGACGATGACCGGGCAGCGAAACTCCAGCGCGTCGCCCGCCGGGCGCTGCATGCCAAGGTGGTTGGCGCGGAAACCGGCCAGATACTGCCCGTCGGGCACCGCGAACGCGCCCTCGGCCGGCCCGCTGACGCCGGGCCCGATCGAGAGATGCGCGCCGCGCTTGATGCAGGGTGCGAAATTCATCGGCGGGTCGCTGAAGACGCGGGCGGTGATCGCATCGATCGGCTCGCGGTAGACGCGCGGGGTCGGGCCGAACTGGGTCACCCGCCCCTCCCACATGGTTGCGGTATGCCCGCCCAGCAGCAGCGCCTCCTCCGGCTCGGTCGTGGCATAGACGAAGATCGCGCCCGAGGCCTCGAAGATGCGCGGGATCTCGACCCGCAACTCTTCGCGCAGCTTGTAGTCGAGATTGGCCAGCGGCTCGTCCAGCAGCACCAGACCCGCGCCCTTGACCAATGCGCGGGCCAGCGCGCAGCGCTGCTGTTGCCCGCCCGACAACTCCAGCGGCTTGCGCCCCAGCAAGGGGGTCAGGTGCAGCATCTCGGCCGTTTCGCGCACCTTGCGGTCGATCTCGGCCCGGGGCTGGCGCAGGATGCGCAGGGGCGAGGCGATGTTTTCATAGACCGTCAGGCCGGGATAGTTGATGAACTGCTGATAGACCATGGCGACGCCCCGGTCCTGCACCCGCCGCCCGGTCACATTCTCGCCGTTCCAAAGGATGCGGCCCGTCGTCGGCAGGTCCAGCCCGGCCATCAGCCGCATCAGGGTGGTCTTGCCCGAAAGCGTCGGACCCAGCAGGACGTTCATCGTGCCGTTTCGCAATGTCAGGTCGGTCGGGTGGATATGCACCCGCCCTCCGACCATCCGCGACACAGCCTGCATCTCCAGCGTCATTCCGTCTCCCTCATTCGGCCGCGTCGGCGGCCAGTCCGGCAAGCCAGTCGCCCAGCCCGTCGATCTGTTCTTGCGTCATCCTCAGCCCCAGCTTGGTGCGGCGCCACAGGATGTCCTCGGTCGTGCGCGCATATTCGCGGGTCATGAACCAGCGCACCTCGGCCTCGCTCAGCCCGGCGCCGAAATCCCGGCCCAGTTCGGCACGTGTCGCGGCCGCACCCAGCACCTCGAACACCTCGGTGCCGTGGGTGCGCAGCAGGCGCTGCACCTCGGCGGGCGCGAGGAAGGGATAGCTGGCCGCGATCCGCGCCTGCAGCGCGCACACGCCATCGACCGGGAAATCGCCGCCGGGCAGCGACACCCGTGCCGTCCATGCCCTGCCCGACTGCGGAAAATGCGGCGCGAGGCGGGCCAGCGCGCTTTCCGCCAGCCGGCGATAGGTGGTGATCTTGCCACCGAAGACATTCAGCAGCGGCGGGCCATCCTCGTTCAGGCTCAGCACATAGTCGCGCGTCGCCGCGGTCGCCGATTTCGCCCCGTCATTGTAAAGCGGTCGCACCCCGGAATAGGTCCAGACCACCTGCGAGGGCCGGACCGGCACGGCGAAATAGCGGCTGGCGAAGGCGCAGAGATAGTCGCGCTCCTCATCGGTGCAGCGCGCTTCGCCGGGCGGGCCGCGATGATCCATGTCGGTGGTGCCGATCAGGGTGAAATCCTGCTCATAGGGAATGGCGAAGATGATCCGCCCATCCGTCCCCTGGAAGAAATAGCAGCGGTCGTGGTCGTATAGCTTCGGCACCACGATATGGCTGCCCCGGACCAGCCGGACCCCCTCGGTGCTGGGCAGGTGGATGATGTCCCGGATCACCTCGCCCACCCACGGCCCCGAGGCATTGACCAGCGCGCGCGCCCGATGCAGGCACGCGCCCTCTGGCCCCTCGGTGGTGACGTGCCACAGATCGCCCGCGCGCTCGGCCCGAGTCACGCGGCTGCGGGTCAGGATCCGCGCGCCCCGCGCCTCGGCGTCGCGGGCATTCAGCACCACAAGCCGGGCATCCTGCACCCAGCAGTCGGAATATTCCCAGCCGAGGTTGAAGCCCGGCTTCAGCGCCCGCCCCGCCGGATCGTGGCGCAGGTCCAGTCGCCGCGTCGGCGGCAGCAGCTTGCGCCCGCCAAGCGTGTCATAGATGCCAAGGCCCAGCCGGATCAGCCATGCCGGCCGGCGACCGCGCATCCACGGCATCGTCAGGCCCAGCAGCCGCGAGGTCGGGGTATCGCTCTCGAACCGCATGGCGGGGGAATAGGGCAGGACGAAGCGCATCGGCCAACTGATATGGGGCATGGCGGCAAGCAGCGTCTCCCGCTCCTCCAGCGCCTCGCGGACCAGCCGGAATTCGAAGAACTCGAGGTAGCGCAAGCCGCCATGGAACAGCTTCGTCGAGGCCGAGGACGTGGCCTGCGCCAGATCGCCCATCTCGGCCAGCGTCACCGACAGCCCGCGACCCGCCGCGTCCCGCGCGATCCCGCAGCCGTTGATGCCGCCGCCCAAGACGAAAAGGTCGCGGACGGGTTCCACCTGCATTGTCACCGATTCCTCCACGAAGCCTCCCAACCCCGCCGGGAAAGGCTGCACCCCGGCTCACAGTTCCGTCAACAATAATTTTCGTTTATCTTGCAAACCAAACAGAAACGAACATTCTGATGCGAAGGATGCGGTTATATGACAGTGCGTCAAGACGATCTCGCACATTCGCGAATGCGGTTTCACCACCGAAGGGAGAGGCATGGCATTGAGTATCCGGCAAGGCGAGATCCTTGAACTGGCCCGCAGCGAGGGCCGCGTGCTGGTCGAGGAACTGGCCCAGCGTTTCGACGTGACCCTGCAGACCATCCGCCGCGATCTGGGAGAGATGGCGGAGGCGGGATTGCTGGACCGCGTGCATGGCGGCGCCATGCCGCGCGCCGGGACGGTGAACCTTGGCTATGAGGCGCGACGGCGGATGAACGCGGATGCCAAGGCCGCGATCGCCGCCGCCTGCGCGGCCGAGATCCCCGATAATTGCAGCCTGATCCTGAACCTCGGCACCACGACCGAGGCGGTGGCCCGCGCGCTGATCCACCATTCGAACATCACGGTGGTGACGAACAACATGAATGTCGCGAATATCCTGCTGGAGAATCCGGGATGCGAGATCATGGTCGCGGGCGGGGCGCTGCGCCGATCGGATGGCGGGCTGGTGGGGGAGCTGACGACCCAGTTCTTCGAGCAGTTCAAGGTCGATTACGCCGTGGTCGGCACTTCGGCGCTGGACCATGACGGCGACATGCTGGATTTCGACCTGGCCGAGGTCAGGGTCAGCCGCGCCATCCTTCAGCTTGCGCGCAAGACCTTCCTTGTCACCGACCACTCGAAACTGGGCCGCACCGCCCCCGCAAGGATCGCCAGCCTGTCGGAAATCGACACGGTCTTTACCGACCAGCCACTCCCCGCGGATCTGGCGGCCCGCTGCGCCGATTGGCGGACCGAGCTGCGGATCTGCCCGGCGGTCGAGGGGGAGTAACCCGGTTTCAGCGCAGGCCCAGCATCGACAGGATGAACAGCACGACCACGACCAGACCGACAAGATAGATGATGGAATTCATTTGGAAATCTCCCTTTTGCAAGGCCAAGGCCCGTTACAGATCAACGAAACCGGAACGCCAAGGGTTTCCCGCCATCGGAACAAAATTCGTCTCCGGCGCGCCGCGCACGCGCCGGGTGGAGCGGAAATCCGCAGTTTCCGAGGTCAGGGGAGCGGGATGAATTCGTGATTGTCGCCGCGCGGCAGGTTGAACATGCCCTGCCCCCATTCGGCGGCCTGCCACGCCTCCTTGGCATGTTCGATCCGCTCCTGCGAGGAGGCGACGAAGTTCCACCAGATATAGCGCGGGCCGTTCAGCGTCTCGCCGCCCAGCGCCATGATCCGCGCACCCTGCGCCCCGGCGGCGACCGTGATCCGGTCGCCCGGCCGGAACACCATCATCTGCCCGGCCGGAAACTCCTGCCCTGAAATCAGGATCGAGCCCTGTGTGACATAGATCCCCCGGTCCTCGTGATCGTCGGGTAGCGGAAACCGCGCGCCAGGATCCAGCGTGATGTCGAGATAGAAGGTATCGGAGTAAAGCGTCACCGGCGCGCGCTCGCCATAGGCGCGGCCAAGGATGAGGCGGCCGTGGATGCCGTTGTCCTCGAATTCGGGCAGGGTCTTCTTCTCGTGATGTTCGAAGGTCGGGTTCATGTCCTCATGCGTCTCGGGCAGCGCGATCCATGTCTGGATGCCGAACAGCGAATGCGGCCCCTTGCGGCCCGCCTCGCTGGTGCGTTCGGAATGGGTGACGCCCTTGCCCGCGACCATCCAGTTCACCTCGCCCGGCAGCACGACCTGATCCGCGCCGGTGCTGTCGCGATGGTGGAAATCCCCCTGATAGAGATAGGTCACGGTGCCCAGCCCGATATGCGGATGGGGTCGGATATCGACCCCCTGCCCGGTCAGGAACTCGGCCGGTCCGGCCTGGTCGAAGAAGATGAACGGCCCGACCATCTGCCGCTTGGGGGCGGGCAAGGCGCGCTTCACCTCGAAATCGCCGAGGTCGCGGGCGCGGGGAATGATCAGGGTCTCGATGCTCTCCAGCGCGACCTGATCGGGGCAGCCTGGCTCAAGTGCTGGGTTCCAACTCATGCGAACTCCTCCGGAAGGGCGGGTTTCAACCCGCTCCAAAGATGCTAGAGCGGTTTGCGATTCAGAAAAACCGTCTCGTGAGGCGTCACCATGCAACCCGGTCCGGGCATCGCGGTCCAAGGCATCTTCCATGCCGTGGGGCCGCGCCAGATCATCGAAGGGATCGACATCCGCTTCGATGCGCCGCGCATCGGCATCATCGGGCGCAACGGCTCGGGGAAAAGCACGCTGGCGCGCCTGCTTGCCGGGCTGATCGAGCCGAGCCGGGGTCGCGTGCTGATCGAGGGCGTCGATGTCGCCCGCGACCGCAAGGCCGCTATCGCCACCGTCGGCATCCTGTTCCAGAACCCCGAACATCAGATCATCTTCCCGACCGTGGCCGAGGAGATCGGCTTCGGCCTGCGCCAGCTTGGCCGCAGCAAGGCCAAGGCGCGCGAGGGGGTGGAGGCGACCTTGGCCCGTTTCGAGCGCTCCGACTGGCTGGACCGCACGACCGAGGCGCTGTCGCAGGGGCAGAAGCATCTGCTCTGCATGATGGCCGTGATGGCGATGCAGCCGCGCTGGCTGATCCTCGATGAACCCTTCGCGGGCCTCGACATCCCGACGCGGATGCAGCTTGCGCGGCATCTGGACCGCTGCGGCGCGCGGCTTCTCCATATCTCGCACGACCCGCGCGACCTTGCGGGCTATGGCGATGTCTGCTGGCTGGATGCGGGCCGCATCCGCATGGCCGGAGGGGCCGAGGTGCTGGAGCGTTTCGAGGCCGAGATGATCCGCGAGGGGGCCGAGAATGATCTCGCTGACCTCGCCGGTTAGGACGCGGGCGCATGGCTGGCCGGCCGGGCCGAAGCTGGCCGGGCTGGCGGTCGCGACGACGGCGCTGTTCCTGATCACCGGCCCGGCCCTGCAAGCCTTGGCGCTGGCGGCGGTGCTGGCGCTTTACGCCCTGCCCGGCCGCGACTTCCTGCGCCACGGGCTGCGGCAGCTTCGGGTGCTCTGGCCCTTCGTCCTGCTGCTGCTGGTCTGGCACGCCGTCTCGGGCGACTGGCCGCAGGGCGTGGCGATCGCGCTGCGCATGACCTCGACCGTCGCGCTGGCCAATCTGGTGACGATGACGACGACGCTGGGCGACCTGACCGACCTGTTGCACCGCCTGCTGGGCCCCCTTCGCCGGATCGGCCTGCCGGTGCGACTGGTCGAGGCCGGGATTCCGCTGGTCATCCGCTTCACCCCGGTCCTGATCGCCAAGGGGCGGCTTCTGGTCGAGGCATGGCGCGCGCGCTCGCCTCGGCGCACCAACTGGAATATCGTGCTGCCGATGGCGCTGCTGGCGCTGGACGATGCCGATCATCTGGCCGAGGCGCTGCGCGCGCGGGGCGGCCTGAACCCGAGTGACGAGGACTGACATGGAAAGAAACGTCGCGCAGATCGCGCTTTTCGCCGCGCTGATCGCGGCACTTGGCGCGATCCCGCAGATCACGCTGGCCTTCGGCATCCCGATCACCGCGCAAAGCATGGGCGTGATGCTGGCGGGCGCGGTCCTCGGGGCAAGGCGCGGCTTCCTGTCGATGCTGCTGTTCCTGCTGCTGGTCGCGATCGGCCTGCCGCTGCTGGCGGGCGGGCGGGGCGGTTTGGGCGCCTTCGTCGCGCCGACCTCGGGCTTCCTGATCGCCTTCCCCTTCGGCGCCTTCGTGACCGGCCTCTTTGTCGAGCATGTGCGGCTGCGCCCGATCGGCCTGCGCGCCGGACTGGGCGCCGTGCTTGGCGGCGTCCTTGTCCTTTACGCCTTCGGCGTCGTCGGCATGTCGATCGGACTGGGGAAATCCATCCCGGAATGCGTGAAGCTGGTCCTGGCCTTCCTGCCCGGCGACCTGCTGAAGGCCGCCGTCACCGGGATGCTGGTCGCGGCGCTGGCGAGGGCGCGCCCGCAATCCGTGGCGTGGAGCCAGAGCGCCTGAAGCTCCACGGCTTCAGGTCACGGCCCCGCGCACCGCAAAGCGCGGCTCCCGCCAGAGGCCGGTTTCCAGCACATCGGCCAGCACCCGCGCGGCATGGGCCACATCGGCATGGCTGAGGTAGAGCGGCGTGAAGCCGAAGCGCAGGGTCGAGGGGGCGCGGAAATCGCCGATCACGCCGCGCTCGATCAGGGCCTGCATGATTTCATAGGCGTGGTCATGGGCAAAGGCGACCTGACTGCCGCGCCGCGCCGGATCGCGCGGGCTTTCAAGGACCAGCCCGTGACCGGCGCATTGCCCCTCCACAAGGCGGATGAAAAGCTCGGTCAGGGCCACGCTCTTCTCGCGCAGGCGCTGCATGTCGACCTCGTCCCAGATCCCCAGCGCGCCTTGCAGCGCACGCAAGGACAGGACCGGCTGGGTGCCGCATTGAAAGCGGCGGATGCCCGGATCACCGTCAAAGCCGGTCTCGAAGGCGAAGGGCCGGGCATGGCCCCACCAGCCGCTCAAGGGTTGTTCGGCCTGACCCAGATGCCGCGTCGCGACATAGATGAAGGCGGGTGAGCCGGGGCCGCCGTTCAGGTATTTATAAGTGCAGCCGACCGCGAAATCGGCCCCCGCCGCATCTAGCTCCACCGGCAGCGCGCCGGCGGAATGGCACAGGTCCCAGATCGCGACCGCCCCGGCATCGTGAATGGCACGGGTCAGCGCCGCCATGTCGCGCAGCGCCCCGGTCTTGTAGTTCACATGATTGACGAGGACCGCCGCCACGTCCTGATCTAGCAGATCCTCGATCCGGTCGGCGTCGCGGCCCTCCAGCCGCATCGTCACGCCCGGCAGGGTCGAGATCACGCCCTCGGCGATGTAAAGGTCGGTCGGAAAGCTTCCCGCCTCGGCCACGATGACCTTGCGGCCGGGATTGAGGCCGATCGCGGCGTGAAGCGCCTTGTAGATATTGATCGAGGTGGTGTCCGCGACCACGACCTGCCCAGCCGCCGCGCCGATCAGCCGCCCGATCCGGTCGCCCAGTTCGACCGGCAGGTCGAACCAGCCCGCCGTGTTCCAGCTGCGGATCAGGCCGCGCGTCCATTCCTCGCGCGCCGCCAGCCGCAGCGCATCAAGGGCCGCGCCGCTGGCCATGCCAAGCGAGTTGCCGTCCAGATAGACCTCGCCCTCGGCCCGCAGGAATTGCTCACGCAGGGGCAGAAGAGGATCGGCCGCATCCATGCTGGCGATGTCGTCTTCGGTTGGCAGGGCGGCCATGGCGTTCCTCCGGGTTGGGTGGCGAGGAACAGCCATATCAGCCCCGGTGCTGCCTTGCGACAGCGGAATGCGTCAGGCCAGCGCCACGAAATTTTCGCTCTCGGGGTGGTATTCCAGCAGCGTGCCCTCGCCGATGTCATGGACGACGCCATGCAGCGACAGATTGCCCGCCTCGACATTCTCGCGGATGAAGGGGAAGGTCATCAGGTTTTCCAGCGAGATCAGCACCGCCTGCCGCTCAAGCGCGGCGATCTGCTCAGTCTCGGGAAGGTCGCTGACCCGCTCGAATCCGGGACGGAGGATGTCCATCCAGCGGCCGACGAAGCTAGTCTTTTCCTCAAGCTCCGGGGCATGGCCCGAGCACATGGCGTGACAGCCCGCGACGCCGCCGCAATTGGTATGGCCGACGACCACCAGATGCGCGACCTTGAGGGCGTTCACGGCATATTCCACCGCCGCCGAGGTGCCGTGCTGCTCGCCATCCGGCAGATAGGGCGGCACGAGATTCGCGATATTGCGGTGGATGAAGAACTCGCCCGTATCGGCCCCGAAGATCGAGGTCACATGCACGCGCGAGTCGCAGCAGGCGATGACCATGGCGCGCGGGTGCTGTCCACCCTCGGCCAGACGGCGATACCAGCTCCGGTTCTCGCCATATGTGGTGGCGCGCCAGCCGTGATAGCGCTGGACAAGATATTGGGGCAGCGGCCGGGCCTGTTTCATCACATCCTCATCTACCGTTCCGGGGCTTGATACAGCGCCGACCGATAAAGTTCGAGGGGTTTAGCGCCCCGGCCTCAACCATTTCTTGAGAGGTCGATGCGAAACCTGTCCCCCGCGGCGTATCGAGTACGGGTGGAAGGATGACGGGAATTTCGCGGCTTGCGATCGAAGAACAGATGACGATCGACCATCAGCGGTTGAACAACATGGTGGCCGCATTGGGCGAGGACGCGGCCTCGCGCATCATCGCCGCCGCGCTGGAGCAACTGGCCGTCGCCATGTCGCGGCTGGTGGCTGCGGTCGATCGCGGCGACCTCGTGGGGGTCGGCTGCGACGCCGACCGCATCTCGCGCCTCGCCTGGCAGCTTGGGCTGGTGACGATGGCGGCGGTGGCGGTGGATGTGGGCACCTGCGCCGAGCGGCGGGACAGCGGCGGCCTCAGGGCGACCTCGGCCCGGCTGCGCCGGATCGGCAACCATTCCCTGACCGGAATCTGGGATCGCCTGCCGGCCGATCCGGCCTGAGGGGGCCGACGGGGCTTGCAGACGGGCGGGCGCGCGCTACCTTGGCCGCAAGACCAAAAGAAGGCATCCCCATGACCCCGCTTCCGGCATTCGCCCCCGACCAGTCCCGCAGCCTGCCACTCTGGCTTGTCCGGCCGGGCGGGGACGGCCCCGCCTTTCCCGATGCGGTCCCGGCGAAGGCCCGCGCCTGGGCCAAGGCGCAGGGCTTTGCCGGCAAGCCCGGTCAGATCTGCGCGTTTCCGGGGCCGGATGGCGCGATGGCGGGGGCGCTTTTCGGGATCGGGGCGGATCGCTCCGCCTCCGACCGCCCGGCGCGCGAACGCTATCCGCTCGCCAAGGCGGCCGAGGCATTGCCGGCCGGCGACTGGCACCTTGCCAATACGCCCGAGGGTTTCGATCCGGCGCTGGGTGCATTGGGATGGCTTTTCGCGCAATACCGCTTTGCCCGCTACAAGAAGGCCGAGGCCCCGGCGGCGCGCCTCGTCTGTCCGGCGGGAGTCGATGCCGAACATGTCCTCGCGCTGGTGGCGGGCGAGTATCTGGCGCGCGACCTGATCAACACCCCCGCCTCGGACATGGGCCCCGAGGATCTGGAACAAGCGGCGAGCGAGCTGGCAGCCCGCCATGGTGCCAGCATCTCGGTAATCCGGGGGGATGACCTGCTGTCGCAGAACTTCCCGATGATCCATGCCGTCGGCCGCGCCGGGGTCCAGCCGCCCCGGCTGATCGACCTGCGCTTTCCGGGCGAGGGGCCGATGCTCACGCTGGTCGGCAAGGGGGTCTGCTTCGACACTGGCGGGCTCGACATCAAGCCGCCCTCTTCGATGGGCCTGATGAAGAAGGACATGGGCGGTGCCGCGAATGTCTTGGGCCTCGCCGAGACACTGGCCCGGCTTGGACTGACGGCGGGGATGCAGCTGCGCGTCCTGATCCCGGCGGTCGAGAATGCGATCGCGGGCAACGCCTTCCGCCCCGGCGACATCCTGACCAGCCGCAAGGGCCTGACGGTCGAGGTGAACAATACCGATGCCGAAGGCCGCCTCGTTCTGGCCGACGCGCTGGCCTACGCCGAGGAGGAGGGGCCGGCGCTGCTGGTCTCGATGGCGACGCTGACGGGCGCGGCGCGGGTCGCGCTGGGGCCGGATCTGCCGCCCTTCTTCTGCGACGACGACCGGCTTGCCGATGCAATCGCGCGGGCGGGCCGCGACCACGCCGATCCCGTCTGGCGCATGCCCTTCTGGGAGCCTTACGAGGCGATGATCGAGCCTGCGATCGCCGATCTCGACAATGCGCCGGGGGGCGGCTTCGCGGGCGCGATCACCGCCGCGCTGTTCCTGCGCCGCTTTACCGCCGAGGCCACCCGCTATGTGCATTTCGACATCTATGGCTGGCAGCCAAGCGCCGCGCCCGGCCGGTCCAAGGGCGGCACCGGGCAGGCGATGCGCGCCATCCTGAACGCCCTGCCGGAGGTTCTGAAATGAACGCCCCCGCCCAGACGCCGGACCGCCGCCTGACCCCGGCGACCGACCGCGTCGCGCTGGAATGCCTGCGCGGCATCCTTGACCGCCCCGCCTATACCATCGGCACGCCGATGCGCCTTGCCGCGCCGCTGGCCGACCTCTGCCGCAGCCCCGGCGGAACGCGCGACCGGCAGGTCAACCATGGCGCGGACCTGACCGTCATCGACCAGCAGGACGGCTGGTCCTTCGTTCAGGCGCGGGCCGACGGCTATTGCGGCTGGCTGCGCAGCGAGGTGCTGGGACCGGATACCGACCCGATCACCCATCGCGTCAGCGCCCCGGCAACCCATGTCTATTCCGGGCCGGACCTGAAGACACCCGAAATGGGGACGCTTTCGATCGGCGCGCGCCTGTCGGTCACTGGGACCGAAGGCGGCTTCGCCCGGCTCGCGCAAGGGGGCTGGGTGCCGCGTCAGCATATCGCCGACCAACCGGCCGAGGACCCCGCCACGGTCGCGGCGACGCTGAGCGGAACCCCCTATCTCTGGGGCGGGAACAGCCGCGCGGGCATCGACTGTTCGGGCCTTGCGCAAGCCTCGTTTGCCGCCTGCGCCATCCCCTGTCCCGGCGACAGCGACATGCAGCGGACAGCCTTCCCCGAGGTTGACGACGGAATCCGCCGCAACGACCTGCTGTTCTGGCCCGGACATGTCGCCCTCGCCCTCGACTCCGTGCGGATGATCCACGCCACCGCCTCCACCATGAGCGTGGTGATCGAGCCCATCGCCTCGGCCATCGCCCGCATCGACGCGGCGGGACAGGGGCCGTTCCTCGGCGCGCGCCGGCCCTCGACGGCGCCGGACGCGCCCTTTCCCTGAACCTTCGCAGAAAGCGGGCAATCATGGCACATCTCTGGGTCCGCGCCGAAACCCGTCCGAACGAGCGCCGCGTCGGCATCACGCCCGAGGGCGTGCGGGAACTGGTCGCGGCGGGCTTGCGCGTCACCATCGAGGAAAGCCCGCACCGCATCCTGCCCATCGCGCCCTATCTGGAGGCCGGGGCCGGGCGCGCGGCAGAGGGTCATTGGCCCGCCGCCCCTGCTGATGCGATCATCTTCGGCCTGAAGGAATTGCCCGAGGGCGATGCCCCCCTGTGCCATCGCCACATCATGTTCGGCCATGCCTACAAGGGCCAGCCGGCGGGTCTGGCCCTGCTGCGGCGTTTCGCGGCGGGCGGGGGCAGGCTCTATGATCTGGAATATCTGACCGGCGCGGACGGGCGGCGGCTGGCCGCCTTCGGCTATTGGGCTGGCTTCGCGGGGGCGGCGGTCTCGCTCCGGGCATGGGCGGCGCAGAAACGGGGTGGCATCTGCGAGAGTGTGACCGCCAGCCCTTCGCGCAGCCTGATGACCGAGGCGCTGCGGGCCGATCTGGACGCGACCGGGCTGCCACGCCCCCATGCCATCGTCATCGGCGCGCTTGGCCGCGTCGGCACCGGGGCCTCTGACCTGCTGACCCAGATGGGGGTCGCGGTCACGAAATGGGACATGGCCGAGACGGCGGGCGGCGGCCCCTTCCCGCAGATCCTGATGCATGACCTGTTCATCAACTGCATCCTCGCCGGGCCGGAGACCCCGGTTTTCCTCCGCCCCGACGCGGTCGATCCGGGCAGGTTGCTCAGCGTCATCGGCGATGTGGCCTGCGATCCGACCAGCAGCTTCAATCCCGTGCAGGTTTATGACCGCGTGACGGATTGGCAGGCGCCGGTGATCCGGGTCGCGGAGCATCCGCCGCTGGATGTGATGGCGATCGACAACCTGCCCTCGCTGCTGCCGCTGGAAAGCTCACAGGATTTCGCGGGACAGTTGCTGCCGGTGCTGAGGACGCTCGACCATCCCGACGAGGGCGCGTGGGGCCGGGCCGGGGCGCTTTACGACCAGCATGTCGCGCGGCTCTGACCCCCTCCTCTGACGAAAATGTCAGGGAACGGCGGCCGGTGCCGGGGGTTTGGGAATGATCCCCCTTGCCGCAACCATGACGGAGCCGGACCATGAAACGCCTTGGCACCTTCGCCCTTTGCGCCGGACTTGCCGCCGCGCCAGCCCTTGCCCAGACCGCGCCGCCCAACGCCCCCGACCAGCGCCCCGCCTTCGAAGGCCAGACCCGCGCGGCAGGGATCGAGGATGTGGTTCACGTGAAACAGCAGGTCCTCGTCTCGGGGCTTGAGCATCCATGGGGCATGGCCTTCCTGCCCGATGGCAGCCTCTTGATCACCGAGCGGCCGGGCTGGATGCGGCTTTTTGCCGATGGCGCGCTCTCCGAGCCGCTGCGCGGCCTGCCCGAAGTCGATACCCGCAAGCAGGGCGGATTGCTGGACGTCGCCATTCGCGACGATTTCGCCCAGACGCGCCAGGTCTGGTGGAGCTTTGCCGAGCCGCGCGAAGGCGGCCTGACCTCGACCTCGGTGGCGACGGGCCGGCTCTCTGACGACAACACCGCGCTGGAGGATGTGCGGGTGATCTTCCGGCAGGAACCGGCATGGGATTCGACCATGCATTACGGCTCGCGTCTGGTCTTTGACCGGGAGGGGATGCTGTTCGTCACCACTGGCGAACGCTCGCTGCCCGAGCCGCGGCAACTGGCGCAGGACGTGAACACGCATCTGGGCAAGGTGCTGCGCATCGACCCGATGACCGGAAAGGGCGTGGCGGGAAATCCCTTTGCCGATGGCGGCGGACAGCCCGAGGTCTGGTCCTGGGGCCATCGCAATCTGCAGGCCGCGGCACTCGACGATCAGGGCCAGCTCTGGACCGTCGAGCATGGGCCGAAGGGCGGGGACGAGTTGAACACGCCACAGGCGGCGCGCAATTACGGCTGGCCGATCATCACCTATGGCGAGGACTATAGCGGCCGCCCCATCGGCGAGGGGATCACCCAACACGAGGGCATGGAGCAGCCGGTCTATTACTGGGACCCGGTGATCGGCCCAAGCGGACTGACCTTCTACGATGGCAACATGTTCCCCGAGATGCGGGGCGACGCGCTGATCGGCGGCCTCGTGTCGAAATCCGTGGTCCGGCTGAGGATCAAGGACGGGCGCGTCACCGGCGAGGCGCATCTGGTGCCGGGCATCGGCCGGGTCCGCGACGTGGCGGTCGCGCCGGATGGGGCGCTGATGATTTTGACCGATGCCGATGACGGGGCGCTGATCCGGCTCTCGCGCTGATCAAACCGGGCGGTGCAGGTCGTCCTCGGCCTCCTCGGGCGAGATGCCAAGCGCCTCCATCCCGGCCTCCAGATAATCGGCGAGTTGCGGCTCTCCCATCAGGTAATTCTCGGTCGGGGCGCGGTTCTGGCTCTTGGCGGTTCGGATCGCCTCGGCCAGATCCTCGGCGGCGAAGGTATCGCGCCCGATCCACATCACCGCGACCAGACTCGCCTGCTCGTCCATGTTGAGGCTGCCGATGAACTCGGAAAGCTCGGTCTCGGTCCCGTGGCCGGTGCGCTGGCCGCTATGCGCCCAGGCATTGACGCCACTGTCGTATTCGCGGGCGCGGATGATCACATGCGCGATCTTTTCGGGACTGATTTCCAGCATGGCTGCACCTCCACGCCCAGCATCGCCCCCGGCGACGCCGGGGTCAATCGGGATCGAAGCGATAGCCGAAACGGACGATGTCCTCGGCCGCGAGCCTCCCCCAGCAGCGCCGCGCCCTCATCGTCATAGGCGGCCCGCCAGTCGCGCCCCTGCTCCGGCCCCGAGCGGTTCTCATGCGGCAGCGGTCGCAGGCCAAAACCCAGATGGCTTTCCAAGGCTGGCAAGTCGGCCTCCAGATGTTCCAGCCGCAGATACAGCCCCGGACGTTCCCCGGCCGGGCCGGTCAGGTAGCGCCGCGCCGGCACCGCCAACTGCCTCCGGGTCAGCGGATGGCGCAGGAAAGTGCCGAATTCCAGTGTCTTGGCCAGCGTGACAGAGGCATGTTTGAACTTCTGCGCGCGCAGCCAGTGGTAATAGCTGACCGCCCGTGCCCAAGGGTTGCGCACCATGGTAAAGACCAGATAGCCGGCCAGCATCTCGGCCGGGACCAGCCCCTCGATATCGGCCAGCGTCGAATGTTTCCACAACCGGCCCCGCGCTTTCACGTCCCGCACCCGGCGGCGGCGGTTGCGCCCCTTGGGGGTGTCGGACAGGATGATGTCGTCACGCCCGACCCGCGCCTCCAGCGCCAGGGTCAGCGAGGTGCCGCCGGTTTTCGGAATATGGACAAAGACATAGCGATGCCGGTGCGAGACGATCATCGACCGAACAGCCGCTCGATATCCGCCAGCTTCAATTCGATCCAGGTCGGGCGACCATGGTTGCACTGGCCCGAACGGGGCGTCCGCTCCATCTCGCGCAGAAGGGCGTTCATCTCATCCGCGTTCATGCGCCGCCCGGACCGGACCGAACCGTGGCAGGCCATCGAGGACAGCACCGCATCGACCCGCGCCCTCAGCCGGTCCGAGGCCCCCTGCTCGGCCAGATCGTCCAGAATGTCGCGGATCAGCGCCGGCGCGTCGATGCCCCGGATCAGGGCCGGAACCTCGCGCACGGCCACCGCGCCGCCGCCAAAGGGTTCGATCACCAGCCCCAGTCCGGCCAGTTCCCCGGCAATCGACAGGATGCGCTGCGCCTCCGGCTCGGTAAGCTCGACGATCTCGGGGATCAGTAGCGACTGGCTGGCGATGCCATTGGCCTCGGCCTGCGCCTTCAGCCGCTCATAGACCAGACGCTCATGCGCGGCGTGCTGGTCGACGATGACGATGCCCTCGGCGGTCTGGGCGATGATCCAGTTCTCGTGAAGCTGCGCGCGCGCCGCACCAAGCGGAGCATCGACCGGCTGGGCCTCGGGCGCGGGTTCGACCCGCGCGGTCGGGCTTTCGGCAAAGCCGGGGGCCTGAAAGGCGAAGCTCGCCGCGACGGCCGCAGCCGAGGGGCGCGGCGGCGGATTATAGGCCCCCTGATAGACGCGCGGCGGCTCGGCCCGCGCCACCCCAAGCGCCGCATTCGCCACCGTGGTCGAGGAGCGGTGCCCCGCCCCGGCAAGCGCATGGCGCAGTGCGCTGACCACAAGGCCGCGCGCGATATCGGGCTCGCGGAAGCGGACTTCGGCCTTGGCCGGATGCACGTTCACATCGACCGAATGCGGCTCGCAGGTGATGAACAGGACGGCGGCCGGATGCCGCCCCGAGGGCAAAACGTCCATGTAGCCTGCCCGAAGCGCGCCGGTCAGCAGCTTGTCCCGCACCGGGCGGCCATTGACGAACAGATGCTGGGCAACCGCCGCGCCGCGCGAATAGGTCGGCAGCGCCGCGAAGCCGGTCAGCGTGATTCCGTCGCGGGTCGCGTCGATCGGGATGGCGTTCTCGATGAAATCGCGACCCATGACCCGGCCCAGCCGGGTCTGGAGGGCATCGAACAGCTCGCCCTGTTCGGCATCGGCGCGGAAAAGGACGCGGCCCTCGTCCTCGTCGGTCAGGGTGAAGCCGACGAATGGCTCGGCCATGGCGAGACGGCGGAGGACATCGGCCACGGCCTGCGTCTCGGCGCGCTCGGTGCGCAGGAATTTCAGCCGGGCCGGGGTCGCGAAGAACAGGTCGCGCAATTCGACCACCGTGCCGCGATTGCCCGCCGCCGGCCGGACCGGAGAGATGCGCCCGCCCGCGACGCCGATCTGGGCCGCGTCAAAGCCCTCGGCCCGGCTGGTGATGGTCAGGCGTCCGACCGCGCCGAGGCTCGGCAGCGCCTCGCCGCGAAAGCCGAAGCTGCGGATATCCAGAAGGTCGCTGCCGTCGATCTTGGAGGTCGCGTGCCGCGACAGCGCCAGCGGCAGGTCGTCGGCGGTCATGCCGCAGCCGTCATCGCTGACCCGGATCAGGGCCTTGCCGCCCTTGGCGATGGCGACCTCGACCCGGCGGGCGCCGGCGTCGATCGCGTTCTCGACCAGTTCCTTGACGGCCGAGGCCGGGCGCTCCACCACCTCGCCCGCCGCGATCCGGTTGGCGGCGGCTTCGTCCAGCTGCCGGATGACAGGGCGCATATTGGGGGCATGGGTATTCATGCCCCCAGATCTAGCATCTCCCCGGCGCGGGGGAAAGGATTCGTCAGTTCGTGGCCTCGACACCCTCGGGGCGACCGACCAGCACGAAGCGGATCTGGTCGGCATGGAGAAGGCGCTGCGCGACCCGCTGCACATCCTCGGCCGTCACCGCCTCGATCTTGGAATTGCGGGTGTTGACGTAGTCCGCCGGCAGCCCGATCAACTGCATCCCGGCCAGAATGCTGGCGATCTTGCCATTGCCGTTGAAGCGCAGGGGATATTCGCCGGTCAGATAGGTCTTGGCGTCGTTCAATTCCTTCTCCGAGACCGGGGCTTCGCCGAAGCGGTCCCATTCCTGCCGGATCAGGCCCACCGCCTCGGCGACCTTTTCATTCGCGCTGGCCATGCCGCCCATCCAGGTCTCGCCATAGACCCCGTTCGAGAGGCCCGTTGCGACGCCATAGGTCAACCCGCGCTTTTCGCGGATCTGGTCCATCAGCCGCGACGAGAAGCCGCCGCCGCCAAGGATGTGGTCGGCGACGAAGGCCGCGAAGTAATCCGGGTCCGACATCGGCAGGCCGGGTTGTGCAAAGCTGACAACGGTTTGCGGGCTGTCCCAGTCGATCACGGTGACGCCGCCGGTCAGTTGCAGCTTGGCGGGTTCGGGCAGCGGCACCGATCCGGCCTCGGGCAATCCGCCAAAGATACGGTCGATCAGCTTGCCCAGTTCCTCGGCATTGATGTCGCCGGCGGCGGCCACCACCACGCGGTCGCGGGCGAGGATGCGGTTCTTGGCGTCGATCAGGTCGTCGCGGGTGATCGCGGCAATGCTTTCCGCCGTCCCGTTGACCGAGGTGGCATAGGGATGCTCGCCCCATGCCTGCCGCGCCAGTTCCTTGTTCGCGATGGCATTCGGGTCGGTCGCCTCGCTGCGGATCACCGACTGGATCTGCGCGCGGATCCGCTCGACCGCGTCGGGATCGAAGCGCGGCTCGGTCAGGGCCTGCCGCAAGAGGTCGGCGGCCTCGTCCCGGTTCTCGGTCAGGGCGCGGGCATTGACGGTCAGCGCGTCATCGCCTGCGTCAAAGCGGGCGATCGCGCCCAGCCCTTCGACGGCTTCGGCATATTGGACCGAGTTCATCTCGCCCGAGCCTTCCTCGAGCAGCGCGGTCATCATGCTGATCGCGCCGCGCTTTTCGGGCGCGTCGAGGCTGGCCCCGCCCTTGAACATCAGCGAGAGCGCGGTGAAGGGGATCGAATGATCCTCGACCAGCCATGCCTTGATGCCGCCGGGCGAGGTGATCTGCTGGATCTCGATGGCGCGCGCCGGAAGCGAGGCCAGCGCGACAAAGACGAATGTGGCAAGCGCGCGGATCATTGGACTTCCTCGGTCGTGGAGGCGGCGGGAATGGTCGTGGCGGCATCGGCGCTAGCGGCACCCGCTTCGGGCAGCAGCCAGCCGGTGACGCTGGCGGGACTGTCGAGGACGAGCTTCGCCGCAGCGCGAACCTCATCCGCCGTCACCGCGCCAAGAATGTCGGGCCAGTCGTTCACATCCTCGATCCCCAGCCCGATCGACAGGCCCTGGCCATAGTCATAGGCCCGGCCATGCGCCGAATCCTGGGCATAGATGCGCGAGGCGCGGATCTGGGTCTTGACCCGCTCAAGCTGCTGGGCGTCCGGGCCGTCCTTCAGGAACTTCTGCAAGGCGGCGTCCAGCGCGGCCTCGGCATCCTCGTTGCTGGTGCCGGGACCGGGGACCAGCGACAGGCCGAAGGTCGTCGGATCGACGGTCAACCCGTCATAGGAGGCATCGACGTAAAGCGCCTTGCCGGTCAGCACGAGGTCGCGGGCCAGAACCGAGGTCTGCGGCGATCCGGCCAGCAACTCCGCAAGGACACTCAGCGCCGCAGCCTGCTTCTGGTCGCCGGCATTACGTTCGGGGGCCAGCGTGGTGCGGACCAGCACGGGCTGGGCGACGCGGGGGTCGCTGCGCTCGATCCGGCGGTCGGCGCGCTGCTCGGGCTCCTGCGGGCGGGCCTTGCGGGTCGCATCGGGCTTGGAGGGCACGGGGCCGTAGTATTTCTCGGCCAGTTCCTTCGCCTGCTCGGCAGTGACGTCGCCCGCGATGATCAGGACGGCATCGTTCGGCGCGTAATGCGCGTCATACCACGCGATCGCATCGTCGCGGGTAAGCCCCTCCATCTCCTGCCGCCAGCCGATCACCGGGCGGCCATAGGGATGGTTGTAGAACTGGACGGCGCTGCGCTCTTCCGAGAATTGCGCGCCGGGATCGCTGTCGGTGCGCTGCGAACGCTCCTCCAGCACGACCTGACGCTCGGCCTGCCAGTCATCCTCGCCGATGCGCAGGTTCTGCATCCGATCCGATTCCATCTCCATCACCAGCGGCAGGCGGTCCGAGGCGATGCGCTGGAAATAGGCGGTGTAGTCATAGCTGGTAAAGGCATTGTCCATGCCGCCATTCGCGGTCACGGTCTTTGAAAGCTCGCCCGGACCCAGCTTGTCGGTCCCCTTGAACATCAGGTGTTCAAGGTAATGGGCAATGCCGGACTTGCCCGGCTGCTCATCGGCCGAGCCGATCTTGTACCAGACCATCTGGACGACGACCGGGGCACGGTGATCCTCGATCACCACGGCCTCGAGGCCGTTATCGAGGGTGAAATGGCTGATGCCCTTGGGCATCTCGGCCAGCGCGGGTGTCGCGGCCAGCGCCAGCGCCAGCGCGAAAGGCGAAAGGCGCGTCAGGATAGTCATGGGCAGGCTCCGGTTCGGGGTCGCTGCCAGACCCTGCCCCTTGGCCAAGGGCCGCGCAAGTCAGCAACCCGTCATCTCGACGTGATCACCCCGCGAAAATCAGTGGCCGCTGAGGGTCGGCGCCTGATCCTGGATCCGCTCCCGCGTCGCTTCGCGGTCGGGATTCGCGTCGCGCGGCGGGGCCGCGGGAACCTGAACGCCGGTCGGCTGCCAGCGCGAAAGCTCGCTCCAGCTATCCAGCGTCATCGGGTCATAGGCGCGGTAATAGACATCGGTGCGGGCCATGACCTCAAGCGCGCGGCGGGAATGGGTGCTGCGCCATGCAAGATCCTCCTGCGCGGTCCGGGCCCTGATCCCCGGATCGGAACCGAGGCGCGTGGCATAGGCGACAAGGGCGGCATCCGCCGCGCCGATCCCTTGCGCCGAAAGCTGGCCGGGATTGCCGCCAAGGGCGGCCACGGCATCGGCCTGCGGCGTCGGATCGGTGATGTTCGAACCACCCGGCGTCGGCGAGGGCAGCGCATTCAGGTCCGGCGGCATGGTCAGCGGCTTGGTCGGCAGGATCGAGAATTCATCCGGCCCGGACCGCCCCGTGTTGAGGTTCATCAACTGCGGATCACTGCTGCACGCGGCCAGCAGCAGCATGGTCATGGTCAGCGCAATCGCCCGCATCATCCGTCCCTCATCTTCGTCTTGCGCCGTTCTTAGCGTGAATTGCCCGGCTCGTCACGGGGCTTGTCGTCCCGGACCGGCTCCCCCAGCATGAGTTCGCCCTGACCCTTGCCGTCGACCTGCGCCGGACGGGCGGGCGCGGCGGGGCGCGGCGCCGGGGTTGGGGCCGGGTTTGGAGCCGGTGTTGGCGGTTCGGGCGGGGCGGCGGGGCGCGGCTTCGGCTCACGCGGCTTCGGCGACTGGCGGCGGGCCTTGGCCGGGGCCTGCTTTTCCGGCGGTTGCAGCACAAGGCCCATCGCCCCAAGGAAGATCGCGATATCGGCCACGTTGAAGCTGTAGGGATTGCGCCAGCCGGGCAACGACATGTTCAGGAAATCGGCGACCGCGCCGTAAAGCAGCCGGTCGACGACATTGCCCAGCGCGCCCCCGATCAGCATCCCGGCTGAAATCAGCGCGAAAGTCCGCGGCCGGGTGCGGCCGACCCAGATCCCGACCCAAAGGCAGACCGCGACCGCGATGCCGATCAGCACCCAGCGCATCACGTCGACATCGCTGGCGAAAAGGCCGAAATTCATGCCCTGATTCCAGGCCATGCGCAGGTTCAGCCAGGGATCGAGGACGTCGATCTCGCGCACGCGGTCAAGCTTCAGGACATGCACGACCAGGTATTTCAGCGCCTGATCAAGGACGAAGACCGCCAGAGCGGTCAGCGCCACCTTGCGCCATACCGGAGGACGGGACGCCTTTTTCAAGGCGCCTCCCTTGCGCGTCGCCGCCGGAGACTTCCGCGGCTTCTGGGTCGCGGGGGCCGGGCTCATCAGTGCCGGAAGTGCCGTTGGCCGGTAAAGACCATGGCCAGCCCCAGACGGTCGGCAGCCTCGATCACCTCGGCATCACGCATCGAGCCGCCGGGCTGGATGACGGCTTTGGCCCCTGCGGCCGCCAGCGCCTCGATCCCGTCGGCAAAGGGGAAGAACGCGTCGGAGGACACGACCGAGCCCACGGTCGTCGCGTCAGTCAGACCCAGCGCCTCGGCCATGTCCTCGGACTTGCGCCGGCCGATGCGGGTGGAATCGACCCGGCTCATCTGGCCCGCGCCGACGCCCACGGTCGCGCCCTCCTTGACGTAGACGATGGCGTTCGACTTGACGTGCTTCGCGACCGTCCATGCGAACAGCAGGTCGTCCAGTTCTTCGGCCGAGGGCTGGCGCTTGGTCACGACCTTCAGGTCGTCGCGCAGGACGCGGCCATTGTCGCGCCCCTGGACGAGGAAGCCGCCCGCGACCTGACGGAAGGAGGTGCCCGCCGCAGCAGGATCGGGCAGGCCGCCGGTGGTCAGAAGGCGCAGGTTCTTCTTGGCCGCGAAGATCTCGCGCGCTTCGTCGGTGGCGTCGGGGGCGATGACGACCTCGGTGAAGATCTCGGTGATGGCGCGGGCGGTCTCGGCGTCCAGCGTGCAGTTCAGCGCGACGATGCCGCCGAAGGCCGAGGTGCGGTCGCAGTCATAGGCACGGCGGTAAGCCTCGACGGCAGTGGCGCCACGCGCGACGCCGCAGGGATTGGCGTGCTTGATGATCGCGACGGCCGGGCCTTCGGCCGGGTCGAACTCGGCCACCAGCTCGAATGCCGCGTCGGTGTCGTTGATGTTGTTGTAGCTGAGTTCCTTGCCCTGCCACTGCTTCGCGGTGGCGACGCCCGGACGGTCGGAGCCGTCCTTGTAGAAGGCGGCGGACTGGTGCGGGTTCTCGCCATAGCGCAGCGTCTGCGCCAACTCGCCCGAGAAGCTGCGGCGGCGCGGGGTTTCCTCGCCGATGGCGGCGGCCATCCAGCTCGACACGGCCGTGTCATAGGCGGCCGTCCGCGCATAGGCGATCTGGGCCTGCCGCTGGCGGAACGCGTAGGAGGTGGTGTCGTCGTTCGCGTCCAGTTCCGCCAGCAGCGCCGGATAGTCCTGAACATCGACGATGACGCTGACGAAGGCATGGTTCTTGGAAGCTGCGCGGATCATCGCCGGGCCGCCGATGTCGATATTCTCGATGCAATCGTCGTAATCGGCGCCCTTCGCGACCGTTTCCTCGAACGGGTAGAGGTTCACCACCAGCAGGTCGATCATGCCGATGCCATGCGAGGTCGCGGCCGCCATATGCTCGGCATTGTCGCGCAGCGCCAGCAATCCGCCATGCACGACCGGGTGCAGCGTCTTGACGCGGCCGTCCATCATCTCGGGGAAGCCGGTGACTTGCGCCACGTCGATGACGGTCAGCCCGGCCTCGCGCAGGGCCTTGGCGGTGCCGCCGGTCGAGAGGAGTTCGACGCCGCGTGCGGCGAGGGCGCGGGCGAAGTCGATCAGTCCCGTCTTGTCGGAAACGGAAATCAGCGCACGCTTCAGCGGAATGCGGTCGGTCATCGGTCGGGGGCCCCGTATTGGATCGCGGATTTGCCCGTCACCTAGCGCCGGAACGCGCCAAGGTCCAGCCGATCTGGATCGCGCGGCCCTGCAAATGCGCGGAAAGCACGATCTGGCGCGTCGCGCGCGGCTTGGCCACGCTGCGATCCAGAAGGCAACTGTCCTCGACCGCGACCTTGCCGACGCCGTCATGGCTGAAGCGCCAGATGTCGCCGTTCGGAAGGGTCAGGATCACCTCCTCCCCCTCCTGCCGGGCCTCGATCTCGTGATGGAGGTGAAAACGGATGTCGAAGGCCAACCCGCCCTGCGGCCGCATCCGGTCGAGGCGGGATTGCGCCGTCGCGTCCAAAGCGGCCAGCGAATCCTCGCCCTGAAGCCGGATGCCCTCCGGCGACAGCCAAAGTTCCCGCAGATGGGTCAGGCCATGGCTGTCCAGCCAGCCGTCATGGCCCGCCAGCAGATGCGCTGGCTCCTGCGAATGGGCGGGGCCGCAATCGGGCGCGGTCAGGTTCCCCAGCGCGTCGCAATCCCCGGCCCAGACCAGACCGGGCCGTTCGGTCAGGATGTCGGGCTCGCCCTCCTGCCGGTTCGGGTTCAGGCGGGACGAGGACAGCCCCTCGAGGCAAAGCGCGGAATGGCAGGGCGTCGCGCGGCTGGCCCTTGCCCAGAGCGGCCCGAAACCGTCGCCCGGCCCGCAATTCACGATCAGGGGCTGGCGCGCGACGGTCAGCTCGATCGCGAGGGTCGAGGCATGGGCGCGGATCGCCGCCGGCCCGCCGGGCGGAGGCGCGGCGTCGAGGATCAGCGTCGTCCTGCCCCGCGCCATGCGGGCAAAGCCCATGGCGAGGCCATGCGCGGGCAGCGCCGCGCCCTCGGCCGCGCGCAGGCAGCGGTCAAGCCGGCCAGCCGCGCCCCTGCCGCCGCCATGAAACCGGGGCAGGGAGCCATCGGCATGGCGCAGCGCGCGCAGGATCGGCGCGATCTGGGCGATGATGGCGCGCAGCTCCGCGGGCGAGTCCATCCCCGCCTCGTCGGCAATCTCCTGCGCCCAGACCAGCAGCGCCATGGCGTCCAGCAGCACCTCCGGGGCGCGGGATTGCGACAGCGTGTCGACGCCCATCGCATCCGCTTCCTCGGCCAGCGCGATCAGGGCGGGGGCGGCGATGGCGTGGCGGTCGCGCAGCGACATGGCGCCGACCGCAAGGCCGGCCAGCGCCTCCAGCCGGGGCAGGCCGTCGGGGCAGTCATACCAGCTTCCCCTGAGATGCGTCAGGTGTTGGTCGAGCGAGCGGAAGTAAGGCTCGGCCCCGTCGCGATCCAGACCGGGCAGGATCATCCCGGCGTGGAAGATCCAGCGCAGCAGCCGCCGCCCCGCCACGTCGGGCTGCCATTCCGGCGCATCGCGATGCGGCAGGCGGTGGCCGCGCAGCCAGCGCAGGACATGGCCCTGCGCGACCGAGCGCGCCTTGGGCGAGCCGACGGCGGCCAGATCGTCAAGCCAGCCGAAACCATGCAGTTCCGCCGCGACCGTGGGCGGCATCGCGGCCGCGAAGAAATCCCCGGTCAGCGTCATCCCGCCCAGATGGAGTCCGCCCGCGATGATCTGCTCGCCCCGGCCGGCATGGCCGATTGCCTTCGGCTCGGGCCGGCGCAGGAAGCCGCGGGGGGAGGGCGTGTCGTTCATCTGGGCCGCACTCGCTGGAACGCGGCAAGTTTAGGACTTTGCAAGCCTTTTCCGCAAGCGCGCGATGAAGAAGCCGTCCATGCCGCCGCGATCCGGCCACAGGTCCGGGCGTAGCCGCAAGGCGCCCTCCGGCGTCAGCCATGCCGGGTCGATGCCGGGCGCGGATGCGACCTCGATCTCGAACTCGGGATGGCGCTTGAGGGCGGCGGCGATCTGGTCCTCGCCCTCGGTCGGCAGCAGCGAGCAGGTGGCGTAAACCAGCCGCCCGCCGGGACGCAGGATCTCCAGCGCGTGGTCGATCAGCCGGGCCTGAAGCTCGACAAGGCCGGGAAGGGCGCTGCCATCGCGGATCAGCGGCAGTTCGGGATGACGGCGGATGGTGCCGGTCGCCGAACAGGGCGCGTCGAGCAGGATCGCGTCCAGTGGCGCGTCCGGCCGCCATTCCAGCGCATCCGCCGCGACCAGTCGCGCCGAAAGCTGGCTGCGCTCGAGGTTCTCGGCCACCCGCGCCAGCCGGGATTCAGAGATGTCCAGCGCCACGACCTCGGCCCCGGCGGCGGCAAGCTGCATGGTCTTGCCACCCGGCGCGGCGCAAAGGTCGGCGATACGCTCGCCCGATTGCGGGTCCAGCACCCGCACCGCCAGCGCCGCCGCCGCATCCTGCACCCACCATTCGCCGGCCTCATAGCCCGGAAGGGCGCTGACCTGCGTTCCCGTGGGTTGGCGGAACGAACCCGTGGGCAGCGCCTCGCCGGGCGCCTCGCCGGATTTCGGCGTCAGATCGAGGGGGGCGCCCGCCTCGTGCGCGACCTCGATCGCAAGCGCGACCGCCTCGCCCCACTTGCCGGTCACGGGACCGCGCAGCCAGTCGGGCAGGCGGCGGGGCTGCAGCGCGGCCCAGTCATCCTGCGCGTCCGCGACCTTGCGCAGCACCGCGTTGACCATACCGGCCGCTGCCTGGCCCTTGCCGCCAAGACCCCGGCACAGCGTCACCGCCGCGTTAACGGCGCCATGGGGAGCCTCGCCCAGTGCCAGCATCTCGACCGTGGCGAGGCGCAGGATGCGGCGGATATCGGGGCGCGGCTTGCGGGCCAGCAGCGGGGCCAGCAGCGCATCGGCGCGATCGCCACGCCGCAGCACCTCCAGCGCGAGGCGGCGGGCGCGGGCGCGGGCGGAAGGCGGCAGCGCCTCGGTCAGGCCGGACGCCTCGTCGAGGGTCGCGCCCTCCTCCACCGCCTGAAGCAGACGCAGCGCCCCCTGCCGTGCGGGATCGCCGCCTTCCATGCGTTTGCCCGGCCCTGCGGCATGTGCCATCCTGCGCGTCTTGTTCAAATGCTTCACCTTGCCTAGATTAGCCGGGTTTAGCGTGATGCAGGGAAAACCGCCATGACCGACCGCAAGGAACTGCCGCCCGCAGCAGTGCGCGCCCTCGCCGAGGCTGAGGAGCGCCGCCGCAATGCCCCGCCGCTTGGCCTGCCGACCGAGCTTGGCGGACGCGACGGTCCCGAACCCGTGCGCTTCGGCGACTATGAAAAGAAGGGCATCTGCGTCGATTTCTGACGCGGCCCGCGCGCCCTTCACGGCCGATGGCGAATCCGTGATGACCGGCGCCGCTGCCATTTACTTGCCATTGGGGTTTAGCGGCTAGAGAGTCGCTCACACCCAACCGCAAGGATCGGCAGATGACTTTTGGCCAAACGATGTCGAAATGGGCGGCGCTGCTGCTTGTTCCGGTATTGGCAGCGACACCGGCACTGGCCCAGAATCGTCAGGGCGGCCAGCAAGGCCCCCGCGAGGTCGGGATCATGATCACCTCGGAAGAGGACGTGCCCTATACCATCACCCTGCCCGGCCGAGCCATCGCCTACCAGCAGACCGCCATCCGCCCCCAGGTCGGCGGCGAGATCCTAGAGATCAGCTATGACCCAGCCCGCCCGGTCAAGGCGGGCGATCTGCTGTTCCGCATCGACCCCGAAACGCTGGCCGCGGCGCTGGCCGCCGCAGATGCCGCTGTGGCCGGGGCCGAGGCCAGCCTGACCGAGGCCGAGAATACCGTGACGCGCTATCGCCGGCTGGAAGGGTCGGGCGTGTCCGCGGTCGATCGCGCCGGGGCCGAAGTCGCGCTGAAGCAGGCCGAGGCCGAGTTGAAATCCGCCGAGGCGGCGCGGGACGTGGCCCAGCTTTCGCTGGACCGCACCCGGATCACCAGCCCGATCGACGGCATGGCCAATGTGGCCGAGGTCTCGGTGGGCGATCTCGTGACCGCAAGCCAGTCGGACGCGCTGACGACGATCACCCAGCTTGACCCGATCTATGTGGACGTCTCGGAATCCAGCGCCAGCATCCTGCGCAACCGCGCCCAGATCGACCGTGGGCGGCTGACCCGCACCGGCGAGGTGCAGGCGCAGCTGACGCTGGAAACCGGCGAGGAATACAAGGGCGCGGGCCGCATCGTCAGCCCCGGCATCGCGGTTTCGCCCACCACCGGGACCGTGCCGATCCGGCTGCAATTCGACAATCCCGACCGGCTGATCCTGCCCGGCCAGTTCCTGCGGGTCGAGATGACGCTGGGATCGACCCGCGCCGTGCTGGTGCCGCAGCGCGCGACGCGACGCGCCTCGGACGGGACATTGACCGCCTTTGTCGTGCGCGACGGCGAGACGCAGCAGGTCACGCTGAGCGCGCAGGCCACCTATCGCAACAGTTGGGTCGTCAACCAGGGCATCAGTCCGGGCGAGCAACTGGTGCTGGACGGCCTCGACAACCTGCGCGTCGGCGCCAAGGTCACGACCGTTCCCGTCCGCATCGACGAGGAAGGCGTGGTCCGCGAGGTCGAGGCCGAAGGAACGGAACCCGCCGCGGCCGATGCGCCGGATGCGGCGCCGGAAAAAGCCGCGGGCGGCAACTGATGGCCCGCTTCTTCATTCACCGCCCGGTCTTCGCCTGGGTTCTGGCCATCGTGACCATGCTGATCGGCGGCTGGTCGCTGCTGGGCCTGCCCGTCTCGCAATATCCCGACATCGCGCCGACCACGATCCGCATCACCGCGAACTATTCAGGCGCCACGGCGCGGGCGGTCCAGAACTCGGTCACGACGCCGATCGAGGACGCGCTGACCGGGCTCGACGGGTTGCTCTATACCGTCTCGAACTCCTCGCAGGGGCGCTCGACCATCACCATGACCTTCGACGACAGCGTCGATCCGGTCGATGCCCTCAACGAGGTGCAATCCAAGGTCCGCTCGGTCGAGGGGCGGTTGCCCTCGCCCGTCCAGAATGACGGCGTCAACGTGACCCGGTCCTCCTCGTCGATCCTGATGGTTGGCGCGCTGGTCTCGACCACCGGCACGCATTCGACCATCGAACTCGGCAACCTGCTGGAACAGGTGGTCGAGGGGCCGGTGAAACGGGCCGAGGGGGTGGGCGGCGTCAACGTCTTCGGTTCGGGCTATGCCATGCGGATCTGGATGGACCCGCTGCGGCTGGCGCAGTTCCAGCTGACGCCCACCGACATCACCACCGCCGTCGCGCAGCAGAACAGCACCGTCTCGGTCGGGGATCTGGGCAGCCAGCCGGTCGTCAGGGGCCAGCAATTCACCGCGACGATCACCGCGCAAAGCCAGCTCACCTCTGTCGACGATTTCCAGAACATCCTGCTGAAGACCGGCTCGGACGGCGCCGCCGTGCGCCTTGGTGACGTGGCCGAGGTCGAGATCGGCCAGACCAGCTATGGCCGCGATTCCCGCTTCAACGGCATGAACGCCTCGGGCTTCGGGGTGAACCTCGCCACCGGGGCGAATGCGGTCGAGACGGCCGAGGGCGTGCGCGCCACGCTGGAGGGGCTGAAGAACGCCCTGCCCGACGGCGTCGAAATCCATATCGCCTATGACACCGCGCCCTTCGTCGAACTCTCGATCGAGAAGGTCTATCACACGCTGCTGGAAGCCATCGTGCTGGTCTTCCTCGTCATCCTGCTGTTCCTGCAGAACTGGCGCGCGACCCTGATCCCGATCGTCGCCATCCCGGTCGTGCTGCTTGGCACCTTCGGCATGCTCGCCGCGCTGGGATATTCGGTGAACACGCTGACCATGTTCGCCATGGTCCTCGCCATCGGCCTTCTGGTCGATGACGCCATCGTCGTGGTCGAGAATGTCGAGCGCGTCATGGCCGAGGATGGCCTCGGCCCCGTCGAGGCCACCGAAAAAAGCATGGGCCAGATCAGCGGCGCGCTGGTCGGGATCGCGCTGGTCCTTTCGGCCGTGTTCCTGCCGATGGGCTTCATGGCGGGCTCAACCGGGGTGATCTACCGGCAATTCTCGGTCACGATCATCACGGCCATGGCGCTTTCGCTGCTGGTCGCGCTGATCCTGACGCCCGCGATGTGCGCAAGCCTGCTGCGACCCGCGCATGGCGAGATACGCTTTGCCCCGGCGCGCTGGTTCAACCACGGCTTCGACCGGGTAACGCGCGGCTATACCGCGACCGTGCGCCGGACCCTCAGGCGCCCCTTCCTCGTGATGATCGTGCTGGCCCTGATCAGCTTCGCCGCGCTGGAAATGTTCGGGCGGCTGACCACCACCTTCATCCCGACCGAGGATCAGGGCGTGCTGCAATCGCGGATCACCCTGACCGAAGGCTCGACCGCGCAGCAGACCGCCGCCGTGGTGCAGGAAATCGAGGCCTATATGCTGAACGACGAGAAGGCGGCCGTGGAATCGGTCTTCGTCGCCATGGGCTTCGGCTATTCCGGCACGGCGCAAAACCAGGCCATGATCTTCGTCAAGCTGCGCGATTTCGACCAGCGCGGCGACAGCGCGCTTTCGGCCTCGGCCGTGGCGCAGCGGGCGAATGCGCATTTCGCGGGCCATCGCGCCGGGCGGATCACCTTCCTGCAACCGCCCGCCATCCCGCGTCTGGGCAATTCGTCGGGCTTCACCTTCTACCTGCTCGACCAGTCGGGCGGCGGGATCGAGGAACTGACCGCCGCCGCCGACCTGCTGGAGCAGAATGCCGGGCAGGACAGCCGCGTCCAGAATACCGAAAGCGGCGCCTCTGAGGACGAGGCCGCGCTGAGGATCGACATCGACCAGCAGAAGGCGGAAAGCTTCGGCGTCTCGGTTCCGGCGGTGAACTCGATGCTGTCGACGATCTTCTCGGGAACCGAGGTCAACGACTTCGCGCTTGGCGCGCAATTGCGGCCGGTCGTGGTGCAGGGCCGGGCCGAGAACCGGATGCAGCCCGAGGACGTGGACAGCTGGTATGCCCGCAATTCGGATGGCGAGATGGTGCCCTTCAAGGCCTTCATGACCATCCGCTGGGAACCGGTCGAGCCGCGCCTTGCCCGCATCGACGGGATCGACGCGATCTCGATCGAGGGACAGCCCGGTCCGGGCGTCAGCTCCGGCACGGCAATGGACGCGATGGAGGAGATGGTCGCGGCGCTTCCGGGCGGCTACGGCCTCGCCTGGACCGACCTCTCCTATCAGGAGCGGCAGGCGGGCAATCAGGCCCCCTATCTGTTCGCTCTGTCGGCGCTGGTGGTGTTCCTGTCGCTGGCGGCGCTTTACGAAAGCTGGTCGATCCCCTTCTCGGTCATGCTGGCGGTGCCGGTGGGCGTCCTCGGCGCGGTGATCGCGGCGCTGAGCCTCGGGCAGGCGAATGACGTCTATTTCAAGGTCGGCATCCTCACCACGATCGGACTTGCCGCCAAGAACGCCATCCTGATCGTCGAGTTCGCGCGCGAGCTTCAGGACAGCGGACGCACGGCGGTCGAGGCCGCGATCGAGGCCGCACGCCAGCGGCTTCGCCCGATCCTGATGACCTCGCTTGCCTTCATCCTCGGCGTGCTGCCGCTGGCGGTCGCCAGGGGCGCGGGCGCGGGGGCGCAGAACTCGATCGGGATCGGGGTGATGGGCGGGATGATCGCCGCGACCTTCCTTGGCATCTTCTTGGTGCCGGGCTTCTACGTTACGGTGCGCCAACTGACCGACCGGCGCGCCAAGAAGGAGCAATGAGATGAACGAACACCCCCGCCTGACCTCGCTTGCCCATGGCGGCGGCTGCGGCTGCAAGCTGGCCCCCTCGGTCCTCCGGGAATTGCTGGCGGACCAGCCCGTCACGCAGGTTTTCCCCCAGCTTCTGGTCGGGACCGAGACGGCGGATGACGCGGCGGTCTGGCAGGTCGATGACAATACCTGCGTCATCGCCACGACCGACTTCTTCATGCCGATGGTGGACGATCCGCGCGACTTCGGCCGTATCGCCGCCACCAACGCGATCTCGGACATCTATGCGATGGGCGGGCGGCCGATCATGGCGCTGGCGATCCTTGGCATGCCCATCGACAAGCTGGCCCCGGCCCAGATCCGCGAGATCCTCGAAGGCGGGCGCGAGATCTGCGCCGAGGCCGGCATCCCCGTCGCCGGCGGCCATTCCATCGACGCGCCCGAGCCGATCTACGGCCTTGCCGTGATCGGCCTGTGCCACCCGTCCGAGCTGCGCCGCAATGCCGACGCGAAGCCCGGCGATGTGCTGATCCTGACCAAGGGCCTCGGCGTCGGCATCTATTCCGCCGCGATCAAGAAGGGCGCACTGGACGAGGCGGGCATCGCCGAGATGGTGGCGAGCGCGACCACGCTGAACCGGATCGGCAGCGATCTGGCGAAACGCCCCGAGGTTCACGCCATCACCGATGTCACCGGCTTCGGCATCCTCGGGCACGGGCTGGAGATCGCGCGCGGCGCGGGCCTGCGCCTGCGGCTGGACCTTGACCGCCTGCCGCTCCTGAGCCGCGCGGCGGAACTGGCCGAAGCGGGGTTCTTCACCGGCGCCTCGACCCGGAACTGGGCCGCCTATGGCGCCGAGGTGACGCTGCCCGCCGACCTGCCCGACTGGCGGCGCGCCTTGCTGACCGATCCGCAGACCTCGGGCGGGCTCCTCGTCTCCTGCGCGCCGGAAGCGGCCGAGGATCTGCTGGGCCAGATCCGCGCCGCCGGCTTCCCGCTGGCCGCGATCATCGGCAGGGCCGAGGCGGGGGCACCGGGCATCACCGTGGCCTGATCCCGCTGTGGGCGGGGGAACCGTCGCCGGCACGGCGCGTTCCCCTGCATCACGGAGGGAACAGCCCATGCACAGCCATTTCCTGCCCCGCCTGCTTGCCATCGGCCTTCTGGCCGCATCATCCGCCGCGCCGGTTTCGGCCCAGACAGCGCCGACCCCACCACCCGCGCCCGTCACGGCACCGGCCGGGACCGAGGCACCCACCACGCCCGCTGCGCCCGAAGCGGCCACCAAGACCGCCGCCATCGGACAGGACGGTTGCCCGCCCGTCGCCGCCATGGCCGAGCCCGCGACACCAGAGGCCGCGACCAGCGATGGCACGGCGCCTCCGAATTCCGGCTCGACCGGGTGGACCGGGGGCACGGGCGGCTCGATGATCGGGACGAACCCTTCCGGCGCGACGCGGCACACCAAGACCTGGCATGCCCCGACCGCGCGCGGCCTCGACCTGTCGGGGCGGCCTGAACCCGCGCCCGCCTGCTAGAATCCCCGCCTCAGCGGGCGATCAGCGGCAGCACGCCCTTCTTGAGGATCATGTTGGCGTAAAGCCGGGTGTCGACGCATTGCAGGATCGCAAAGCTCGCCCGCGCGTAGTCATAGAAACCGAAGCGATCGATCGATTGCAGCGACGAGCCCGCACGCTCGATGATCGGGATGGTTTCGGCAATCGCCTCGGGCACCGCCTCGGGATCGTCGACCACCTGCATGGTCGTCGCCGCCGCCGGCACGAAGGGATCGAGCGGCATGAGGTTCGTGACCAGTGTCACCGCGACATTAAGGCGCGCGCCGATCGTCAGCACCTGACTATGGGGCAGACCGCGGGCGATGCTGGCCGCCGGAAAATTCTGGTCCACGATTGCCAGATCATCGCCATGTCCCATCTGCGCCAGCACATAGAGCAGCTCGGGTGAAATGCGCGGATCGATGCCCTTGAGCATGTGAAAGCCTCCAGTCTTGTTGGCCCCTTCGTCCGAACGGGGCTGTCCCAAAAGAGGCCCTCGGACCGCCGCCGTCAATGCCGCCCGGTTCAGATCATCTCGAGCGGGCGGGGACCGGGAGGAAGGGCGAAAAGGTCGTCAAGCTCGCGCACCACGTCGCGCGGCAGACCAAGCGCGACGGCGCGCTGGTTCTGCTGGACATGTTCGACCCGACCCGCCTTGGGAATCGCGATCATGCCCGGACGGTTCAGGACCCATGCCAGCGCAAGCTGCACGGCGCTGAGGCCCAGTTCCGCCCCCAGCCGCGCCAGTTGCGGGTGGGCCGCCAGCCGCCCCTGCTCGACCGGGCTATAGGCCATGGCAGGGATCGCGCTGCGGTCCAGCCAGGGCAGCAGATCCCATTCCGGGCCGCGCCGCGTCAGGTTGTAGAGGATCTGATTCGCCGCGCAGCGCCAGCCGCCAGCCTGCATCAGCTCCTCCATGTCCGCGAGCGAGAAGTTGCTGACCCCCCAATGCCGGATATGGCCCTGATCGCGCAGCTTCTCCATCGCGGCGACGGTTTCCGTCAGTGGCACCTTGCCGCGCCAATGCAGCAGGTAAAGGTCGATCCGGTCGGTTCCCAGCCGCTGGAGGCTGCGCGCGCAGGCCAGCGGCAATTCGCGGGCGGAGCCGTGCCAGGGATAGGCCTTGCTGACCAGAAAGACTTCGTCCCGCCGACCGGCGATGGCCTCGGCGACAAGCTCCTCGGCCGCGCCCTCACCATACATCTCGGCCGTGTCGATCAGCACCATGCCGAGGTCGAGGCCACGGCGCAGGGCCGCCAGCTCGGCCTCGCGGTCGTCAAGCTCCTCGGCCATCATCCATGTCCCCTGCCCCAGCGCGGGAACCGTCTCTCCATCGGGTAATTTGGTGCGTGGGATCATTCCCTCATCCTGTCATGCGGCGGCGGATGCGTCGCGAACCAACCAAAGGATGGTGCGCATAAACCCGGCAGAAGACAACGGATAGTTCCGATGCAATGGCTGGGACGCCCGGTTTGCCAGCAGCCTGTCCATTTTCAGAACAGCTGCTGCTCATGCCGCGCACCGTAATGCGGATGCATCGCCATCGCGTAATGTGCGCGCTCATCGTCGGGGGATGCGCGAACAGCGTATGGGCGACCCGCCCGCAGGGAGCGCGCCCGCTTGACGCCCCCCGGCCTCCGGTCCAGCATGGCGAAAAAGCGAGATGACCATGCATGACCTCGACCGGGAGCAGAGCGCCGCTGCTGCGCAGCCCGCCTTCGCCCATTTCCTCGGCTTTCGGCTGATCTCGGCCGATCTTGACGAGGTCGTGGCCGAGATGGAGGCGACGGCCGAGCTTTCGAACCGCAATGGCGTCCTCCATGGCGGCGCGATCCTGGGCTTTGCCGACAACCTCGGCGGAACCGCCGCGACCATGAACCTGGGGCCGGGTCAGGCCACCACCACGCTGGAAAGCAAGACGAACTTCCTGCGCCCGATCCGCATCGGAGATGTCGCGCGGGGCCGCTGCGTCGCGCTGCACAAGGGCCGCACCACGATGATCTGGCAAAGCACGATCACGCGGGGCGATGGCAAGGTCGCCGCAATTGTCACCCAAACGCAGATGGTGATGGAGTGGCGCGAGCGCGTGGCCACCGGGACATGATCGCCGCAGGATCACGGCCATGATGCCGGGTCGCGCGCGGGCGACGTTGCCGAGGCGGTTTTTTCGTGGCAATAGGGCGCGAAAGCAACCGAAAGCAGGGTTCGCAGAATGACCGATTTCGCGCAACGCCGCACCATGATGGTCGACACTCAGGTCCGTCCCAACGATGTGACCAGTTATCCCGTCATCGAGGCGATGCTCAACGTCCCGCGTGAGCAATTCGTGCCCGATACCCTCCGCGATGTGGCCTATGCGGGCCAGAACATCGAACTGGGCGCAGGCCGCGTGCTGTTCGAGCCGCGCACGCTGGGCAAGATGATGGAAGTGCTGGACCTCCAGTCCGGCGATCTCGTCCTGAACATCGCCGGCGGCTATGGCTACACGGCCGCGCTGATCGCGCGCATCGCCCAGGCCGTCGTCACGGTCGAGGAGGATGCCGCCATGGCAGCCGAGGCGCAGGCCCGGCTGGCCGATCAGGACATCTACAATGCCGTCGTCGTGACGGGCTCTCTCAGCGAGGGCTACCCGAGCCAGGCGCCTTATGACGCAATGTTGATCGAGGGCGGGATCGAGGAATTCCCCGCCGCCCTTGCCGATCAGCTTCGCGATGGCGGCCGGGTCATCGCGCTGTTCCGCGAGGGCAATCTCGGCACCGTCTCGATCGGCCGCAAGGTTGACGGGCGCATCAACTGGCGCTTTGCATTCCATGCCGAGGCCCCGGTTCTGCCGGGATTCGGCAAGGTTCAGGGTTTCGTCTTGTAGAAACAACGAAAAAAGGGGCAGGGGCATGTTTGGCAAGAAGCTGAAAAGACTGCGCAGGCCGCTGGTGGCGGCTTTGCTTGCTGGTGCCGTTGCCCTGCCCGCACAGGCAGAGACGCTGGCGGATACGATGGTCGCCGCCTACCGCCACTCGGCCCTGCTGGAGCAGAACCGCGCCGTCCTGCGCGCCGCTGACGAGGATGCGGCCGCCGCCCTCGCCGCGCTCCGCCCGATCGTGCAATGGGTCGCGGATTACAGCTATCAGAACATCGAGGGGTTCGACGCCAATTCGGCCAGCCTGTCGTTGCAGGCGCAGATGACGCTTTATGATTGGGGTCGCAGCGCGATCGCGATCGACATCGCCAAGGAATCCGTGCTGGCCACGCGCGCCGCGCTGGTCGGCGTCGAGCAGGATGTGCTGCTGGGCGCGGTGCAGGCCTATCTCGACGTGCGCAGCGCCACCGAACAGGTCGAGCTGCAGGCCAACTCGGTCCGCGTGATCGGGCAGGAACAACAGGCCGCGAGCGACCGTTTCGAGGTTGGCGAGATCACGCAGACCGACGTGTCGCAGGCCGATGCCTCGCTGGCCGAGGCCCGGGCCGAGCTTGCCACCGCGCAGGGGGACCTGCAGACCGCGCGCGAGAATTACCGGGCGATGACCGGGCACTTCCCCGGCGACCTCTCTCCGCCGCCGCCCACGCCCAAGCTGCCTGCGACATTGGTGGAGGCGCGCGCGATCGGCCAACGCTCGCACCCGCTGATCCAGCAGGGCAAGCGCGAAACCGCGGCCTCGGAACTGGGCGTCGCCGCCGCCAATGCCGAGCGCAATCCCGAACTGACCGGTTCGGCCGGGATCCAGACCCAGCGCTCGAAAACGCCCAGCGGCGGCGGGATTTCCACCACGACCGATATCGGATCGGTGTCGCTCAGCATGTCGCAGACGATCTATTCCGGCGGCCGCCTGCCCTCGGCGCATCGCAAGGCGATGGCGCAGCGCGACGCGACGCGGGCCTCGCTGCTCCACACGGCGCGGCAGGTGGATCAGGCGGTCGGCACCTCCTGGGCCGGCATCGACGTGGCCCGCGCCCAGATCTCGGCGATCGACGAGCAGATCGTGGCGGCGCGTCAGGCCTATAACGGCGTACGCGAGGAATCGCTTTTGGGCGCACGCACCACGCTGGACGTTCTGGACGCCGAACAATTCGTGCTGGAGGCGATGGCGAACAAGATCACCGCCGAAGCCAATCTGCAATTAGCGCATTATCAACTTTTGTCCGCTATGGGTCTGTTGACGGTAGAAAACCTGAAACTGGGGATCCCGACCTATGATCCGACGGCCTATTACAACGCGGTGCAGGACGCGCCCTTCACCAGCCGCCAGGGCGAAAGCCTTGACCGGGTGCTGCGCTCGATCGGCAAGAAATAATGCCCGGCCTACCCCTGCGAGGGGGGCACGCCATGCAGGCTGAGCTTTCGGCGCCCGACAATGTCGGCGATGTCCTGGCCTCGATCCGGCGCATGATTGCGCTTGAGGGGGTGGAAGGCGCTGCCCCGCTGATCCTGTCCCAAAGTCAGCAGATCGCCCCGGAGGAGAGCGGAGCGGAGCCGCAGGCGGATGGCGGAGCGGAGCCTCAGGCGGATGAGGCCGTCCTTTCCGTCGAGGAGGAGGCGGAGTTCGCCGAAGCCGAGGCCGCCCTCGCGCGGATGCTGTCCCCCGCCCGCCAGCCGGAACCCGAACAGGCCATCGGGGATGCAGGCCCCGAGGCAGGAGATGAGGCTGGTGTGGACGAGGGGCTGAACCTCTTCCTCGAAACCGGCCGCGCGACCGATGCAGACCTTCATTCGCGGGTGCGAGACGCCCTCCGTCAGGAGCTGGAAGGCGAAATGGGCGCAAGCTTCAGCCGCAATCTGCAAACCCTGATCCGCCGCGAGGTTGAAGCGGCCATCCGCGGGCTTTCCGCCGGTCATTAGACCCGTGATCGGTGGCAGGAGCCGGATGCCGCCCCCTGCGCCAGAGGAAACCTGTCAGTTCAGGTATTTCTCCGGATCGACGCTGTCGAAGCCATTCCTGACCTCGAAATGCATGACGCCCTGATTGCGCGCCTTGCCAAGGGCGGTTCCGGCGCTGACGGACTGCCCCTTGCTGACCGCGACATTGTCCAGCCCGGCATAGACCGTCATCAGGTTGTCGGGATGGCGGATCACGATGATCGGCACCTGATCGACATCGCGGGTGATCGCGGCGACCGTCCCCGCCCCCGCGGCCGAGATGGTGGTGCCGGGAGCCGCCGATATGTCGATGCCTTCGTTCTTGCCCTTCTGGTAGGGCCGGATGATCGCGCCATCGGCGGGCATGCGGAATTTTCCATTGCCCGAAGCAGCGGTGCGCGTCTTGCCCAGATTGGGACTGGTGGGCGCGTTCACCGGCGCGTTCGAGGGCTGGGTCTTCTCATTCGGAAGCGGCTCGGAGGCCGAGGGCGGGCGCGGCGTGGGGCTGCCGGTGCCGGGGGCGGTCAGGGTCGCCATCGCCTGCGGTGTCTTGCCCGCGACGGGGATCAGCAGGCGCTGGCCGTTCCGCACCGCCATGCTGGCGGGAAGCCCGTTCCACGACGCGAGGTCATTGACCGAGACGCCGTATTTCCGGGCAATGGACCAGGCCGTCTCGCCCTGCGTTACCACATGCTGGCGCGGCTGGCTTGCGGCGGGCTGGACCGCGGCGACTGCCGCGCCCGCGGGCGGCGGGACGTTCGGCTGCTTCACGCCCTGCCCTGCAAAGGGATCGCTGACCTGCCCGGTGGTCGAGGTGATCCGCGTTCCCGTCGCCGCAACCGGCGCACCCGCCGCGACGCGGCGCGGCAATGCGACGACCGCGCCGGGATCCAGCGGCGCCGTGGCCGCGATCGAATTGTAGCTGGCAAGCTCACCCGCGCTCAGCCCGACCCGCGCGGCGATCGTGGTGACGGTATCGCCCGGCCGGGCGATCGCCACCTGATAGGCGGGATAGCTGATGATCCCCCGGCTGTCCGGGGCAGGTCGGGCCGGGGCGGCGGCCGCGGCGGCGGCGGTATCCAGTCCTCCGCCTCCCCATCCCCTCAGATCCGGGTCAAGCGTCAGGCCGCCCTGCGGACTGCACCCGACGAGTGCCGCCAGCATGCCGGAGGCACAAGCGAGCCGCGTGAATTTTTCCATCTGCCCTATCCCCATTCCTTCGGCCGGGGATCATGTCTGACCCAATCCCTCGACCAGCGGCACGAAGCGCACCTGCCGCAATTCATCATAGTCGAAGCCGGTTTCGGTCCGACGGACCCGGATCAGCGTCTGGACCGCGTCCGACTGTCCGACCGGCAGCACCATGATACCGCCGATCTTCAGTTGCGCCAAGAGCGACCCCGGCGGGTCCTCGGCCGCGGCGGTCACCATGATGCGATCGAAGGGCGCCTGCTCGGCCAGCCCGCGCGAGCCGTCCGCAACCATCGCGGTGATGTTCGTCAGGCCGAAATGACGAAAGATCGCCTCTGCCTCGCTGACCAGCCGGCGGTGGCGGTCCAGCGTATAGACCCTGCGGCACAGCAGCGACAGGATCGCCGCCTGATAGCCCGAGCCGGTCCCGACCTCCAGCACCTTGTCGCGTGGCCCGACATCCAGCGCCTGGGTCATCAGGCCCACGACCGAGGGCTGGCTGATGGTCTGGCCGCAGGGAATCGGCAGCGGCGTGTCCTCATAGGCGCGGTCCTCGAAATGGCCGCGCACGAACTCTCCCCGGTCGATCCTCTCCATCGCCTCCAGCACGCGGGGGTCCGTCACCCCGCGCTGTCGCAGCGCGAAGAGGAAGCGCATCTTCCGTTCGGCGGCGTCGGGTTCGGGCTCGTCGCTCATCGGCGGCTCAACCTTCTTCCAGGACGCGCAGCGCGTCGAGGCTGGCGTGGCAGGTCAGGTCGGGGCGCATCGGCGTCAACGAGATATAGTTTCGCAGGTTCGCATCGACATCGCTGCCGGGGCTGGCCTCGGCCGTCTGCGAACCGCCGATGATCCACAGGAACCGGCGGCCGTTCGGCGCGTGATAGGGCTCCGCCTCGAACCGCACACCCGAGCGTCGGCCCTGCGGCGCGACGCGCACCCCCCGGACCGAGGCCGCGTCGCAGGCCGGGAAGTTGATGTTGTAGAACAGCCGGAAATCCGCGTCCGAGGTCCAGTCGCCATGCTCCAGAAGCTGGCGGATCAACCGGGGGCCGTGGCGGCGCGCGCCCTCGAACGGATCGTCGAGGCCGGCGGTCGCGAGGCCCATATATTGCGAGAGCGCGATGGCAGGCAGGCCTTGCAGCGCCGCCTCCATCGCGCCGCCGATGGTGCCGGAATACATCACGTTCTCGCCCGAGTTGTTACCCCGGTTCACGCCCGACAGCACGAGGTCCGGGGGGTTCTCGCGCATCACGTCCCCCAGCGCCGCCAGCACGCAATCGGCAGGCGAGCCCTCGGCCGCGTAGCGGCGCGGACCCAGCTCGGCGATCAGGGTCGGGTGGACATAGCTGATGCAATGGGCGACCCCCGATTGCTCGAAGGCCGGGGCGACGGTCCAGACCTCGCCCTCCGGCCCGGCGATCTCGGCCGCGATCTCGGCCAGCGCGACCAATCCCGGCGCGTTGATTCCGTCGTCATTGGTAATCAGGATCCGCATTCCGCCCCCATATCGTGCACCGGGCAGGCCGATCGGGATCGGGATTTCCGCCCCATTCCCCCGGATGCCCTGAAATTCGACTTCAAATCCTCGTTAGCGACATGATTATCCGCGCCACGGCCCTGCGACAACCCGCAGCACTTGCAACCGCAGCGTTTGACGCGCGCGAAGGGTAAGGGCAGGATCAATTCCGAGCAGAGGCCGGGCAGAACATGCAGATCTATCTTCCGATTGCCGAGGTGGTGGTGAACGCCTTCACCCTTGTCGGGCTTGGCGGCATCGTCGGCCTGATGTCGGGGCTGTTCGGCGTCGGCGGCGGTTTCCTGATCACGCCGCTCCTGTTCTTCATCGGCATTCCCCCGGCGATCGCGGTCGCGACCGGCGCCAATCAGGTCGTCGCCTCGTCCTTTTCGGGGGTGCTTGCGCATGTGAAGCGCAAATCGGTGGACTTCCGCATGGGCTGGGTGCTGCTGGCGGGAGGGCTGGTCGGTTCGTCGGTGGGGGTGGTGTTCTTCAACATCCTCTCGCGGCTGGGCCAGATCGATCTGGTGGTGCAGCTTTGCTACGTCATCTTCCTTGGCCTGATCGGCGCGATGATGCTGCAGGAAAGCCTGCGCGCCCTGCGGCGCGCGCGGCGCAGCGGACCGGTCAAGCCGATGCGGCGAAACCAGCATGGCTGGGTGCATCGCTGGCCGATGAAGGTCAAGTTCCGCGCCTCGGGCCTTTACATCAGCGCCATTCCCGTCCTGCTGGTGGGGGCGGCGGTCGGCGTCCTTGGCGCGCTGATGGGCGTGGGCGGCGGCTTCATCATGGTTCCGGCGATGATCTATCTGCTGGGGATGCCGACCAAGGTCGTGATCGGCACCTCGCTGTTCCAGATCACCTTCCTCTCGGCCTATACGACGCTGATGCACGCCGTCTATTCGAACACCGTCGACATCATGCTGGCCGTCCTGCTGATCGTCGGCGGCGTGGTCGGCGCCCAGTTCGGCACCACGCTGGGCACCCGCCTTCGGGCGGAGCAGCTTCGCATCCTGCTGGCGCTGCTGGTGCTTGCGGTCTGCGGCAAGCTGGCGCTGGACCTCGTCCTCACCCCCGACGACTACTATTCGCTGACGCCGGGGGTGATCGGGTGATGCTGCGGGCGCTGGCATTTCTGGTCGCAAGCGCGCTGCCCCTCTCGGCGCAGGGGATCGCGGACAGCGTTCTGGCGCGACCGCCCGAAACCATCGTCGCCGACCTCTCGCGCGATGATGTCGAGATCACCACCAGCTTCGACGGGTCCGACATCATCATCTACGGCGCGATCAAGCGCGAGACGCCGATCCCCGACGCCCCCTCGCTCGACGTGATCGTCACGGTCGAGGGGCCGGCCTTGCCCGTCACCATCCGCCACAAGGAGCGGCGGTTCGGCATCTGGGTGAACACCGGCAAGGTCGCGGTCGCATCCGCGCCGAACTTCTATGTCGTGGCGACGACCCGGCCGCTGGAAAAGATCCTCGACCCGGCCGAGGACAGCCGCTTCCGCATCTCGGTCCCGCTGGCCATGCGCGCCTTTGCCGGCGCCGCGCAGGTCGATGACGTGGTGCCCTATACCGAGGCGCTGATCCGCCTGCGCGAGGAACACGACCTCTATCGTCTCGACGAAGGCGCGGTCAGGCTGGCCGAGCAGACGCTGTTCCGCGCCGATGTCCGGCTGCCCGCCAACCTGATGGAGGGGCTTTACGCCACCCGCATCTTCCTGTTGCGCGACGGCAAGGTGCAGGACACGTTCCGTGCCCCGATCGAGGTGCGCAAGGTCGGGCTGGAACGCTGGCTCTATCGCCTCGCGCTGGACAAGCCGTTTCTCTACGGGCTGATGTCGCTGTTTCTGGCGGTCTTCGCGGGCTGGTCGGCATCCGCCGCGTTCAGGCGCTTCCAGAACCGCTGATTTCAGGCATGGATGCCGTCTTTCCAGGTCGCGAGGGCGAACCACGCGAAACTGTCGGCATTCACCCGCGCATCAGCCGGTCCCATCTGCGCGTATTCCACACTGCCGCAATAGGCCTTGTCATATGTGTTGATGAACTTGTGCGAGGCTTCGTGGACAAGGGTGCGCGCGACTTGCTCGACCGGCTTGGGCTGGAGCGCGGCAAAGTTCAGGTGAATCCGGCTGCCGGGGCTCATGCCGACATATCCGCTTATTGAGCGGGGGTCCGTGCCGGCCGGTTCGCCGCGCAATGCGCGCTCGTCGTTATTGTCCACGATCTCGAACCCGCCGTTGAGGCCAACCCCGATCTGCATGTATTGCGGACCGAGGAAGGCGAAAAGATCGCCGTAGTCCTTCGCCGTATCGTCGTATATCCGCGCCAGCCGAAAGTGGATCCGCGCCGCCTCCGTCACATATTTGGGGAGGGGGGTGACCGGACCATGCGGGCCAGACCCGATATGCATCTCGGCGGCGGAGATCACCGAGCGCGTCAGCAGCGACTGCACATCCTGAACCATCTGCCGGGCAATGATGACGGCCGCGCTGATTTTCGGGACGACAAGCGACCTGTGATACTGCCTCGCGACGGTGAACAGGGAGAGCGGGCGGCCGGTCAGTTTGACATTTCCCTGAACGGTTTCCTGCCAGCCAAGCGGGTTTCCCGACATCGCACCAGCCCCCATGCATCGGCGGACCAATTCCCGATAATTACCACGGAGCGGACGATTCGTCGCGAAAAGCGCGGTGGGCGGGTTCAGTCGCCCCTCGACTCGAGGCGTTCGGAACGCCGGAACGGCCCCATCTCGGTCAGGATCGCCATTTCCTGCGTGACGGCGCGGCGTTCGCGCTGCAGATAGTCGTCGATCGCATTATGCAGGCCCTGATCGGCCAGCCAATGCAGCGAGTGGATGCGGGTCGGCAGATAGCCCCGCGCCAGCTTGTGCTCGCCCTGCGCCCCGGCCTCGACCCGCGCGAGGCGATGCTCGATCGCCCAGTCGATGGCGCGGTGATAACAAAGCTCGAAATGCAGGAAGGCATGGTCCTCGACGCAGCCCCAATAGCGGCCATAGATCGCGTCGGGGCCAAGCAGGTTCAGCGCCCCGGCAATGGCCCGCCCCTCGCGCTCGGCAAGGACCAGCATGCAATCATCGCGCATGGTGTCGTGCAGGCGATCAAAAAAGGCGCGGGTCAGGTAGGGGCGGCCCCATTTCCGGCTGCCGGTGTCCTGATAGAAGCGCCAGAAGGCGTCCCAATGCTCGGGCCGGATCTCGTCTCCGGTCAGGCTGCGGATCGTGCCGCCGAAAGCCTGCGCCCGCTCGCGCTCCTTTCGCAGCGCCTTGCGTTTGCGCGAGGAAAGCTCGGCCAGAAAGTCGTCATAGCTGCCATAGCCGCGATTGAGCCAGTGGAACTGCTCACTGGCGCGGGCAAGATAGCCCACGGCCTCGCCCAGCTCCGCCTCGGCCTCGGTGCAGAAGGTGACATGAACGCCCGAGAGGCCGGATTGCTTCGCCACCTGCGCCATCGCCTGCAACAGGGCGCCCTGCACCGCGCGGTCAGGCGCAATCAGGCGCGGCCCCGTCACAGGCGTAAACGGCACCGCGCATTGCAGCTTGGGGTAATAATCGCCGCCCGCGCGCTCATAGGCCTGCGCCCAGGCGTGGTCAAAAACGTATTCGCCCTGACTGTGGGTCTTGAGGTAGCAGGGCGCGACCCCGGCCACCCGGCCATCCAGCCGGGCGATCAGGTGGCTCGGGTGCCAGCCCGTGCCCTCGCCGACCGAGCCGGATGCCTCCAGCGCGGCAAGGAAACGGTGGCTGGTGAAGGGATTCGCACCCGCACCGCAACCATCCCAAAGGGCGGCGTCGATGCCCGAGATGGCGGGCAGGACGGAGACGCTCAGTTCGCTCATGGCGCGAAGATAGCCGCCGCGCGCCGCTTTGTCAGCGCCCGCCGGTCACTTCCAGATTTGCGCCGGTGACATAGCTCGCCTGCTCGCCCGCCAGCCACAGGATGGCCTCGGCCACCTCCTCGGCGCTGCCGGGGCGGCCCATCGGCACGCCCCCGGCAAGCCGATGCGCCCGGTCAGGGTTCCCGCCCGAGGCGTGGATCTCGGTCTCGATCAGGCCGGGGCGAACCGCATTGACGCGGATATTATGGGGACCCAACTCCTTGGAGAGACCGATATTGAGGCTGTCGATCGCGCCCTTGCTGGCGGCATAATCCACATATTCGCCTGCGCCGCCCAACCGCGCGGCGGCCGAACTCAGAAGCACGATCGAGGCCGAAGGCTCGTCCTTCGACCGCTTCATCCGCCGCGCCGCCTCGCGCGCGGTCAGAAGCGCTCCGATCACGTTGACGTCGATGACGCGCTGCATCCGCTCGACCGACATCTCGGCCAAGGGCATGGTCTGCGCGAGCATCCCGGCATTGACCACCACCGAATCGATCCTGCCGAACTCCGCCTCGGCGGCGTCGAAAAGGGCGATCACCCCCGCCTCATGCGCGACATCGGCCTGAACGCCGATGGCGCGGCGACCCATGGCGCGGATGCGGTCCAGCACCTCCTGCCCGGCCTCCGCGTCATTGCGCCAGCTGATCGCGACATCCCAGCCGCGCTCGGCCGCGAGAAGGGCGACCGCGCGTCCGATGCCGCGCGACCCGCCCGTAACCACCATTGATCCGCTCATGCTTCCCCCGGATGATAGTTTTCGAATGTGATGTTGTCGGCCACCCGGCGCGCCGCCGCTTCCTGCGCGGGCGAGCGGATGGTCCAGCAGAGGATCGGAACCCCCCGCGCCTTCAGCGCCGTGACGGCCGGGTTGTCCAGATCCTTGTGGTCATGTGAGACAAAGCTTGCGCCCACCCGGTCGAAATCCGCGATCGCAGCCAGATGCGCGCGCGTGGCCGCGTCGATCATCGGCCAGTCATCGCCCGCATACCCGCAGGTGGTCAGGCCCACCGTCACCTCGGGCGCGGCCTTGCGGAAGGCCGCGATGCTGTGGGGATTGAAGGACATGACTGCGACCGGCCCCGCATAGGCCGCGACCAGTTCCGCGACCCGTTCGGACAGATCGCCGACCTCCCCGGTCGAGTTGAGGCTCTGGTCCTTGATCTCGATCAGCAGGGGAACGCGGCCCCGGACCTCGGCCAGCAGGTCCGTGAGGGTCGGGATCCCCTCCCCCGTTCCCATCAGGCGCAGCATCGACAAGGCGTCGATGCCCATGGCCCGGACCAGCCCCTCGGCCCCGGTCAGGCGCGGCAGGTCGTCATCATGGAACACGACCGGCATGCCGTCGGCGGCGGCCTGGATGTCGCATTCGATGCCGTATCCCGCGGCGATGGCGGCGCGAAAGGCCGCCATGCTGTTTTCCGGCACCCCGGCCGAATGCAGCCCCCGATGCGCGATCGGCAGGTGCAGGAAATCGGGATGAAGCGCCATCACTCGATCTCGAAGATCGCTTCGACCTCGACAGCCACGCCGCGCGGCAGCGCCGGTGCGGATACGGCGGCGCGGGCATGCCGGCCCCGGTCGCCAAAGACCTCGACCATCAGGTCCGAACAGCCATTCACCACCTCGGGCTGGTCGGTGAATTCGGGGGTCGAGTTCACGAAGCCCCCCAGCTTCACCACCCGCTTCACCCGGTCGAGCGAGCCGAGCGCCGCCCGCGCCTGCGCCAGCAGCGCAAGGCCGCAGGTCCGCGCGGCCTCGGCCCCGGCCTCGACGGCAAGGTCATCGCCAAGGCGCCCCTTCCGCGCGCTGATCTGGCCCGATACGAACAGCAGGTTGCCCGAGATCACGAAGGGCACGTAATTCGCCGCTGGTGCGGGCGCGGCGGGCAGCGTGATCCCCAGTTCGGCCAGTCTCGTCTCGATGCTCATCTTATCCCTCAATCTGTGATGGAGGCGCGAAAATCGCCCAGGACAGAACGCCAGGTCGCCAGCGCGTCCTCGAAATTCTTGCGCCCCAGACCGTCGGCCGCAAGCCCGATATCCATTTGGAGGAAAGGATCGCCCGAATCCGCCACAAAAATCTTGCCCACCGGGTTGTCGCGATTCCACTGGTTCGCATCCTCGGCCGTCATCGGCTGGTCAAGGCTGAAGCTGGTCACGAACTGCATCCGCCGGCAACTGGGCGCGCATTCGTAGAAATAGACGTTGAACAGCGTCTCGTCGACTTCGCTTTCCAGCATCGGTAGCCCCTCGACATCGCGGCCGACGACCACCTTCATCCCCTGCTCCCGCATGATCTTGCTGATGATTTCGGGATCTCCCGTCACCTGCGCGGCCATGATGGGCGCAGGGGCAAGAAGGACAAGTGACAGAAGGGCGCTTGGCGCACGCATGAAAGAGGCTCCGCCGGAGGAATGGCAGGCCTATTAGCGTTTTGCCGATCAGGCTACCAGTGCTTCCGCGCGCTTCAGATCGACGCTGACAAGCTGGCTCACGCCCTGCTCGACCATGGTGACGCCGAACAGCCGATCCATCCGCGCCATCGTCACCGCATGGTGTGTGATCACAAGGAATCGCGTCTCCGTCCGGCGGGTCATTTCGTCCATGAGATCGCAGAAACGGGTGACGTTCGCATCGTCCAGCGGCGCGTCGACCTCGTCCAGCACACAGATCGGCGCCGGATTGGCAAGGAACACCGCAAAGATCAGGGCAAGCGCGGTCAGGGTCTGCTCTCCCCCCGAAAGCAGGCTGAGGGTCGAGAGCTTCTTGCCGGGCGGCTGGCACATGATTTCCAGCCCGGCCTCCAGCGGATCGTCGGATTCGACAAGAACCAGCCGCGCCTCGCCACCGCCGAAGAGATGCATGAACAAATTGGTGAAATTCTGGTTCACCGTGTCAAAGGCCGCCAGCAGCCGTTCGCGCCCCTCGCGGTTCAGGCTGCCGATCCCCTGCCGCAGCTTGCGGATCGCCTCGGTCAGGTCTTCCTTTTCGCCGTTCAGCCGGTCGCGCTCGGTCTCCAGAACCTGCTTGTCCTCATCCGCGCGCAGGTTGACCGCGCCAAGGGCATCCCGGTTCTGGCGCAGGCGCTGGATCCGGTCCTCCAGCGCGTCGGGCGCGACATCGCCGACATCGCCCAGCGTTTCGCGCAGATCCTCGGGGGTGGCCTCGGCTTCCTCCTCGATCCGGGTCCGGGCGGCGGCCTCGGCGGCGACGGCGGCCTCGGCGCGGGCCTCGCGCGCGGCCCGGCTCGCGCGGGCGTCGGAGGCGACGCGCTCGGCCTCCCGCTCGGCCTCGGTCGCGACGCGCAGGCCCTGATCGGCTGCCGACAGGGTGGCGCGGGCGCGCGCAAGCCGCGCCGCGGCCTTGGCCTCGGCATCGGTCAGCGTCTCGCGGCGCTCTGCCAGAACCGCAGGCTGCGCCTCGGCCATCTCCAGCTCATCGGCACTCTGGCCCCGACGCGCGGCAAGTTCGGCCGCGCGGGTATCGGCCTGTTCAAGCCGCAGCCGCCAGCCGGATTCCTCCTTGGCGATCTCCTGCAGGCGCTTCAGACGCGCCTGCGCCTCGCGCTTGATTTCGTCCAGCGCACCGCGACGGCTGAGGGTCGCGATCCGCGCCGCCTCGACCCCGGTGCGGGCATGTTCAAGCTGCCCCGCCGCGACGCCCCGGTCGGGAAGCTCGGCCAGGCTGCGCTCGGCCTCGGCCAGCCGGTTCCCGGCATCCTCGGCATCGGCGAGGTGGCGGGCCAGTTCCGAACGCGCAGCCTCGGCACGGCCACGCGCGCCCGACAGTTCGGATTCCGCGCGGGTGACGGCGCGGGCAGCTTCGGAAAGGCCCCGCTCGGCCTCGCGCCGCGCGTCGCGGGCGGTCTTTTCAGCTTCCGTCGCGGCGGCATGGCGCGCGCGCAAGGCTTGATGCGTCTCGGCGGCAAGGCTAGCGCGCGAGCGCACGGTTTCCGCCTGCGCAGTCAGTTCGGCAAGCTTGTTGACCTTTTGCAGATGCAGCCCGGCGGTCGAGGTGGCGTCCCGCGCCATCACCCGCATCCCGTCCCAGCGGAACAGGTCACCCGCCGGCGTCACCAGCCGCTGACCGGGGGCCAGTGCGGGCTGAAGCGCCGCGCCCTGCGCCGCATCGGCGACCAGCCCGACCTGCGACAGGCGGCGGGCCAGAAGCTCAGGGGCTTCGACATGCGGGGCCAGTGGCTCCGCGCCGGCCGGCAACGGCTGGCTGGGGTCATATTCTGGCAAAGCGTGCCAGCCCGAGCCGCCCTCGGCGATGCCTGCGGCCAGATCATCGCCCAGCGCGGCACCAAAGGCCGCCTCGTTCCCCTTGGCCACCCGGACCAGATCGAGGATCGACCTGCCCCCGCCCGAGCCGCGCTCGACCAGACGCTTCAGCGCCGCGATCTCGGCGGTCAGGGCGGAAAGCTCGCCCTCGGCCTCGGCGCGGGCGGCGCGGGCAACGGCTTCCTCGGCCTCGATTGCGGTGCGGGTCTCCTCGGCCGAGGCAAGGGCTTCCTCGGAAATCTCCACACGCTCATGGGCGGCATCCTGCGCCGCCTCGGCGGCGTCGCGGGCGGTCTCGGCGACGATGCCCGCCTCGGCGGCCTCCTCGGCCGCTGCCTTGGCCTTGGCGGCAGCGCCGGACGCGCGATCAAGCATCTGGCGCAGGTCATGGGCCAGCCGTTCGGCCGATTGATGGCGCGCGGCAAGTCTTGCGCTGTGATCGGTCAGCTCGGCCAGCTTGGCCTCGACCTCATGCAGGGCCTCGGCGGCTTCCTCGGCCACTCCGGTGGCGGTCTCAAGCCGCTCCTCATGGCCCTGTCCCAGCTTTTCAAGCTCGCGCCGTTCCCATTCCAGCCGCGCGATCACCTCGCCCGCGTCATGGTTCAGCGCGGCCTCGCGCTCGATATCGCGGTCAAGCTGGGCAATGCGGGCCAGAAGGGTGCGGATGGCCTGCGTGGCGCGGGCCTCGGCCTCGTCCAGCGCCTCGCGCTCGACGGTGGCGCGGGACAGGATGGCGGCGGCGACCTGCTCCTCCTCGCGCAGCGAGGGCAGGCTCGCCTCGGCCTCCTCGCGCGCGGCGATGGCGCGCTTCGCGGCGGCCTCGGCCTCGGCGGCAAGGCGGATCGCCTCGGCCAGCAACGCAGCCGTCTGCTGCTTCGCCTGCTCGGCCTCGTCCCAGCGGCGATAGAGCAACAGCCCCTCGGCCTGACGCAAAGCGGCGCCGATCTCGCGGTATTTCGAGGCGGCGCGCGCCTGACGGGCCAGAGAGGCGGCCTGCGTGGAAAGCTGGTCCAGCGTGTCGTCGACGCGGGTCAGGTTCGCCTCGGCCGCGTTCAGCTTCAGCTCCGCCTCGTGCCGACGCTGGTAAAGGCCCGAGATCCCGGCCGCTTCCTCAAGAACCCGGCGGCGCGCCTTGGGCTTGGCGTTGATCAGTTCGGAGATCTGGCCCTGACGCACCAGCGCGGGCGAATGCGCCCCGGTCGAGGCATCGGCGAACAGCATCTGCACATCCCGCGCCCGCACCTCCTTGCCGTTGATGCGATAGGCCGAGCCCGCGTCGCGGGTGATGCGGCGGGTGATGTCCAGCGCGTCGTGGTCGTTCATCCCCGCCGGCGCCAGCCGTTCCTTGTTGTCGATGGTCAGCGTGACCTCGGCATGGGCGCGGGCGGTGCGGCGCGCGGTGCCGGCAAAGATCACGTCCTCCATCCCCTCGCCCCGCATGGCGGTGGGCCGGTTCTCGCCCATGACCCAGCGCAGCGCCTCCAGCAGGTTCGACTTGCCGCAGCCATTCGGCCCGACGACGCCGGTAAGCCCCTCGTGGATGACCAGATCGGTCGGGTCCACGAAGCTCTTGAAGCCGTTGAGGCGCAGCCGGTCAAATCGCAAGGGGGAAGTTCCTGATTTCTGCCTGTTTTTCCTTTATCCTTGCCGAAAAGCGCCGCAAAAGTCAATCTCGCTCACAAGATGTGGACAACTTGGCCGCGGCATCCACAAAGCTTTGAGGTTCCGCCATGATTCCCGCGCTCGCCCTTCTCCTCGGCTTCCAACTTGTCGGAGAGGTCGCGGCGCGCGGCTTCGGCCTGCCGGTGCCGGGTCCGGTGATCGGGCTGGTGCTGCTGGTGGTCTGCTGCAGCCTGCGCCCGCGTCTGGCCGAGATGCTGCAACCGGTGGTTCGCGGCCTTCTGGGGAACCTGTCGCTGTTCTTCGTCCCGGCCGGCGTCGGCGTCGTCGCGCATATGGCCGAGTTCCGCAGCGACGGCCTTGCGATCGCCATCGCGCTGACGGTGTCGACCGCTCTGGCGATCGCGGTCGGGGCGCTGGTCTTTGCCGGAGTCGTCCGGCTGCTGGGGCAGCGCAGCCAATGAACGACGCGGCGCTGATCTGGTCCTATCTGTCGCGGGCACCACTCTTGTGGCTGACCGCGACGCTGGTGGCCTATTGGCTGGGCGACAGCCTCTTTCGCGCGGCGGGGCGGCAAAGCTGGGCCAATCCGGTCCTGATCGCGGTGATCCTGCTGGCGGGGCTGCTGTGGCTGACGGGAACCGATTACCGCACCTATTTCGAGGGCGCGCAATTCGTCCATTTCATGCTGGGTCCGGCCACCGTCGCGCTTGGCATGCCGCTTTACGAGAACCTGCACCGCCTGCGCAGCGCGTTCCTGCCGCTGATTGCCGCCCTGTTCGCCGGTTCGCTGACCGCGGTGCTGTCCGTCCTGCTGATCGCGAAGGGCTTCGGCCTGTCGCCGGTCATGCTGGCGAGCCTCGCGCCGAAATCGACGACAGCCCCGGTCGCCATCGGCGTCGCCGAGAGCATGGGGGGCGAGCCGACCATCACCGCCGTCCTCGTCCTGCTGACCGGAGTTTTCGGCGCCATCATCGCGACGCCGCTGCTCAATCTGCTGGGCGTGCGGGACTGGCGGGCGCGGGGCTTCTCGCTGGGCGTCGCGGCGCATGGCATCGGAACTGCGCGGGCCTTTCAGGTGAACGAGACGGCGGGCGCCTTCGCCGGGATCGGCATGGGCCTCAACGCGGTGCTGACCGCGATCATCGCCCCGGCGATCCTGCACCTTTTCCAGTAACAAAAATGGGCCGCCCGAAGGCGGCCCCAAAATCATTCCGCAGCGCCGGGGATCAGGCCGCGTCGGCCTCTTCGGCGGCGTGGCGGCGCTCGCTCTCCTCGCGCGACAGCGCGACCGAGGTGCGCACACCCTTGGCCACGAACTCCATCAGGCCCTTCACCACACGCTCGTTCGGGTCGATCCCGGCGCAGGACAGAACCTCGCGCCCGTCGCGCGACCGTGCCCAGCGTGCAATCTGATCGGGCCCGTTGCCGTATTTCTTGTCATCCGCGATCGCATCATCAAGCGCAGCCAGAACCACGGCAGCAAAAAGCTTGCGGGCACGTTGCCCTTGTTCGAAATTGAAAGCCGAACCATCCACGAAATCGCGCATCTACTTCATCCTGTTTTTCTTGCTATACCGCATCATAGCGACCGGCCCCTGCCAGGTCGTCAATTCGCCCGCGACGGCGAAGCATGCCGGGCTTAACCGATCCCGCCGCTGATTCGGTATGCCTTCACCTACATGACAGCCATGCGCCCCGTGCAAACCCAAGCAGATGCGAACATAGCTTGTGCTTTCTGAAGCTTTCACGACACCCGGAAAGCCCCGCCTACCCTTGACAACGCCGGAATGGCGATCCGATTGCGGCGGAACATGGCAGTGGATATAGGAACCGCCATGCGCGGTTCAAGCACCGCGAGCAGTTTCCCCAACGTATCAAGGCGACATGATGCCCAAGATCAACGGCAATGAAATCAAGCCCGGCTTCGTGCTGGAACATGACGGGGGCCTGTGGGCAGCCGTAAAGGTCAACCACGTCAAGCCCGGCAAGGGCGGCGCCTTCGCCCAGGTCGAGCTGAAGAATCTTCGCGACGGCCGCAAGCTGAACGAGCGGTTCCGCAGCGAGGACAAGGTAGAGCAGGTCCGGCTGGACAACAAGGACCAGCAATTCCTGTATGAATCCGACGGCAAGCTGGTCTTCATGGACAGCGAGACCTTCGAGCAGACCGAGCTTGACGCCGACCTGCTGGGCGACCGCCGCCCCTTCCTGCAGGACGGCATGACCGCGACCGTCGAATATTACGGCGACGAGGCACTGTCGGTCCGCATCCCGCAGAAAGTGGTCTGCAAGGTGGTCGAGACCGAGCCGGTGCTGAACGGCCAGACCGCCTCGAAAAGCTTCAAGCCCGCGATTCTCGAGAACGGCATCCGCATCATGATTCCGCCCTTCGTCGGCGCGGACGAGGCGATCGTCGTGAATACCGAGCTTTTCGAATATTCCGAACGGGCCTGATCCCTCCGGGCGTGGCGGGTGACGTTCCGTCACGCCCCGACATCACAATTCGAACAGCTTCGCCCCTGACGCATTTTCCATGGACCGAAATTGCGTTTCCCTGCGTTTCGGACCGGAAACAGGCGGAGCGAAAGATGTCCCAGACCACGATACGCGTCGCGCATGAGAACTATGGCAGCTCCGGGCGCTATGTCGCGACGCTGCCGGGGATCGATGGCGAGGCCGAGCTGACCTGGAGGTCGGGCGGGCCCGGCGTCATCGTCGCGGATCACACCTATGCGCCCGATACCATGCGCGGCTCGGGCGCTGCGACGGCGCTGGTCCAGCGGCTGATCGACGACGCCCGCAAGCAGGGCCTGCTGATCGTGCCGGCCTGCACCTATGTCCGCGCCCAGTTCGAGCGTCACCCGGAATGGGCCGACCTGCGCGCCGGGGAGGTCTGATCTAGCCGCTTCGCTGCCGCAATTCGTCGCGCAGGATCTTCAGGAAGATCTGGGCGGCGGGGGTCGGCTGGTGATCGCGCAGCGTCACGATGGAATAGGGCGCGACACAAAGATCGCCCGCCACCTCAAGCCGGACGACCGGCGCATTGCGGGTCTCGACCGCGAAAAGCTGCGCGGCCGAGGTCGACATCACCCCCACCGCCTGCGAGCGCAGGACGAAGGCCAGCGTCAGCATCAGCGAACTGGTCGAGATGACCGTCGGCGGCAGCGACAGGCCGCGGTCAATCAGGTAACGTTCGACCGCCCCGCGCAGCATGCTGCCGCTCGGCTGCATCACCCAGTCATAGTCGAGGCAGTCGCGCAGGTCGCGGATGCCGCCCGCGGCAAGGGGGTGGTCGCGGCCGACGATCAGCGACAGCGGCTCCGGCCCGATCGGGCTAAGTTCGAAAGGCGTCGCGTCCACCCCCTCCGGCACCCGCCCGAGATAGAGGTCCAGCCGCCCCGAAAGCAGTTCCGCCGCCAGCCGGTCGCTGGGCGCTACATCGACGCGGACCCGCAAATGCGGCTCGGACCGTTCAAGGCCACGCACGATCGGCACCACCAGATCCAGCGAAGGCCCGGAGACCGAGCCGAGATGGACCGACCCGACCCGCCCCCGGTCGATGTCGCGCACCTCGCGCCCCGCGATGTCGAGGTCGCGCAGCATCGCCCGCGCCCGTTCGGCAAGCCGCTCGCCCGCGAGGGTGAGGTTGACGCCCCGGCTGTGACGCTGCGTCAGTTGCACACCGACGATCCGTTCCAGATCGGCAAGCATGCGCGAGGCGGCGGGCTGAGTGATATTCATTATTCCCGCGGCAAGACTGAGCTGGCCGCTTCTTTCGATGGCGACAAGCAGCGCAAGCTGCCTCAGCTTGATCCCGCGCGCGACAAGTTCGTCCCCCGCATCCCTGCTCACGCGCATTCCAACCGCACTCCATCCAAATGTTAGCGCTAAGATATACCATAATAGATATATCACCCCGCAGAAACCGAAATTGACGGCTGCGACCCTGCCAAGCTAGCCTGCGGTCAGGCACGCGGTCTGACGCCGCTGCCGCGGGGATCGCCGCTGGGATCGGCCCAGACGACCCGCGTTGACGGGGGGAAGCACCGGAAGACCGGAAAGGCGCCGATGAGCGCCGTCTTCTGCCGTGCAATCAACGGGAGGCACTATGTCAATTCTCAAGAAATTTGCACTCGCCGCCGCTTCGGTCGCGGCACTTTCGGCGCCGGGCTTCGCCCTGGCCGAGGGCATGGTCGGGATCTCGATGCCGACAAAGACGTCGGCGCGCTGGATCGCGGACGGCGACAACATGGTCAAGCAGTTCCAGGAAGCCGGCTACGAGACCGACCTGCAATATGCCGATGACGACATCCCGAACCAGCTTGCCCAGATCGAGAACATGATCACCAAGGGCGTGAACGTGCTGGTCATCGCCGCGATCGACGGCACGACGCTGTCCAACGCGCTGGCCAATGCCAAGGCCGCCGACATCAAGGTCATCGCCTATGACCGCCTGATCCGCGACACGCCGGACATCGACTATTACGCCACCTTCGACAACTTCAAGGTGGGCGTCGAGCAGGCGAACACCCTCGTCGCCGGCCTGAAGGAACGCTTCCCGGACGTGAAGCCGTGGAATGTCGAACTGTTCGGCGGCAGCCCGGACGACAACAATGCCTTCTTCTTCTATGACGGCGCCATGTCGGTCCTGCAGCCGCTGATCGACGACGGCTCGGTCGTGATCCCCTCGGGTCAGATGGGCATGGACAAGGTCGGCACGCTGCGCTGGGATCCGGCGACGGCCCAGTCGCGCATGGATAACATCCTGTCGGCCAATTACACCGACAAGCAGGTGAACGGCGTGCTGTCGCCCTATGACGGCCTGTCGATCGGGATCCTGTCGTCGCTGAAGGGCGTGGGCTACGGCTCGGGCGACCTGAAAATGCCGATCGTCTCTGGTCAGGACGCCGAGATCCAGTCCGTGAAGTCCATCCTGGCGGGCGAGCAGTATTCGACCATCTTCAAGGACACCCGCGAACTCGCCAAGGTCACCGTCGGCATGGTCGACGCCATGATCAAGGGCGGCGAGCCGCAGGTGAACGACACCAAAACCTATGACAACGGCGTCAAGGTCGTGCCGTCCTACCTGCTGGAGCCGGTTCCGGTCACCGCCGCCAACCTCAAGGACGTCCTGGTCGGCTCGGGCTACTATACCGAAGACCAGCTCAAGTAATCACATCATCCCGCGCCGCCGCAGAGGACACCCCTTGCGGCGGCGTATTCCTTAGTAGCTAGGGGCATAAGGTCGCGATGGATCCCATTCTGGAAATGCGGGGGATTACCAAGGAATTCCCCGGGGTCAAAGCCCTGGACAATGTCAACATGGTCGTGCGCCGCGGCGAGATCCGGGCGCTTTGCGGCGAGAACGGGGCCGGCAAGTCCACGCTGATGAAAGTGCTGTCGGGGGTCTATCCCCATGGCTCATATGACGGCGAAATCCTGTATAATGGAAAACCGATGGCGTTCCGGGGCATCCCGGACAGCGAAGAGCAGGGTGTCGTCATCATCCATCAGGAACTGGCGCTGGTGCCGCAGATGTCGATCGCCGAAAACATCTTCCTGGGAAACGAGATCGCCACCCGCGGCGTGATCGACCGGCATGAGACCAACCGCCGCACCGCCGAACTTCTGGCCAAGGTCGGGCTGCGCGAAAGCCCCGAAACCAAGGTGGGCGAGCTTGGCATGGGCAAGCAGCAGCTTGTCGAGATCGCCAAGGCGCTCTCCAAGAAGGTGGACCTGCTCATCCTCGACGAGCCCACCTCATCGCTGAACGAGAATGACAGCGCCGCACTGCTGCGCCTGCTTGCAGGCTTCCGCGAGCAGGGCATGACGGCCATCATGATCTCGCACAAGCTGAACGAGATTTCGCAGGTCTGCGACAGCATCACCGTGCTGCGCGACGGCGCGACCGTATCCCATCACGACGGCATGGTCCCGGAAAGCCAGATCATCAAGGACATGGTCGGGCGCTCGATGAACGACCGCTATCCCCCGCGTGAGCCGAAGATCGGCGAGGTGGTGATGCAGGTCCGCGACTGGACCGTGGCCGACCCCCTGCGCGAAGGCCGGATGCTGGTCGACAATGCCAGCTTCGAACTGAAGCGCGGGGAGGTTCTGGGCATCGCGGGCCTGATGGGCGCGGGCCGCACGGAACTGGCGATGAGCCTTTTCGGCCGCTCCATCGGCGATTTCCGCAAAGGCAGCGCCGCGATCCACGGCAAGGAGGTCGATCTTGCGACCGTGCCCAAGGCGATCAAGGCCGGGCTGGCCTATGTGACCGAGGACCGCAAGTCGCTGGGGCTGGTGCTGGAGGACACGATCCGCCGCAACATCCCGCTGGCAAACCTCAAGGGGATCTCGACGCGCGGCGTCATCGACCGCCACCGCGAGGGGCAGGTCGCGCGCGATTATCGCAAGCAGATCAACATCCGCTCCTCCTCGATCGATCAGGTCATGGCGAACCTTTCCGGCGGGAACCAGCAAAAGGTCGTCCTGTCGAAATGGCTCTTCTCCGAGCCCGAGATCCTGATCCTGGACGAGCCGACGCGCGGCATCGATGTCGGCGCGAAATACGAGATCTACACCATCATCCGCGACCTTGCCGCCGCGGGTAAATCCATCATCGTGATCTCCTCCGAGATGCCCGAACTGCTGGGCATCACCGACCGGATCCTCGTGATGAACGAAGGCCGCCTCGTGGGGGACATGCCCACCGCCGAGGCGACCCAGGAACGCATCATGTCGATCATCATCAAGTCGGGCCACAACCTGACCGAGGAAGACATCACCCCCGAAGAGATCGAGGCAGAGGTCGCCCATGTCTGACACCACCGAAACCCGCGCCGGCGGCGACACCTTTGGTTTCATCCGCCGCAACATCCGCGAATACGGCATCCTGTTCGCGCTGATCATCATCATGGCGTTCTTCCAGGTCGTGACCGGCGGGATCCTGTTCCGCCCGGTCAACCTGACGAACCTTTTCCTGCAGAACAGCCACATCGTCATCATGGCGGTGGGAATGCTGCTGATCATCGTCGCGGGCCATATCGACCTGTCGGTCGGCTCGGTCGCGGCCTTCGTCGGCGCGCTCGCCGCGCTGATGATCGTCAAGCTGGGCCTGCCCATCCCGGTCGTCGTGGTCCTGAGCCTGATGGCCGGCGCGCTGATCGGGGCGATCCAGGGCTATTGGGTCGCCTATTGGAAGATCCCGTCCTTCATCGTGACGCTGGCGGGGATGCTGATCTTCCGCGGCTTGACCATGTGGACATTGCAGGGCCAGTCGATCGGCCCCTTCCCGCGCGAATTCCAGATGATCGCCTCGGGCTTCATCCCCGACTTCTTCGGACCGGACAAGCCGAACACGCTGTCGCTGATCCTTGGCTGGGGTGCGGCGCTGATCATCCTGTGGATGCAGGTCCGCAACCGGCGGCGCGAGGAAACGCTGGGCATCGCGGACGAGCCTTTCGCATTCTTCGTCGCCAAGAACGCGCTGATCTTCGTCGCGCTGGCCTGGATGACCTGGGCGCTGGCGAATTTCCGCGGCCTTCCGAACGTCTTCATCGTCATGGCGGTGCTGGTCGCGCTTTACGCCTTCCTGTCCGAGCGCACGACGATCGGCCGCCGCATCTTTGCCATCGGCGGCAATGCCAAGGCGGCGAAGCTCTCGGGCATCAACTCCGAGCGCGTGGTCTTCCTGACCTTCATGAACATGGGGATGCTGGCGGCGCTGGCGGGCCTCGTCGTCTCGGCGCGCCTGAACTCGGCCACGCCCAAGGCCGGCGTCGGGTTCGAGCTTGACGTGATCGCGGCCGTCTTCATCGGCGGCGCCTCGATGTCGGGCGGCGTCGGCACCGTGATCGGGGCCGTCGTCGGCGCCTTCATCATGGGTGTCATGAACAATGGCATGTCGATTCTCGGCATCGGCATCGACTATCAACAGGTCATCAAGGGTCTGGTCCTCATGGCCGCCGTGATCTTCGACGTTTCGAACAAGAGCAAATCGTAATGACTTTCAAACCCGCAGAATGGCCGCGCAAGTTGCGGTCGCAGCATTGGTATGGCGGCAATTCGCGCGACACCATCTATCACCGTGGCTGGCTGAAGAATCAGGGCTATCCGCATGACCTGTTCGACGGACGCCCGATCATCGGCATCCTGAACACCTGGTCGGACCTGACGCCCTGCAACGGCCATCTGCGGGAGCTGGCCGAGAAGGTGAAGGCCGGCGTCTGGGAGGCCGGCGGCTTTCCGGTCGAGGTTCCGGTGTTCTCGGCATCCGAAAACACCTACCGCCCGACCGCGATGATGTATCGCAACCTCGCCGCCATGGCGGTCGAGGAGGCGATGCGCGGCCAGCCGATCGACGGCGCCGTGCTACTGGTCGGCTGCGACAAGACCACGCCCAGCCTGCTGATGGGCGCGGCCTCGACCGACATCCCCTCGATCGTCGTGACCGGCGGGCCGATGCTCAACGGCTGGTTCCGGGGCGAGCGCGTCGGCTCGGGCACGCATCTGTGGAAATTCTCGGAGGCCGTGAAGGCGGGCGAGATGACGCAGGACGAATTCCTCGAGGCCGAGCAGGCGATGAGCCGTTCGTCCGGCACCTGCAACACGATGGGCACCGCCTCCACCATGGCCTCGATGGCCGAGGCACTTGGCATGGCGCTGTCGGGCAATGCCGCGATCCCGGCGGTCGACTCGCGCCGCCGCGTCATGGCGCAGATGACCGGCCGCCGCATCGTGCAGATGGTCAAGGACGACCTGAAACCCAGCGACATCATGACCAAGCAGGCCTTCGAGAACGCGATCCGCACCAATGGCGCGATCGGTGGATCGACCAATGCCGTCGTCCACCTGCTGGCGCTGGCTGGCCGCGTCGGGATCGACCTGACGCTGGACGACTGGGACCGCTGCGGGCGGGACGTCGCGACCATCGTGAACCTGATGCCGTCGGGCAAATACCTGATGGAAGAGTTCTTCTATGCCGGTGGCCTGCCCGTCGTGCTGAAGCGTCTGGGCGAAGCGGGCCTTCTGCACAAGGACGCGCTGACCGTCTCGGGCGACACGATCTGGGACGAGGTGCAGGACGCGAAGAACTGGAACGAGGACGTGATCCTGCCGGTCGAGAAGGCGCTTACCCAGCACGGTGGCATCGCGGTGCTGAAGGGCAACCTCGCCCCGCTGGGCGCGGTGCTGAAACCTTCCGCCGCTTCGCCGCACCTGATGCAGCATCGCGGCCGCGCCGTGGTCTTCGAGGATATCGACGACTACAAGGCCCGGATCAACGACGACAGCCTCGACATCGACGAGACCTGCGTGATGGTGATGAAGAACTGCGGCCCCAAGGGCTATCCCGGCATGGCCGAGGTCGGCAATATGGGCCTGCCGCCCAAGGTGCTGAAGAAGGGCATCACCGACATGGTCCGCATCTCGGACGCGCGCATGTCGGGGACGGCTTACGGCACCGTGGTCCTGCACACTTCGCCCGAGGCGGCGCGGGGCGGTCCGCTGGCGATCGTGCGGACCGGCGATTTCATCGAACTGGACGTGCCGAACCGCCGCCTGCATCTCGACCTCAGCGACGAGGAGATCGCGCAGCGCCTGGCCGAGTGGAAGAACCCGGTCGAGCCGCCCGTCTCGGGCTATGCGCGCATGTTCCATGATCATGTCGAGGGCGCCGATACCGGGGCCGATTTCGATTTCCTCAAAGGATGCCGTGGACGCGAGGTGGGACGTGACAGCCATTGATCTGGCCATTATCGGCTTTGGCAAAATCGCGCGCGAGCAGCATCGCCCCGCGCTTGAGGCCTCGGCCGCCTTCAACCTCGCCGCGACGGTCGATCCGTTCAACACGGCCGAGGGCATCACCGCCTATCGCGACGTGACCGGCTTTCTGGCCGAACGGCCCGAGGTCGGGGCGGTCGCCCTTTGCACGCCGCCGCAGGTCCGCTTCGCCGTCGCGCGCGAGGCGCTGCTGGCCGGGCGGCATGTCCTGCTGGAAAAACCGCCGGGCACCTCGGTCTCCGAAGTCATGGTGCTGGAGCGTATCGCGAAGGAACAAGGCAAGACCCTGTTCACCGCCTGGCACAGCCAGTTCGCCCCCGGCATTCCCGGCGCGCGGGACTGGCTCGCGGATCGCAAGATCACCGCGATCACCGTGACCTGGCGCGAGGACGTGCGGCGCTGGCATCCCGGGCAGGACTGGATCTTTGCCCCCGGCGGAACCGGCGTCTTCGATCCCGGCATCAACGCCTATTCGATCCTGACCTATATGCTGCCCGTCGGCCTCTATACGACCAAGGCGGATCTGGTGTTCCCGGCAAACCGCGACACGCCGATCGCGGCGCGGCTGGAAATGCTGACCGAGGAAGGCGCGCCGGTCGATCTGGACTTCGACTTCCGCGAAACCGGCGTCCAGACCTGGGACATGCGGATCGAGACCGATCGCGGCGTGATGGAGCTGTCGCAAGGCGGCGCGAGCATCACCGCCGATGGCGCGGTCCTCGCGGCCGAGGGCGCGCTTGCCGGCGAATATGACCGCATCTATGCCCGCTTCGCCGATCTGATCGCGGCGGGCGAAAGCGATGTCGATATCGCCCCCTTCCGCCATGTCGCGGATGCGATGATGCTGGGCCGCCGCCGGCAGACGGACGCCTTTGAATGGTGAGCCCGGACTGGATTGCCGTCGACTGGGGCACCACGCGCCTTCGCGTATGGGCCATGCGAGGGACGGAGGTGCTGGAGAGCCGCAGTTCGGACAAGGGCATGGGCGGCCTCTCGCCCGCCGGGTTCGAACCGGCGCTGCTTGAGCTTGTCGAGGACTGGCTGGACCAAGGCCCGCTGCCGGTCATCGCCTGCGGCATGGTCGGCGCCCGGACCGGCTGGGTCGAGGCCGAGTATCGCGCCACGCCCTGCACGCCGCTAGACGCGCTTCGCGCCACCCGGCCCGCGGTGCAGGACCGGCGGCTTCAGGTCCATATCCTGCCCGGCCTGTCGCAGATCGACCCGCCCGATGTCATGCGGGGCGAGGAAACCCAGATCGCGGGCTTTCTCGCCGCCAATCCGGGGTTCCGGGGCACGCTCTGCCTGCCCGGCACGCATTGCAAATGGGTCAGTATCGCCGATGGCAGCGTCGAGGGGTTCCACACCTTCATGACCGGAGAGGTCTATGCCCTGCTCTCGCGCCAGTCCGTGCTGCGCCATACCATCGGCGAGGCGCGGCCAGATCCGGTCAGCTTCTCCGAGGCCGCGGCACAGGCGCTGGCCCATGCCGACATGGCGCCCGCGGGCCTCTTCTCGCTGCGCGCCGCGGCGCTGCTCGAGGGTCTGCCGCCCGAAGAGGGTGCCGGTCGCCTCTCGGGGCTGCTGATCGGCTCGGAGCTTGCCGCCGCCCAGCCGCTCTGGAGGGACCGCCGCGTCGTCATCATCGGCGCGCCCGAACTCTCCGCGCTTTACGCCCGGGCCTTGACGCAGGCGGGCGCAAATGCCGATGAACTGGACGGCGGCGCATTGGTCCTTGCCGGACTTTCCGCCGCTGCCGCCGCCTTGACGAGGACAGAATGACCCAACCCATCATCGCCATCCTGCGTGGCCTGACGCCCTCCGACGCCATTGCCGTCGGCGCGGCGCTGGTCGACGCCGGCATCGACCGCATCGAAGTGCCCCTGAACTCGCCCCAACCGCTGGAAAGCATCCGGCTGATGGCCGAGGCCTTCGGCGGCCGCGCTACCATCGGCGCGGGCACCGTCCTGACGGTCGAGGAAGTGGCACGCATCGCCGAGGCCGGCGGGCGCATGATCGTGTCGCCCAACGCCAATCCCGAGGTGATCCGCGAGAGCCGCCGCCTTGGACTGGAATCCTATCCGGGCGTCTATACGGCGACGGAATGCTTCGCGGCCATCGCCGCCGGCGCGACGGGGCTGAAGCTGTTCCCCGCTGATCAGGCCGGTTCCGGCACGCTGAAGGCGCTGCGCGCCGTTCTGCCCAAGGAGATGCCGGTCTATGCGGTGGGCGGGGTCGGCCCGCATAACTTCGCCGAATGGATCGCGGCGGGCGCACAGGGCTTCGGCATCGGCACCTCGCTCTATCGTCCCGGCGACAGCGCCGAACTGGTCGGCCAGCGCGCCCGCGAGATGGTCGCGGCGCTGGCGCAATGAGGTATACGCTTTTCGACCCTCGCCCCTGTCTGCTGGGCGAGGGTGCGTTCTGGCACCCCGAGCGTCAGCAGGTGTTCTGGTTCGACATCCTCAACCGCCGGATGCTGAGCCGCAGGGACGGGCGCGAGCTGGTCTGGAAATTCGACGAGCGCGTCTCGGCCGCGGGCTGGATCGACCATGACAACCTGCTGATCGCCAGCGAAACCGCGCTGTTCCGCTTCGACCTTGCCGATGGCAGCCGCGAGGATCTGGTCGCGCTGGAGGCGGACCGGCCCGATACCCGCTCGAACGACGGCCGCGCCGATCCGATGGGCGGCTTCTGGATCGGCACCATGGCGATTGACGCAAGCCGGGGCCAGGGCGCGATCTATCGCTATTACCGGGGCGAATTGCGCAAGCTTCACGCGCCAATCTCGATCAGCAACGCAATCTGCTTCTCGCCCGATGGCAGCCTCGCCTATTTCGCCGATACCGAGGAGCAGATGGTCTGGACGCAGGAACTCGACGCCGAGGGCTGGCCGAAAGCCGAGCCTCGGGTCTATCTCGACCTGCGCGGGACGGCAGAATATCCCGACGGCGCGGTCATCGACGCCAAGGGCAATTTCTGGAACGCGCGCTGGGGCAGCGGCCGGCTGGTCTGCCATGCCCCGGACGGCCGCCTGCTGGACGAGGTCGAGGTGCCCTCGAAGCAAGTGACCTGCCCGGCCTTCATCGGCGAAAAGCTGGACCGGATCCTTCTGACCAGCGCCTCGGTCGATCTGGGCGGGGCGCAGGACGGGCGAAGCTGGCTGGTCATTCCCACCGGCGCGACGGGACGCGCCGAACCGCAAGTGAGGCTCTGATGCGCGAAAAATTCGGCAAGCTGCCCGACGGGCAGGACGTTCACAGGCTGACCATCGCGGCGCATGGCCTCTCGGCCTCGTTCATCACGCTTGGCGCCTCGCTGCAGGATCTGCGGCTGGACGGCGTCGCGCATCCGCTGGTCCTCGGCTTTGCCGAGCTTGCGCCCTATCTGGGCGAGGGGAAATATTTCGGCGCCATCGTCGGACGCTGCGCCAATCGCATCGCGCGTGGCGAGGCCGAGGTGGAGGGACACAGGCTGACCCTCGACCGGAACGAAAAGGACCGCACCACGCTGCATGGAGGATCGGACGGCACCGGGCGGCGCAACTGGATCATCGACGATCATGGCCCGGACTTCGCCAGTTTTTCCGACCACCTGCCCGACGGCCATATGGGCTTTCCGGGCGCCATGCAGGTTCAGGTCCGCTACCAGATCCTTCCCGGCCCCCAGCTTCGGATCGAAATCGTGGCGACGGCCAGCAAGACGACGATCTGCAATTTTGCCCAGCACAGCTATTTCAACCTCGACGCCAGCGCCGATATCAGCGGCCACCTGCTGACCGTCCCGGCGGAAAACTGGCTGCCCGTGGACGATGCGCTGATCCCGACCGGCGCACCGGCCCCGGTTGCGGGCACGCATCTTGATTTCCGCAAGGCGGTGCGGCTGGGCGAGAGGCTGGGCGGGCCGCTGATCGACCACAACCTCTGCCTCGCAACCGAACGGCACCACCTGCCCTGCAAGGCCGCAATGCTCAGCGCGGGCGGGGTGGAGATGACGATCACGTCGACCGAGCCGGGCTTGCAGGTCTATACCGCCGACCATCTGGGAGGCGGAGCGACCGGCATCGGCGGGACGCCCTATGGCCGTCACGCCGGGATCGCGCTGGAATCGCAGATATGGCCGGATGCGGTCCATCATCCCGATTACCCCTCGGCGCTGCTGCCGACGGGCCATGTCTATCGGCAAAGCACGGTGCTCGGCTTCAGCAGAAGCAGTTGACGCAACCCATTGGTTCAACGGAAATGGTGTTCGGGAGGAACGCCATGACCAACTCTGCTCCAGTCCCTCGCACCGATCGCCCCCAGGCCGCCCCCGCGGCCGAGATGCCGGCGGCGGCGCAGATGCACGCCGTCCTGCACCGCCGCATCATCAGCGGTGACATCCTGCCGGGAACAAGGCTCTCGGAGCAGGAAATCGCGGATCAATACGACCTCTCGCGCCAGCCGGTGCGCGAGGCGTTCATCCGCCTCGCCAGCGAGGGGTTGCTGGAGGTCCGGCCCCAGCGCGGCACCTTCGTCTCGCGCATCGACATGGACTGGGTGCTCAGCACGCGCTTCATCCGGGAATCGGTCGAGGCCGACATCGCCCGCCTCGCCGCCCGCCGGGCAAGGCCCGAGCAGGTCGCGACCCTGCGCGGGATATTGGAGCGGCAGGAAGCCATTGCGCAGGGCGATGCCAAGGCGCTCGTCACACTGGACGAGGAGTTCCACTATACGCTGGCGGAAATGGCCGGACAGGTGATGGCCTGGAACCATCTGCAGGTGCTGAAGGTGCATCTGGACCGGGTCCGCCACCTCGTCTCGGCGGTGACGCCCAAGGATGTGATGCTGGACCAGCACCGCGATGTGGTCGATGCCGTGGCCAGCGGGGACGAGGATCAGGCCGAGGCCGCCATGCGCCTGCATCTGCGGCGCGTCTTCGGCGATCTACCGGGAATCATGCAGCTTTCTCCGCAGTTTTTCGACAAGGCCGAGAAGCTCTCGACATGTATGCATTACGATCTGGAAGTGAATGTCTGACCGGAGACAGGGTCTTTCTCGGCGATTGACAATGTATACTTAAATAATGATCCTCCCCTTGAGGAAAAGGCGCGCAAGGCGCGCGATCAGGGAGAGAGACCATGAAACGCAGAGCCGTTCTGCCGCTGATTGCGGCTGGGCTGATGGCGGGTGGCATCAGCGCCCCCGCTTTCGCCGAATATCCCGAACGTCCGATCGAGATGATCGTGCCTTGGGGCGCTGGCGGCGGCACCGACGCGGTCGGCCGCATCTTCGCGCAGATCCTGCAGGAAGAGCTGGGCAAGCCGGTGAACGTGGTGAACCGCACCGGCGGCTCGGGCGTCGTGGGCCACAGCGCCATCGCCAATGCCAAGCCCGACGGCTACACCATCGGCGTCATGACGATCGAGATCGACATGATGCATTGGCAGGGCCTAACCGACCTGACCTACAAGGATTTCGACATCCTGGGCATCGTCAATGCCGATCCCGGCGGCATCATGGTGGCCGAGGACGCGCCGTGGACCAACGCCGCCGAGCTGCGCGACGCAATCAAGTCCGGCGCGCCGGGCAGCGTGAAGGCCTCCGGCACCGGACAAGGCGGCATCTGGCACCTGAACCTGCTGGGCTGGCTGATGTCCGAGGGCATCCCGGTCGAGGCCGTGCCCTTCGTTCCCAGCCAGGGCGCGGCCGCCGGCCTGACCGACATGGTCGCGGGCGGCGTGCAGATGGTGCCCTCCTCGCTGGCCGAAGGACGCTCGCTGATCGATGCCGGGCGCGTCCGCGCGCTTGCCAGCATGTCGGACGAGCGGCAGGAGCTTTTCCCCGACACGCCGACGTTGAAGGAAGCGACCGGATCGGACTGGAAGCTCTCGGTCTGGCGCGCCATCGCTGCGCCCAAGGACATGCCGCCCGAGGCGCGCGAACGGCTGACCGCCGCGATCGAGAAAGCGTATAAGAGCGAAACCTATCAGGCCTTCATGAAGGATCGCGGCTTCGGCCTGCGTTGGGCGGGACCGGAGGACGCCACCGCCATCATCGCCGCAGATGACGCCAGCCTTGGCGAGATCATGCAGAAGGCCGGATTGGCCAAGTAATATAGGGCCGCGGGCAATCCCCGCGGCTTTTCCCTTCCTTCTCCTGAGGAGAAACCGGCATGAGACTCGGGGACCGCGCACTCGGCGCGCTGACCTTGTTGGGGGGCATCCTGCTCTTCTTCGCCGCCCGCCAGTTTTCACCAATTCCCGGACAGAAATACGGCGCCGAGACATTGCCGACCGTCATCGCCGGTCTGGCCATGATCGTCGGTATCTGGCTCATCGTGCAGGGCCTCGTGACCGAGCGCGGCGCACCCTTCGCGGTGGCGCTGGACTGGGCGGCCGAGCCGCAGGCATGGGCCAAGGTCGTCGCCACAGCGGTGCTGATCATCGTCTACATCCTTGCCGTCGACTATGTCGGCTTCACCATCTCCAGCATCGTCCTTGTCGCAGCGATGATGCTGCTGACCGGGACGAGGCCGCTGACGGCGCTTCCGGTCTCGATCATCGCGGTGATGGTGGTGCAATTCGCCTTCGGCAAGCTGCTTCTCGTGCCGCTGCCACGCGGCGAATTCCTGTCGCTGCCGTGGTGAGGTCAAGCAGATGAGCGTTCTCGCACAATCCTTCGCCATGGTCTTCGATCCGCAGGTCCTGCTGGTCATGCTGCTTTCGGGCGCCTTCGGCCTTTTCGTCGGCGCCATTCCCGGCCTGACCGCGACCATGGCGACCGCGCTTCTGGTCCCGATCACCTTCTTCATGGAGCCGATCGCCGCCATCGCCTCGATCGTCACCGCCTCGGCCATGGCGATCTTCTCCGGCGACATTCCGGGCGCGCTTCTGCGCATCCCCGGCACCCCTGCCTCGGCCGCCTATGTCGACGATTCCTACCAGATGACGCGGCAGGGCCGCGGCCCCGAGGCGCTTGGTTCGCTGCTGGTCTTTTCGGTTCTGGGCGGCATCTTCGGCACCATCGTTCTGATCGTCGCCTCGCCCCTGCTGGCCGAGGTGGCGCTGAAATTCTCCTCCTTCGAATATTTCTGGCTGGTGCTGCTCGGCCTCTCGGCGGCGATCTTCGTCTCGCCCGGCTCGATCCTGCGTGGGCTGGTCGCGCTGCTGATCGGGCTCGTCGCAGCCTGCGTCGGCATGGACAACCCCACGGCCGAGCCGCGCTTCACCTTCGGCAATGTCGAACTCCTGGGCGGCATCTCCTTCATCCCGGCGATGATCGGGCTTTTCGCGCTGGCCGAGGTGTTTCGCTACCTCGTCCGCGGCTACAAGCTGGGCGTGCCGCTGCGCCCCTCGACCAAGGGGATGCTGCGCAGCCAGATCCCGATCATGCGGCGCTATTACCCGCAGATGCTGCGCGGCAATGTCGTGGGCACCCTGATCGGCGCCCTGCCCGGCGCGGGCGCGGATATCGCGGCCTGGATCTCCTACGCCATGTCCAAGCGCTTCTCGCGCGAACCCGAGAAATTCGGCAAGGGCCATGTCGAGGGGCTGGTCGAGGCCGGGGCATCGAACAACGCCGCGGTCAGCGGGGCATGGATCCCGGCGCTGGTCTTCGGCATTCCGGGCGATTCGATCACCGCCATCGTGATCGGCGTCCTCTACATCAAGGGGATGAATCCCGGCCCTACCATCTTCATCAATCAGGCTGAGCTGATCAACGCGCTCTTCATCGTCTTCCTGCTGGCGAACCTGCTGATGATCCCCTTGGGTTGGCTGGCGATCCGCGCCTCGACCACGATCCTCGCCGTGCCGCAAAGGATCCTGATGCCGATCATCCTGATGTTCTGCATCGTCGGCGCCTTCTCGATCACCAACTCGGTCTTCGGCATCGCGTTGATGCTGGGCTTCGGCGTCCTCGGCTTCCTGATGGAGGAAAACGACATCCCGATCGCCCCGGCCATCCTCGGCCTCGTCCTCGGACCCCTGCTTGAACAGCATTTCATCACCTCGATGATCAAGGCCGACGGCAACCTGCTTTCCTTCTTCGAGCGTCCGATCGCAGCCGGGCTCGGCATCTTCACCATCCTCGTCTGGGCCGTGCCGCTGATCCGCCGCGCGCTCCAGGGCCGGCGGGAGGCATTGTCATGACCAAACCTGCAACCGCCGTCATCGGCCTCGGCTCGATGGGGCTCGGTGCCGCACTCTCGCTCGCCCGCGCCGGGCTCGACGTGCGCGGCGTCGATCTCGCCCCCGGCCCGATGGCCGAACTCGCCGCCGCGGGCGGGCAGCCGGTATCCACCCCGGCCGAGGCCGCCTCTGGCGTCGATGCGGTCTTCGTCTATGTCGTGAACGCCGCCCAGACGCGCGAGGTGCTTTTCGGCCCGAATGGCGCGGTCGCGGCGGCAAGACCCGGAACCGTCTTCGTCCTCTGCCCGACCATGACGCCAGACGACGCGGTGGCGATCGCGACTGACCTCACCGGGGCCGGGATGCTCGCCATCGACGCTCCGGTCTCAGGCGGGGCGGCAAAAGCGCGCGAGGGGCAGATCAGCATCATGGCCTCCGGCCCGCCCGAGGCCTTTGCCCTGATCCAGCCCGCGCTCGACGCCATCGCCGCCCGCATCTTCCGCTTGGGCGATGCGCCGGGCGCCGGCAGCCGGATGAAACTGGTGAACCAGCTCCTCGCCGGCGTCCATATCGCCGCCATGGCCGAGGCGATGGTGCTGGCCGCGAAAAGCGGCCTCGACCTCGCCACCGTGCAGGAGGTGATCACCGAATGCGCCGGCAACAGCTGGATGTTCCAGAACCGCGGACCGCAGGTCGTCTCGGGCGACTACACCCCGTTCTCGGCGGTCGACATCTTCGTCAAGGATCTGGGCATCGTCACCGGCTCGGCCCATGCGCTCGGCAGCCCGGTCCCGCTGGCGGATGCCTCGCTTGCGCTCTACCGCGCGGCCTCCGAAGCCGGCCTCGGGCGCGAGGCAGATGCCGCCATCGCCAAGATCCTGGCCGAGCGTGCAGGCACGGCGCTCCCCGTGAAGCAGGGCTGATCTTCTCTGTTCTTCAAATACTCATTCCGGCCGCGCCACGGCCGGAATGCCCTCAGATCCCGCGCAGCACCGGCAACCAGCCCAGGCTCGCCCCGGTCTCCCCGTCCGGCCGGTATTCCGCCCCGACCGGCCGCGTCCAGCCCAACTCGCGCAGGGCCCCGCAGAGATAGCGATAATCCAGCTCACCGTGATCGGGCGCACCGCGATCAGGCACGGCGGCGATCTGCACATGTCCCGTCACAGGCAACAGCCGCTCCAGCCGCCGCGTCAGATCGCCTTCCATGATCTGCAGGTGATAGCAGTCGAACATCAGCTTCAGGTTCGGATGCCCCGACCGCTCGATCAGGCGCAGCGCCTGATCGCTATGGGACAGGAAATATCCCGGCGCATCGTAATGGTTCAGCGGCTCGATCAGGATGGTCAGTTCGGGCGCCATGCGGCAGGCATGATCCAGATTGGCGCGAAACACCGCCTCGGCCGCCGGGCCGGAGCCAATGCCAGCCATGACATGCACCGCGCCGCAGCCGATCGCGCGGGCATAGGCGATGGCGCGGTCGATCTCGGCCCTCGCCTCGGCCTCGCGGCCCGGAATGGCGGAAAGCCCGTTCTCGCCCGGATTGCCCCGCAGCGTGTTGAGGCCCAGCATGGGAAGCCCGGTTGCGGCCAGCGCGGCCCGGACATCCTCGGCCGCGTATTGATAGGGCCAGTGGCATTCCACCGCGTCAAAGCCCGCATCCGCCGCCGCGCGAATGGCGTCGGGCAGCGCAAGCTCCGCCCAGAGAAACCCGAGATTGGCTGAAAACTGCATCTTCCCTCCCCGAAAGACGACGGGCGGCGGGCTCGTCCCGCCGCCCGCTTGGCTCAGGCCCGGCGGACCTTCTGGGTCTGCTCGCCCAGCCCCTCAATCCCGAGGCGGATGGTCTCGCCGCCGTTCAGATAGACCGGAGGCTTCTGGCCCATCCCGACGCCCGGAGGCGTGCCGGTGGTGATCACGTCGCCCGGCATCAGGGTCATCAGCTTCGAGCAATAGGCAACCAGCGTCGCCACGCCGAAGATCATCGTCTCGGTCGAGCCGTTCTGGTAACGCTTGCCATCGACCTCCAGCCACATCGAGAGCTTGCCGGGATCGGCAACCTCGTCGCTGGTCACCACCCAGGGGCCGATCGGGCCGAAGGTGTCGAAGCCCTTGCCCTTGTCCCAGGTCTGGCCGCGCTCAAGCTGCCATTCCCGCTCGGACACATCATTGACCACGCAATATCCGGCGACATGGTCCAGCGCCTCGGCTTCCGAGACGCCGCGCGCGGTCTTGCCGATGACGATGCCCAGCTCGACCTCCCAGTCGGCCTTCTTCGAATCGGCGGGGATCACGACATCGTCGTTCGGGCCGACGATGCAGCTCGTCCATTTGTTGAAGACGACCGGCTCGGCCGGGACCGGCATGCCGCTTTCGGCGGCGTGATCGGCATAGTTCAGGCCGATGGCGATGAACTTGCGGACATTGCCGACGCAGGCGCCAAGCCGGGGCGAGCCCTCGACCACCGGCAGCGACGCGACGTCGATCGCGGCAAGCTTCGCAAGCCCCTCCGGCGTCAGCACCTCGTCGGCGATGTCGGCGACATGGCCCGACAGATCGCGGATCCGGCCTTCGCTGTCCAGCAAGCCCGGCTTTTCCTGGCCCTCGGGGCCGTAACGCAACAGTTTCATCAGTCCTCCTTCTTTCGTGCTTTCGAATGTGATTGTTCAGAAGGCATGGCGATCGCGGAAGTGCGGATCGCGGCAATTCTCCTTCTTCGCCCGGACAGCCAAAGCAGCACGCCGCCGCCGATGATGACCATTGCGCCAAGGACTGTCGAGGCCCCCGGCACCTGTCCAAAGACGAGATAGCCTGCAATGCTGGCAAACAGCAGTTGCAGATAGACGACGGGCGCCAGAACCGACGCATCCGCAAGGCGATGGGCCAGCGTCACAAGGCTGTGCGAGGTCGCGCCGACCACCCCGATCAGGCACATGATCGCCAGCGTCAGCGCGTCGGACGGCGCCTGCCAATGCAGCATGGCGAAGGGCGCGAAGCACAGCGTGGCGATGCCATTGGCCCAGATCTGATGGGTTGCGGTCGATTCGGCGGCCAGCTTCCGGCTGAGGATGAAATAGATCGAGGTGCAGAAACACGCCCCGAGCGAGAACAGCATCGCGGTCTGAAACTCCGCCTCCCAGGGCGAGACGACGATCAGCACCCCTAGAAAGCCCAGCAGGATGGCCGCGAATTGCATGATCCCGACCTTTTCGCCCAGAAGCGGGACGGCCAGCAGCGTGACCAGAACCGGGCTTGCGAACATGATCGCGGTCACGGTGGTCAGCGGAAGCTGGCTCAGCCCGACGAAGTTCAGCGCCGTGCTGCCCATCAGCGCCAGCGAGCGCAGCGCCTGCATCGGCGGGTTGATCGAGCGCAGCACGCCAAGGCCCCGCTTGGGCAGCGTCGCGATCAGCGTCAGCACCAGCGCCCCGGCATAGCGCACGAAAGCGACCTGCATCAGCCCGAGGCTCAGGCCCAGCAGCCATTTCGCCATCGTGTCCTGCGTCGCGAACAGGATCACGCCGGCGGTCATCAGCATCATCCCCGTCAGGGTGCCGCCAAGCTTCATTCTGGTCTCATTTCCTGATCATGTCCCGCATCGTCACTGTCCCGCTCCTCGCGGAAATGATCCTCGATATTATCGATCATCGCGCCCAGATGCGCCCCGATCTCGGCCTTGATGGCGGCGACATCGCGCGCGGACAGCGCCGCGTGGATGGCCTTGTGCTGGCGCAAGACCCGCTCGCGCGAGAGCTTGCGGCGGGCCGAGAGATAGCGCGCGCGCCACAGCCGCGCCATATAGGCGCCATGCGTCTCGGCCAGCGCGGCATTATGCGAGGCCGCGACGATCGCCGAGTGGAACTGCATGTCGAGTTCGAAGACGTCGAGCGTATCCGCCTCGCCATAGATGGTCTCGATACGGTCCTTCAGCGCGCCGATGGCCGCGATCTCCTCCTCGCTCGCCTTTTCGCAGGCAAGCTCGCCCGACAGCAGCTCCAGCGCGTGCAGGACGCGGATCTGGTCGATGATCTCGGTCTGCGAGGGATCGGCGACAACCGGACTGCGCAGGGGGCGCAGCGTGACCAGCCCCTCCTTGGCGAGGATGCGGATCGCCTCGCGCATGGGCGTGCGCGAGACGCCCTGCCGCTCGGCATTGTCGCGCTCCTTGATCGGCGCACCGGGCGGCAGGTTGCCGCGCAGGATCTCGCGGCGCAATTCATAGGCGATGGCCTCGGCCAGGGTATCCTCGGTCATCGCCCTGCCTCAGTTCACCGGGGTCACGACCGGCTGGCCGTCCAGGAACGCGCGGATATTGCGGCGCTGTAGCGCGCCCATGGCCGCCCGCGTCTCGACCGTGGCCGAGCCGACATGCGGCAGGATGGTGGCGTTCGGCAGGTCCATGAAGCGCGCATCCACCTCCGGCTCGTTCAGGAACACGTCAAGCCCGGCGCCACGCAGGCGGCCCTGCTCCAGCGCGGCAAGGAGTGCCGCCTCGTCGATGACCGAGCCGCGGGCGATGTTGACGATGATCCCGTCCGGCCCCAGCGCCGCGATCACCTCGGCCGAGACGAAGCCGACCGTCTCGGGTCCGCCGACCACCGCGATCACCAGATCATCGACGGCGCGGGCCAGTTCGACCGGGTCTGCGTGATAGGTCCAGCTTTCGGGCGCGTCCTTGCGGCTGCGCGACTGGTAATGGATCTCGCATTTGAAGGCGGCGAGGCGGTCCGCGATCTCGCGCCCGATGCGCCCCATGCCGAGGACGCCGACCTTGCGCCCCGACATTTTGCGCGCCAGCGGATAGGCGCCGCCGGTGGGCCAATTCCCCGCACGCATCCAGTTCTCCGAGGCGGTCAGCTTGCGCGATTCCATGATCAGCAGCGCGACCGCCAGATCGGCCACGTCGTCATTGAGGACATTCGGCGTATTCGTCACGGTGATCCCGCGGGCCGAGGCGTCCGCGACATTGATCGCATCATAGCCGACGCCGAAATTCGCGATCAGCTTCAGCCCCGGAAGCTGGTCCATTACAGCGCCGTCAAGCGGATGGTGGCCCTTGTAGGCAAGCGCTGCGACCTGTCCGCGCTCGGCCTCGGAAAGCGCGGCGATGTCAGTGAGGGCGGGCAGGAGCGGCGCGGAAAGCTCCGCCTCCAGCGCCTTGGTATCGATCTCGGAATACTGGCCGACTGCCAGGACATTCATCATTCGTCCGTTCCCTTCATCCGCGCCCGATATAGGGCATGTTGGTTGCCATGACGGTCAGCCATTGCACATTCGCGCCATCGGGCATCGAGGCCATGTGCAGGACCGATTCCGCCACCGTCGCAACGTCGATCACCGGCTCGACCCTGATCGAGCCATCGGCCTGCGGCACGCCCTTGGTCATGGCCTCGGCCATATTGGTCAGGGCATTGCCGATGTCCACCTGCCCGCAGGCGATGTTGAAGGGCCGTCCGTCCAACGACAGCGTGCGCGTCAGCCCCTTCACCGCATGTTTCGAGACCGTATAGGGCACCGAACCCGGACGCGGCACATCAGCCGAGACCGAGCCGTTGTTGATGATCCGCCCGCCCATCGGCTTCTGATGCCGCATCTGGCGGAAGGCCGCGCGGGCGCAAAGGAACATGCCGGTGATGTTCACATCGGTGACGCGCTTCCAGTCCGCGACCGAAATCTCGTCGATCAGGGTCGAGGGCAGGACGGCGCCGGCATTGTTGAACAGCACGTCCAGCCGGCCCCATTCCTGCGCGGCTTTGGCGAAGGTCGCGTCCACCGCGGCCTCGTCGGTCACGTCGCAGGGCAGGATCAGCGCGTTCGGGTTGTCGCCTGCGGTCTCGGCCAGCGCATCCTCGCGCCGGCCGATCAGGCCGACCAGCCAGCCCTCGGCCAGAAAACGGTGGGCGGTGGCGCGGCCCACGCCGCTGCCGCCGCCGGTGATCAGGATCGTTTTCACGTCTCTCTCCTCCCTCAAGGTTCCGTCAGTGATTGTCGCGGGGCATGGTCTGGCGCACCCGCTGATAGGCGGTCGCAAGCTCAAGGCAGCCGCCCTGCGCGAGCTGGCCGACCTCCTTGCGATAGATCTCCTCCCACGGGGTCTGGCATTCCAGAACCGGAGGCACCCACGCCTCCTTGCGCGCCTGCCACTCGGCCGGATCGACCAGCGCGTCCATGCGTCCCGCGTTCAGGTCCAGCCGCACCCGGTCGCCGGTCTGCAGATAGGCGAGCCCGCCGCCCACGACCGATTCCGGCGAGGCGTTCAGGATCGACGGGCTTTCCGAGGTCCCCGACTGCCGCCCGTCGCCCACGGTGGGCAGGTGGTTGATGCCCTGTTTCAGCAGCGCGTCCGGCGGCTGCATGTTCACCACCTCGGCGCTGCCGGGATAGCCGACGCAGCCCACATTGCGGATGAACAGGATGCAATTCTCGTCGATCCCCAGCGCCGGATCGTTGATCCGGTCGTGGTAATCCTCGGGGCCTTCGAAGACGATGGCGCGCGCCTCATGGACACCCTCGCGCCCCTCGTCGGACAGGAAGCGCCGCCGGAAATCGGCCGAGATCACGCTGGTCTTCATCAGCGCGGAATCGAACAGGTTGCCGCTCAGGACAATGAAGCCCGCATTCTCGCGCAGCGGATCGTCATAGGGGCGGATCACCGCGCGGTCCTGGCTCTCCCAGCCGATCAGGTTCTGACCCATGGTCTGACCGGTCACGGTCATCGCCTTTTCATGCAGGCGCCCGGCCTTCTTCAGTTCCCCCATGACGGCGGGAACGCCGCCCGCATGGAAGAAGCTCTCGCCCAGATACTCACCGGCGGGCTGCATGTTGACCAGCAGCGGCACGTCGAAGCCGACCTTCTGCCAGTCGGTCACGTCCAGCTCGACCCCGGCATGGCGCGCGATCGCCTGCAGATGCGGCGGCGCATTGGTCGAACCGCCGATCGCCGCATTGACGATGATCGCATTCTCGAAGGCTTCGCGGGTCATCACGTCGCTGGGCTTGATGTCCTCATAGACCATTTCGACGATACGCTTGCCGGTCTGGTAGGCCATGTTCATTCGCTCGCGGAACGGCGCGGGAATGGCCGAGCAGCCGGTCAGCGACATGCCAAGCGCCTCGGCCATGGCGTTCATCGTGCTGGCCGTGCCCATGGTGTTGCAATGGCCAAGCGACGGCGCCGAGGCGCAGACGCGGGACATGAACTCGTCATAGTCGATCTTGCCCTCGGAGAGCAGGCGGCGGCTTTCCCAGACGACCGTGCCGGAACCGGCGCGCTTGCCCTTCCACCAGCCATCCAGCATCGGACCACCATTCAGCGTGATCGCCGGGATATCGACGGTCGCGGCGCCCATCAGCATCGCAGGCGTGGTCTTGTCGCAGCCGGTGGTCAGCACGACCCCGTCCAGCGGATAGCCGTGCAGCACCTCGACCAGACCCAGATAGGCAAGGTTGCGGTCCAGCGCGGCGGTCGGTCGCTTGCCGGTTTCCTGAATCGGATGGACCGGAAACTCCATCGGGATGCCGCCACCGTCGCGGATGCCGGCCTTGATGCGGTCGATCAGGAAGACATGGATCTTGTTGCAAGGCGCCAGATCGCTGCCGGTCTGGGCAATGCCGATGATCGGGCGCGCGGATTGCAGTTCCTCGCGCGTGAACTGCTGGTTCAGGTAACGTTCGATATACAGCGCGGTCATGCCGGGATTGTTCGGATTGTCGAACCATTCCTGCGACCGGAAGCGCTTGTTTGCTCTGGTATTCGCCATGGCTTGCCTCCCTCGGGGTCACCTTCCGCAAAAATTGGTATACCAGACTGCCGCAAGGGGAAAGGGGTCAGCTTGCGCCCACGGAAAAATGGTATACCATCCGCGCCGAGCAATTTGGGGAGGCCGCAATGGCTAAATACGAGGGCATCTGGCCGGTCGCACCGGTCTCGTTCAACGACGACGGTTCCGTCGATCTGGAGGGGATGCGCCGCATCCTCGACTGCATGATCGATCAGGGCGTGGACGGCATCTGCATCCTCGCGAACTTCTCCGAGCAATTCCTGATCTCGGATGCCGAGCGCGAGGAACTGACCCGCCTGTCGCTGGAGCATGTCGCGGGCCGGGTGCCGGTGATCGTGACGATCAGCCATTACGCGACCCCGATCGCGGTCGAGCGCGCGCAACTTGCCAAGGATCTCGGCGCGGCCATGGTGATGATGATGCCGCCCTATCACGGCGCGCTGCTGAAGGGCACGGCCGAGCAGACCTATGAGCAGTTCGCCCGTGTTGGCGATGTCGGCATCCCGATCATGATCCAGGACGCGCCGCTTTCCGGCGTCGACCTGCCGGTGCCGCTGCTGGTGCGCATGGCGCGCGAGATCGAGATGGTGAAGCTCTTCAAGATCGAATGTCCGCGCGCTGCCGCCAAGCTGCGCGCCCTGATCGCCGAGGGCGGCGATGCGATCGAAGGCCCCTTCGACGGCGAGGAGGCGATCACCCTGCTGGCCGACCTCGATGCCGGGGCGACCGGGACCATGACCTCGGCCATGATCCCCGACCAGATCAAGCCGGTGCTGACGCATTGGAAGGCCGGCGACCGTGCCGCCGCGACCGCCGCCTATGCCCGCATCCTGCCGGCCGTGAACCACGAGAACCGGCAATGCTGGTTCCTCTCGGCCAAGGCGGTGATGCATGAGGGCGGCGTGATCCGCTCGGATTTCAGCCGCCATCCGATCCCGCCCCTGCATCCCGCGACCCGCGCCATGCTGCTGGATCTTGTCCGCCCGCTGGACCCGGTCGCGCTTCGCTGGGGCAAGTAAGCCACAGGCCCGGTCGCGGTTCAGCGGCCGGGCAAACTTCCCTCTGGAAAGACTGGCGCGACCCTTGGCGACAATGTATACATAGTCCGACCGGAAACTGGGGAGGAGGGTTCGGACATGAAGCTGCTGATTATCGGTGCCGCAGGCATGGTTGGCCGCAGGCTCGCGGAACGCATCCTTGCGACCGGAAAGCTGGGCGAACATCCTGTGGATGCACTGACCGCGTTCGACGTGGTTCCCGCCGATCTGAAATCGACCGACCGGATCGCGGTCAAGGTGCTTTCCGGGGACATTTCCGACCGCGCGACGGTGGATTCGCTGGTGGCGGACCGGCCGGACGTGATCTTCCACCTCGCCGCCATCGTCTCGGGCGAGGCTGAGGCCGATTTCGACAAGGGCTATGCCATCAACATGGACGGCACCCGGCACCTGTTCGAGGCGATCCGGGCGCAGGGTTCCGACTATCACCCCCGTGTCGTCTACACCTCGTCCATCGCCGTCTTCGGCGCCCCTTTCGAGGAGAAGATCACCGACACCTTCATCACCGCGCCCATGACCAGCTATGGCGCGCAGAAGATGATCGGCGAGCTGCTGCTGAACGACTATACCCGCAAAGGGTTCTTCGACGGCGTGGGCATCCGCCTGCCGACGATCGTCGTGCGGCCCGGCAAGCCCAACAAGGCGGCCTCCGGCTTCTTCTCGGGCATCATCCGCGAACCGCTGGCGGGCATGGACGCCCAACTTCCGGTCGAGGATGACGTGCGCCACTGGTTCGCCAGCCCCGACGCGGCGGTCGGCTTCCTCCTCCACGCCGCGACCATGGACACCGCGCAGCTTGGCGTCCGGCGCTGCCTGACCATGCCCGGCCTCAGCCTGACCATTACCGAAGTCCTCGACGCCCTGCGCGAGGTCGCCGGAGACGAGGCCGTGGCCCGCGTCAAGCGCATCCCCGACGAGACGGTGCGCGGCATCGTCGCCGGCTGGCCGCGCGACTTCTCGCCCGAGCGGGCGCTTGCAGCGGGCTTCGTCGCCGATGCGGATTTCCAGTCGATCATCCGCGCCCATATCCGCGACACCGCCGATGCAGCCGGGTGACGCCGGAGGCCGACGGACCGAACGGGGCAGGTTGCGGTCATCCCGGCCAGTGCCGAGCCTGCATGGCCTGACCGAAATGGCCGCGCGCGAGCGCGCCTATCACGACCTGCGCTATCGCATCCTGACCGGGCGCCTCGCGCCCGGCACCACTTTGCTGGAAACAGAGCTTGCCGCGCTGCTCTCGCTTTCGCGCACCCCGGTGCGCGAGGCGGTGATCAAACTGGCCGATGAGGGACTGGTCGATGTCCGCCCCCGCCATGGCGTCACGGTAAGGGCGCTGTCGCTTCAGGATTTCGCCGATATCCTCGACGTGTTCTCGGCGCTCGAAGTCCGCGCCTTCGAACTGGCCGCCGCGCGCGGCCTCAGCGCCGAGGAAGCCCGCCGGCTTGAGCGCATGCTCGACGAGATGGAGAACGCAACCTCCGCCGGCGACATTGCGCGCTGGTCCGATCTCGATGACGAATTCCATTCCGAAGTGGTCGCGCTCTGCGGCAACCAGCGCTTGCAAACGGCGGTCAACGCCTTCTGGGGACAGCAATATCGCGCCCGAATGATGATCCTGCCCTTGCGTCCACTGCCGGTGGAATCGGATGCCGAGCATCGCATCACCTTCGCCGCGCTGAGTGCCGGGGACCGGGCGCTGACGCGGGAAAAGCACAGCGCCCATCGCGACCGGGCGGACCGGCAACAGCTTGACCTGCTGCGACGCTCGCTCGGCAGCAGCGGCCTCGCCTGAATGAGTTTCGAAGGAGGAGATTCGAGATGAACAAGATCGATCTGGAAGGACGGCTGGCAGTCGTGACCGGCGGCGCGCAGGGCATCGGCTATGCCGTCGCGGAACGCTTCATCGCCAGCGGCGCGCGGGTCATCCTGTGGGATCGCGACGGCGCGGCAGCAAGCGCCGCCGCCGCGAAACTCGGTCCGGCGGCATCGGCGCGGCAGGTCGAACTGGCAGTCGATGCCGAGATCGAGGCCGCCGCCGCCGAGGCCGGTCCCGTCGACATCCTGGTCAACAATGCCGGCATCACCGGCGGCAATGGCAAGACCTGGGAGCTTGATCCCGCGACCTGGCGGCAGGTGATCGAGGTGAACCTCAACGCCCCCTATATCGCCTGCCGGGCGCTGGTGCCCGGAATGATCGGGCGCGGCTACGGCCGGATCATCAACGTCGCCTCGATCGCGGCGAAGGAGGGCAACCCGAACGCGGCGCATTACTCGGCCTCGAAGGCCGGGTTGATCGCGCTGACGAAGTCGCTGGGCAAGGAACTGGCCGGAACCGGCGTGCTGGTGAATGCCATCACCCCCGCCGCGGCACGCACACCGATCTTCGACCAGATGACCCAACAGCATATCGACTACATGCTGTCGAAGATCCCGATGAACCGCTTCCTCGAGCCGGCCGAGGCCGCCGCGCTGGTCGCATGGCTTGCATCGGAGGATTGCGCCTTCTCGACCGGGGCGGTCTTCGACATCTCGGGCGGGCGCGCGACCTATTGATGCCGTAGCCGGGGGCTGCCTGCCCCCGGACCCCCGAGGGTATTTTCAAAACGATGAATTGAGGGGCGCGCCCGCGCCTTCACTGTTTCGAAAATACCCCGGGGGAGTCCGAAGGACGGGGGCGGAGCCCCCTTCTTCATTCCTTGACCGCGCCGGTCATCGAGCTGACGTAGTAGTCCACAAAGAACGAGTAGAGGATCACCACCGGCAGCGAGCCGAGGAGTGCTCCGCTCATCAAGGCGCCCCATTCATAGATATCGCCGCGCACCAGTTCGGTCAGCACGCCCACCGGGATCGTCTTGTTTTCCGAACTTGAGATGAAGGTCAGCGCATAGATGAACTCGTTCCAGCTGAGCGTGAAGGCGAAGATCCCGGCCGAGATCAGCCCCGGAACCGCGAGCGGCAGGACGATCTTGGTCAGGATCTGCCAGCGCGTCGCCCCGTCTACCAGCGCCGATTCCTCAAGCTCGTAGGGGATCGAGCGGAAATAGCCCATCAGCAACCAAGTGCAGAACGGGATCAGGAAGGTCGGATAGGTCAGGATCAGCGCCAGCTTCGAATCGAATATCCCGATCTGGAACACGATGACCGAAAGCGGGATGAAGAGTATCGAGGGCGGCACCAGATAGGCGAGGAAGATCAAGAGCCCAGTGACCCTGGCGCCGCGAAAGCGCAGGCGCTCGATCGCATAGGCGGCAAAGACCGAGGCCGCGAGCGACAGGAAGGTCGAGCAGACGGCAACGAGCAGCGTGTTCCAGAGCCAGCCCGGATAGCTCGTCTCGAACAGCAGGTATTTCATGTGTTCCAGCGTCGGGCCGACCACCCAGAACGGGCTGTGGTTCTGGTAGTCGGTCAACTGGGCGTTCGGCTTCACCGCTGTGATCGCCATCCAGTAGAACGGGAACAGCAGCACGAAGATGAAGCAGGTCAGCGGCAGCCAGACCAGCATGATCCTGCGGCCGCGGCTTTCGAACTGGTCCAGGCCCTCGTGATCGTCGGTGACGGTTGCCTGCTCGGACATCAATCTGCTCCCTGTTGCCATTTGCGGCGTTGAAGACCGAAGAAGCTGAAAAGGATCGCCGCGAGAAGGAAGGGGATCATGGCGACCGCGATGGCGGCCCCTTCGCCCAGTTGCCCGCCGGGAATGGCGCGCTGGAAGCTGAGCGTCGCCATCAGGTGGGTGGCGTTGACCGGGCCGCCGCGCGTGAGCACATAGATGAGCTGGAAATCGGTGAACGTGAAAAGGACCGAGAAGGTCATCACCACCGCGATGATCGGCGTCAGCAAGGGCAGCGTCACCCGGCGGAAGCGTTGCCAGGGTGTCGCGCCGTCGATGGCCGCCGCCTCGTTCAGGGATTGCGGGATGGTCTGCAAGCCTGCCAGCAGCGAGATCGCGACGAAGGGAATGCCGCGCCAGACATTCGCCGCCATCACCGATAGGCGCGCGTTCCAGGGATCGCCCAGGAAGTTGATCGGCTGGCTGATCAGGCCCCATTTCAGCAGCACCCAGCTGATGATCGAGAACTGGCTGTCGAAGATCCACCAGAAGGCCAGAGCCGACAGGACCGTCGGCACCACCCAGGGCAGCAGGATGATCGCGCGGAAGAAGTTCTTGAAGGGCAGGTGCCGGTTCAAGAGCAGCGCCAGCCACAGGCCCAGCCCGAATTTCAGCACCGAGGCGGCGACGGTATAGAACAGCGTATTGAAGACCGAGAGCCAGAAGACCGGATCATCCATCAGCCAGGCGTAGTTCTCGAGCCCGATCCATTGCCCGGCCCGGCCGATCCGGGCATCGGTAAAGCCCAGCCAGACGCCAAGTCCCAGCGGATAGGTCAGGAAGCACAGAAGAAACGCCGCCGCCGGCAGCATGAACAGCAGGCCAAGGCCGTTTCGGCTTTCGACAAGGCGGCGCCAGAACGGGGCGCGCGGCTCAGGCAGGTCGGGCATCCCCGGCTCCTTTTCGGAAAAGGGGCGCCCGGAGGCGCCCCGGAAGCTCAGCGATAGTAGCGTGCGATGCGACGCTCGGCATTGGCGATGGCTTCCTCGGTCGAGCGCTGGCCGGTCACCGCCTCGGCGAACATGTCGACGAGGACGTAATCCGCCATCACCCCGGCCGATGCCGGCCCCAGCGGCCCGGCATAGCCGTTCGGGCGCAGCGATTCAGATGCCTTGGCATAGGGCGCGTGGATCGGGTTCGAGGTCCAGACCGGGTTGTCGGCAAAGCCTTTCAGGGCCTGACAGCAATAGGCGCTGGCCCCGGTCAGCCAGGCGTTCATCTGGTCGGGCTGATACATGAATTCCAGGTAGGCCTTGGCCGCGTTCGGGAACTTGCAATGCTGGAAGATCGAGATGGTCGAGGTCTGGTGCAGCTCGATCGACTTGCCGACCGGGCCGATCGGCAGGTTCGAGGTGCGGATGTCCTCGCCCAGAGCCCTCGTGGCCTCTTCCTTCATCGCCGCATAATACAGCGACACGCCATTCGCGGTCAGCGAGATGTCCCCGGCCAGGAAGGCGCGGTTGTTGTTGATGTCGAGCCAGCTTTCCGTGCCCGGCACGAAGACGGCATAGAGCTTCTTGGCATATTCGATCGCCGCCGCGGTCTCGGGGCTGTTGATCGCCACCTCGCCCGCCTCGTTGACGGTCTGGCCGCCATGGCTCCAGAGCAGCCAGTGGGCGAAGTTGTTGCCGTCGCCCACCGCCTTGCCGAAGGGGAAGCCGGCCGGAGTGCCCTTTTCCTTCATCGCGGTGCAGAGCGCGAGGAAGCCCTCGGTATCGGTCGGGAAGGTGTCGAAGCCCGCCGCCTTCATGTGGCTGTCGCGATAGCAGATGGCGTTGCCGATGGCGCAGAGCGGGGTCGAGATGAACTTGCCGTCCTGCTCGCCATAGCCGCGCAAGCCGTCATACCAGCCGCCGTTCTTCTCGCCCAGCATGGTGCAGAGGTCGGTCACGTCGACCAGTTTGTCGGGATATTGGAAGGGGTCGTCGAACCAACTCATCACCATGTCGGGGCCCGAGCCCACATTGGCGGCGACGGCGGCTTTCGGGCGCACGTCCTCCCAGCTTTCCTGATCGATCTTGACCTCGACGCCGGTGGCCTCGGTAAAGGCCTTGGTGTTGGCGTTCCAGGCGTCCTCCTCGCCCTTGACGAAAGGCACCCAGCGCAGCAGGCGCAGGCTCGCGCCCTCCTCGGGGGTGAACATCGCGCCGCCCGCCTGTGCGAAGGCGGGTCGGATGAAGGGGCTGGTCAACACGGCACCCGCCGCGATGGCGGCGCCGCCCTGCAAGAGCTTTCTGCGGTCTATGGACATTGCTTAACTCCTCCCAAAGTGCAATGCGGCCGGGTCGCGGCCCGTTCTGATCCGCCCCCGAAGGCGCGGGGTCGTTCCTCAGTCCGTCAGGCGCACCCCGCTGTCAGCGTCGAAAAGATGAACGGCGGTGGGGTCGATGGTGACATGGATCACCTCGCCCGGCCGGGCGGTCACGCGGTCGCGGAAGACGCAGGTGACGGCTTCGCCACCCAGCCTGCCCGCGACATAGGTCTCGGCCCCGGTCGGTTCCGTGACCTCGATCGTCAGGGGAATGTCGCCGCCGAGCGTGATCGCCTCGGGGCGGACGCCATAGATCAGCTTGCGCCCCTCCGGCGCGCGCGTCACCGGCAGGCGCTGGCCATCGGCGGCGACAAAGGCCCCGCCCTCGACACGGCCGGGGATCATGTTCATCGCCGGGCTGCCGATGAAGCCGGCGACGAACAGGTTCGCCGGGCGGTCGTAAAGCTCCAGCGGGGCGCCGATCTGCTCGACCCGGCCGTCATGCATGACGACGATCTTGTCGGCCATGGTCATGGCCTCGATCTGGTCATGGGTCACATAGACCGTCGTGGTCTTGAGGCGGTTGTGCAGGTTCTTGATCTCGGTCCGCATCGACACCCGCAGCTTGGCGTCGAGGTTCGACAGCGGCTCGTCGAACAGGAAAACCTGCGGATCGCGCACGATGGCGCGGCCCATGGCGACGCGCTGGCGCTGGCCGCCCGAAAGCTGGCGCGGATAACGGTCCAGAAGATGCGCCAGCCCGAGGATATCGGCGGCGGGGCGCACCTTCTCCTCGATCTCGGCACGCGAGCTGCCTTTCAGCTTCAGCGAGAAACCCATATTCTCGGCCACGGTCAGATGCGGGTAGAGCGCGTAGTTCTGAAAGACCATCGCGATGTCGCGATCCTTGGGCGGAAGGTCGTTCACCATCCGCTCGCCGATCAGGATCTCGCCCGAGGTGATATGCTCAAGCCCTGCCAGCATCCGCAGCAGGGTGGATTTTCCGCAGCCGGACGGGCCGACCAGAACCACGAACTCCCCCTCGTCGATGTCAACCGAGACGCCATGCATCACCTCGACCGCGCCATAGGATTTTCTTATCTCGCGGATAGTAACCGAGGCCATGCGATCCCTCCTCCCAAAGGTATCCATTGGCGGGCAGGCTGGCAGGAAGCCGCGGGCCGATCAAGCCTTTTGTTGGAGCAAATCCGAAAAGGCAGGTCGGGTCGCAGGCCCCTTCAATGTATACGTCAATCCGGTCAAAGCGCCTCATGCGGGATCAGCGCGCCCGGATGGCGGATGACGCGGGCCGCGGTCGCGTGGCCGCGCGCGACGGCCCCCGCCATGTCCAGACCGGAGAGCCGGGCGGAAAGATAGCCGCCGTTGAAGCTGTCCCCTGCACCGGTGGTGTCGACGGGCTGGATCCGCTCGCCACAGGGCAGGTCCAGCCAGTCGCCGTCGGGGGTGCGCCCCAGCATGTCGGCGCCGCCGTTCTTGACCAGAATCTCGGCCACGCCGGCCACCAGATAACGCTCGGCGGTCTGGCGCGGGGTCGCGTCCTCGAAGAACTGGGCTTCCTCGTCAAAACTGGGCAGGGCGATATCGGCCGCTGCCGCGCCCTTGACGATCCAGTCGCGCATCTCCTCGGCCCCCGACCAGAGGCGCAGGCGCATGTTGCTGTCGAAGGCGACCTTGCCGGGCGCGGCTTTCAGCGCCGCAAGCAGGGCCTCGCGCCGGTCAGGGGTCAGGATCGCCAGCGTGATCCCCGAGAAATAGATCAGGTCGGCATCGTGAAAGCTGCGGGCCAGATGATCGACGTCATCGGCAAGGCAGCGCGCGGCGCTGCTGTCGCGCCAATAGGTGAAGCTGCGCTCGCCATCCTTCAGGTCGATCATATAGAGGCCCGGCGCGCGGGTCGGGTGCCGGGTGATGCAGCCGGTGCCGATCCCTGCCCCGGCAATGAAATCCAGAAGCGCGGTCGAAATCGCGTCCTGCCCGATGCAGGTCAGGTAATCGACCTTGGCCTCCTGCGGCATCAGGGCGCGCAGATACCATGCGGTGTTGAACGTGTCGCCCGCAAAGGCCTGCCGCCAGAGCCCCTGCCCCGCGCCCGACAGCTCCACCATGCATTCCCCGACCGAAACCACGCGCATCTCTTCCCCCGCTGCTTTGCGCAGGCAAACTAGAGCGGCTGGCGGGAAAGCGAAACCCTCGTTGCGCGCAGGGCAGCATCAGCCCTTGACCGGACCGGGAGCCCGCCGATAGCTTCCGCGTCGGATCTCGCATCCCATTCTTTCCAAGGAGAAAATTTTGACCCTCACGTTCTTCCACCGGGCGGCCTCGCCGCGCCGGATCCTGTCCTGCGGCCTGCTCGCGGCGATCTGCACGCTCTCGGCCTGTGGTGGGACCGACACCATGTCGCGCACGAATCCGAATTTCTTCACCGCTGACATCAAGGACGGCAAGCTGACCGGGCAATACAATCCCGCGGGCTTCGACCAACAGACGGTGCGCCAGCTCCTCGGGGCGAACTGCGGCGGCGGCAAGCTCGCCAGCTACGGGGAAACCGAGGCCGAGGGGCTGGTGGTCTTCACCGCGACCTGCGCAGGCGGGATGACCGCGGCGGGCGGCAGCATGGAATTCCAGAAGGACGCGGCGGGCAAGGTCGTGACCGAGGGGACGACCTACGACGCCGACGGCAATGTCTCGTACAAGCGCGGCTGAACCGGAAAGGGCCGGGGATGATCCATCCCCGGCCCCCTTTATGCATCGACCTGCCCGAAGGCTCAGGCGTCCACGTCCCAGCCGCTGATCTGCTTGCTGTCCATGAACTCCTCGAGACCCCAGACGCCGCCCTCGCGCGCCCGGCCCGAGGCCTTGACGCCGCCGAAGGCCGAACCGCGGCCGCGGCTCTGGCCGTTCGTTTCGACCATGCCGGCGCGCAATTGCCGGGCAAGGCGGTTGCGGCGGTGGCCGTCCTGCGTCTGGACATAGTTGGTCAGGCCATAGACCGTGTCATTCGCGATCCCGACCGCTTCCTCCTCGGTGTCGAAGGGGATGATCGACAGGACCGGGCCGAAGATCTCCTGCCGGGCGATGGTCATGTCGTTCGTCACGTCGGCAAAGACCGTGGGGCGCACGAAATAGCCGCGATTGACGCCTTCGGGCAGGCCGGGGCCGCCGGCAACCAGCCGCGCGCCCTCGTCGATGCCCTTCTGGATCAGGTCCTGGATCTTGTCCCATTGCACCTTGCTGACCACCGGGCCGATATGGCGGCCGGATTGGTGGGCGGTCGCGACTTCGGTGCTTTCGGCGATCTTCTTCGCCTGCTCGACGGCGGTGTCATAGAACGAACGCTCGACCAGCATCCGGGTCGGGGCGTTGCAGGACTGGCCGCTGTTGTAGAACACATGGCGCACGCCGCGCGTCACCGCCTTTTCGTCGGCATCGGCAAAGACAAGGTTCGCGCCCTTGCCGCCCAGCTCCAGCGCGACCTTTTTCAGCGAATCCGCCGCCGCCTTGGTGATCGCTATCCCGGCGCGGGTCGAGCCGGTGAAGCTGATCATCTCGACATCGGGATGCACGGAAAGCTGCGTGCCGACCCCCATGCCATCGCCGTTCACCAGGTTGAAGACGCCCGGAGGCAGCCCGGCCTCGTCCACGAATTCCGCGAAGAGGATCGAGGAAAGCGGCGCGATTTCGGACGGTTTCAGCACGACGGTATTGCCCGCGAGAAGCGCCGGGATCACCTTCAGCGTGACCTGGTTCATCGGCCAGTTCCATGGCGTGATCAGGCCGACGACACCGATCGGCTCCCATGCGACCATGCTGTCCGGCGCATGTGGGCCAAGCGGGCGGATGAACTCGAATTCGCGGAAGGCATCGATGAAGGCCTCGATATGGCCGATGCCGCAGCCCGCCTGATCCTCGACCGCCATGTCATGGGGCGCGCCCATCTCGTCCTCGATCGCCTTGCCCATCTCGGCCTGACGCCGCTTGTAGACCGCGAGGATCTTTTCGACATAGGCCAGCCGCTCGGCCGGAGGGGTGGCGGACCATGCCGGGAAAGCGGCCTTGGCAGCGGCGACCGCCGCGTCGGTATCGGCCTGCCCGCCCAGCGAGATGATGGCGACCGGCTCCTCGTTCGAGGGGTCGATGACCTCCAGATCATTCGGTGCCGCCGGAGCAACCCAGGCGCCATTGATGTAGAACTTCCGCTTGTCTGCCAGTTCGCTCATGAGCGGACCCCCTTTCATTGACTGGCGACAAGGTGACACTCCCGCCCCCGCGCTTCAAGACCCGCGGCGGGAGGGAGACTTTCACGACTGGACAAGTCGTGTTGGACAATGCCTGCCGCTCGAATATGGTGTGGCGGCGGATCAACCCATAAGGACCCACTGCCATGTCCCTGCGCATCAACGACACCGCCCCGGATTTCACCGCCAACTCGACCGATGGCCAGATCAGTTTCCATGACTGGATCGGCGACAGCTACGTCATCCTCTTTTCGCATCCCCGCGATTTCACGCCGGTCTGCACGACCGAGTTCGGCGCCGTCGCCCGCCTCGTCCCGGAATTCGAGAAGCGCAAGACCAAGGTTCTGGGCGTCTCGGTCGATTCGGCCGCCGACCACACCCGCTGGAAGGCGGATATCGAGAAGGTCGCCGGCGTCCCCGCGAACTTCGCCATCATCGACGATACCGAACTGAACGTTGCCAAGGCCTATGACATGCTGCCGGCCGATTACTACCTTCCGTCCGAGGGCCGAACCCCGGCCCATTCGGCGACGGTGCGCACCGTCTTCATCATCGGCCCGGACAAGAAGGTGCGGCTGACCATGACCTATCCGATGTCGGTGGGCCGCAACTTTGCCGAGATCCTGCGCGCCCTCGACGCGGTGCAGAAGACCGATGGCGTCCCGCTGGCGACCCCGGCGGACTGGATCCCCGGTCAGGACGTGATCGTCGCGCTGGCGCTGGACGACGCCGCGGCCGAGGCGAAATACGGCCAGCTCGACAAGAAGCTGCCCTATCTGCGCTTTGCCAAGGATCCGGCCTGATCCCACCGGCCGCGCCTCAGGGCGCGGCCCCTCCCCGACTGGACAGTCCTGGGGAAACGCGCGATCCTGCCCGCCGGACAGGCTTCGGACGGACAGATGTATATTCCCCCGCATTTCAAGGAAATCAGCCCGGACGAGATCGCGGGCATCATGCAGGACGCGCCGCTGGCCTGCATCGTGGCCCAGACGCCGGAGGGGCTGATCGCGAACCACGTCCCGCTGCTGGCCGCGCCTGACGGCACGCTGATCGGCCATGTCGCGCTGGCCAATGACATGCACCGCCTGATCCCCGAGGGGCAGGAGGTCATGGCGATCTTCCGGGGCGAGGACGCCTATGTCTCGCCGAATTTCTATCCCTCGAAGCCGGAACATCACCGCCATGTCCCGACCTGGAATTATCAGGTCGTGCATGTCTACGGCACGCTCGGCTTCCAGCATGACGAGCAGGCCAAGCGCGCCGCGGTCGGCCTGCTGACCCGCATCCATGAGCGGCGGCTGAACGGCAAGGATGCATGGCGCATGGCCGACGCGCCGGCGGATTACCTGCAGCAGATGCTGGGAAATATCGTCGCCTTCCGGCTGACGGTCACGCGCACGCTTGCCAAGTCCAAGCTGAGCCAGAACCGAGACGCGCGCGACTATCTCGGTGCGATCGCGGGGCTTGAGGCCACGGGCCATGCCGGCATGGCCCGGCGCATGTCCGAATTGCGCGGGAAGACCAGCGACCCCGCCTAGAGGAAGCCCGCCGCCCGCGCCCGCGCGACGTGATGGCCAAGGAAGGAATCCTCGGGGATCTGGGTCAGGCCCTCGCGCTTCAGCAGCTTGTTGATATTGCTCGCGGTCAGGTGGACGGCGCGGGTCTGTGACCCGAAGCTTGCATCGTTCAGCGCACCCGGTTCGATGAAGCGGCTGCATTCGCGCGTCAGCACCGGGTAAAGCACGTCCATCGGCAGGGCATGCTTCAGCTCGTCATGCTGGCGCAGATAGGCGGTCAGCGCACGCGGGCCGGTGCTGCCCCAGGGCCAGCGGTCGATCGGCACGCCCCGGCCCAGCGTCTTGGCCCAGTATTTCGCGCGGCGAAGGCCGGTGATGTGGGGCGCGATGCCGCGCGTCTCGGGCGTCAGCAGCGACAGCGCCGCCAGAACCGGCGAATCCTTTGGCAGACGCAGCACGGCGCAGTTCACCTGCCCCGGTTTTTCATAGCCATAGACGCGCTCGCCCTCGAATTCGAAGGGCTTCAGCGCGATCATGTCCAGATCGACCCAGATATGGTCGGTGTTCCGCATCAGGGCAAAGCGGAAGAAATTCGAATGCAGCGAGGGGCTTTTCTCGCGCGCATAGATGGCGATCCGTTCGCCCGGCAGCACATCGCGCGCATCCCCCGCCGTGACGCCCGAGGGCAGGTTCGCGATCGGCGCATAGCTGTAGACGGTCAGCGGATTGCCGACCCGCAGGAAGGATGCGACCGAGGCCAGCTCGATCGGGCCAAGACGCTCTCCGACCCAAAGCGTCGCAAGGGAATTCCGCATCATCTGCCTCGCATGAAAAGACCGGCCCGGATTTGCTTCCGGGCCGGTCGGAACTGTCAGAAGGACCGTCCGATCACTCGGCCGATTCTTCCTTCTTCTCGGCGACGATTTCCTCGCCCGTTTCCTGGTCGACCATCTTCATGCCAAGGCGAACCTTGCCGCGATCGTCGAAGCCCAGCAGCTTGACCTTGACCTCCTGACCCTCTTTCAGGATCTCGTTCGGGTGGGTCAGGCGCTTGTTGGCGATCTGGGACACGTGGACCAGACCGTCGCGCTTGCCGAAGAAGTTCACGAAGGCGCCGAAATCGACCAGCTTCACGACCTTGCCGACATAGACCTTGCCCTCTTCCGGCTCGGCCACGATCGAATAGATCATGTCATAGGCCTTCTTGATCGAATCGGCATTGGCCGAGGCGATCTTGATGACGCCGTCGTCGTTGATGTCGACTTTCGCGCCCGAGGTTTCCACGATCTCGCGGATGACCTTGCCGCCCGAGCCGATCACTTCGCGGATCTTGTCGGTCGGAATGGTCATCGTCTCGATGCGCGGCGCGTGGGCGCTGAACTCGCGGCGGCCTTCGGTCAGGGCGTGGGACATCTCGCCCAGGATGTGCATCCGGCCGTCTTTCGCCTGCGCAAGCGCCTGCTCCATGATCGCCGGGGTGATGCCCGCGACCTTGATGTCCATCTGAAGGCTGGTGATGCCGTTCTCGGTGCCCGCAACCTTGAAGTCCATGTCGCCGAGATGATCCTCGTCGCCAAGGATGTCGGTCAGGACCGCATATTTGCCATCTTCCTCAAGGATCAGGCCCATGGCGACGCCAGCGACCGGAGCCTTCAGCGGAACGCCCGCATCCATCATCGACAGCGAGCCGCCGCAGACCGAAGCCATCGAGGACGAGCCGTTCGATTCCGTGATCTCGGACACGACGCGGATGGTATAGGGGAAGTCGGTCGCCGCCGGCAGCACCGCCTGCAGCGCGCGCCATGCCAGCTTGCCGTGGCCGATTTCGCGGCGGCCGGGCGAACCCACGCGGCCAACCTCGCCGACCGAATAGGGCGGGAAGTTGTAATGCAGCAGGAAGTTCGAGCGGAAGTTGCCATGCAGCGCGTCGATGATCTGTTCGTCATCGCCGGTGCCCAGCGTGGTCACGACCAGCGCCTGCGTCTCGCCGCGGGTGAACAGCGCCGAGCCGTGGGTGCGCGGCAGGATGCCGACTTCGCTGTCGATCGCGCGGACGGTCTTGGTGTCGCGGCCGTCGATGCGGGCGCCACCATTGATGATGTCACCGCGCAGGATGCCCGATTCCAGCTTCTTCAGCGCCGAACCGAGGTTGGCATCGGCCAGTTCCTCTTCCGAGAGGCCTGCCTTGATCGCGGCCTTGGTCGCCTCGATCGCGTCATGGCGCTCGCCCTTGTCGCGCAGCGCATAGGCGGCGCGCATCTCGGTCTCGCCCAGCGATTTCACGCGGGCATAAAGCGCGGAGTAGTCCGGCGACTGGAAGTTGAAGGGCTCTTTCGCGGCGGCTTCGGCCAGGTCGATGATCAGGTCGATCACCGGCTGCATCTGCTCGTGGCCGAATTTCACCGCGCCCAGCATCTCTTCCTCGGTCAGCTCATAGGCTTCCGATTCGACCATCATCACGGCGTCTTTCGTGCCGGCGACGACAAGGTCCAGACGCTGTTCGGGGTTGTTGCGCAGCTGGTCCATGTCCTGAACTTCGGGGTTCAGCACATATTCGCCATTGGCAAAGCCCACGCGCGCGGCGCCGATCGGACCCATGAAGGGCACGCCCGAGATGGTCAGCGCGGCCGAGGCGGCGATCATCGCGACGATGTCGGGATCGTTGACCAGGTCGTGCGACAGCACGGTGCACATCACCAGGACTTCGTTCTTGAAGCCGGGGGCGAACAGCGGGCGGCAGGGACGGTCGATCAGACGCGCGGTCAGCGTCTCTTTCTCGGTCGGGCGCGCCTCGCGCTTGAAGAAGCCGCCCGGCACCTTGCCGGCGGCATAGTATTTCTCTTGGTAGTGGACCGTCAGCGGGAAGAAATCCTGCCCCGGTTTCGGTTCTTTCGCGAAAGTGACGTTGGCCATGACGCTGGTTTCGCCAAGCGTGGCGATGACCGAGCCGTCGGCCTGACGGGCAACCTTGCCCGTTTCCAGCGTGAGCGTTTCCTGGCCCCACTGGATCGATTTCTTCACTTCATCAAACATCTGATTTCCTCTGGAACGGCCGGCCCCTCCGGTCGCGTCCCGTGTCATATGGCGGCCCCATTGCCGCCTGCCCCTATCCTTTGCATGTGCCCCGGGGCTTGGGCGTCACGTCGCAGATGCGCGGGGCATACAGCAAAACAAGGGTTTTGGGAAGTGGCTTGGGTCGGACCCTCATCCCGCCATCCCCAATGAAAAACGCCCGTGGCGAAAGCCGCGGGCGTAAATCAGAAAGTCGCGGCGCGGATCAGCGGCGCAGGCCCAGCTTGGCGATCAGATCGGTATAGCGGGCTTCTTCCTTGCGCTTCAGGTAGTCCAGCAGCTTGCGGCGCTGAGCGACCATCATCAGCAGACCACGGCGCGAGTGGTTGTCTTTCTTGTGCGTCTTGAAATGCTCGGTCAGCGTCGCGATGCGCGACGACAGGATGGCGACCTGGACCTCGGGCGAGCCGGTGTCGCCTTTCTTGGTCGCAAATTCGGCCATCAGGCGATTCTTTTCCTCGACAGTAATCGACATCGGGGTCTCCTTTCAGAAACAAATGGTTATGGCTCTGCCCGGGATGTCGTCCAGTGCAGGCCCGTGGAGATATCCATCGGAATTTGGCCCGAAGGATGCAGGCATATAGGCGGAATCATGGACGAATGAAAGGCATTTCTGCCGTTTCACCCCTGCGGCGTGATCCTTGTCAGGACGATGTCCCGAAGGGTCAGCCCTTGCGCAGCGGGCACCCGCACCACCGCCTCGCCGTCCAGCCGGATGATCGTCGCGCCATTGCCGTCGGGTTCCAGCGTCACCTCGGGCGGGGGCTCGCCCTCCTCGCCCTGCCATCGCAATTCGATCCGGTCCTCCGCCGGGTCGAAATCGCCGATCTCGGCCATCCCCTGACCGGGTTCGTCGAGAAGGAAAAGGTCGCGTCCCGCGCCGCCCTCGGCAAAATCGCCGGATCGGGGATTGAGGGTGTCCTGCCCCTCTCCGCCATGCAGCCAGGCCCGATCGGGCCCGTCCCCTCCCAGCAGCAGGTCGTCACCGTCACCGCCGTCGAGGTCATCCTCGCCCCGACCCGCGATCAATGTGTCATTGCCTGAATTGCCGGAAATCCAGTCATTCCCGGCCCCGCCGGAAAGCAGGTCATCGCCCTCGCCGCCGAAGATCGAGTCGTCGCCGCCATCGCCGTGAACAGTGTCATCCCCGCCCTGACCGGCCAGCAGGTCGCCTCCTGCCCCGCCTGAAAGCAGATCGTTGCCGCCGGGGCCGAAATCACCGTCGCCATAGATCCAGTCCGTGCCGTCCCCGCCCCGCAGCGTGTCGCCGCCCTGCCCGCCATGCAGGTCGTCATTGCCGGCGCGACCGATCAACAGATCGTCGCCGGCGGTGCCGGTCAGCCAGTCCGAATCCTCGCTGCCGACGGCCCTTTCGCCGGACTCGCCTTCCTCCGGCCCCTCCGGCGGCGGATCATCATCGTCGCCGCCTTTCGTACTTGTCGCGTCGATGGCGACACCCATGAACAAAAGCCCGATCAGGCCACTCAAGAGCAGCATGTCATACCTTCAGAAATCGTGAACCCGGAAGGAAAGCGTAAGCGCGGTCCCGCCGCGATGCATCAGATTTCGGTCGAAAAGGTTAACGGCGCCGGTGGGTTGCGGGAAGCGGCGTCTCAGCCGTAGTCGCGGGCCCCGAAGATCGCGCTGCCGACACGGATATGGGTCGCACCTTCGGCGATGGCGCTCTCGAAATCGGCGCTCATGCCCATGGAGAGGCCGGAGAGGCCGTTCCGCTCCGCGATGCCGCGCAAGGCGCTGAAATGCGGGACCGGATCCTCGTCCTCGGGCGGGATGCACATCAACCCGACCACCGGCAGGTCGAGCTGTCGACATTCCGCGATGAAACCATCCGCCTCGTCCGGCAGGATACCGGCCTTTTGCGGTTCAGCCCCGGTATTCACCTGCACGAAAAGCTGCGGCGCGGTTCCGCGCGCCTGCACCTGCCGCGCCAGCTTCGAGGCCAGTGAGGGCCGGTCGAGCGTGTGGATCGCATCAAACAGATCCAGCGCGAGCTTGAGCTTGTTGGCTTGCAACGGCCCGATCATGTGCAGCTCGACATCGGGATAACGCAGGCGCCAGTCAGGCCACTTTCCGGCGGCCTCCTGAACGTAATTCTCGCCAAAGACGCGCTGGCCGGCGTTCAGCACGGCCTCGACCCGGTCGGGTGGCTGTACCTTGCTGACGGCAATCAGCCGGACCGAGCCTTGCGGCCGGCCGGCGGCGGTTTCGGCCGCGGCGATGCGGCTTCTGATCTCAGACAGTCCCATGTCGCGAGAATCCCAAAAGAAAAGAGCGGGCACAAGGCCCGCTCTTCATCCATTCATCATCCCGAAGGATCAGAACTTGAACTTCACACCGAGGTCGGCAACGGTGTCGTCCATGAAGTCGCTGTCGATGATACCGCCAGCCAGGACAGCGCCGCCGCCCAGGTCGTATTCGGCACCGATACCGAACGAGTCATAGCTCTCGTCGGAGACGCCATCGACCAGCCCGTTGTACTCGTCACGACGGTAGAAGCCTTCGATCAGGATCGCATCCATCTGGTAGGCCAGACCGAGGCCATAGCTCTGATCGTATTCTTCCACGGCAACGCCATCGACGTCGTACGCGGAGTAGCGGTCGCCGTATTTCGAGTAGACACCTTTGATCGAGAAGTTGTTGAAGGTGCCTTCGGCGCCCAGAACGACTTCGTCTGCGTCGTCATGCTTGGCATAGCCAAGAGCGACCCAGAAGTTCTCGCCTTCGTATTTACCCGCGATGTTCCATGCGGTCGAAGCGGTGTCGACTTCGTTGCCGTCTGCGTCGATGCCGTAGCCAACGCCGGTGATGGCCGGACCATCGGTGTTCACGCCGTCCGAAGCCGAAGCGAAGACCGAGAAGTTCTCGAAGGTGTATTCGTACAGGATGTTCGGGCCTTGGTCGGTGTTTTCACCGTCGCCCGTCAGGTACGAGATTTCTTCGATGTCGTTACCGAACGTACCGTCGGTGTAACCGACTTCGTACAGGTCGCCGATCGCGTTTTCCGAAGCCGAAACGGTGTCACCCATCGACAGCTTGCCGTAGGTGCCCGAAATCCAGACGGCGCCAGCGGTGCCGCGAGCGGCCGAACGCAGCGAGTCCGGGTAGTCGCTGTAGTTTTCCTGGTCGACGCGGAAAGCACCGCCGAACGACAGGCCAGCATCCGATTCGCCGGTCAGGGTGAAGCGAACGCGAGCGCGGCTGGAGAACTGCGCGTCGTTGCCGTCATAGATCACACCCATGCGGCCGTCGCCGGAAACAGCGACTTCGGCCGAGGCGAAGCCCGCCGAAAGCACCAGGGCGCTGGTGGCGAAAAGAACCTTTTTCATGGTTTTCCCTCTTGTCTCTCTCGTGTGCCCCAACCGGCACGCCGGCATGAGGTATGGATTGGTGTGTCGCCTGTTCCCCATATCAATGCAACGGATTCAGATCTGACCACCCTGTTTAGCGATCGCTGTGATGCACAAGGGCCACACCCTCCGAAACCGCCCGGTATCCCGGCCGCCCGAACGGGTCGGATCGGCAGGGAATATGGCGAATTTCTCTGCAATAGTGGCACCATACGGCATGGGGGCCATGCTCTGCGCCGGGTCCGTGATGCGCGCCTTGCCGATGCGCCGGACCGGTGCGGGCGCGCCCCGGCCACACCCGAAGTGACCCTCCGGACGCAGGCCCGCGGCCTTCCGAGGGCCGAAATCCCCTCTCTTGTCGCTAGGACCGTATTTGCGCTATGGCTCGGCGCAGGACGATCCGGGGGATGACAGATGACCAGACGCGCCGCACGGCTGACCGCCGCCCTGTTTCTTTGTGCAGGGCTAGCCGCCTGTTCGGGCTCCGGCTCCAGCCAGAACACGGGACGGCAGGACGAGGTCGCGCCCGACGACGCCTCGCTCTGGGACCTGTTCGGCAATCGCCGCAGTTCGAACGACACGGTAGCGGTGAACCGCTATCTGTGGAACGCGAGCCTCGAGGTGCTGAACTTCCTGCCGATCCAGACCATCGATCCCTTCACCGGGGTGATCGTCACGGGTTATGGCACGCCGCCGGGCGGCGGCCGTTCCTATCGCGCGACGGTCAAGGTCTCGGACCCGTCGCTTGACGCCCGCGCGCTCAAGGTTTCGTTGCAGGGGCCGGGCGGCAGCGCGGTTGCACCGGACACGGTCCGCGCGGTCGAGGACGCGATCCTGACCCGCGCGCGCCAGATGCGCGTCCGCGACGGCACGCTCTGAGGCAGGTGTCTCCGACCCCGCTGGACCTGCGGGCAAGCAGCATATAATACCCTGCGGGCAATCTGACGCCCGGAGGTTCCCATGCCCTATGATCCCGCAATCAGCGAGCCGCACTGGCAACAGGCGTGGGACGAAGCCGGCACGTTCCTTGCCGTGCGGGACGAGCGACCCAAATACTACGTCCTCGAGATGTTCCCCTATCCCTCGGGGCGCATCCATATGGGCCATGTCCGCAACTACACGATGGGCGACGTGGTGGCGCGCTTCAAGCGCGCGCAGGGCTTCAGCGTGCTGCACCCGATGGGCTGGGACGCGTTCGGGATGCCGGCCGAAAACGCCGCGATGGAGCAGGGCGGCCATCCCCGCACCTGGACCTATGCCAATATCGCTACCATGCGCGAGCAGTTGAAGCCGCTGGGCCTTTCGATCGACTGGAGCCGTGAATTCGCCACCTGCGACGACGATTATGTCGCCCAGCAACAGGCATTGTTCCTCGATTTCCTCGATTCCGGGCTGATCTACCGCAAGTCGGCGATGGTGAACTGGGATCCGGTCGACATGACCGTCCTTGCGAACGAACAGGTCGAGGACGGGCGCGGCTGGCGCTCGGGCGCGCTGGTCGAGCGGCGCGAGCTGACGCAATGGTTCTTCCGCATCTCGGACTATTCCGAGGAGCTGCTCTCGGCGCTGGACAACCTGAACGGCTGGCCGGAAAAGGTCCGGCTGATGCAGCAGAACTGGATCGGCAAGTCGCGCGGGCTGCAATTCGGCTTCGAGACCGTGGACGCGCCCGAGGGCTTCGACCGGATCGAGGTCTATACGACCCGCCCCGACACGCTGCTGGGCGCAAGCTTCGTCGCGCTCTCCCCCGATCACCCGCTGATCAAGGCGCTGGCCGAGACCCGCCCGGAAGTCGCCGATTTCTGCACGGAATGCCGCCGCATCGGCACCACCGAAGAAGCCATCGAGACCGCGCCGAAGCTTGGCTTCGACACCGGCCTGACCGTGCGCCATCCTCTTGATCCCGAATGGAAACTGTCGATCTGGACCGCGAATTTCGTGCTGATGGATTATGGCACCGGCGCGATCTTCGGCTCGCCCGCCCATGACGAGCGCGACCATGAATTCGCGCAGAAATACGGCCTGCCGATCCGCGCCACCTTCGGACCGAAAGGCGCGACGCTGGCGGAGGCCGACGCGCTTGTCGCCGAGGCCCCCTATGTGCCGCTGAAATCCGAGGTCGTGACCTATGTGCGCGGCTTCTCGGGCGAAGTCGACCAGACCGGAGAGGTGGCGGTCGACGCCGCCATCCAGCACGCCGAGACCGAAGGCTATGGCGAGGGCGTGACCAAATTCCGTCTGCGCGACTGGGGCATTTCGCGCCAGCGCTATTGGGGCTGCCCGATTCCGGTCGTCCATTGCCCCGATTGCGGCACGGTCCCGGAGAAAAAGGAAAATCTGCCGATCCTGCTGCCGCAGGACGTGACCTTCGACGTGCCCGGCAACCCGCTTGACCGCCACCCGACCTGGCGCAACGTGGCCTGCCCGGTCTGCGGCAAGCCCGCCCGGCGCGAGACGGACACGATGGACACCTTCGTCGATTCGTCCTGGTATTACGCGCGCTTCACCGCGCCGCACGCCTCAACCCCGACGGTGCGCGAGGAAGCCGATTACTGGATGAACGTCGACCAGTATATCGGCGGGATCGAACACGCGATCCTGCACCTGCTCTATTCGCGCTTCTTCGCCCGCGCGATGGTCAAGACCGGCCACCTGCCCGAAAGCGCGAAGGAGCCCTTCGACGCGCTGTTCACGCAGGGCATGGTCACGCATGAAATCTACATGACCAGGGACGAGCGTGGCCGGCCGGTCTATCACCTGCCCGAGGCGGTGACGGACGGCAAGCTTGCGGACGGCACGGCGGTCGAGATCGTGCCCTCGGCCAAGATGTCGAAATCCAAGAAGAACGTCGTCGATCCGGTCAACATCGTCGCCAGCTTCGGCGCCGATACCGCGCGCTGGTTCATGTTGTCGGACAGCCCGCCCGAGCGTGATGTGGAATGGACCGCCGCCGGGGCCGAGGCCGCGAACAAGTTCCTGTCCCGCGTCTGGCGCCTTGCCGACGAGATCCCCGCCGACGGCGACGATCCCGACCTGCTGCGCGCCGCGCATCGCGCCATTGCCGATGTGACCAAGGCGATCGAGGGCTTTTCCTTCAACAAGGCCGTCGCCAAGCTCTATGAACTTGCCAATGCCATCGGCAAGTCGAAGGCGGGCGGCGAGGAGCGGCTCGCGGCGCTGCGCATCTTCGCAAGGCTGCTCGCGCCGATGGTGCCGCATCTTGCCGAAGAACTCTGGTCGAAAGCCGGTGGAGAGGGCATGGTGGTCGATGCCGCCTGGCCCGAGGCGGACCCGGCGCTCCTCGTCTCGGACAGCGTCGTTCTGCCGATCCAGATCAACGGCAAGCGCCGGGCCGAGATCGAGGTGCCGAAGGACATGCCGAAAGATGAGATCGAGGCGATGGTGCTGGCGGATGAAACCGTCCTGCGCTTCATGGATGGCGCAGCGCCGAAAAAGCTGATCGTCGTGCCGGGACGTATCGTCAATGTCGTGGTCTAGGCGCGCCTTCGTCCTCGGCGCGCTGGCGCTGGCCGCCTGCGGCTTCACCCCGGTCTATGGGCCGGGCGGGACCGGCGGGCGGCTTTTCGGCAAGGTGCGCACCGCCGATCCGAACTCGCCCGACGATTTCGCCTTTGCCGGGCGCATCGCCGAGCGTCTGGGACCGGAGGCCAGCCCCTCCTATGAGCTGGCATGGGAAATGCGCATCGCGGTGGTGCCGCAGGCGATCACGCCCGAGGAAGTCACGACCCGTTATGCTCTGAACGGCAGCGCCTATTACACGCTGACCGAGCTTGCGACCGGGCGTGCGGTCACGCGCGGGCAGGTCAGCAGCTTCACCTCCTATTCGACCACGGGCACCACGATCGCCACGATGACGGCCGAGCAGGACGCGCATAAGCGTCTGGCCCGGCTTCTGGCGGACATGGTCGTGACGCGTCTGCTGGCGGTCGATCCGGCGACGATTCCATGATCCTGAAGGGCGCCGAGATCGCCCGCTATCTGGCGCGCCCCGATCCGACGCGCCCTGCCTTGCTGATCTATGGCCAGGATGCGATGCGCGTCGCCCTGAAGCGGGCCGAGGCGGTCAAGGCCCTTGTCGGCGAGGGCGCCGAGGAGGAGATGCGCCTGACCCGCCTGCCCGGCAGCGATCTGCGCAAGGATCCCGCCGCGCTGCTTGATGCGGTCAAGGCGGTCGGCTTCTTTCCCGGCCAGCGCCTCGTCCTTGTCGATGACACGCCCGATGCGGCGGCCCCCGCCATCGCGACCGCGATCAAGGAATGGCGCAGCGGCGACGCGGTCATCGTCATTGCCGCGGGCGGGCTCTCCAAATCTTCCGCCTTGCGCAAGCTGTTCGAGCCGCACCCCGCCGCCGTGACCGCGCCGATCTACGACGACCCTCCGGGCGAGGAGGAGATCACCCGCTGGCTGTCGGATGCCGGCCTGCGCGAGGTGCCGCGCGACGCGATGCGGGATCTGGCCGCGCTCAGCCGCGCACTCGATCCCGGCGATTTCCGCCAGACGGTCGAGAAGATCAGCCTTTACAAATTCGGCGACCCGAGCCCGCTGACCCCGGCGGAAATCGCCCTGCTTGCCCCGGCGACGATCGAGACCGAGGTGGACGAGCTGATCGACTGCGTGGCCGAGGGCCGGGCGGGCGAGTTCGGCCTGCTGATGCGCCGGATCGAGGGGCAGGGCATCCTGCCGGTCACGCTTTGCATCGCCGCCCTGCGCCATTTCCGGGCGCTGCATGCCGGCGCCTCGGATCCGGGCGGGCCGGGGGCGGGTCTTGCGCGCCTTCGTCCGCCGGTTTTCGGCCCGCGCCGCGACCGGATGCTGCGGCAGGCGCAAGCTTGGGGGATGCGCGCGCTGGAGGATGCGGTCCACCAGCTGATCGACACCGACTTGCAGTTGCGCTCCGCCTCCCGCGCGCCCGCCATGGCGGTGATGGAGCGGATGCTGCTGCGGCTTACCATGATGCCCCGGGGGGGCCGGTGATTCCGGCCGAACGGACCGACGCATTGATCATCGGCGCGGGTCCGGCCGGTCTGATGGCGGCGGAAGTCCTGGGCGGGCAGGGCGCCCGCGTGGTCGTGGCCGAGGCGATGCCGACCCCGGCCCGCAAATTCCTGATGGCGGGCAAGTCCGGCCTGAACCTGACCAAGAACGAACCGTTCGAGGCCTTTTCCCGGCGCGTGACCAGCGAAATCGACCTCGGGTTGCGGTCCTTTGGGCCGGCCGAGGTCATGGCATGGGCCGAGGGGCTGGGGGTCGCGCTTTTCACCGGCTCGACCGGGCGGGTCTTTCCGCTGGGCATGAAGGCCTCGCCCCTGCTGCGCGCATGGCTGTCGCGACTGGCCGGTCTGGGCGTGGACCTGCGGACGCGCTGGCGCTGGACCGGGTTCGACGGGCAGGGCTGGCGCTTCGACACGCCTGAGGGCGTGGCCGTGCTGCAACCCGAAACCGTCATCCTCGCCCTTGGCGGGGCAAGCTGGCCGCGCCTCGGTTCCGATGCCGCATGGGTGCCGTGGCTTGCCGCGCGCGGAGTGGGGATCGCGCCCTTCCGCCCGGCGAACATGGGCTTCCGCGTCGGTTGGTCCCCGGCAATGGCCCGGCATTTCGGACAGGCAGTCAAGGGCGTCGCCCTGAACGCCGGCACGCTTTCCAGCCGGGGCGAATGGGTGGTGACGCAGACCGGGATCGAGGGCGGCGGCATCTATGAGGTCGCGCAGGCCATCCGCGACGGGGCCGGGGCCACGATCGACCTCGCCCCCGACCTCTCGCCCGAGGAACTTGCCCGCCGCCTTGCGAACGCGCCCGCGAAGCTTTCGGTGGGGAACCGGCTGCGGCGCGTGCTTGGCGATCCCGTCCGCGCGGCGCTGCTGATGGAATGGGGACGGCCCCTGCCAGCGGATGCCCGTGGGCTGGCCCTGCGCGCCAAGGCGCTGCCGCTGATCCATTCCGGCGCGATGGGACTTGAGCGCGCCATATCCTCGGCCGGGGGAATCACCGCCGAGAGCCTCGACGGGCTGGAGTTGCGGGCCATGCCGGGCGTCTTCGCCTCGGGCGAGATGCTGGACTGGGAGGCCCCGACCGGAGGCTATCTCCTGACCGCCTGCCTCGCCTCGGGGCGGTTGGCCGGGCAGGGGGCGGCGGAAAAACTGCGCCTGCGCCCCTCGCAGCCATAGGCGGGCCATTGACCTCCCCTGCGGCCGGGCGCAGGAATTGGGACTGCCATACCAAGGATCACGCCATGACCAACGCCACGCGCGCGCAACTCTTCACGCCGGTCCTGATCGGCGGGTCGCTCATCCTGCTGATCAACTTCGCGCTGCGTGCCAGCTTCGGCGTATTCCAGATCCCGATCGCGACCGAATTCGGCTGGCCACGGGCCGAGTTCAGCCTCGCCATCGCGATCCAGAACCTTGCCTGGGGCATCGGCCAGCCGATTTTCGGCGCACTGGGAGAGCGCTGGGGTGATCGCTGGTCGATCATCATCGGCGCATTCCTCTATTCCGCGGGCCTGATCCTGACCTCCTTCGCGAGCGATCCGACGACGATGCAACTGCTTGAGATCTTGGTTGGTTTCGGCGTGGCGGGCACCGGATTCGGGGTCATCCTCGCCGTCATCGGCCGCGCCTCCAGCGACGAGAACCGCAGCCTCTCGCTTGGCATCGCGACCGCGGCGGGTTCGGCCGGACAGGTCTTTGGCGCGCCGCTGGCCGAGGGGCTGCTCTCGGCCTATCCGTGGCAGACGGTATTCGTCATCTTCGGCGTGGTCGTGCTGACCTGCCTGATCTTCCTGCCGATGCTTGGCGGCCACAAGCCCGCCTCGCGCCACGAGCTTGAGGAGAGCATGGGCACCGTCCTGAAGCGGGCCTTCACCGATCCCTCCTACCTGATGATCTTCGCGGGCTTCTTCTCCTGCGGCTATCAGCTTGCCTTCATCACCGCGCATTTCCCCGCGATGATCACCGAGATGTGCGGCCCGATCAATCCGATGGGCACATTGGCCAGCATCGGGATCACCACGACCTCGGCCCTCGGCGCCGCCGCGATCTCGCTGATCGGGCTCGCAAATATCGCCGGGGCGATTTTCGCCGGCTGGCTCGGCAAGCGATATAGCAAGAAATACCTGCTGGCGGGGATCTATACCCTGCGCACCATCGCGGCGGCCACCTTCATCCTGATGCCGATCACGCCCAACAGCGTCATCATCTTCTCGCTGGTGATGGGCGCGCTGTGGCTGGCCACCGTGCCGCTGACCTCGGGCCTCGTCGCCTATATCTACGGGCTGCGCTACATGGGGACGCTTTATGGCTTCGTCTTCCTCAGCCATCAGCTCGGCTCGTTCCTGGGCGTCTGGCTGGGGGGCAAGATGTATGACCTCTATGGCGACTACACCCTGGTCTGGTGGGTCGGCGTTGGCGTCGGCGCGTTCAGCGCCCTGATCCACCTGCCGGTGCGCGAGGCCCCCGCGCGTCTGGCGGCCGCATGACCGTCGCGGGCGGCTTGAACTTGCCGCCCCGCTGACGCAGTTTGCCGGCCACCAAGCGGAGGGGGAGAATATGCGCTGGATCATGACACCGGGACTTATGTCCCTTGTGCTTGGCTATGCGCTGAGCCAATTCTACCGCGCCTTCCTTGCCGTGCTGACGCCCACCTTGCACAGCGAGCTTGGGGCAGGGCCGGCCGACCTCGCGCTGTCATCGGGGCTCTGGTATATCGCCTTCGCGGCGATGCAGATCCCGGTGGGCTGGGGCCTCGACCGCTATGGCCCGCGCGAGACGGTGGCCTTCCTCCTCGCGCTGGGGGGCGGGGGCGGCGCGCTGGTCTTTGCCCTTGCGACCGCGCCCTGGCATGTCCACGTCTCGATGGCGCTGCTGGGCATCGGCTGCGCCCCGGTGATGATGGGCAGCTTCTTCATCTTTGCCCGCACCCTTCCCCCCGCCTCGATGAGTGCGGCGGGTGGCGCGGTGGTCGGGCTGGGGTCGCTCGGCAACATGCTGGGCGCGGCGCCGCTCGTCTGGGTCGTCAACCAGATCGGCTGGCGCGAGACGCTGCTGGTCTTGGCGGTGGTCACGCTGGCGGTCGCTTCGACCATCTTCCTCTATGTCAAGAACCCCGAACGGCCCGCCGGAAAGCTGCCGCCCGCGCGCCTGCGCGAATTGCTGAAGGTGCGCGAGTTGTGGCCGATCCTGCCGCTTCTTTCCGTGACCTATGCCGCCTCGGCCTGCATCCGCGGTCTCTGGGCCGGGCCTTATCTGGTCGAGGTCTTCGGGGCCAGCGACTACCTCATCGGCTGGGTCACGCTGGGCATGGGCCTCGCCATGGTGACGGCGAACCTGTCCGTGGGCTGGATCGTGCGGCTCTTCGGTTCGGACAAGCGCACCTCGGTCGCCAATACCGCGCTGCTTTGCACCGTCCTCGCGACGCTGGCCTTCGCGCCGGGGGCGAGCCTCGGGCTGTCGGCGACGCTGCTGGTCATGGTCTGCATCTCGGACAGTTCCTATTCGCTGATCATGTCGCATGGCCGGGTGTTCCTGCCCCATCACCTCGTCGGCCGGGGCATCACCTTCCTCAACATGGTCTCGATCGCCGGGGTCGGGGTGATGCAGTTCATGTCCCGCCCGGTCTATCTGGCCGCGTCGGAACGCAGCGAGGCGCCTGCGGCATATGGTTACATCTTCCTCTTCTTCCTGATACCTCTGGCGCTTGGATTGGTCATCTACCTGTTCAGCCCCGAGGATCGCCATGCCGGAAATTGAGGTCGTCGCCCCGAACCTGAAACGCCGCCTCTCGGGTGTGACGGCAACCGTGGTCCGGCTGATCCCGGTCCAGTCGCGGATGATCGGCATCGTCACCACCGGGCCGGGCCTGCCGCCGGAACTGCCGCATATCCCGTTGAGCCGCGCGGCATCGCTGCCCCGCGACCGCTGGCGCGTCTGGCACGCCCGCCGCAATACCGAGATGGCGTTGGGACTGATATTGCGCCGTCTGCTGGGTCGCAAATACAAGCTGTTGTTTACCTCTGCTGCGCAAAGACAACATACAGGCTTTACGCGCTGGCTGATCCGCCAACAGGACGCGCTGATCGCGACCTCGCCGCAGGCCGCCAGCTATCTGGAGCGCCCGGCGACGGTGATCCTGCATGGCGTCGACCTGTCGGTCTTTCATCCCGCCCCTGATCGCGCCGGATTGCGGCAGGAACTGGGCTTTGCCCCCGAGGACATCGTGATCGGCTGCTTCGGCCGCATCCGCGCGCAGAAGGGCGTCGACCTGCTGGTCGAGGCCGCGTTGCGCCTGTTCCCGACGCGGCCGCGCGCGAAGCTGGTCTTCACCGGCCGCGTGACATCGGACAACCAGAAATTCACCGACGACCTCAAGGCGCGGATCGAGGCCGCCGGCCTTTCCGACCGCATCCGCTTTCTGGGCGAGGTTCCTTGGGAGCAGGTGGTCCGCAACTATCAGGCCATCGACCTTTTCGCCGCCCCCGCCCGGTGGGAGGGGTTCGGGCTGACCCCGCTCGAGGCGATGGCCTGCGAGGTTCCCGTGGTCGCGGCACGCGTCGGCGCCTTCGAGACCCTGATCCGCGACGGCGAGACCGGCAGCCTCGTCCCGCGCGAAGACGCGGACGCGCTGACCGAGGCGCTGGCGCATTGGCTGGATGACGACGACGCGCGCAAGGCAGCCGGCCGTGCCGCGCGCGCCCATGTCGTCGCGAACCACGCCATCGAAGGCGAGGCGCGCGCCATCGTCGAGGTCTATCGGAAGCTGCTGGCGTGAACCGGCTCAGCTTCCTCCTCGCCCGGACGCTGCGGGACGAGGCCGCGCTGCAAGACCTGTCTGTGCCGCAATCCCTGCTGCTGGACGAACTGGCCGGCCGCAGCGTGGCGCTGGTCGGGAATGCGCGCGCGCTGGCCAGCGGACGCCACGGGGCAGAAATCGACGGCGCGGATGTGGTGGTGCGGATCAATCGCGCGCCGATGCCCGACCCGGAAAGCCACGGGCGGCGGACCGACTGGCTCGCCCTTGCCGTTCGGTTGGGCGAGGCGGATCGCGCGCGGATCCAGCCGGGGCGCATCCTGTGGATGTCGCACAAGCGCAAGCGGCTGGACTGGCGCACCGCCACCAGCCCCGGATTCTACCTGCATCCGCTTGCGGATTTCGAGGCGTTGAAGCAGCGCCTCGGCGCGCCGCCGACCACCGGGGCGATGATGATCGACCTGATCGCGCGCTCGGGCATGACCCGCCTCAGCCTCTACGGCTTTGATTTCTTTGCCTCCCTCTCGCTCTCGGGCAGCAGGACGGCAGGCAAAGTGCCGCATGATTTCGTCAAAGAGGCGAAATGGGTGGCAGAAATGCAGAAAAACGACCAACGTATCCGGCATATCCGCTGATCCGCCACCGGAATAGGCTTTCGTTTTCCCGTTTCCTGCCCTATATCGCGACGTCCTTAGATGAGGAGACCCCAGATGGGCTACAAGGTCGTTGTCGCCGGCGCCACGGGGAATGTGGGCCGCGAAATGCTGAACATCCTGGCCGAGCGCCAGTTCCCTGCCGATGAGGTTGTCGCTCTGGCTTCGCGCCGGAGCCTTGGCACAGAGGTCAGCTTTGGCGACAAGACACTGAAGTGCAAGGACATCGAGGGTTTCGATTTTACCGGCTATGACATCGCGCTGTTCGCGATCGGCTCGGACGCGACCAAGATCTATGCACCCATCGCCGCTTCGCAGGGCTGCGTGGTGATCGATAACTCGTCGCTTTACCGCTACGACCCGCAGATCCCGCTGGTCGTGCCTGAGGTGAACCCGGACGCGGTCGAGGAATACCGCAACAAGATGATCATCGCGAACCCGAACTGCTCGACCGCGCAGATGGTCGTCGCGTTGAAGCCGCTGCATGACCGTGCGCGGATCAAGCGGGTGGTCGTCGCGACCTACCAGTCCGTTTCCGGTGCGGGCAAGGACGGCATGGACGAGCTGTGGAACCAGACCAAGGGCATGTATGTCCCCGGTCAGGAGGTAGAGCCGAAGAAATTCCAGAAGCAGATCGCCTTCAACGTGATCCCGCAGATCGACGTCTTCCTGGACAGCGGCGACACCAAGGAAGAATGGAAGATGACGGCCGAGACGAAGAAGATCATCGATCCTTCGATCAAGGTCACGGCGACCTGCGTCCGCGTTCCGGTCTTTGTCGGCCATTCGGAAGCCGTCAATGTCGAGTTCGAGGACTTCCTCGACGAGGACGAGGCCCGCGACATCCTGCGCGAGGCGCCGGGCATCCTGGTCATCGACAAGCGCGAGCCGGGCGGATATACGACCCCGGTTGAATGTGTGGGCGATTTTGCAACCTTCGTGTCGCGCATCCGCCAGGACGTCACGATCGAGAACGGGCTGAACCTGTGGATCGTCTCGGACAACCTGCGCAAGGGCGCGGCGCTGAACGCGGTCCAGATCGCCGAACTGCTGGGGAATCGCTGCCTGAAAAAGGGCTGAATCCCTTTACTGCATTCCAGATGATGGCGCCCCTCCGGGCGCCATTTTCAATCTGACCCTCTCGTCGCGCGAGGAGCAGGACCAGTCCCGCGCGGCTTCGTCCTCAATGAAACGGGTTGAGCCATCGTCCAGGCAGAAGTCGATTTCTGCATTGATGTCTCCAAAGGCGACGCCGAGCCAAAAGCTAAGGAAAAGCCCAAGGAAAACGCCGAGGACTGCCATAATCTGGAACACGCGGCGCATTGTCATTCAAGACTCTAGCCCCGGTAGCAAACCCCGCGCCAAAGCATCGGCCAGCAGATCGGCCGCTTCCGCCAACCGCTCATCGACCAGATGCAGGTATTGCGTCCAGTGGCCCAGATGCGACAGCTCATCTGCGCCGTCCGAAATGCCGCGCAGCCCGATCATCGGCAGGCCGAAACGCTGGCAGGCGCGCAGGACGGCAAAGGTCTCCATATCGACCATTTCGGCCACGGTCGCGTCATAACCTGCGCCGCTGACAACGCTTGCGCCGGTCGCGAGGCTAGCCGCCGGCAGGCCCGGTATCTGCGGCAACGCCACTTGTGGCGGCAGGTCCAGCATCGGGGTCTGCCCCTTGGGAAACCCCAAGGCCGAGGCATCCATGTCGCGATATTCGACGGTCGAGACCTGATAGACCCGCGCCTGCTCCAGCACGCGCGACCCCGCTGACCCGAGCGACACGACCATTGCAGGCCGGCGCCCGGCGGCTTGCAGCCCTGCGAGGCCCGAGGTCAGGACCACCGCGGCCTCGACCGGGCCCACCCCGGTCATCAGCGGCGTGATCCGCCTGCGCAGATGGGGGCCATATTCCGCATCGACCGCCATGACGAAAAGAACGTCATATCCTGAGATCCTGTCCATCACCGGCAGGGGATGCATCGCATGTCTCACTTCTGCTGTGGTGCGGGATCAACCGATCCACTGCTGACACAAGTCGCCCCCGGTCTCAACCCGGCATCATGCGCGTTTCCGCCCCGGAGGCGGGGGCAAGCAGGGCCGCATCACGCGCCGGATGGCTGACGGGCAGCTGGAAGCTGACCAGCAGCCGCCCGCCGGACAATGAGCGCAGGCACCAGGTCAACAGCCCCCCCGTCGGGCCGACCAACACACCGTTTGTCGGCGTGGCGGCAGTCAGGGGCATCCGAACCGCATCGCAGAGTGCGTTGAGGCCCGGACTGTCTCCGCAGGCGGAGATCCAGCGCGCGACCTGCTCCTCGACCCCTGTGCGATCGGGGCCACCCCAAAGCTCCGTGTAGCCCCGGTTGGAGAGCAGCAATTCGCCATTCGCCGCAAAGACCGCCACCGCGTCCGCAAGCCCGTCGAGAACCTCCGCCCCGAGGGACAGGTCGGCGCGGAACTTGCGCGTCAGCGAAATCTCGGAGGTGATGTCCTCGAACAGGAAGGCCAGCGCGCCATCCGGGTGGGGGCGGCCCGTCACCCGATAGGTCTGGCCGCCGGGAAGCGACCACATCTCGACATGATGGCCGGATGCAGAGGCCGTCTCCAGCGTGTTCATTCGTTGCCGCCAGCTTCGGTAATCCTTCGGCTCGGGCACCATCCGCGCCTCGCGCAGGCGGTCGAGGAAGGCATAGAGCGTGGGCCGCGCAGTCAGGAACCCGGTGGCAAGCCCGGTCAGGTCGATCAGGGCCGGATTGAAAAGCTGGAGATTGCGCTCGCGGTCGAAAATGGCAAGGCCGATCGGCAGATCCGCGAAGGTCTTGGTCAGCGTCTGGACAAACTCGCGCAGGCTGCGTTCGGCCCGCACCGCTGCATCGGCGGGCAGGGCGATCGCCACGGTCTGATCGGAGACCTCATGCGAATGACATTCATACCAGCGGCTTTGCCGGTCGGTCTGGATCTGGACGCGTTGCGCGCCATGGCTGGCCTGTGCGCCCTCATGCCGAGGCGGCAACTGGATCAGCCTTGGCAGCGGCCACAGCGTCTGGCCCTGCGTCGCGGTATCGGCCAGTTGCAGATAGGCCGAATTGGCCCAAGTGATGTGGCCGAACTCATCCTGTCGCCAGGCCAGCATGGGGGAATGGTCCATGGTGCTGCGCAGGATCTCCAGCTCATGCTCCATCGCGGCGAGGGTGAGCGAGTCGACGACTATCCCCGCATTCTCGGCCATCGGATCGGTCAGGGTCAGCCGCAGATGCCCCTGGCCCAGATCCTCGGCCAGCAGCCGCAGGCCCGAGAGGCCGGCATCGCGGCTGGCCAGCTCGACCCGGTCGCGCCGGCCCAGGTCGTTCAGCGGCTCCACCGCGTCCGGCATCCGTGAGGCGAGCCAGGAGAGCAGGCGCTGCCAGTCCCCCTCGCCCGGCAGAACCATGAGCAAGGCGCGCGCGGGCGCGGTGGCGTCAACCAGTTGCCGGTCGCGAAACAGGAAAACGATCGGCTCCAGCTCCCGCTCGAGCGAGGTTCTGTTGCCCGGCCCCTGTGCGCGCCCTCGCCATCGGCCCGCGATGAGGCGCGCGAGAACCACGGCCGCCAAGGCTGCTGCGAATGCGATCAGGAACTGTGTCAGCATCGGGACGACCTGCCAGTGAATCACCTTCCACCAACAGCTAGCCCCAGAAGCTGAATGAAGGGTTAACGCCGCTTCAGGCCGTGATTTCCGGGTTCGGCCCCAGCGCACCGCGCGTATCCGCCTCGATCAGCCCGCGCGACCAGGCGATGGTGACCTGCGCACCGCGCTGGCGGTTGCCGAAACGAACCACTGCGCCGGACCGCTCCAGCAGCGCCTTGGCGATGAAAAGGCCAAGGCCCATGCCCTCGTAGCCGCGCCCATCCTCGGCGCGGGGGCGAGTGGTGAGGAAGGGGCTGCCGATCCGGGGCAAAAGCTGCGCGGGAAATCCCGGCCCGTCATCGGCGATCCGCAGCCGAAGCTCGCGCCGGCCGAGGCTCGCTTCGATCAGCACCTCGGCCTTTGCGAAATCCACCGCGTTCTGGATCAGGTTGCGCAAGCCATGGATCAGGGCGGCGTCGCGCTGGATGCTGACCGAGGGGTTGGGCACCTCGATGCGGATGCGGATCCCGCGATTCCGGTGCGGGCCCGCCGCTTCCTCAAGCACCTCGCGCAGCGGCGCCGCGCGGATCAGCAGGTCATCCCGGCCCGCGCTGCCCATGGATTTCAGGATCTGCGCGCAGCGTTCCGCCGACTGGCGCAGCAGGGCCAGATCCTCGCGCAGGTCGGAACGGTCGGGCAAGCTGTCGGTGATCTCGTCCTCCATCTCGGCGCTGACCAGTTTGATCGTCGCGAGGGGGGTGCCCATCTCATGCGCGGCCGCAGCCACGACGCCGCCCAGATGTTGCAGCTTCTGCTCGCGCTCGAGCGCCATGCGCGCCGCGAAAAGCGCGTCCGAGGTCGCGCTGATCTCGGCCGTGACGGTCCGGGCATAGAAGGCAAAGAACACCGCCCCGATGACGATTGCGCACCAGTCGCCGACCAGAAGCGGATTGGAAAGGGTCAGGATCGGCCCCTCGGCAAAGGTCAGGGGCCGCGCGAACCATGCCGCCATCGAGACCATGATGAAGGTCGCGGCACCAAGCGCGATCAGCTGCCGGCCGGGCAGGGCGGTCGCCGCCACCGTGACCGGGGCCAGCAGCAGCAGGGCAAAGGGGTTGGACAGCCCCCCGGTCAGCGACAGCAGCGCCGCGATCTGGGCAAGGTCGAAGCCAAGCTGCCACGCGGCCTCGTTCGGGGTGATGCGGCGCGTGTTGCGCAGCATCAGCACGATATTCATCAGGACCGCCAGCCCGATCACCAGAAGCACGGGCAGGAAGGGCAGATGCGCCCCGATCATCAGGGCCGCCGCAACCGCCGCCGACTGGCCACCGATCGCGACCCAGCGCAGCAGGACCAGAGTGCGCAGCCGGATCGGCTCGGGTCCGGGCTGACCCGGAAGCAGATCGAAACGGCGCGAAACAAGCCCGATGAACAAGGGACCCCTCCCATGCGGAAAACCAAGGGGTGATACCCCCCCTGCGGCATTTCAACAACCGCAACCTGTCCGGCCGATCGGACCCGACGTCGACACGCCCCGGATTTGACCGCTGGGGCGAAAGCCCCTAGAAGCACGTCTGCAAATTTCAGGGGTAACTGGACATGGCGGAAAGCCGGAATATTGGACCTGATGCCAGCCTCCTATTGGTTGACGATGACGAGGTCTTTCTGGGCAGATTGGCCCGGGCCATGCAAAAGCGCGGCTTCGAGGTTTCAACAGCCGGATCGGTAAGCGAGGCGCGCCTGATCGTCGCGAAAACTCCTCCGGCCTATGCGGTCGTCGATCTGCGGCTTGAGGATGGCAATGGCCTTGATGTGGTGGATGCGCTGCGCGAGGCGCGGGCGGAAGCGCGCATCGTGGTATTGACGGGATATGGCGCAATAGCGACCGCCGTTGCGGCGGTGAAAATGGGAGCCACGGATTATCTTTCGAAGCCGGCGGATGCCGACGAGGTAATGCACGCCCTGATTTCCAGCACCGAAGTCCTGCCGCCCGCACCGGAATCGCCCATGTCCGCGGACCGGGTGCGTTGGGAACATATTCAGCGTGTTTATGAACAATGTGACCGCAATGTAAGCGAAACCGCCCGCAGGCTGCATATGCATCGCCGGACGCTTCAGCGGATTTTGGCCAAACGTAGCCCGCGCTGAATTAACCTTTTGCATAGGTTGCATTTGAACAAATGCATCCTCTAATATGATCGGCATATATAAATAGCTGCGCAGGAAAGCGAATCTATGGAATTGGACCTGGACAAACTGTCCCTTCGCGAACTTCGCGATCTCCGCAACAAGGTGGAGAAAGCAATCTCGACCTTCGAAGATCGCCGCAAGCGCGAGGCGCTGGCCGCCGTCGAAACCGCCGCGCGCGAGTTTGGCTTCAGCCTTGCCGATCTCGCCGATGCCAAGTCAAGCCGCAGCAAGGTCGCGCCGAAATACGCCAATCCGGCTGATCCCGAAGCGACCTGGACGGGTCGCGGCCGCAAGCCGCGCTGGGTTGTCGAGGCGCTGGACGCCGGGCGCAAGCTGGAAGAACTGGAAATCTGAAATACTGGAAACTCCGCCGTTTGGTGGAGTTTTCATATCGGGCCACCGTCGATATCCGCAATGACTGCGGCGAATCTTTCAAGATATGCATTTCGTGTTTCGACCGGCGGCCTCAGCCTGATTTCCAATCCCTCCAGCAGCCGGGAATCCGGGACCGGAAAAAGCTTGTCGGCCTCCGCGCGCGAGAATCCGGCGATCTGAACCGCCTCAAGCCAGGCCGAAATCCGGTCCGCGCGCTTGATTGTGCCCTTCACCTCCTTGGGCAATTGAGCGGGCAGGCCGAAACGGCGATGAATTGCCGCCGTCAAACGGGCATCCATTTCGCCATATTCGCTGCCAAGCGCCGCCTTTACCGGCGAGATCATGTCGCCGATCACATATTCCGGCGCATCGTGAAGCAGCGCCGCCAAATGCCAGAGCGGTGGACTTTCAGGTTCGGTCCGGCGATGTATTTCCTCGACCAGCAGGGAATGTTCGGCAACCGAATAGGGCCAGTCGCCATGCGTCTGGCCGTTCCATCTGGCGACAAAGGATAATCCATGCGCGATGTCGCTGATTTCAATGTCGAATGGCGTGGGATCCAGCAAATCCAACCGACGGCCCGACAGCATTCTTTGCCATGCCCGTTTCGCGCGCTTTGCCATGATCACAACTCCGTCAATTCCGGGCAGGCTAGCGCGCGAATTTGATCGACGCCAGCCAATGAATAAGGCCCGCCTTTGGAAGAAAGGCGGGCCTTGACGAAAATGTGATGCTTCAGGAAAGCGGCTGGTCCGCCGGGCGTTCCGCCTGGGCCCGGCGGGCGATTTCCTGACGATAGAGCGCCACGAAGTCGACCGGGTCCATGTTGAAGGGCGGGAAGCCACCGTCACGGGTCATGTCCGAGATGATGCGCCGCACATAAGGGAACATCATGCGCGGGCATTCGATCATCAGGAACGGGTGGAGCTGGTCCTCGGGGACGCCCTCGACATGGAAGATCCCGCCGTAATCCAGCTCGCACAGGAAGATCGGCGACTTGTCCTTGGCGTTGGTCGACTGCACGCGGAACTTGGTCACGACCTCATACTGGTGCTCGACCGCGCGCTTGCGGGCGTCGAGGCTGACCTGCACGCTGATTTCCGGCTGCACGTCGCCCGAGGGCAGGCCCTTCTGCGCGACCGCGTTCTCGAAGGACAGGTCCCGGATATACTGGGTCAGGATCTGCATGCGGACGGCTGCTTGCGCGCCGGGATTGGCGGCAGGCGCGTCGGTAATGGTCTCATCGCTCATTGGGGCTCTCCCTGAATTTTGCGGGGGGTTCTAGCACTCCCTTGGCCCGCGCTCAATGGCGGGTCCAGCCGGAATTGCCCCGCGTCCCGTCCTCACCCGGCCGCTTGTCGGTCAGACCTTCGCGGATCGGGGCGGGCGGATCGTCCTGGACCGAGTATTCGCCATCGATGACGCCATCGCCGCGCGAACGCCCGCGCCCGAATCCGGCCGGGAAATCGCCGGCATAATCACTCTCGCTCCCGCGCCCTCTGACGCCAAAACCCGAGACCCGGACCCGTCCGCCCATCCAGCGCAGAACCAGATCCCTGACCGCGGGGACAAGCAGCAGCAGGCCAAGCGCGCTGGTGAACAGTCCGGGCACGATCATCAGCACCCCCGCGATCATGCTCATCGCGCCATGCGCCATGGGCGCGGTGGGGTCACGGAACTCCTGCATCGCGCGCTGGACATCCAGCATTGCGACCGCGCCCTGACGACGCATCACCGCGGCACCTGCCAGCGAGGACAGGATGACCAGCGCGATGGTCGGAAGGACGCCGATGGCCCCGCCGACCTGGATGAACAGCGCGATCTCGACGATCGGCAGGATCACGAATGGCAATAGCAGCCACATGGGCGCCCCCTTAACTTCTGACTTCGCAGGGGGGGCAACTGGACTTGGCCCGCCCTGCACCCTACATAGGTATTTGATGCCCAGTTAGAAAGCTCCCCCAGGACCGTTGATGTCGAACCCCATGCTGCAGCTTCTCGTTCTCGCCGCGATCGCCGTATTCCTGATCCTGCGGTTGCGGGGTGTCCTGGGCACCCGCGACGGCTTCGAAGCCCCGCGAGTCCCCGATGAAACCACGCCACCCCGCCGCTTCGACGTGATCGAGGGCTCGGCGGAGAATTTCGACAATGACATCGATGATCATGTCGAGCCCGGCAGCGCCAATGCGCGCGCCCTGGCCGCGATGAAGCAGGTCGAGCCGAGCTTCGCGGTCGGTCCCTTCCTCTCCGGCTCCAAGGCCGCGTATGAGATGATCCTGATGGCGTTCGAGCGTGGCGACCTGTCCGAGGTCCGTGCCTTCCTCGCCCCGCAGGTGGCCGAAGCGTTCGAGAGCGTGATCGCCGACCGGAACGCCCGCGGCCTGACGACCCAGGCGCAATTCCTCGGCACCCGCGAAACCACGCTGAGCAGCGCAGAGTTCAACCCCGCGACCGGCGAGGCCGAGATCTCGGTCCGCTTCGTGGGCGAGGTGATCATCGCCACCCGCGATGCCCAGGGAAATGTTGTCGAAGGCGATGCCAAGGCCGCGCGCAAGCAGCGTGACACCTGGACCTTCGCGCGCCAGATGGGCGCCGAAGACCCGAACTGGCAGCTTGTCGCCACCGCGTAATGGCACGGCGACGGGGCCTCACGGCCGACGAAAAGGCCCTGTGGTCCCGCATCGCCGCAACGGCGGTCCCGCTCGACCCGGCACGCAAGGCCCCGGCCCAGCCTGACCGCGTCCCGCCCGCACCACAGATGCCGGCGGTCACGCCCGCGCCGGATCCCCTGCCGCTCGGCGATTTCCGGATCGGATCGCGGCCCCTGAAGCCCGCCGCGACCCGGATCGACCTTTCCCCGCATCCCGGCCACGCGCTGCGCGACCAGCCGGTCCGCATGGACCACAAGACCCATCGCCGGATGAGCCAGGGCAAGCTCTCCCCCGAGGCGCGCATCGACCTGCATGGCATGACGCTCGCCGTCGCCCAGCCGGCGCTGATGCGCTTCGTGCTGAATGCCCAGGCCTCGGGTCTTCGGCTGGTCCTCGTGATCACCGGCAAGGGGCGTGAGGGCGGGCCCGAGGCCCCGCTGCCCGTCCGCCCCGGCGCGCTGCGCCATAACGTGCCGCTATGGCTGCATATGGCGCCGCTCAGCCAGCTTGTTCTACAGGTCCGCCCGGCGCATCGGCGCCATGGCGGCGAGGGTGCCTATTACGTCTATCTGCGGCGCTGACGAAACAGGCGGTCCGAAAGGCCGCCCTGTCAGGCCCGGTAATTGGCCTTCGGCCCGGCAAACCACCAGATGATCAGCCCCAGCACCGGCAGGATCGCGACCAGCAGGATCCAGATGATCTTGGTCGATGTCTGGACATCGGTATTGATGATCGAAGCGATCGCCCAGACGTCGAGGGCAAAGATGACCGCACTGATGATATAACCCATGAACCTTCCTCAAGCTGCTGCCACCATCAGAACGATGGCAGCAGCGGGAAGTTCCTCACAGGACGTAGCGCGACAGGTCGGTCGAACGCGAGAGATCGCCCAGATGCTTCTCGACAAAGGCATCGTCGACGACCACCGCCTCGCCCGAGCGATCCGGCGCGCTGAAGGACAGCTCCTCGAAGACCCGCTCGATCACGGTATAGAGCCTGCGCGCGCCGATATTCTCGACCGAGCCGTTCACCTCGGCCGCGATCCGCGCCAGCGCCCGGATGCCGGTTTCGGTAAAACTCACCTCCACCCCTTCGGTCGCCATCAGCGCGGTATATTGCCGCGTCAGGGCGTTGTCCGTCTCGGTCAGGATGCGGATGAAGTCCTCTTCGGTCAGCGCCCGCAACTCCACCCGGATCGGCAGTCGCCCCTGCAACTCTGGCAGCAGGTCCGAGGGCTTGGCGATATGGAACGCGCCCGAGGCGATGAACAGGATATGATCGGTCCTGACCGGGCCATATTTGGTCGAGACGGTGGTGCCCTCGATCAGCGGCAGCAGGTCGCGCTGGACCCCCTCGCGGCTGACATCCCCGCCCCGCGCATCGGTCCGCGTCGCGACCTTGTCGATCTCGTCGATAAAGACGATGCCGTTCTCCTGCACCGATTCCAGCGCGGCGGTCTTGACGGCCTCGTCGTCCAGCAGCTTGTCCGCCTCTTCCGAGATCAGCAGCTCATAGCTTTCCGCGACGGTGATCTTGCGGCGCACCCGGCGGCCGCCAAAGGCCTTCATCAGGCCGGACAGATCCATCATCCCGCCCATGGCCTGCCCCGGCTGGCCCGGAACCTCCATCATGCCGAAGGGATTGGAATTGTCCTGCACCTCAAGCTCGATGACGGTATTGTCCAGCTCGCCCCGCTTCAGCTTGTCGCGGAACATCTCGCGGGTCTGCTCGCGCGCGCCATCGCCGGCAAGCGCCGCCACGACACGGTCCTCGGCGGACTTATGGGCCTTGGCCTTGACCTCCTCGCGCATCCGCTCGCGCGTCTCGATGACGGCGGCATCGGCAAGGTCGCGGATGATCTGTTCGACATCGCGCCCGACATAGCCGACCTCGGTGAACTTCGTCGCCTCGACCTTCAGGAAGGGCGCGCGGGCCAGCTTCGCCAGCCTCCGGCTGATCTCGGTCTTGCCAACGCCGGTCGGCCCGATCATCAGGATGTTCTTCGGATAGACCTCATCGCGCAGATCATCGCCCAGCTGGCGCCGGCGCCAGCGGTTGCGCAGGGCGACGGCGACGGCACGCTTCGCCTCCTTCTGACCGATGATGAAGCGATCCAGCTCGGACACGATCTCGCGCGGCGTCAAATCACTCATGTTGAACCTTTCTTCTTCGCGGAAACCGGCTGGAATTCACCGTTTCCAAAATACCCCGGGGGGAAGTCCGCAGGACGGGGGGCAGCGCCCCCCTTCTTCAGCCCAGAACCTCGACCGTCAGATTGCCATTGGTGTAAACGCAGATATCGGCAGCAATGGCCATGGCCTTGCGGGCGACGCCCTCGGCATCCAGCTCGCTCTCCATCAGCCCGCGCGCGGCGGCCAGCGCGAAATTGCCGCCCGACCCGATCGCCGCCACGTCATGCTCGGGCTCAAGCACATCGCCCGCCCCGGTCACGACATAGATCTCGCGACCGTCGGTCACGATCAGCATCGCCTCCAGATTGCGCAGGTACTTGTCCATGCGCCAGTCTTTCGCCAGATCGACGCAGGCGCGGGCAAGCTGGCCGGGCGCGGCTTCCAGCTTCTTCTCCAGCCGCTCCAGCAGGGTGAAGGCATCGGCGGTGGAACCGGCAAAGCCCACGACCACGTCATGCCCGCCGGGGGTCAGGCGGCGCACCTTGCGCGCCGTGCCCTTCATCACGGTCGGGCCCACGCTGACCTGACCGTCCCCGGCGACGACCACCTTGCCGCCGCGCCGCACCGCCAGAATGGTGGTGCCGTGCCAGCCGGGAAATTTCTCATCGGACATCGGTATTCTCCGCTTTGGTCTTGGCCGTCAGATATGGGTCACGCGGGTCTTTCGCAACCCGAGGCCTGCGGCTAGGCTCCCCGGCATGAGCCCAACGACCCTCCTGCGCGTCTATCTCGAACCCTCGATGCTCAACTCCGCCCGCGAGGGCAGCTTCAACTTCCTGAACGTGCTCCGCCGCGCGGTCGAGGAGGCGGGCTGGCGCGTCGAATGGTGCGAGACCGGACGCGAGGCGCGAAACCGCGCCCCCGACCTCGACGGCTACGCGCTCTACCATGCCGAGGCCCCGACCCATGACCGGGCGCTGACCTTCCGCCGCGCCTATCACTATCCGTTCTGGCAGATCGAGCGCGCGCAACAGCGCTGGCGATTCGACGTGGCGCGGAGCCCCTTCGACCCGCAGGCGATCGACCCCGAGGAGGCGCGCGGCTTCATGGACCGCCTGCGCGAACGCGTGCTGCCTGGCCCGCCGCCCCGGCGAGGCGAGCATATCCTCGTCCCTCTTCAGGCCCGGCTTCGCGAATGCCGCAGTTTCCAGACCATGAGCCCGCTCGAGATGCTCGATCGCGTGGCGGCAACCGGCCGGCCCGTCACCGCGACCCTGCATCCGAAGCTCGACCTGCCCGCCGGGGACACCGAGGCGCTACACGAGCTTGCGCGGCGGCACGGAAACCTGCGGATCGGAGGACGCACAACCGAGCTTCTGAGCGACTGCGCCTTCGTGGCGACCCAGAACAGCGGCGCGGCCTTCGACGGCTACATCCTCGGCAAGCCCGCCGTGCTTTTCGCGCAGATCGACTTCCACCATATCGGCCTCAATGTCGCGGAGATGGAGGCCGGGCCGGCCCTTGCCGCCGCGATGCGCCATGCGCCGGATTTCGACCGGTACGTCTACTGGTTCCTGCAGGAGAAATCGGTCAACGCGACCCTGCCGGATGCCGCCGAACGTATCCGCGCCGCAATGAGAAAGGGCGGCTGGCCAATCTGACCGCCGCCCTATCCATTTCAGGTCTTTTCGCCGATCAGATCGCGTCGTCGATCCAGGCCTTCAGCGCCGCCTTGGGGGCCGCGCCGATCTTGTTCGAGACGACCTGCCCGTCCTTGAACAGGAACAGCGCCGGAATGCCGCGCACGCCAAGGGCGGCCGGGCTTTCGGGGTTCTCGTCGACATTGACCTTCACGATCTTGACCTTGTCGCCATATTCGGCGGCCAGTTCCTCGAGGGCGGGGCCGATCTGACGGCAGGGGCCGCACCACTCGGCCCAGAAGTCGACCACGACCGGGGTGGCGGACTGGCGGACTTCGTTGTCGAATTCGGCATCGGAAACGGCTTGGGTGGCCATGAAAAACTCCTGCGATACGCCGGGTAGGGCCCGGCAGGGCATGTCCTACCAGAGCTAGGCACGCGGGGGGGCGCGGTCAAGGCCCGCAATGACGGCATCAAGCAGCGGATCGGGCAATGCCATCAGGCTGCGCGGCGCGGTCCACAGCACCGCCGCCTCGACCGGCCGGTCAGGCCAAAGCTGCCGCAGCGCCGCGCGATAGGCCGCCATCTGCCGCAGGATGCCCAAGGGCGTGTCCTCGGGGCGCGCGGGCACGTCGCGGTTCGACTTGTAATCGACGGCCAGAATCCGGTCCGGCGCGACCACCAGCCGGTCGATCTTGCCCCAGAGCATCCCGATCCCCGGCAGCGGCGCGGAAAGCGCCAGTTCCTGAAACACCTCCGCATCCTCGGGCAGCACGAAAACCTCGGAGAGCGCGGGCGCCGTCAGAACCTCGCGCGCCTCGTCCAGCAGCCCGACAAGCAGCGCGGGCTCGGGGAGGCCTCCCTCGGCATCGGCCAGCAGGTCGCGGGCGATGGCCGGCCAGTCCGCGGCGTCGCGCCCCGGCAGATGCTCCAGCAGCAGATGCAGGCGGGTGCCGAACAGCATCGCGGCTTCGCCGTCACCCTCGCCCTGTCCCGGCATGACCTTCGCGCCGCCAAGGCCGGTTGCCGCGACCGGACGCCGCTTCTCGGGCATTGGCGGAGGGGCGGCGCGCAGCCATGCGGGCTCAGCGATCTCTGGACGCGCGATCTGCACCCTCTCGGGCGCGGTCTCGGGCCAGTTGCCGAATTCCAGACGCCGGATTTCGCCACCCCAGCTTGCGGGGATGCGCGTCTCGGTCAGGTCGCTGCGGGAGACGCCGGCCTCGACCATGCCGTGCCAGCTTTCCGCATCCGTCTCGCCCGCGGCCGCGACGATCAGCCAGCTTTCCGCCCGCGTCAGCCCGACATAAAGCAGGCGCTTGCGCTCCTGCAACTGGCGCGTGGTGCGGTCGGCGGCCAGCAGCTCGACGGTTTCCGGGCGCTCGCCCTTGGTGCCGCGCCACAGCGCCATGCCACCGGGGCCGACCATCACCTGATCCTCGCGTGGGGGCCGGCGCTTGGCCGCGTCGGGCATGATGACGATGGGGCTTTCCAGACCCTTGGAGCCGTGGACCGTCATCACCCGAACCAGCCCCTCGCCATCCTCGCCGGCGCTGCCCGGCTGGCGGCGGACCTCGACATCGTCGCCGCTCAGCCAGACGAGGAAGCCGGTCAGCGACGGCGTTTCCGAGCTTTCATAGTTCATCGCCTGCGACAGCAACTCGTCGATGCCGTCCTCGGCCTCCGTTCCAAGTCGGGCGATCAGTCGCTCGCGCCCGCCATGACGGATCAGCAGGCGCTGGATCAGGTCATAGGGCCGCATGAAGCCGGTCTGTCCCATCAGGTCCGAAAGCAGATCGACCGCCGCGCGATGCCCGGAATCGCGCAGGCGCCGCCACAGGTATTCGCCCTTCTTCCGCCCCGCGGCCAGCCGGTAAAGCTCCTCCTCGGTGATCCCGAACAAAGGCGAGCGTAGCGCGGCGGCCAGCGCCAGATCGTCCTCGGGCGTGGCAAGGACGGAAAGCACGGCGCGGATGTCGCGCACCGCCATCTCTCCGGCCAGCTTCAGACGGTCCGCGCCCGCGACCGGCAGGTTCGCCGCCTTCAGCGCCGCGATGACCTCGGCGAAGAGTTCGGACCGGCGCTGGACGAGGATCAGGATGTCGCCGGCGCGGACCTGCCGGACCTTGCCGTTCTTCGCGTCAAAGATCGGGCTGCCCAGCATGTCGCGGACGGCACGGGCAATGGCGCGGGCAAGCTGCGTGGTCTCGGAATTCTCGGCCGGCTGGTCCACCGGATCGGTCCAGTCGCCCGGCTCGGGCTTCTCGGGCTTGGGGACCGGCGGCCACAGATCGACCCGCCCCGGCATCTCGGACCGGAAGGCAAGGTGGCGGGGCGGATCGCCCAGCCCTTCGGAGGCCGCACCGGCAAAGACCTGATCCACCACCGACAGGATCGCGGTCGAGGACCGGAAGCTGTGCCGCAATTCCAACACCTGCATCGGGTTCTGGACGGCCGCGAACGCCTGCGAGAACCCCACGCGCCGCGCCTCGAACACCGTGATGTCGGCACCCTGGAAGGAATAGATCGACTGCTTGGGATCGCCGACCACGAACAGGCTGCGCGAGCCCGCCTCGCGCGCGCCCTGACCCGAGGTGAACTCATCCGTCAGGCTCTGGATCACCTGCCATTGGCCGGGGCTGGTGTCCTGCGCCTCGTCGACCAGAATATGGTCGATGCCGCCATCCAGCCGGAACAGCACCCATTGCGCCATGCTGCCTTCCGACAGCAGCCGCGCCGTGCGGTCGATCAGGTCGTCGAAATCGAGATAGCCGCGCAGCGCCTTTTCCCCGCGATAGCGCGACAGGAAGGCGTGGCCAAAGCGATGCAGCGCCAGCGTCCTTTCGGCATGGCTCAGCGCGACGCGGCGCGGGCGGGCCGATTCCACGCGCTCCATCAGGATCATCAGGTCGTCGATCAGTTCCGCGCAGGGGCCGTTGCGCAGGGCCTTGGTCGGAAATGTCTGATACTTGCCCGAGAAGGGCTCCTTGGCGGTCCCGCCGTTCAGCAGGACCGATTCAAGGATCATCAACTCGGCCAGCCGCGGTCGGGTCCAGTCGCCCACGGAAAGCTTCGACGCCGCCTTCTGGTCATTCGCGCCGCTTTTCAGCAGATGCGGGATCAGCGCCGCGATCACCAGCGCGCCATCGGCAAAGGTGCGCGCGATCAGCGAGGACAGATCCTCACCCGGCTCCAGCCCGCAGGCGGTCCAGATCGCGGCCAAGTCGGCGGCCTCCTCGAACCCCTTGAGGCCCGAAAGGAAGCCGTCCAGCTTTTCGCCCGAATGTAGCGCCAGCAGATCGGCAAGTTCGGGGGCATCCTCGCGCGCCATGTCCTCGATGATCTCGGCGCGGATCAGCGCGGCGCTGCGGTCGTCAAGCTCGGTAAAGCCGTGCGGAACGCCCGCCTCGATCGGAAAGCGGCGCAGGACGCCCGCGCAGAAGCTGTGGATGGTCTGGACCTTCAGACCGCCCGGCGTCTCGATCGCGCGGGCAAAGAGGCGGCGGGCGGCGCGCAGGTCGGGGGCGCGCGCCTCGCCCAGCCGGGCCAGTTCGGCGCGCAGCTCGGCCTCGGGCAACATCGCCCATTTGCCCAGCCGCGCCAGCAGGCGGTTCTGCATCTCGGTCGCGGCGGCCTTGGTATAGGTCAGACACAGGATGCGTTCCGGCGCGGTCCCGGCCAGCAGCAGGCGCGCGACCCGGTCGGTCAGCACCCGCGTCTTGCCCGAGCCGGCATTCGCCGTGAGCCATGTCGAGCGCAGCGGATCGGCGGCCTGAACCTGCGCCCGCGTCGCGTCGTCGAATGCCGGGCTAGTCATCGCGGAACCTCTCGGGCACGGAAATCTGCGTCGCGTCCCATTCGCCGTGGCGCGAGAGATGGTCGTAATCGCTGGCGTTCCCGGTCCGCTCCATCGCGAGGCGGGCGGTAAAGCCGCGCTCGCCCCGCAGATAGCGGCCGATCAGGTCGACAAAGCCCACCCATGTCTCGCGCGCGAAGCCGGGGAGAAAGTCGCGGTTCTCGGTTTTGCCCTCGCCGCCAAGCTGGATATAGCTGATCCCCTCGACCGCGGCCCGGCCGAGGCCCTTGAAGGCCCCTTCCTCGACCATCGCGGCCTCCAGCGGCAACTGCTTGTCGAAATGCCGGATCTGGGCGTCGCTCGGCGGCTTGCCGGACTTGTAGTCATAGACATGCACCCGCCCATCCAGCAGGCGGTCAAGCCGGTCGGGCTTGGCGATCAGGCGGAAATCGACGCCGGGGATGCCAAGCTCGGCATATTCCTCGACCACGGTGGGGCGGCCCTGATCCAGACGCCGCGCCTCGTCCGCCATCAGCCGGTCGGCGATGCCCGCGATCCGCGCGCGCCAGAACAGCCGGGCCGAGGGCCAGGGCACCCCCTCCTCCAGCACCTCGCCGGTGATCCCGAGAAGCCGCGCCTTCATCGCCTCCGGCGTCTCGGGCAGATCGGGCAGGCCGCGCAGGAAACGGTCCATGATGTCGTGAAGAACGGTGCCGCGTTCGGCCGCATCGGCCTCGGGGCGCAGCGGGTCCAGCGCGCGCAGGCCCAGCACCCGGCGGGCATAGATCGCATAGGGGTCGCGGATCAGCGTCCTGACCTCGGTGACCGACATCTGCCGCAGCGCGGGCGCGGGCGGAATGGGCGAGGGGCGGCGCGCCGGTTCCAGCTGCAGGCGTGGGCGGCCCTGAACCTCGACCAGATCAAGCCAGCTCTGCCCCCGCGCCCGCATCTGCGCCAGCGCCTCGCGCCCCTGCTGGTCGGGCAGGCCGCCAAGCAGGTTCACCAGACGGTTCAGCCAGCGCGAGGGGATCGTCTCGGCCTCGGCATCGCGACGGGCGCGGGTCAGGATCACCTCGGCCGCGCCGATGGCCTGCTGGAAGTCATGCGCGGCCAGACCCACCCGCCGCTCGGGCAGGGTCAGCCCCGCCGCAAGCCGCATCGGCCGCGAAAGCCAGGGATCGGGGGGCAAGGCCTGCGGCCAGCCACCCTCGTTCAACCCGGCAAGGATCGCGAGCCCCGCGACCTCGGACACCGCCTCGGTCCGTGCCTCGCGCGGGCCACGGAACCGCACGAGCGGGTGGGAGGCCACGTCCTCGCGCACCGCCTGAGCCTGCAACTCGCCCCGCAGCAAGTCGCCGAACTCGCCCGGACGCAGCGGCGGACCATGATCCGCGTGCCGCGCCAGATGGTCGAGGACACCGCGCGCCAGCCCGCCCGCCGCCTTGCCCCAAAGCTCGGAGGCGTCGGCGCTGCCCTCAGGCCCGGCGGCCAGATCCTCGGCCATCCGGCGCAGGTCGGCCAGCCGCGCCGCGACCGGGCGCGGGCCGCGATCCAGCGCCAAGGGCACGATCCGGTCGAGAAGCGAGGCCAGCCACAACGCCCAGGGCTTTCGCCGCTCGTCCCCGCGATCGGCCCAATCCCTCAGCGCATCGCCATCGGGGAATGCCGGACCCTTCGCGCGTAATTCCAGTTCCAAATCGCGGCTGTGGCGCAGGTGTTCACGCCGGAAGTCCGGGCCAAGGCCGGTCGCCATCACCGGATGCTTCAGCAGGACCAGCAGCCCGTCGATCATCATCTCCGCGCCGTAAAGGTCGGCGACATGGCGCAGGAACAGGCCGGGTGCGGTCAGCGGCAAAGGCCGCCCCGCGGAATCGTCGGGGATGATGCCCCAACGGTCCAGCGAGGACTGCACGCGCCGGGTCAGCATCCGGTCGGCAGTGATCAGCGTGACCGAACGGTCGCGCTCCACCGCCTCGCGGATGATCAGCGCAATCGCCTCGGCCTCCTCACCGGGATTTTCGGCCTCGATCAGCGCAAGGTTCTGCGTCAGGGGGACCAGCGGGCCAAGATCCGGGCCTTCCTCGATCCATTGGTCGGTGACCGGCGCGGGCCTCAGCGCCAGCGAGATCAGGCGGTTCCGCCCCGGATCGGGGGCTGTCCCCGCCACCCAGTTGGAAGGCATGCCGAATTCGGCCACGAAAGGCGCGTAGCGGGCCTGGGGGTGATCCTCCAGCGCGTCGAGCCCGTCCCAGACCGATGGCGGCAGGTCGGGATCGAAGCCCGGCAGCACCACCGCGCCCATCGGCAGGCGGGCGACGGCGCGCATGAAATCCCGCGTCGCGCCATGCGAGCCGGTCGAACCGGCGATGACCACCGGCCCGTCGGGCAGGTTCCGGCCCTGCGCCCAGTCGGCGGCAAGGCTTTCGGCGGCGGCGCGCTGGCGCGCCTCGCGGTCCTGCGGCGGGTCCGAATGATAATAGCCGGCGGCGATGCGCAGAAAGGCCAGCGCGCGGCCCCAATGCTGGGCATGCTCGCCCGCGTCGATCCGGTCCAGCGCCTCCGGTCCCAGCCCTTCAAGCTGCATTTCGGCCATCAGCCCTGCCAGCGAGGTCGCAAGCTCGGGCACGGACTGGCCCTGCGCAAGATCGGGCTGGGCGCGGAGCGCGGCGTCGATCAGCCGGCCAAGCTCCAGCCGCCGGGCGAGGGGCGGGGTCGCCGCGCCGCCGCCGATATCGGCGATCAGCCGCAGTTTCGGCAGGATCAGCGGCCCGCGCCAGATCAGCGCATCGCGCAGCGCCATCAGCGATTGCCCCGAGTTCGCAAAGACCGTGACCCGCGCCATGTCCTGCGGCGGCCGGTTCCGCATCCGCGCGATCAGTCCATCGGCGAAGGCGCCGGCGAAATCCGCGCCGCAGGGCAGGGCGAAAAACCCGCTTTCCCAGTCAGACATCCAGCAGCGCCTCGGCCAGCGGAATGCAATCGGGGCGGCCGACATCGCACCACTCGCCATCATGGATCAGGCCGTAAGCCCGGCCATCGGCAATCAGCAGATCCCAGAGCCGGTTCAACGAGAACACCTCCCCCTCGATCCCGGCCAGCCGGTCCGGGCGGATGATCTGCGCGCCGCCATAGACCAGATCGCCCTTGCGGATCAGCCGCTTTGCCGGGTCGAGGCTGAAATCGCCCCCGCCCTGACGGCCATGCGTGCGCGCGATCGGGACCAGCATCAGCAGCGCATCCATGCTGTCATCCCAGGCATCCACAAGCGCGCGGATCGGGTTCTCGCCGGTCCAGATCACATCGGGATTCATCGTGATCACAGGCCCCGGACCCAGCAGCGGCAGCGCCTTCCTGAGGCCGCCGCCGGTTTCCAGCAGCAGCCCGGCCTCGTCCGAGATCAGGATGCCGCGCCCCGCGACATGGTCGCGGATCTGCTCGCCCAGATGGTGTGTGTTCAGGACGATGCGCCCGACCCCGGCCTCGCGGCCCTGATCCAGCGCGCGGTCCAGCAGGGTCCGGTTGCCGACGCGGATCAGCGGCTTTGGCGTCACATCGGTCAGCGGGGCCATCCGGGTGCCCTTGCCGGCGGCAAAGATCATCAGGGGCAGCGTCATCCTTGCGCGATCCTTTCGATCACCTCCGGCGAGGGCGCGGGAATCCCCTCCAGCGCCGCGGCCAATGGGGCGAGCGCCGGATGCGCAAGGTCGCGCTGGATCGCATTCCAGACCCTTGGCATGAAGGCCAGATAGCGCGGCTTGCCGTCACGCTGCGCAAGGCGGGTGAAGATCCCCATGATCCGCAGGTTTCGCTGCGCGCCCAGCAGCGCATAGGCGGCGCGGAAACGCGCGCCATCCACGCCGGTCGCGGCGATGTAGCGGGCGATCTCGGCCTCCTCCAGCGCCGGGTCGACATCGCGGCGCGCATCCTGCAACCCCGAGACGAGGTCATAGGCCGGATGCACCGCCACCGCGTCCTGAAAATCCAGCAGCCCCAGCGGGGCGTCGTCGCGCCAGATCAGGTTCTCGGCATGGAAGTCGCGCAGGCCCAGAACCGGAGGCATGTCGGCGGCCAGTTCGGCATGAAGCCGTTCGATCAGCGGCGCGACTTCGGCGCCAAGACTGGGCGTGCCCGCGGCGGCGGGATAGTATTCCGCGAAAAGCCCGACTTGCCGCGCCAGTTCCGGCCCGTCCAGCGCCTGAACGAAATCGGGCGGCGCATGGCCATGCAACTCGACCAGCAGGTCGGTCATGCGGCCATAGATGCGCGGGGCAAGCTGCGGCTCGGCCTCGAGCACCCGGGCGACGAGGTCATCGCCCAGATCCTCGATCAGCAGCAGCCCCTCGGGCTGATCCGCGGCGAGGACCTCGGGCGCGTGAAGCCCGCGAGCCCTGAGCCATTGCGCCACGGCGACGAAAGGCCCGACGCTGCCGGGCGCGGCATCCATCAGGACCGCGCTGCGTCCGTCCTCGATCAACCGGAAGTAGCGGCGAGACGAGGCGTCGCCCGCCAGCGGCAGCACCCGCGCCCCGGCCCAGCCGGCGCGGTGGATCAGCCGGGCGATGGCCGGAAGCCGCGCCATTCCGCCCCAGCGCGGCGCGGCCCCGGCAAGGGTGATGCGGCGCAGATCGGGAAAATCGGCCAGCGGCTCAAGGCCCAGCACCAGCGGATCGGGCAGGGGGCCGCCGTGATCGGGCCATTCGATCAGCACGATCGCCTCGCGCATCGCCTCGTCCAGTCCCAGCTCGACCAGTTCCTCGGGATGGGTCAGGCGGTAGAGGTCGGCATGCCAGATCTCGGTCCCCATCGGGTCCTCGTAGGTCTGGACCAGCGTGAAGGTGGGGCTGGGCACATCCTCGGCCATGTCGCCTTGGCGCGCGCGGATGAAGGCGCGGGCGAAATGCGTCTTGCCCGCCCCCACCGGCCCCTCGAGGGCGACCACGTCGCCGGGTTTCAGGACAGCCGCCATCACCCGCGCAAGGCAGGCGGTCAGGTCGGCATCGGCGGGGTCAAGCGTCGCAAGCAGGGTCATGTCGGTGAACTTAAAGGGCAGCGCGGCCGGGCGTCAAAGCCCCAGCACATCGGCCATGTCATATTCGCCCGGCCCCTTGTCCTGACCCCAAAGCGCGGCATGAAGCGCGCCGCGCGCGAAGATGGCGCGGTCGGTCGCAAGGTGGCGCAGCACCACGCGCTCGCCCCCGGTGGCGAAGATCACGTCATGTTCGCCCACGACGTCGCCGCCCCGGATGGCCGAGAAGCCGATGGTTCCCGGCACGCGCGCGCCGGTGATCCCCTCACGCGCCGGCGTGCGCAATTCGTCGAGGTCGCGGCCCCGCCCCTCGGCCGCGGCCTCGCCCAGCATCAGCGCGGTCCCGGAGGGGGCGTCGACCTTGCGGTTGTGATGGGCCTCGACCACCTCGACATCCCAGTCCTCGCCCAGCACGGCCGCGACCTTGCGGGTCAGGCCGACCAGCAGGTTGACGCCAAGGCTCATATTGCCGGCGCGGATGATCGGGGCGTGGCGGGCGGCGGCCTTGATCCGGGCAAGGTCCGCGGGCGCGAAGCCGGTGGTGCCGATGACATGGACGGCGCGGGCCTGCGCGGTCAGCTCGGCGAATGCCACGGTCGCCGCCGGGGTGGTGAAGTCGATCACCGCCTGCGCCTTGGCGATCGCGTCGATCGGATCGTCGGTGGCGATGACGCCGACCGCCGCGCCCCCCATCGCCTCGCCGATGTCGCGCCCGGCCCAAGGGCTGCCCTCGCGCACGATCGCGCCGACCAGACGCGCCTGATCGGAGGCAAGCACGGTCCGCAGCAGCATCTGTCCCATGCGCCCCGACGCACCCGTGATGACGATTCCCGGCTTTTCCATGTCCATACCCCCGTTTTGGCATGGTCTATCCCGTTGCGGCGCGCGCCGCGACCCCCTACATCTGCGCGCATGGCACAGAACCGCTTTCATTCCGGCACAGGTCCCTCGCAGCGTCAGTTGCGCGTGGGCGAACTGATCCGCCGCACGCTGTCCGACGTCCTGCTGCGCGGCGACGTCCATGACCCCGAGCTGAACCGCCACTCGATCACGGTGGGCGAGGTCAGGACATCGCCCGACCTGAAGGTCGCGACCGCCTATGTCCTGCCGCTGGGCGGTCAGGGCGCCGAGGAGGCGCTGGCCGCGCTGCGCCGCAATGCGGGCGAGCTGCGCCATCTGGTCGCCAAGGCGATGACGCTGAAATACGCGCCGCAGCTTCGCTTCGTGCTGGACGAGACCTTCGACCGCATGGACGACACCCGCCGCCTTCTGAACGAGGACCGCGTGCGCCGCGATGTCGAGCATCACGACGAAGAAGACGATGAAGATTGACCTGAAGCGGCGGCTGGGCCTTGCGATCGGCGCGCTGGTCGCGATGACCCTGCCCGCCATGGCCGGCATCTGCGAGAAACGCGATTTCGACGGGCGCGGCTATGTCATCTGCACGCTTGCCGCCGGGCAGGAGCCGGGGCTGAAGCTGTGGCTGAACGGCGCCGACGGCAATGTGCTGGGCGATTTCCACAGCGTCCGCAAGACCCTGCCCGAGGGCGAGGTGCTGGCCTTCGCGATGAATGCCGGCATGTATCACCCCGATTACAGCCCTGTCGGCCTTTATGTCAGCGAGGGGCAGAAGGAACATGATCTGGTCACGGCGGGTGGCGGCGGGAATTTCGGGCTGCTGCCGAACGGCGTCTTCTGCGCGGGCGGAGCGCGGCCCTATCAAGTCGTGGAAAGCCGCGCCTTCCAGAAGGCCCAACCGCAATGCCGCATCGCCACGCAATCCGGGCCGATGCTGGTCATCGACGGCGACCTGCATCCGCGCTTTCTGGTCGACAGCGACAGCCGCTATGTCAGGAACGGCGTCGGCGTCTCGCCCGACGGGCAGACGGCGTGGTTCGCGATCTCGGACGACGCGGTGACGTTTCACGAGTTCGGGCGGCTGTTCCGCGACGGGCTTGGTGCGCGCGACGCGCTTTACTTCGACGGCTCGATTTCGCGCCTCTATGCGCCGGAACTCAGGCGCTCGGATTTCGGGCGCCGGCTCGGCCCGATCATCGGATATACAGGAAAGAACTGACATGGCCCGCAAGAAGGGACGCGAGATCCACGGTTGGCTGATCGTGGACAAACCCGCCGGCGTGGGATCGACCGACGTGGTCGGCAAGGTCCGCTGGGCGCTGGACGCGAAGAAGGCCGGCCATGCCGGGACTTTGGACCCGGACGCGACCGGCGTGCTGGCGATTGCGCTTGGCGAGGCGACGAAGACCGTCCCGATCCTGACCGACGCGCTGAAGGCCTATGAGTTCCGAGTGAACTGGGGGGCCGAGACCTCGACCGACGACGCCTCGGGCGAGGTTCGCGAAACCTCGGAGACCCGCCCCGACGCCGCCGCGATCGAGGCCGCGTTGCCCGCCTTTACCGGCGACATCATGCAGGTTCCGCCCGCTGTCTCGGCGGTCCGGGTCGAGGGCGCGCGCGCCTATGACCTTGCCCGCGAAGGCGAGGTGGTCGAGCTTGCCGCCCGCCCCCTCTGGGTCGAGTCGCTGGAACTGCTGGCGGTCTCGGAAAACACCGCCGACCTGCGCATGGTCTGCGGCAAGGGCGGCTATGTCCGCGCCATCGCCCGCGACCTTGGCCGCAAGCTGGGCTGCCTTGGCCATGTCGCGCATCTGCGCCGCATCTGGTCCGGCCCGTTCGAGGCTTCGGACGGCATCGCCTTCGACCGCATCGACCGCGCCAATCAGGCCGAAATCGAGGCAGCACTTCTGCCGATCCAGTCCGCGCTGGCTGACCTGCCCGAGATGCAGGCGACCGAGATGGGCGAGATCCGCATCCTGAACGGCAATCCGGGCCAAGTCTTGGGCCATGCCGAATTCGGCGAAGAGGTCTGGGTCAGCCGCCAGGGCCGCGCCCTCTGCATCGGCCGCTATATGGGCGGCGAGGTCCAGCCCAGCCGGGTGTTCAATCTCTGACGCATGAATGCCAGCCCGCCGTGACGGCAGGCTGGCGATGGGCGCTAGCCCGCGAACTGGTAGGTCGCGGGCACATAGCGGAAGCTGCCCTCGCCCTCGCCGGCCGCGATGAAGCCGATGGCGGGGTAGGGCATGTGATAGCCGATGAAGGGGATGCGCTCCTCGGCCAGCCGCGCCAGAACGGCCTTGCGCGTCTCGGCCCCCTTTTCCTTGTCCACGTCGAAGCTGACATGCCAGTCGGGCCGCTGGACCGAATAGACATAGTGGTTGAAGCTGTCGCCGGTGATCAGCAGCTTTTGCCCGTCGCTTTCCAGCAGATAGGTCGTGTGACCCGGCGTGTGGCCATAGGCGGCGCCGGCGGTGATGCCGGGCAGCACCTCGTCACCGTCGCCGATCATCTTCGCATCGGCGATCAAGGGTGCGACATGGGCGGTATAGGCCTCGCTGGGCTTGGCGGCCCAATAGTCGTTCTCGTCCTTGGGCACGATCAGCCTGGCATTGGTAAAGACCGGCGTTTCGCCCTGCATCAGCCCGCTGACATGATCGCCATGCATATGGGTCAGCACGACATGGGTGACGTCGCCGGGCGCATAGCCAGCCGCAGCCAGCGCGGCCACGTTCGCCTGAGGGACCAGCCCGGTGTCAAACAGCACCAGCGCATCAGGCGTCTTGACCAGCGTCATGGTGAAGGAGTTGCCCGTCTTGTCAGAGGGGATGAAATTCGCCTCGCTGAGCTTTGCGAATTCGGCCGGATCGGCACCGATGCCGAAGGTCTCGATCGGATTTTCCCGCATCGCGGCGCCGCCCAGCAGCGTCGTCACCTCGAATCTGCCCAGCTTGACGGTATGGGCCTTGCCAACCGGCCCCTCTTTCTGCGGTTCCGCCGCCTGCGCCCATGCGACCGAGGGCAGGGCAAGGATGACCGGCAACGATCCTCCGGTCAGAATGGCATCGCGACGGCTGATTCCGGCCTTGGTCATCTCTCCGCTCCCCAATTGGTTGATCTGTCACGACCTTACGCGAAAAGGCGACGCTGCCCGAGTGAAACTGTCGTGACAGGCTCAGAAAGGCGCGGGCGCGGTAAAACTTTGCATGACCCCGGTTTCGGGATGCTTGAAGCGCAGGCTTTCGGCATGAAGCATCAGGCGCGGGAAATCCGCCGCCGCGCCCGTCGCATAAAGCGGATCGCCAAGGATCGGGTGACCCAGTTCGGCCATATGCACGCGCAACTGGTGGCTGCGCCCGGTGACAGGGGACAGCCGCACCCGCGTCTCCTGATCATTGGCCCGGACCACGCGCCAATCGGTCTGCGCCGGGCGGCCGTTCTGGTGGTCGACCATCTGCCGGGGGCGGTTCGGCCAGTCGACGATCAGGGGCAGGTCGACGGTGCCGGTCTTGGGCTCCAGCCGGCCCCAGAGGCGCGCGACATAGGTCTTCTTGGTCTTGCGATCCTCGAACTGCTTCGACAGGTGACGCTGGGCATGCGGCGTCAGGCCGAAGACCATGACCCCCGAGGTATCCATGTCCAGCCGGTGCACCAGCAGGACGGTGGGAAAGGCGCCGCGCAGCCGCTCGATCAGGCAATCGCTGCGATCATCGCCGCGACCCGGCACGGAAAGCAGGCCCGCGGGCTTCGAGACCACCAGCACCTCGTGATCGGCATGGATGATCGCGGCCTGTTCGTCCGTGGGCTGGTAGACAAAGCTCATTTCGCGACCAGCCGCAGGGCAAGGCCCGCGAACATCACGGAGGCGATGCGGTTGACGATCCCCAGACGCTTGCCGATGACATGGCCGGCGTAGCCGCCGACGATGCCGTATCCCATCGTGACCAGCGTACCCGAGGCCATGAACATCAGGCCAAGCCCCAGGATCTGCTGCCAGATCGGTCCGAATTCTGGCCGCGTGAATTGCGGAAGGAAAGCCAGCAGGAACAGCACCGGCTTGGGGTTCAGCAGGTTCGAGAGCGCGCCGCGGCGGATGATGTTCCAGGTGGAGCTTGCGGCACGGGCACGCGGGTCGATCTTGCCCGCGGTCCAGCTTTTCCGCGCCAGCCACAGCAGGTAGCCCGCGCCGATAAACTTGATCGCGACCAGCGCGCCGGGATGGGCTGCGACCAGCGTGCCCAGTCCGATCGTCGCCATGATGACATGGCAGACCACGCCCAGACCGACGCCAAGCCCCGCAAGCGCACCTGCGCGCGGGCCGTTCTGGATGCCGCAGGCGCTGGCAAAGAACACGTCCTGACCCGGCGCAAAGTTCAGCACCAAGGCGCCGGCCATGAAGGCCAGCAGATGCTCGGCCGGAAAATTCGCGAGTGTATCCCAGATCATCTCAAAACCCGTGATGTGGCGGCTGTCAGGCCGGTCGCTTCGGCGTATCGGACGCACTCGCCGGAACGTCAACCTTTCACGGCCGCCTCATTCCGTCTGGTGCTGCGGCAGGCCATCAGAGATGTCGTAGTAATCGCCCTTGTCGGCGACGAAGATATGGCCCAGCAGATGCAGCCCCGTCGGGTTGTCGAGGGCGCCCGCCGCCACGTCGATGATGTCCGATCCGTCGCGCTGCCAGAACAGCGACGAGCCGCAGGTCGCGCAGAACCCGCGCCGCGCGAAGTCCGAGGCGCGATACCAGCTCGGCTCGCCCTCGATCACCATGGATTTCGGCAGGATCGCCGCCCAGACATGGCCCGACCAGCGCCGGCACTGGCTGCAATGGCAGGCGTTCAGGCCGTGGCTGTCGTCATAGGTGCCGTGAAAGCGGATCTTTCCGCAGAGGCAGTGGCCGGTGAATTCAGTATCTTCCGAAGCTGACATCCAGAATCTCCCGCAGGCGGTCCGCATCTTGCTGCGTAAAAGCCTCGGGTTGGTTGCTGTCGATGTCAAGAACGCCGATCAGACGCTCGCCGGGGCCAAAGACGGGGATGACCAGTTCCGACCGGGTCGAACTGGCGCAGGCGATATGGCCGGGGAAGGCATCGACATCCGGGACAAGCTGGGTCTGCCCGGTCCGGGCCGCCGCGCCGCAGACCCCGCGCGCGAAGGGGATGACAAGGCAGCCGTGGCCACCCTGATAGGGCCCGATCTTCAGCATTTCCGGCCCGGTCACGCGATAGAAGCCGGTCCAGTCGAAGCGGTCGTCGGCGTGATGGATCTCGCAGGCGAGGGTGGCCATCAGCGCGACCTCGTCGGTTTCGCCATGGGTCAGGCTGGCGATGATGCGGCCAAGTTCGTCGTAATCGACCTGTTTCATGATTCTTCCCCGGTGGCGTCCCGAAGGATCTGTGGCAGATCGGCGTGAAGGCGCGCAAGCCCGTCGGGCCGCCAGCCAAGCGCGTCAAGCCGGGCGCAGACCGGCACGCGGAGGCTGCCGGCATCGGCGCGGCGCGGTGGTTGCATGTGGCTGCCCGTCAGCACCGCGATGCCCGAGAGCAGATCGTGATGGTCCAGGATCAGGTCGCTGACATTGTAGCTGCCACCCATCGCCGGATCCTCCAGAACCAGCAGCGCCGCCGCGCCAAGGTCGGCGCCGTGAACCTCGGTCGCGACGCGGCTCGGGACCGAGCGACCGGCCAGAAAATCCCTGATCAGCCCGGCCCATTTCTGCGGCTGGCCCGGCCCGAAAATCCCGGTCGGGCGCAGGCTGGCGGTGCGGAAGCCCGGCCCCTCCATCGCGGCCAGCAGGGCCTCGGCCCGCGCCTTGACCTCTCCGTATAGGCTGGTCGGGGCGGGGGGCAGGTCGTCGGCGAGTTCCGTTCCGGGCGCGTGCCCGTCATGGACGGCGCGCGAGGACAGGAACAGCACCCGCCCCACACCCTGATCCCGCGCCGCCTGAAAGAGGTCGCGCGAACCGTCCAGATTATCGCGGATGAAGCCGTCGGGATCGTCGCCCTCACCGCCGCGATACCGGCCCGGAAGGTGCCGGAATGCCGCATGGACCAGCGCGTCGCAACCCGTCAGGTCGGGCACCGCGCCCAGCCGCCAGCCGGGCAGCGGATCGACGCTGTGGCCCGCCTCCTCGGCGGCACGGGCGATCCAGCGGCCGACAAGGCCCGTGGCCCCGGTCAGTGCGATCCTCATTCCGCACCGGGGGGCGGGGGCAGGTCGCGCAGGTCCGGCACCGGCCCGTCGCCGGCATGTGCCTCCCACAGGTCGATCAGCACCCGCAGGCTGTCTGCCTTGGCATGGTCCTGCCACGGCTTTTCATATTGGAAATGCAGCACGCGAATATCCTGCCAGCGCCAGAGTTGCGGCAGGTTCAGCCAGACATATTGCAGCATGTTGTCAAAGACCGGCAGGCCGTGCCAGTTCGGAAAATAGCTCTCAAGGAAGGTCTGGTCGGTGCGCCGCCAGAACTGATCGGGCTGATCCAGACGGGCCAGCATGGCATCGAATGTCGCGGCCGAGGGGCGGGCGGTGAAGACACCCGAGTTCAGCCGGTGGAAATCGTTCAGGCTTTCATAGACATTCGGCGCGGCCGAGAACTCGGGATAGTCGAACAGCCGGTCGATGTTCTGCAGGACGATCGCGTCAGCGTCGATGAAGACCACCCGGTCATAGTCCAGCTGCCACAGCCGCAGTTTGGCAAAATTGTCGAGCGGGGTGTGGAAGGGCGGCTTCTCGCCCTTGGTGAAGGGGGCCGCGCCATGCAGGCGGTCGCGGGCATGGCGGGTGTTGAACCCGTCCGAGGTCGGCAGCAGATCCACGCGCACGGGGCGAACCCCCTGCGCCCGCAGATCCTGCACGACCCCCACGGGCAGGTCGGTGTAGAGCAGAACCAGATCCGCCGTGGTGCCGGTGCGGCGCAGCGACCGGAAAAGTGCCGCCGCCCCGGTCGCGTAATCGGGATTGGTCGCCAATGTGACAAAGGCGCGGTCGGACCGCGCCTCGCCTTCGGGGTGGATGCCGGTGGTCACGATACGGAACGCAGCCTCTTGCCCTCGGGATCATGCTCGATCCGTTTCGCGATGTCCTTGGTCCATGCCGAGACGGCGGGAACGCGCGAGCGGTCGATGCGATGGGCGTATTTCTTCGCCACCTCGACCACCTCGGACAGCAGCCCCTCGGCCAGCGTGATCGGCTTCAGACCCAGCGCGAGGAACTGGTCGTTTCGGACGATCAGGTCGTTCTCCTCGGCCTCCTTGCGGGGGTTCGGCAGATAGGCGACCTCGGCCCCGGTCAGTTTCGCCACCAGTTCGGCCAGATCGCGGACGCGATGCGTCTCGGTCATCTGGTTGAAGATGCGCACGCGCTCGCCCGCCGGAGGGGCGTCCTTCAGCGCAAGCTCGATACAGCGCACCGAGTCCTGAATATGGATGAAGGCGCGGGTCTGGCCACCGGTGCCATGCACGGTCAGCGGATAGCCGATCGCGGCCTGTATCAGGAAGCGGTTCAGCACGGTGCCATAGTCGCCGTCATAATCGAAGCGGTTGATCAGCTGTTCGTGCCGGCGCGTCTGGTCGGTATGGGTGCCCCAGACGATACCCTGATGCAGGTCGGTGATGCGCAGCCCGTCATTCTGGGCATAGAACTGGAACAGGATCTGATCGAGGCTTTTCGTCATGTGATAGACTGAGCCGGGCCGCGTCGGATACAGGATCTGCTGTTCGCGCGGTCCGCTGGGCGTGTCGATCCGCACGTCCAGATAGCCCTCGGGGATCGGCGCGCCGACGGTCGAATAGCCATAGACCCCCATCGTCCCAAGATGGACCAGATGCGCGTCAATGCCGGTTTCCACCAGCGCGGCCAGCAGGTTATGCGTCGCGTTGGTGTTGTTGTTGACGGTATAGACCTTGTGGCGGTCGGTCTTCATCGAATAGGGCGCGGCGCGCTGCTCGGCGAAATGGATCACGGCATCGGGGCGCTGCTCGGCCAGCCAGCCCTTGAGCCGCTCGTATTCGGTTGCAAGGTTCAGAAGATGGAAATGGATCTTGCGCCCGGTTTCCTGATGCCAGATGCGGCAGCGTTCCTGAATCGAGTCCATCGGGGTCAGCGATTGCACACCCAGTTCCGTATCGATCCAGCGTCGCGAGAGGTTGTCCACGACATGAATTTCGTGTCCAAGGCTGGAAAGATGAAGGGCGGTCGGCCAACCGACAAAACCGTCTCCTCCGAGGACTGCAATGCGCATCACCATCTCCTTCTGCTGCGCGGCAGGAATGCCCGCGCAATGTTTCAGGATTATAACGCTTTGACGATGGCCCTGTGTTCCATGCAATCTGCTCTCCCGTTCAATATGCGAAACGATTGCAAGACGTCGCCGCGATCAGTATTGATTTTCTTATGATCTCGCAGAAAACGAAATACGCCATCAAGGCCCTGATGGCATTGGCAGATGAGGTTGCCGCAGGCGGAAGCGCGCTGACGATCGAGGAGATCGCGCAGCGCTCCGGCGCGCCCAAACGGTTCCTTGAACATATCATGCTGGAACTTCGCAATGCGGGCTATGTCGGCTCGCGGCGCGGGCGCGCGGGCGGGTACATCCTGATCAAGCAGCCAAAGGAAATCTCGATCGGCGAGCTTCTGCGACAGGTCGACGGGCCCATCGCGCCGCTGCCCTGCCTGTCCCGGCGCTCCTATCAGCGATGCGAGGATTGCACCGACGAGGCAAGCTGCCGGTTGCGCAAGATGTTCGGGCAGGTGTTCTGGTCCTATCTGCTGCTGATCGAATCCCTGACCCTCGCCGACCTTGTCGAAGAAGGCGGCCTGCCCGAGATGGGCACCGTCTGAGCCTCGCCACGGCGCGGAAAAGGTTGCCTTTCTGCCATGCTGCCGCGTCGATGCGGTGACGCGGCGCTTGACCCGGCATCGCGGCGGCGGCACTTCTCGTCTGAACGTCGTCCGTCTGCGCGACGGCCATGACACAACGACCCCCGAAAGTGCCTGACCTAAAATGCCGGAAGCCCAAATTCAAAGCCCCCGCCACGTCCCTGTCGCCGGCGTCCTCGGCTGGCCGGTTGCGCATTCCCGCTCGCCCCGGCTGCATGGCCATTGGCTGAAGCGATACGGCATCGACGGCCATTACATCCCCGTCGCCGTCCTGCCCGAGCATCTGGCCGAGGTTTTGCGGGCGATGCCGCGCATGGGCTTTGTCGGCGCGAACGTCACCATCCCGCACAAGGAAAGCGTTCTGGCGCTGGCCGATGTCGTGACGGACCGCGCGGCGCTGATCGGTGCGGCCAATACCCTGATCTTCCGCCCGGACGGCAAGATCCATGCCGACAATACCGACGGCTACGGCTTCATCGCCAATATCCGCCAGCATGCGCCGGACTGGATCCCCGACCTTGGTCCCGCCGCCGTGATCGGGGCCGGGGGCGCGGCGCGCGCCGTCGTCGCCTCGCTTCTGGAAAGCGGCGTGACGGAGCTGCGGATCGCCAACCGCACCCGCATCCGCGCCGAGCAGATCAAGGCCGAGTTCGGCGCCAAGGTCGTCGTCTATGACTGGGCGCAGGCCGGCAACATGATGGAAGATGCAGTCACGGTGGTCAACGCGACCTCGATGGGCATGGTGGGCAAGCCGCCCCTGCGCATCCCGATGGACGCGCTGACCCCCGGCACGCTGGTCACCGACCTTGTCTATACGCCGCTGATGACCCCCTTCCTCATGGAAGCGAAGGCGCGCGGCTGCGAGATCGTCGATGGGCTGGGCATGCTGCTGCATCAGGCGACGCCCGGATTCGAGCGCTGGTTCGGCCACCGCCCCGAGGTGGACGAGGAGCTGCGCAGGGTCGTCCTCGAATGAGCTTCCTGCTGGGACTGACCGGCGGGATCGGCATGGGAAAATCGACCGCCGCCGAGATGTTCCGCCAACTTGGCCATCCCGTCTGGGACGCGGACGAGAGCGTTCACCGCCTCTACGGGCCGGGCGGCGCGGCCGTGGCCCCGGTCTCGGCCGCCTTTCCCGGCGTCGAACGAGAGGGCGCGATCGACCGCGCATTGCTGCGTGATGCGCTGGCCGCCGATCCCGCGGGCTTTGCGCGGCTGGAGGCGATCGTGCATCCGCTGGTCGCCCACGACCGCAAGGCTTTCATCAAGCGTCACGGCAGCGCGCCGATCATCGTCCTCGACATCCCGCTTCTTTATGAAAAGGGCAGCGAGGGCGGCATGGACGCCGTCGCCGTGGTCTCCGCCCCCGCCGATCTTCAGCGCGAGCGGGTGCTGGCCCGACCGGGCATGACCCCCGAAGCATTCGAGATGATCCTTTCGCGGCAGATGCCCGACGCCGAAAAGCGGGCGCGTGCCGATTTTGTCATCCCCTCGGTGACGTTGCAGGGCGCGCGGGCCGCGATCATGGACATCTGCGACCGGATCATGGCAGGAAAGCCCCATGCGTGAGATCGTCCTTGATACCGAAACCACCGGCTTTGACCCCGATACCGGCGACCGCATCGTCGAGATCGGCGCGGTCGAGCTGATGAACCACCTGCCCACCGGGCGGACCTTCCACGTCTATATCAACCCCGAGCGGTCGATGCCGCAGGAGGCCTTCGACGTTCACGGGCTGGGCGACGACTTCCTGCGCGACAAGCCGGTCTTTGCCGCCGTGGCAGGTGACTTCGTCACCTTCATCGGCGGCGATGCCAAGCTGGTCATCCACAATGCCCAGTTCGACATGAAATTCCTGAATGCCGAATTGCGCAAATGCGGCTATCCGGTGATGCCCTACAGCCGCGCCGTCGACACGCTGGAACTGGCGCGGGGCAAGTTTCCCGGCGCACAGAACTCGCTCGACGCGCTGTGCCGGCGGTTCCGCATCGACAACTCGAACCGGACGCTGCATGGCGCGCTGCTCGACAGCGAGCTTCTGGCCGAGGTCTACCTCGCGCTTCGCGGCGGCCGGCAGCCGGGGCTGGTGCTGGACGGCCCGGCGCGGGCCGACCTCGCTGCCGGGAGGCAAGGGCAGGGCGCGGCGCCGCGCGGGGCGCGACCGCGGCCCCTGCAGCCCCGCCTGACCGAGGCCGAGGCCGAAGCCCATGCCGTCTTCGTCGCAAAGCTTGGCGAGAAAGCGGTGTGGCTGCGCTACAGCCGGCCGGGGGCGGCGGCATAGCGTGCCGGGAACCTTTTCCGGAACGGTGACTTGGCCTGAGGCAGAGAGACGAAACCGGATGAGGGCGGGCTATTGCTGAGGGATGCCTGGCAGTTCATCTCCGCGCTGTTCGAGCGGATGGACAAGATCCACATGAGCCTGATCGCGGCCGGAGTCGCGTTCTATGCCATGTTCGCGGTCTTTCCGGGGCTGGCCGCGCTCTTTGCGCTTTGGGGGCTGTGGTATGATCCGCACCTGATCGAGGGATATATCCACACCGCTGACGAGTTCATCCCGCAGGGCGCCGCGGACATCATCTATGGCCAGATCAACGCCCTGATCGCGGCTGGCCGCACGCAGCTTGGCTGGGCGACCGCTATCTCGTTCCTGATCGCGACGATCTCGGCCCGTGCCGGGGTGGATGCGCTGGTGCGGGGGCTGAACGCGGCTTACGGCGTCCGCTCGCATTCGACGATCTTCGGGTTCCTGCTGGCCTACGGGCTGACGCTGGTGATCGTCGGCGTGGTGATCCTGGGGCTTGCGGTCATCATCGTGGTGCCACTGGCCATCAACCTGCTGCCGGACGTCCCCCTCAGGGACTGGATGATCGGCTCAGTGCCGTGGATCGCCATCTTCCTGATCGTGCTGGTGGTGATCGGGATCATGTATCGCTATGGCCCGAACGTGAAGGCGCCACGGACGGCGCTGTTCACCTGGGGCTCGCTTTTCGCGGCGCTGGCCTGGGCGGTGGCGTCCTGGGGCTTCTCGACCTATCTGGCCAGCTTCAACAGCTACAACCGCATCTATGGCTCGATCGGTGCGGTGATCGCGCTGCTGATGTGGTTCTATCTGGGCGGTTTCTCGGTCATGCTGGGGGCGCTGATCAATCTGGAACTGGCCCGCCATCGCCGCGTCGCCGTCGCCCGCAGGATCCGGCGCGAGGCGCGCCGGGCCGCCGGCAAGGAAGGCTAGTGGCGCGAGCCCGGTCGCGCGGCCGAGGTCAGGATCACGCTTTGCGTGTCGCTGCCCGTCGGATCCCGTTCGACCGGCTGGACCTTGAACCGCAGTCTCAGCGTGAAGCGTCCCGCCTTCTGGCTCAACTCCGCCCGTCCCTCGAGCTGGGTGGCGAAGGCCTCGATCAACTGGCTGCCAAGGCCAGTGCTCTCGGCCGGTTCCGCCGCCTCGCCGGTTGAGTTCTCGATCTCGAGTATCGCTTCCTGCGCGCCGATGCTGCGCAGGGTGACGCGGACCCAGGGCGGGCCGCCATCCAGCGAAGCGCCGGAATATTTCAGCGCGTTGGTGAAGGCCTCGGTCGCGAGGAGCGACAGCGGCACCGCCTGATCGGGCATCAGGACCAGCTTTTCCAGATCCGTGCTGACCCGCAGGCCCGATCCCGGCTCGACCGAGGCATTGGCCATCTGGTTGATGATGTCGCCGATCAGCCGGTCCGCCTCGACCGAGTCGAGATGCTCGGCCTGATAGAGATTGCGATAGATCGTCGCCAGCGAGGCGACCCGGTCCTGGACCGAGCGCAGCACGCGGCGGGCATCCTCGTGGTCGATCACGCGGATCTGCATGTTGATGATCGAGGCGATCAATTGCAGGTTGTTCTTGACCCGGTGATGCACCTCTTTCAGCAGGACCGTCTTTTCGTGGACGGCAGCCTCCATGGCGTCCTCGTCCCGGATCAGGATGCGGGCCATGTTGTGGAAGGTCTGGCTGACATCGGTGATCTCGGCCGGGGCGTCCTGCAGCACCGGCGGCGGCGCGGAACGATCCCCGATAGCGAAGCGGCGCATCTGCCCCCGCAGCTCGCGGATATGGCGCAGGACCAGCCGGTAGACCGCGAAATAGGCCACTGCCAGCGAAACCGCCCAGAGGATCAGCGGCAGGAGCAGCGCCGCCCGTCGCGTCTGGTCGATCCCGGCAATGCCGGATTCCGAGCGTGTCCATGACCCCATCGCATAGACAAGGCCCGGCACCACCGGCACGACGCTGAAGACCCGCCGCTCTCCGGTGGCGGAATAATCAGAGAAGGTTGTCTCGCTGCGCGACAGCAGCGAGGGCAGGGTCTTGCCGCGCGGCAGTTGCTCCTCGATCGTGTCGCCGCCCTCCTCGCCGCCGGTCAGGACCTGGCCGAGATTGTTGAAGGTCAGCACCCGCACGCTTTCCGGGCCAAGCCCGGCAACATGGGTCGAGCGCAGCATGTCATGGGACATGGCGACGGAGATATAGCCCAGCAGTTCCGCCCCGCGGTAAAGCGGCTGGATCACGACGATCGAGGCCGCGGAACTGTCCGTGCTGATGCCGCTGGTCGTGACCAGCGTGCCGGGACTGTCGACGAACAACCGATAGGCCGGGTCGTGGGTCATGTCGCGGGTTCCGGGCTCGGACGTGCATTCCGCTGTCCCGTCGAGCCGGGTGAAGCCCGCATAGGCGAAGTTGACCGAACGCTGGACGAAACCGCGCATGATGTCGGCGCAGGCGCGTGGATCGCTCATGGTTTCCAGCACCGCCGGCCCCAGCGCATCGGCCGTGCCAAGCGCGCTTTGCAGCAAGGCCCGCTCGCCCGCGGCGGCGGTCGCGGTGCGCCCGAGCAGCCCGATCTCGGACGAGCGCTCGTATTCGCGCGACAGATGCAGGGTCTGGATGACCGAGATCAGGCCGATCGGCAGGATCGCAAGCGACAGGAGCCCGCCCAGACGAAACCCCAGCCCCTTGAAGAATTCAGGCTTTTCCAGCAGCCGGCGCAGCACGACTGCGCCCTCCTATCGGGTGGTCGGGATGTTTTGCGCCATCACCGCAAGGGTCGCACGATCGGTCATCTCCAGCTCTTCGCCTTCTTCCAGCTTCAACAGCTCGGCCAGCTTGCGGCGTCCGCGATTGGCACGGGACTTGACCGTGCCCACGGCAACGCCGGTCATCGCTGCCGCCTCTTCGTACGAGAAACCGGACGCACCGACAAGGATCAGCGCCTCGCGCTGCTCATCCGGGAGCTTCTGGAAGGCATTGCGGAAATCATTCAGCGCCAGCCGGCCGTCATGTTCGGGGCGCGTTGCCTGCCGGGCGGCGTGGATGCCGTCGGAATCGTTGACCTCGCGCCGGGTCTTGCGGCGGGCGGAATAGAAGGTGTTTCGCAGGATCGTGAAAAGCCATGCGCGCAGGTTGGTTCCGGGCTGGAACTTGTCGATATGGGTCCAGGCCTTGACGATGGTGTCCTGCACCAGATCGTCGGCGGAGGAGCCCTCGCGGGTCAGAGACAGGGCAAAGGCGCGAAGGGCGGGAAGGTGATCGACCAGTTCATTTCTGGGATCGCCATGCTTTTCAGAGGCGCGGGGAACTTTGGGGTTCGACGTCATGCGCGCTTACTCCTGCTCGCGCAGTTTATCGAGCAACTCCAGAAACCTGTCGGGAACTTTCTGAGTCGAATCCTGCTCGTAGACGCGCTTCAGGTTTTCATCGATCTGCTTTTCGATAGCGACCTTTTTGCGTTCTTCCCGCCTCGTATTCATATTTTAGTTATTCCCAAAATTCTTGTGCGCACTGTCACCAACCGTTACCTATCCAGTCAAGTTCCCTGAGAGTTCGGCAATTTTGAGGATATCATGACCGCAGCAGAGCTGGCCCAATCCATTAGCCGGGAACTCCCCTATCTGCGCCGCTATGCGCGTGCGCTGACCGGCAGCCAATCCGCCGGCGACAATTACGCCGCCGCCACGCTCGAGGCGATTCTGAGCGATCGCGACCTGATGTCGGGCGATGACACGCGGCTCTCGCTGTTCCGCACCTTCCACGCGATCTGGCAAAGCTCGGGCCAGCCGATCGAGGTCGAGGGCCAGACCGCGAAGGAAGCGCGCGCCCAGTCGCATCTGCGCAAGCTTACCCCGAACTCGCGCGAGGCGCTGTTGCTGCGCACGATCGAGGAGCTGCGCTATGACCAGATCGCCAAGGTGATGCAGGTCGAGCAGTCCGAGGCCGAGGAACTGGTCCAGATCGCGCTGAACGAGATGAGCCAGACGTTGACCGGAAAAGTCATGGTGATCGAGGACGAGACCATCATCGCCATGGATCTCAAGGGCATCGTGCAGGCGATGGGCCATGACGTGACCGGCATCGCGCGGACCCACAAGGCCGCCGTAGAACTGGCGCATGAGCGTCGCCCCGACCTGATCCTTGCCGATATCCAGCTTGCCGACGGCTCCTCCGGGGTCGAGGCAGTGAACGAGCTTATCGCGGATATGGGCGATGTGCCGGTCATCTTCATCACGGCCTTCCCGGAACGGCTTCTGACCGGCGACCGGCCCGAGCCGGCCTTCCTGATCTCGAAACCCTATTCCGAGGAACAGGTGCGTTCGGCCGTGAGCCAGGCGATGTTCTTCGCCTCGACCGAGGGGCTGAACGCAGCCTGAGCGGCGCGGAGGGGAAGCCCCCTCCGCTGTGATCACATTTCGACGACGGCGCGCTTCGCCGCGGCATATTCGCGGCCGAGGCGCTCGATCAGATCAGAAGCGGGCCGGACCGCGCGCACCGCGCCGATCCCCTGGCCCGATCCCCAGATCTGGCTCCAGGCCTTTGCCTTGCCGCTGCCGAAATCCATGGCAGACGGGTCCGCGCTGGCCAGCGCCGCCGGGTCCAGCCCGGCATTGCGGATCGAGGGGGCCAGGTAATTGCCGTGAATCCCGGTGAACAGGCTTGAGTTGACGATATCCTCGGCGCCGCCCTCGACGATCATCCGCTTGTAATCGGACTGGGCATTGGCTTCCTCGGTCGCGATGAAGGGGCTGCCGATATAGGCAAGATCCGCCCCCATCACCTGCGCCGCCAGAACCGCCCGCCCGGTCGCGATCGCGCCCGAAAGCAGCAAGGGGCCGTCGAACCATTGCCGGATCTCCTGCACCAAGGCAAAAGGCGATTGCTGGCCGGCATGGCCCCCCGCGCCCGCGGCGACCGCGATCAGCCCGTCGGCACCTTTTTCGATCGCCTTTCGGGCAAAGGTATTCGTGATCACATCATGCAGCGCGATGCCGCCGCAATCATGCGCGGCCGCATTGACCTCGGGCCGCGCGCCGAGGCTGGTGATCCAGATCGGCACGCGATGGCGGTGGCAGATCTCGATATCCCGCTCCAGCCGCGCGTTCGAGCGGTGGACGATCTGGTTCACGGCAAAGGGCGCTGCCGGATGGTCGGGATTGGACTGATTGTGGCGGTCGAGCTCCTCGGAAATCCGCGTCAGCCATGCGTCGAGCAAGGGCGGCTCGCCCTCTTTCTCGCGTGCGTTCAGCGCCGGAAAGCTGCCGACGATCCCGGCCTTGCATTGTGCGATGACAAGTTCGGGGCCCGAGACGATGAACATCGGCGAGGCCACGACCGGGATGCGCAGATGGGCAAGAATGGGGGGCAGCATGACGTCTCCTCCTTGGTCAGCACGGGCGGCAGGTTGCACAAGCCGCCGCGCGCCGCCAAGGGTTCCGTCGCGTCCTCAGTAAGGCATCGGCTCTTCGCGATGTAGGCGGTCGATCCGCGCCAGCGCCTCGTCGCTCAGCTTCAGGTCGATGCCCTTCAGAATGTGGTCGAGCTGGCCGCGATCGGTCGCGCCGATGATCGGGATGCAGGCAAAGGGACGCTGCCGGGTGAAGGCAATCGCCATGTGGATGGGATCGAGGCCGAGTTCGTGGGCCAGCGCGTGATAGGCCATGACGATTTCGGGCGCGCGCCGGGTCCGCCGCCCGCCCAGATCGCCCGGCCCGCCATGCGCGCGGTCGACGGCGGCGCGGCTGCCCTCGGGCTCGACCCCGCCGCGATACTTGCCGGTCAGCAGCCCCGCCGCCAAGGGCGAATAGGCCAGCAGGGTCACATCCTCGTTCACCGCCACCTCGGCCAGATCGGTGTCATAAAGACGGCAGAGCAGCGAATATTCGTTCTGGACCGAGACGACCCGCGGCGCGCCCATCCGTTCGGCCATGTCGATCCAGCGCGTGGTGCCCCAGGCGGATTCGTTCGAAAGGCCGAAGGCGCGGATCTTCCCCGCCTTGACGGAATCGGAAATGGTTTCAAGCACATCGGCCATATGGTCCAGCGTGCGTTGGCGGTCCTGCTTGCGCGGGTCATAGCGCCAGTTCTGGCGAAAGGCATAGCTGCCCCGCATCGGCCAGTGCAGCTGGTAGAGGTCGATATAATCCGTGTGCAGCCGCTTCATCGAGGCGTCGATGGTCTGGCGCAGGATCTTGCCGTCATATCCCTCGTGCCGGACCTTGTCGCTGGGACCGGTCACCTTGGTCGCGATCTCGACCCGGTCGCGGCCACCGTGATTGGCCAGCCAGCTCCCGATGATTTCCTCGCTGCGGCCGACCGTTTCGCGCGTGACGGGATTCACCGGATACATCTCGGCCGTGTCGAGGAAGGTGATCCCAGCCTCCAGCGCCATGTCGATCTGGGCATGGGCATCCGCAACGCCGGTCTGGTTGCCATAGGTCATCGTCCCGAGTGAGACGGCGCTGACCGAAACCCCGCTGCTGCCAAGCGTCAATCGTTGCATGAAAATTCCTTCGTCAGAATTGGCGGAAGAGAATGGGAGTCGAACCCACCCGGGACAGGCTCGCTGCCCCAACCGGATTTGAAGTCCGGCCGCCCCACCGGGGACGATTCTCTTCCACAATGGCTCATCCTTACGATCCGTCCGGGGTGAACAGATCGATCCGGTGCGGATTGATGCGCCGTAAATCGCCCCGCCGCAAGGTTAGACCAAGCCGGTCGAAAAAGTCGAGAATCTGGATCGCCACCTTGCGCCCGTTCTGCACCCGGTCGCGAAAAGCGGGGGCGGCGAACCAGCCGTCCTCGGCCCCGGCCGCAAGGTCGCGAATGATGCCCACCATCTCGACTGTGGTGGCACGGGCGAAGAAATGGTCATGCGCGATCTGGTCGATCCGGCCCTGCCGCGCGGCCATGCGCAGGATGCGGCGCATCTCGGCCTCGTCGACCCCCAGATCGGTGGCGAAATCGCGGACGCGGGGCGGACGGAAACGCTCGTCTCCCAGCAGATGGGGCAGGATCCGGGCATAGATCTCCTCATCTTCGGGCGAGAGGCGGGGCAGGTGGCCGGGCAGGCGGAGGAAGGCCCCGTCCAGCGCGATCCGGCCCGCCTCGGCCTCGGCACGGATGAAGGTGGCGAATTCGGGCTTGGGCAGGCGCGGAACCAGCAGCAGCCGCAAACGCTCGCGCCCCAAACCTTGCAAATCCGCATTCTCGGCGTGAAAGTCGCTGAGCAACTCCTGCATCTGCTGGCGCAGTGCGTCGAGCCTTGCGGGCGGAAGCGCCATCCGCGTGCCCTCGATCACGGCGAGGCCCGATGCGAGTCGCGCCGCCTCGAGCTGTGGGGCCGAGAGGGCGCGGTCGCGGGCAAAGGCATCCAGATCGACAAGTCCGATCTCGCCCAGTGCCGCAAGGGCCGCCGCCGGATCGGTCAGGCCAAGGGCGCGAAGCGTGGCCAGCCGCTCGGGCCGGGCGCGGCGGCGGGCGGGGGCGCGCAGGTCGATGACACGCCCGCCGCCAATGGTGCGTCGGGCCGAGACATCGCGCAGGATGAAGCGGTCACCCGCTGCAGCCGCCAAGGGACGGTCGAGGACGATCTGCGCCAGCCCCTCGCCGCCGGGATCAAGCGCGCCTTCAAGCGGAACGATCCGCGCGCCAAGCTCGGCGGAGCCGATATGCAGCCGGGCGGGAAACCAGGTGCCGAGCGGCTTCGGTTCGGATGGCAGGGCGCGCAGGATCACGTCGATCCGGTCGGTCGGGGCGTGCAGGGCCGGGTCAAGCGCCATGTCGCCGCGCGCTATCGCCTCGCGCGTTATGCCCTCGCCGCTGAGGTTCAGGGCGCAGCGTTGGCCGGCTATCCCGACCTCGGCCTTGCGGTTCTGGGCGTGGATGCCGCGCACCCGCGCCGAAAGGCCCGAGGGGCTGATCCTGATCTGGTCGCCGACCGCAACCCGCCCCGAAAGCACGGTGCCGGTGACGACCGTTCCCGCCCCGGCAAGCGTGAAGCTGCGATCCACGGCAAGGCGAAAACGCGCATCGGTGGCGCGGGCGGTGGTCTCGGCCTCAGCCAGCGCAAGCGCCGCGCGAAGCGTCCCGATCCCCTCGCCGGTCAATGACGAGACGGGCAGGATCGGTGCGTCGGCAAGGCCGGTCCCGGCCAGTAGATCATTGATTTCACGGGAGAGAATTTCGATCCGCGCGGGGTCGGCTAGATCGGACTTGGTCAGAGCGACGATGCCGCGCGTGATGCCCAGCAGGTCGAGAATCGCCAGATGCTCGCGCGTTTGCGGCATGATGCCGTCATCCGCAGCGACCACCAGCAGTGCCAGATCGATCCCGCCCGCGCCCGCCAGCATGGTATGGACGAATTTCTCGTGACCGGGGACATCGACGAAGCCGGTGATCGCGCCGCCGCCCAGATCGGCATAGGCAAAGCCGAGGTCGATAGTGATGCCGCGCGCCTTTTCCTCGGCCAGACGGTCGGCGTCGATGCCGGTCAGGGCGCGCACCAGCGCGGTCTTGCCGTGGTCGATATGCCCCGCGGTGCCGACGATCATCCGGCCAGCGCATCCAGCAAGGCGGCGTCATCCGGCAGGCAGCGCAGGTCGAGGATCAGGGCGCCGTCATGGATGCGCCCGAGGATCGGCACCGCAAGCGCCCGGAGCCGCCCGGCCAACGCCTCGGACGCGGGGCCAAGGGCAAGGCCCGCGCTTGGGATCGTCTCGGTCGGCAGCGCGCCCGAGCCGATCTGGCTGGCGCAATCGACCACCCGGACCTCGCAGCCCAGCCTTTCCGCAACGATGGGGGCAAGACGCCCGGCCTGCGCGCGGAGTTCGGCGTGAGGGCGCGAGAGCAGGCGCAGGGTTGGCAGACGCTCGGCCAGACGGTCGGGATCGCGATAAAGGCGCAGCGTCGCCTCGGTCGCGGCAATGCGGATCTTGTCCATGCGCAGGGCGCGTTTCAGGGGGTTCCTGTTGATCCGGGCAATCAGGTCGCGCTTGCCAACGATGAAGCCCGCCTGCGGGCCGCCCAGCAGCTTGTCGCCCGAAAACGTCACCAGATCGGCGCCCTCGGCCACCGCCTCGGCCACGGTCGGTTCGGGTGCGAGGCCCCAACGCCGCAGATCGACCAGCGTGCCCGAGCCGAGATCGTTCAGCAGCGGCAAGCCCGCCTCATGGGCGATGCCCGCAAGTTCAGGGGCCGGAACCTCCTTCGTGAAACCCTCGATGCGGTAGTTAGAGGTATGGACCTTCATCACAACGCCGGTTTCCGGGCCGATGGCGTCACGATAGTCGCGGGGATGGGTGCGGTTCGTCGTCCCGACCTCGCGGAGCGTGCAACCGGCCTGCTCCATGATCGCGGGCATGCGGAAGGCGCCGCCGATCTCGATCAGCTCGCCCCGCGAAACAATCGCCTCGCGCCCGCGCGCCAGCGTGTTCAGCGCGATCAGGACGGCGGCGGCATTGTTGTTGACGACGGTTGCGTCCTCGGCCCCGGTCAATTCGCAAAGCAACCCGCGCAGATGGCTGTCACGCTCGCCCCGCCCGCCTGTATCGAGGTCGAATTCCAGCGCGGCTGGCGCGCGCATGGCGGCGATCGCGGCCTCGATCGCGGGATCGGCCAGCAGGGCGCGGCCAAGATTGGTGTGCAGGACCGTTCCCGTCAGGTTCAGGACCGGCCGCAGCCGGGATCGCGCGGCGGCGGTCATGCGCCCCTCGACCGAGGCGAGGATCTGGCCCGCATCGGGCAGGGGGTCGGGACGGGAGGCCCGGATCGCCGCAAGCTCGGCCCGCAGCGCCTCGGTCACGGCGATGCGTCCGTGAAGATCGACCAGACCCGCCGCAGCCGTCAGCAACCGGTCGACCGAGGGCAGGGACCGCAGATCCATCAATAGCCCACGAGGAACGGGTTGAACCCGCCGCGTTTCCATTCGGTGTCGCGCATCATCAGATCGAGGCCAAGGCTCGCCACGTCATCCGCCACCGGCTCCAGCGTCGGGTTCTTGTTCTGATAGAGGATCTTCACCCAATGCGCGCATTCGCGGCAGATCTCGGCCTTGACGGTCGCTTCCTCGGTCTCGACCGAGCGATAGGTGATGCCCTTGGTCGAGCCGCAGCAGGTGCATTTCACCCGCACCTCGTTCCAGAGCGTCTGGCAGGTCGCGCAGGAACAATAGCGCGCGCCCTCGGCCCCGATGCTCTCGGTCACCATGCTTGTCGCCGGCCTGCCACCACATGCTGGGCATATCCCGGTCCGGATGGGCACCAGTTGTTCCACGTGAAGCGTCGAGGCCGTCATCGCGGCATGGACCTGAAGTGCGGTGGCCGCGAAAAGATGGGGGGCGACGCTGTCCTCGGGGATGGTGTCGGTCAGGACATTGCCCATCACCCAGTCCCGGTCCGCAGGTTCGGCGGATTGCAGCGCGCGAAGGGCGAGGCGGGCAGGCTCGGGCATCTCGGCATCGGCGAGGAGTTCGCAAAGCCGGTCCAGCGCGATGGAAAGCCCCGGCCGCATGTCGTTGCGGTCGAGGGGAGGCATCCGGCTGGACCGCGCCAGTTCGATGCGTGCCGCAGCGGGAGGCGCGGGCGAGGGCAGTTCCCGCGCCAGTTCCGCCTGAGCGCGGGCCACGCGGCCAAGAAAGCGCAGATAGGGCGCGAGGTTCGGGCTGTGCAAAGCGAGGAATTCGAACCGCTCGGCCCGCGTGGTGAAAAGGGCCTCGGGGTCGGGAAGACGCGCCAAGGGAACCTTGGCGACGCCGCCGATCATCGAGGGATCGGGTTTCAAGCTGGAGGTCATGGCGTCCTGGCCCTTGCGTCTGGCCTACTCTGCCGGACCCCGATCCCCGCGTCCAGCCAGTTCCCGAAGCCACTTGCGGTGATGGCGCCAGGCCCAGCCGCCCGTCACCGTGCCGCGCGTCATGGCGCGCAGAGTGCCGCGCGTCCAGACGGCGGCATAGACATGGGCGATGAAGGTCAGGATGATCAGGACCGCGGCCAGCGAATGAACCAGCATCGCCCAGCGTCTGACCGGCAGCGAGACGAGTTCGGGAAAATACTCCTCCCAGACCATTACACCCGAGACGATCAGCACGATGATCAGGCCCGACATCGCCCAGAACACGGCCTTTTGCCCGGCATTGTATTTGCCAAGCTCGGGCAGGCGTTCTTCGTGGCCAGTGACCACGTCGCCGATATTCGCCACCCAGGTCCGGTCCTCGGGCTTGGGCAGGTTCAGCTTCCAGAGCTGCGCGAACAGCACGAAGAAGCTGAGGAACAGCAGTATCCCGACGAGGGGATGCAGCCAGCGCGTGTTCTGCCCACCGCCGAACAGGCCGGTCAGGAAATAGAGCGAGGGGTGGAACAGCGCCAGACCCGAGATCAGCAGCACGATCAGGCTGAGCGCCGTGACCCAGTGGTTGATCCGGGTGAAGCCGCGATAGCGGCTGACCGTGACCGGGTCCGTGCTTTCGATATGGTCGCCAGATTGCGAGTAGAGACGCTTTTCCATCACGACCCCTCCTTGCCGGCGGGCAGGTTGCTTTCGACCAGATGCTCGGCCTCGCGCTCTTCCTCGGCGCTGACCTTGTTGGCCCGCCCGAGCAGGCCGTGCAGGATCGAGCCGACGGCCGCCGCCCCGATCACCGCAAGGCCGATGGTCTTGGTCACGCCTTTCCAGCCTTGCACGACCGGCGAGATCCGCGGGTTTTCAGGCAGGTTCGAATAAAGCGAGGGCTGGTCGGCGTGATGCAGGACATAGAAGACATGGGTGCCGCCGACGCCCTCGGGATCATAGATCCCGGCATTCTCGAAACCGCGCGACTTCAGGTCCTCGACCCGCATGTTCGCGTGCTCGATCATGTCGTCCTTGGTGCCGAAGACGATGGCCTGGGTCGGGCAGGCCTTGGCGCAGGCCGGTCCCTGTCCCACCGCCACCCGGTCCGAGCAGAGGGTGCATTTATAGCTTTTGTGATCGACCTTGCTGACGCGCGGGATGTTGAACGGGCAGCCGGTGATGCAGTAGCCGCAGCCGATGCAGTTCTCGTGGATGAAATCGACGATCCCGTTCGAATATTGCACGATCGCCCCCGGCGCCGGGCAGGCCTTGAGGCAACCGGGATCGCTGCAATGCATGCAGCCATCCTTGCGGATCAGCCATTCCAGATTGCCGGTCTCGGGATTGTCGAATTCGCTGAAGCGCATCAGCGTGAACATGTCCGGGGTCAGGTCATGCGGGTTGTCATAGACGCCCGCATTGAACCCGATCTCGGGCACGGTATCGTTCCACTCGGCGCAGGCCGACTGACAGGCCTTGCAGCCGATGCATTTCGATACGTCGATCAGCTTGGCCACCGGCGTCAACTCACGCTCGGGCTTGGGCAGGTCGGGCATCGCCGAGGCGCGGACGACGTCGCCCACGCCAAGGTTCGCCTTCATCGGCTGGACCGGCGGGTTTGACACCGCCGTCCGCGGGCTGTCGAGGTTCGGGTCCATGGTCATGACACGGCCTCCCCTGTTGCAGGCTCGATATTGACGAGGAACGCCTTGAATTCCGGCGTCTCGACGTTGGCGTCACCGACGAAAGGCGTCAGGCTGTTCGGGCCGAAGCCCTTGCGGGCCGCGCCGATGAAGCCCCAATGCAGCGGGATGCCGACGACATGGACCAGCTTCTCACCGCATTGCAGAGGCCGTATCCGCTTGGTGACGACGGCCCGCGCCCGGACCTCGCCCCGCTTCGACCAGACCCGCACCATGCCGCCTTTCTTGATGCCCTTCTCGGCGGCAAGCTCCTCGCTGATCTCGACGAAGAACTCGGGCTGCAGCGCCGAGTTGATGCGGTTGTGCTTGGTCCAGTAGTGGAAATGCTCGGTCAGTCGGTAGGACGTCGCCACGAAGGGAAACTCGTCGCTGGTCGCGAACTGTTCCGCATCGCTGACAAAGACCCGCGCCACCGGGTTTCCGCGCATTTCCGGGTTGAAGACGTTGGCGATGGGGCTTTCGAATGGCTCCATATGGGTCGGGAACGGTCCATCGCGCATCATGCCGCGGGTAAAGAGCCGCGAGGCCCCCTCGGCGTTCATGATGAACGGCCCCACATCGGCCGGCTTCGCGGTGGGCGAGATGTCGGGGATGTCGTATCCCACCCATTTCTCGCCATTCCACTCCATCAGCTTGCGTGAGGCGTCCCAGGGCCGGCCCTCCATATCCGCAGAGGCGCGGTTGTAGAGGATCCGCCGGTTGAGCGGCCAGGAATAGCTCCAGTTCAGGAACATGCCGGTATCGTCGGGATCGCTGTTGTCCCGGCGGGCCATGTTGTTGCCATCCTCGTTCCAGCACCCGCCATAGATCCAGCAGGCCGACATGGTCGAGCCGTCGTCGCGCAGCTGGCTGAAGTTCAGCAATAGCTTGCCCTGCGCGGCCAGAAGCTTGGTGGTGTCGGTCAGGTCATGGACATCGGCAAGCGCCCGGCCGTTCATCTCCTTCGCCAGTTCCTCGGCCGTGGGGTCGTTCTCGTCCGCGTAGTCCCAGGTGAGGTTCAGGATCGGATCGGGGAAAACCCCGCCCTCGTCCTGATAGAGCTTTTTCACGCGCAGGAAGATCTGCGACATGATCCAGGTATCGCGCTTGGCCTGACCGGGAGGCGTCCCGGCGGCCCAGTGCCATTGCAGCCAGCGGCCCGAGTTCACCAGCGATCCGTCATCCTCGGCGAAGCTGGTGGTGGGAAGCTCGATCACCTCGGTCTGGATGGAGGTCGTGTCGACGTCGTTGTATTCGCCGTGGTTCTCCCAGAAATGCGCGGTTTCGGTCTCCAGCGGGTCCATCACCACCAGAAGCTTCAGCCGGGACAGCGCTGCCGTCAGCTTGGCCCGGTTGGGGAAGGCCAGCAGCGGGTTGAAGCCCTGGCAGAAATAGTTGGTGATCTGGCCCGCGTTCATCAGCTCGAACATGCGCAGGATGTCATAGGTCGGGACGTCCAGCTTGGGCAGGTAGTCATAGGCCCAGTCGTTGTCCGCCCGCGCGGCATCGCCCCACATGGCCTTCATGAAACTGACCATGAACTTGGGATAGTTCTGCCAGTAGCTCGTCTGTCCGGGCCTGAGCGGCTTGAAGGAACGGCTGGACATGTAGGTCGTCCAGTCGGTTTCCGCCTCGGTCGGGATGTTCAGATAGCCGGGGATCAGGTTCGACATCAGCCCGATATCGGTCAGGCCCTGGATGTTGGAATGCCCGCGCAGCGCGTTCATGCCGCCACCCCGCACCCCGATATTGCCGAGAACCAGTTGCAGCATCGCCATGCCGCGGATGTTCTGCGAGCCTTTCGAATGCTGCGTCCAGCCAAGCGCATACATCGAGGTCATGGTCTTGTCGGGCGCCGAGCATTCGCCGATCATCTCGGCGATATGGAGGAACTTATCCTTCGGCGTGCCGCAGACCTGCTCGACCAGTTCGGGCGTGTAGCGCGAGACATGCTCCTTCAGCAGGTTCCACACGCAGCGCGGGTTCTGCAGCGTCATGTCGACCTGCGCAAACCCGTCATCCCCGATCACATAGTCCCAGCTCGACTTGTCATAGTCACGCTTCTCGGGGTCGTAGCCCGAAAAAAGGCCGTCGCTCCACCCGAACTCATCCTTCACGATGAAGGCGGCATTGGTGAAGTTCTTGACATATTCCCACTGCACCTTGTCGTTCTGGATCATCCAGTTGATCATCGCCATCAGGAAGGCGATGTCCGAACCGGGACGGATCGGCGCGTAGTAATCCGCGACAGAGGCCGTGCGCGTGAACCGGGGGTCCACGACGATCAGCTTGGCGCCACGATGCGCCTTTGCCTCGGTCACCCATTTGAAGCCGCAGGGATGGGCTTCAGCGGCATTGCCACCCATGACGATCACAAGGTCGGTGTTCTTGATGTCGGTCCAGGGATTCGTCATCGCTCCGCGGCCAAAGGTCGGGCCCAAACTGGACACCGTGGGGCCGTGTCAGACGCGCGCCTGGTTATCGAAGCCGACAATCCCCATGGACCTGACCACCTTGTAGGTCAGCCATGCGGTCTCATTGGTGGTCGCCGAGGCAGCGAGAAAACCGGACGAGGTCCAGCGATTGACGGGTACGCCAAGATCGTTGGTCAGGACCATGTTCGCGTCCCGGTCGTCCTTCAGGGCGCGCGCGATCTTGTCGAGCGCCTCCTCCCAGCTGATCTCCTCGAGCCGGTCGGCGCCGGGCCGACGGATGCGGGGTTGGGTCAGGCGCGTCTCTGACAGCACCGTGTCCTTCAGCGCCGCGCCCTTGGGGCAAAGCGTGCCGCGGTTCGTCGGATGGTCGGCGTCGCCCTCGATATGGACGATCTCGGCCTTTTCGCCAGCGGCAAGATCACCCTTGGAGTAGATGAGGATGCCGCAGGCAACCGAACAATAGGTGCAGGTGTTGCGCGTCTCGGTCGTCGAGGCCAGCTTGAAGGCGCGGACATGGGCCTGTTCGGCCGCCTCCGCCTCACCAAAACCCATGGCCCCGAGCGATGTGGCCGCGACGCCTGCACCCGCGAGCTTCAGAAAGCCGCGACGTGAGAGGTCGATATTCATCGTGCCCCCTTTTTGCCTGTCAAATGGATAGGTGTGACCAGCATGACTCTGGCCCGATCGGCTTGTCAAGCAAAGCGATGCGGGGCCGTCCGGCGACAGCCCCGCAATTAAATTGATGAAATCACTTTGAAATGAGGGGGCGGAAAAGCGGTCGTCAGACCTCGACCGCGACCGCCCCGATCGGATGCGAGCAGCAGGCGAGGATATAGCCTGCCTCGATGTCCTCATCGGAGATCCCGCCGTTATGAACCATATGCACCTCGCCCGAGGTTTTGCGGATCTTGCAGGTGCCGCAAAGCCCGAAGGTGCAGCCCGAGGGGATGTTCAGCCCGCTCGACTTGGCCACGCCAAGAACGGTGTCCGTCTCGGTGCATTTCACCGTCAGGCCCGAGGCGGCGAAGGTGATCTGGGCCTGACTGTCCTCGTCCGGGACGACATCCTCGATCACCGGGGCTTCGGCTTCGTTGCGGACCGGGGCGCCGAAACTCTCCTGATGATAGCGGTCCATGTCGTAGCCGAGGGCGACCAGCATGTCGCGGACCGCCTGCATGAAGGGCTCGGGCCCGCAGCAGAACACCTCACGCTCAAGATAATCCGGCGCCATCAGCCCCAGCATGATCTGGCTGAGCCGCCCGCGATAGCCGTGCCATGTGCGGAAGGGATCGGCCTCCTCGATGGTGAAGCGCAGCTGCAACCCCGGCACGCGATCCGCCATCTGCTCGAGCCGCTGGCGGAAGATCATGTCGCTGGGGCTGCGGGCGGCATGGACGAACACGATGTCGGGCATTTCGCCCGAATCCCAGGCCCAGGTCGTCATCGACATCATCGGCGTGATGCCGGAACCGGCCGAGATGAACAGGTATTTCGGCGCCTCGTGGCGGATGAAGCTGAAGATCCCGGCGGGGCCGAAGGCCCTGAGCCGCATGCCGGGACGCAGATGGTCGAGCATCCAGCGGCCGCCGATGCTGCCGGGCTGGGCCTTGACGGTGACCCCGATCGAAAGCGGCCGCGAGGGGCTGGAGCTGATCGTATAGGTGCGCTGGAGATTGCCACCGGGCAGCGGCAGGTCCAGCGTCACGAACTGGCCGGGTTGGTAGTCGAAATATGACCCCGAGGGCGCGCGGAAGGTGAAGGTCGCGGTGTCCGAGGTTTCGGGCACCACCATCGCGCATTCCAGGGGTTCGTCATCCTTCCAGGGCCGGTCGCCGAAAGCCTTGACCAGAACCGCCATTATTCCGCCGCCATTGCGGGCGCGGGGTTCAGGCGGCTCGCGAGCAGCGAGGTATACCAGTCGACGAAATGGATCACCCCTTCCTCCTGCGTCGGCGAATAGGGGCCGGGCTCATAGGCGGGCGAGCGAATGCCGTTCTGGTTCTCCTCGACGACGCGGCGATCCTCGTCATTAGTGGCGAGCCAGACCTCGGTAAGCTGCTTCAGGTCGTAATCCTTGCCCTCGACCGCGTCCTTGTGGACCAGCCATTTGGTCGTCACCTCGGTCTCGGTCGGGCTGATCGGCAGCAGGCGGAAGACGATCGCGTGGTCCGGCAGGAAGTGGTTCCAGCTCGACGGGAAGTGATAGAACATCAGGCTGCCCGCATCGGCCCAAGGCATGCTGCCCATCAGCCGGGATACGGCCGATCTGGTCGACATGGTGAAGCTTTCGGCGTTGTCGAGAAGCGGCACGCGCGCGAGGCGCCACTGCATGTCGGCCTGATTGACGAAACGCGCCGGCACCCCGGCCTCGTCGCAACGGTCCCAATGGGCAAGGATCTCGGGCGAGGCCGCGTTCGGCCCTTCCATCACCGTCATCAGCGGGTTGTCGGAATAGCTGCGGCACAGCGAGGGATGCGAGCCACTGCAATGATAGCATTCGCGATTGTTCTCGATCACCAGCTTCCAGTTGCCGTTCTCGACGATGGTGGAGGAGAACGCGACCTTGCTGTCGGCGAGACCGCTGGGCACAAGATAGCTCATCAGATGCTTGGCCAGATCGGCGATCGGCGGCGGCACCTGCGCGAGGCAGATGAAGACCATGCCGTTCAGGTCGATGCAGTGGACGGGCTTCAGCCCGAATTTCGACGCATCGAAGTCATCGCCCATGTCGCGCGCGTAAAGCAGCTTGCCGTCCAGCTCGTAGGTCCACTGGTGGTAGGGGCAGACCAGCTTGGCCGTCGAACCGCTGGCCTTCGAGCAGAGACGCTGGCCCCGGTGGCGACAGACATTGTGGAAGGCGCGGATCTTGCCATCCCCGCCGCGCAGGATCAGGACCGGGAAGGCGCCGACCTGCAGGGTCGCATAGTTCCCCGTCTTCGGCACTTCGCAGGTCGGAATGGCAAAGAGCCATTCCTTGTACCAGATCTGCTGCAGATCGGCATCGAACACGCCCGGATCACAATAGAGGTCGCGCGTCAGCGCGAAATTTTTCTGACGATTGGCGAGCTGGGACAGGATTTCGGTGTTGTTCAGCATGGCTGGCTTCCGGTGGCTGGGCGAGGGCGTCTTTACTCGCGAGATTTGCACCGGATCGCGCCGTCGCAATCCACCAAATGCGACATCCCGACGACGAAATCTGACCTCCGGGATTCTGTCGAGGCGCGACATCCCTCCGTCCGCCCCCCGAAATCGTCGCAGGATGAATAACCCTGTGGAGGAATCGGGTGCGACTCACGAGGGCGAATCTGTGGGAATCATCCCACCCCTTTCCGGGCTGTGGATGACTCCCGCGAACAGGAGGGGAACCCTGACGAGTTTTCCCCATGTTGAGAACCGGATGAGCACTTTCCACAGGCTGTGAGTGAATCAACTTTTCACAATATTATCCACAGGATGTATTTCTTTAACTATCTGAATTTAATTAAATAAATTATTAACAGACTATTTACGACAAAGTTTTCCCCAACGCGGCCGGTTGGGGATTTCGCCCGTGAAACAATGGTATCCAGTCATCCACAGGCCCTACCACTACATCAATCTTCTTTCTCTCTATTTTCATTGATAGAGGGGCAGTGCATCCGGAGGTCCCATGTTCGATCTGCTCGCCCTGTATTACCCTTGGGTCAAAGCCCTTCACGTCATGGCGGTCATCGCGTGGATGGCGGGGTTGTTCTACCTGCCGAGGCTGTTCGTCTATCATGTGGAGCGCACAGCCAACGCCGGCGGCGAGCCGGCGGCGTCGCTGGTGATCATGGAGGAGAAGCTCCTGCGCCTGATCATGAACCCGGCGATGATCATGGCCTGGATCGCGGGCCTGATGCTGGTCGCCACGCCGGGAATCGTGGACTGGACGATGATCTGGCCATGGAGCAAGGCCGCGGCCGTCATCGCCATGACCTGGTTTCACATGTGGCTCGCCGGCCAGAGGAAGGCGATCCTGCGAGGTCAGGGGCTTTCCGGGCGGCGCTATCGGATGATGAACGAGTTGCCCACCTTGCTGATGGTCGTGATCGTGCTTTCGGTGATTCTGAAGTTCTGAGAATTGACTCCGAGAGGGAATCTTCCTATCTGGGCATCAACCGCCGTCCGGTGGCCGCTTTCCATTCATAATTTCTACTGTGGCGCGATCCGTGATCCGTCGCGTCTATGGGCCCGATATGAGCGAAGAACGTCTGAACCTGTCCGATCTGAAGGCGAAAAGCCCCGCTGACCTGCTGGCCATGGCCGAGGAGTGGGAGATCGAGAACGCTTCAACCATGCGCAAGGGCGAGATGATGTTCTCGGTCCTGAAGGAGCATGCGGAAGAGGGTTGGGACATCGGCGGCGACGGCGTGCTCGAGGTTGTGCAGGACGGCTTCGGTTTCCTACGCTCGACCGAGGCAAACTATCTTCCCGGCCCGGACGACATCTATGTCAGCCCCGACATGATCCGGCAGCATTCGCTGCGCACCGGCGATACCGTCGAGGGCGTGATCCGCGCTCCCGGAGAGAATGAGCGTTATTTCGCGCTGACGAAGGTTGAGAAGATCAACTTCGAGGATCCGGAAAAGGCACGTCACAAGGTCGCGTTCGACAACCTGACGCCGCTTTACCCGAACGAGCGGCTGAAGATGGAAATCGAGGATCCGACGATCAAGGATCGCTCGGCCCGGATCATCGACCTCGTCGCTCCGATCGGGAAAGGGCAACGATCGCTGATCGTGGCCCCGCCGCGGACCGGCAAGACGGTGCTGCTGCAGAATATCGCGCATTCGATCGAGCGGAATCACCCCGAATGCTATCTTATCGTCCTTCTGATCGACGAGCGGCCGGAAGAAGTGACCGACATGCAGCGTTCGGTGAAGGGTGAAGTGATTTCTTCGACCTTCGACGAGCCTGCCAGCCGTCACGTCGCGGTGTCCGAGATGGTGATCGAAAAGGCCAAACGTCTTGTTGAGCATAAACGAGATGTTGTTATTCTTCTCGACTCTATCACAAGACTTGGTAGGGCATTTAACACGGTCGTGCCGAGTTCCGGCAAAGTGTTGACCGGTGGCGTTGATGCGAATGCACTGCAAAGGCCGAAGCGCTTCTTCGGTGCTGCTCGAAACATCGAAGAGGGTGGCTCGCTCACCATCATCGCCACGGCGCTGATCGACACCGGCTCACGCATGGACGAGGTGATTTTCGAAGAGTTCAAGGGCACCGGCAACAGCGAGATTGTCCTGGACCGCAAAGTCGCCGACAAACGTGTGTTCCCGGCCATGGATATCCTCAAATCGGGCACACGGAAGGAAGAGCTGCTGGTCGATTCGAAGGATCTGCAAAAGACCTATCTGCTGCGCCGCATCCTTAACCCGATGGGAACGACGGATGCGATCGAGTTCCTGCTCTCGAAGATGAAGCAGACCAAGACCAACAGCGAGTTCTTTGATTCCATGAACGCCTGACGGCGCGGAGGATGCGGTGGACACGATCTTTGCCGAGGCGACGCCGCCCGGTCGGGGAGGCGTTTCGGTCGTTCGTTTGAGCGGCCCGGACTCGCATGCTGTCCTGCAATCTCTGTCCGGTTCCGTACCGCAAGCGCGGCGCGCCTATCTTCGCGCGCTTCGCGATGGTGACGACCTGATAGACCATGCTCTCGTCATGTGGTTCGAGGAAGGTCGCAGCTTTACCGGCGAGGAAGTGGCGGAGTTTCATTTGCATGGCGCGCCGGTCATTTCCCATCGATTGGCCCAGGCATTGCTGGCGCGGGGCCTGCGCCGTGCTGAAGCGGGGGAATTTACCCGGCGGGCATTCGTGAATGGTCGGATGGATCTGGCGGAAGCCGAGGGTTTGGCGGACCTGCTCTCGGCCGAAACGGAAGCACAGCGCCGGCTGGCGATGAAGTCGACCGATGGCGAGCTGGGCCGCAAGGTGGATGAACTTCGCGCAAAACTCGTGCGCGCTGGCGCTCTGATTGAGGCGAGCATCGACTTTGCCGATGAGGAAGTACCGGAGGAGGTGCCTGCAGAGGTGTTCGTCCTGATCGATTCCGCCCGGACCGAGATATCCGCGATGCTTCAGAGCTACCCCGCCACCGAACGGTTGCGGCAAGGGTATGAGGTCGCGATCATCGGTCCGCCTAATGCAGGTAAATCAAGTCTTATCAATAGAATAGCCAAGCGCGATCTGGCGCTTGTTTCGGATATCGCAGGCACAACGCGCGATATTCTGGAGCTTCGCACTGATCTCCGGGGGCTGCCAGTCACGTTTCTTGATACGGCCGGAATGCGGGAAAGCGCGGATCCTATCGAAGCGATGGGGGTGCAGCGGGCCCTGCGCCGTGCCGAGGATGCGGACCTGCGAATTCTTCTCTCGGAGAACGGGGATGGGATCGGTGTTGCCGAGGACGGCGACCTGATCGTCCGATCCAAGGCGGACCTGTCTGCGAGCGATTCTCTGTCGGTTTCAGCGAAGACCGGCGAGGGTATCTCGGAATTGTTGGATATGATCTATGACCGGTTGCGGGTTAGGGCGGTCAAATCCGGTCTCATTGGACATCGGCGCCAAGCTGAAGCCCTGGAGAGAGCGCTGCTTTCCCTAGCTGTCAACGAGGAAATAGCGCCGGAGTTTCTTGCAGAATCGCTCCGCAAAGCGTCATTTGAATTGGCGTCCCTTCTTGGTAGGATCGGGGCTGAAGACTATCTGGACGAAATTTTCTCGTCGTTCTGTATTGGGAAATAGGGTGTTTCACGTGAAACAGTTCGATGTGATCGTGGTTGGCGGAGGTCATGCTGGTCTAGAGGCCGCGATGGCCGCTGCCCGGATGGGGGCCGAAACAGCGTTAATCAGCCTTTCCCAAGATGATTTTGGAACGATGTCGTGTAACCCCGCGATCGGAGGCCTCGGCAAGGGACATTTGGTCCGCGAGGTGGACGCCATGGATGGCGTCATGGGACGGCTGGCCGATGCAGCCGGGATCCAGTTTCGGTTGCTGAACCGTCGCAAAGGGCCCGCAGTGCAGGGACCGCGCGCGCAATCGGACCGGAAACTCTATAAACTAGCAGCCCGACAGTTGGTTGAGAGGCAGTCCGGCCTGACCGCGGTCCTCGGAGAAGTTGTCCGCATTGAGCACGGTCCGGCCGGTGTGCGGGGGGTGGTGTTGAGTGATGGTCGGGAGTTGGCCGCCCGCCAGATCATTCTGACCGCCGGAACATTCTTGAATGGCCTAATCCATATCGGAGAGGAAACGAGGCAAGCCGGTCGTTGGGGGTCCGCGACGTCAATCGAATTGGCGGAATCGTTGCGGCCGTTGTCGCTTCCGCTCGGCCGATTGAAGACCGGCACTCCCCCAAGGCTTCTACGCTCCAGCATTGATTGGGATAGTCTGCAGAAACAGCCGGGTGACGATGACCCCGTGCTTTTCTCCTATCTCAGCACCGGGCCGCAGGTCGAGCAGGTCAGCTGCGCCATAACCCACACGAATAGTCGCACGCACGGAGTCATTCGGGACAATCTCGGCAGGTCTGCGATGTATGGCGGCAGAATCGAGGGGGTCGGCCCGCGCTACTGTCCCTCGATCGAAGACAAGATTGTGCGTTTCAGCGACAAGGAATCGCATCAGATATTTCTGGAACCGGAGGGGTTGGATTCAGATCTTGTCTATCCCAACGGCATATCGACGTCTTTGCCGGAAGATGTGCAGGTAGCTTATGTCCGGTCGATTCGGGGTCTTGAGGATGTTGAAATCGTTCAGCCGGGTTACGCGGTTGAGTATGATTACATCGATCCAAGGGCGTTGAACCCGTCCTTGGAGACGAAAGCCATGCCGGGCCTGTTCTTGGCAGGGCAGATAAATGGCACGACAGGCTACGAGGAGGCCGCAGCGCAAGGGGTGGTTGCCGGCCTGAACGCGGCGCTGAGGGCACAAAATCGTCCAGCGGTGCACTTCAGCCGGTCAGAGAGCTATATCGGTGTGATGATAGACGATCTCGTAACCCGCGGTGTGAGCGAGCCCTACCGTATGTTCACCTCGCGGGCGGAGTTCAGGTTGTCCCTTCGCGCTGATAATGCTGATCAGAGGTTGACCCCGCTTGGTCTGGAGCTGGGCTGCGTCGGCGAGGCCCGGCAAGCCAGCTTCGGGGCAAAAATGCGGCGCTACGCTGCCGCAAGAACTCATGCGGAACGGGTTAGCTTCACGCCGTCGGAATTGCGGCAGGTAGGCATTGAGGTTCGGCAAGATGGCAGCAGGCGGAGTCTATTGGCCTTGCTGGGACAGCAGGATATTGACCGGGAGAAAGTGTTGGCGCTGGACGACGATTTCGCCGCGACAGACCCGGGAACATTGCAGCAGTTGGCGACCGACGCCCTTTATCGGCAATACACCGACCGTCAGGAGAGGGACGCAGCGATTCTCCGTAGAGAGGAAGCTATCGCGATACCACCAGATTTCGCTTATGACGGGATCTCCGGACTTTCCAACGAGTTGAAGGCGAAGCTTAGGAAGTTTGCCCCCTCGACGCTAGCTGCTGCGGCTAATATCGAAGGCATGACTCCCGCTGCTCTGACACTTATTCTCGCTCTCTTGCGCTCGGACAAGAAGCGCGCGGCGAGATGACTGTTTCACGTGAAACAGAAGCGCTTGAGCAATACGCTTCCTTGATCCGGAAGTGGAATCCGGCAATCAATTTGATTGCTCCTTCGACTCTGGACGAGATCGAAACCAGGCACGTTGCTGATTGTCAGCAGTTGGTGAAAGTATCACGCGAAGCTACCGGGAGTTGGGTTGATCTGGGGAGCGGGAGTGGGCTTCCCGGACTGGTTGTGGCGATCGGTCGAGCTGATCTGGCGGTAACTCTTGTCGAAAGCGACAAACGAAAGGCGGCATTTCTTCGTGCAGTGGTGCGGCAACTGTCACTTTCCAATGTGAGGATAGTCACCGAGCGCATCGAAGAGGCAATCCCCCTCAATTCGTCGAATGTCAGCGCACGCGCGCTTGCTCCGCTCCCTCTCCTGATGTCATATGTGGCTAGGCATCTTGCCGAAGGAGGGAGGGCTTGGCTGATGAAGGGCAGAAACTGGTCATCGGAAGTGGATGAGGCCCGGAGGCAGTGGCGGTTCAATCTTTGGGTTCACCAGAGTGAAACCGATCCTGACGCGGCAATCTTGGAAATAGCGGACATACGCCATGGTTGAAACAAGGGTCATCGCGGTCGCCAATCAGAAGGGCGGCGTCGGAAAGACAACGACGGCAATCAACCTGGCCGCTGCCTTGGCCGAAAACGGGCATAAAGTCGCGATCATCGATCTGGATTCGCAGGGAAATGCGTCAACCGGGCTTGGCGTGCCTCCGGAGGAGAGGGATCTTACCTCTTATGACTTGCTGACGGCGGATGCGACCCTCGCCGAATGCATGATCCCGACCCGAATCGACAATCTCAGCTTGGTGCCCTCCAGTCGCGATCTGTCCTCGGTAGATTTTGAGATTTCGAACCGTCCGGGACGGACGCAGCTTCTCCGGCGGAAGCTGGGCCACGGGGCGGAGGTTGAGTTTCTGCTGATAGATTGCCCCCCGGCTCTTGGACTTTTGACCGTGAACGCCATGGTGGCGGCCGGAAGCGTTCTTGTGCCTCTGCAGGCCGAATTTTACGCGCTAGAGGGCCTTTCGCAGCTTCTGATGACGGTGCGAGAGGTCAGGCAGACAGCCAATCCGGATTTGCGCATCGAAGGTGTGCTTCTCACCATGTCCGACAATCGGAACAACCTTTCGCAGCAGGTAGAGGCGGATGCCCGGAACACGCTGTCGGGGCTGGTCTACAATACGGTCATTCCGCGCAATGTGCGCCTGTCGGAGGCGCCGTCCCACGCGCTTCCGGTTCTGCATTATGATCCGGGTTCCAAGGGCAGTATTGCCTATAGGGAACTCGCAAAGGAATTTTTGGCCAGACAATTCGTGACAGCCTAGGGAGGACGCCATGTCAGAGAACAAGCTTGAGAAAAGAGGGCTGGGGCGCGGATTGTCGGCATTGATGGCTGATGTCGATCTTATTCCTTCCGAAAGGCCGATGCCGCGGCAATTGCTGCCGGTCGAGCAGATTACGCCCAACCCTGACCAGCCGCGGCGCAGTTTCGCGCAGGATTCCCTGCAAGAACTGGCGGATTCACTGCGTCAGCGCGGGATGCTGCAGCCCCTGATCGTTCGACCGCATCCCAGCGATAGGGGGCTCTATCAGATCGTCGCCGGCGAACGTCGGTGGCGCGCGGCGCAGCTCGCGCAGTTGCACGACGTTCCGGTCATCGTGCGGGATCTGAGCGATACCGAAGTTCTTGAAATTGCCATTGTCGAGAATATCCAGCGCGCCGACCTCAACGCGATCGAGGAGGCGGCATCCTATCGCCAGTTGATGGATCGTTTCGGACATACGCAGGAAAAGCTGGCCGAGGCGCTGAACAAGAGCCGCAGCCATATCGCCAACCTATTGAGATTGCTTAATCTTCCTGATCAGGTGCAAAACTGGCTGAAGGACGGAAAGCTGACCGCCGGTCATGCCCGCGCCCTGATAACGGCCGCCAACGCGGTTGAGCTTGCCCGCAAGGTCATCGAGAAGAACCTGTCTGTGCGCGAGACCGAGGAGCTGGTCCGCCGCCAGGCAGAATCGGCGAAGCAAAAACCTGCCTCGCGCCGGCCCGAGAAGGATGCAGATACTCGGGCACTGGAAAGCGATCTGTCGGCTCACCTGAAGATGCGGGTGGCGATCAATCATTCCGGTCAGGATGGCGGGCAGATTGTCATCGCCTACAAGGATCTGGACCAGCTCGACAAGCTTTGCCAGATGCTTGGCAATTGAGCACTACATCTAGTAGTTATTCATAAGTATAATCTAAATAAGCTAAAACCCCGGATCGAACATCCGGGGTTTTGCACATTCTCGGAGCCAGCAATCAGGCGGGGTTGGAGCTTACGCCGACCTTTGCGGGGCGCAACAGGCGGTCATGCAGCATGAAGCCATCGCCCATCACCTGAATGATGTTTCCCGAGACGGTGCCGGGAACGGGCGCCTCGAACATCGCCTCATGCACCGTCGGGTCGAACTTGTCGCCGATCTCGGGCTTGACGATATGGATGCCGTGCTTGGCGAATACGTTCCCCAACTCGCGCAGCGTCAACTCGACGCCCTCGATCAGCGCGGCAGAGCTTGCCCGCTGCTCGTCATTGACGGAATCGAGAGCGCGCGTCAGCGCGTCATGAACGGGCAGCAGGTCGCGGGCAAGGCGCGATCCACCATATTGCTCGGCCTCGCGGCGATCCTTGTCGGCCCGCTTGCGTGCATTTTCGGCGTCGGCCAGGGCACGCATGAACTTGTCTCTCAGGCCGTCCCGCTCGGCGATCAGGGCTTCGATTTCCAGCGCGGCGCCCTCGGCAGCCTCAGGCAGGGACTCGGGGAAATCCTCGTCATCGAGGGGGCTTGCGTTCGGGTACTCGTTCGTCATGTCCTTCATCCTTTCCGGCCGGAGATGATCCGGCCGACGAGCTGCGCAGTGTAATCAACGATCGGCACGATCCTTCCGTAATTCAACCTCGTCGGGCCGATCACGCCGACCGCGCCAACGATCTTACGGTCGGCATTCATATAGGGAGAAACCACGAGAGATGAACCGGAAAGTGAAAAAAGCTTGTTCTCGGAGCCGATGAAAATGCGGACACCCTCGCCATGTTCGGCAAGTTCCAGAAACTCGGCGATATCCCGTTTCCGCTCGAGGTCGTCGAAAAGCGTGCGGATGCGGTCCAGATCGGCCAGTTCATGAGCCAGCAGATTGGCGCGGCCGCGAACGATCAGGCGCGGGTCCGGCCCGTCATCGTCCCACATGGCAAGGCCCGAGGCGATCAGATCGGCGGCCGCCTTGTCAAGCTGCTGCCGGCTCGCCTCGACGTCCTTCGAGATGCCTTGCCGAAGGTCGGCCAGCGTCCGGCCCTCTGCCACGGCGTTGAGGAAATTCGCCGCCTCGCGCATCGAACTGGCCGTGTGCCCCGCAGGTGGGGAAAAGACCCGGTTCTCGACCCGCCCATCGGCAAAGACCAGCACAACCAGCGCGCGGTCCGGGGCAAGGCTCACGAACTCGATATGGCGCACCGGGGCTTCCTGCTTCGGCATCAGCACCAGCGACGCGCCATGGGTCAGCGTCGACAGCGCCGTGCTGAGGCGGTCCAGCATCGCGCCGGTATCGCCCCGTTCATTGGTCAGCGTCTCCTGAATCATCTCGCGATCGGTGGGCGAGACCGGGCCAGCCTCCATCAACCCGTCGACGAAAAGGCGCAGGCCAAGCTGGGTGGGCATCCGGCCGGCGGAAACATGGGGATGGTCCAGCAGCCCCAGATGCTCCAGATCCTGCATGACGTTGCGGATGGTTGCGGCGCTGACGCGCTGGGTCATGTCGCGGGTCAGCGTGCGCGAGCCGACGGGTTCGCCGGTCGCAAGATAGGCTTCGACGACCCGGCGAAACACCTCGCGCGAGCGGTCGTTCAGGTCGGAAAGCAGGGCAGTATCTGGCATGATGGCTCAAGCTGATCGTTCACGGGGTTGCGGTCAGGGGCGGGCGACCTGTATTTGAACAGCAAAACCCCCGAAAGGAATGACCGATGCGACCCTCTGGCCGGAATTTAAGCGATATGCGTCCGATTTCAATCGAAACGGGCGTGATGCGCCACGCCGAGGGCTCGTGTCTGATCTCCTGCGGCGACACGCGCGTCCTCTGCTCGGCCACAATCGAGGAGAAGGCGCCGCCCTTCCTCAAGGGTTCGGGGCAGGGCTGGGTGACGGCGGAATACGGGATGCTGCCCCGCGCGACCAATTCCCGCAACCGGCGCGAAGCCGCGGCAGGCAAGCAATCCGGCCGCACGCAGGAGATCCAGCGCCTCATCGGTCGCGCCCTTCGCGCCGGCATCGATCGTCGCGCGCTTGGCGAGCGTCAGATCGTAATCGACTGCGACGTGATCCAGGCCGATGGCGGCACCCGCTGCGCCTCGATCACCGGTGGCTGGGTCGCGCTGCGGCTTGCGATCAACAAGCTGCTGACGGCGGGCGTCATCAGCACCGATCCGATCATGGACCATGTCGCGGCGGTCTCCTGCGGCATCTATGCAGGCCAACCCATCCTCGACCTCGACTATGCCGAGGACAGCGAGGCGGGGACCGACGGCAACTTCATCCTGACCGGATCGGGCCGCCTGATCGAGGTCCAGATGTCCGCCGAGGGGGCCACCTTCTCGCGCCCCGAGATGAACCAGCTTCTCGACCTCGCCGAGGGCGGGATCGCCGAACTCGTCCGCGCGCAGAAAGAGGCGGTGGCATGAGGAAGCTGGGCGAGCGGAAGCTGCTTGTCGCGACCCATAACAGCGGCAAGCTCGACGAGATCCGGGCGATGATGGCCCCGCACGGAATCGAGGTGACTTCGGCGGGCGAGATGGGGCTGGCCGAGCCGGATGAGACCGAATCGAGCTTTGTCGGCAATGCCCGCATCAAGGCCCGCGCCGCGGTCGAAGCGACCGGGCTTCCGGTTCTGGCCGATGACAGTGGGATCACCGTGGACGGGCTGGACGGCGCGCCGGGGGTCTATACCGCCGACTGGGCCGAGACGCCGAATGGCCGGGACTTCATGCAGGCGATGACCCGCACATGGAACGAGCTTGAGGCGCGCGCCGTTCCCCAGCCGCGCACCGCGCAGTTTCGGGCGACGCTGATGCTGATGTGGCCGGACGGGCATGAGGAGATCTTCGAGGGGGTCGCACCCGGTCGCCTGACATGGCCGCCGCGCGGAGCGCAGGGTCACGGCTATGACCCGATCTTCATCCCCGACGGCCATGACCTGACCTATGCCGAGATGAAGCCCGAGGAGAAGAACCGCATCAGCCACCGCGCCGATGCCTTCCGCAAGCTGGAGGCCGCACTTGGTTAGGATATCGACCGGCTCTCCGTTCGAAACCGCGCTGGGATACAGCCGCGCCGTGGTCAAGGGGCGGTGGTGCTTCGTTTCGGGCACGACAGGCTATGACTATGCCGCGATGCAGATGCCCGAAAGCGCCGCCGATCAGGCCCGCAATGCCTTCGCGACCATCTTCGACACGCTGCGCAAGGCGGGCTTCTCGCCCGAGGACATCGTGCGGGTGCAATACACGATCATTGATCCTTCTCTGGTTGACGAAATCGCTCCGGTTCTGGGCGAGGCGATGAAGGATGCGTTACCTGCGGCCACGATGGTTGTCGCGGGCCTCATCAAACCCGAAATGAAGGTCGAGATCGAGGTTACAGCGTTCAAGGAATGACAGCCGCCGTCAAAATCCCGCAAAGCGATCCTCTTGCCCAGGACTGGAGGGCGGGGGGATTTGCACTTTATGTCCATTGGCCATTCTGCGCCTCGAAATGCCCCTATTGCGATTTCAACAGCCATGTCGCCGCGACCATTGACCAGCGCCGCTGGCTTGCGGCCTACCGCAGTGAGTTGGCGCGGCTGGGACGCGAATTGCCGGGACGCGTGCTGAACAGCATCTTCTTTGGCGGCGGCACCCCCAGCCTGATGGATCCCGAAACCGTCGCCGGCGTGATCGAGGCCGCGCGGGCTGAGTGGCCCTTTGCCAATGACATCGAGATCACGCTGGAGGCTAACCCCACCAGCGTCGAGATGGGGCGTTTCCGGGCCTATGCGGATGGCGGCGTGAACCGCGTCTCGATGGGCGTCCAGGCGCTGAACGACGAGGATTTGCGGCGGCTGGGACGGATGCACAGCGTGGCTGAGGCGCGCGCCGCCTTCGACATTGCCCGCGGCTGCTTCGACCGCGTCAGCTTCGATCTGATCTATGCCCGGCAGGATCAGGACCGCGCGCATTGGCGGCGCGAGCTGAACGAGGCGCTGTCGATGGCCGTGGACCACCTCTCGGCCTATCAACTGACGATCGAACCGGGCACCGCCTTTGGCGCCCGGCATGCCCGCGGCGGCCTCAGGGGGCTGCCCGATGACGATCTCTCGGCCGACATGTATCTCGACACGCAGGAAATCTGCGCGGCGGCCGGGATGCCGGCCTATGAGATCTCGAATCACGCGCGGTCCGGCGCGGAAAGCCGGCACAATCTGGTCTATTGGCGTCAGGGCGACTGGGCCGCCGTCGGGCCGGGGGCGCATGGCCGCCTGACGCTGCCCAATGGCCGCTGGGCCACCGAAGCCCATCTCGCGCCCGGCGCATGGCTGGACGCGGTCGAGGGCAAGGGCAGCGGCGACAGCCTGCGCGAGTGCCTGTCGCTCTCGGACCGGGCGGTCGAATATCTGCTGATGTCGCTCAGGCTTGCGGAAGGGATGGAGCTTTCCCGCTATGCCGCGCATGGGGCGAGGCTGCCGCAGGATCGCGTCGCGGATCTGATCGGGCTTGGTCTGGTCGAAACCCGTGGCGACCGGCTTGCCGCGACCGCTGCGGGGCGTCCCGTCCTGAACGGCATCTTGCGCGAATTGGCGGAGTAGCATGCGCTTCCTGTGGCTCGCGCTCGGTTGGCTCTCCCTGACGATCGGGGTGATCGGGGCGATTCTGCCGGTGATGCCAACGGTGCCCTTCCTGCTGATCGCGGTCTGGGCCTTTGCCAAATCCTCGCCCCGGCTCAGTGCGCGGATCATGCGGCATCCGACCTTCGGACCGGCCCTGCGCAATTGGCGCAAGCGGGGCGTGATCGGGCGTCCCGCCAAGATCTGGGCCACGGTGGCCATGGCCTGCGGCGTCGGTTGGTCGCTCTATTTCGGGCTGGACCCGCGCCTGATCGTCGCGCAGGCGCTGATCTGCAGCGCGGTCGCGCTGTGGTTGGTGACGCGGCCGGAATCCTGACCGCGTTACAACCTTTTGCCCACTTGCCTGCGCCCTTCTGCGGCGCAAACTGCGCTCACTGGTGCCGGTCAAGGCCCAGGGTCTATCGGAGGGAGGACCATGAGCGACACTTCCGGGGTAAAGATCCACCCCGCCGTTGATAACGGCATCAAACCAGCCACGCCGGGATTTTCCGGCGGTGAGCTTCACTGCAAATGTTCCAGCAATCCGGTGCGCGTCTCGGTCAAGTCCCAGACCGCGCATAACCACGTCTGCGGATGCACCAAGTGCTGGAAGCCCGAGGGCGCCATCTTTTCACAGGTCGCCGTCGTCGGTCGCGATGCGGTCGAGGTGCTGAGCGGCGCCGAAAAGCTGGTGATCGTCAACAAGGACGCTCCGATCCAGCGTCATCGCTGCAAGGATTGCGGCGTTCACATGTATGGCCGGATCGAGAATACCGAGCATCCGTTCTATGGCCTCGACTTCGTCCATACCGAGCTTTCGGATCAGGATGGCTGGGCGGCGCCGGAATTTGCCGCCTTCGTCAGCTCTATCATCGAATCGGGTGTCGATCCCAGCCGCATGGCGGGCATTCGCGCCCGGCTTCGCGAACTGGGGCTGGAACCCTATGACGCGCTCTCGCCACCGCTCATGGACGCGATCGCGACGCATATCGCCAAGAAATCGGGTGCACTCGCGGCTTGACGGCCCCCGTTTTCGCAGCAAGCAGGGGGTCGGTCGTTCCGGCCCCCGAAACCATGACCGCCGCCGCGGTCTGGTCAGGGTCTTGAAAAGACATTCAGCGGCCACCCCGGCCAAGACGCAAGGAGATCATCGATGAGAACACGCGCAGCCGTAGCGCTTGAGGCAGGCAAGCCGCTGGAGGTCATGGAGGTCAATCTCGAGGGGCCGAAGGCCGGCGAGGTGATGATCGAGATCAAGGCGACCGGCATCTGCCACACCGACGAATTCACCCGCTCGGGCGCCGACCCCGAGGGGCTGTTCCCCTCGATCCTCGGCCATGAAGGCGCGGGCATCGTGGTCGAGGTCGGACCGGGCGTCACCACCGTGAAGCCGGGCGACCATGTCATTCCGCTCTACACCCCCGAATGCCGCCAATGCGCGTCCTGCCTGTCGGGCAAGACCAACCTCTGCACCGCGATCCGCGCGACGCAGGGGCAGGGGCTGATGCCGGACGGAACCTCGCGCTTCTCGATGCTGGATGGCACGCCGATCCATCACTACATGGGTTGCTCGACCTTCTCGAACTTCACCGTGCTGCCGGAAATCGCGGTCGCGAAAGTGCGCGAGGACGCGCCTTTCGACAAGATCTGCTATATCGGCTGCGGCGTGACCACCGGCATCGGCGCGGTGATCAACACCGCCAAGGTCGAGGTCGGGGCGAAGGCCGTGGTCTTCGGTCTGGGCGGCATCGGTCTCAACGTGATCCAGGGCCTGCGGCTTGCGGGCGCCGACATGATCATCGGCGTCGACCTGAATGACGACAAGAAGCCCATGGCCGAGCATTTCGGCATGACCCATTTCGTCAACCCGAAGAATGTCGAGAATGTCGTGGCCGAGATCGTCAACATGACGAAGACGCCCTTCGACCAGATCGGCGGCGCCGATTACAGCTTCGACGCGACCGGCAACACCAAGGTGATGCGCGACGCGCTGGAATGCACCCATCGCGGCTGGGGCCAGTCGGTCATCATCGGCGTGGCGGCAGCGGGCGCGGAAATCAGCACCCGTCCGTTCCAGCTTGTCACCGGCCGGGTCTGGAAAGGCACAGCATTCGGCGGCGCGCGCGGCCGGACCGACGTGCCGAAGATCGTCGACTGGTACATGGACGGCAAGATCGAGATCGACCCGATGATCACCCACACCATGCCGCTCGATGACATCAACAAGGGCTTCGACCTGATGCATTCGGGCGAGTCGATCCGCTCGGTCGTCCTTTACTGATCCGAAACTGCTGCTTAGTTAAAAGGACGGCGGGGCCGCTGGTCCCGCCGTCGCCATGAGGAACAGAAGGAGCAGGCCGATGCGTCACCAATGGCTCGATGATGATGACGACGACGACGATGACGACGATCGCCCCCAGAAAGGCGAAAAGGACGAGGGTCTGGGCCTGCCCGAGGGCGACAAGATCGGCAAGCTCTACTTCAAGTCGCGGACGGTGATCGTCGCCGGCCCGATCAACGACAAGCTGGCGCAGCGCACCGTGGCGCATCTTCTGGCCCTGGCCGAAGACAGCGACGCGCCGATCAACATGCTGATCTCCTCGCCCGGCGGGCATGTGGAATCGGGCGATATGATCCATGACGTGATCAAGTTCATCCGTCCGACCGTGCGCACCATCGGCTCGGGTTGGGTGGCCTCGGCTGGCGCGCTGATCTTTGTCGCGGCGAAGAAGGAAAATCGCTACTGCCTGCCGAACACGCGCTTCCTGATCCACCAGCCCTCGGGCGGGATCGGCGGCACCTCCTCGGACATGCTGATCCAAGCCGAGCAGGTTCGCCTGATGCGCGACCGCCTGAACCAGATTTTCGCCGAGGCGACCGGCCAGACGGTCGAGCGGATCGAGCATGACACCCAGCGCGATTTCTGGCTGAACACGCAGGAGGCGCTGGATTACGGTTTGCTGGGCAAGATCATCCGCACGGTGGATGAACTGAAATGACCGAAGGCACGCGCGGGGTGGTGATCCGCCCCGCGACCTCCGACGATCACGACGCGATCTGGACGATTCTCGAACCGGTCTATCTGGCGGGCGAGACCTATTGCATCCCGACCGACATCACCCGCGACGAGGCGCTGGCGGACTGGTTCGCCACGCCCTTCACCGCTTTCGTGGCCGAGGTTGATGGCCGCGTGCTGGGCGCCAGCCATGTGGGGCGCAACCGCCCCGGCCCGGCGAGCCATGTCGCGAATGCGAGTTTCGCCACCCATCCCGAGGCCCGTGGCAAGGGCATCGCGCGGGCCTTGGTGACCCATGCGATGGATTGGGCGACCTCGCAGGGCTTCCGGGCGATGCAGTTCAATTTCGTCGTCTCGACCAACGCCGATGCGGTGCATTCCTGGCAGAAGGCCGGTTTCCAGATCGTCGGCCGCCTGCCCGGCGCGTTCCTGCATCCGCGCGAAGGCTATGTCGACGCGCTGGTGATGTATCAGGACCTGACGGCCCGCTGAATAGGCGGGTCGGTGAAGCGTCCCGGTTCCGGCCGACGCTTCGGGCTGTTGCACGGCAAAGTCGCGCGCGGAGCGCTGGACAGTCTGCCTTGGTTGCGATTTGGTGGCGGCGGTGTCCTCGCGGGGGGCTGCCAGCCAATCGTGGCAGAAAGCCCGGTTGGCAGTTGCCGGACCCGAGCGGAGTTGTTCTTGCACCGTCAAAGGCAATCGTTTCGCTTCAAGGGAGATGACAGATGAGCTTCGAGACCGTTTCCGAAAATTGCAGTTTCGGCGGGACACAGGGTGTCTATCGCCACAAGTCGCAGGCGACCGGCACCGACATGACCTTCGCGGTCTACCTTCCGCCGGCGGCGAAGCACGGCAAGGTGCCGGTCCTGTGGTATCTCTCGGGCCTGACCTGCACGCATGAGAATGCCATGACCAAGGCGGGTGCGCAGGAATGGGCGGCCGAATACGACATCGCCCTGATCTTTCCCGATACCTCTCCGCGCGGCGAAGGGGTCGCGAATGACGAGGCCTTTGATCTGGGGCAGGGCGCGGGCTTCTATGTCGACGCCACGCAGGCGCCCTGGGCGCCGCATTTCCGCATGTGGCACTATGTGACCCATGAACTGCCCGAGCTTGTCTTCTCGAACTTCCAGCTCGACCGCGAGGCTCAGGGAATCACCGGCCATTCCATGGGCGGCCACGGCGCGCTGACGATGGCGATGACCATGCCCGAGCGGTACAGGTCCGTCTCGGCCTTCGCGCCCATCACCAATCCCTCGGAATCGGATTGGGGCCGCAAGCAGTTCGCCGCTTATCTGGGCGAGGATCGCGCCGCCTGGAACCGCCATGACGCGACCGTGCTGATGCGCGAGCGTGGCTATCCGGGCGAGATTCTGATCGATCAAGGGACCGCCGACCAGTTCCTTGACCTGCTCAAGCCCGAAGCACTGGCGCAGGCGATGCTGACCCGGCGCCAGGCCGGGGAGATCCGGATGCAGAAGGGCTATGACCACAGCTATTTCTTCGTCCAGACCTTCATCGCCGACCATATCCGCTGGCACGCCGAACGTCTGGGTTGATCGCGTCGCGGTCCCTCCGCCGGGATCGGCGGGAAGAATGCGCGACGGGCCAGCTAGGCCCGCCGCGATATCTGACGCGATAAAGACAGTCGAAACCCTCGGGCAGGTAGAAATCCCCGCCAAGTTTCCTCATTTCCCTAAGACTTTAGTTTGGCGAGGCTGTCGGCTTCGTTGACGCGGGGGCAGCCCGGCGGAGAGACTCGGCATAGGGATGGCCACCCCGCGAGGAGGAGTCGCGCTGGCCTGAAAGCGGAGGGAAATCATGAAGAATTTGATCAAGGGCGCCGCTCTGGCGTTGCTGCTGTCCGGCACCTCGGCACTGGCCAATGACAGCGTTCTGGCAGAGATCGGAAAGCCTGAGCAATGGGCGATCCAGACCGGCGACTACGCGAACACGCGCTATTCGACGCTCGACAAGATCAACAAGGACAACGTCAAGGACCTGCGTGTGGCCTGGACCTTCTCGACCGGGGTGCTGCGCGGCCATGAAGGCTCGCCGCTGGTGATCGGCGACGTGATGTATGTCCATACGCCGTTCCCGAACAATGTCTTCGCGCTCGACCTCAATGACAACGGCAAGATCCTGTGGCGGTATGAGCCGCAGCAGGATCCGAACGTCATTGCGGTGATGTGCTGCGACACGGTCAACCGGGGCGTCGCCTATGCCGACGGCATGATCCTGCTGCATCAGGCCGACACGACGCTTGTGGCGCTGGACGCCAAGACCGGCGAAGTGAAGTGGTCGGTCAAGACCGGCGATCCCGCCGTTGGCGAGACGAACACCGCGACCGTCATGCCGGTCAAGGACAAGGTCATCGTCGGCGTCTCGGGCGGCGAATATGGCGTGCGCGGCCGCGTGACGGCCTATAACCTCGCCGACGGCAAAGAGGTCTGGAAAGCCTATTCGACCGGCCCGGACGAGGAGATGCTGGTCGATCCCGAAAAGACCACGGCACTCGGCAAGCCGATCGGCAAGGACAGCTCGCTCAGCACCTGGGAAGGCGATCAATGGAAGATCGGTGGCGGCACCACCTGGGGCTGGTATTCCTATGATCCGGAGCTGAACCTGATCTATTACGGGACCGGCAACCCCTCGACCTGGAACCCTGCGCAGCGTCCGGGCGACAACAAGTGGTCGATGACGATCATGGCCCGCGATGCCGATACCGGCATGGCGAAATGGTTCTACCAGATGACGCCGCATGACGAATGGGACTTTGACGGCGTCAACGAGATGATCCTGACCAACCAGCAGATCGACGGCAAGGACCGCAAGCTGCTGACCCATTTCGACCGGAACGGCCTTGGCTATACTCTGGACCGCGAAACCGGCGAACTGCTGGTGGCCGAGAAGTATGACCCGGCGGTGAACTGGACCACCGGCGTCGACATGGACCCGAACTCGGAAACCTTCGGCCGTCCGGCCGTGGTGGCGCAATACTCGACCGAACAGAATGGCGAGGATACCAACTCGACCGGCATCTGCCCTGCCGCCCTTGGCACCAAGGACCAGCAGCCGGCCTCGTTCTCGCCCAAGACCAACCTGTTCTATGTCCCGACCAACCACGTCTGCATGGACTACGAGCCGTTCCGCGTGGCCTATACCGCCGGTCAGCCCTATGTCGGCGCGACGCTGTCGATGTTCCCCGCGCCGAACAGCCATGGCGGCATGGGCAACTTCATCGCCTGGGACAACACCAAGGGCGAGATCAAGTGGTCGCTGCCGGAACAGTTCTCGGTCTGGTCGGGCGCACTGGCGACTGCGGGTGACGTGGTCTTCTACGGCACGCTGGAAGGCTATCTGAAAGCGGTCGACGCCGAGACGGGCAAGGAACTCTACAAGTTCAAGACCCCCTCGGGCGTCATCGGCAACGTCATGACCTATGAGCATGGCGGCAAGCAGTATATCGGCATCCTCTCGGGCGTCGGCGGCTGGGCGGGCATCGGTCTTGCGGCCGGTCTGACCAACCCGAACGAAGGCCTGGGTGCGGTGGGCGGATATGCCGCGCTGTCGCAATATACCGAACTTGGCGGCCAGCTGACGGTGTTCGAACTGCCCGGCTGACGTCATACTTTGGTGCCGAATATCAAACTGTGACTCGAAAACGGCCGTTCCAAGGGTAACTTGGGACGGCTTCATCTTTCTGCGGATGGACCTAGGGAGGAAGAATACATGAAGACGTCGATGACCGCCGGGATGCTGGCGATCTGCTTCGCGACTGCGACGATGACCCAGGCGGCATTGGCCCAGGAAACCGCGACACCCCCGGCCGAGGCCGGGGCCGGAGCTGCCGCGGCGACTTCGGGCAATGCGCCCGCCGCCGCAGAGGCGCCAGCGGCCGAGGCAGCGCCAGCCGGCGGAGGAAATCTGGTCCTGAAGAATGGTCAGGACATGACCCCCGACCACATGGAGAACGGGCGCTGGTACAATGCCGACGGCATCCCGACCTTCAAGATCGCCGAGGATGGCACGCTCGATTACGCGACCTTCTCGGGCTATCGCCGTTATTCGGCGGAATGCCATGTCTGCCACGGCCCGGACGGCGAGGGCTCGACCTATGCGCCGGCGCTGAAGAACTCGATCCAGACGCTCGACTACTACCAGTTCCAGGAGATCGTGGCCTCGGGCAAGCAGGACGTGAACAAGGCCGCGAACCTGGTCATGCCGGCCTTCGGGACGAACAAGAACGTCTGGTGCTATATTGACGACATCTATGCCTATCTGGTGGCGCGGGGCGTGGGAGATCTGCCGCGCGGCCGTCCGGCCAAGAAGGACGCCAAGCCCGACGATTTTGCGACGCAGGAAAATGCCTGCATGGAAGGATGATGCGAACCCGGTTCCTGCCCGCCCTTCTGATCCTCGTCATGGCCTCGGGGGCATCGGCGCAGGTCGCGGACCTGCGCTCGCATACCGAGTTTCGTGTCTGCGCCGATCCGGCCGCAGTCCCGATGTCCTCCGAGGACGGCTCGGGCTTCGAGAACAAACTGGCCAGCTTCATGGGCGAGAAGCTGGGCATGCCCGTGACCTATACCTGGTTCCCGCAAGGTTCGGGCTTCATCCGCAAGACGCTGCGGGCCGGGCTTTGCGATGTCGTGATGGGCTATGCCCAGGGCGACGAGATGGTCCTGAACACCAACCACTACTACACTTCGGCTTATGGAATCGTAACGCGCAAGGACAGCCCGCTGGCCTCGGTCGACACGCTTGAGGATCCGGCGCTGAAGGGCAAGCCGCTGGGCGTGGTGGCGGGAACGCCTCCGGCGACCAACATGGCGCGGGCCGGGCTGGCCAAGGACATGCACGGGGCCGATCTTTTCGTCGATCGCCGCGTGATGAACCCGGTCGGCGACATGCTGAAGCAGGTGAAGTCGGGCGAGCTTGCCGCCGCCGTGCTCTGGGGACCGCTGGTCGGGCCGCTGGTCAAGCAGGACCCGGAGCTGCAGTTCACCCCCCTCCTGAAGGAGACGGGCGGGCCGAAGATGTTCTACCGCATCACCATGGGCGTTCGACTGGGCGAGGATGCGTGGAAGCGTGAGTTGAACAGCACCATCCGCCGCAATCAGGACCAGATCGACGCCATCCTGCGCGAGGCCGGGGTTCCGATCCTCGACGATTACGGCAAGGGGCTGAAACCATGAAATGGCTGGCCGCGGCACTGATCATGCTGTCGGCCGGCTTTGCCACGGCAGAGGAGGCGGTGCCCGAGCCGCAAGGCTTCCACGGAGAGCCCTATCGCTCGGCGGTGCCCGCCACGCTGACCGGCGCGCATGTGATCACAACCGAGGATGCCCTGCACCTGCATGACGAGGGCGTCCCCTTCCTCGACACCATGCCCCGCAAGAAGCGCCCCGAGGGGCTACCGGAGAAGACGATCTGGAACGCCCTGCCGCATCTGACCATCCCCGGCGCGACATGGCTTTACGATACCGGCTATGACCGGATCGCCCCGGCCGAGGAGCAGCGCCTTGCCGATGGCCTGGCCCACGCGACAAAGGGCGACAAGACCGCGCCGGTGGTGATCTTCTGCCGCAGCGATTGCTGGATGAGCTGGAATGCCGGCAAGCGGGCGGTCGGGCTGGGCTATACCGGGGTCAACTGGTATCCGGCCGGCAGCGACGGCTGGCAGGCGGCGGGGCGCGAACTGGTTACCGCTGACGCCCCGTGAAATTCCCGAAGGCGCGCGGCCCGTCCGGCATCTCGACCTCGCGCGTGATCTTGAGGCTGGCCGCGTCGATCCAGACCAGCGTGTTTGAATCCCAATGCGCGACGACCACCCCGGTCCCGTCCGGCAGGGGCGCGATACCCTCGGGATAGTCGCCCGTTTCCAGCGTCGCGAGGACACCCAGCGTCGCGGGATCAAAGACCGTGACGGTTCCGGCATATTGATCGGTGACGAAGCCGCGCCCGCCCGCGAAGGCAATGCCATAGGGATGGCTTCCGGTCGGAACCTGCCCGATCACGCTTTGTGCAACCGGGTCGATCACCGTGACGGAGTCGCTCTGGACATCGACGCTCCATAGCCGCCCATCGTGGAAGGCCAGCGCATAGGGATGCTTGCCGACCGCGATCCTGCCCCGCAGCGCGCCGGTTTCCGCGTCATAGAGCGAGACCCGATCGTCGTCGCGATCCGCCGTGGCGACCAGCGCGCCATCGGTCGCGACCCCCGCCGGGGCCTGCCCGGTCGGAACCGACCACAGCACCTCCAGCCCCTCGTCCAGCCGGATCAGCCGGGCCTGATACCATTCGGTGACAAAAAGCCCGCCATCCGGCGCCACCGCAATGCCGAAGGCGCCCTCGGGCAGGGGCTTCGTCCGGGTGACGGTCCCATCCTCGGCCAGAACGGAAAGCAGGCCGGTCTTTGCCGCGATGACATGGGCGCGGGCATGGATGGGATCATAGGCGACGGGCGCGGGCGCGCCCTCAATCGGCGTCTCGGCCAGCACCTCTCCGCTTGCCAGATCGACCACGCTGACCGATCCGGCATTCTGCGATGTCACGAAGGCCAGATCGGCAGCCATCGCCGGCAGGCAACCAAGGACGGCCAGAGCTGTCCCGAGGCGGATCATTCCGCCTTGCCGAACCTCTCGGCCAGCGCGTCGAGGCCCGCCTGATAGATTCCGCCGACCGCCTTGTTCGCGGCCTCGTCGCTGAGTTCGGGGGGCGGGTTGTTGTTCGGGAAGCCGCGATAGAAGCCGCCCTTCCAGCTAACCACCGCCTTGCCGCCCTCGTCCTTGACGCAGATCGTCGAGGCATAGTTCGTCACCGGCAGGACCGCCACGTCGACCGCCTCGATCCGATAGGCATAGCAGCGTTTCTCGGGCTGCAGTTTCGACAGCACCTCGGTGATCGTCGGGTCGCCGGAATCGGCCTTCAGATGCAGGACGCGCTCGGATTTCTCGGGCTGGTCGGTCGATCCGTCGCCCTTGATCTCGACCGAGGCGATGGCGGGGTGCCAGCTCATGTCGTCGAACTTACCGATGGCGGCCCAGACCTCGTCGGGCGTGGCGTTCAGTTTCTGGTCCAGTTCCAGCTTCAGCCGGACCGGACCATGTGCTTCGGCGGTCGTGGCAAGCGCCATCGCGGCTGCGAGGCTCATGGCCAGAATACGCTTCATCATCGTCTCCTCCAGAACGGGGTGACGATGCCCGCCGCGTGCCGGGACGTCCATACGACAAACGTATCGGGTGAATTTCCCCGGTTCGACCCGGGGGGATTGCCGGGTTGGCGTGGCCCCATTTGCCCGCCATGATCCGCAAGGGGAGGACGGGTATGAAAGGCAGAATCATCATACTTTTGGCGGGGTTGTGTGTCACGTCACCCGCCTTGGCGCAGCAGGCGGCAAGCCCTGCGGCACAAAAGCCGATGCAGACGGTCCGCGCGGCCGTCCTGCGTGTCGACAAGCCGGAATTGCCGCCCATTTCGCGTCTGGACACGCCTCCCGGCGATCTGGGCTTTGCCGGGGCAAGGCTCGCGATCGAGGATAATGACACCACCGGCCGCTTCATGGGGCAGGATTTCGAGGCGGTGGAGATCACCGCCACCCCCGAAACCGCCGCAGCGGAGATGGAGAAGCTGCTGGGCGAGGGCGTCGCCTTCATCGTCACGCTGGCGGACGAGGCCGAGACGCTGAAGCTGTCCGATCAGGCGGGCGACCGGGCGCTGATCCTGAATGCAAGGGCGCGGGGTGACAGGCTGCGCGGCGCCGATTGCCGCTTCAACACCATCCACACCGCGCCCAGCCATGCGATGCTGGCCGATGGGCTGGCGCAGTTCCTGATGTGGAAGAAATGGCCGGAGTGGTTCCTGATCACCGGCAGCCATCCCGAGGACATCGCGCTTGCCGACGCCTATCGGCGCGCCGCGACGAAATTCGGCGCCAAGATCGTCGAGGAGCGGACCTATGAGGATACCGGCGGCGGCCGGCGCACCGATAGCGGCCATATCCAGGTCCAGCAGCAGATGCCGGTCTTTACCCAGCGCGCCGCCGAACATGATGTCGTCATCGCCGCGGACGAGGCCGGGATCTTCGCGCCATGGCTGCCCTATCAGACCTGGGATCCGCGCCCCGTCGCGGGATCGGCGGGGCTGGTGCCGCGATCCTGGCATCCCGCGCTGGAGGCATGGGGCGCGACCCAGTTCCAGAACCGCTTCGAAAAGCTCGCGACCCGCCGGATGTGGGACGAGGATTACCAGACCTGGCTGGCGCTGCGCATGATCGGCGAGGCCGCGACGCGCACGCAAAGCACCGACCCCGCCGCATTGAAGGAGTTCATGCTTTCCGACAAGTTCGAGGTCGCGGGCTTCAAGGGCCAGAAGCTGACCATGCGGGACTGGGACCACCAGCTTCGCCAGCCCATCCTGTTGACCACGGGCGACGTGACCGCCTCGGTCAGCCCGCAGGAGCAGTATCTGCACCAGACCTCGGCGCTCGACACGCTGGGCATCGACCGACCCGAAACCGAATGCAAATTCTGAGGCCAAACATGAAGCATCTTGCGACTGCCGCCCTGACCTCGGCGATCTGCCTGGGTCTGGGCCATCCCGCGCTGGCGAACCGCGTTTTCGTCAGCAACGAGAAGGGGAATGACGTCACCGTCCTCGACAGCGACACGCTGGAGGTGATCGGACATTTCCCCGTGGGCGCCCGCCCGCGCGGCATCACGATCAGCCCCGATGGCAAGGAACTCTATGTCTGCGCCTCGGACGATGATCTGGTGCGGGTCTTCAACCCCGAGACAATGGAGGAGACCCATACCCTGCCATCCGGCCCGGACCCAGAACTGTTCGTGCTGCACCCCTCGGGCAATCCGCTTTACATCGCGAACGAGGACGACAACCTCGTCACCGTGGTCGATACCAAGACCCACAAGATGTTGGCCGAGATTCCCGTGGGGGTCGAACCCGAGGGCATGGGCATCAGCCCGGATGGCAAGGTGGTGATCAACACTTCCGAAACCACGAACATGGCGCATTTCATCAATTCCGAGACCTTCGAGATCTTCGGGAACGTCCTGGTCGACTCGCGCCCGCGATTTGCCCAGTTCAACGATCAGGGCACCAAGCTTTACGTCAGCGCCGAGATCGGCGGCACAGTCAGCGTCATCCATCCCGAAAACCAGACCATCGAAAAGAAGATCACCTTCGATATTCCCGGCGTCCTGCCCGAGGCGATCCAGCCCGTCGGCATCCGCGTGACCAAGGACGGCAAGAAGGTCTTCGTGGCGCTTGGCCCGGCGAACCGCGTCGCCGTGATCAATGGCGAAACCGACGAGGTCGAGGATTACCTGCTGGTCGGCCAACGGGTCTGGCAGATGGCCTTCACCCCGGACGAAAAGTTCCTGTTCACCACGAACGGGAATTCGAACGACGTCTCGGTGATCGACGTGGCTGCGAACAAGGTCGTGAAATCCGTGCCCGTGGGCCAGCAGCCCTGGGGCGTGGTCGTCGCGCCCAACTGACAAACAAACATAAACGGAGGAGGAATACATGACGCGATTTCTGACGATCCTGATGGTGGTGGCCGGACTGGCCATGCCCGCCGCCGCGCAGGAGGCGCCCGCCCCGAAGCCCGCCGATGCCGCAGCCCAGGAGGCAGCCACCGAGGCTGATGAAGGCGAGGAGGGAGAAGAAGAGGAAGAGGAGGCCGCCGCCGAAGAGGGCGTCCACGAGGCCGCCGCCAAGTTCGACTATGGTTTCTCGGGGATGCTGGCGCGCGACAACCGGACGCAGCTTGCGCCGCTGACGCTGGCTTCGGGCAAGCCGGTTGCCAGCGCCGAATACAAGCTGAAATCGGGCGGCTACTATCGCATCGACATCAATGCCGATGGCAGCCAGGAACTGGCGCTGTCGGGCGGCGATTTCTTCCGCGCGATCTGGGTGAACGAGATCGTCGTCAACGACATCGAGATTCGGCCGATGGGCGTTCACTCGCTGGAATTCGACGACGCGGGCACGGCGACGGTCAGCTTCGTGGCGATCGTGCCGGGGCGCTACACGCTCTCGATCCCCGGCTCGCATGGCGAAACCCAGCAGGCGGTCTTCAACATCCAGTAGATTTCAGGAATGATGCGGGTCCCTGACCCGCATCGCTTGACCATGTCGCAGATCGCGCTTTCCGTCCAGAATGTCAGCCACAGCTTCGGTCGCTTTCAGGCACTGAAGGATGTGTCCCTCAGCGTGCCGCAGGGGGGCTTCACCGCGCTTCTGGGCGTGAATGGCGCGGGCAAAACCACGTTGTTCTCGCTGATCACGCGGCTTTACAACAATACCTCCGGCCGGATCGAGGTTGCGGGCAACGATCTTCGGCGGCAGCCGGCGGCGGCGCTGGCCCGGCTGGGGGTGGTTTTCCAGTCCCGCGCGCTGGATGCCGACCTGACGGTTGCCCAGAACCTGACCTATCACGCGGCGCTGCACGGGATCCGCCGGCGCGAGGCGATGGTGCGGGCCGAAACCGTGCTGGCGCAGGTCGGGCTTTCCGACCGGCTGCATGTGCGCGTCGCCGCCCTGTCGGGCGGCCAGCAGCGCCGGGCCGAGATCGCCCGCGCCCTGATCCACCGCCCCGAGATCCTGCTTCTGGACGAGGCGACGGTCGGCCTTGACGTCAAATCCCGCAGCGAGGTCGTGAACCTGACGCGCGAGCTGACCACGCAGGGCGTCTCGGTCCTGTGGGCCACGCATATCATGGACGAGATCCGGCCCGAGGACGGGCTGGTGATCCTGCATCGGGGCGAGGTTCTGGCCGCTGGCCGGACCGAGGAAGTCACGGGCGGCGAGGACCTGACCCAAGCCTTCCTGCGCCTGACGGGAGAAGAGGGATGAGCCACCGCCTGACCCCCCGGATGTGGCTGACCGCATTTCTGGGCATTTCCCGGCGCGAGACGCTGCGCTTCGTCAACCAGCGCGGGCGGTTCCTCGCGGCGCTGGTCCGGCCGCTGGTCTGGCTTTTCATCTTTGCCGCCGGGTTCCGGGCGGTGCTGGGCCTCTCGATCACGCCGCCCTACCAGACCTATGTGCTCTACGAGGTCTATGTCACGCCCGGCCTCGTCGCGATGATCCAGCTTTTCAACGGGATGCAAAGCTCGCTCTCGATGGTCTATGACCGCGAGACCGGGGCGATGCGGACCCTGCTGGTCAGCCCGTTCCCGCGCTGGTATCTGCTTGGCTCCAAGCTGGTCGCGGGCGTGATCGTCTCGATCATCCAGGTCTACACCTTCCTCGCGATCGCGTGGTTCTGGGGGGTCGAGCCGCCGCTCTGGGGCTATGTCACGGTGCTGCCGGCGCTGATCCTGACCGGGCTGATGCTGGGCGCGATGGGGCTGTTCCTGTCCTCGGCCATCCGCCAGCTTGAGAATTTTGCGGGCGTGATGAATTTCGTCATCTTCCCGATGTTCTTCGCCTCGACCGCGCTTTATCCTCTGTGGCGGATGCGCGAAAGCTCGACCCTCCTGCATGACATCTGCGCGGTGAATCCCTTCACCCATGCGGTTGAGTTGATCCGTTTCGCTCTTTACCAGCAATTCGATCTCCTGTCCTTCTCGGTCGTGCTGGGCTGTCTCATCCTGTTCTTCACAGGGGCGGTCATCATGTATGATCCGGCAAGGGGACTCTGGGTCCGGCGAAAGGGGGGAGCATGAAATACCTGGTTCTGGTGGCGTCACTGGTCGCGGCGGGGGTCGCCCATGCCGAATCGAGCACCGATCCCGACTGGCCCTGCGTCCAGCGCAAGCAGCCGCACCTGTCCCTTGGGCAGATGTGGACGGGGCCCGAGGCGACCGATGCGGTCCGCGATCTTGCAGCCTCGGCCGATATCGGCCGGCTGGCCGACCGGCTGGAGCAGCGTCGCCTGCCGGTCGAGGCGGCCTCGGCCGAGATCGCGGATTTCGCGAAATCGGCGGACAACGACCAGTTGACCGCGTTGATGGTGGCGCTGTTCGACCGGATCGAGCCGCATCGCACCGCGCTGATCTCGGGTATCGCGCGATATGGCAACAAACAGGTGGACCTCGCCAAGCGGATCGAGGACCATCGCGGCAAGATGACCGAGATGGAAAAGGCGCCGACGCCCGATTTCGATGCGATGGATGCCGAGGAAGAAAAGCTCGACTGGGACATGCGAATCTTTCAGGACCGCCAGCAGGCGCTGACCTATGTCTGTGAAACGCCCGTCATCCTCGAGCAGCGGTTGTTCGCGCTGGCCCGCGCGATTCAGGCCGGGCTGAAATGAAGCGCCCGCCTGCCGTCATCCTTGCCGGCGGGCTTTCGACCCGCATGGGCGGCGGCAACAAGGGCCTGCGGCTGCTGGGTGGCGAGACGCTGCTGGCCCATGTGATCACGCGCCTGCGCCCGCAATGCGGCGCGCTGGCGATCAACGCCAATGGCGAGGTCGAGCAGTTCGAGGATTACGGTCTGCCCGTCATCGCCGACGGCTTCTCGGGTTTCGCGGGGCCGCTTGCCGGAGTGCTGGCGGGCATGGAATGGGCGGCCGCAAATCATGCCGACAGCGTCGTCAGCGTCAGCGTCGACACGCCCTTCCTGCCCCATGACCTGATCCATCGCCTGAACGAGGCCAAGGGTCGCTCGGGCCTTGCCGTCGCCGCCAGCGCGGGCGAGGACGGTTTGCTGCGCGACCATCCGACCTGCGCACTGTGGCCGGTCACCCTGCGCGAGGAAGTTCGCGCGGCGCTTGAGTCCGGCCTGCACCGGATCGGGCAGTTCGCCGCCGCCTATGACCCGGGCCGCGCCGTTTTCGACAGCAATCCCCGCGACCCTTTCATGAACCTCAACACCCCCGAAGACCTGGTCGAAGCGTCACGTCATTTGAGATGATTGCGCGGGAGAAGTGACATTCGGGTTCATTCTTTCGTTCTGAAGCTGTAACAACCCCGCGAGCCCAGCGGGATGAAGCCCGTGGCTGTGTCATAACTGCGGGGCATGAACCTTTACAGTACAAGAGGAGGCGGGATGGCCAATCGTAGTGATCATCCATCGGCCGTTGAGCCAAAATGGAGCCTTGTCGGGCCGGGTCTGGTCGTGGCTGCCACCGGCGTCGGCGCGGCAGACCTGATCGCAACCACCGTCGCCGGCAGCAAATACGGCTATGCGCTGCTCTGGGCCGTGGTCGCGGGCTGCATCATGAAAGTCATTCTGGTCGAGGGCGCGGGCCGCTACAGCCTTGCCACCGGCAAGACCATCTTCGAGGGGTGGAGCAGCCTTGGCCGCTGGACCCATTGGTATTTCGGTCCCTATATCATCGTCTGGGGCTTCGTCTACGGCGCCGCCGCGATGGCGGGGACCGGGCTGGCGCTCTATTCGCTCTTCCCGTTCATGAGCGTTGCCGCATGGGGGATCCTCTCGGGTCTCGCGGGCCTCGCGCTGGTCTGGTCGGGTCGCTACGACCTGTTCGAGAAAGTCCTGACCGCGATGGTCGTGCTGATGTTCGTCACCATGCTGCTGGCCGCGACGCTGACGCTGCCGAACCTGGGCGAGATCTTCGCGGGCCTCGTGCCGCGGATCCCCGAGGGCGCGATGATCAACGTCCTCAGCGTCGCGGGCGGTGTCGGCGGCACCATCACGCTGGCCGCCTATGGCTATTGGCTGCGTGAAAAGGGCTGGACGACGCCCCGCTTCATGAAGGTCATGCGCATCGACAATGGCGTCGCCTATCTCGTCACCGGCCTTTTCGTGGTCGCGACGCTGATCGTCGGGGCCGAGCTGCTGCATTCCGCCGGCATCGCCATCGGCAAGGGCGATCAGGGCATGGTCGACCTCGCCGGTGTTCTGGGCGAGCGCTATGGCGTCTGGATGAGCAAGCTGTTCCTCGTCGGCTTCTGGGCCGCCTCGATGAGTTCGCTGGTCGGTGTGTGGAACGGCGTCAGCCTGATGTTCGCCGACTTCTTCGGCCATGTTCAGGGCAAGCCGCATGACCATCCCGACCGGCTTTCCGGCGGGCGCTATTACAAGTTCTACATCTTCTGGCTGACCTTCCCGCCGATGATCATGATGTTCCTGGGCCAGCCGGTCTATCTGATCCTTGCCTATGGCGTGCTCGGCTCGCTCTTCATGCCGTTCATGGCGGTGACGCTGCTGTGGATCCTGAACACCGACCGTGTTCCGGTGCAATGGCGCAACCGCCCGTTGACCAACCTCATGCTGCTGCTTTGCGCGCTGGCCTTCGTCGCGCTTGCGGTGAACGAGCTTTATACCCGGATCGCCTCGCTCTTCTGACGCGATCCGGCTGCGCCCCGATAAGTCGGGGCGCGGCCTTCAGACCCCATAGCGGCGCCATGCGCGTGCGAGGGTCAGCGCGACCAGACGCGCAAAGATCACCGTCATCACCGACAGGACCAGCAGCGCGGCAAAGACCAGATCGGTCTTCATCCGCCCGTTCGCGTGGATCATCAGCGCGCCCAGCCCGCGCGCGCCGCCGACCCATTCGCCGATGACCGCGCCGATCGGCGCATAGACCGCCGCCAGCCGCAGCCCCGTGGCAAGCTGGGGCAGAGCCGCCGGGATGCGCAGCACCCGCATGGTCCTGACCCGGGACGCCCCCATCACCTGCGCAAGGTCCAGCGCCGGTTGCGGCGTGCGCGAGAGGCCGTCGAGGAAGGCGCTGGCGACCGGGAAGAAAACGATCAGCACCGTCATCGCGACCTTCGGTGCCATGCCGAAGCCCAGCCACAGCGTCAGGATCGGCGCGAGGGCAAAGACCGGAATGGTCTGCGAGAATGTCAGGATCGGACGCAAAACCCCGGTGAGCCTTTCCGAGAACCCCATCGCCACCGCCAGCGCCGCCCCGAGGGCCGAGCCGAGCAGGAAGCCCAACACGACCTCGGCCAGCGTGAAACCGGCATGGCGGGTGATCTCGGCCCGGTTCAGCCACAGCGCCTCCGCGACCGCGACGGGCGAGGGCAGCAGGAAATGCGGCATCCCCGCCAGCCAGATGATCCCCTGCCACAACGCAAGGACGGTGACGATCAGCAGCGCCGCGGTCCTCATGCCATCATCCCCCGCATCAGGTCGGTCTGCAGCGCCAGCACCTCGGGCGCGTCATAGGGCCGGGCCGCGCCCGCGGGCCGGGTCGAGGGCAGGGGCCATTCGCTGATCCCCGTTTCGCGCAGAAGCAGGATGCGGTCGCCAAGGCGCGCGGCCTCGGCCGGGTCATGCGTGACCAGCAGCACCGTGCGGCCGGCCAGCAGCCGCGCGGACAGATCCTGCATCTGCGCCCGCGTGCGCGCGTCCAGCGCCGAGAACGGTTCGTCCAGCAGGATCAGCGCCCGGTCCTCGAACAGGGTCCGGGCCAGCGCGACGCGCTGGCGCTGGCCGCCCGACAGGTTCTCGGGGCGATGATGGGCGCGATCGGCAAGGCCCACCGCCTCGATCAGCGCATCGGCGCGGGCAAGATCGGGCGCCTCGCCCCGAAGGCGCGCGCCGAGCGTCACGTTGCCCCGAACGTCGAGCCAGTCGATCAGCCCGGCATCCTGCGCCATCAGGGCGACGGGCCGGTAAGTCGCGACCTCGCCCTCGAACCGCGCGCCGGTTTCCAGCCCCGCGATCAGGCGCAGGATGGTGGACTTGCCGAGGCCCGAAGGGCCAAGCAGGCAGGTCCAGTCCCCGGCCCGAAGCTCCAGATCGACGGGGGCGAAAAGCGGTGTGTCCCCGACCCATGCCCGACCCTGGACCGAGGCCGCGACGCCGTTCATGCCCGCCCCAGATCCCAGAACGCGACCTCGAGCCGGGTCGCGGTCGTGAAGCGCTGGCGAAGCGCGTCCCAGCGCGGGCTCGCCTCGGGCGTCCCGCCCAGCCGCTTGCGGATCGCCTCGTCCAGCAGCGCGCCGGCTTTCGCGCAGGCCTGCTGATAGTCAGGACCGGCATAGGTCTCGATCCATTCGCGATAGGGGGTATCCGGCGCGCAATCGCGCGCAAGGCGCGTCCCGATCTCGCCATAGCCCAGCACGCAGGGCATCAGCGCGGCCAGCAGGTCGAGGAAATCGCCCGAGACACCCGCATCCATCACATAGCGGGTATAGGCGATGTTGGTGATCGCCTCGGGCGTGTTGCGCATCGCCTCGACATCGATCCCGGCGGCCGCGCAGGTCTGGACATGCAGCGCCATCTCGTGGTCGAGCAGCGTGTGGACGGTGGCGGCGCAGGCCTTCATCTCCTCCAGATCGCCCGCCTTGACGACGGCCAGCGCCCAGGCGCGTGAGAAATGGATCAGGAACAGATAGTCCTGCACCAGATAGGTCAGGAAGTCGGCGCGCGGCAGGCTGCCCTCGCGCATCCCCTCGACAAAGGCGTGGCGGGTATAGGCGTCCCAGTCCGGCGCGGCGTCGCGCCAGAGGGCGAAGGTGCGGCCATAGCTCATTGTGCGCCCAGATCCACGGCCAGATCCGCGACCGGAACCACGCTGTCGGTCAGCCCGGCCTCGTGCAGGAAGGCCTCGAACCGCGCGTAACGGCCCTGATCCAGCGCTGCCGGGCTTTGCGAGAAGCGGGGCAGCGTGTCCTTCCACGCCTCGCTGTTCAGCTCGTCCTTGAGGTCCGGCGCGGTCGAGGAAAACAGCTCCCACGCCTCGTCCGGGTGGTTGACCATGTATTGCGCGCCGCGCTCGACCGCGTGCAGGAAGCGGCGGGTGCGGTCGGTATCGAGCGTTTCGGGATTGGCGACGAAGATCAGCTCGTCATAGGTCGGCACGCCCTGTTCCTCGACGAAGAAGCAGCGCCCCTCGGCCCCTTCCAGCCGCATCTGGGTCAGTTCGAAATTGCGATAGCCGCCGATCGTGGCGTCGACCTGCCCGGCGATCAGCGCGGGCGAGAGCGACCAGTTGACGTTCACCATCTCGATATCGCCCATGGCGAGGCCGGCGGTCTTGAGGATCTGGCCGACCAGCGCCTCCTCGACCCCCGAGACCGAGTAACCGACCTTCTTGCCCTTCAGGTCGGCGATGGTCTGGACCGGGCCGTCGGCCTTGACCATCAGGCAGTTCAGCGGCGTCGCGACCAGCGTGCCGACGCGCTTCAGCGGCAGGCCCTGATGCACCTGAAGATGCAGTTGCGGCTGGTAGCTGATGGCAAGGTCGGCCTTGCCCGCCGCGACCAGCTTCGGGGGATCGGCCGGATCGGCGGGGGCCACGACCTCGACATCCAGCCCTTCCTCGGCGAAGAAACCCTTCTCTTGCGCGACGATGATCGGGGCATGGTCGGGGTTCACGAACCAGTCCAGCATCAGGGTCATCTTGTCCTGCGCAAGGGCGGGCTGGGCCAGCAGCGCCAGCGTTGCGGTAAGGGCGAAATGTTTCATTCGGCTTCTCCTCCAAGGGCAAGCAGGGTGATTTCGCCGTTCCAGCGGCGGGACAGCGCCTCGGCCGCGCGCCATGAGCGCAGGCCAGAGCGGCAGGCCAGCACGACGCGCTGGCCGGGACGGGGCAGGGGGCCGGTCGCGCCGTATCCGGGATAGCGCAGCGCATCGGGCGTGGCCTTGCGCGGCGCCTCGTCCTCGGGGCGCAGGTCGATGACGAGGTCGGTTTCGGACAATTCCTCGCGCGCGACAAAGCGCGGGCCGGTCTGCTCGGGCGCGCCGTCGAAGCGGAACTGCGTCAGGCGTCCGCCCTCGAACCGGGTCAACTGACCCAGAGGCGAGGGGGAAAGGCCAAGGATCACCGCCAGCGCCATCTGGGTCTGAAGGCAGCCGAGCATCCCGACCACCGGTCCCAGCACGCCCGCCGTAGCGCAGGTCTGGCCGCTGTCGGGCGGATCGGGAAACAGCGCGCGCAGGCTGGGGGCGCCGCCGCAAAAGCCGCCGACATAGCCCGCCAGTCCCAGCGCCGAGGCCGAGATCAGCGGCTTTCCCGCCGCAAGGCAGCTATCCGAAAGCGTGTAGCTGGCCGCATAGCTGTCGGCGCAGTCGAGGACAACATCCGCCGCCGCGACCAGCGCGGGGGCATTCGCAGGCGTCAGCCGGTCCACCAGCGCTTCGACCGCGACTTCGGGGTTCAGCCGCGCCATTGCTCCGGCCGCCGCAAGGGCCTTGGGCGCGCCCAGATCGTCCATGCGGTAGAGGGGTTGGCGATGCAGGTTGGTTTCCTCGACCGTATCCGGGTCGATCAGGGTGATGCGGCCGATCCCCGCCCCGGCAAGATATTGCAGCGCCGGAACCCCCAGCCCGCCCGCGCCTACGATCAGGACATGGGCGGCACGGATGCGGGCCTGCCCCTTGGCCCCGACCTCGGGCAGCACCATCTGGCGGGCATAGCGGCTCATGCCGTGACCCTCAGCCATTCGCGGATGCGCGCCTCAGGGTCGGGGTTCAGCGTGATATCCGTCACGGCCGAGGCGATGTCGGCCCCCGCCGCGAAGGCCTCCGTCGCGCGCTCGGGCGTGACGCCGCCGATTGCGACCAGCGACGTCTGGCCGACCAGCTTGCGCCATTCGCGCACCCGGTCCAGCCCCTGCTGCTGCCATTTCATCTTCTTCAGGATGGTCGGCCAGACCGGACCCAGCGCGATGTAATCGGGCTTCAGCGTCAGCGCGCGATCCAGTTCGGCATGGTCATGGGTCGAGACGCCCAGCCGCAGCCCGGCCTTGCGGATCGCGGGGATGTCGGCCTCGTCCAGATCCTCCTGCCCGAGATGGATGAAATCGCAGCCAAGGTCGATCGCCTCGCGCCAATGGTCGTTGACGACCAGCATGGCGCCATGCGCCCGGCAAAGCTCGCGGCAGAGCGCCAGCTCGCCCAGCAGCTTCTCGACCGGCTGGTCCTTGATGCGGATCTGCACCAGCCTGACCCCCAGCGGCAGCGCGCGCCGCAGCCAGTCGGCATTGTCGAAGATCGGATAGAAACGCGGCAGCTTCATCCCAGCACCCCCATTCCGAAAACCGGCGTCGAGGGCGCGGCCATGTCCCGCGCCTCGATCGGGTTCGCGCCGTGGGCGAGTTGCCCGGCCTCGATCGCCAGCGCCATCGCGCGCGCCATCGCGACCGGATCGCCGGCCTTGGCGACGGCGGTGTTCAAAAGGACCGCGTCATAGCCCAGTTCCATGGCCTGGCTAGCATGGCTCGGCAGCCCGATCCCGGCATCGACCACCAGCGTCGTTCCGGGGAAATGCGCGCGCAGGCTGCGCAGCCCGTAGGGATTGTTCAGCCCGCGTCCCGAGCCGATCGGCGCGCCCCATGGCATCAGGACCTCGCAGCCCGCATCCAGCAGGCGACCGCAGACCGAAAGATCCTCGGTGCAATAGGGAAAGACCTGAAAGCCGTCATCGGCCAGAATGCGCGCCGCCTCGACCAGCGCCACCACGTCGGGGCAAAGCGTGTCGTCGTCGCGGATGACCTCAAGCTTGATCCAGCGCGTGTCGAAAACCTCGCGCGCCATCTGGGCGGTCGTCACCGCCTCGCGCACCGAATGGCAGCCGGCGGTATTCGGCAGGACCGGAATACCAAGCTCGCGGATCAGGGCGTGGAAATCCTGCCCCGCGCCCCCCTCGCGCCTGAGCGAGACGGTGGCGATCCCGGCCTTCGAGGCACGGAACGCCTCGGCCATGATCGTGGGCGAGGGGTAAAGGGCGGTACCCAGCATCAGCGGGCTTTCGACCCGCGTTCCGTAAAATTCGGGCATCTCAGCCTCCCTGCATCGGGGCGAGGACTTCCAGCGCATCGCCATCCTTCAGCATGGCCGAGCCCCGCGAGGCGGCGGGCAGGAAGTCGCCGTTGAGCGCGGTCGCGACGCGCGCCTCGGCCAGCCCGATCTGGGCCAGCACGTCCTGCACGGTCGGGCCGGTCAGGTCGCGCGCCTCTCCGTTAAGGGTGATCTTCATCCATGAACTCCGGTTTCCGGCCTGCGGTGATATAGTCTGCGGCCATGCGGGCCACGGCGGGGGCCAGAAGATAGCCGTGGCGGTAAAGGCCGTTTGCGAAAAGCGTGCTGCCCCGGCGACGCAGGCGGGGCAGGTTGTCGGGGAAGGCGGGGCGCGCATCGGCGCCAAGCTCCAGGATCTCCGCCTCGGCGAAGCCGGGATGGAGGGCATAGGCCGCGCTCAGCATCTCGACCGCCGAACGGGCGGTGACGCGGTGCCGCCCGCCGGTTTCCAGCATGGTTGCGCCGATCATGTAGACGCCTTCGCCGCGCGGCACGATGTAAAGCGGGATGCGCGGATGCAGCAGGCGGATGGTGCGGGTCAGCGTCACCTCGGGGCAGCGCAGGACCAGCATCTCGCCCCGGACGCCGCGCAGGTCGGAAAGCTGGTCGCGGGCGGCAAGGCCACGGGCATCGACCGTCAGGCCCGAGGGGATGCCGCCGGTCTCGACCCGGATGCCCTTGTCGCCAAGGCGGTCGTGCAGCAGGCCAAGCGCCTCGCGCGGGTTCAGATGCGCCTCGCTCTCGAAGAACAGGCCGCGCGGGAAGCGGCCCTCAAGCGCCGGCTCCAGCGCCGCGATCTCCTCGGGCGGCAAGGGGCGATGCGCCTCGGTCATCCGGGCGAAACGGTCGAGTTCGGCCCGGTCGCGCGAGGGCGCGAGGACGAGGGTGCCACGCCGCGTCACCGGCACGCCCTGTGCCTGCCACCAGTCAGAGGCATCGAGGCCAAGGCGAACCACGGTCGGCTCGGCGCTTTCCGCCTCGCAATAAGGTGCCAGCATCCCGCCGGCGCGCCAGCTGCAGCCATGATCGCCCGGCCCGCCGGCGGGGTCGATGATCCGGGGCGACAGCCCGCGCGCCGCCAGTTCCGTGGCGATCGTCAGCCCCATCACCCCGGCGCCAAGGATCGTGACCTCGGTCATGGCCGCCCCCAGATGCCGTGGAAGTGATGGACCGGGCCATGCCCCAGCCCGACCGAAAGCTCGTCGGCGGCGGCGATGGCGCCCTGCAGCCAGCCATGCGCGCGCGTGACGGCCTCGGCCACGCCAAGGCCCTGCGCCAGCCCGGCCGCGATCGCGGAGGAGAGCGAGCATCCGGTCCCATGGGTATTCCGGGTCTGCTGGCGCGGGGCGGAAAGCGTCAAGGGCTCGGGTCCGACCAGCAGGTCGGTGCAGACCGCGCCCTCGGCATGGCCGCCCTTCATCAGGACATGGCGCGCGCCAAGGGCAAGCAGGTCGCGGCCCTGCCGCTCCATCTCATCGGTCGTCTGGGCAGGGGCAACGTCCAGCAGCCGCGCCGCCTCGGGCAGGTTCGGGGTCAGCACGGTGGTCAGCGGGATCAGCCTTTCGCGCAGCGCCGCGACGGCTTCTTCGGCCAGCAGGGCATCGCCTGATTTCGCGACCATCACCGGGTCAAGCACGACGGGAACGGGGCCGGTCCCGAGCAAGGCGCGCAGGCGATCCGCGACGACGGCGATCACCTCGGGTCCGCCGACCATGCCGATCTTGACCGCGCGGATCTCGAGGTCGCCGAAGACCGCGTCGATCTGCGCCCCGACCATGGCGGGGCGGACAGCCTCGACGGCGGCAACGGTGCGGGTGTTTTGCGCGGTAATCGCTGTGATCACGGATGCGCCATAGACGCCAAGCGCCGAGAAGCTTTTCAGATCCGCCTGGATTCCCGCGCCGCCGCCGCTGTCCGAGCCGGCGATGGTGAGCGCGATGGGATGTGACATGGCCCGCCTTCCGTTAAGACCGGTCCATGCGGTGCGGGGGATATGCGCGCCTGAAAACGGGTTTGCCCCCGCCCGGCGCTCTACCCTTCCCTACGCCGGCATGACCCGGATCAGGTTCGATGGGTCGGTGCCCGGCACCTCTCAGCCCCGTTGCGGGACTCCCCAAGTGTAGAAATTGTGACGACAACCTAGGGCCGAAGCCCCCGGCCCGCAAGGGTCAACCGTAATAGGAGCGAAACCACGCGACATAGGCGTCGACGCCTTCGGTCACCGGGGTCTGCGGCGCATAGCCGGTCAGGCGGCGCAGCAGGGTGGTGTCCGCCCATGTCGCCGGGACGTCGCCCGGCTGCATCGGCAAAAGCTGGCGGATCGCCTGCTTGCCGGTCGCGGCCTCGATCGCGGCGATGAAATCGACCAGTTCGACCGGCGCGCCATTGCCGATATTGACCGCGCGGAACGGCGCGACCGGGGACAGGCTGTCCTCGGGTCCAACCGGCTTCTCCGAGGGCACCGCGTCCATCAGCAGCCGGATGGCCCGGACGAGGTCGGTGACATAGGTGAAGTCGCGCCGCATGTCGCCGTGGTTGAAGACCTTGATCGGCTCGCCGCGCAGGATCGCGTTGGTGAAAAGCCACGGTGCCATGTCCGGGCGGCCCCACGGACCGTAGACGGTGAAGAAACGGAACATCGTCACCGGCAGCCCGAAAAGATGCGCATAGCTGTGGGCCATGGCCTCGGTCGATTTCTTCGTGGCGGCATAGAAGGACATCTGGCTGTCCACCTTGTCGGTTTCCCGATAGGGCATGTCCTTGTTCGCGCCATAGACCGAACTGGTCGAGGCCAGCAGCATGTGGCGGGGTGGATGGGCGCGCGCGGCCTCCAGCAATTCGAACGTGCCGATGAGGTTCGATTGCAGATAGGCGCGGGGATTGTCGATCGAATGCCGCACCCCGGCCTGCGCGGCCAGATGCACCACCAGATCGGGCCGGTGCTGACCCATGAGGTCGGTCAGCAGGCCCGGCTCCTCGACGCGGGCGCGCACGGTTGTGAAGCCGGGATTGGCGCGAAGCTGCGCCTCGCGCGCTTCCTTCAGCGCGATGTCGTAATAGCTGTCGATGGCGTCGAGGCCGATGACCTGGGCCCCTTCCTCAAGCAGCAGCCGCGCGAGGTGATAGCCGATGAAACCGGCCGAGCCGGTGATCAGGACCCGCATCAGTCCACCCCGTAGAGGTCGCGGGTAAAGACCTTGCTCTCGACATCGGCCAGTTCGGGCGTCATGCGGTTGGTGATGATCAGGTCGGATTGCGCCTTGAAGGATTGCAGGTCGCGCACGACCGGGCTGTGGAAGAAGTGATCCTCCTTCAGCACCGGCTCATAGACGATGCAGGGGATGCCCTTGGCCTTGATCCGCTTCATGATGCCCTGGATCGAGCTGTCGCGGAAATTGTCCGACCCCGCCTTCATCACCAGCCGGTAGACGCCGACGAGCTTCGGCTGCCGCGCGATGATCTGGTCGGCGATGAAATCCTTGCGGGTGCGGTTCGATTCCACCACCGCCGCGATCAACTGCTGGGGCACCTGATCATAGTTCGCCAGAAGCTGCTTGGTGTCCTTGGGCAGGCAATAGCCGCCATAGCCGAAGCTCGGGTTGTTGTAATGTGCGCCGATCCGCGGATCGAGGCCGACCCCCTCGATGATCTCGCGCGTGTTGAGCCCGCGCGAGACGGCATAGCTGTCCAGCTCGTTGAAGTAGGCGACGCGCAGCGCGAGATAGGTGTTCGAGAACAGCTTGATCGCCTCGGCCTCGACCGCGCCGGTGAACAGGACGGGCATGTCCTTGCGGATCGCCCCCTCGACCAGCAGGTCGGCCAGTTCATGCGCCGCCGGGCTGTGGTCGCCGACGACGATCCGCGAGGGATGGAGGTTGTCGTAAAGCGCCCGGCCCTCGCGCAGGAATTCGGGCGAGAAGATGATGCCGTCATAACCCGTCTCGGCCCGCATCTCGTCGACGAAGCCGACGGGAACGGTGGACTTGATCACGATCGTCGCCTCTGGCGCCACGGCGCGGGTCTCGGCGATCACCTGCCGGACGCTTGAAGTGTCGAAATGATTGGAGCGGCTGTCATAGCTGGTCGGCGTCGCGACGACGACGAAGCGCGCGCCCTCCATCGCCTCGGCGGCATCGGTGGTCGCGGTCAGGTCCAGCCTCCGTTCCGCCAGCCATGTCGTGATCTCGGCATCCTCGATGGGCGATTTGCGGGCATTCACCAGATCGACCCGCGCCCGGTTCACATCCAGCGCCATGACCTTGTTGTGCTGCGACAGCAGGACGGCAATCGACATGCCGACGTAACCCAGGCCCGCTACGGTGATCTTCATCTGCGGTATCCGCTGTTGTTTTCCCATGCCCTAGCACAGCCGGTCCCCCGGCAGAAGCCGGCAAGTTACCCGGACGCGGGTTGCGAATGGTATACCAAGGTGCCAAATAAGGACGATTCCAAGGAGCGAGGAACCTCCCCATGACCTTCACGCCTCACGGTAAACACCTGATCGCCGGCGAATGGATCGGCTCGGATCAGACTTTCATGTCCGAACCCGCCACCGGCCCGGCCCATCCCTTCTCCGTCGGCACGGTCGATCTGGTCGATCGCGCCTGCAAGGCCGCCGAGGAAGCGTTCTGGAGCTATGGCTACAGCTCGCGCGAGGAGCGTGCCGCGTTCCTCGAGGCGATCGCCGACGAGATCGAGGCCCGCGCCGATGCCATCACCGAGATCGGCACCCAGGAAACCGGCTTGCCCGTGGCGCGGCTTCAGGGCGAGCGTGGGCGCACCACCGGTCAGCTTCGCCTGTTCGCGGATCACATCCGCAAGGGCGAATATCTCGACCGCCGCGTTGACGCGGCGCAACCCGACCGCAAGCCCGCCGCGCGCCCCGAGATCCGTCTGGTCGAGCGTCCGATCGGCCCGGTAGCGGTCTTCGGCGCCTCGAACTTCCCGCTGGCCTTCTCGACCGCCGGTGGTGACACCGCCGCCGCGCTGGCGGCTGGTTGCCCGGTCGTGGTCAAGGGTCATTCCGCCCATCCCGGCACTGGCGAGATCGTGGCCGAGGCCGTCGCCGCCGCCATCGCCAAGACCGGCATCCATCCCGGCGTATTCAGCCTGATCCAGGGCGGTCGCCGCGACGTGGGGCAGGGGCTGGTCCAGCACCCGCTGATCAAGGCCGTCGGCTTCACCGGCAGCCTCGGTGGCGGCCGCGCGCTCTTCGACCTTTGCGCGCAGCGCCCCGAGCCGATCCCGTTCTTCGGCGAGCTTGGCTCGGTCAACCCGATGTTCCTGATGCCGCAGGCGATGGCCGCCCGCGCCGAGGAAATCGGCGCCGGCTGGGCCGGGTCGCTGACCATGGGTGCGGGCCAGTTCTGCACCAATCCGGGCATTTCGGTCGTGATCGACGGTCCCGAAGCCGACCGCTACACCGCCGCGGCCAAGGCCGGTCTGGAAAAGGTCGGCGCGCAGACCATGCTGACCGAAGGCATCGCGAAAGCCTATCGCGACGGCAAGGAACGCTTTGAGAGCCGCAACTCGGTCACGCCGGTCTATGCGACCGAATCCGCCGGCCGCGAGGCGAACCCGAACCTCTATGAAACCACCGCCGAGGCCTATTTGCAGGACCACGCGCTGGGTGAGGAGGTCTTCGGCCCGCTCGGCCTCATCGTCCGCGTGAAATCCGTCGACGATATGGTGACGCTGGCCAAGGGTTTCGAAGGTCAGCTGACCACCACGATCCACATGGACGCGGGTGATCTGGCCGATGCCCAGAAGCTGCGCCCGGTGCTGGAGCGCAAATCGGGCCGCGTGCTGGTCAACGGCTTCCCGACCGGTGTGGAAGTGGTCGATTCGATGGTCCATGGCGGGCCTTACCCGGCCTCGACCAACTTTGGGGCAACCTCCGTCGGAACGCTGTCGATCCGCCGCTTCCTGCGTCCGGTCAGCTACCAGAACTTCCCCGAGGCGCTGCTGCCGGAAGATCTGCGCTGATCGCGCCGAGGTCGAAAGGCACATAAGTTCAGGAGGGCCGGGAGGGAAAATCCCGGCCCTTCGACCATCGGGGCTTGCCCGACAATCGTTTGCCGGCAAGATCCAGCGGAGGCTGGTCCGATACCGGAAGGGGACGCGAACATGACGGGGAATGCGGTGAAAAGCGTGATCTTTGACCTTGGCGCGGTGCTGATCGAATGGGACGCGGCTTTGGCCTTCGCGGATAATTTCGACACCCGCGCCGAGGCCGAGGACTGGATGCGGCGGATCGACTTCGCGGGCTGGAACCGGCTGCAGGACGGCGGGCGCAGCTTTGCCGAAGGGCTGGCCGCCGCGCGGGCCGCGCATGGACCCTTGGCCGACCCGTTGGAAGGCTATCTCGCCGCCTTTCACCTGACGATCGAGAAATCCGTCCCCGGCAGTTGGGAGATCGTCGAGGCGCTGCAGGCGCAGAACGTGCCGCTTTTCGCCATCACCAACTGGGCGGCGGACACGTGGCCCGAGGCGCTGGAGCTTCACCCCCGGCTGGGGCAGGTCTTTCGCGACATCGTGGTCTCGGGCCGGGTCGCGCAGTTGAAGCCGCAGCCCGCGATCTATCGGCTGCTGATGGATCGCAACGACCTGCGCGCCGAGGATTGCATCTTCATCGACGACAGCCCCGCCAATGTCGAAGGGGCGCGGGCCGTGGGCATGGATGCGATCCACTTCACCGATGCCGAAACCCTGGGGCGAGAGCTTGCCCGGCGCGGATTTTTTGCCTGAGGCGCATTTTTCACCCCGAGAGGGGCGTTTTTTCACGTCCCGATCACGGCCCCCTCACATCTGATGGTCCATGCTGAACCCACCAGATGCCCGGACGGATGACAGCGCATCCCGACACCCGGACCGGGCGGTGGCCGAAGCACATTCAACTTCGCCATCGGCAGAGCGGCGACGCAGATTGATCGGACGTTTTTCGAGTATCCTGTTTCAGTACCTTTCGCTTCGCCACCAACGCGCGCCTGTCTCCTCCTGCGGCAGGCGCGCATTCCTTTTCAGGCGGCTCAGCGGGCGCCGATCAGCGGCGCGAGGTGGCGCAGCGCCATCAGGTAGCCATTGGTCCCCAGCCCGGCGATGACGCCATCGGCGCGCAGGCTGACATAGGAATGGTGGCGGAAGCTTTCGCGCTTGTGGATGTTCGAGATATGGACCTCGATCACCGGGGCGTCGAAGGTGTTCAGCGCATCGAGGATCGCGACCGAGGTATGGGTCAGCGCGGCCGGGTTGATGATGATGGCATTGGCCTTGTGACGCGCCTCGTGGATCGTATCGACGATGACGCCCTCATGGTTCGACTGGAAGAAGCGGATGTCGAAGCCAAGCTCGCGGCCCAGCTCGGTGCAGGCGGCCTCGACATCGGCCAGCGTGGTGCTGCCATAGATCTCGGGCTGGCGCTGGCCGAGCAGGTTCAGGTTCGGGCCGTTCAGGATATAGACGGTGGGCATGGTTTTCCTCGCTTCCGCGGGATCTGGCCCGCCGGTTCGGCGCGAAGGATAGCCGCGCCGGACGGGGCCGCAAGCAGGATCAGCCCGGCTCGGCCAGGAAGATGTAACCGCCGCCATAGATCGTCTTGATCAGGCGCGGATTGCGGGGATCCTCGCCCAGCTTGGTGCGGAGCCGCGAGATGCGGACATCCATCGCCCGGTCGAAGCTGTCGCCCGCCGTGCCGCCCAGCGTCTCCAGCATCTGCGCGCGCGAGATCAGGCGGCGCGGATTGTCGAGGAACATGCGCAGCACCTCGGCCTCGGCATGGCTGATCGGCGTCTCGGTCCCCTCGGGCGAGGTCAGGGTATAGCGGTCGAAATCGGCGACCCAGTCTGCAAAGCCGATCTGCTGGCGCTCGGCGGCGGGGTCGCGCTGGGGCTTGCGCAGCCGGGCGCGGATCCGGGCCACGACCTCGGCCGGGTCGAAGGGCTTGATGATATAATCGTCCGCGCCCAGCTCCAGCCCGGTGACGCGGTCCTGCACCTGCGCCCGGCCCGAGATGATGATGATCGCCGCCCCCGACTCACGGGCGAGGCGGTGGACCAGCGCCAGCCCGTCGCGATCGGGCAGGCCAAGGTCGATCAGGCAGGCATCCGGCTCGATCCGGCGCAAGGCGGCCTCGAACTCGGTCGCGCGGGCGAAGGCCTGGGTGCGGAAGCCCGCCTCCTCCAGCGCCGCGGCCAGAAGGCGGCGGATCTCGGGCTCGTCATCGAGGATCGCGATCAGCGGGGCATCAGTCATTCGTCACCATCGTCAGGGCCGCGGCCAGCGCCGCATCGTCAAAGGGTTTGCTCAGCACCGGAACCGAAAGCGCCGCGCGCCGCGCGTCCTTGGCCGGCAGCGCCGTCATCAGCACCATGGGTAGGCCTGCATCGGCAAGCTCGGCGCCCGAGCCATCGCCAAGCTGCAGGTCCGAGAGGATCATCGTCAAGCCCGGAAGATCGGTCAGCCCCCGCGCCTCGCCAATGCCGTCGGCCTCGATCACAGCATGGCCCTGCGCCATCAGCATCTCTCGTGTCGTTGTCCGTATCTGGGGGTCGTCGATTGCACCTCGGCCGTCACGTCGGTCGACAGGACATAGGCACCGCGCCCGGTCTGGTCCGGGGTCAGCGCGATGCGGATGCGCCGGCCGGAGGGGGGGTGCGTGATCTCGAAAACCTGCGGCTCTCCGGCGATCGCGCGGTCCATATGCGGGCGGATCCGGTCGAAGGTCTCGCGCCCGAGGATCGCCTCGCCGTCGCGGCCGAGGATCTCGCTGGCCGAACCGGGGAATACCGCGCCGATCTGGTTGTTCGAGAAGGTATAACGGTATTCGCGGTCCATATGCGCGATATGGGCCGGAACCATCGCGGTGACCTGACGCGTGCGCGCCTCCGATTCCGTCAGGATGCGCTTGGCCTCCTCCAGCGCGGCATTGGTCGCGGCCAGCGCCCGGTTCGCGGCCGAAAGCCGCTCGGCATTTTCGAGCACCAGTTCCGACAGCTCGGCCGAGCGCGCGCGCAGCAACTCCTCCTGCCGCTTGATCTGGGTGATGTCGGTATAGACCGCGATCCAGCCGCCCTGCGACAGCGGCGCCCCCTCGACCGAGATCCAGCGGCCGTCGGCCCGCTTGCGCTCCATGTAATGCGGCTGAAAGGTCTTGGCCTGCTCGACCCTTTCGCGGATGGCGGCCTCGCGGTCGTCCTGCGGGCCGTATTCGCCGCGATCGACAAGGAATCGGATCGTGTCCTCGAAGCTCGCGCCGGGCAGGGTCAGCCAGTCGGGCAGGCCGAACATCGCCTGATATGGCCGGTTCGACACCGCCAGCCGAAGCTCTGCGTCAAAGATCGAGATCGCCTGCTGGATCAGGTTCAACCCGGACCGGGTCAGTTCCGCATTCTGGTCCTCGGGAAGCATGTTCATGGATCGCATTGCCTGCTGCCTGTAACAATTCGTAGGATTCCCGACAAATTGGCGCAAGGATTGGCGCAATAAGCTTGGGGAATGTCGGATGGGAGGGGAGCCCGGAAGACAGGGGAGGAACCATGCAGACAATGCAGGCGGCCGAGGCCGGAATGCAATCCATTCCCGCATTGCTCGCCCGGAACGCGCGAAGCTTCGGGAACAAGGCGGCATATCGCGAGAAGGAATTCGGCATCTGGCAATGCTGGACCTGGGCCGAGGCCGCGCGCGAGATCCGGGATCTGGCGCTCGGCTTCATGGTGCTGGGCCTGCGCCCAGGCGATCATGTCGCCATCATCGGCCGCAACCGTCCCATGCATTACTGGTCGATGGTCGCGGCGCAGATGTGCGGCGCGGTGCCGGTGCCGCTTTATCAGGACGCGGTCGCCGATGAGATGGCCTATGTCCTTGGCAATTGCGGCGCCCGCTTCGTCGTCTGCGGCGATCAGGAACAGGTCGATAAGGTGCTTGAGGTCGGAGAGCGCGCGCCTTCGGTCGAGCATCTGATCTATACCGACCGGCGCGGGATGCGGAAATACGACCACAGCCACATGAACGCGCTGGCGGATGTGCAGGCCGAGGGCCGGGCGGCAGAGACCCGGCTTGGCCCCGAACTCGACGCGCTGATCGCCGGGCTTGGTTATGACGACACCTGCGTCATGCTCTATACCTCGGGGACCACGGGAAAGCCCAAGGGCGTGGTCCTGTCGAACCGCAACATCATTGAGACCTCGCGGAACACCGCCACCTTCGATGGGCTGACCGCGGCCGAGGAGGTGCTGGCCTATCTGCCGATGGCATGGGTCGGGGACTTCATCTTCTCGGTCGGGCAGGCCTATTCCGCCGGGTTCACGGTGAACTGCCCCGAAGGGGCGCAGACCATGATGACCGACCTGCGCGAGATCGGGCCGACCTATTTCTTCGCCCCGCCCCGCGTCTTCGAGGGTCAGCTGACCAGCGTGATGATCCGGATGGAGGATGCCGGGCGCATCAAGCGCGCGCTTTTCCGCCATTTCATGGAGCTTGCCCGCCGCGTCGGGCCGCGCATCCTTGAGGGCAAACCCGTCGGCGCCTTCGACCGTGTGCATCACGCGCTTGGCAATCTGCTGATCTATGGCCCGCTCAAGAACACGCTGGGCTATTCCCGCATCCGCGTCGGCTATACCGCGGGCGAGGCGATCGGCCCCGAGATCTTCGATTTTTACCGCAGTCTCGGGATCAACCTGAAGCAGCTCTACGGCCAGACCGAGGCCTCGGTCTTCATCACCCAGCAACCCGATGGCGAGGTCCGCTCGGACACGGTCGGCGTGCCAAGCCCGGGGGTCGAGCTTCGCATCGCCGAAAGCGGCGAGGTCTTCTACCGCAGCCCCGGAACCTTCGTCGAATATTTCCGCAATCCCGACAGCACCGCCTCGACCAAGGATCCCGAGGGCTGGGTGGCGACCGGGGACGCCGGCTTCTTCGAGGACGAGACCGGGCATCTGCGCATCATCGACCGGGCCAAGGACGTCGGAAAGATGGCGGATGGCGCGATGTTCGCCCCCAAATATGTCGAGAACAAGCTGAAGTTCTATCCCAACATCCTCGAGGCCGTGGTCTTCGGGGCCGGGCGCGACTTCTGCACCGCCTTCATCAATATCGACCTCACGGCGGTCGGGAACTGGGCCGAGCGCAACAACATCGCCTATGCGAGCTATCAGGAACTGGCCGGCCATCCGCAGGTCTATGCGACGATCCGCGAGCATGTCGAGGCGGTGAACGCCTCGGTCGCGCAGGACCCGATGCTGTCGGGCTGCCAGATCCGCCGCTTCCTCGTCCTGCACAAGGAGCTTGATCCCGATGACGGAGAGATGACGCGGACCCGCAAGGTGCGCCGCAATGTCATCGCCGAGAAATACCATGACCTCGTCGCCGCGCTCTACGATGGCAGCGAAAACGTCTTTACCGAGACCGAAGTAACCTACGAGGATGGCCGCAAGGGCCGGATCCGGGCGACGCTGAGGATCGAGGATGCCGCGATCGTTCCCCCTGCCCGCAACCATGTGAAAGCAAGGGGAATTGCCGCATGACCAGACCAGCCTATATCTCCGCCGCCTTCTTCGCCGTCGCCGGCATCGCGATCGCCTGGCTTTGCGCCACGATCCTGCCGATCGGGCTCTACAACGTCCTTGCCGGTGCGATCGGCGCGATCTTCGGGGTGCTGATGGTCTCGCGCATCTGGCCGGGACTGCCGGTCTGGGAGGCGCATTACTGGGGCGGGGCGCTCATCGCCTATAATATCGTGATCTCGCTTCTCGAAAGACTGTGGACATGACGGCGCCAGCCCCGGAACAGGCCCCGGCGGACGGGCGCCGCATCGGCCCCGTGCTGATGGACCTGAAGAACATCACCCTGCGCTTCGGCGGGGTGGTGGCGATCAAGGACATCAGCTTCGACATCCGCGAGGGCGAGATCCGGGCGATCATCGGCCCGAACGGCGCGGGCAAGTCCTCGATGCTGAACGTCATCTCGGGCTTCTATGTCCCGCAGGAGGGCGAGATCCTGTTCCGGGGCGAACGTCGCGGCCCGATGAAACCCTATGAGGTCGCCCGGCTCGGCATCGCGCGCACCTTCCAGAACATCGCGCTTTTCGATGGAATGTCCGTCCTCGACAACATCATGACCGGGCGGCTGAACAAGATGAAGGCCCCGATCTGGAGCCAGGCGCTCTGGTGGGGCCGGGCCGCGCGCGAGGAGGACGAGAACCGCGAGCAGGTCGAGAAGATCATCGACTTCCTCGAGATCCAGAACATCCGCAAGACCCCGGTGGGGCGTCTGCCCTATGGCCTGAAGAAGCGGGTCGAGCTTGCCCGCGCGCTGGCCGCCGAACCCGGCATCCTGCTGCTGGACGAGCCGATGGCGGGCATGAATGTCGAGGAAAAGGAGGACATGTGCCGCTTCATCCTCGACGTGAACGACGAATTCGGCACCACCATCGCCCTCATCGAGCATGACATGGGCGTGGTCATGGACCTCTCGGACCGGGTCGTCGTCATGGATTACGGCCGCAAGATCGGCGACGGCACCCCTGACGAGGTGCGCAGCAATCCCGAGGTCATCAGCGCCTATCTGGGCGTCACGCAGGAATAGGGGGCGGCATGGAATTTCTCTACGCAAGCGAGGTCCTGCTGAACGGGCTGATGGCCGGGGTGATGTATTCGCTGGTCGCGCTCGGTTTCGTGCTGATCTACAAGGCCTCGGGCGTCTTCAACTATGCGCAGGGCGTGATGGCGCTTTTCGCCGCGATGACGCTGGTCGGGATCATGGAGGGGCGGGTGCCCTTCGCCCATCTGATCAACGCGGCCTTCGGCATCCATGTCAGCCATTTCGGCTGGACCGTGCCCGCGATCATCGGAATCCTGCTGACCGCGCTCATCATGGTCGGCCTCGCCATCGCGGTCGAGAAGCTGGTGCTGAAGCATCTGGTCGGGCAGGAGCCGATCATCCTCTTCATGGCGACGATCGGGCTGGCCTGGTTCCTCGAGGGGCTGGGCGACATCATGTGGGGCGCGGATGTCAAGACACTGGACGTCGGATTGCCGCAGGGGATCTCCGAAACGATCGAGACCGCGACGAATAACTGGCTGGGCTACGGCTTCTTCATCGACCGCCTCGACATCTGGGCGGCGGTGATCGCGGCGCTCCTCGTCGCGGCGCTGGTCGCCTTCTCGCAATATAGCAAGCAGGGCCGGGCGATGCGCGCAGTGGCCGATGACCATCAGGCGGCGCTTTCGGTGGGGATCAGCCTGCGCTTCATCTGGATCATGGTCTGGTCCATCGCCGGCTTCGTGGCGCTGGTCGCGGGCATCATGTGGGGCACCAAGTCGGGCGTGCAATTCTCGCTCTCTCTTATCGCTCTCAAGGCGCTGCCGGTCCTGATGCTGGGCGGCTTCACCTCGATCCCCGGCGCCATCGTCGGCGGGCTGATCATCGGCATGGGCGAGAAGCTCTTCGAATATTTCATCGGCCCGATGGTTGGCGGCGCGACCGAGAACTGGTTCGCCTATGTCCTCGCGCTCATCTTCCTCGTCTTCCGGCCCCAGGGTCTGTTCGGCGAGCGCATCATCGAGAGGGTCTGAGGCGTGGCGTCGGTGGACAGCAACAGATTGAGTATTTGCAGAACAGAGAAGTCTTCTTCGTTCTTCAAATACTCACATTTCGGAACGGAGAGGCCGGGAGGGGCGGATGTTCTATCGCGAGGCAGGTGACTTCAAGACAAGCTACCGCGACGACGGGCAGACCTTTCCGATCCGTCTGGACCGCTGGGGCTATTACGCGCTGCTGGCCGTGGCATTCCTGGTCGTGCCCTTCGTCATCGACAGCTACTGGGCCAATGCGGTGCTGGTGCCCTTCCTGATCTATGCGATCGCGGCGATCGGGCTCAATATCCTGACCGGCTATGCCGGGCAGGTCAGCCTCGGGACGGGTGGGTTCATGGCGGTGGGCGCCTATGCGGTCTACAAGCTGATGACAGCGTTTCCGGGCGTGCCGATCTTTGTCCATATCCTGCTGGCAGGGGTGATCACTGCCTTGGTGGGAATGCTTTTTGGCCTTCCCAGCCTCAGGATCAAGGGCTTCTACCTTGCCGTCGCGACCTTGGCGGCGCAGTTCTTCCTGATCTGGCTCTTCAACAAGGTGCCGTGGTTTTACAACAATTCCGCCTCGGGGCAGATCAACGCGCCCGAGCGCACTTTCTTCGGTTGGGCGGTTACCGGACCGGCGACCACCGCGTCGGCGAAATACCTGACCTGCCTCGTTTTTGCCGTCGGCGTCGCTTGGGTGGCGCGGAACCTGACGCGGAGCACGCTGGGCCGGAAATGGATGGCGATCCGCGACATGGACATCGCGGCCGAGATCATCGGGGTCAACCCGCTGTCCGCCAAGCTTTCGGCCTTTGCCGTCTCCAGCTTCTTCGTTGGCATCGCGGGGGCGCTGCTCTTTTCCGTCTATCTGGGCGCGGCCGAGGCCAGCGAGGCCTTTGGCATCAACAAAAGCTTCCTTGTCCTTTTCATGATCATCATCGGCGGGCTGGGCAGCATCTTCGGCAGCTTCGCGGGCGCGGCCTTTCTGGTCCTGCTGCCGGTGCTGCTCAAGAACCTGCTGGTGGCGCAGCTTGGCTGGCCCACCGACCTCGCCGCCCATATCGAGCTGATGATCGTCGGCGCACTGATCATCTTCTTCCTGATCGTCGAGCCGCATGGCCTCGCCCGGCTCTGGCGCCTGACGAAGGAGAAACTGCGGCTCTGGCCGTTCCCGCACTGAACCGGAATCCCGGCAGATGAACACCCTTGGGGAGGAGACCAAGATGAGACTGAAGCTTGCAACCATCGCGCTTGCCACCATCGTGGCGGCGGCACCGGCAATGGCCGATCTGGTCGTGCCGAACCTCAGCTACCGCACCGGGCCTTACGGCGCGAACGGCACGCAATATGCGGACGGGTTCAACGACTATTTCACCCTGCTGAACGAGCGTGACGGCGGCATCGGCGGCGAGAAGGTCCAGACCCCGGAATGCGAGACCGCCTATAACACCGAGAAAGGCGTCGAATGCTACGAGGCGACCAAGGGCAACGGCGCACTTGTCTATAACCCTCTGTCCACCGGCATCACCTATCAGCTGATCCCCAAGGTCTCGGCCGACAAGATCGTGCTTTATACGCCGGGCTACGGGCGGACCTCGGCCAAGAACGGCAAGGTCTTCGAATGGGTCTTCAACGCGCCCGCGAACTATTGGGACGGCGCTTCGGTCGCGGTGAAATACCTGCTGGACCAGAATGGCGGTGACCTGAAGGGCAAGAAGATCGCGCTGGTCTATCACAACTCGGCCTATGGCAAGGAGCCGATCCGCACCTTGCAGGACCTTGCGCAGAAGCACGGCTTCACGCTGAGCGAACTGCCGATCGACCCGCCGGGGCAGGAGCAGAAAAGCCAGTGGCTGCAGATCCGCCGCGACAAGCCCGACTATGTCATCATGTGGGGCTGGGGCGTGATGAACCAGACCGCCATTCAGGAGGCCGCGAATATCCGCTTCCCGATGGAGAATTTCATCGGCGTCTGGTGGTCCGGTTCCGAGGTGGACGTGCTGCCGGTGGGCGCCTCTGCCAATGGCTACAAGTCGCTGACCTTCAACGGTGTCGGGACCGACTATCCGGTCTATGAGGACATGAAGAAATTCGTGATCGAGCCGGGCAAGGCCTCGCAGGGCGGCCAGTTCGTCGGCTCGGCGCTTTATTCGCGCGGCATGTATGCGGCAGTGGTGATCGCCGAGGCGATCAAGAAGGCGCAGGAGCTTGCCGGCACCCCGGCCATCAACGCGACGCAGCTTCGCGACGGGTTCGAGGCGCTGGACATCACCCCGGACCGCCTGAAGGAGATCGGCCTGCCGGACTTTGGCCCTGAGATCAAGATGAGCTGCGACAACCACGGCGGCAGCGGCATGGCGCGTCTTCAGCAATGGGACGCCAATGCGAAGAAGTGGAGCCTGATCACCGAGTTCACCGAGCCGGATCAGGATGTCCTGAACCCGCTGATCCAGGAGGACAGCGAGGCCTATGCCAAGGAATCCGGCATCACGCCGCGCTGCTGACCCGCGCGCCCCGGCGGAGCTTTCGCCGGGGCCATTCCGACAGGGGGAAATCATGCTGGACGCCACGCCCAAGCCCGAGACGCTGCTTGAGGTCAACAATATCGAGGTGATCTATAACCACGTCATCCTCGTCCTGAAGGGGGTCAGCCTCTCGGTTCCGAAGGGCGGCATCATCGCGCTTCTGGGCGGCAATGGCGCGGGCAAGACCACGACGCTGAAGGCGATCTCGAACCTGCTGCATTCCGAGCGGGGCGAGGTGACGAAGGGCGCGATCACCTATCGCGGCGAACGGGTGCAGAACATGGACCCGGCAAGCCTTGTCCGTAAGGGCGTCATCCAGGTCATGGAGGGGCGGCACTGCTTCGAGCATCTGACGGTCGAGGAGAACCTTCTGACCGGCGCCTATTCCCGCAGCGATGGCCGGGCCGAGATCGCGCGCGACCTCGAGATGGTCTATGCCTATTTCCCGCGCCTGAAGGAGCGGCGGAAGTCGCAGGCGGGCTATACCTCGGGCGGCGAGCAGCAGATGTGCGCCATGGGCCGCGCCCTGATGTCGCGCCCCGAGACGATCTTGCTGGACGAGCCGAGCATGGGCCTTGCGCCGCAACTGGTCAGCCAGATCTTCGAGATCGTGAAGGCGGTGAACGAGGGCGAGGGGGTGACCTTCCTGCTGGCCGAGCAGAATACCAACGTCGCCCTGCGCTTTGCCCATTACGGCTATATTCTGGAAAGCGGGCGGGTGGTGATGGACGGCCCGGCCGAGGCGCTGCGCGAGAACCCCGACGTGAAGGAGTTCTACCTCGGCATGTCCGAGCAGGGCCGCAAGAGCTTTCGCGACGTCCGCTCCTATCGCCGCCGCAAGCGCTGGCTGGCCTGATCCGGCGCGGGACATGGCAGAAAGGCAATCAGAATGACATTCTATGACGAGCTTGAGACCCGCAGCGCGGATGAGCGCGCGGCTTGGCAGGCGCAGGAACTGGCCGGGGCGATCGCGCGGGCGCGGACGACGCCCGCAATGGCGCGCAGCCTGCAGGGGGTTGAGGCGGAGGGACTTGTCTCCCTCGAGGCGCTGGCGGGGCTGCCGGTCATCCGAAAATCCGAGCTTTCCGCCGCGCAGAAGAAATCGCCGCCCTTCGGCGGTTTCACCACCCGCCATGCGCATGAGTTCGAGAACGTCTTTCAAAGCCCCGGCCCGATCTATGAGCCGGGGCGGCGCGGCAATGACTGGTGGCGCCTCGGGCGGTTCCTGTTCGCGGCGGGGGTCGGGCCGGGCGACATCATGCATAATTGCTTCGGCTATCACCTGACCCCGGCGGGGATGATGTTCGAAAGCGCCGCGCGGGCGGTCGACGCGGCTGTCCTGCCGGCCGGGACGGGCCAGACCGAGTTGCAGGTCCGCGCCGCCGTCGATATCGGCACCACCGTCTATGCGGGCACGCCGGATTACCTGAAGATCATCCTCGACAAGGCCGAGGAAATGGGCGAGCGGCTTGCCATCACCCGCGCCACCGTCTCGGGCGGGGCGCTGTTTCCGGCCCTGCGGCAGGGCTATGCCGATCGCGGCATCGCGACCACGCAATGCTATGCGACCGCCGATCTTGGCCTTATCGCCTACGAATCCCCGGCGATGGAGGGGATGATCGTGGACGAGCGGGTGATCGTCGAGATCGTGCGCCCCGGCACCGGCGATCCCGTTCCGGCGGGCGAGGTGGGCGAGGTCGTCGTCACCAGCTTCAACGCGGATTATCCGCTGATCCGCTTTGCGACCGGGGATCTGTCGGCGGTCATGCCGGGCGAAAGCCCCTGCGGGCGGACCAACATGCGCATCCGGGGTTGGATGGGCCGCGCCGACCAGACGACCAAGATCAAGGGCATGTTCGTGCGCCCCGAGCAGGTCGCGGCGCTGGTCGCGCGCCATCCCGAAATCGCCCGCGCCCGCGTCGTGGCCGATCGGGCGGACGACATGGATGTGATGACGGTGCAACTGGAAACTTCCATGCAAGATGCGGCAAGGTATGAAGGAACGGTGCTGGACACCTTGAAACTTCGCGGCCGGATCGAACTGGTTGCGCCCGGTTCGCTTCCGAATGACGGCAAGGTCATCGAGGATCGGCGCAGCTACGAGTGACCCCGGCCGCCCGATGCCATGAGGTCCCTCGATGCGATATTCCCTGCTGTTGCTGGCTGCCCTTGCGGGCACGGCCCCGGCTTGGGGTGCGGATCGCGGGGTGGTCATCGGCAATGCGGATTATCGGACGGCCCCTGACCTTGCGGGGTCGGATACGGCGGCGCTGGTGCGGGTCATGCGCGAATCGGGGTTCCTCACCGCGCAGGGCATCGACCAGCCCGCCGCCGAGTTGCGCCGGACGCTGGACCTGATCGCGCGCCGGGACGAGGCCCCCGGCACCAGCATCGTCGCGCTGAATGGCCGCTTTCTGAATCGCGATGGCGAAACCTGGTTCATGGGCACCGACGCCGACCAGCCCGGACCGTTCGAGGTCGGGGGCGAGGGCGTGCCCCTGTCGCTGGTCATCCAGTTGCTTGCCGGCGCACAGACCGGCGCGGTGCTGCTTCTGGGAACCGACCAGCAGGAGATGCCGCATCGCGCCGGCCTGCGCAGCGGCATCGGAGAGCTGGCATCGGTGCCGGGGGTCTCGGTCATTGCGGGGCCGCCGGAATCGACAGCGCGCGCGCTGCGCGAGCTTTGCGCCGGGCACTCGATCTCCCGCGCGGTCGCGGCGGCGCGGGGCCTGAAGCTGCTGCCGGGGGGTGATGTCGACATGGTGCCGGTCCGGCCCAGCACCCGCGCGACGGCCGACACTCTGCCGGAGCCCGCCGAGGCCGATCGCGAAGCCTGGTCGGAGGCGGTCGCGATCGACAGCGCCGAGGCCTATCTGGGCTATCTGGACACCTATCCTTCGGGTCTGTTCGCCGCCGCTGCCGAGACCCGGCGCCTGGCGCTGCGCGAAAGGCGCGGCCGGGCCATCTCGGACCGCGATGCCTGGGCGGCGGCGGCCGAGGTGGATCGCGTCGTGGCCTATCAGGATTATCTGCGGCGCTTCCCCACTGGCCTCAGGGCCGATGCGGCGCGCGCGCGGTTGAAGGAACTGGGTGGGGTCGAGGATCGGACGGTCAGCCGCGCCCCTTCGGGGATCGAGGCGAGGCTGGGCCTGAAGAAGGACGGCCGCCAGTGGGTGCAGCGCAGCTTGTTCCGGCTTGGCTATGAGCCGGGCGAGGCGGACGGGGTTTTCGGCCAGCGGACCCGCGACGCCCTGCGGAACTGGCAGGAGGTGAACAAGCTTGAGCCGACCGGCTATCTGACCACGGCGCAGCACGACCTGCTGAAGCGGCAGGTCGGGTTTCTGGACGGCGAGGGCGGGCGCCGGGACCGCGATTTCTGGAGGCGCAACGGCGCGGGCGGCGGCGAGCGGCAATTGCATCTTTATCTGCGCCGCTATCCCGACGGGATCCATGCGGTCGAGGCGCGGCGCGCGCTGGCGGCTCTTGCCGGTTCGGGCGCTGCCGCCTCGCAGGTGGCGGGGGCGGCGGCGACCTGGCGCTGGGCCAAGCGGCAGGACAGCGCGGCGGCCTATCAATCCTATCTCGACCGCTTTGCGGACGGGATCCATGCCGCCGAGGCGACGCAGCGCCGGGACAACCTGAAGGCCGCGACCGAGGCGGCGCGGCGCGAGGAAGACGCGCTCGACCTTGGCAATGCGACCCGACTGCGGCTCGAGGAGCGGCTTGGCCTCGAGGGTCTGGATCCCGGCCCGGTCGACGGCAACTTCACCGAGGAAACGCGGGAGGCGCTGCGCCTCTATCAGGCCTCGCAGAACCTGCGCGTCACCGGCTATGTCTCGCCGCAGACGCTTTCGCGGCTGCTGGAGGATGCAGCCCCGCACGAGTGAGCGAAACACCGGGACAAATCACGAGGATCGCATGGGACATACCATTATCGCAGCCCTGATCATTACCATCGGCGGCATCTGCATCGCCGTTCAGGCGCCGATCAACGCCGCGCTGGGGCGGCAGGTCGAAAGCCCGCTGGTCGCGGCCGCGATCTCTTTCGCGGTGGGTCTGCTGCTGCTCGGCAGCCTGACGCTGATCCTGGGCCATGGGCGGGGTTTCCTGCGCGCGGCCGGGGCCGAGCCGTGGATGTGGGCCGGGGGGGCGCTTGGCGCCTTCTACATTTGGGCGATGGTCTGGTCGCTGCCGCGTCTTGGGGCGCTGACCGCGCTTTGCGCCGTGGCGCTTGGCCAGATCATCGCCGCGATCCTGCTGGACCGGATCGGGGCCTTCGGCCTGCCCATGCGCGAGATCTCTGGCCCGCGCGTTCTGGCCGCGCTGCTGGTCGGGGGCGGGCTGGTCCTGTCGCGGTTCTGATCCGGACCCGCGACATACGAAAACGCCCGCTGCGCAATCACGCGGCGGGCGTTTCGAAATCTGGCAACAAGTGCCGTGCTGCTTAGCCCTGACGGGCCTTGAAGCGCGGGTTGGTCTTGTTGATGACGTAGATGCGGCCTTTACGGCGCACAACTTGACAATCGCGGTGGCGGCTCTTGAGCGAGCGGAGCGAATTGCGAACCTTCATGGGTCTTCTCCTATCGCGGCGCATCGCAAGGCGCCATGAAACTGAAATGCCCCGGATGTGCCCGGGGCGCGAAACTTAATGGTGGGCGGTACTGGGATCGAACCAGTGGCCACTACGATGTCAACGTAGTGCTCTACCGCTGAGCTAACCGCCCACTAACCGGTGATTCTGTCTGCGGATGCAGGCCATATCGCCTTGGTCTGCGGCTCTATATAGACCACTTACGGGGGTTTCAACCCCTGTTATGCGGCTTTTGCAAGCGGACTTGGCCTTGGCAGAACTTGGGCTATAACCATCTTGTTTCATGCCCGGCAGAGTTTGCCCAGCCAGCCGCTTACAGGGATACCGGATATGAGTGCAGACGAGACCACTTTTGACCTGATGCGGCCCGATGACTGGCAGGGCGGGGTCATTTTTGCCTCGCCGCATTCGGGGCGCTGCTATCCCGACTGGTTTCTGGCCGAATCGCGTCTTGACCCGCAAAACCTGCGCTCGTCCGAGGATGCTTTCGTCGATCGGCTGATCATGCCTGCGGTTGAACAGGGGGCGGTGGTCCTGACGGCGCGCGTTCCGCGCTGCGTCGTCGATCTGAACCGCGGCCCGGACGAGATCGACCCGCTGGTCGTCGCCGGTGCGGTGCCTCGCGTGATGAGCCCGCGAATCATGGCCGGGCTGGGGGTGATTCCCCGCGTCGTCTCGCAGGGGCGGCCGATCCATGACCGGCCGATTCCGCTGGAGGAGGCCGACCAGCGCATCACCCGGCTGTGGCATCCCTATCATCAGGCGCTTTCGGCCCTGATCGACGAGGCGATCGGACGTTTTGGCGGGGCGATTCTGGTCGACGTGCATTCCATGCCGCATGACGCGCTGGCGCATCTGCCCCGTCCGCGGCCCGATTTCGTGCTGGGCGACCGCAATGGCGTCTCGGCCGCGCCGCGCATCACCGGCGAGGTTGCCGAGGCGGTGGTCGCCGAAGGCTTCCGTCTGCGCCGCAATTCGCCCTTCGCGGGGGCCTATATCGCCGCCGCCTATGGCAAGCCCACCCGCAACGTCCATGTCGTCCAGCTTGAAATGGACCGCTCGCTTTACATGAACGAGCAGAAGATCGAGCCGCGGGGCGATTTCGACGTTTTCGCGCAGAGGTTTGCGAATATCCTGTCCCGGCTGGCGCGGTTGCGGCCGGACCAGAGCGAACCGGCGATCGCCGCCGAATAAACCTGAGGGGGAAGCGTGGAACAGGATATCGTCGATCTGCTCAGCCAGAATATCGCGCTGATCGTCCTTGCCATCGTGATCTTTCTGGCCATCAGTTCGGCGGTCAGGATCGTGCCGCAATCCGAGAAATTCGTGGTTGAGCGCTTCGGCCGGCTGAGGGCGGTGCTGGGGCCGGGGATCAATTTCACCGTGCCCTTCCTCGACCGGGTGGCGCACAAGATCTCGGTGCTGGAGCGCCAGCTCCCGACCAGCCGGCAGGATGCGATCACGGCCGACAACGTGCTGGTGCAGGTCGAGACCTCGGTTTTCTACCGCATCATCGAGCCGGAAAAGACCGTCTACCGCATCCGCGACATCGACGCCGCCATCGCGACGACGGTGGCGGGCATCGTGCGGTCCGAGATCGGGACGATGGAGCTGGATCAGGTGCAGTCGAACCGCGCCAGCCTGATTGATCGCATCCGCGAGAGCCTTGCCAATGTCGTAGATGACTGGGGGATCGAGGTGACGCGGGCCGAGATCCTCGACGTCAATCTGGATGACGCCACCCGCGCCGCGATGCTGCAGCAATTGAACGCCGAGCGCGCGCGCCGCGCCCAGGTGACCGAGGCCGAGGGCAAGCGCCGCGCGGTCGAGCTTGCCGCCGATGGCGATCTTTACGCGGCCGAGCAGCAGGCCAAGGCCAAGCGCGTGCTGGCCGAGGCCGAGGCCTTTGCCACCAGCGCCATTGCCGGCGCGATCCGCGATGGCGGGCTGGAGGCGGCGCAATACCAGATCGCCATGCGGCAGGTCGAAGTTCTGTCGGAGGTCGGCAAGGGGCAGGGCAAGCAGACCCTCATCCTTCCCGCTGCCGCCGTCGAGGCGATGGGCGACGCCTTCCGCATGTTCAGGGGCGGCAAGCCGTGATGCATGGCTGGGTCTGGATCATCGCGGCGCTGGTGCTGGGTGCGCTGGAGATCGTGCTGCCGGGCTGGTTCTTCCTTGGCATCGCGCTGGCCGTCGGCGTGATGGGGCTGGCGATACTGGTCGGGATCTGGACCGGGGGCTTGCCGATGGCGCTGGTGGTGACCGCGGCGCTGAGCGGGGTGATCTGGCTGGGACTGCGGCGCATCTTCGGCTCCAGCCGGGGAGACGTGAGGATCTGGACCCGCGACATCAACGAGGACGAATGAGGCTGGGCGGTGCGAAACTGGTCCTGACCCACGGCGACCGCCTGCTGGCCTGCCTGCGCGACGATTACGACTGGATTCCGTTTCCCGCGCATTGGGACCTACCCGGAGGGGGCGCGGAACCGGGCGAAACCCCGATGGAATGCGCGCTGCGCGAATTGCACGAGGAATTCGGCCTTTCCCTCGCGCCCGACCGGCTGCATGGCCGCGCCTTTCCCTCGGTCACGTCGCCGGGGTGGGTTTCGTGGTATTTCCGGGGCGTGCTGACCGCGGCAGAGATTGCCGCGATCCGTTTCGGCGACGAGGGGCAGGAATGGCGCATGATGCCCGTGGCCGAGTTCATGGCCCATCCGCGCGTCGTGCCGCATTTCCCCGACCGCGTCGCGCGGATGCTGGACCCTCAGGCCGCCGGCAGTTCGGCCACGATGGCCTGAGCGGCGGCGCGGGGGTCCGCTGCCTTCCAGATCGGGCGGCCGACGACGATATGGTCGGCGCCATTGGAGATCGCGGTGGCGGGGGTCTCGATCCGTTTCTGGTCGCCGGCGTCCGACCCGGCCGGGCGCACCCCCGGCGTCACGATCAGGCGGCCCGCCGCCTCGGGCAGGGCGCGGATCAGGGCGGCCTCGCGGGGGCTCGCGATGATGCCGTCGGCCCCGGCCTCGAAAGCGCGGGCGGCGCGGGTGGTCACGATCTCGGGCAGGTCGCCCTCGCGGATCAGGGCCGCGTCCAGATCGGCCCGGTCGAGCGAGGTGAGGATGGTGACGGCGAGGATCTTCAAGTTCGAGCCCGCAGCACCTTCCTTGGCCGCGCGCACCACATGGGGGTCGCCATGCACGGTCAGGAAGTCGAGGTCGTATTGCGCGATGCCGCGCACCGCCGCCTCGACCGTGGCGCCGATGTCGAAGAATTTCATGTCGAGGAAGATGCGCTTGCCATGCTCCTGCTTCAGCTCATTTGCCAGCGCCAGACCGCCCCCCGTCAGCATGCCAAGGCCGATCTTGTAGAAGCTGGCCGCGTCCCCGATCTTCTCGGCAAGTTCCAGCCCGGCCAGCGCATTGGGCACATCCAGTGCCACGATCAGACGATCATCCATCCTCAACCCCGATTTTTTCGATAAACGGCCCGCTTATATGAGGGAACCGGGCGTCTTGAAACCCCGTTTCTCCCTGCCCATCTGACAGGCAGGACCCGAACCGGACCGTGCCCAAGCGGGCGGTCCACAACGGGGGCTGATGAAAGGATTTTCATATGGATATGGAAAAATTCACGGAACGGTCGCGCGGATTTCTGCAAGCCGCCCAGACCATTGCGATCCGCGAGGACAACCAGCGCGTGATGCCCGAGCATCTGCTGAAGGCGCTGATGGATGACGACCAGGGCTTTGCCAGCAACCTGATCGCCCGGGCGGGCGGTGACGCGCAGGCCGTTCGCGGCGCTGTCGACGAGGCGGTGGCGAAGCAGCCGAAGGTCAGCGGCGGGCAGGGGCAGGTCTATGTCGACCCCTCGATGGTGCGCGTGCTGGACGAGGCCGAGAAGCTGGCGAAGAAGGCCGGCGACAGCTTTGTCCCGGCGGAGCGCGTGCTGACCGCGCTTGCGGTCGTCAACACCAATGCCCGCGACGCGCTGAGCGCCGGGCATGTGACGGCGCAGTCGCTGAACAGCGCGATCAACGACATCCGCAAGGGCCGGACCGCCGACACGGCGAGTGCCGAGGAAAATTACGAGGCGCTCTCGAAATACGCGCGCAACCTGACCGAGGCGGCCGAACAGGGCAAGATCGACCCGATCATCGGCCGGGACGAGGAAATTCGCCGGGCGATGCAGGTGTTGAGCCGCCGGACCAAGAACAACCCCGTCCTGATCGGTGAGCCGGGCGTCGGCAAGACCGCCATCGCCGAAGGGCTGGCGCTGCGCATCGTCAATGGCGATGTGCCCGAATCGCTGCGCAACAAGCAGCTTTGGGCGCTGGACATGGGCGCGCTGATCGCCGGGGCGAAATATCGCGGCGAATTCGAGGAGCGCCTGAAGGCCGTCCTGAAGGAGATCGAGGATGCGGCGGGTGAGATCATCCTGTTCATCGACGAGCTTCACGTTCTGGTCGGCGCCGGCAAGACCGATGGCGCGATGGATGCGGCGAACCTGATCAAGCCCGCGCTTGCGCGGGGCGAGCTGCATTGCGTCGGCGCGACCACGCTGGACGAATACCGCAAGTATATCGAGAAGGACGCGGCCCTTGCCCGTCGTTTCCAGCCGGTCCTGATCGAGGAACCGACGGTCGAGGATACGATCAGCATCCTGCGCGGCATCAAGGAGAAGTATGAGCTGCATCACGGCGTCCGCATCAGCGATGCCGCGCTGGTGGCTGCGGCGACGCTGTCGAACCGCTACATCACCGACCGCTTCCTGCCCGACAAGGCCATCGACCTGATGGACGAGGCGGCGAGCCGTCTGCGCATGGAAGTCGACAGCAAGCCAGAGGAACTCGATGCGCTGGATCGTCAGATCCTGCAAATGCAGATCGAGGCCGAGGCGCTGAAGAAAGAGGATGACGCGGCCAGCAAGGATCGCCTCGAAAAGCTGGAAAAGCAGCTTTCCGAGCTGCAGGAGCGTTCGGCCACGATGACCGCGCGCTGGCAGGCGGAACGCGACAAGCTGGAAGGTTCGCGCAACCTGAAGGAGCAACTCGACAAGGCCCGCGCCGAACTGGATCAGGCCAAGCGCGAAGGCAACCTCGCGAAGGCGGGCGAACTCAGTTACGGCATCATTCCGGGGCTGGAGAAGAAGCTTGCCGAATCCGAGGGTGACGACGACAGCCCGATGGTCGAGGAAGCCGTCCGCCCCGAGCAGATCGCCGAGGTGGTCGAGCGCTGGACCGGCATCCCGACCAGCAAGATGCTGGAGGGCGAGCGCGAGAAGCTGCTTATGATGGAGGAAGTCCTCGGCAAGCGGGTCATCGGCCAATCCGAGGCCGTCACCGCCGTGTCGAACGCCGTGCGTCGTGCGCGGGCGGGCCTGAACGATCCGAAGCGTCCGCTGGGCAGCTTCCTGTTCCTTGGTCCGACCGGCGTCGGCAAGACCGAGCTGACCAAGGCCATCGCCGAATACATGTTCGACGACGATCAGGCTATGGTCCGCATCGACATGTCCGAGTTCATGGAGAAGCATTCGGTCGCCCGCCTGATCGGCGCGCCTCCGGGCTATGTCGGCTATGACGAGGGCGGCGTGCTGACCGAGGCCGTGCGGCGGCGTCCCTATCAGGTGATCCTGTTCGACGAGGTCGAAAAGGCCCATCCGGATGTCTTCAACGTGCTCTTGCAGGTTCTGGACGACGGCCAGCTGACCGACGGGCAGGGCCGGACGGTGGACTTCAAGCAGACGCTGATCATCCTGACCTCGAACCTCGGGGCGCAGGCGCTGTCGGCGCTGCCGGAAGGGGCCGACTCGGGTCAGGCGCGGACGCAGGTGATGGACGCGGTCAGGGCGCATTTCCGCCCCGAGTTCCTGAACCGTCTGGACGAGATCATCATCTTCCACCGGCTGACCCGCGACAACATGGACGACATCGTCAAGATCCAGTTGTTCCAGCTTGAGACCCGCCTTGCGCAGCGCAAAATCGGGCTGGATCTGGACGAGGGCGCGATGAAATGGCTGGCCGACGAAGGCTATGATCCGGTCTTTGGCGCGCGGCCGCTGAAACGGGTGATCCAGCGCAGCCTGCAGAACCCGCTGGCCGAGATGATCCTTGGCGGCGAGATTCTGGACGGCCAGACCGTCCATGTCACGGCCGGTCCCGAAGGGCTGATCGTCGGCAATCGCGTCACCAACGCCCATCTGGGCGAGGCGGGCGAGAGCGGGCCGCGGGTGCCCCTGCACTGAGGGGTGCCCCTGGACGGGGACTTCTGCCACAGGAAAGGGCGGTCGCTTGGCGGCCGCCCTTTTTCGTCGGCGGGTCTTTACCCCTGCGTCACGCGCGGCATGGTAAGCGGTCGGAAAACATGCATGATCGCTCACCAAGAACCGAAAGCAGAGGCGAGATATGACCCGCACCCTCACCGTCCCCACCCAGTCAATCGAGGGACAGAAGCCCGGTACCTCGGGCCTGCGCAAGAAGACAAGGGTCTTCATGGGTCCGCATTATCTGGAGAATTTCACCCAATCCGTCTTCGACGCCATCGGCGGGGTTGAGGGGAAGACCCTGATCCTTGGCGGTGACGGGCGTTATTTCAACGACCGCGCGGTGCAGGTCATCCTGCGCATGGCGGCGGCCAATGGCGCGGCGCGGATGATCGTCGGGCAGGGCGGGCTGCTTTCGACCCCTGCGGCCTCGAACCTGATCCGCAAGCGTGGCGCGGATGGGGGCGTGATCCTCTCGGCCAGCCACAATCCCGGCGGCATCGACGAGGATTTCGGGATGAAGTTCAACGGCGCGAATGGCGGGCCGGCGCCCGAATCTGTGACCGACCTGATCTTTGCCCGGACGCAGGAACTGACGGAATATCGCATCGTCGAGACCAGCGACCTCGACCTCTCGACACTGGGAGAGGCGGCGATCGGCGGCATGGTGGTCGAGATCGTCGACCCGGTCGCGGATTACGCCGAGCTGATGGGCGAGCTTTTCGACTTCGAAGCCATCCGCAACCTGTTCATCGGTGGCTTCCGCATGCGGTTCGACGCGATGCATGCCGTGACCGGTCCCTATGCGACCGAGATCCTCGGGCGCAGGCTTGGCGCACCGGAGGGCACGGTGATCAACGGCAAGCCCTTGCCCGATTTCGGCGGCGGCCATCCCGATCCCAACCCGGTCTGGGCCGCCTCGCTGGTCGAGGAGATGTATGCCAAGGACGCGCCGGATTTCGCCGCCGCCTCCGACGGGGACGGCGACCGCAACATGATTCTGGGTCGCGGGATCTATGTCACCCCCTCGGACAGCCTCGCCGTGCTTGCGGCGAATGCCGGCCTCGCCCCCGCCTATGAGGGCGGGCTTGCGGGCATCGCCCGCTCGATGCCGACCAGCCGGGCAGCGGACCGGGTGGCCGCAAAGCTGGGGATCGAATGCCACGAGACCCCGACGGGCTGGAAATTCTTCGGCAACCTCCTCGATGCGGGCCGCGTCACCATCTGCGGCGAGGAAAGCGCCGGCACGGGTTCCGACCATGTGCGGGAAAAGGACGGGCTCTGGGCCGTGCTGCTGTGGCTGAACATCCTTGCCCGCCGGATCGAGCCGGTGGACCAGATCATGGCGGCCCATTGGCTGCAATTCGGTCGCAACTACTATTCCCGCCACGATTACGAGGCGGTGCCGAGCGAGCGGGCCAATGCGCTGATCCAGCGCTTGCGCGACATTGCCGGCGAGCTGCCGGGCCAGCAGTTCCAGGGCCTGACGATCGAATCCGCCGATGATTTCGCCTATCACGACCCGGTCGATGGCTCGGTCTCGAAGAACCAGGGCATCCGCATCAGCTTTGCCGACGGCTCGCGCGTGGTGCTGCGCCTGTCGGGCACGGGGACCGAGGGGGCGACGCTGCGCGTTTATCTGGAGCGCTACGAGGCCGAAACCGGACGCCACGACCTGCCGGTCGAGGAGGCGCTGGCCCCCGTCATCGCCGCCGCCGAGGAGATCGCGCTGATCCGCGAGTTCACCGGCCGCGACAGGCCCGACGTCACGACCTGAGGCGATCACGGGAAGTTCATAGCAGGAACTGCACTGCGCTGCGATCATGTCCGTGACTGTCTTCATCAATCCACCGGAATGGAGGTCAGGATGAAACTGAAATGGTCCGATGTGACGCCCGAGCGGGTCTATCTTGACCGGCGCAGCTTTATCGCGGCAGGGGCGGCGTCGCTCTTTGCCGCGCCGGCGCTTGCGCTTTCGGGCAAGGCCTCGCCTTACTCCACCATGGAGAAGTCGAATACCTTCGACGAGATCACCAACTACAACAACTTCTACGAGTTCGGGACCGGCAAGACCGATCCCGCGAGCTATTCCGGCAAGCTGCGAACCTCGCCCTGGTCGGTCGAGATCGGCGGCATGGTCGAGCGGCCCGGCAGCTACGGGGTCGAGGATCTGGTCCCCGAGGCCGCGCTGGAGGAGCGCATCTATCGCCTGCGCTGCGTCGAGGCCTGGTCGATGGTCATTCCCTGGCTGGGCGTTCCGCTTGCCGGGGTGCTGAAGAAGGTGGGTCCGCAATCCGGCGCGAAATACGTCGCTTTCCAGACCCTGCTTGATCCCGATCAGATGCCGGGTCAGCGCGGTCGCGGCATCGACTGGCCCTATCGCGAGGGGCTGCGGCTCGACGAGGCGATGAATCCGCTGACGCTTCTGGTGACCGGGCTCTATGGCCGGGTGCTGCCGAACCAGAATGGCGCGCCGATCCGGCTGGTGGTGCCGTGGAAATACGGCTTCAAGTCGATCAAGTCGATTGTCGGCATCACCCTGACCGACAAACAGCCCAGGACGACATGGCAGATGCTGCAGCCCAGCGAATACGGCTTCTATGCCAATGTGAACCCGCAGGTCGACCACCCACGCTGGAGCCAGGCCACCGAGCGGCGGATCGGCAGCGGCCTGTTTGGCGGGCGGCAGGAGACGCATATGTTCAACGGCTATGGCGAGCAGGTTGCCGGCCTCTATGCCGGCATGGATCTGGCCAAGAACTACTGATGGCGCAGACCCTCAATCGCTGGTTCAGGAAACTGCCGGTCTGGGCGGTCTGGGCTCTGGGCGCTGTTCCCCTCGGCCTGCTGGTCTGGGATGTATTCCACGGCAATCTGGGCATCGAGCCGGTGCGCGACATCGAGCACAGGCTTGGCCGCACCGCGCTCTATTTCCTGATCGGGACGCTGGCGGTGACGCCGCTTCTGCGGCTCATGCGGATCAATCTGGTGCGGTTCCGTCAGGCGCTGGGGCTGATCTGCTTCAGCTATGCCGTGCTGCATCTCGCGTCCTGGGTCGTCTTCGACATGGCCTTCCTCTGGGCGCAGATGCTGAAGGACGTGGTCAAGCGCCCCTATCTGATCTTCGGCATGCTGGCCTTCCTCATGCTCCTCGCGCTGGCGGTGACGTCGAACCGCTTCTCGATGCGCCGGATGGGGGCGGGGTGGCGTCGCCTGCATCGGCTGATCTACCCGGCTGCGGTGCTGGCGGCGATTCACTGGATCTGGGCGCTGAAGCTTTGGGAATCGAAACCGCTGCTGATGCTTGGTGCGATTCTCGTGCTGTTGGCCCTGCGTTTGCTGTGGTTTCTGCGCCTGCGCGGCCGGAACGCGCCGCGAAGCGTCAGGGTCTGATCCCGCGCCCCGGCGGGGCGATCCGCGGCGGGCCAGCCTCGCCTCGGATAATTATCATTGTTTTTCAGTGTATTGGAAGTTTGTGTCGCTTTTCTTCATTTTTGCTCTTGCGGGTGGTTGGTGTGATCCGTAAATACCGCCTCACCGAAACGGCGAGACGCTGAGACGGGACGGAGCGAGGCGCTGGGAACGGCGTTTGGTTCTGGGAAAAT